>Ga0256406_1000055_pt1 | contig 196565 bp, 157 predicted proteins | sample RumenRJG_03DNA_FD_185986 | JGI IMG/M metagenome (GOLD analysis project Ga0256406, IMG submission 185986) | Bovine rumen microbial communities from Lethbridge, Alberta, Canada - RJG_03 | ecosystem: Host-associated > Mammals > Digestive system > Stomach > Rumen | place: Canada: Alberta... | reverse complement strand
AATCGCCATATCATTTCAAGGCATCCTCCCTGATGGATGAGTTGGTTGGTTTGATTGATAAAGAGTATCCGCTGATCACATATCAGACATGGGAGCTTTATCAGTGGAATGAGTTCGTGAACCACCAGCTGGCACATAACGCTTACTTTATCGAAGTGGAAAGTGGGTTGGAGACAACAGTCTTTGATATGCTGCTGGAAAAGTATCCCCGGGTGCTGCTGGATCCTGGTATGGAGGAGTATTACCGGTATCGCGCGGACGATATGATTATCGTCCAGAAATTGATATCCGGAGCTCCGGCACCCCAACCGGGAAGCAAACAGGCTTCACTTGAAAAGCTGCTGGTGGACATATTCAGCCGGAAGCTGACAGGCCAGTTGATCGAGCGGGCTGAGTATCGACAGATATACGAAGATGCATTTGGCAAATATGCGATCAATGAATTGGCACTTTTTCGCTATGCCGGAAGGCGTCATCTTAAATCTGACATCCGAAAATTTATTGAGGATGAGACTAATATAGAGCTGAGATCGGAGGAATGGACATGATTGATAAGAAAATCTATGATCTTGACTATATTCGTGAATTGCAGGCGAGGTACAAAACAGATCCGGGCCTATTGGAGAGGGTACTTTACGCATTTGGACTTCTTGAGGCGCTAGTTAAGGTAGGGATGAAGTTTACCTTTAAGGGCGGCACAAGCCTGATGCTCCTGTTGGATCATCCGATCAGGCTATCCACGGACATCGATATCATTGTGGATCCGGGGACTGATGTGGAGAGCTACATTGAGCAGGCGGGAACCATCTTCCCCTTTCTGCGAAAGGAAGAGGATATCCGTAAGGGGCGGAACAATATAGAAAAACGCCACTTCAAATTTATCTACTATTCCCCCGTCCGGCAGAGAGAGTTTTACATATTGCTGGATATTGTTTTCATGGAATCTCCGTATGACCAGGTTGTGACAAAGCCCATTCGTAATGATCTACTTGTCACAGTTCCGGAAGACCTTGTGGTAACCATGCCAACGATGGAATGCATTCTGGGTGACAAGCTGACTGCTTTCGCCCCGCATACTACAGGCGTCCTGCTGGGGGAGGGAAAAGAACTGGAGATCGCCAAGCAAATGTTTGATGTAGCCGCCTTGGCAGAGCGGATGCAGGACCAGAAGCAGTTTCGTGCGACCTATGACAAAGCTGTTGTAGAAGAACTGGCTTTCCGGGGATTGGAATTGGAAAAAGAGAAAGTCCTGAAAGACACCATCCGGGCCTGTATCAGTATTATCAGCCGTGGCGAATATGATAAAGAGGACTATGTGGAATACCTGAAGGGTATCCGCTCCCTGACTGATCATATTCTTGGGAAGAAATTTACACCGGAAATCGCTGCTGAGAAAGCATGTTCAGTGATGTGTCTTGCCGCCAGTGCTTTGACACAGACGGATTATCCGAAGATTGCTGATGCAGCAGGATATGCAAAAGAACGTCTCGCAGACGATCAATACAAGCACCTCGCTTATATCCGGAAGAGAAATCTTGAAGCTTATGGCTATCTTGTGGAAGCTGCAAGGATGCTCGAAGGAGTTTAATGTTTATTACATTACATAGCCCGATTATTATGTTCCTTTTATTGAGGCTTCTGGCATGATAGTGGGTACTCATGCCAGAAGCCTCTAAAAAAATGTACATTTGCTAGGCCGGCATTTTCCCTCTGGGGAAACGGCTCTTGAATGTCCGCAGTATACCACATCCTGCCGCCTGGGGCCTTGCTACCGGAATTTTCGGCTCATGGTGTACATTTGAAAGAGAAGAGAAAACCCTGCAAAATAGCGCAGAACACGGCACTTTGCGGCATCTGAGAAAGGAAATTTTATGACAAGAATACTTTTCGTCTGCCACGGCAATATCTGCCGCTCCGTCGGAGCACAATATATTCTGCAGGACATGGTTAACCAAAAGCACATCGCCGGACATTTTCTGGTCGACTCGTCGGCGACATCAGACGAAGAAATTGGAAATCCGATATATCCGCCGATGAAGCGTGCGCTCGAAGACAGGCATATCCCGGTCGGAAACCACCAGGCAAAACAACTCCGCAAAGCAGACTACGCCAAATACGATCTGATCATTGGAATGGACGAAGAAAATCTGCGTGTGATGCAGCGGATCTTTGGCGGTGATCCGGATGGAAAGCTGCATTATCTTCTGGAGTACACCGGTCAGCCCGACAGAATGATTGCCGACCCTTGGTATACCAGAAAGTTCGACAGGTGCGTGGAGGAAATTGCAGAAGGATGCGCTGGACTTCTCCAAAAAGTGATGCGTGGACATTGCCTCCGGCCTGATGCATAATATTTGAAGCGGCAAACGGGAGCGCAGAAGTGACCAATACGCTGCCATGGAAGGAGAATCCGGAAGATGGAAAACACAAAAGAAAAATCAAAAGTTTACTTCACCGATTTCCGCACAAGAATCGGTGTAAGTCTCACGAAGAAGCTGCAGATGCTGATCCGCGCGGCAGGAATCGGCACAATTGATATGGACGGCAAATTTGTCGCGATCAAGATGCATTTCGGAGAGCTGGGGAATCTTGCGTATCTGCGTCCGAACTACGCGAAGGCAGTGGCGGACGTTGTTAAGGAACTTGGCGGCATTCCGTTCCTTACCGACTGCAACACGCTCTACCCGGGCAGCCGTAAAAACGCGCTGGAGCATCTGGAATGTGCGCAGATCAACGGCTTCAATCCGCAGACAACCGGATGCCAGATCCTGATCGGCGACGGCCTGCGCGGTACGGACGACGTTGAAGTACCGGTTCGTAACGGTGAATACTGCAAAACAGCATACATCGGACGCGCCATCATGGACGCCGACATTGTGATTTCGCTGACGCATTTCAAGGGTCATGAGGCGACCGGTTTTGGCGGAACCCTGAAAAACATCGGCATGGGCTGCGGTTCCCGCGGCGGTAAAATGGCGCAGCACAATCAGGGAAAGCCGCATGTTGACCAGGAACTGTGCCGATCCTGCCATCGCTGCGCGAAAGAGTGCGGTTCAGATGCTATTTCCTATGAAAACGGCAAGGCTTTTATCAATCAGGATCTTTGTAAAGGGTGCGGACGCTGCATCGGCGCGTGCTCTTATGACGCAATCAGCAATGATAACAGCAACGCGAATGAAATCCTTGGCTGCAAAATCGCGGAGTATACGCAGGCGGTTGTTGACGGCAGGCCGTGTTTTCACATCAGTCTGATTACAGACGTTTCACCGAACTGCGACTGCCACGGCGAAAACGACGCGCCGATTCTGCCGAATCTTGGCATGCTGGCGTCGTTCGATCCGGTTGCGTTGGATCAGGCTTGCGTGGATCTTTGCCAGAAAGCGGAGCCGGTTCGCAACAGTCAGCTGGGCGAGCATCTCGCGGACCCGCATTTCCATCAGCATCACGATCATTTTATGGACAGCAATCCGAATGTCCGCTGGAAAGAGACGCTGGAGCATGGGGAGAAGATCGGGCTCGGCTCCAGAGAGTATGAGCTGGTTACGCTGAAATAAAGCTGAGAAGGAAGCAGGCGGCGGAAAACCGCCGCCATGCCTTAGAGACATAGAGACGCGCAAGCTGTAAATTGCAGGAAGTTTTGTTTTACTGATTGTATTTTTGCTTTCCGGAATCTAACATTATGAGCAGAGAAAAACTTTATCCGTTGGGAAGTTTTCCTCTGTACTCTCTGCCGGTTTCCTGCCGGCGGAATCCATCATTTCTCAATATCCTGTCTTAAGGAGGAAAGTCATGAATCATCAGATCAGCTATGCACAGTTCTATCAATTTCTCAGAGAGCAGAAGAAGCAGCTTGCATCCCGGAAAGAAAAATTGCTGGAGGTAACAGATGTCAATGCAGATACGTATCTGTCTTCCTGCAAGGATCACAACACTTATGCTTATTACATCAACAATATTCACAGGGGAAGCCGCAGCCGCGTCAGCCTCATCCAGACAAGTACTTCACAGCTTATTCCGCTTGCGGTGAATACAGCGAATATTTTTCTGCTGGAGGACATCTGCACAATGCTGGAGATGATCAAAGCCGCGCTCCGGGAAGCGCCTGCCAGCGGCAGCCGGTATGAAAAGAAAATTCTGGAGAACAGGGGAATGATGTCTCTGTTGTATCAGCACAAACAGCAGGAACAGGAAGTCTGGATCCGCAAATGGGAGGAAACAAAGTTCCCTGAAAACCCAAGTCATCCGGAAAATAAAATTGTACCGTCAGTTCTTGGAATGGTCCGCTCAAAATCGGAGGCGCATCTGGTTAACAAGCTTTACGAAATGGGCATTGTTGAGAAATATGAGGCTCCGCTGTTTTTGGGCAGGGACACTATCTATCCAGACGTAACGGCTATAGATCCAAGAACAGGCAGATTTATTTATTTTGAGCACATGGGGATGATTGACAATAATGATTACTTTAATGCAGCGCTGAAGCGGCTTGCGCTCTATCAAAGGAATCATATTTATCTGAATGTGAATTTGTTTGTTTTTACGGAAACAAAGGATAATCCCTGCGACTTCCAGTGGATGGACAAGGTGCTGGAGCATATCTTTACGATGCCTTTGCAGGAATAAGACTGTTGCTGTGGGCGGATGGGAATGATTCTTGGAGAGATTTCTTGCAGATCGGAAGGATTTCAAAATTTGCAAGAAGGCATTCTTTACAAGATCACAAAATCGGAAATTTGCAAGAAGAATATCGGCAGGCCACAAATTTGCTTCTTGCAAAAATCGGATATTCTGGAATTTGCAAGAAGCTCTTCGTGCAAAACACCTCCGGGGCCCCGGAGTTACTGCCGCTGCTGCGCGCGCCGCCCCGGGCATCCGCCCGGCGCGGCACACCACACTTATATTAAAGGTTAAAGGCCAAAATCCGGAATCGAAGCAAACCCCTTCGCGAGATCCGCATCTGTAGGAATATAGTCTGTCATCATACCATCGTTGAACTGCTGGTAAGCAGTCATGTCAAAGTATCCTGTTCCTGTAAGGCCAAAGAGAATTGTTTTCTCTTCGCCGGTCTCTTTGCAGCGAAGAGCCTCATCAATTGCAGCCCGGATCGCGTGACTTGATTCCGGTGCGGGGAGCGTACCTTCGGTTCTCGCGAACAGTTCCGCCGCCCGGAAAACAGACGTCTGCTCCACCGAAACAGCCCGCATATAGCCGTCATGATAAAGCTGCGAAAGAATCGGGCTCATACCATGATAACGAAGGCCTCCGGCATGATTCGGAGAAGGAATGAAATCATGACCGAGCGTGTACATCTTCGCGATCGGCGTGACCATGCCGGTATCGCAGAAGTCATAAACAAATTTCCCTCTGGTCAGTGACGGACAGGATGCCGGTTCAACCGCGACAATATCATAATCCGCTTCGCCGCGGAGCTTCTCTCCCATAAACGGGGCAATCAGTCCGCCCAGATTCGATCCGCCGCCTGCGCAGCCGATCACAACGTCGGGCTTGATGCCGAGCTTGTCGAGGGCTGTTTTGGCTTCAAGACCGATGATACTCTGATGCAGAATAACCTGATTCAGCACCGAGCCGAGCACATAGCGATAGCCTTCCGAATGTGTCGCAACTTCAACTGCCTCTGAAATCGCGCAGCCGAGCGAGCCGGTCGTGCCGGGGTGCTCCTGCAGAATTTTGCGGCCGATCTCCGTCGTGTCAGACGGCGAAGGAGTTACGGAAGCGCCGTACGTTCGCATCACTTCGCGGCGGAACGGCTTCTGTTCGTAGGAGACCTTGACCATGTATACTTTGCAGTCGAGATGGAAAAACGCGCAAGCCATGGACAGCGCAGTCCCCCACTGGCCGGCACCGGTTTCCGTTGTCACACCCTTAAGGCCCTGCTTCTTCGCGTAATATGCCTGCGCAATCGCGGAGTTCAGCTTATGGCTGCCGGAAGTATTGTTGCCTTCAAATTTGTAGTAAATGTGTGCCGGCGTGTCCAGCGCCTTCTCCAGAAATTCGGCGTGAACGAGCGGTGACGGACGATACATCTTGTAGAAATTGTAGATTTCGTCAGGAATTTCAAACTCTCTGGTTGTGTTGTCCAGTTCCTGTTTTACCAGATCCTCGCAGAAAACGCCCGACAGCTCCTGTGCCGTCATCGGCTGCAGAGTCCCGGGATTGAGGAGCGGAGCAGGCTTGTTTTTCATATCCGCGCGGAGATTGTACCATGCCTTCGGAATTTCGTTTTCTTCAAGATAGGTTTTGTAAGGGGTGTTCTGGATCATGATGGTGCTCCTTTCTTTGTTTTGCCGGCTGTACCGGCGCTGCATCCCGGACGACAAAAAAGCTCTCGTCCAGCTACGTTTTCGTAGGGACAAGAGCTTGAATACTCCTGCGGTGCCACCCTGGTTGGTGCGTCAAAACACACCCGCTCATGCATACTATCATATGCAGGAAGTTGATTACGGAGATCCGCCTCCGTCTCACCTACTGAACGTGCAGCCCAGTTCGGATTGCCCTCGGAAGCCCATTCGGAATACATTTCCTGCTGCCGTCACACTATCGGCAGCTCCCTGAAAGGAAAGCGGCATTCTTACTATTTCTTCCTCAACGGTTTAAAGCGATGATACATTAAAGCGATGATACTGTCAACCACTTTTTTCCGTGGAAAACAAAAAGACATCTGAACAATTACCGTTCAGATGTCCTGTCTTCATGGGCACAGCGGGGCTCGAACCCACGACCTTCTGGTTGTGACCCAGATGCTCTCCCGGCTGAGCTATGTGCCCGTAACGAAAATTATTATACTCCTGTCCTACTTTAACCACAACAGGAAAACACAAGAGAGATAAAATCATTCACACAAAATGCCATCAGCCGCCGCCCGGCGAAAAGCCGGCAGTCACTGCCGGCTTTTCCCTGCGGCCGCCTTCTGATACAGCAGTCCGCCGGCAATCAGAATTATACCAATCAGGTCCGTGAGCGGCTTCGGATCAATCAGCAGGATGCCTCCGGCTGCCATCGCGATGCGGACCAGCGCATTCATATCGCAGAAAACATATCCCTCCAGCGCCGCGGACACACCAAAGATACCGATCAAAGACGTCGCCGCGATCTGCGCGACCTGCAGCGCATTTGTGTCAATTAGAAGCAGCGCAGGGCTGAAGCAGAACACATACGGCACGATGAAAACCGCAATCGCAAGGCGCGAAGCATTGAAGGCGGTTTTCATCGGATTGGACTTTGCTATCGCCGAGCCTGCGTAAGCCGCGAGAGCGACAGGCGGCGTGATGTCCGCAACAATACCGAAATAAAATACAAAGAAATGCGCCGCGAGCGCAGGTACGCCCATCCTGATCAGAATCGGCGCCGTCGTTGCCGCCATAATGCAGTAGTTTGCGGTTGTCGGTACGCCCATGCCGAGCACGATGCAGCATAACATCGTAAGAACAAGCGCGATGATCAGTTTATCCCCCGCAATCGCGATGATGCCATTGATCAGCTCGTTTGCAAGACCGGTCATCGTGATGCAGCCGGAAATAATGCCGGCTACGCCACAGGCCGCCGCGACCGTGATTGTGCCGCGCCCTCCCGCTTCCAGGGCGTCGATGAGCTTTTTCGGGGTAATTCTGTTCTGGCGGTCAAAAAGACTTACTACAATCGACAAAACAATCGCGTAACTCGCCGCCTTCTGCATGGTCATATAGTTGCCGGAAACCCAGACAACCAGCATGATGAGAGGGAGCAGCAGATAGATTTTGCGGGCCAGAACGCGGAAAACCGGCAGCTGATCCCTCGGAATGCCGGAGAGGCCGAGGCGCTTTGCCTCCAGATGAACGGCGATGAAAATGCCTGTAAAGTACAGAAGCGCCGGCAGAATCGCGCGCACGATAATGGCACTGTAGGGAACGCCTACAAAATCTGCCATTAAAAACGCGGCAGCGCCCATAATCGGAGGCATGATCTGACCTCCGGTGGAGGCGGCTGCTTCGACGGCGCCGGCAAATTCAGGCCGGTAGCCGGTCTTTTTCATCATCGGGATGGTCACCGATCCGGTCGTTACGGTGTTTCCGACCGAAGAGCCGGAAACCATGCCGCAAAGAGCAGAGGAAATAACCGAAACCTTCGCGGGACCGCCCGCGAATCTTCCCGCGACGCAGTTCGCGAGATCAATGAAAAACGCCGAGATGCCGGTCCGCTCCAGAAACGCGCCGAAGATGATGAAAACAACGATGTATTTGGAACAGACGTTGACGGGCGTTGAGAAGATGCCTTCTTTTGTGTAAAACAAATTCCGGACAAGGTACCGCACACGCCCGAAAAAGTCGGGATTCGTCAGGCCGTACGAGAGTGCGTAAATCAGGAAAAACAACGCCACAAACAAAATCGGCAGCCCTACGCACCGCCTTGTGATCTCGATCAGAGCAAGAAGACCGATGATGCCGATCACGATCTGGTATGGGGCGAAGCGGGTGCCCTGCTGGATGATGTTTTGCGCGTTGAAAGTGAAGTAAAGAAACGCACCGGTACCCAGAATCATGAAAAGAATGTCATACCAGGGCATATAGTCGGGCTTCTGTTCCCCTTTATTTGCAGGATAGGTCAGGAAACCCAGCATGATAATGAGCGCGAGGAAGGACGTCAGCCGGATTTCCTCGAGGAATGTCGCGAACAGTGTCACATAGATGCACCAGAGCGAGAATGCGGCGGTGATCAGACGAATCGTCTGCTTTCTGCGGCCGGTCCAGATGCGGGTGTTGCTTTCGCGGTCGTATTTTTTCATGATTGCGGAGACGTCCGCGCCGCCGATACCGGCAGTGCCGGCCGCGGCGTTGTTCCCGGCGCTTTGCGCAGCGGCATCGCCCGCCGCCTGCGCCGCACCCTGTGCGCCGGCAATGCTGTTCTTCTGATTCAGATCGTTACTCATTCACGTCCTCCTGTGCCTGCGGGGCCGGCTCCCGTGTGTCCACTTCGATGCCGTGCTCTTTGTAATAGCGGGCGGCGCCTTCGTGGAACGGAACGGCCATGCCCTCAGTCGCGTTTTCCAGAGACAGTTCTTTGCCTTTGGCGTTTTCCTTCGCGATTTCATCCGCATGATCAAAAACAGCCGCTGTCAGCCGGTACGCCGTGTCGTCGTCCATTGCAGCGGAAACGATGACGGTCGCTTTGACAGTGATGGTCTCGACAGGCTTGTCCTGTCCGGGATAGGTACCCGCGGGAATCTCAAGCGGTGAGTAGTACGGATCCGCCTGCAGGATTTTGTCCCGGAGTTCGCCGTCAATGTTGATGAGCGAGACGCCGTTCGTTGTAGCGAGTTCGGTGATCGCGGTGGTCGGGGCGCCGGAGACCATGAAGGCCGCGTCAATTTTGCCGTCTTTCAGGGATTCCTTGGAGTCTTCGAAGGACTGATACTGGGGACGGATGTCTTTCATTGTGATCCCGGCCGCCGACAAAACATCGACCGCGTTAAAATACACGCCCGATCCGGCTTCACCGACCGAAATGCTTTTGCCCTTGAGATCCCCGACCGAATGAATATCCTTGTCCATGGTGATGAGCTGGACCGTTTCGGCGTAGAGACCGCCCAGAACGCGGAAGTCGTGGGTGGGGCCGTCTTTTTCAAACGATTTGGTACCGTTCCAGGCATAGGTCATGACATCGGACTGCGAAAAGCCGAGCTGAAAATCGCCGTCCTGCACTGACTGAATGTTGACTTTGGAGCCACCGGTTGAGACGGCGGTTACTTTCGCGCCGCCGTAGCGGGTCATGTACTGCGCGATAATGCCGCCATAAGAATAGTAGGTGCCTGCCGTGCCGCCGGTGCCGAACATCAGGCGGGAAGAGCCGGCGCCGCACCCGGTTGTCAGAATAGCTGCGGAAAGCGAAAGGGCAATCGCGGCGCGCAGCATAAGGTGTTGTTTTATCACGGGGAACCTCCTTGAAATAATGTCTGTTCCTGATTTGTATACAAGTATCCACATTATAACAGAAAATGAAGGAAAAGGAAGACAGACAGAAATTCCAGCGACGTGGTACAATGTACAAAACAAAAATTGCAGACAGGAGATCACCCATGTCCGAGATCAGATATCCCATCATTACAATCAGCAGAGAATATGCTGCCGGCGGCCGTTCCGTGGCGCGGGGGCTTGAGAAGAATCTCGGCATCCCGTTTTATGACAAAGATTTCGTCAAGGCAACCGCTGCTGCATCCGGCTATTCCGAGGAAGATATTTTACAGGAAGGCGAACAGCTCAGCAGAGCGGGTCGCTTTGTTACAAATCTTCTGAATCCGGTTACCTATCAGAGTTCTTCCGATAATATTTTCTACGCGCAGAAGCAGGTTATTCTGACGCTCGCGCAGAAGCCCTGCATTATCATCGGCCGGTGCGCAAACGTGATTTTGAAGGATGCGGGCGTGGATTGTTTTCGCGTATTTCTGTACGCCGACGAAGAGCACCGGTGGAGCCGCGCCGAGGAAATCGCGGAAAACGGAGATGCCGATCTGAAAAGGTACCTTTCGAAGCGGGACAGCATGCGGGAAACGTATTATAAGACGTACACAGGCCATGATTTTGGCGATGTTCACGATTATGACATCTGCCTTGATACGGGAAAACTCGGATACGAGCGCTGTATTTCCGTTCTGACGCAGATTATGGAAGGGCTTGCCGCGAAGTGACAGGAGTCGCAGCAGCGGCAGCGCTGGCACGGTCAGATACCGGCAGGAAGGCAGCGCCGGAACAGCCGGGCGGAAAGGAGAAGGCATGGAAGAGTGCAGACAGGATTTTGGCAAAACAGACGCCACAGGACACAAGTATGATTTTGACACGGTCATCGACCGCCGGGGCACAGGCTGTATCAAATATGACGCAATGCAGCGCCGGATGGGACGGGAGGATCTGCTATCGCTCTGGGTCGCGGACATGGATTTCCGGATGCCGCAGGAAGTGATCGATGATCTGAAGGCACGGGTCGACCATGGAATTTTCGGATATACGGATCCGGATGAGCGCTATTTTGCCGCGTGTGAAGGCTGGTTCAAACGCCATTACGCGCATGCGTTCCACAGGGAGTGGAATACGGTGACGCCGGGCGTTGTCTATGCGCTCGCGCAGGCGGTCCGCGCGTTCACGGAGCCGGGAGACGCGGTGATTATTCAGCAGCCGGTCTACTATCCGTTCAAATCAGTGATCGAGGATAACGGCCGCCGGCTTGTCAACAGTCCGCTCCGGTTTGACGGGAAGCGTTATACGATGGATTTTGACGATTTCGAGGCGAAAGTCCGCGAGAATAACGTCCGCCTTTATCTTCTGTGCAACCCGCACAATCCGGTCGGACGCGTCTGGACGCGGGACGAGCTGCTGCAGGTGGCGGAAATCTGCAGGAAGAACGGCGTCATTGTTTTCTCGGACGAAATTCACTGTGATTTCATTTATTCCGGGTACACGTTCACATCGTTTTCGGAGCTGGGAGAAGAATACCTGCAAAACAGCATCATCGGCACCTCCGCCAGCAAAACCTTCAATCTCGCCGGTTTCCAGACTGCAAATATTCAGATCGCGGACAGGCAGTTGCGGCGCCGTTTCCGCAGGGAAAACGCTGCCTCCGGCTACAGTCAGGGCAATGCGCCCGGCCTGTACGTAACGGCTTCAGTCTATGAAAAGGGTGAAGAGTGGTACAGAGAGCTGATGGCGTATCTGACTGCGAATCTTGCTTTTGTGCGCTCGTTTGTGCAGGAGCGCCTGCCCGGCGTAAAGCTCGTGGAGCCGGAAGGAACCTATCTTCTGTGGCTGGACTTTTCCGGCACAGGTATGACGCCTGATGAACTGGAGAGTTTTATCGTTGACAAAGCGCGGCTGTGGCTTGACAGCGGCAGGATTTTCGGAGAGAGTTCGGCCATGTTCCAGCGCTTTAATATTGCGTGCCCGAGATCGGTGCTTGAAGAAGCATTCACAAGGATTGAGAAGGCGTTGCAGGAGAAGACATTATGAGCGAAGAAGAGAGAAATTATCATATTGAAACCAAGTGCCAGTTAAAAGCAGGCGCGCATCAGGACGCCTTCGGATCCATCAGCGTTCCGATTTACCAGACGGCAACATTCGAGCACCGCGGTATTCGCGGCGTGCAGCATGCGGACAGTTGCGGGTTTGACTATACGCGGGTTTCCAATCCGACGCGGGAACAGCTGGAAGCGGTGATGGCGCTTCTGGAGGGCGGCAACGACGCGATGGCGTTTTCGACAGGAATGGCGGCGATTGATGTTTTGATGGAACTGTTCCAGCCCGGCGACCATATCATTGTGGACGGCGATCTGTACGGCGGCAGCACGAGACTGTTCGATCTGGTAAACCGCAAAAACGGACTGACGTTCACGGCAATCGACTTCAGCGAAGACGATGTCTGCGCGGCGATCCGGCCGCAGACGAAGGCACTGTATCTGGAGACGCCCACGAATCCGATGATGCATGTGACGGACCTTGCGAAGGTCAGCAGAATCGCCAGAGAGCACGGCCTGCTTCTGATCGTGGACAATACGTTTCTGTCGCCGTATTTCCAGAACCCGATTGCTTTAGGTGCGGATATCGTGATTCACAGCGCGACAAAATATCTCGGCGGCCACAATGACACACTCGGCGGATTTCTTGTAACAGGCGGGGAGAGAGGCCCCGAGCTGTCGGCAAAACTGCGCGAGCTTTACAAGACAATCGGCTCCTGCCTTTCTCCGTTTGACAGCTGGCTGATCCTTCGCGGCATCAAAACACTTGCGGTCCGCATGGACAGAGCGCAGGAAAACGCGATGAAGATCGCCGGATACCTGAAAACAAATCCGCATGTTACCAGAGTTCTTTACCCCGGGCTGCCGGAGCACCCCGGATATGAGATTATGAAGCGGCAGGCAAGAGGCTTTGGCGGCATGCTGACTTTCGAGGTGGAGAGTACGGAGTTTGCCGTGCGTGTTTTGAATCATGTGGAGCTGATCCATTTCGCGGAAAGCCTTGGCGGCACCGAGACGCTCCTTACTTATCCGATCACGCAGACACACGCCGATGTGCCGAAGGAGCTGCTTGAGAAAAACGGCCTGACGGACCGGGTACTGCGGCTGTCCGTAGGCATTGAGAATGCCGATGATCTGATTGCGGAATTCGAGCGGGTGTTTGCCGCGGCGGAGAAAGAGTAGGGGGCTGCCGGCTGCGCCCGGGCGGGCGCGGCCGGTGCGTCATTGCAATACGGGTTGCGGAGCTGGAGCGGCGCCGCAGTGCTGCATTCAGGAGAATTCAGATGAAGCAGTTATACACAATCTGGGGCGAACAGCTTGACCCCGAACATGTGCTGCCGGAATATCCGCGTCCGCAGATGGTGCGGAACAATTATCTGAGCTTGAACGGCCGGTGGGAGTGCTGCTGGAGCGACAGGAAATCTTATGACGAGGATCGCTTCCCGGAGAAATTCGGGGATGTGATCCTTGTTCCTTTTTCGCCGGAGAGCGCGCTGTCCGGCGTGGGCAGGCAGACGAAGCCGGATGAAACGCTCTGGTATCACCGGAAAGTAGTGTTAAGTGTGCCGGAAGGGCAGCGCGTGCTGCTGCATTTCGGGGCTGTGGATCAATCCTGCCGGCTTTTTGTGAATAACTTCCGGCTTCTTGAACATGTCGGTGGATATCTTCCATTCACGGCGGATATTACGAAGGCACTTGTGAAGGACACGGAAAACGGAAGCCTGATTGCGGATATTGTACTTGCTGTCAGAGATCTGTCAGATACTTCCTATCATGCCAGAGGAAAGCAGAAGCTGGAGCGCGGAGGCATGTTTTACACAGCTGTCAGCGGTATCTGGCAGAGTGTCTGGATAGAGTATGTCCCGGAGAAGTATATCTCGGGCCTGAAAATTGTTCCGGATGCCGATGCGGGAAAATTTCTGATTACGGTGAATTCGGAAGCGGATCTTCCCGTTGAGATACGGATGGCGGATGCACCGGCGGGAGCGGCCTGCGGGCAAGTCCGCGCCGAGGCGGTCCCCGCCGGCGAATTCCTTGCGGCCGGCCGCACGAACTGCCGGATTACCGTGGAGATTCCGCCCCGGCAGCGAAGACTCTGGAGCTGCGAGGATCCGTATTTGTATTATTTTGATGTTCTGGCGGGGGAGGACCGCGTGCGGACGTATGCGGCGCTGCGTTGTTTTACCGTGGAGAAGCGGCCGCTCGAAGACGGAACCGGGCGCATATGCCCGAGGCTGTGTCTCAATCATAAAGTGGTTTTTCAGAAGGGCGTGCTGGATCAGGGATACTGGCCGGACGGCATTTACACGGCACCTTCTGATGAAGCAATGATTTTCGACCTTACGCAGATCCGAAAAACCGGCTTCAACATGATCCGCAAGCACATCAAAATCGAGCCCGACCGCTGGTACTACCACTGCGACCGTCTGGGGCTGATCGTCTGGCAGGACATGGTAAACGGCGGCGGCCATTATCATCACTGGTTTGTGACCTATACAGCGACGATTTTATCGCTGATCGGCATTCCGGTGACGGACAGGCTGCGTGTTCTGCTGTCGCGGACGTCAAAAGCCGGCCGCGAAGAATTCTCCCGTGAAGCGATGGAAACGATCACGCATCTATACAATCATCCCAGTATATGCACATGGGTGATTTTCAATGAGGGATGGGGGCAGTTTTCCACAAACCGCCTGACAAAACAAACCCGCTCCGCAGACCCCACCCGCCTCATCGACCAGGCAAGCGGATGGTTCGATCAGGGCGGCGGAGATTTTCTGAGCATCCACAACTACTTTTTCCGGCAGTTTGTGAGGAAAACGTGGAAGAGGGCGTTTGTTTTGACGGAATTTGGCGGAAGCATGCTGCGGATCGAGGAGCACAGCTTCAGCGACACGCGCTATGGCTACGGGGAAAACAAAACCCGCGCCGACGCCCAGCGCTCCTATAAGGAGCTGGACGCGCAGGTGCAGGCGCTTATTCCGAAGGGGATGTGCGCGAGCGTGTATACACAGTGGACGGATGTCGAAGATGAGGTCAACGGAATCTATACATATGACAGGAAGGTGCGGAAGATAGAAGGTTAGAGGTCCGGCCTGGGCTATAACAGACGGTGGTCAGCCGGGAATGCGCTGCAAAGGCCGGCGCGGCCGGCCTGCATTTACATGATAACTCTATGAAAAGTCAAATCTGTCCGCGTTCTTGGTTTTGAAGAGGCCGAACACGGCTTCCGCGGTCTTCGGATTTGTTTCGAGTGTTATATCGCTGTTACCGTTCTCAAGATACACTTCGACGTTTTCGCTGTCTTCGGGGACAAGAATGTCATAGACCTTGTCCGAGTACTCGATTTGATCAAGATATTCATATCTGACTTCATTGCCATCGTCATCGGTAAGTATGACAAGATCTCCGGAATGAAATTCTACGGAATCTTCGTTTGCATGGGAATTCTTCTTGTTGTCTTCCATTGTAATACTCCTTATTATGTAGAAAATTGTATGTTATGTCGGCGGCGCCCTGCTTTGATGCAATATGCGCGCCAGCTTGAATACTGCATGAAGAATCCAAGACATTTTTGAAGAGCAGGCGCGCATTGCCTGAAAAACGTCGAAATCTATGCAATATGTGCGCGCCTGCGGAAAATGTCTTAAATAATCAATGCAAAATGAGTGGCGGCGCGGATATTGCATAGACGAATCAGGCCAGCCCGCGCCGCCGGTCAGCTCGCGCCGCCCTGCGGATTACCACAACTACTCCTTTACCAACATATCATAAAAGAAGTAAAATACAAATATGCTGACACCGATTGATTATGGAAAAAACTTTTTACAGACGCTCTACAACGAAAGGAATGCCGAGGGGGCGGCGGGATATCTCGCGGACGACCTTGTATGGGTCACGCCGGATGAAATCCGTCATCTGAAGTCCCGTGAGGATATCCTTGCTTTTCTGCGCCTTTCGGTGCAGGACGATCCCGAGTTATACAACGTCGATATAGCGTCGATCAAATCCGCCCCCGGCGACGGAGAATCCAACATTGTCGTTTACGATGTCAACCTGATTCCGAGGCGCGAGGAAGACGCGGTCAATATCCGCTGCTCCCTTTGCATCCGTAAGACCGGAATCGAAACGCCCGGAGGCTTTGCACTGACTTTTGTCGGTATGTCACGCCGCTATCAGCGCACGGAAACCGAGCAGATCAGGGAATTTATCGAAAACCTGCCGGGCGGTGTCATGGTTCTCGTCCGTCTTGGTGCGGGCGAGCTGCGGCATCTTTACAGCAATACATTTCTGCCCAAACAACTCGGCTATGAAGAGGGTCTCTACTTTGACAAACTGAAGGAAAATCCGTTCTTCATGATGTCAGACCGGCAGATGAAGCGTATGCGCACGATGATCGCGCAGCTTTCCGCGGTCAGTGGCCGCAAAACGGCGGGTATACGGACAGAACTTCTCTCCGCGGACGGAAAGGAGAAGCCGTTTCATGCCTCCATCGGTGCCGCGTACAAGGACGGCCCGAACGCGATTTTCTACATAATTTTTGATGAGATTGCGCAGCTTGCGGCCGACTATGAGCATCAGGAAAAGCGCGCGGTCAAAAAGGCAAGACAGCTGCAGCACGAAGAAGACGAAAAAGAATTCGCGAAAGTTCTGCAGCAGGCAGATGAGACCGTTAAAACAGCCGCCGCAGCCGCCGATAACGCCATCCGCGATGCGGTGCAGACCGCGGAAGACTCTGTCAAGGAAGAGCTGCTGAACCTGCGGACAAAGGCACAGCAGGATGAGGAAGCGAGGGAGACGGCGGAGTCTGCTTTAAAGTCTCTGCAGGAAGAATACAGCAAGTTCGAGGAAATCTCCAAAAAGAATGAGACGCAGTACCAGCAGCGGATTTTAAAGCTGCAAAGAGAGGCAGACGAAATCCGCTCGAAGCTGACCGCGGATTTTGAAGACAGGAAGAAGGAGCTGGAAGAGAAGGCCGGGGAAGAGCGCGTGAGGCTCGAAGAAGAAACGCAGCGGAAACGCAAGGAAACCGCCGAGGCTGCCGCGAAGGAGCGCCAGGGATTCCTTGGAAGAATTGCCGCGCTTGAAGAGGAGAACGAGCGGCTGCAGGCAGAACTGCGTGACCGGGATCTCGGCATCGAAAAAACAAGCCGTGACCGCATTCTTCTCACGAAAGAAAAAGATAAATCGCTGGAACGGCTGGGACGGCTTGCCGTCGGGCAGATGAACTCGATCCGCAGCATTGCGCGGAGTCTCGAAAAGGAAACCAGCCCCGTGAAACGCAGAAGAAATCTGGAACAGATCATACAGATCGCGGAAAACATGCCTTCCATGGCCGACGACCTTACGGCTGTTTCGAATATGAATCTGAGCGGACGGCTCGGGGACGAGGAAGCGTTTTCGGTCGCGGCGTGTGTGGATACGGTTCGCAAAGTCATGTGGCCGATGTGCCGTCGCAGGGGAATCATTTTTTCGTGCGAAGTACAAGGAGGAATCCATGATCAGGTCCGCGCGGACAAGGCGGGACTGCTGCTTGCCTGCCTGACGATTCTGGAAAACGCAGCTGCAAATACAGCAAGCGGTGGAAGCGTAAAAATGATTTGCACTGCTGATCAGCCGATCAGAGAGAAGGCGTATTATTATTTTGTAATTGAAGATACCGGAAGCGGAATACCGGATGATACACTGCCGATTCTGTTCGACGATCCGACCGGCGAGCTGTCTATCGCACGGCGTATTGTCAGCCTGATGGGCGGCAGCATCCAGGTCCGCAGCCATTATGGAACCGGATCGAGATTTGAGATAAAGGTCAATATGACGCTGGCGTGAGCGCATGCCGGGCGCACAGCATGGTAAACCGGAAAGGAGAGCTGTTATGTCCAAAAAGAAAACTGCGGGAATCATCGCAATTGCTGCTTTATGCGCGGCAGCCGGCGGACTTGCCGGCGCGGCGGGATATTACTACAATCAGTCGATGGTTCCGAAAAAACACGATCCGCATAACGACAACGACCCGCTGGAACAGCCTTATACATCCGGCCGGCACTGGATGAATGAACATGTGCGCAGGCAGGATGTTTTCACGATCTCGGAGGACGGCCTGCAGCTGCACGGGAATTTCATTCTCGCGAGTGATCCGGACTGCCACCGCTACGCGGTCTGCGTGCATGACATCAATGATTCCGCGGAAATCATGGGCGTTTTCGCGCGGCATTACTATGAAGAGTGTGGCATGAGTGTGCTGCTGCCGGATCTGCGTGGTTTTGGCGCGAGTGAAGGCAGTGCTGCGGGACTTGGTTACAAGGACGCGGACGATCTGATCCGCTGGATTTACTTCATTCTGGAGAGGGATCCGGACGCGGTAATCATTCTGCATGGGATTTCGATGGGGGCGGCTGCTGTTTTGACGGCTACAGGCAGAGCTCTGCCTGATCAGGTCCTCGCCGCCATCGCCGATTCTTCGTATACGACAGGGAAGGAGATATTCCGCGCGGAATACCAAAGGAAAAGTCACAGACTGATTCCGTTCGGGATGATGTTTGCGCTTGTGCGGGGGACAGCACTTGTCCGCGCGCACTATGATATCGCGAAGGTTTCGCCGCTTGATGCGGTCCGGCATTCGGCAACGCCGACGCTTTTCATTCAGTCGGAAGATGATGATACGGTGCCTGCGGGGATGATGCCGAGGCTCTATGAGGCGGCGACGTGCCGCAAGGATTTCCTGTGGATTCCGGATGCGGGGCACGTAATGGGCGTGAGCGCCGCGCCGAAGAAGTACTGGGCAAAGGTGGAGTCGTTCCTGGACGGGATTACACCGTTTATACTGCATGACAATATCAAAGATACGGACCCGTACAGGGAGGAGATCTGAGAAAAACAGAGGCGGCACCCATCCGGGTGCCGCCTCTGCAGCAATTACTTCAGCGTCACATGCCGTCCGTTCACCTCAACAGAATGAATGTTTCGGTTGAGATAAACGGAAAACCTTGTCACACCGCTCTTCCGGATGCTTGCGTCCAGATTCGGATTCAAATCGGAAAGCTCACTCTTGAGCGCGCTGATATTCATATCATTTGTTTTATGCCGGGCAAAAATCTGATGAATCTGCTTCTCGATTTCACTGTCCGGCGTACTCTTTAAGGAAACCCAGACTGCGTTGTCTTTGTTGATGACAGAAAGAGACGGGAAGTCACTTAAAAACTCGGAAAGCTTGCTGTAATTGTAATTGCGGATATCGAAATCCGGATAGATCTTTACGAGCCGGGAGCCGATTTCGCCGAGGCCGGTCTCTTTTCCGTCGGTGTTGTTGTCGGTAATCATCTTGACGATCGCACTTTCAATATCCGCCTTGGCGGTGAAATGCGGCTCGGTATCCTGCCAGGAAGAATCGGCGGAGGGGTCTCCCTCACGTAAAGAGGTTTCTTCCATACGCTGATCGGCGTCTTCCCTGCGCTGCGAAGAAGGAACGGTGGCCGACTCTGTTACATAGGAAGGCTGCGGTGCGGCGGAAGAAGATCTGGCGGAAGCCCGTGACTTACCCTTTCTGCCGGAAGAGGCAGAAGGAGCAGGAGAAGCAGCAGGCGTTCCCTCGTCATCGCTGTCATTGCCCGCGATAATATCGAGGAAGATAAACCGCTCGCACGAAACGCGAAATGACTCAGGCGTTTTCTTCTCGCCCATGCCGATGACGACTTTTCCCGCCTCGCGAAGTCTTGTTGCGAGTTTGTTAAAATCGCCATCGCTGGAAACAATGCAGAATCCCTGCACATCGCCGCCGTAAAGAATATCCATCGCATCGATGATCAGACCGATATCTGACGCATTCTTGCCGGGAGTATTGTTCGGCTGCATGACCGGTGTCAGAGAATAGGGCGCCGAGCATTTCATCCAGGAGTGAAGGCGGTCCTGCGTCCAGTCGCCGTACATGCGGCGGATTGTGATTTTGCCGTATTTGGACAGCTCGCTGAGGATGAGCGGAACGTATTTGGAGCTGATGTTATCTGCGTCGATCAGCAGTGCGATATTAATATCTTCCATTGAATGACCTTTCAATATGGTGGTTAACCTTGTATAATCAATATGTTTGAATGCGCCGGGAAGGTGCGGCGCGGGCTCCGCTGATGCGGCCGCGCTCCGGCGGAATCTGCACTGTGGAAAGCGCAGTTCTTTTATCATTATAAGGGATTTGAAATCACAATGCACGAACTTCCCATGGTGGAGGGCCTGATCGCTCTTCTTGAGCGGACAGCCGGACAAAACAAACTGCAGCGGATCACGCTGGTCGAGCTTCGGATCGGAGAGCTTTCGGATCTGGTTGATGAGTGTATTCAGGTCTATTTTGACATGGCCGGGGAGGGCACCGTCTGCGAAGGCGCGAAGCTGGTCTTTACACATGAGCGGGCGATGCTGCGCTGCCCAGTATGCGGCAAAACATTCCGCCACGAAAAATCCTTTCAGTGTCCGTCCTGCGGCGCAGACGCCGTACTCGTCCGCGGAACGGGCAGCGGGTTTTATGTGGAGAGAATAGAGGGGGAAGACGCGGCTCCGCGGGTGCCGCAGGATCATGGAGGAACCAAAATGAGCAAAGATCTCAAAGATTATGTACGTACTATTCCGGATTTTCCGGAGCCGGGAATTATGTTCCGCGATATTACAACGGTCGCCAACGACGCCGACGGACTGCGGCTCGCAATCGATTCCATGCAGGATCTGGTTAGGGATCTTGATTTTGACGTGGTTGTCGGAGCGGAGTCGAGAGGCTTTATCTTCGGCACGCCGATTGCGTATAACCTTCACAAGCCGTTTGCTTTGATCCGGAAGAAAGGCAAGCTGCCGTGGGAAACGGTCTCGGTCGATTATACGCTTGAATACGGTACGTCGACGCTGGAGATGCATAAAGATGCGGTTAAGCCCGGTCAGAAAGTCCTGATTGTGGACGATCTGATGGCGACCGGAGGAACCGCGAAGGCAATGATTCAGCTTGTCGAGAAACTCGGCGGCAAGGTTGCGGGCGTTCTGGTCCTGATGGAGCTGCAGGGACTGCATGGAGCCGAGGCGATTGCACCCTGCCCGGTATTTTCCGCGATCAAGTACGAGGGCAAGTAAGCGCGCTTCGCGATCAAGTACAAGCGCAGGTAATCGTGTTTTGCGCCTGCAAGATGAGGAAGAGGAATGGAGAAACTGGTATCCTGGAACGTGAACGGCCTGCGCGCCTGCGTCAGCAAGGGAAACTTTTACGATTTTGTCCGGCGGGAGAATCCGGACGTTCTGTGCCTGCAGGAGACCAAGCTGCAGGCGGGACAGATCGAGCTGGATCTGCCGGAATATCATAGCTACTGGAATTATGCGGAGAAGAAAGGGTATTCGGGGACGGCTGTTTTGACGAAAAAGGAGCCGCTCCGGGTCATGTACGGCCTCGGCATTCCCGAACATGACCACGAGGGCCGTGTGATTACACTGGAGTATCCGGACTATTATCTGATTACGGTTTATGTGCCGAACGCGAAGGAACATCTGGAGCGGCTTTCATACCGGATGACCTGGGAGGACGCATTCCTTGCTTACGTAAAGTCGCTCGAGCGCGTAAAACCGGTCATTTACTGCGGCGATCTGAACGTCGCGCACGAGGAAATCGACCTGAAGAATCCGAAGTCCAACCGCGGCCATGCAGGCTTTACAGACGAGGAGCGCGGGAAGATGGACGCGGTGCTCTCGAACGGGCTGATTGATACCTGGCGCTATTTCTATCCGGACCGGGAGGGCGTCTATTCGTGGTGGTCTTACCGCTTCCATGCGCGGGAAAACAACGCCGGATGGAGAATCGACTACTTCATCGCATCGAAGGCGCTTGCGCCGCGGCTGCAGGACGCGGTGATCTATACAGATGTTTTCGGGTCGGATCATTGTCCGGTCGGTCTGATTTTGAAGTGAGAAGAGGACAGCCCGACAGCACCGTAAAGAAAGGATGAATACAATGAGTGAAGAACAAAAAGAGGGCAAAATCCCGATGCCCAAGGCCAACTTTCAGGTTCCGGCCAATAAAGGAAGTCATGTCAGGAAGATGATCGGCGTCGTCAGCGGCAAAGGCGGCGTAGGAAAGTCATCGGTTACCGGCCTCTGCGCTTTGTGGAGTCAGCGTCATGGATATCAGACGGCCATTATGGACTGTGATATCACAGGGCCCAGCATCCCGAAGATGTTCGGCGTGACGCCGGATCAGGTCGGTGTTATTCAGGAAGAGGGAAAAGAAGAGGGAACTCTGGTTCCCGCCGTAACCGCGACCGGGATGAAGATTATGTCCATGAACCTTCTGATGCAGGATGAGACACAGCCGGTCATCTGGCGCGGCTCGATCATTTCCGGCGTAGTCAAGCAGTTCTGGACGGATGTCAACTGGGGCGATGTGGATTACATGTTTGTCGATATGCCTCCGGGAACCGGTGACGTGCCGCTGACAGTCTATCAGTCGCTGCCTCTCGACGGCATCATTATCGTCACGACGCCGCAGGATCTGGTTTCGATGATCGTCGAAAAGGCTGTGAACATGGCAAAGATGATGAATGTTCCGGTCCTAGGCCTCGTGGAAAATATGGCCTACACCGTCTGCCCGCACTGCGGCGAGAAGATTCAGATCTTCGGTGTAAGTCACGCGGCGGAGGTTGCCGCGAAGGAAGGTACTACGCTGATTGATACTCTCCCGATCAACGGGAATCTGACTTCTGCGATGGATGACGGAAAGATGGAATACTTTGACGAAGTGGAAATCAAGGGGCTCGAGAAAGTTCTGCCGCCGCTGCAGTAATGCACTGCCGGGAAGGCTTTCGATACGTTAAAACATAAAAACAGCAGAAAGGCTGCCGGGACTGGCGGTTCTTCCTGCTGTTTTTTAATGGTGTGCGCGGCTCCGGGCCGGACAGCCAATCTTTGCCGCGGGGGCTCAAAGACCTGCGCCGCAGTCAGCCTTTCGCGCGAGGGCCCGCCTGGTCTGCGGACAGTCAGCCTTTTGCGCGGGCCTTACGGGGCCTGCCGGGTCTGGCAGCTCTTGCAGAGCCTGCCGCCTGCGCCTCTTTGTTCTTCCTGTAGATGTGTCCCAGCCCTTTCAGAAGAAGCCGGTTGTCGATAATGATTTCATGCCTGCAGAACGGCGCGATGATCCTGCCGAGCCCGCCGGTCGCGACAATGGTTTTGATCTCGCCGAGCTGTTCCGTATATCTGTCAATCACCCCGTCCAGAGCGCCCGCCGAGCCATAGACAATGCCGCCTTTCATGCAGTCGATCGTGTTGGTACCGATAACCTTTTTCGGCGCGGTGAATTCGATGCTTGGCAGCAGGGAAGTTTCCCGTGTCAGAGCTTCCAGCGAAATGCCGGTGCCGGGCATGATACAGCCGCCCAGATAGCTCCCGGCCGCGTCGACGACGGTGATTGTTGTAGCGGTTCCCATATCAATGATGATTGCGGGGAGAGGGTATTCTTCTTTCGCTGCAACTGCTGTCGCAACAAGATCGCCGGCAATGGTGCCCGGGTCGTCGAGGCGGATGTCGAGGCCTGTTTTGACGCCGGCGCCGAGGACAACCGAATCAAGCCCGGTAATGAGCCTGACAGCCTTGACAAGTACCGGCGTCACGAGCGGCACAACCGATGATATGATGCAGCCTTCAAAGCCCGTGGGATCAATACCCGCGAGTTCGAGTATCGAGCGGATCTTAACGGCATATTCGTAAGCGGTGCCGCCGATCTCGGTACTGATCTGGACAGTCTGGACAACTTCGTTTCGGTCGTCGACACAGCCGAGTACGGTGTGGGTATTGCCTGTATCAATTGCAAGAAGCATAGTCAATCCTCCTCGTTTTGCGAAAGTACACATGCGCACAGATGCTCTTCCTGCCCGTCAGAAGAAATGTCAATGAGCGGCGGCGCCTGCAGGCACCGGCTGCTCGCGTGGGGACAGCGGTGGTAAAAACAACACGCCCCCGCCACATCCTCTCTTCGGACTTCGACGGCTTCGTGCTGCTTCTCGATCTCCGACAGGGATTTCGTTCCATCATCTTCGATGCGCGCGCCGAAGTCCGGGATCGCGGACAGAAGCAGTTTTGTATAGGGGTGCCTCGAATGATAATAGATTTCGTCCGCGGTTCCCTGTTCTACAATCGTTCCGCGGTACATGACGGCGATACGGTCGCACAGATAGTATACAACATTCAGGTTGTGGGAAATAAACAGCATGGCAAAGTCGGTCCTGCGGTCGATCTCGCGGAACAGATTCAGGATCTGCGCGCCGACAGAGACATCGAGCGCGGAGACCGCCTCGTCGGCAATAATAAGGTCCGGAGAAAGCATAAGCGCAGCGCCGATACACACTCTCTGCCGCTGTCCGCCGGAGAGCTCTCCGGGGTAGCGTGACGCGTAGGACGCGTCGAGGCCGACCAGCTCCAGCATGCGGGTGACGGCCTGTTCCTGCTCCTCCTTCGTTCCGATATGGTGCGCGCGGAGAGGCTCGCGCATTGTGAAGCCGATTGTCTTTCGGGGGTCCAGCGAGCTCATCGGGTCCTGGAAAACAGCCTGCACGCGGCGCGTAAACTCTTTTCTTCTGCTGCGGCTATATCGTATGCCGCCGACTTTGATGGTGCCTTCGAACGGGAGCAGCCCCAGCACGGCGTTTCCGAGCGTGGATTTGCCGCAGCCGGACTCGCCGACAAGCCCGAAGAATTCATCAGTGTGAATCCGGAGCGTCACGTTGTTCAGAACCTTTTTCTTTGTCCGCTTTTTGAAGATCTGCGGGCCGCTGTCTTCGTAGTAATTTGTGACATTCAGGATTTCCAGGATGTCACCTTTTTCTTTTCGGATATCACTCATGACTGTACCTTAATTAATAATAGAAGGAGCCGGCGGAGCCTTTGCCGCCCTACCGTCATATCGGGCCTCCGCCGCGCCGCGCCCGCGCCGGCGCGGCTTCTGCCGGAAGCGTTTCTTGCAAAATACGGAATATCCGAAATTTGCAAGAAATAGAAGGCCTGCAAGCAGAAATCTTTCTTGCAAAAGCCCTGAAATCCGGCGCGGCGAAGAAAGGCTTCTTGCAAAACCGGGAAATTTTCAGATTTGCAAGAAACGGAAGCCAATGAAATAAGTGTCAGCGCAGGCATCCGGGCGCGCCACTGTGAATCGCGTCCCGCGGGTGCCGCATCATGCCGCGAATCCGGCCGCAGGAGCCGCTCCGCGGCGCTCGCGATTTGCACGGGAGCCGCATGGAGCCGCCGCCCGCCACGCCTAAACATGATGACAATACACGACATGCCCTGCGGCCGGCTCCATGCGCGGCGGCGCCTGCCGCCTGCAGATTTCCGTCGCTTTCGGGCAGCGCGGCGCGAATGGGCAGGGCTCGCGATGTTCTTTTGTCGAAGGAACATGACCTTTGATCGCGGGCAGATCAGTCCCTTTTAAAGAAGGCTGTGGAATCGATCGGAGCAGACCTTTGGTATATTCGTGCAGCGGTGCACGCATGATGGCTTCCACAGGCGCGGATTCCGCAACCCTGCCCGCATACATGACAATCACCCGGTCACAGATCTGGTCTATGACAGCCAGGTCATGCGAAATAAAGATAATGGACATTCCGTGCTTGCGGCTGATGTGTTTTAAAAGGCGCAGAACCTGTGCCTGTACGGTTACGTCCAGCGCTGTTGTAGGCTCGTCCGCGATCATGAGCTTTGGTCTGCAGATTGTTGCCATGGCAATCATGACACGCTGCCGCATACCGCCGGAGAGCTGGTGCGGAAACATTTTTGTAATTGCCGCGGGATCAGGCAGCCCGACCTCGGCAAGCGATTTCTGAACTCTGGATTCAACTTCGGCTTCCGGCAGCTCCGGATGATGAATCCGAAGAGACTCGCCAACCTGCCTGCCGATCCGCAGAAGCGGATTCAGACTTGTAAGCGGTTCCTGATAGATCATTGAAATTTCATTGCCGTCTATGTTTCTGCGCTGCTCCTGCGAGCAGCGGACAAGATCAATTTCCCCGGGCAAAGCCGCGGAATTAAACAGGATTTTCCCGCCGGTCACAGATAAAACTTCGGGAAGAAGGCCCATAATTGCCAGGTTTGTAACAGTTTTGCCGCAGCCGGATTCGCCGACGACGCCCAGAATCTCTCCGGGCAGAACATCATAGCTTACACCGTCTACCGCGGTATACTTTCCGTTTCCTTCGCGTATGGAAATTGTCAGGCCGTGAATCTGCAGAAGCGGCCGCACATTCGGATCATTTGTCATGCTGAAACCTTTCTGGGGAATATGCTCCGCCACGCCGCAGCTCCGGTTCACGCCAGATACTTTTTGCGGATTCCCTCGCCGATGCAGTTAAACGCTACAATCGTCACAACAATCATAAGTCCCGGCGCCAGCGCGCACCACGGCGCGTTGAATATATAACTCTGCGATTCATACAGCATCCGCCCCCAGCTCGGCGCCGGCGGCTGGATGCCAAGCCCCAGATAGCTCATGCCGGACTCCGCCAGAATTGCATTGGAAAGTCCGATGATAACCGATGAAAGCAGAAGCGGCAGAATGTTCGGCAAAACATGCACCAGCAGAAGCCGCACATCCGAATCTCCGAAGACTTTGTTGCTTTTTATGAAATCAGCGTTCTTATACTGCAAAGTCCCGGTCCGGACAATCCTTGTAAAACTCGGCACAAAGGTGATGCAAAGAGCGATGACGATTGTGTAATTACTCTGCTTCATGACAGTGACAATGATGAGAGCGATCAGAAGTCCCGGAAAAGAGCTGACCGCATCGACAATGCGCATGATGATTTCATCAGTGATGCCGCCTGCGTATCCGCTGAGAAGGCCCAGAACCGAACTGATAACCGTACAGCCCGCTACCGTCGAAAGCGCGACGGCCAGCGTAAAGCGCCCGCCGACAATCGCCCTCGAAAAAACATCTCTCCCCATATTGTCCGTGCCGAACAGATGCCGGAGGGAAGGCGGCTGCATACGTGACAGCGTGTCCATCTGATTGATGTCCCAGGGTGTCCAGAAAAGAGACAATACCGCAAGACCGGCAATGACGGAGGCGAGGATGAGACCGGTGCGGAGCTGTGTTTTGCCGTGGTTCATATGCTGCCTCCTACTCGCTGATCCGGATTCTGGGATCAATCAGCTGAATCAGAATATCCACGATAAAATTCGTGATGACAATTACAAAAGCGACATACATGACAAGCGTCTGTGTGAGCGGGAAATCCCTGCCGGTAACCGAAGCGATCAGAAGGCGTCCGATGCCGGGCACGCCGAAGACCTGTTCAACAATAATGCTGCCGGAAAAGATGCTGCCGATCATCATGCCGATCAGCGGGATGACGGCCACGATCGCGTTGCGCAGAACGTGGCCGTACAGGATTCTGTGCGTCGTACTGCCCTTTCCTCTCGCCGTGCGGACATAATCTTTGTCCAGCTCGCCGAGAACGGAGGTGCGTACGTATTTAGTCAGCGTGGCAATCTGCGGGACGGCGATCGCAAGCGCCGGGAAGAACATGAAGCGGAAAAATCCGGCCGGGTTGTCCCTGTAGCTGACGTAGTTTCCGGGTGTGAACAGATGCAAAACAAGCCCGAACACCCACATAAAGAGAATGCTGAGAAAGAAACCCGGGATCGAGATACCTGTCATTGTGACGGCTTCCATGATCTGTTCCGTGATCGTTCCGCGTTTTCTTGCCGCGAAGATACCGAGGGGAATAGAGACAATCAGTGTCATGATCATGACCATGATGCCGAGAAGGACCGTTACGGTAACGTGACCGCCGATCAGATCCTTCACGGGCATGGAGTAGCGGATCGAGGTTCCGAAATCACCGCGCACAAAGCCGGTTATCCAGTTTATATACTGGCTGTGCAGCGGGAGGTCGGTGCCGAGCTGGCGGCGGAGCGCTTCGAGTTTTGCTTCGGACGCGCTGGTACCCAGAATGAGCCGTGCAGGATCTCCCGGAATGATATGGAAAGCCAGAAACGTGAAGAGGGAGATCACGAACATGGTCAGGATGAGGACAATGATTTTCTTGATAAGGTAACGCAAAAAATTCTCCTTATGGGCCGGTGCTTTGCAGGGCAATCAAGCCGGGCAGGCGGCGCTGCGGAAGCAGCCCGAAGCGCCGCACATGTAACTGCCGCGCGCACCGGCCCGTCACATTACTTCGCGGTTCTTGCGATTGCCGAAAAGTCCGTCGCGTACAGAGGATACTGTACAAAACCTGTGAAGTCCTTCGTATACGCGAGGTTGTAAGCAATATCCTGAATGTAAGCGCTCGCGGCCTCGTCCGAAAGGATCTTCTGGCATTCTTTGAAGTCCTTTTCACGGGCGGATTCGTCGACGTCGGCGATGGCCTTTGCGTAGGCTTTGTCAAACTGATCCGATTTGAAGTTTACGAAGTTGTTGTCCGCGTCCGACTGATATCTGGAAAGGAACGCGGTAGGAGAGGCGATCGCGCCGTCAACCGAAATGATCGTCGCTTCGTAATCTCTGTTCGTATAGACATTCTCAAGCCATGTCGCCCAGTCCACCTGTTCGATATTCATCTGAATGCCGGCAGCTGCGAGCTGGTTGACCAGCACCTGCGCCGTGTCGAGATGCACCTGATAATTGGAAGGTACTTTCACGGTGAAGGAGAAGCCATCCGCAAGTCCGGCCTCGGCAAGCAGCTCTTTGGCCTTCTCTACATTGACATTGTAGACATCCGCCAGAGAATCATCATAGTATGCCTTCAGGTTCGGAATCATCGCGGAGCCGAGCTTTGCGCCGACACCGTAATCGACTGTGTCTATGACGCCGTCAGCGTCAACCGCATAGTTGACCGCCTGCCGTACACGGACGTCATCGAAGGGTTTTGCCGCATTGTTCAGATAGAGCGCCTGCACCGCATTCGAGTTGCTGACATTGACAACCGCGGAATCCGCAGGAAGCTGCTGGGTAATGCTGGTGTCCGCCATGAAGCCCTGAATCGCGCCGGACTGGAAATTCATCAGAAGATCCGAAGAGCTCGCGATGAACTTGACCGTTACTTTGTCAAGATGCGCGGGCGTTCCCCAGTAATCCTTGAATTTTTCAAGCGTCGCGTGATCCTGCACAGCGTAGTCGGTCAGCATGAAAGGGCCTGTGCCGACGGGCTTTTTCGCGAGCTCACCGTTATTGTCGGAATCCCTGGGCACAATCGGCGAGGACGCGTCGGCAAGAAAATCGGTATCACCGGTTTTCAGTGTGACGGTGATTGTTTTGCCGTCTTTGGACGAGATGTCCTCGACATTGTCAAACCCTGTCATCTTGCTGTCTTTCGCGTGCTGCAGCGAGTAGATGACATCGTCTGCGGTAACTTCCTGTCCGTTGTGGAATTTCACGCCGTCCCGGAGTGTGAAGGTATATGTCTTCGCGTCATCCGAGATTTTGTAATCGGAAGCGACTGCTCCTTTGAATGTGCCGTCCGGCGAAACCTTGACAAGGCCTTCATAAATGTTGAAGTAAACGCTCTTTGCGTCTGCGGTTGTTGCGGTGAAGGGATCGAAGTTGTCGATTTCCGTGGCAATGCCGTAGACAAAATCGCCGCCCTCCTGCATTCCGGCGCTTGCGCCGGCGTCCGGAGCTGCTGCTGCGGCGCCGGATGTCGATCCCTCTGCCGCCGTGGCTTCACCCTGCGTGCCGGATGCGGACGGCGCGGAGCCTGACCCGCAGGCGGCAAGCGCAAGCGCTGCCGCGAATGAAATGATGGTTGTAATCAGTTTCCTTTTCATAAGTAGATTTCCTCCCTCGGAAAAACAAAGAAATCCTTCCGCACAGCGGCGCCGGGATATAAAAATGGCACCGAAATAGTCCGGTTTTATTCCGAAATATAGCGGTGCCAAAAATCCGTCAGCGGCTGCTGACAGCCTGGAAATTCATTTTTTGTTTTCCTCCTGCTGCTGTTCCGTAAAGTGTACGGACAATCCGTACGGGACACTGCCGCCCGAAGGCGGATCAGGTCATGGATATAGCGCAGCTTCAGTATTACACCGAAAGCGGAAGAAATGCAAGAACTATGGAAAAACGGGGGCTCAGATCTTCCGCAGCCAGTCGAAAATGTACATTAAAATGTCGCTCGAAAGAAGCTTTGCCGCCGCGCGGTGTACGGTGCAGACGAAGCCGGGCGTTGAAACGGAAAGTCCGAGTCTTGTATCCATGAGCGCTCTTTCGGCGACGGTTTTGCTTGTGGAAGCAAGCGGGAACGAGCGGATCGGACTTTGCGCTTCGGACATAGTTTTGTCTGCGGAAGAGGTCTGCCGCGCCGAAGGGATGAATTCCGTATCCTTGATCCAGTACGGGCAGACTGCCGTCACGGTGATATCACGCGGCCGCAGTTCAAAGCGGAGCGCTCTGCTGTATCTGTACAGAAACGCCTTGGACGCCGCGTATACGTTCAGATACGGGATTGGCTGGAAAGCCGCGGTGGAGCAGATTTCCATGATTTTCGCGCCGCTGTCCATATATGGAAGACAGATCTGTGTTACGTCAACGGCCGCGCGGCAGTTGAGATCGATCATCTGATCCACCTGTTCGAGCGGGAGAGCAGCGCTCGCCGCGATTTTGCCCGAGCCTGCCGCGTTAATCAGCATGCGCACGTCCGGCCGCTCTGCGGAAAGCTTTTCCTGCAGCTGCGTAACGGATGTTTTGTCTGTAAGATCGAGCGCAATAACGTCAATATCTGTCCGGAGCCCTGCCGCGAGCTCTTCAAGGCGCTCTTTCCTCCGCGCGATGATCCAGAGCGCATCCAGATGAAATTCACCGGCACCCGCACCTTCACTGTCCGCATCCAGAAGCCGGACAAATTCTCTGCCAAGGCCGCTCGAAGCGCCGGTAATAATCGCGATTTTTTTAGCCATAGCATACCTCCTACATGGAAGATTTGTATCTTTTCCTGCGGACGCGCCTTCTGCGCCGCGGCTTCCTGCCGTTCGCCGTCCGGTACGCGTTGATTCTTTCGCGGATGGTCGTGTAATCCCGTTCAAACAATTCGTCGGAAAGCTGCACCCGGAGCACATCGGGCGGCACACGTTCCAGAATTTTCTGTTCGACAAAGAGCTTGCTCTTGTTCCTGTACGCGGGCATATCGTTAAGCTCCTGAATATGTGCGAGCTCCGGCCGCCAGAGGATCCGGATCTTTTCGGAAGGGTCCAGACGTGGATTGCACTGCGGCCTTCGCAGAATATAGAAATCCGGCTTACCGTCCACCTCGTCGATCGTGATGATGCCCCAGTAATCCGGGATATGCTCCTCAATATGGCCCGCGTGCGAGGAACCGACCGCCGCGAAATTGTAATCAAAAAACCTGTCGTAGTCGTCGACCTGCCGCGCGAGGCGCGTATAACTGTCGTGGTCGCTCTTGATTTCGATGCCGTAAAGCGCGTCTTCGGTCACCATAAGGATGTCCGCGCGCGAGCGGCCCATATTCTTTTCTTCGATGATCCGGATTTTATGATACGTCTGCTCCAGAAACTGAAACAGCGGCTCACGGATGTCTTTGTCCAGAAGTGCCATGAAGTTTCCGCCTTTTTAAACTTTATTATATTATAGCATGGACTTGTGCACGTCCGGTGAACAAGCCTATACTATTAAAAACACACCGGAGAGGAATTGAAATGAATATTCGGATACTGGAACTGATCGAAGGCGCGAAGAAAGCGCAGGGCCTTACTGTCATCATTGATGTATTCCGCGCGTTTTCGCTCGAATGCTATTTGTTTGAAAAAGGAGCTAGAAATATCTACCCGATTGGAAAGATCGAAGACGCTTTTGCAATGAAAAAGGAACACCCGGACTATGTTCTTCTGGGAGAGCGGAGCGGCGCAAAGGTTGAAGGCTGCGATTTCGGCAATTCTCCGTCCCAGATCCGGGATTTTGATGTTTCCGGCAAAACAATCATCCACACGACCAGCGCCGGCACGCAGGGAATCGTGAACGCTGCGGCAGCGGGCGCTCAGGAAATCATCACGGGAAGCCTTGTCAACGCCGATGCCGTGGTCCGCTACATAAGGAGCAGGAATCCGGAGCAGGTCTCCATTGTCGCGATGGGTAAAGCGGGCCTTTCGAGCGCTGCGGAGGACGTTCTCTGCGCGGAATACCTGAAGGCAAGACTGGAGAATAAAGACCTTTGTGGCAGGGAAGACATACCCGGCAGAACAGCGCTTACTCAGCTGCAGGAGCAGGCAGCCGCAATGAAGTACGGCGACGGCGCGCATTTCTTCAATCCGGCTACACAGGAAATATTTCCGGAAGAGGACTTCTACATGTGCACGCAGTGCTGCCGGTTTGACTTCGTGATCCGCGTGGGGAAAGACGCGGAGGGAAGGCTGACCACTGCGCCGGTCCGGTAATTTACGCTTGCATTCGGGGAACGGAAACGGCATACTTTTACCGTTAAAGATTACATTGAAAACCTCGCGGTTTTACCGCACGGAGCATAACAGCACAAAGACAGGAGAATGGCAATGGCGTCATCAAAAATCGGTTTTGACTCGGCGAAGTATCTGGAACTGCAGTCCGCGCATATCAAGGAGAGAATGTCGCATTTCGGTAAACTGTACCTGGAATTCGGAGGCAAGCTTTTTGATGATTATCACGCTTCCCGCGTTCTTCCGGGTTTTGCGCCCGATAATAAGCTCAAGATGCTCGAGCAGCTCCGGGACAAGGCGGAGATTGTCATTGTCATCGGTGCCGACGCCATTGAACAGAACAAAGTCAGAGGGGATCTGGGGATAACCTATGACGATGATGTTTTGCGCCTGAAAAAGGCGTTTGAAGACCGCGGCTTTTATGTCAGCAGCGTTGTGATCACCAAGTACACGGGACAGCCTGCGGCGGACAATTTCCGGACGCGCCTGTCATCGCTTGGTATCCGTTCCTATCTTCATTATGTCATCGAAGGTTATCCGTCCAATATTCCGCTGATCCTAAGCGACAAAGGCTACGGACGGAACGATTACATTGAGACGACGAGAGACCTTGTTGTCATCACGGCGCCCGGTCCCGGCAGCGGCAAAATGGCAACCTGCCTTTCCCAGGTTTATCAGGAAAACAAACGCGGCATCAAAGCAGGCTACGCGAAGTTCGAGACGTTCCCGATTTGGAACCTGCCGCTCAAGCACCCTGTCAATCTTGCCTACGAGGCGGCAACCGCCGACCTCGCGGATGTGAACATGATTGATCCGTTCCATCTGGAAGCTTACGGAAAGACGACGGTCAACTATAACAGAGACGTTGAGATCTTCCCGGTGCTGCAGCAGATTTTTGAAGGAATTATGGGCGAGTGCCCGTATAAGTCGCCGACCGATATGGGCGTCAATATGGCGGGATTCGCGATTTCGGACGACGGGGTCTGCAGAGAGGCGGCAAAACAGGAGATTATCCGCAGATATTTTGAGAGCGCGGTGAATGTAAAGAAGGGGAACGCTTCCCCGAACGAGCTGTACAAGCAGGAGCTGCTGCTCAAGCAGGCGCAGGTTACGCCCGAGGACCGGAAAGTCCTTTTGCCGGCGCTGCAGCGCGCGGAAGAGACAGGACACCCTGCCACCGCGATTGAAATGGACGACGGCCGCATCATTACCGGAAAGACATCGGATCTTCTCGGCGCCGCCGCAGCGTGCCTGATGAATGTTTTAAAGGAATATGCAGGCATTCCGCACGAGGAAAAGCTGGTTTCCGCGGAATCGATCATGCCGATCCAGCGGCTGAAGACCGAGTATCTGGGCGCCGGAAATCCCCGCCTGCATACGGATGAGCTTCTGGTTGCGCTTTCCATGAGTGCCGCAACAAACCCGCATGCGGAGCTTGCGATCGAGCAGCTGCCGAAGCTTCGCGGCGCGCAGGCGCATTCTTCGGTTATTCTCGCGGATGTGGACATGCAGACATTCCGGAAACTCGGGATTCAGCTGACCTGCACGCCGGAGTACAAGAAATATTAAAGAACTGCGGAGTGCCGCTGGAGCCGTCAGCTCCAGCGCTCGACAAAACCCTCCCCCATGGCTTCATTCACATCACTGATGATGAAGAAGGCGCGGGGGTCGTTTTTTTTCACAATATCTTTGATATCGACGATGTCTTTCTTGCTGCAGATGCAGAACAGAATCTTCCGTTCCTTTCCGGAATACATGCCGGTGCCGGGAAGGCAGGTTACGCCGCGGTCAAGATCGTCCATAATCTCCCGCGCGATGGCTTCGTTCGCATCGGAAATGATATAGGCGCACTTTGCCTGTTTGCCGCGGCTGACGATATAATCGCAGACTTTGCCCATGATATAGACCGAGATAATTGCATACAGCGTGTGTTCGACATTGAAAACAACCGCGCCGAGCACAACGACCGCGCCGTCAAGAACCGCGATGATCGTTCCGATGTTATACTGGCGCATGTATTTGTGCAGCGAGTTGCCGAGCATGTCCGTACCGCCGGTTGTGGCGCGCGCGTTTAAAAGAATTCCGATGCCCAGGCCGAACAGGACGCCGCCGTAAATCGAAACGAGCAGCAGATTGTCCGGGATCAGATTGTACTGCGGGAAAAAGTAAAGCTCTACAGTCATGATCAGCCATCCGATTCCGGTGCGGATAATGCTGCGGAAGCCGTCTGTTTTGATCGCGAACAGAAAGATCGGGACGTTCAGAACAAAGTTCGAGAGCCAGAGAGGGATCTCAAACGGGCTGAAACGTCCGGTCAGATACTTGATAATGATCGCAAGACCCGAAACGCCGCCGGTGACAAGTCCTGACGGGTCAAAGATATACTGTGTCGCGAACGCGGTGATCGAGCTCCCCAGGAAGATCACGAAAAGATCGGTCATCCGCAGCTTCAAATTCTTCTGATATTTATTCAAAACAAATCCTCCGGAGGTCCGGCGCGGCGGGCGGAACGCGTCACGCGATTCCGCGAAGCGCTGCCAGAATCGCGTCTTTGTCTGCCTTTACCGAACCCTGTACCATTTCGGGCTTTCCGCCGCCTCTTCCGCCAGGCAGTTCTTTCAGCGTATTGCTGACAAGCCTTGCGTCGGCGCCTCTTCCGCCCGCGAAATATTTGTAGCCTTCTTCCTCCGACCCGGTGAAAACACCGACATAGCGGTACAAAGACAGATCGCAGAGCCGGTTCATGAGGTTCCGAAGGGAAACCGTGGAAAGCGCGTTTTCAAATAGCCAGAGGTCACGTTTCCCGGTGCTGTCTTCCACCGGCGCTTCGGACAGCCCGCCCGCGGGCGAATTTCCTGCGGGCACGGCTGCCGGGGCGGGAGTGCCAGCGCCGGCGGCCTCTGCGACTACCTTGTCAATATACGCGTTCTCAAGGTTTCGCAGTGTCTCGTTCTGCTGCGCGATCTCATCCAGCAGCCGCTGCACACCGTCTGCGGCGCGCTCCTTCGGCATGTTGGTAAGCCGGGAAATGCTGCGCAGCTGTTCGAATGAATGCTGTGTGTATTCAAGCGCTCTGCTGCCGCAGACGATGGTCAGCCGCATGTTCGTCTTTGTATGCAGGACGTCGATGATGCGGATCAGGCCGATTTCTCCGGTGCGCCGCACATGCGGCGCGCAGCAGGCGCAGACGTCAACGCCGTCAATCGTCACAATGCGGACCGGCCCCGAGAGTTCTTTCTTGCTGCGGTATGCGAGCTTTTGCAGCACTTCCTCCGGCGGATATTCGCAGGTGACCTTCACGTTGCGGTAAATGACTTCATTCGCACGCCTTTCGAGATCACAGAGCTGCGCGTCGTCCAGCTGCCCGCCGGTATCGAGCGTAACGGTATTGTCACTCAGGCGAAAGCCCACATTTTCATAACCGTACAGCGAATGGAGAAGTCCCGACAGGATGTGCTCGCCGGTATGATTCTGCATGTTGGAAAAGCGGTGCGTCCAGTCGATCGTTCCGGAAACAGTCGCTCCCTCCCGTGGCACCGGGCTCTCTTTTGCAAACCGCACGGTATGAATGATGACGCCGTTCCGGATCTGCACGTCTGTAACGGGAAGACCGGCAAGAACACCGGTGTCGGGCGTCTGCCCGCCCTCTTCGGGGAAAAACAGCGTCCTGTCCAGTACAATCGCAGCGGTCCCGGCCTTTTCATTCACCGATACTTCGCGTACAGCCGCTTCAAAACAGGTCTCATATGGGTTTTCATCATATAATTTTACTGTCTGCATGGAACCTCCGGAAAAGCTGCCGCCCGGACTGAGGGCCGGCAGCGCGATGCTTTATAGTATACTATATTTTCCGGAAGGCGGGTAACGTGCGGATTCTTCCTTATTTTATCGAATTTTAAGATTAACTTGATTGCCCCTTCCGCAAAGTATTACTATAATAAAATAGATTTTTCACAATCGAATTTCGGAAAACAATCGTTCAAAGGAGCGGAATTTGAAACTCACAGCATTGATTCCTCATAAAATAAAGAGCCTGCAGGGCCGGATCCTTATGGATTTCTTCGGCCTGGGAGATGACGACGGCGGCAGCAGCGGCGACTCCGGCTCTTCTTCCGGGCGCGGCGGCAGCGGGAAGAAGCCGAACCAGCAGAATTTCTATATCATCCTGCTGGCGGTGCTCATCGGCATCTCGATTATCAGCTATATGATGCGCGGAGCGGCCACGCAGACAAAGGAAGTCGACTATAACCGGTTTGTTTCCATGGTTGACAAGGGAGAGGTTGCCCGCGTCAAGATCGAAAGCGACCGTATTGACATCGCGCCGAAGACGAAAGCGGCGGACAACAAGAACGCGCCTTACCGCTACTATACCGGCAAGGTGGAAGACGACGACACACTGACAAAGAGGCTTCTTGAAAAAGATGTAATTGTCCGCGGCGAGGTACAGGATTCCACGGCGATGATCATTTCGCTGATAGTTTCGTATGTTTTGCCTCTTGTACTCCTGTGGGGGCTGATGAGCCTGATTTTTCGCAGAATGAGCCGCGGCGGCGGAATGATGGGAGGACCGATCAAGAGCAACGCGAAGGAATATGTGCAGCGTGAAACCGGCGTTACGTTCGCGGATGTCGCGGGCGAGGACGAGGCCAAGGAATCACTGCAGGAAGTCGTGGATTTCCTGCACAATCCGGGACGTTATGTCAAGATCGGCGCGAAACTGCCCAAGGGTGCGCTGCTTGTCGGCCCTCCGGGAACCGGCAAGACACTTCTTGCCAAAGCCGTCGCCGGAGAAGCGCATGTACCGTTCTTCTCTCTGACAGGTTCCGACTTTATCGAGCTGTATGTCGGCGTCGGCGCTTCGCGTGTGCGCGACCTGTTCAAGGAGGCAACGAAGAACGCGCCCTGCATCATCTTCATCGATGAGATCGACGCGATCGGCAGAAGCCGTGACTCCAAGTACGGCGGCGGAAACGAAGAGCGCGAGCAGACGCTCAATCAGCTGCTCTCCGAGATGGACGGCTTCGACTCCGCGAAGGGAATTCTGGTTCTTGGCGCGACAAACCGTCCGGAGATTCTGGACAAGGCACTGCTGCGCCCGGGCCGTTTTGACAGAAGAATTATCGTGGACCGGCCGGATCTGAAAGGCCGTGAGGCGATTCTCAAGGTGCATGCCAAGGATGTGAAGATGGACGAGACGGTCGATCTGAACGCGATCGCACTTGCAACGAGCGGCGCGGTGGGGAGCGATCTTGCGAACATGATCAACGAGGCGGCCATCAACGCCGTCAAGGAGCACAGGGAATACGTTTCGCAGAAGGATCTGTTCGAGGCAGTCGAGCAGGTGCTTGTCGGCAAGGAAAAGAAAGACCGTGTCATGAACGCGAAGGAGCGCCGGATTGTCTCGTATCACGAGGTCGGTCACGCGCTGATCAACGCGGTGCAGAAGAACTCCGAACCGGTGCAGAAAATTACAATTGTGCCAAGAACCATGGGCGCGCTAGGCTATGTGATGCAGGTTCCGGAAGAAGAGCATTACCTGAATTCCAAGGAAGAGCTGCATGATATGATTGTCGGCCTGCTCGGCGGGCGCGCTGCCGAAGAGTTAAAGTTCGGCAGTATCACGACCGGCGCATCGAATGATATCGAAAAAGCGACAGGCCTTGCCAGAGCTATGGTTACCCAGTACGGTATGAGCGACAAGTTCGGACTGATGGGGCTTGCTACGATTGAAAGTCAGTATCTGGAAGGACGCGCTGCTTTGAACTGCGCGGATCAGACGGCGGCTGCCGTTGACGAGGAAGTCCGCCGCATGATTCAGGAGTGCTACGAAGAAGCGAAGGCGATCCTGCGCGACAATATGGATGTCATGGATGAAATTGCCGATTACCTGATCAAGGAAGAGACGATTACCGGCAAGCAGTTCATGAAGATCTACCGCAAGGCGAAGGGCCTTCCCGAGGAAGAGGAAAAGACGCCGGAGGAACGGCTCGCGGAGGATGTGAAGCAGGTGCGCGAAGCGGCACCGGACACGGAAGAACCGAACGCGCCGTCGCCGGCTGCGGCCGCGCAGGAGTCGTCAGAACCTGCCGCATTGTCATCGGAGAAGGCACCGGCGGAAACGCCCGCGCAGCCGGAAAGCCCTGCGCCGGCACAGGAAGAGCCCGCAGCCCCGGGAAGCACCGCGCCTGTATCGGCAGAAAAGCCGCAGGGGCAGGACGCCGCGCAGGAGAATTCTTCTGCCCGCGGCAGATTCTCCGGTGTTTCCACAGACGATATTGACAGGAATTAAAATCCGGAAATGTTTAACCACACAAGCTGCCGCATGGCGCGGGAATGTTCCCTGAGGGAGCAGTCCTGCGGTGCGGCAGTTTTTTACAAAAGGACGGCGGCCGCGCAGTGCGGCAAAAATGCTGCAGACCGGGAGCCGCAAGGCGCGGCGCGACCGCGGCAGAAAGAACGCAGCCGATGCCGCTGCACGGAAGCAGAAAGGTGATTTTTTATGCCGGATCTGTCCAGAAATTTCAAATTTGATGAAGAGCTTGAAAAACTGCCGAAAAAACCGGGCGTCTATATCATGCGCGACCGCAGTGACGTTATTATCTATATCGGCAAGGCGAAGGTTCTGCATAACCGCGTGCGTTCGTACTTCCGCGCCAATATCGGCCGCGGCCCCGCGATCGACAACATGGTGAAGCAGATCGCGTACTTTGAATACATCGTAACCGACACGGAGCTGGAGGCGCTTGTCCTCGAGAACAACCTGATCAAGGAGCACCGCCCCAAGTACAACACGATGCTCGTGGACGACAAAACATACCCGTATATCAAAGTCACGGTGCAGGAACCGTATCCGAGGATTCTGTTTTCGCGGACCCGGAAAAAGGACAAGGCAAGATATTTCGGCCCGTTCTTTTCGGGAAACGCGGTGCGCGACACGATCGAGCTTTTGAACAGAATGTACGGCCTGCGCGACTGCTCAAGGACACTGCCCAAAGACGCGGGCAAGGAGCGGCCGTGCCTCAACTATTACATGAAGCGCTGCTCCGGACCCTGCGTGAAGGGAGCAGGCGGTATTTCCGAAGAAGAATACCGCAAAGGCGTGGATCTTGCGCTTGCCTTTCTCTCCGGCAATTACGACCTTGTCCTCGGCGACCTGAAAGCGCACATGGAGAAGGCTTCGGAGGAATTGAATTTCGAGGAGGCCGCGAAGTACCGGGACCTTTTAACTTCGGTACGGCAGATCGCGCAGAAGCAGAAAATGACCGAAGGAGTTGGCGAAGATAAAGACATCCTCGGAATCGCGATGGATTATGAGAATGCTGACGCGGATGCGGTCGTGCAGACGTTCTTTATCCGGGACGGACGGATGATCGGACGCGAGCATTTTTACATGAACCATGTCGGCGGCAAAACAAAAGCGCTCATTCTCTCTGAATTCATGAAACAGTTCTACGCGGGCACGCCTTACATTCCGAAGGTCATCATGCTGCCCGAGGAGATTGAAGACCTTGAAGTTATGGAAGAGTGGCTCTCGATGCGCAAGGAACAGAAGGTGCAGATCAGCGTGCCCAGAAAGGGTCAGAAAGAGCGCCTCGTGGAGCTTGCAAACGAGAATGCGGCGATCGTTCTTTCTAAAGATACCGAAAGAATCCGGAGAGAAGAAGGCCGCACGATCGGCGCTGTGAAGGAGGTCGAGGGCTGGCTCGGGCTTTCCGGGGTCGAACGCATGGAAAGCTATGATATTTCGAATATCAGCGGCTTCGCGAACGTGGGCTCGATGGTCGTCTACGAGAAGGGAAAACCAAAGCGCAGCGATTACCGGAAATTCCGCATCAAAACAGTGGCGGGTCCGGATGACTACGCCTGCATGCACGAGGTGCTTTCGAGACGATTTTCACACGGACTGCAGGAGCGCAAAGATCTCGCCGGGCAGGATATGGGCAGCGAATTCGGAAGCTTCAGCCGTTTCCCGGATCTGATTCTGATGGACGGCGGCAGGGGGCAGGTGAATGTCTGCCTGTCTGTTTTACAGGATCTGGGACTGCATATTCCGGTCGCCGGTATGGTCAAGGACGACAATCACAGAACGCGGGGCCTGTATTACAACAACGTGGAGATTCCGATCGATGTGCATTCCGAAGGCTTCAAGCTGATTACGAGAATCCAGGACGAAACGCACAGGTTCGCGATCGAGTACCACAGGTCTTTGCGGAGCAAAGCACAGGTGCATTCGAGGCTGGACGATATTCCGGGCATCGGGGAAGCCAGAAAGAAGGCCCTCATGCGCTCCTTCCGCTCGATTCAGGATATCATGGAGGCGGATGTGGAGACACTCGAAAAGATACCGGAAATTCCAAGGAGCGCGGCGCAGGCGGTGTATGACTATTTTCATGCGGCGGCGCGGACAAGAGTATGATAGTATAAAAATGACGGCGGGTCCGCAAACACGGCCCGCAGGGCGGCAGGAACAGGATACGGGGAGGCAGCCATGGCAAGCGTGAAATTAGGGGAAGTCATTGAAAAGGAAAAACTCCGGAATCTGACACCGGAAATTGATATCTCCGGAATCAAGATCAAACAGCCGGACGTCAACCGGCCGGCGGTGCAGCTGACGGGGTATTTTGAGCATTTTGACGCGATCCGGATTCAGATCATCGGCTTCGTGGAACACTCCTATATGCAGAACATGCCGCTTGAAATGAAAGAGCGCATTTACAAAAAGATGCTTTCGATGGGCGAGCCCTGCGTGATCTTCTGCAGAGAGCTGACGCCGGATGAAATCTTTATCAAGTACGCGAGACTGAACAATGTGCCGATTCTTCAGACCAAGCAGTCGACTTCCGTTTTCATGGCGGAACTGATCCGCTGGCTGAATGTACGGCTCGCGCCGAGCATTTCGATCCACGGCGTTCTGGTCGATGTATACGGCGAAGGCGTCCTGATTACAGGCGAGAGCGGCATCGGCAAATCCGAGGCAGCTCTGGAACTGATCAAGCGCGGCCACCGTCTCGTTTCGGATGATGTGGTCGAAATCCGCAAGATCTCTGAAGAGACACTCGTAGGGTCTGCGCCCGACATCACACGGCACTTTATCGAGCTGCGCGGCATCGGCATTATTGATGTCAAGACGCTGTTCGGCGTATCCAGCGTCCGTGACAGCTCGAACATTGATCTTGTGATTCAGCTCGAAGAATGGGACAAAGACAAGGAATATGACCGACTCGGGCTCGAAGAGGAATATACGGAATATCTCGGAAACCGGGTTGTCTGCCACCGGCTTCCGGTGCGGCCCGGCAGAAATCTCGCGATTATTGTAGAAGCGGCCGCGGTGAATCACAGGCAGAAAATGATGGGCTACAACGCAGCGCAGGAACTTTACAACCGTGTCCAGCATGCGCTGCAGACCAAACGGGAAGACGATGACGATGAATGAATTACAGATACTCGCGCAGCAGCTGAAAGAGATTCTTGGTGAAGAAAGCGTGCTGTGCCGGGAACCGATGCGGCGGCACTGCTCGTTTCAATGCGGCGGCCCGGCGGACCTTCTGGTCTATGTGTCCGAACTGGATGCGCTCCGGAAAGCAATCGCACTCTTACAGGCTGCGGGAGAACCTTTTTATATCCTCGGCAGAGGAACGAATCTGCTGGTCGCGGACAAGGGCTACAGAGGCTGCATCATCACGATGACACGGCGGGGCAGCCTTCCTCTGACGGACACGACGGCGCTTGCGGAAGCCGCGGATGGGGACGTCAGTGCTCCCCTTTATGCGGTGAGAACTGACGGCTGCAGGGTTATTGCGGGCGCCGGCGCTTCTCTTTCGGCAGCCGCGGGTGCAGCGTACAGAAACGGACTCGGCGGCCTTGCATTCGCGGCCGGCATTCCCGGTTCTGTCGGCGGCGGCCTTGTCATGAACGCGGGCGCCTACGGCGGCGAGATGAAGCAGGTCGTGGAGCAGGTGCAGATTCTTATGCCGGACGGAACGCTCAAGGCATTTTCAAAGGATGAGATGGAATTCGGGTACCGGACCAGCATCCTTAAAACGAACGGCGGGGTTGCGGCCTGCGCTGTTTTTTCGCTGCAGAAGGAAGACCCTGCGGAAATCGCGGCGCAGATGGCAGATTTCGCAAATCGCAGGAGAAGCAAGCAGCCGCTCGAATATCCAAGTGCTGGCAGTACGTTCAAGCGGCCGGAAGGGTATTTTGCGGGGAAACTGATTTCGGACGCGGGACTTCGCGGATTTACAATCGGCGGCGCGCAGGTTTCCGATAAGCATGCAGGGTTTGTGATCAATAAAAACGGAGCGAGCGCGGCCGATGTACGCGCGGTCATAGAGGCTGTGCAGCAGAAGGTCATGGAGACGGCCGGCGTACGCCTTGAGCGGGAAGTAATCTTTCTGGGAGATTTCTGATGAGATTTGTCGTTGTTACGGGAATGAGCGGCGGCGGAAAGGCCACTGCGATCAAGATGCTCGAAGACGAAGGGTATTACTGCGTGGACAATCTTCCGGTGCGGCTGATTGACAAGTTCATGGAACTGGTCTTCATGCCCGGAAGCGAGATCACAAAGGTTGTTCTGGGACTCGATGTGCGTTCGGACAAGCCCTTCCAGTATGTGGACGAGGTGCTGACGAAGCTGCGCCAGCAGGGATACAAGTATGAAATCCTGTTTATGGACGCGAGCGACGAAGTCCTGATCAAACGTTACAAAGAGTCGCGCAGAGCGCATCCGCTTGCGCCGGAAGGCCGTGTCGAGGACGGAATCCGCAAGGAGCGGGAAATCTTGAAGGACATCAAGTCCAAGTCGGATTATGTCATTGATACTTCGAGGCTTTTAACCAGAGAACTCAAGCAGGAGCTGATCAGGATTTTTCAGGAGAACAAGCACTATAATTCGCTGATGATTTCAGTGACATCGTTCGGCTTCAAGTACGGGATACCATCGGATGCTGATCTGGTTTTCGATGTGCGGTTTCTGCCGAATCCGTACTATATTGACGAACTCAAGCACCAGACCGGCAACGACAAGCCGGTGCAGGACTATGTGAAGTCTTTCCCGCAGACAAAGGAATTCATGGACAAGCTGGTCGATATGATCACGTTCCTGATTCCCAATTATGTGAAGGAAGGCAAGAACCAGCTGGTCATCGCGATCGGCTGCACGGGCGGAAGGCACAGAAGCGTAACGCTTGCGAACGAGCTGTATGAACGGCTGAAGGACAAAGGTGATTACGGAATCAAGCTTTACCACCGCGACATCTCGAACGGTTAATGCCATGTCTTTCTCAACAGAAGCCAAAACAGAACTGAACGCACACCTCCCCGCATCCCGCGCCGAAGCGCTGGCGGGAGCCGCGGCAATTCTGGGCTGTATCGGAAGCTATGATGCAGACCCGGACGGCAGGATACGTTTTCTTCTGCAGACAGACAATCCGCTGCCCGTGATTCGGGTCTTTACATTAATTCAAAAAATAGATAATATTAATCTCGAATTTGTCACAGACGGACAACCGAGGGCAGCCGCTTCCCGTTTTTCGATGGAACAGGTGCTGCGGGAGGACAAAATCAGGGAATATGCGTTTGCTGCCGGACTCTGCGATGCGCAGGGGAATCCGCTTTCAGAGACGGGACGTGCGGCGGACGCTGTTTTGCGTTCCCGTAAATGCGTCCGCTCTTATATTGAAAATCTGTTTCTATGTGTCGGACAGGTAAGCGATCCGGAGAAGGAATATCATCTGGAATTTGCGTGCGGCCGGCCAGCGCAGGCGGAGCTTGTGCTGGATCTGCTGCAAACCTTTGGAATACAGGCAAAGAGCGCGCGGCGTAGAAGCCGCTTTGTCATTTATATGACAGAAGCCGGCAGTATCGCGGACACGCTGAATCTGATGGGAGCCAGCGTCTGTGCGATGAAGCTTGAGAATTCCAGAATCCTCAAGCAGGTGCGCGGCGATGTCAACCGCAAGGTGAACTGCGAGACCGCCAATATCCGGAAATCCGTTTCGGCCGCGCAGCGGCAGCTGGAGGATATCCGGTTTCTCATAGAAAAAGGCGCGCTTTCCGGACTCCCGGAACCGCTGCAGGAAATTGCACGGAAAAGGGCAGCCCATCCGGAAATTTCGCTGACGGAGCTTGGAGCGCTGCTGGAACCACCGGTCGGAAAATCCGGCGTCAATCACAGGCTGCGGAAATTGTCGGAAATTGCCGGGAAGATCAGGAGAGAGACACCGGCAGAGGAGTAGTCAGAAGGAGCCTGGCTCCGGGAGGACATATTATGACTAAAAAATCTATGATTATCGCGATCAAAGGAGGGCTCGAAGCCCGGCCGGTTGCCGAACTGGTGCAGGTTGCCAGCAAGTACAACAGCCGCGTGTATATCGAGCTGGGAACCAAGCGTGTAAACGCGAAAAGCATTATGGGTATGATGTCTCTGGAACTGGATAACGGAGATGAAATGACGGTTTCCGCGGACGGGAACGACGAGAATGAGGCGATCGGCGAGATCGAGGCATTTATCACAGGCAATCGCGACCTGAAATAATTTTAAAAAGCCTCTTGCATTCAGCGCGTCAACGTATTAAAATGCAACTAATTTCATAAATCAAACCGACGAGAAAGAGTAGTAAGCAGCAGGCGAAATGACAGAGAGCGGCCGATGATGGAAACGCCGTATGGAACCGGATGCCGAATGGACTTTTGAGGGCAGCCCGAGGCAGCGGGAATCAGGAAGCTGCGGTAGGCGCTGACGGGAACCGAACCCGTGATCAATCCGGAGCGCATGATAGTGCGTGCAGAGTGGGCAGCTTAGCCAAACTGAGTGGTACCGCGTTAATTTACTTTGAAGAAGTATATTGGCGTCTCAGGAACAAACGTTCCTGAGACGCTTTTTTCATTGCAGCGGACGCGGCCGGTTCACCGGAACGCGGCGCGGGGAGAAGCCTTTCAGGGACAGGCGAAATGCATGTCGAAAGGAGAATATTATGAAAAACAACATGAGAAAGATCGTGACGGCAGTTCTGGCAGCAGGTATGAGCGCGGCGCTCTTTACAGGCTGCGGCTCTTCCGGAAATGCGGCGAAGCAGGACACTGCTTCTACCGAAGCCGGGGCAGCGGAGACGGTGCAGAACGAGACGCCTGCGTCCGAAGCCTCTTCGGAAAGCACAGGAGCATCTTCACAGGAAAACGGCGGTTCCTATAAGGTCGGTATCGTGCAGTTCATGGACCACGCTTCCTTAAACCAGATTACGGAGAGCGCGGAGGCGGAGCTGGATGCCAGAGCAGCAGAGCTCGGTGTAACATTTGATTATAAGGACTATTTCTTCAACGGACAGGGCGACGCGACCACACTGAACCAGATTGCGGCAGAGCTGAAATCCGACAAGGTGGACGCTGTCATCGCTATTGCGACACCGGCAGCGCAGATTGTGCAGTCTGCATTTGAGGGAACGGATACGCCGATCATTTTCTCGGCGGTTACAGATCCTGTCGGCGCCGGCCTTGCGGCTTCCATGGACGCGCCAGGAGCCAACATTACAGGCACTTCAGACGCACTCAACACAAACGCGATCATGAATCTGATCCTTGCGCAGAAACCGGAGGCTTCCAAAATCGGTCTCCTGTATTCCAAGAGCGAGGATGCTTCGAAGCAGGCAATCGAGGACGCAAAGAAGTTTCTGGACGAAAAGAAGATTGCCTATGTGGAAAAAACAGGCACAACCACCGAAGAAGTCAGCTCCGCGGCAGATGCGCTGATCGCGGAAGGGGTTGACGCCGTCTTCACTCCGACGGACAATACCATTATGAACGCCGAGCTGGCCATCTATGAAAAGTTCATCAAAGCCGGCATTCCGCACTACGCGGGAGCGGATTCCTTCGCGTTAAACGGCGCGTTTCTCGGCTTTGGCATCAATTACAAGGACCTTGGAAAAGCGACCGCAGACATGACCGCGGATATTCTGGCGGGCGGCGCGAAGCCGGCGTCGACGCCGGTGCAGACGTTTGACAACGGCATCGCGACAATCAATACAGATACAGCGGAAGCGCTCGGCATTGATCTTACAAAGACGGAGGCGGCGTTCAAGCCGTTCTGCTCCGGCATTGTGGAGACAAAAACCGCGAAGAGCTTCGACTGACGGATTGCTGCAGATTTTTCATATTATATAATGATGGCGCCCGCACCGGCGCATGAGAGCCGGCGCGCAGGCGCCTTCCACTGGTTTTACGGGGGCGTGACGCATGGGATTTTTAACACCGGAAATTATACAGACGGCGCTTGAGGTCGGCCTGATCTACGCGCTGATTGCGCTGTCGCTGTTTATCAGCTTCAGCATTCTGAATATCTGCGACCTGTCAACCGACGGCTGCTATACACTGGGCTGCGCGGTCGGCGCGATTTGCACGATCGCGGGGCATCCGGTGCTGGGCATCTTCGCGGCAATGCTTGCGGGAGCGTGTTCCGGCTTTGTTACGGCATTTCTTCAGACCGTTCTCGGTGTTCCGAGCATTCTGGCCGGCATTATCGTGAATACAGGGCTCTATACGATCAACCTCATGGTCATGGGATTTTCCTCCAACCTTTCGATTTTCGGAACGGACACGGTTTTCTCTTTAATGGGCTCTCTTTTCTCGTCGCCGTTCTGGATTACGTGGAACCGGCTCCTTCTGCTGCTTCTGATCGTGGCGGTCATTTGTGTTCTGCTGCATCTGTTTTTGCGGACAAGGCTCGGACTTTCGATCCGTGCGACCGGAGATTCTCTGCCGATGGTACGCGCATCTTCGATCAATCCCGCGTTTACAATTACGGTCGGTCTCTGCGTATCGAACTCGCTGACCGGGCTTGCGGGATCCCTGATCGCCCAGTACAACAAGATGAGTGACATAAATCTGGGGACCGGCATGGTGACGATCGCGCTCGCTTCGCTGATTATCGGTGAGACCTTATTTGGCAGGGGAAAGATGTTTGTCCGCATTATCGGTGTCGTAGCGGGCGCTGTTTTGTACCGCTTTATCATGGCTGTCGCGCTTCGGCTGAATGTTCCGACCGAAGCGTTCAAGCTTGTTTCGGCAGTCATTGTCGCGGCCGCGATTGCCGCGCCCGCCGCGAAAAACATGATCCGCTTCCGGATGAAAGTCAGTGCCGCGAGAAAAAGACGGCGTGCCGAAGAGAAAGGGGGCAGTGGTTCGTGCTGAAGATTACAGAGATTTCCAAAACATTCAATCAGGGAACCATCAATGAGAAGCGTGCGCTGTGCAAAGTCAGTCTGACAATGCAGGACGGCGATTTCGCGACGATCGTCGGATCGAACGGCGCGGGCAAGTCGACGCTGTTCAACGCGATCGCAGGCACCTTTATTACAGATGAAGGTTCGATCATTCTGGATGGTAAAGACATTACGTTTGAAAAAGAGCACCGCCGCAGCCGTATGATCGGAAGACTCTTTCAGGACCCGCTCATGGGAACGGCGCCGCACATGTCGATCGAGGAGAACCTTTCGGTCGCGTATCTGCGGGCTTCCGCGGAGAAAACATCGTTTTTCGGTAAGATTGCGCAGGATTTCACCGGAATTACAGCGAAGGAGCGCAAGGTGTTCCGCGAAAAGCTGTCTCTTTTAAACATGGGACTTGAAGACCGGATGGAAAATCCGGTGGGACTTTTGTCCGGCGGACAAAGGCAGGCGCTGACACTTTTGATGGCGACCATCGTAACGCCGAGGCTCCTTCTTCTGGACGAGCATACGGCCGCACTGGATCCTGCAACGGCGGATAAAGTGCTGGATCTGACAAAGAGAGTTGTACAGGAGAAAAACATCACCTGCCTGATGATCACCCACAACATGAAACAGGCGCTGGAGCTTGGAAACCGGACGCTGATGATGGACAGCGGACGCATTGTTCTGGACATTCAGGGCGAGGAACGAAAACACACAAGTGTTGAAGACCTTCTGGAGCTGTTCGCGAAAAACGCGGGCGCCGCGCTGGACAACGACAGAATCCTGCTTTCGAGTGAAAAGGCAGTTTAGAGCCGGAGACCTGATGCTTCGCAGGGGAACGGCGCAGAACCGCAAACGGGGGAGGACGCAGAGCCGCGAAGGAATGACCTGGATTTGCGAGGGAACATAAAAAAGGCTGTGAAGAACATCTGTTCTTCACAGCCTTTGTGTTATCTTGGGGCAGCTTCCGCACTGTGCGGAAGGAATACCCCGGAAAAGGGAGGATGCCAGGTACTTCCGCACCTGGCGTTATTATGAAAAAGTTAGGTTGTATTGCTTGTTGCTATGGTTAGAGTATAGATAATATAAATGTCGAAACGGTGGTGGACTCTTGAAAAATCATTTAATAAAATGTGAACATGTTATGAATAAGAACGGGCTATGTAAAATAATCTTTATAATAGAAGAGAAAACCGCGCCTTTCTGTGCGCGCGAGCTTGACGAAGCCGCCGCGGCGCTTTCAGAAGAAGGACTGGAAGTCCTCGTGATCCGCACAGACGGACATGAGAAAGCAGCTGCGCGCGAGATTCCGTCCAATGCTTCTGCTCTATATCTCGCGGACAGTGCGGCGCTCTTCCAAATGCTGCGCTCCTCCGGGCTCCCTGCCGCCGGCTATCTGCATGCGGGAAGAAACGGGGAAAGCTTTCAAGGCGCAGCCTACCTTGTCGAAAGACCGCAGGATATCGACAGGGACTCGTATCAGAAAATTTACGAGCGGGCGGCAGGACTGCCCTGGACGATTGCGGAAACAGCCAGATGCCTGATCCGCGAAATGACAGTGGACGATGTGGAGAGTCTGTATCCTCTGTATGAGGATGAACAGGCACGCCGTTTTTTGAAGCCCTTATGTCCGGACCATGACAAGGAGCGGGAAATCGTAAAGGCATATATCGACAAGGTCTACGGCCTTTTCGGATACGGTATGTGGGTCGTTATCCGCAAGAGCGACGGGGCGCTGATCGGACGCGCCGGCTTTGAGGTCGGAAGGAAGAATGAGGCGGCGCTCGGGTATCTTTTCCGGAAGGACTGCCGCCGGCAGGGATATGCTTTCGAAGCCTGTGATGCCGTAATGCGGTTTGCCCGGGAAGAACTGGGATTTACCGGCGAAGATGCAGCACCGCTTCTTACGGCGTATGTCGAGGAGGAGAATACCGCGTCGAGGAGACTGCTCTCTCGCCTTGGCTTTATGCAGGCTGCCGTTGACTCATGCGCTGCCTCGCAGATTGACGCGGACAATCAATGTGCTATACCGCAGACTGCTGAGGGCGCCTTATGTGCCGCTCCGCGGGCAGATGAGCGGACGCCAAGTGCCTTACCACAGGCTGATGAGGGCGCCTTGTCCGTGGCGCCCGAGGCAGCCTGTGGTAAGGCATCCTCAGCGCCCGAGGCAGCCTGTGGTAAGGCATCCTCAGCGCCCGAGGCAGCCTGTGGTAAGACATCCTCAGCGCCCGAGGCAGCCTGTGTCAAGGCATCCTCAGCGCCCGCAGTACCTGCCGTAACCCTGCGCTATGTTTACAGACCGGCAGACAGGGGAGTACAATAACAGAAAATTCTCAAAGGAAGCAACGCAAATGATCAACCAGCATTACCTTTCCATGCTAGAACATAAATCCGTGATCCGCGAGCTTGCCGAATACGCCGGCCGCCGCGGGAAAGAGATCGGATATGAGAACGTGTTTGACTTCAGCCTCGGAAATCCGTCGGTGCCCGCGCCCGAAAGCTTTAAGAATGCAGCCGTGAACCTGCTGGAAACAATGGAACCGCTTGCACTGCACGGGTATACACCGAGCGCCGGCAGCCCGTATGTCAAGGAAAAGGTCGCGGCGTCGCTTAAAAGGCGCTTCGGCATCGCATATAAGCCGGAACATATCTTTCCAACCTCCGGCTGTGCGGCTGCACTTGCGCACGCGCTCCGCGCTGTAACGGAGCCCGGCGAGGACGTTCTGGTATTTGCTCCGTTTTTCCCGGAGTATGTGCCCTATATCTGTGACACAGGTGCAAATATCCGCATCGTGCCGCCGGATCTTCCGGATTTTCAGATCAATTTTGAGGCACTGGAAGAAATGCTGGCGCCCGAAACCGGTGCGGTTTTGATCAATACGCCGAACAATCCTTCCGGCGCGGTCTATACAGAGGAGACGCTGCAAAGGCTCGGCGATGTTTTACGGGAGTATTCGAAGAGATTCGGTCATACGATTTTCCTGATTTCGGATGAGCCGTACCGGGAGATTTGTTTTGACGGAAAGAAATGTCCGTATCCGGCGGCTTATTACGACAACACGCTGACCTGCTATTCCTTCTCGAAATCACTCTCCATTCCGGGTGAGCGTATCGGGTATGTCGCGGTGAACCCTGCCTGCGAGCAGTCGGACAAAATGGATCTTATTTTTGCGCAGATTTCGCGCGGCATCGGGCATAATTGCCCTGCGTCCCTGATTCAGCTGGCGATAGCGCGGACACTGGATGATACAGCAGATCTTTCGGTTTACGAAACCAACATGAATCTGCTCTATGACACGTTCCGGGATCTCGGCTTTTCCGTCCCCCGTCCGGGTGGAACTTTTTACATCATGCCGAAGGCGCCGGAGGTCTCCGCCGAGGCATTCTGCCGGAAAGCCCTGAAATACGATCTTGTATTCGTCCCCTGCGAAGGGTTCCACGCGCCGGGGTACTTCCGGGTCGCGTACTGCATTGATACGGAAAAAGTCGAACGCTCGCTCCCTGTCATCAGAAAATTTGTTCGGGAAGAGTATGGAACACCGGGCAGCCGCAGCTGACCCTGCAAAACAACACCAACGGAGGTCTATATGATAGAAATTTTAAAGGCGGCGCTTTTCGGCGTTGTTGAAGGCATTACCGAGTGGCTCCCGGTCAGCAGCACAGGCCATATGATTCTTTTAAATGAATTCGTGAAGCTGGATGTATCGACGGATTTCTGGAACATGTTCCTTGTCGTCATTCAGTTCGGAGCGATTCTCGCAGTCATCCTGCTGTACTGGAAGACGATCTGGCCGCTCGGCCTGTACAAGCATCGCAGGAGAACACGCATAATATGGAAGAAAGACACGCTGATGCTCTGGGCGAAGACCATCGTTGCCTGTATTCCTGCCGGCATCGTGGGCGTTCTCTTTGACGACTGGCTGGATGAACATTTCTACAACTGGCTGGTTGTTTCGATTATGCTGATTCTGGTCGGCGCAGCTTTTCTTGTCGTGGAAACCGTTTATAAGGACCGGAAGCCCAGAGTTACGGATCTCAGGGATATCAGCTTTAAGGAAGCGGTTATCATCGGTATGTTTCAGCTGGCGGCGGCTGTTTTTCCCGGAACGTCCAGATCCGGATCAACAATTATCGGCGGCCTTCTGATCGGCGTATCCCGCACCGTAGCCGCGCAGTTTACGTTCATTCTCGCAATTCCCGTCATGGCCGGTGCAAGCCTTCTGAAGATGGTCAAGTACGGCTTCCACTTTACGGGGATGGAAACCGCGATCCTTCTAACCGGAATGATCGTGGCCTTTGCCGTTTCGGTCGCCATTATCCGTTTTCTGATGGGCTTCATCAGGAAGCATGACTTCAAAGTTTTCGGCTGGTACCGGATCGTTCTCGGAGCGCTGGTGATCGCGTATTTTGCCCTGTTTGCAAGAGCGTAAAACAGACGGCCTGACAGGGGCTATATCCATAAATTTGTGCGACGCTGACGCCGGAAATATCAATTGGGAAAAATATACAAAAAAACGACTTTATTTTCAGTAAACTTTATTGACATCAAATTTGTATTGTGCTAAATTGATAGTTAGCTGAAATATGATACGCCGTTCCATTACAGCAGCGCGATGGAAAACCTGCGGCGGTCAGGAGGAGACGTCTGTAACGATGAGTGAAGGAAAAAAGCCCGTAGCAACCGTGAAGGCCAGTTTCAAGAAGGAGACAGTTCCCGCAGCTGCCGCTCTGGGGACCAAGACAGCAGAAGTGAAGAAGCCTGAAGCAAGTAAAGCTGTATCGGCGAAGAAGCCGGCGGCAGGAAATGATAAGAAAGAGGTAACAAAAGTGGAAGAGAAGAAGACTGTTGCAAAGAAGCCCGCAGCCAGGAAGCCTGCAGTGAAGAAGGAAGCTTCCGCAGCCAAGAAGCCCGCTGCAGAGAAGAAAGCTCCCGCAGTAAAGAAGCCTGCTGAAGTTGAGGCAAATGTAGTTCTTCAGTTCAACGGCAATGATTACACAAAGGAAAGACTGCTGCAGTCCGCAAAGGATGTATGGCAGTTCGATCAGGGCAGGGATCTCGCAGATCTGAAGAAGGTTGAGATCTTCGTAAAGCCGGAAGAGGGCAAGGCATATGTACTCGCGAACGGCGAGGAGTCTTACAGCTTCAACATCTGATGACGGACGGTCTGCCGGCCGGATGCAGGTGCTGCCTGACAATGGAATACAGATACGGTCTGCCGCGGAGGAGAAATTCTCTGCGGCAGATTTTTTTATCGTCCGCCGGCAGCGCGTTTACCGGACACAGTTCTCAAATTATTTACAATTGGCACATTGACATCCTTTTATAGCGGTGCTATCTTATGAGCATAGATGTTAGCACTCAAACGAGATGAGTGCTAACAATAAAGATAAGGAGGAACGAATGGATCTGCCGGAAAGAAAAATGAAGATTCTGCAGGCCATCATCCGAAATTATCTTGAAACCGGCGAACCGGTCGGCAGCAGAACGATCTCGAAATATACGGATCTGAACCTGAGTTCCGCTACAATCCGCAATGAAATGTCAGATCTGGAAGAGATGGGGCTGATCAAACAGCCGCACACTTCCGCGGGACGGGTTCCAACCGACGCCGGGTACCGGATCTACGTTGATGAGATGCTGCGGTCGCAGCGGCAGGAAGTCACGGACATGAAGAAGGTTCTTGTGGAGAAGCAGGACAGGCTGGAGTCCCTTCTGCAGCAGGTTGCGAAGCTTCTCGCCGCGAACACCAACTATGCTTCGATGATTTCAGCGCCGGCCATTCAGCGCAACAAGATCAAATTCATACAGCTTTCTCAGATTGACCCGCAGAATATTCTTGCGGTTATTGTGATCGAGGGAAACCTGATCCGGAACACGATGATTCATGTGGATGAGAGGCTGGATTCCAGGGAAATGCTGCGGCTGAACATGCTGCTGAACAGCGCGCTTTGCGGGCTGGCGGTTGACGAGATCAATCTCGGGCTGATTACGGAGATCAAGCAGCAGGCGGGCGAGCGCAGAGAGATTGTGGAGCATGTCATCGACGCGGCGGCACAGGCAATCACGACGGACGACAAGCCGAAGATCTATACGAGCGGCGCGAAGAATATTTTCCGCTATCCCGAACTTTCAGGAGATACGGAGAAGGCCAGCCGGTTTATCAGTGACTTTGAAGAGAAGAAGACGCTCGGCAGTATCGTGCAGGAAAGTCTTTCAGACAAGTCACAGACAGGCATTCAGGTATATATCGGAAACGAAATGCCGATGGAGGGCATGCAGGACTGCAGTGTGGTGACAGCCACATACGATCTGGGCAAAGGAATGAAGGGGACGGTCGGCGTGATCGGACCCAAACGGATGGACTATGACAGAGTCATTGATGTGCTGAAACAGATTATGTCTCAGCTGGATGATCTGTATAAGAAATAATCGGAGGATATGATGGCAGAAGAGAAGATGAATCAAAACGGCGCGGCAGGTGAGGCCTGCACGGATACCGGTCAGCCGGAAACGTCTGCGGCTGCCGGACAGGAAGCGGAGAAGGCCGCGGAAGAGAAGAAAGACACTATGAAAGATCCTTCCGGTGCGGTGGAAGCCGCAGACAAGAAGGAAACGGAAGACAGCGTGAAAGCTGCTTCGAAAGAGGACGCGGCAGCTGCGAAGGATTCCGGCCGTGGCTTTTTCGGGAAGAAGAGCTCGAAGGAAAAAGCACTGCAGGAGCAGATCGATGGCCTGAACGATAAAGTGAAACGGCAGATGGCCGAGTTCGACAATTACAGAAAGAGAACCGAGAAGGAGAAGCAGCAGCAGTTTTCTCTCGGCGAACGGGATGTCATTGAAAAGCTTCTTCCTGTCGTGGACAACTTTGAACGGGCATTCGCGACGGTCGAAAAGGACGATGAGGAAGACGCGTTCGTCAAGGGCATGCGTATGGTCTATAAACAGCTGACCAAACAGCTTGAAGATCTGGGCGTCAAACCGATTGAAGCGCAGGGTAAGCCCTTTGATCCGGAGTTTCACAACGCGGTCATGCAGGCTGAGAGCGATGAGCTTGCATCCGGCACGGTAGCGCAGGAACTGCAGAAAGGTTACATGTTTCACGACATGGTCATTCGCCACAGCATGGTGAGTGTCGTTAAATAATAGATTCGTAAATTACGGAAGGTACCCGCTGGGTACGGAAACGGAGCAGATATGGGAAAGATTATTGGTATTGATCTTGGTACGACAAACAGCTGCGTAGCGGTTATGGAAGGCGGCAAGCCTACTGTTATCGCAAACAAGGAAGGCGCGAGAACCACACCTTCGATCGTGGCATTCACAAAGAACGGAGACCGTCTGGTCGGCGAGCCCGCAAAGCGTCAGGCTGTTACTAACGCGGACAACACGGTTTCTTCCATTAAAAGAGATATGGGTACGGATCACGGCCGTACACTGAACGGCAAGTATTACTCGCCGCAGCAGATTTCCGCGATGATTCTGCAGAAGCTGAAAGCGGATGCCGAGGACTATCTTGGCGAGAAGGTTTCCGAGGCTGTCATTACCGTTCCGGCGTACTTCAATGACGCGCAGCGTCAGGCAACCAAGGATGCAGGCAAGATCGCCGGCCTTGATGTAAAGCGTATTATCAACGAGCCTACGGCAGCAGCGCTTGCCTATGGTCTGGATAACGATAAAGAACAGAAGATCATGGTTTACGACCTTGGCGGCGGTACATTCGATGTTTCGATCATCGATATCGGCGACGGTGTCATCGAAGTCCTTGCTACCAACGGTGATACGCACCTGGGCGGTGATGATTTCGATAACAGAATCATGCAGTGGATGGTCAGCGAGTTCAAAGCCCAGGAAGGCGTTGATATTTCCGGCGACAAGATGGCGATGCAGCGTGTAAAGGAAGCTGCCGAGAAGGCAAAGAAGGAGCTTTCCGCATCCACGACAACGAACATCAACCTGCCTTATATTACAGCGGACGCGACCGGCCCGAAGCATATGAATCTGGATCTTACCAGAGCGAAATTCGAAGAGCTGATCAGCGATCTCGTTGAGAGAACCGCTGTTCCCGTACAGAACGCGATGAGAGACGCAGGACTGACCAATGCCGATATCGGAAAAGTGCTTCTGGTCGGCGGCTCAACACGTGTTCCGATTGTACAGGAAAAGGTTAAACAGCTGACAGGCAAGGAACCTTCCAAGACCCTGAACCCTGATGAGTGCGTTGCAATCGGCGCTGCTATTCAGGGCGGCAAGCTCAACGGCGATTCCGGCGCGGGCGATGTCCTTCTGCTGGATGTAACACCGCTTACGCTTTCGATCGAGACCATGGGAGGCATCGCAACCCACCTGATCGAGAGAAACACGACGATCCCTACGAGAAAGAGCCAGATCTTCTCGACTGCCGCGGATAACCAGACGGCCGTAGATATCAACGTCCTGCAGGGCGAGCGCCAGTTCGCGAAGGACAATAAGTCTCTCGGCCAGTTCCGTCTGGACGGCATCCCGCCGGCGATGAGAGGCGTTCCGCAGATCGAGGTTACCTTCGATATCGACGCGAACGGTATTGTAACTGTTTCCGCAAAGGATCTCGGAACCGGCAAGGAACAGCACATCACGATCACAGGCGGCACAAAGATGTCCGACGATGAGATCAATAAGGCTGTCAAGGATGCCGCGGAATATGAGGCGCAGGACAAGAAGCGCAAGGAAGCCATTGATGCCAGAAACGACGCAGACTCCGCATCGTTCCAGGTCGAGAAGGCACTGAAGGAAGCCGGCGACAAGATTCCGGAAGCTTCGAAGTCTTCGGTTGAGGCAGACCTGAAGGAACTGAAGGACGTTCTTGACAGAACAAAAGATCAGACGGATATCAGCGACGCGGATGTCGATGCGCTCAAGGCAGGCAGAGAGAAGCTGATGAATGATTCCCAGCAGCTCTTCGCGCAGCTTTACAATCAGAACAATCAGGGACAGGCCGGACCGAATCCGGGCGCTGGCCCGCAGGCAGGTCCGCAGGCCGGCCCTCAGGGCGGCCAGTCCGGCAGCGGCAAGAATGACGACGTTGTCGACGGCGATTACAGAGAGGTATAATCAATCCGTAACTTGGCATTGACCAAACCCCTGCTCACATGTAAAATTGGGCATGCCGGCGGCAGCAGCACATGAGATATGAAGTTATGCCCAGGGCGCGTATGTGCCCTGGGTTTCTTTTGATACAGAGCAGATGTTAAGCGCGGCGGCAGTACACAGGAAGATCGGACGAGACTATGGCAGAACAGAAACGAGACTATTATGAAGTCCTCGGCGTAGGACGTGACGCCTCGGAAGAGGAAATCAAGAAGGCATACCGGCAGCTCGCGAAGAAGTATCATCCGGATGTGAATCCCGGTAACAAAGAGGCGGAGCAGAAGTTCAAGGAAGCTTCGGAAGCCTACGCCGTGCTGGGAGATAAAGAGAAGAGGAAGCAATACGATCAGTTCGGACATTCCGCGTTTGACGGGACCGGCGGCTTCGGCGCGGGCGGTTTTGACTTCAGCGGCGCTGATTTTGGCGATATGTTCGGCGATATATTCGGAGATATTTTCGGAGGCAGAACAAGAAGCGGCGCGGGCGGCGGCCCGATGAAGGGCTCCAATATCCGTACGAGTGTGCGGATTACGTTCGCGGAAGCTGTTTTCGGCGTAGAGAAAGATATTACACTGAACCTGAAAGATCCCTGCCCCACCTGTAAAGGCACGGGCGCGAAGCCGGGAACGGCTCCGAAAATGTGCCCGAGATGCCAGGGCAAAGGTCAGGTGATTTATACACAGCAATCCTTCTTCGGGACGGTCCGCAATGTGCAGACCTGCCCGCAGTGCCAGGGCAGCGGTAAAATTATTGAAGATAAGTGCACAACCTGCGGCGGCAGCGGATACACGACAAGCCGCAAAACCATCCGCGTGTCGATTCCGGCCGGTATTGACAACGGCCAGAGCGTGCGCATCCGCGAGAAGGGTGAGCCGGGCATCAACGGCGGTCCCAGAGGCGATCTTCTGGTAGAAGTGATCGTCGAGCAGGACAGGGAATTCTATCGTCAGGACTACGATATCTATTCCACAGTTAAGATTTCCTACGCGCTCGCTGCACTGGGCGGTTCCATTATGATCAATACGGTGGACGGTAAGGTTGTCTATGATATCAAGCCCGGCACACAGACCGATACGCGTGTGCGCCTCAGAGGAAAGGGTGTTCCTACGCTGCAAAACAAAAACGTCCGCGGTGATCACTACGTAACGCTGGTTGTCGAGACGCCGGTCAAGCTTTCCAAAGAGGCGAAGGAACTTCTGCGGCAGTTCGACGCGCTGACAGGAGATTCTCTCGGCGAGGCGGACCGCGAGGCCATGGCCCAGCAGGAGAGCGAGAAGGAAAAAGAAAAGGAAACGAAAGGCCGCAAGGGCAAGAAGTGGTTCGGCAAGTAATACCGCCCGGGCAGGCTTTTATATGTGCGTCTTTACCGGGCGCGGCACATGGAAGGAGGTTCCCGCATGCGCTGGATGCGATTTCGAATCCGCACAACGACAGCTGCGGAAGATATTCTTGTAAGCTCGATGGAAGACGTAGGCTTGTACGGGGCGCAGATCGAGGATCATGTGCCGCTTACGGCCGCTGAAAAAGAGCAGATGTTCGTTGACATCCTGCCGGAAGGACCGGCAGACGACGGAAGAGCGGTCCTGAGCTTCTATCTGCAGGAAGATGAAGACGGAAATCTTGTGATCGAGCACGGTGAAGCGGACAACAGCGCCGTATATTCCGGAGGATCCCTGCAGAGCATGCAGCCGGGTCCGGAACAGGAGCATGTGACGCCGCAGGAAATGAAACGCAGGATCGAGGACAAGATCAAAGAGCTCCGGCAGTACTGCGATGATCTGGGCGATGGAACCGTTCTTGTCGAAGAAACGCAGGACACGGACTGGGCGAACAGCTGGAAACAGTATTTTCATCAGTTCTGGATCGACGATATTCTTGTTTTGCCGTCCTGGGAGGAGCCTGCGGTGGCGGAAATCAAACCGGCGCTGGTCTTTCATATTGATCCGGGGACCGCGTTCGGCACAGGCGCGCACGAGACGACGCAGCTGTGCATCCGCGCGATCAGGAAGCACCTGACGGACAGAACACGGATTCTGGATGTCGGCACAGGCAGCGGGATCCTTGCGATTCTCGCTCTGATGCTTGGCGCGGAGCGCGCGGTCGGAACGGATCTGGATCCCTGCGCGGAGCCTGCGATCCGGGAAAACATCACCGTCAACAAAGTTCCCGCGGAAAAATTTCATTTTATTCTGGGCAATCTTGTAAACGATCCGAAAGTGCAGGAAGAGGTCGGAGAGCAGTGCTATGATATTGTCGCCGCCAACATTCTTCCGGACGTGCTTGTCCCTTTGACGCCTGCGGCGGTCAAAGCGCTGAAGCCCGGCGGATACTACATTACCAGCGGCATTGTAGACGGCAGGGAGCAGGAAGTTTCGTGCGCGATGGAGAAGGCGGGCCTTACGGATATTACAGTAACCAATCAGGGAGAGTGGCACTGTGTGACGGGCAGGAAGCCGGCGGCGGAGATTTAACTCCGGCCACGGCTTTCGTTAATCGGGAGTAAAACATGCTGCATCTGTTTGCGGATCCTGCAGATATGCAGGACGGGCTGCTGACAATTACAGGCAGCGAAGTGAATCATATCAGGAATGTCCTCCGTATGAAGCCGGGAGACGAGCTGGACGTCAGCAACGGAACGGATGCGAAGGAATACCGCTATGGCATTGAAATGATGGACGCGGAGAAAATTGTCTGCCGCCTTCGTTTTGTAAAGGACAGCGACGTCGAACTGCCGGTGAAGGTGTACCTGTTTCAGGGAATCCCGAAATCGGACAAGATGGATCTGATTGTTCAGAAGTGTGTGGAGCTTGGCGTCTTTTCGGTTATTCCGGTCTCTATGGAGCGGTGCGTCGCGAAAATTGAACCTGCGAAAGCACAGAAGAAGATGCAGCGCTGGCAAAAAATCGCGGAAGCGGCTGCTATGCAGTCAAAGCGGCGTGTGATTCCGAAAGTCGCCCCGCCGATGACCATGAAGGAAGCCGTGGCGTTCGCGCGTGATAACACCGATGTCCGGATTCTGCCCTACGAACTGATGAAAGAGGACGGCAGTACGAAAGCGCTGTTGGAGAGTATCCGTCCCGGCAGCAGTGTGTCGGTTTTCATCGGCCCCGAAGGCGGCTTTACGACGGAAGAGGTTGCAGAAGCGAAAGAAGCCGGTATTCTTCCGGTGTCACTGGGAAGACGGATTCTGCGGACCGAAACCGCGGGCATGACCGTGCTGTCGTGGCTGATTTATATCTTGGAAATTTCCTGAAAGAAGGAGCGAATGGAAAAGGAAGTCTATCTGGACAATTCCGCGACGACGAAATGTTTTCCGGAAGCCGCGGAGCTGATGAACCGGATTTATCTCACGGATTACGGCAATCCGTCCAGCATGCATCATAAAGGCGTTGTGGCGGAAAACTATATCCGCGGCGCAAAGCAGACATTTGCGGATATTTTGAAGTGCAGTCCGCGGAATATTTATTTTACCTCGTGCGGAACCGAGTCCGACAATCTCGCGCTCATTGGCGCGGCAAGAGCGAATCACCGGGCAGGAAAACATCTGATTACAACAAAGATCGAACATCCGGCGATTCTGGAAACTATGAAATTCCTGCAGTCGGAAGGCTATGAAGTTACTTATCTGGATGTGGACGAGAACGGAAGGGTCGATCCCGCGGCAGTGTACGACGCGGTCAGGGATGATACGATTCTGGTCTCCGTTATGCATACGAATAATGAAATCGGCGCACTGGAGCCTGTCGCGCAGATCGGCGAAGCCGTAAAACGAAAGAATCCGGGAACGCTGTTTCATGTTGACGCGGTGCAGGGATTCGGAAAAGCGCTGATCCATCCGAAGAAAATGCACATCGATCTCCTGTCCGCGAGCGGGCACAAGATTCACTCGCCTAAAGGCGTCGGACTTTTATATATCGGGGACGGCGTTAAAATCCAGAATATCATCTACGGCGGCGGCCAGCAGAACGGCATGCGCAGCGGAACCGAAAATGTCGCGGGCATTGCCGCTATGGCGCTTTCGGCGAAGAAGCTGTATGATCAGCTGGATGAAGACCGGGAGAGGCTGTATTCGCTCAAGCAGTTTTTTATTGAGAAAGTCACGAAACTGGACGGCGTTCACGTGAACGGCCTGCAGGGAACGGACAGCGCACCGCATGTGATCAGCCTTTCATTTGAAGGCGTGCGCGCGGAGGTGCTTCTGCACGCGCTGGAGGAAAAAGGCATCTATGTTTCGGCGGGCAGCGCCTGCGCGTCGAACCATCCGCATATTTCGGATACACTGCTGGCAATTCATACGAAAGAGGAGCTGCTGGACAGTACGCTGCGTTTCAGCACGTCTGTTTTGACGACAAAGGAAGAGCTGCAGTACACGGCAGATGCTCTGCAGGAACTGATTCCGTTCCTGCGAAAATATACAAGACAGTGACCGGAGAACCGTTTTTACATAAAGATCGTCCGCGAAACCGGACAGGAGACAGTACATGCGATATCATGCATTCTTAATTAAATACGCGGAGATCGGAATTAAAGGCAAAAACCGTTATCTCTTTGAAGAAAAGCTCTGTGACCAGATCAAGCTCGCGCTCAAGCGCTGCGAGGGGAAATTCCGCGTTGCGAGAACATCCGGGCGTGTTTTCGTCTACTGCGACGAGGAGTACGATTACGACGAGGTCGTCGAGAGTCTGCAGCTTGTTTTCGGCATTGTCGGCATCTGCCCCGTCCGCATCATGGATGTTGTGCCGCCTGCGGAGCTTAAAAGCGCAGCCGCGGCGTTTTTCGGTGAAGAGTATAAGGACCGGCATCTTTCGTTCAAGATTCATACAAGAAGACTTGTCAAGAACTATCCGATTGATTCGATGGAATGCAACGCGGAGCTGGGCGAAGCGATTCTGACCGCATATCCCGAGACACACGTCGATGTGCATCACCCCGAGGTTATGCTGTATGTGGAAATCCGCGAGAGAATTTATATGTACTCGCACATCATTCCGGGACCGGGCGGGCTTCCGATCGGAAGCAGCGGAAAGGCGATGCTGCTCTTATCCGGCGGCATTGATTCTCCGGTCGCCGGCTGGATGGTCGCGAAACGGGGAATGAAGCTCGACGCCACATATTTTAACGCGCCGCCGTATACAAGCGAGCGGGCGCTGCAGAAGGTCATTGATCTCGCGTCGATCGTTTCAAGATATACCGGACCCATTTATCTGCATAATATCAACTTTACGGAGATTCAGCTGTATATTTATGAAAAGTGTCCGCACGACGAGCTGACCATTATCATGCGCAGATACATGATGCGCATCGCGGAAATGATTGCGAAGCGGACCGCCTGCGAAGCACTGATCACCGGAGAAAGCATCGGACAGGTTGCTTCCCAGACGACGAGGTCGCTCGCGGTTACGAACGAAGTCTGCACGCTGCCTGTTTTCCGCCCTCTGATCGCGTTCGATAAGGAAGACATCATTACAATTTCGAAAAAGATCGGCACGTTTGACACTTCAATACTGCCGTATGAGGACTGCTGCACGATTTTTGTGGCAAAACATCCCGTAACCAAGCCGACAGCCGAAGTCATCCGGCGTCATGAGCAGAACCTGAACGAGAAGATTGACGAGATGGTACAAAGAGCTCTGGATACCGATGAAATTCTGGTGGTGGACAGAGGTCATGTGCGCAGACTCAAGGCAAGAGAAGACATGCTGCAGGAAGGACAATAAGAAAAAGCGGGCGTCCCGGTGACCCGGAGCGCCCGCTTAACTTCTGAAAATCAGTAATCTGTGATCTGTTATCCGATGATATACGGCTTCAATGTATCCAGAATCTGATCGATGTTCTCCTCGGCATGGATGTTCAGGTCGATAGGCTTGGACAGATCGAGCGAGAAGATACCCATGATGGACTTCGCGTCGATGACATATCTTCCGGAAACAAGATCGAAATCATAATCGAATTTCGTAATGTCATTGACGAATGCCTTCACTTTATCAATTGAGTTCAAAGAAATCTTTACGGTTTTCATAACAACGCTGCCCTCCTGACCAAAACCTTCCACAGGAACCCCTGTACTTGCTCTTATACTACGTTTTCGCGGTTCAAAAGTCAATGAGGCGCAGATGCAAAAACACGAACCTTCAGGAGAAAATTTTTGTGAAAAAAGCCGCTGTTCATAATCTCGGATGCAAAGTAAACAGCTATGAGCTTGACGTTATGACGCAGAAGCTTAAGGAAGACGGATACGAAATTGTTCCGTTCGATGAAAAGGCGGACGTCTATGTCATCAACACCTGTACCGTAACCAATATCGCGGACAGAAAGTCAAGGCAGATGCTGCACAGGGCAAAAGCTCTCAATAAGGACGCGGTTGTCGTCGCCGTCGGCTGCTATGTGGAAACCGATGAAGCCGGCGTCGAACAGGATCCGGCGATTGATCTGGCAATCGGAAATAACAGAAAAGGCGAGATCGCGCAGATTCTGGAAGCGTATTTGAAGAGCCGGGGGGAAGGAAACCCTGCGGAAAAGACCCTTGGAGGTGCGACGCTCGAAGATATATCAAAGGCACCCTTGTTCGAAGACATGCAGCTGCGCACACCCGGCCGGACCCGGGCGGACATCAAGATTCAGGACGGCTGCAATCAGTTCTGCTCCTATTGCATTATTCCGTACGCGCGGGGGCGCATCCGCTCCAGAGATCCTCTCGAAATTCAGGAGGAGATTACGGCGCTCGCACAGGAAGGCGTGAAGGAAGTCGTGCTGACCGGTATTCATATCGGTTCCTATGGCAAGGAGAAGGGACTTTCGCCGAACAAAGAGCTCTTATCGCTTCTTACCAGAATCCAGATGATCCGGGGAATTGAAAGAATCCGCCTGGGATCGCTGGAACCCCGGATCATGACCGAGAACTTTGTACGCGGGATCAGCGGGCTCTCCAAGCTCTGTCCGCACTTTCACCTTTCACTACAGAGCGGATGCGACAGGACACTGCGCCGCATGAACCGGCATTATACGGCGAAGGAATATTATGACAGTGTTGTTTTGCTGCGGAAATACTTCGACCGGCCGGCGATTACCACCGATGTGATCGTGGGCTTCCCCGGAGAAACGGAAGATGAATTTGAGGAGAGCCGCGCGTTCTGCGAAAAGGTCGGCTTTTATGAGATTCATGTATTCAAGTATTCTGTACGCCACGGAACGGTAGCCGCGGGACTTCCGGATCAGAAGACAAACGCGCAGAAGGCTGCCCGCTCGGATGTACTGCTTGCTCTGACAAAAGAGCAGGCCGAAAGATACCGCGCAGGTTTCATCGGACAGGAGGAAGAGCTGCTTCTTGAGGAAGAAGTCACGTTAAACGGCGAGCGTTTCTACAAGGGGCATACGAAGCGGTATGTAGAGGGAATTCTCACCGCGGAAGCCGCGGAACGCGTGGCAGGAGACGCAGGTCTGCAAAGCCCCTGTGGAATGCTCGTGAAGGGGACGCTGCTCCACGAAGCAGAAGGCACGGCGTGCCTGCGGATGGACCCCGGAAGCGCAAAAGCATTGAAGAGTGACCCTAAATAAGGTAAGATTGTCGGAAAGGAGTATTGCAGTATGAAAAAATACAGCGAAGAAGACCTTGGACATACACAGTATTTCAGAGTAAAGCCGGATGAAGACACCGCGACGAAGAAGGTGCTTGCCGTAGTTTACGAGGCGCTTTCCGAGAAAGGCTATGATCCGGTTAATCAGATCGTCGGCTATATCATGTCCGGCGATCCGACATATATTACAAACTACAAGGGAGCCAGAAGCCTGATCATGAAGGTGGAAAGAGACGAGCTTGTAGAAGAGATCCTGGAGGCATATATCAGGAATAATCACTGGAACGATGCCCGGTAAGGAGCATGCCATGAGAGTGATGGGCCTTGATTATGGCTCCAAAACAGTAGGAGTCGCGCTGAGTGATGCGCTGCTTATGACTGCGCAGCCCAAAGAGACGATCTGGCGGGACCGCGAAGGTAAAATCCGGAAGACGCTGGTTCGGATCGAGGAGCTGATTGATGAATACGACGTCGGGCTGATTGTGCTCGGCCTTCCTCTGAATATGAACGATACAGTCGGAGAGAGGGCAGAGGCGGCACTGGCATTCAAGGACAGGCTGGAGAGAAGAACGTCTGTCCCGGTTGTCATGTCCGATGAACGCCTGACGACGGTTGAGGCGGACGAAATGCTGGATCAGATGGGCATTCCGCCGCATTCGCGCAAGCAGTATATGGATCAGGTCGCAGCCAGTGTGATTCTGCAGGAGTATATGGAGAACCATAAGAAAGAACTGGAAGACATTGACAGAGACTACAAATCAAGAGAAAACGACAAATCAAGAGAAAACAAAGAGTAAGACAGTAAAGAGCAGGACGACAAGAAGCAGGGGCGCAGCTAAATCTGCGAAATCAAAACTGAAGATCATTCCTCTCGGCGGCCTTGAGCTGATCGGCATGAATATCACCGCGTTCGAATACGAGGACAGCATCATCGTCGTGGACTGCGGCATGGCCTTTCCGGAAGATGACATGTTCGGCATTGACAGCGTTATTCCGGATGTCACTTATCTCGAGGACAATCTGGACAAAGTCAAGGGCTTTGTCATTACGCACGGCCATGAGGACCATATCGGCGCGCTGCCGTATGTCCTTCGGAAAATCAACGTGCCGGTCTACGCGACGCGCCTGACAATGGGCATCATCGAGAACAAGCTGACCGAGCACGGGCTGATGGACACGACGGAGCGCCATGTCGTACGGTTCGGTCAGACGGTTAACCTCGGCAAGTTCCGCGTCGAATTCATCCGCACAAACCACAGTATCGTGGACGCCGCTGCACTGGCGATTTATTCGCCGGTTGGAACAGTTGTGCATACCGGCGACTTCAAGGTCGATTACACACCGGTTTACGGCGACGCAATCGATCTGCAGCGCTTCGCCGAGCTTGGCAAGAACGGCGTTTTAGCCCTGATGTGCGACTCTACGAACGCGGAGCGCCCGGGCTACACGCAGTCCGAGCGGACAGTCGGCGTTACAATTGACAGGCTGTTCGCCGAGCACAAGGATACGAGAATTATCATCGCGACTTTTGCCTCCAACGTGGACCGTGTGCAGCAGATCATCAATTCCGCGTATAAGTACGGGCGCAAGGTTGCGGTTGAAGGCCGAAGCATGGTCAATATCATCGCGACAGCCTCCAAACTCGGGTGCCTTAATATTCCCGAGAACACGCTGATTGAAGAAGATGAGCTGAAAAACTACGCCGACGACAAAACTGTCATTATCACAACCGGGTCACAGGGTGAGAGCATGGCAGCCCTGACCAGAATGGCGGAAGATACGCACCGGAAGATTAAGATAAAGCCCGGCGACACGGTGATCTTCTCGTCCCATCCGATTCCCGGAAACGAGAAATCCGTAACTAACGTCATCAACAAGCTGCTTGTAAAGGGCGCGGACGTTATTTTCCAGGATGTGCATGTATCCGGCCACCCCTGTCAGGAGGAGCTGAAGCTGATTTATTCTCTGGTACAGCCGGAGTACGCAATTCCGGTGCACGGCGAATACCGGCATCTGATCGCACAGTCGCGTGTTGTAAAGAGCCTTGGTTATGATAATGACCACATCTTTATCCTGCATACCGGCGATGTGCTGGAACTGGGTGAACATACTGCGAAAGTGACAGGTACGGTTCCGACAGGCTCCATACTTGTGGACGGCCTCGGCGTCGGAGACGTCGGGAACGCGGTTCTGCGCGACAGACAGCACCTTGCGGAAGACGGCATCGTCATTGTGTCGGCGGCGATGGACGCCGAGTCCCAGATTGTGGCGGGACCGGAGATCACATCCCGCGGCTTTGTTTACTTGAAGGAAGCGGATGTTCTGATGAACGAAGCGTCGGTCGTTACGGCTGACGCGATGGATAAGTATCTGCGTTCCGGTAAAAAAGACCGGAACAAGCTCGGCGTTGTGATCAGGGATTCGCTTGGCGAATTCTTCTGGAAGAAGACGAAAAGACGGCCGATGATTCTGCCGGTTATTCTGGATGTTTGATGAGGGCGGCGATATGCTGCCCTTTTCGGGGGACGCAATATGACACCGTACAGAGCTCCTGTAAGGCACAGGAAGAGCCGCTACAATGACCGGCAGGGAATTTTTGACTATATCCTGACGGTTTTGAAGTACGTGATACTGGCAGTTGCGGTACTTTTTGTCATCAGTTTGTCGAGAAAAGCCTACAGCACCGGTTACCGCGTTTTTGCGGAGAGCGCGGTGGATACCCGCGAAAACGCAAAGACGGTTACGATTACCGTGAAAGAGGGCATGAACACGGCGCAGATCGGACAGCTGCTGGAGAAGGAAGGAGTTATCAGGGACGGGGATGTTTTTCCGTATCAGGAGAGGCTCTCTTCTTATCACGGCGAAATCAGGCCTGGCACGTACACGCTCTCTACGGATATGACGCCGCAGCAGATCATCAAGGAGATGGCAAAGAGCACGGAGAACGAGGGCAAAGACGCCGGAGCCGGCAAATAGTAAGGAAAAGTATGGATACGCAGGAAAACATTCTGACATTCATGGAATCGCTGGATCCGGGCAACACAGATCTCCTGAAGGAAATGGAAAGGGAGGCGCTTGCGGACGGGATTCCGATCATACGAACGCAGACGCAGAGCCTGATCAGGTTTCTGATGGAAGCCCGGAAGCCGGCTGCTATTCTGGAGGCAGGCACGGCGACGGGCTTTTCTGCGTCACTGATGTATACCTTCGCGCCGGAAAACGCGCGGATTACGACGATCGAAAAGGACCCGGAAAGAATACAAAAGGCGAGGGAAAACTTTGCAAAGATCGGTGCCAGAGAGAGAATACGGCTTCTATCCGGCGACGCGGCACAGATCTTAAAAGAGCTGGAAGGGCCGTATGACTTTATCTTCATGGATGCCGCGAAAGGACAGTATATTCGTTTTCTGCCGGATGTCCTGCGGCTGCTTTCGCCGTCCGGCATTCTTTTATCCGATAATATTTTTGAGGGCGGCGAAGTCCTGCGCTCGCGCTTTGCCGTGCCGCGGCGGGACCGCACAATTCACAGAAGGATGCGGGAATATCTGGAGGCAATTACAAGGGACGAACGGCTCGTGACCGTGCTCCTCGAGGAAGGAGACGGCGCGGCGCTGTCGGTCAGAAAGACGGAATAGATTTTGATGGAAATGAGAGCAAAACGGAAACCGGAACTTTTGTGTCCGGCGAAGGACCTCGAGGTTTTGAAGACCGCGGTCGACTTCGGCGCGGACGCGGTGTATATCGGCGGCGAGGCCTACGGGCTTCGTGCGAAGGCCAGAAACTTCTCACCGGAAGACATGGCGGAGGGCATCCGCTACGCGCACAAAAAGGGAGCCCGCGTACATGTCACGGCGAATATCCTTGCGCACAACAGCGATCTGGAAGGCGCTGCCGCTTATTTCAGGGAACTGGAAGAGCTGCAGCCCGACGCGGTCCTTGTCGCGGACCCCGGCATGTTCCTTCTTGCAAGGGAAAACTGCCCGGATATCGATATTCATATTTCAACGCAGGCAAACAATACAAACTACGGAACATTTAACTTCTGGGCACGGCAGGGCGCGAAACGCGTCGTCTGCGCGAGGGAGCTTTCGATTGAAGAGATCCGGCAGATCAGGGAAAAGGTACCGGAGAGTCTGGAAGTCGAAGCGTTTGTGCATGGTGCCATGTGCATTTCCTATTCCGGCAGGTGCCTTCTTTCGAATTACTTTACAGGAAGAGACGCCAACCACGGCGAATGCACGCATCCCTGCCGCTGGAAATACGCGGTCGCAGAGGAGTCGAGGCCCGGAGAATATCTGCCGGTCGAAGAAAACGAGCGCGGAACATTCATTTTCAACTCCCGGGATCTTTGCATGATTGATCACATTCCGGAGCTTGTGGGTGCCGGCATTGACAGTCTCAAGATTGAGGGACGCATGAAGACGGCACTATATGTCGCGACGGTCGCGAGAACCTACAGGAAGGCAATTGACGATTACTTCGAAAGTGAAGAGAAGTACCGCGCGAACATGCCCTGGTATCTGGACGAGATCAAAAAGTGCACATACAGAAGATTCACAACCGGATTCTATTTCGGCAAGCCTTCGGAAGAATCCATGGTCTATGACAACAATACCTATGTCAGCGATGCTGTGTGGCTTGGCATCGCGGAGCAGGTGTTTAACGGAGACCTCTCTTCGTTTGACAGGGATGCGCAGGCAGAGGCGGGCGGCTGCATCGTCCGGATTACGCAGCGCAATAAATTCTGTGTCGGAGATGAAATCGAGATCATGAAGCCGGACGGCCGCGATGTGAAAACAAGAGTCCTTTCTATGATGAACGGAGAGGGAGACGCGGTTGAGAGCGCGCCGCACCCGTTGGAAACCATATATGTGCAGCTTTCACAGGAGGCACAGCCGGGCGATATTCTGCGGACGGCCGCGGCTTCCCGGAAAGTGTAAGCAGCAGGAACAGGAGTGAAGATGGAAGACAGGATCAGACTTGAGGAACTCTATGGAAGGAATGTTTTCACGCTCAGCAAGATGAAGGAGCGCCTGCCCAAAAGCGTCTACCGCAATGTCCTTGAAGTCATGCAGGGAGGCGGGGAGCTTTCCAGAGCCGACGCGGACGTTGTCGCCAAGGCGATGAAAGACTGGGCGATGGAAAACGGCGCGACGCATTACACGCACTGGTTTCAGCCCCTTACTGGAATCACAGCTGAAAAGCATGACGCGTTTGTGGCTGCTCCGGATGAAGACGGACATATGGTAACGGCCTTTACCGGCAAAGATCTGATCAAGGGAGAACCGGATGCGTCTTCTTTCCCGTCCGGAGGCCTTCGCTCGACCTTTGAGGCGAGAGGTTATACCGCGTGGGACATTACTTCCCCTGCATTTCTCAAGGAAGCCGGCACCGGCGTAACGCTGTGCATTCCCACGGCTTTCTGCTCTTATAAGGGGGAAGCACTCGATAAAAAGACACCGCTTCTGCGTTCGATGGAGGCGATCAACACGCAGGCCCTCCGGATTCTGCGCCTGTTCGGCGATACGGAGGCCAGGCGCGTCACCACTTCAACCGGCGCCGAGCAGGAGTATTTCCTCGTCGATAAAGACAAGGCCTTGAAGCGCGAAGACCTCATCTTCACGGGCAGGACGCTGTTCGGAGCGCCAGCGCCCAAAGGACAGGAGATGGAGGATCATTATTTCGGCGTCATCAGGGAGCGCGTCGGAGAATTTATGAAGGATCTCAATGTAGAGCTCTGGAAACTGGGTGTTCCCGCCAAAACACAGCACAACGAAGTCGCTCCCGCCCAGCACGAGCTGGCGCCGATTTATGAAAACGCGAACCTCGCGACCGACCATAATCAGCTTGTCATGGAGGCAATGAAGCGGGTCGCGGACCATCATAATCTGCGGTGTCTCCTCCACGAAAAGCCGTTTGCGGGTGTGAACGGTTCCGGCAAGCATAACAACTGGTCACTGACCGCGGACACGGGCGAGAATCTTCTGGATCCCGGAGATTCGCCGGAGCGCAATATCCGGTTTCTTCTCGTGCTTTCCTGCGTGTTGAAGGCGGTGGATACACACGCGGATCTTCTGCGCCAGAGCGCTTCCGATGTCGGAAACGACCTGCGGCTTGGCGCAAATGAGGCGCCGCCCGCAATTGTGTCTGTTTTCCTCGGGGAGCAGCTCGAAGACGTCGTTAAACAGCTTGTCGAAACCGGCAGTGCTGACAGTCACACGGAGGGCGGCGTCCTGCGGACCGGCGTTTCGACACTTCCTGATATCAACAAGGACGCGACGGACCGCAACCGCACGTCTCCGTTCGCATTTACAGGCAACAAGTTCGAGTTCCGCATGGTCGGCTCCTCGGATTCGATGGCGGGATCGACGACAACGCTCAATACGATTGTCGCGGAAGCGTTCTGCGATGCCGCGGACAGGCTCGAGAAAGCAGACAATTTCGAGCTCGCGGTGCATGATCTTATCAAGGAGAATCTGACGGAGCATCAGAGAATCATATTCGACGGCAACGGATATTCCGAAGCGTGGGTGCAGGAGGCCGCAAGGCGGGGTCTTCCGAACATTCCGAGTATGATCGAGGCTGCGCCGGCGCTTACGACGGACAAGTCCGTCCGCCTTTTTGAGAAGTTCGGTATCTTCACAAAAGTCGAGCTTTTGTCCCGCGAAGAGATCATTTACGAGACCTATGCGAAGACGATCAATATCGAAGCTCTGACAATGATCGATATGGCGGCAAAACAGATCATTCCGGCCTGCATGAAATACGAGCGGGATCTCGCGAATACGATTATTGCGGTGAAGACGGCCGGCGCTGTTTTCGGTGCGGAGGCGGAAAAGCTGCAGCATATCGCGGATAAAATCGACGAGGCACAGGAGGCACTCGACGCGCTGCGGGCACTGGAAGAGCAGGCGGGAAAGATCGAACAGGAGAAAGAGCGGGCATTCTTCTACAAGGACCGTGTCCTTCCCGCGATGGCTGCGCTCCGCTCGCCCTGTGATATACTGGAACAGATTGTAGACAAAGCATCATGGCCATTCCCGACCTACGAAGATCTGATGTTCGAGGTTTAAGCGGAACCATGGCAGGTTTGATTTTATTTTTCAGGGGTAGGTATGAGAGTTATTGTAATCGGCGGCGGTAAGGTCGGTCAGACCATTATCCGGCACCTGAGTACGGAAGGGCACGACGTAGCCGTCATCGATACGGACAGCTCTGTCATTACGGATATTACGGACAACTATGATGTCATGGGCGTTGTAGGCAACGGAGCCAGCTACTCGGTCCAGAAGGAAGCCGGCATTGAAGACGCGAATCTTGTGATCGCGGTGACGGACAGCGACGAGCTGAACCTTCTGTGCTGTCTGTTCGCGAGAAAGGCCGGTGGATGCAATACGATCGCGCGTGTCCGCAATCCTCTCTACAGCAGCGAGATCCGTTACATCAAAGAGGAACTGGGGCTTTCAATGACGATCAATCCGGAGTACGCGGCGGCGCTGGAAATCGCGCGACTGATCCGCGTACCCTCGGCAATCAAGATCGAGACATTCGCGCGCGGGCGCGTTGAAATGCTGCAGGTTGTAATCCCGCAGAACTCGGTTCTGGACGGCTGCAGTCTGATGAACATCTCCTCAAAGGTCGGTGTAAATGTGCTTGTCTGCGCTGTAGAGCGCGGAGGGGATGTCATTATCCCGAACGGACAGTTTGTGCTCCGGCAGGGGGATACGATCAGTATTGTCGCGGATCCTTCCCGGCAGCGGCACTTCTTCACGAAGATCGGCATCAATTATCACAGAATCAGCAATACCCTGATTATCGGCGGCGGAACGATCGCCTATTATCTTGCGAAGGAATTAATCGCGGCGCATATTGACGTCAAGATCATCGAGCGGGACGAGCACCGCTGTGAAGAGCTGGCGGAGCTGCTGCCGGAAGCTGTTGTGATTAACGCAGACGCGACCGATCAGGATATGCTGATGGAAGAAGGACTCGACAGCTGCGAGTCTTTTGTCACGCTGACAGGCATAGACGAGGAAAATATCTTTCTTTCGCTGTTTGCGCAGCAGAAGAATCCGAATGCCAAAATCATTACCAAAACCAACAAGATTGCCATAGACAGCATCATCGGCCGGCTCAATCTCGGCAGTATGATTCACCCCAAGGATATTACAGCGGAGTATATTCTGCGTTATGTACGCGCAATGCAGAATACAATCGGCAGCAATGTCGAAACACTCTACAATATCGTCGAGCACAAGGCAGAGGCCCTGGAATTTAATATTCAGGCGGACGCGCCGGTGATCGGAATACCGCTTTCCGAGCTGAAAACCAGAGACGATGTGCTGATCGCCTGCATCTTCCGCAGCGGCAAAATCATCCAGCCGAACGGACAAAGCAGGATTCAGGAAGGCGACAAGGTTATCGTTGTAACGACGAAGAAAGGTTTTGGCGATATCAAAGACATTCTTGCCTGATTCGCAAGGTACTAGGTAATGCATTATCAGATTGTACGTTATATTCTCGGCATGGTGATGAAGGTGGAGGCAGTGCTTCTGCTGCTTCCGTTCCTTGCGGGGCTTGTGTACCGTGAGCCGCAGGCTTTCTCTTTCCTGATCATGGCCATTGTTTCGGCTGCTGCCGCTTTTGCCATGACATTCAAAAAACCGGCCAAATTTGTGTTTTATCCGAGGGAAGCCATTGTCAGTGTGTCCTTAAGCTGGATTCTGATCAGCATTGTCGGCGCGCTGCCGTTTGTCATAAACGGAGATATCCCCTCGTTCACAAACGCGCTTTTTGAGACAATTTCCGGTTTTACAACAACCGGAGCGAGTATCCTCGAAGATGTGGAGTCGCTTTCTCACGCGAGTCTTTTCTGGAGAAGTTTCACACACTGGATCGGCGGCATGGGCGTCATTGTCTTCATGCTCGCGATTGTGCCGATGACCGGAGGATACAATGCGCAGCTCATGCGCGCGGAAAGCCCGGGACCTACGTTCGGCAAGCTTGTGCCCAAGGTCAAGGAATCGGCGAAGATCCTGTATCTGATCTATTTCGGCATGACGCTGGTGCAGATTGTTCTGCTTCTGATCGCAAAGATGCCGTTGTTCGATGCGCTCTGTATGACTTTCGGCTCGGCCGGCACCGGCGGCTTCGGCGTGCGTAATACCAGTGCAGCCGGCTACACAATGCTGCAGCAGGTGATCCTGACAATTTTCATGATCCTGTTCGGCGTCAACTTCAACGCCTATTATTATCTGTACCTTGGCAAGGACAAGAAGCAGGCGTTCCAGATGGAAGAGGTGCGCTGGTATCTGATCATCATCGTGATATCGACGACGCTCATTGCGGCCAATGTCCGCAGCTATTTCTCGTCGGCGTTCGAGGCGTTCCACCACGCGTTTTTCCAGGTGGGATCGATCATTACGACAACGGGCTACAGCACGGTCGATTTTGACGTATGGCCGACGCTTTCCAAGGGAATTCTGGTGCTCCTGATGTTTATCGGCGCCTGCGCCGGCTCGACGGGCGGCGGTCTGAAGGTCTCCCGCGTCATCATTTTGTGGAAGAGCGTGCGGCAGCAGGTCAGCCAGTATCTGCATCCAAAGTCTGTCAGTGTTATCAAGGTTGACAGCCATACGCAGGAAAAGAGCGTTGTGACGGGCGTTCTCGTCTATTTTGCGCTGTACGCATTCCTGTTTGTGGGCTCCATGTTTGTTCTGATGCTCGACGGCCGGCAGGATTTGCTGACGGATTTTACAGCAGTGACCGCAACTTTTAATAATATCGGACCCGGACTTGCGGGCGTCGGACCCGCGAAGAACTTCAATGCCCTGAGCGTGCTGTCGAAGTATACGCTGATGTTTGACATGCTTGCCGGCAGACTGGAGCTGTATCCGATGCTGATGCTGTTCGTTCCTTCTGTATGGAAAAAACATTAAAATTATACTTGCATTCATGCTCACAATAACGTATAATACAAACTCGTAGCGACGAAAGATGCCGCTGCGAATATTGGGATATAGCCAAGCGGTAAGGCAACGGACTCTGACTCCGTCATTTCGTAGGTTCGAATCCTACTATCCCAGGCAGATACGCGAGTGTTCAGCAGGAATGCTGGGCACTCGTTTTGTTTTACAGAAAAACCGAAGATGTTCGGAAGCGGAGGAAGCATATGCTGGAACTTGGCAGAAAACAGACCCTGTTCGTTGAAAAGCCCGTCCCGATGGGCGTATTTCTGAAAGAAAAGGACGCGCCGGAAGGGGAGCATGTCCTGCTTCCGAGAAAGCAGGTGCCGGAAGGCTGCAGACCGGGAGATCCTGTGGAGGTGTTTCTTTACAGGGATTCGGACGACCGCCTGATCGCGACCGTGCGGGAACCGCTTCTGAAACTGCATGAAGTCGGCTGGCTGACGGTGCGCGAGGTCGGCAGGATCGGCGCGTTTCTCGACTGGGGACTCGAGAAGGACCTGCTTCTGCCGTTTCATGAGCAGCCGAAAAAAAGAGTGAAGGCCGGGCAGCGCGTGCTTGCCGCTGTATATATTGACAAGAGCGGCAGACTCTGCGCGACGATGAACGTCTATCCGTATCTGCGTACGGATTCCCCGTATCATAAAGACGATCTTGTAACAGGAACCGTTTATGAAACCAGTGACAATTTCGGAACCTTCGTTGCGGTGGATGACGTTTATTCGGGCCTGATCCCGAAGAAGGAACTGGTACGGCAGCCGGAAATCGGCGAAAGCGTCAGCGCGCGCGTCACCAGGGTCTGTGAGGACGGAAAGCTCGATCTGTCCCTGCGGGAAAAGGCTTATGTCCAGATCGAAAAGGACGCGGAGGCCATCGAACGGCAGCTGGATCTGTGCGGCGGCATTCTCGCCGTCGGGGACAAGTCGGATCCTTCGCTCATACGCAGTCAGCTGCAGATGAGCAAGGCACAGTTTAAACGCGCGGCAGGACATCTTCTCAAGGAAGGAAAGATCACCGTGGACGCAGAAGAAATCCGCCGCAGATGATCCTGCGTAGAGAACTGCGCCTTACGGTGGGAGCAATCTTTTTCTGTGAATATCCACAAAATAAAAGCATATTTCTTGTGGATTTTTTAGCGAATCTGAATTAGAATGAATTCACTAGGGCCTTTCTGCGCGAAAGGCGAATGCAGACAGTACAGATCAGCGAAAAGAGTGCGGCATGATATCAAATCAGGTTTTACAGTCGACAATCGAAGGTATTAAGGAAATCTCACGCGTGGAGCTTGGAATAATGGACGCGGACGGCAGAGAGGTTGCCGTGACCGCCGATGTTTTCAAGGAAGCGGCGCCGGCGATTCCTGATTTCGCTGCATCCGCGGCGGATTCGCAGTCTGCAGGACCTTATCAGTTTTTCAAGGTTTTTGATGACAAGCAGCTCGAGTATGTCATCGTTGTCTGCGGGGAAACGGACAATACGCTCATGATCGGGCGCATGGCGGCGTTTCAGGTGCAGGGGCTGGTCGGCGCGTTCAAGGAACACTACGACAAGGATTCGTTCATGAAGAATCTGCTTCTGGACAATCTGCTGCTCATTGACATTTATGAACGCGCGAAAAAGCTGCATATCAAGGCGAATATGCCCCGCGTCGTTCTGCTTATCGAAGCGGACAGAACCCGCAGCAGAGATAAAGACGTTCTGACAACCATGCAGGAGTATATCGGAACATCGGCTGCGGACTTCGTTACGGCGGTCGACGAGAATGATGTCGTTGTGATCAGGGACGTTCTCTCTCCGCAGAAAACCGCAGAGATCGACAAGTTTGCCGCGGACGCACTGGACGCTCTTGATGCAGGCGGCATTGTCGGCGCCCGCATTTCCTACGGCACCGTCGTCGGCGAGCTCAAGGAACTCAGTCATTCCTACAAGGAAGCCAAGATGGCGCTGGATGTCAGCAAGATTTTCTTTGATGACAAGAAGATCATTGCGTATAACCAGCTTGGTATCGGAAGACTTATATACCAGCTGCCGATTCCTCTTTGCAGAATGTTCATCAGGGAAGTTTTCAAGGACAAGCGCCCGGACGAATTCGATGAGGAGACGCTGACCACGATCAACAAGTTTTTCGAGAACAACCTGAATGTATCCGAGACCTCGCGCCAGCTGTTCATTCACCGCAATACCCTTGTCTACCGGCTTGACAAGCTGCAGAAGAGCACCGGGCTGGACCTTCGTGTCTTTGATGACGCCATTACATTCAAGATCGCGCTGATGGTTGTCAAATACATGAACTATATGGAACGGGAGAACCAGTAACCGACTATGGCCAGAAAAACGAAAAGTATTTACGCAGGACCGCAGGATGAAAAGATCGTCATTTCCCTGCGCGATGTGAGCAAAACATATTCCAAGGAAGCACCTGCCGTCAGCCACGCGAATCTGGAAGTCCGGGAAGGCGAGTTTGTCTTTGTAACCGGGGAAACCGGCTCCGGCAAGTCGACCCTTATGAAGATGCTGATCCGCGAACTCAAACCCAGCAGCGGGGAAGTCTATGTCCTCGGCTACGATCTGAACAGAATCCGGCACGGAAAGATTCCGCAGTTCCGCCGCAACATCGGCGTGGTCTTTCAGGATTTCAGACTTCTGTGGGACCGGAATGTTTTTGACAATGTCGCGTTCGCGCAGCATATTATCCAGGTGCCGGGCAGAAAGGACATCCAAAAGAATGTGCTGTTCGCACTCGATCTGGTTGGCCTGAACGACAAGTACAGAAGGAGAACGAACGAGCTTTCGGGCGGAGAGCAGCAGCGGGTGGCAATCGCGAGAGCAATTGTCAACAAGCCTTATCTTCTGATTGCCGATGAACCGACCGGAAACCTTGACGCTGATACGGCATGGGACGTCATGCAATGTTTCGACAGGATTAACAGAGAATTCGGAACGACGATCCTGATTGTTACGCATGACCGCGGCATCGTGTCCAGAATGGGCCGCCGCGTCATTGAGATGAAGAAGGGCGAGATCATTTCGGATACCGGAAGTGATGCGGATTTCTCCGACGGCTATGCCGAAGAGAATTATCAGGATGTTGACGCCGATTATAACGATGTGTATGCCGGCGGCGATCCGTATCAGTATGACGAAGAGGACGACGGGTATTAATTTATGCGGACATTTTTCTACACACTGGGACAGGGCATCCGGAACCTGTGGAGAAACAAAGGGTATACGCTTGCGTCCATTGCGACGATCGCTGCCTGCCTGTTTCTTTTTGGCCTGTTCTATTCCGTGATTTACAATATTCAGCATATCGTGGATAACGCGCAGCAGGATGTTTCCGTCACGGTTTTCTTTAAACAGGGAACAACCGAAGATGACATCAGGAAGATTCAGATTGCGGTCAAGGAACGGCCGGAGGTGGCTGACGTCAAATATGTTTCCGCGGATGAAGCATGGGCGGAGTTCAGCAGGGAAAATCTTGGCGAATACGCGGAAGGCTTTGAGGAAAATCCGCTCGCGGATTCCGCAAATCTGGAGATCTATCTCTCGGATGTGTCCAAACAGCCGGAGCTGGTCAGCTATCTGCAGGGCCTCGATGAAGTCCGGGAAGTCAACTATTCGGAAGTGGCAGCCAGCACGGTTTCCGGCGCGAACAGCCTGATCGGCTATGCTTCGATCGCGATTATCGTCATTCTGCTCGTCGTCGCGATTTTCCTGATCAGCAATACAGTCGCGACAGGCATCCGTAACCACGAGGACGAAATCCGGATTATGAAGTATATCGGTGCGTCGGACTTCTTTGTCCGCGGACCGTATGTCTTCGAGGGGCTGATCATCGGTCTTCTCGGATCCGTACTTCCGCTTGCTGCCATTTACGAGCTGTACAAGCGTGCAATTGTTTTTATTGACACACGTTTTCAGATTCTGACACAGCTGCTCAGTTTTGTCTCTGTGCATGAAATCTTCAAAAACCTTACGCCGGTACTGCTGTTTCTCGGCGCAGGCATCGGCTTCTTAGGGAGTATGCTCAGCGTAAGGAAAAACCTGCATGTTTAAATTTAAAAAACCATCTGAAAAACCATTCCGGCGGTGCGTACTTGTGTGCGCACTGCTTTTTGGCATCTGCGCTGCCTCGCCGCCGCTTGGAGCGGGGGCTGCCGAACTGACAAATGACAGCATCCGGCAGAAGGAAGCTTCGATCGAGCAGAGCAAGAAGGAACGCAAGCAGATCGAGAGCAACATCAGTGACCTGAAATCCATCAAGAAAGATCTGGAGTCGTCCAAGCAGAACCTGCAGCAGTATGTGACAAATCTGGATGCGCAGGTAACTTCGATGCAGGGAAAGATAGACGATCTCAATCAGAAGATCAGTACGAAGAAGACGGAGATTTCCGAGAAGGAAAAGGAACTTGCACAGGCCGAGAAACAGCGTGACGATCAGTACGAGGTGATGAAAAAGCGCATCAAATTCATCTATGAACGCGGGAACGGCTATTACCTGGAAATCCTGATCAAGTCCGGAAGCTTCTCGGATATGCTCAACCGGGCAACCTATGTCTCCATGCTGTCTGACTATGACCAGAAGCAGCTGGAGGAGCTTGCGCAGAAGGCAAAGGAGGTCAGCCTCGCCAAGCAGGACCTTGAAGAAGAGAAGAAAACGCTGGATGCTGCCGAACAGAGCGTGCGCTCGGAGCAGAGCAGCATGCAGTCGCTGATCGCGGACAAGAAGACGCAGATCGACAGCCTCTCCTCCGAAATCACGACGAAGGAGGAGTCGATCCGCCAGTATGAAGCCGAAAAGGCGGAGCAGGATTCCACGATCGCGGCCCTCGAAAAAGCAGTCGCAGATGAGAAGGCCAGACTCGCCGAGCAGAACGCACGGCATTTTGCAGGCGGTGTTTTTACGTGGCCGTGCCCGAGTTACTCGTATATATCTTCTGAATTCGGTTATAGAATTCACCCGATTTACGGTTATCAGCGCTTCCACAGCGGCCTTGACATGGCGGCGCCTTCCGGTTCGCCGATACTTGCCGCAGCGGACGGAAAGGTTGTCGCTGCCTCCTATGAGGCTACAATGGGGAATTATGTAATGATTGATCACGGAGACGGACTGTACACTGTCTATATGCACGCATCCGCTTTGTATGTCTCCGCCGGGCAGGAAGTCAGCGCCGGGACACAGATTGCGGCAGTCGGAAGCACCGGCTCGTCGACGGGACCGCACCTTCACTTTTCTGTCCGCCTGAACGGGCAGTATGTTAATCCGCACAATTATCTTGGAGGCTGATCATGGAAGAAGACAAAAAGCGCTCCGGCGGAAAACGCTGGTTTTTTCTGGGCTTGTTCAGCGGCATCCTTGCCTGCCTGATCCTTGTGACGACGCTTCTTCGAAGCGGTACCATCACTTTGCTGCCTTCGGGAGAAGCGGAGGACTCCGCCGTCAATGCGAAGTCCATCGCAAAGCTGGAGAATCTGGAGCAGGCCATTTCGAAGCACTATTATCAGGCGGATGAAGTGACGCAGGAGCAGAAGGAGGATGGCCTGTATAAAGGTCTTCTCGAGTCTCTCGATGATCCGTACTCCGTTTACTACACGAAAGAGGAAGTCGCAAAGCTGAATGATATGCTCTCCGGAACCTACGGAGGCATCGGCGCTTATATCTCGCTGGATGAAACCTACAATATTGCGAAGATCGCGGGTGTCATGAAAGATTCTCCGGCGGAGAAGGCAGGCCTCAAGGCGGATGATCTGATTTACAAAGTCGACGGCAAGCTGACCGACGGCATGTCGCTGGACGATGTTGTCAGCCTTGTGAAGGGCGAGGAAGGGACGACTGTAAACCTCACGATCGCGCGCAAAGGCGAGGATGATTATCTGGAGATCAAGGTGAAACGGGAAATTATCGACGCGCCGACCGTGGATACCAAAGTCCTTGATAATGATATCGGTTATATCGAAGTTGCCGGCTTTGAAAGCGTAACCGCCGATCAGTTCCGGGAAGGACTTTCCGATCTGCAGAGTAAAAACATCAAAGGCCTGATCATCGACCTCCGGAACAACCCGGGCGGCGATGTCGATGTCTGCGTCGATATGGCAAGACAGATCCTTCCGAAAGGACTTGTTTTCTACATGGTCGACAGCAGCGGCAAAAAGACGGAATATAAGTGCGACGGCAAAAACAAGCTGAAAATACCGCTGGCTGTTCTGGTAAACGGCAATTCCGCGAGCGCATCGGAAATTTTCTCCGGAGCCGTGCAGGATTCGAAGATTGGCACGCTCGTCGGCACGCAGACGTTCGGAAAGGGCATTGTACAGACCGTGTACTCGCTGACCGATGGCACGGCAGTCAAGATTACGACCGCAAATTACTATACGCGTGGCGGCCATAACATCAATAAGGTCGGTATTACACCGGATATTGAAGTCAAGCTGGATGCGGACGCGTATCAGAAAGATGGAACGGACACACAGCTGGAAAAGGCGCTGGAAGTGGTCAGTACAAAACGGAAATAACTGCGAAACCATTAACGAAAATACGAAAAATACGAAACGGCTGTTACCGGAAGCCTCCCGGAGCAGCCGCTTCTTTTTACGTAAATACGAAAACGATTTAAACAAAGACGCTGTATAAATCGGACCTAGAGATTAACAATATATGTAATATGCACAAAATATAGGACAATAATTCAATAATCATAACAAATCTTAGTAATAAACGACAGAAACCTAAAAAAGGGCTTGCATTATTGGGCAAAAAGAACCATAAAGAAAGTACGAAAACGATTAAGGAACAAGGGGTTCCTGTAAAACAATGGAGGGAAATGTTATGAAGAAAAAGTTACTGAGTGTGGTACTTGCTTCGACAGTCGTTGCGGGTCTTGCAGCCGGCTGCGGATCCTCTAACAGCGCTGCCCCTGCAGCGTCCACAGCAAAGGATGAGGCTGCTCCTGCAGCTACACAGGCTGCGACAGAGGCAGCCACAGAAGCTGCAACAGAGGAGACTGCGGCAGCGGACGAAGGCAAGGTCCTGAACATTGAGTGCTGGAACACAGAATTCCAGAGCCGTATCACGGATCACTATCCGGGATATGAGAAGGTGGATGACACAACCGGCAAGATCGGCGATGTTACTGTCAACTGGCACATCACACCTTCTGACAACAATGCTTACCAGAACAATCTGGACCAGGTTCTTCCGGACAATGCTTCTGCGGACGCAGACAAGAAAGTTGACCTGTTCCTGATGGAAGCCGACTACGCGAAGAAGTATGTCAACGCAGATGTCACGATGCCGATTAAAGATCTTGGCATTACGGATGACGATCTGAAGGATCAGTATCAGTACACGAAGGATATCGTTAAGGACAGCAACGGCGATCTGAAGGGCCTGACATGGCAGGCTTGCTCCGCGGGCCTGATCTATAACAGAGAAGCCGCGAAGGCAGCACTTGGCACAGACGATCCCGAGAAGGTGCAGGAAGCAGTTAAAGACTGGGATGCTTTCAAGGCTACAGCCGAGAAGATGAAGAAGGCCGGCTACACGATGTGCTCTGTAAACGACACATATCGTGTATATTCCAACAATGTTTCCGCTCCGTGGGTGCAGGACGGCAAGGTCGTTGTAGATGACAATATCAAGGCTTGGGTAGATGACTCCAAGGCACTTGCAGACGCCGGCGAAGAGAACACCTTCGATCTCTGGGGTGATGACTGGGCGAAGGGCAAGTATCCGGATGGCAAGGTATTCTGCTACTTCGGACCCGCATGGTTCTTCAACTTCTCGCTCTCCGCGGATGATGCGAAGTCCATCGCTGCAAACGGCGGCTGGGGCTATGTTGTAGGACCGCAGTCCTTCTACTGGGGCGGCACATGGATCGCTGCAGCGAACGGAACCGACAATCCTTCTCTTGTCAAGGACATCATGCTGAAGATGACGACAGATCCTACGATCATGAAGGAAATCGCGCAGAAGGATTCCGACTGCGTCAACAACAAGACTGTCCTTACGGATCTTGCTTCGGATGATTCCGGCAACCTTGCACTGCTCGGCGGCGAGAACCCTTACAAGATGCTCGCGGACGGCGCTGAGAAGGTTGATATGTCCAACATCTCCGATTACGATCAGGGCTGCAACGAAGAGTTCCAGAAGGCTATGAAGGGCTATTTCGACGGAAACTACAAGACCTATGATGATGCTCTTGCAGCATTCAACAAGGCCATCACAGAGAAGTACCCTGATCTGACAACAGACTGAAAGTAATCTTATTCCATGAATGAAAACCGGGAGGCTGTCATCTGCACAGCAACCGGCATAGCAGATGCAACAGGCGAAGTGCCTGCCCGCGCAGGCGGACAGGCACTTTTTTAGAGAAACCGGTATGCTTACACCGGAGGAAAACACAATGAACAACAAGAAGAGCAAGGTTGTGCAGTACAACCGCTGGGGATATATTTTCCTGATCCCCTTCCTTGTAACATATGTCATTTTTCAGCTGGTACCGCTGGCAGATACAATCTGGAACAGCTTCTTTGAAAACTACCGGTCCGGGCTCAAGCAGATCGGACCGAACTTCATCGGACTTGCCAATTACGCGAAGATTCTCTCACAGGGAGATCTCTGGAAGTATGCCGGCAACACGATGATCATGTGGTTAATCGGGTTCGTTCCGCAGATTGTGGTATCGCTCCTGCTCGGCGCCTGGTTTACGGATCCGTCTCTTCGCCTGAAAGCGCAGAGATTCTTCAAAACCGTAATCTATCTGCCCAACCTGATTATGGCTTCCGCGTTCGCAATGCTGTTTTTCACACTGTTTTCCGATGGCGGCCCGGTCAATTCGATTCTGATGAATCTGCATATCATCTCGCAGCCGTACCGTTTCTTTGCAAGTGTGGCGGCAAGCAGAATTCTGGTCGGATTCATGCTGTTTATCATGTGGTTCGGCAATACGACGATCCTTCTGATGGCCGGCATGATGGGCATTGATCAGTCTTTGTTTGAAGCTGCCGAAGTTGACGGAGCAACAGCGAGGCAGATCTTCTTCAAGATCACCCTTCCGCTCCTTCGTCCGATTCTCGTATACGTTCTGATCACTTCCCTGATCGGCGGCCTGCAGATGTTCGATGTGCCGCAGGTACTCACAAACGGGACCGGCGATCCCGCGCGTTCGACCATGACTATGATCATGTGGCTGAACAAGCATCTGTACAGCAAGAACTTCGGTATGGGCGGCGCCCTGTCTGTCCTGCTGTTTATCATTACCGGTATCCTGAGCATTGTGGTCTTTAAGTTCACCGGCACGGATACGGACAAGTGACGGGGAGGCGATGATCATGAAAATAAAGAAAGAAAACGGCGCGGGCATCCGCGCAAGGCGCGTTGTTGCGTACGTGGTACTGATACTTCTCTCGTTCCTGTGTCTGATCTGGTTTTATATCCTGTTTATCAACGCGACAAGATCTCACGCGGAACTCAGCAGAGGCTTTACGCCGATACCCAGCACATATTTTATCAAGAACTTTCAGGGAATGCAGCACAGCACACAGCCGATTATGCGCGGCATGCTGAACTCTCTGATTGTGGCAGCCACGAGCGCAGTTCTGTGCACCTATTTCTCGACGATGACGGCGTACGCGATCCACGCGTACCGCTTCCGGATGAGAAAATTCCTGTACACGTTTATTCTCGCGGTCATGATGATTCCGACGCAGGTTACGGCGCTTGGCTTCATCCGTCTGATGCTGAAGATGGGACTGATGGACAATTTCATTCCGCTTATCATTCCTTCGATCGCAGCGCCGGCTACGTTTTTCTACATGAAGCAGTACATGGATTCCGTCCTGTCTCTGTCGCTTGTCGAGGCTGCGCGTATCGACGGCGCGGGCGAGTTCCGGATTTTCAATGTCATCGTGCTTCCTCTGATGAAGCCGGCCATTGCCGTACAGGCAATTTTCACGTTTGTCGCGAACTGGAACAATTACTTCACTCCGTCTCTGATTTTAAAGACGGAGAAAATGAAGACCCTCCCGGTACTTCTTGCGGAGCTTCGAAGCGCTGACTTTTTAAAGTTCGATATGGGTATCGTTTACATGACCATCGCGTTTTCGATTTTCCCGGTTATCATCGTTTACCTGATTCTTTCCAAGCAGATTGTCGGCGGCGTTACGCTGGGCGGCGTCAAGGAATAAAGGCAAAGGTTTACTAATACATTTCATATGTTTTTCTCCTGTAACACCGCGGCTTCCGTGCAATTTCGCATGGAAGTTGCGGTATTTCTATTTGTGTAGGATAATGGATGGCATGGAAAACACAGCGAAAACAGGTATTGAGATTATCTTTCAGATTATCCGCATGGTCATTCCTCTTGTGATTTCCTGGGCGGTTGTACGCGTTGTTCTGCGTTCGATGAGCCGGGAAAGACTCAAGGGGAATCTTGCGCTTACGCTTCTGCGGTCGGTTCTTGTTGCCTTGATCTGGGCAATCGGGATCTTTGCTTCGATGGGACAGATCGATGCTTTCACGAAGACATGGGAAACCGTGCTGGCATCCACTTCGGTAGCCGGCGTTGTTTTTGGTCTCGCGGCGCAGGATACGCTGGGGAATGTCTTTTCGGGAATATCGATGACACTCGGCTCTTCGAGACCGTTCAGCATCGGCGACAGAATTCAGATCGGCGATTCGGAGCCCGGTTATGTCGAGGACATTACGCTCCGCCACGTGGAGATCAGGACGTATTTCAATGAACGGATATATATACCGAATGCCATGGCAGCTTCGTCCAAGATCATCAATTTCACAAAGGCGGAAGGGTATTCCCATACGATTGATGTTTCGATCGCGTACGAGTCCGATATCGGTAAAGCCATTGGAATCATGAAGGATGTGATCATTCACCATCCGAAGTATCAGGGAGACGGCGAACCTTCGGTCCTTTGCAAAGAGGCCGGAGAATCCGGAATTCTTCTGCGCGGTGTCGTATCCACAGGCTCGTTCGCGGACAACCCGGGAGCCTGCTCGGACTGCCTGATGGAAATCATCCGGCGGTACGCGGAAGAAGGCATCGAGATACCATACAACAAACTGGAAATTGTGAAACTGCCGGAGAAGAACGGCGATTTGGCGCGAAGGTCAGGCACTGCAGGAGGCGGACATGGGACTGTTTGAAAAGAAGGTTACTATCTATAAGAAAAAGGACAGCGCGACTTTTAAACAGATCAGAGATGTTTTGAAGGGAGCCGGTTTCAAGGGCGTACGGGCAAGCCATTACTCCAACGATTATGTGGCGGCCGGCGGGTGCGCGGCCAAGCTGGACCCCAGGGATTTCGGCGGGGGCGGCAAGATCGACCACGACATTTATTTTATCGAAGTCCGCGAAAGCGACAAAGAGGCGGCACTCGAAGCAATCCGCAAAGCCGGTCTTGTTACAGTTGTTGATGCTTCGGCGAGCGTTGACAGAGCCGTACAGATCATAAACGAGAAAAAGAAAGAAGAGGCGGATGGACAGGTTCATTCTTCATTCTGAATATCAGCCGACCGGTGACCAGCCACAGGCGATCCGGGAACTTGTGGACGGCTTCCGCGCAGGGAATCAGTTCGAGACGCTGCTGGGTGTCACTGGTTCCGGCAAAACATTCACAATGGCCAACGTCATCGCCGCGCTGAATAAGCCAACGCTGATTATTTCACACAATAAAACACTGGCCGGACAGCTTTACGGGGAGATGAAAGAGTTCTTTCCCGAGAACGCGGTCGAATACTTTGTTTCCTATTACGATTACTATCAGCCCGAAGCCTACGTGCCGCAGTCGGACACCTATATTGCCAAGGACTCGGCGATCAATGACGAAATCGACAAGCTGCGTCTTTCGGCGACGGCGTCACTTTCAGAGCGCAGAGACGTAATTGTCGTCGCCAGCGTCTCCTGTATTTACGGCCTCGGCAGCCCGGATGAATTCAAGGGAATGTCCATATCGCTGCGGCCCGGCATGAACAAGGACCGCGACGAGGTTATCAAAGAGCTGATCGCGATTCAGTATAAGAGAAATGACCAGAATCTGCAGCGCTGCAATTTCCGTGTACATGGAGACACGGTTGAAATTTATCCCGCGCAGGGAAGCGAGTATCTGATCCGGGTCGAGTTCTTCGGAGACGAAATTGACAGGATCACCGAGGTGGAAGCACTCTCCGGGAGAGTGCATGCGCAGCTGCAGCATGTCATGATCTATCCGGCTTCGCACTATGTTGTGCCGCAGGAGAAAATCAACAAAGCCTGTGACAATATCGAAGCGGAGCTCAAAGAGAGAATCCGGTATTTCAAAAGTCAGGACAAGCTTCTCGAGGCGCAGAGGATTTCGGAGAGAACCAATTTTGACATCGAGATGATGCGGGAGACAGGCTTCTGCTCCGGTATCGAAAACTATTCGAGACATCTGAATTTCATGCCGCCGGGAGCAGAACCGCTTACACTGATGGATTTCTTCCCGGACGACTACCTGATTATTGTCGATGAGTCGCATATGACGATACCGCAGATCGGCGCCATGTATCACGGCGACAGGAACCGCAAGCAGACGCTCGTGGACTACGGCTTCCGTCTTCCGTCGGCGCTCGATAACCGGCCGCTGAATTTCGGGGAGTTCGAGAGCAAAATCGATCAGATGCTGTTTTGCTCGGCAACGCCCGGCAAATATGAAGAAGAACATGAGCTGCTCCGCGCGGAGCAGGTGATCCGTCCGACGGGACTTCTGGATCCGGAAATTGACGTCCGTGGGACGGACGGTCAGATTGACGATCTGATTTCGGAGATCCGGGGGGAAGTAGCGGCAAAGCACAAGGTGCTTGTCACGACACTGACCAAGAAGATGGCAGAGGATCTGACGGACTATCTCGCCGAAGCGGGTATCCGCGTCAAATATCTGCATTCGGATATTGATACGCTCGAGCGTTCGCAGATTATCCGGGATATGCGGCTGGACGTTTTTGATGTACTGGTCGGCATCAACCTTCTGCGGGAAGGCCTGGATATTCCGGAAATCACGCTGGTCGCGATTCTGGACGCGGATAAAGAAGGGTTCCTGCGCTCGGAAACGTCGCTGATCCAGACCATCGGAAGAGCTGCACGCAACAGCGAAGGCCATGTTATAATGTACGCCGACACAATCACGGATTCGATGCGCAAGGCGATCGACGAGACAAGGCGCCGCCGCGCTATTCAGGAGAAATATAATGAAGAGCACCACATCACGCCGCAGACCATACACAAGGCGGTCCGCGATCTGATCGCGGTCACCCGCGAGGTTACGCAGGAGCAGGTGCGCTTTGAAAAGGATCCGGAGTCGATGTCGTACGACGAGCTGAAGAAGCTCATCGCGAAGGTGGAAAAACAAATGCGCGCGGCAGCGGCAGACCTCAACTTCGAGGCAGCTGCGCAGCTGCGTGACCAGATGGTGGAGCTTCGAAAACACGCGCTGGAACTTGAAAACGAAGGCACACACAAGTGATACAGACAGGCGGCGGCCGCAGATAATGCAGCCGCCGCCAAATAACGTGAAAGGATACTATGGCGGTTAAAATTCAAAAGCCCGACTACTGGCCGGCGCTGCGGAAGGCAGAAGAAGCAGCGCAGGGGCAGACAAAGAAGGATGAGCTGCGCAGAAAAAAGATCAGCAGAGAAGACTGCATCCGCATCCGCGGCGCCAGAGAACATAATTTAAAGAACGTCAGTGTGGATATTCCCCGCAATGAGCTGGTCGTCCTGACAGGTTTATCCGGCTCCGGAAAATCTTCTCTCGCATTTGATACGATCTACGCGGAGGGTCAGAGACGCTATATGGAGTCTTTGTCTTCCTATGCGCGGCAGTTCCTAGGCCAGATGGAAAAGCCGGATGTCGACAATATCGAAGGACTTTCTCCAGCGATCTCAATCGACCAGAAATCGACGAACCGCAATCCGAGATCAACGGTTGGAACCGTGACGGAGATTTATGATTATTTCCGGCTTCTTTACGCACGCGTCGGAATTCCGCACTGCCCGAACTGCGGCCGTGAGATCGCGAAACAGACCGTCGACCAGATGGTGGACAAAATCATGAGCCTGAAGGAAGGTGCAAAGATACTGGTTCTTGCGCCGGTTGTGCGCGGCAAGAAAGGCCGGCACGAAAAAGTACTCGACAGAGCCAGGAAGGCCGGCTATGTCCGTGTGCGGATTGATGGTAACCAGTATGATCTCTCGGACGAAGAGACCACGCTCGACAAAAATATCAAGCACAACATTGAAATTGTCATCGACCGCCTGATTGTCAGAGAGGGAATTGCAAGGAGACTGACAGACTCTCTGGAAAACGCACTTGCTCTGGCAGACGGCCTCGCGCAGGTGCAGATTGTGGACGGGGAACTGCTGCAGTTTTCCCAGAATTTTGCCTGCCCTGTCTGCGGCATCAGTATTCCGGAAATCGAGCCGCGGAGCTTTTCGTTTAACAATCCGTTCGGCGCCTGCCCGGACTGCGCCGGCATCGGCTACAAGATGGAGTTCGATGAAAAACTGCTGATTCCCGATCCGTCGCTTTCGATTAATGAGGGCGCGATTGCTCTGCCGGGCTGGCAGAGCGCCATGAAGGATACCAGCTGGGCGAACGCGATGTTTCTCGGGCTGTCGAAAAAATACGGCTTCAGCATGGATACGCCATGGGAAAAACTGCCATCCAATATCCGGGACATTATTCTGCACGGCGTGCCCGGGGAGTTCGATATTCAGTACAAGAGTCAAAGCAGTGTCAGAAAGGTCACGTACAGGATTACCTGGGAAGGGCTGATCGAAAATTCGTACCGCCGGTATAAGGAAGCAAGCGACCGGGTCAAAATAGAGTACGAAAAATTCATGAGTATCAGCCCTTGCAAAACCTGCGGCGGCAAAAGGCTCCGCAGGGAATCGCTGGCAGTTACGGTCGGCGGGGTGAATATTTATGATCTGACTTGTTTTTCCATCAGAAAACTGCTTGATTTTCTAGAGGAGCTGCAGCTCTCGCCCCAGCAGATGCTGATCGGCAGCCAGATCTTAAAAGAAATCCGGGCGAGGGTTTCCTTCCTCGTCGATGTGGGACTGGACTATCTGACGCTCGCGCGGGCGACGGCAACGCTTTCGGGCGGCGAGGCGCAGAGAATCCGGCTTGCCACACAGATTGGTTCCGGACTTGTCGGCGTCTGCTATATTCTGGATGAGCCGAGCATCGGTCTGCACCAGAGAGACAATGACAAGCTTCTGCGGACGCTCAAGAATCTGCGTGATCTGTGGAACACGGTGATTGTGGTCGAACACGACGAAGATACCATGCGTGCTGCCGACTATATTGTCGATGTAGGGCCCGGCGCCGGTTCACACGGAGGGGAGATTGTTGCCTGCGGAACAGCAGAGGAAATCATGAAAAACCCGGCGTCGGTAACAGGGCAGTATCTGTCCGGCAAGCGCTTTATTCCCGTGCCGCAGGTACGCAGGAAACCGACCGGCTGGCTGAAGATCCACGGCGCCGCGATGAACAATTTAAAGCACATCGATGTAGATGTGCCGCTTGGCGTTCTGACACTCGTGACCGGCGTTTCCGGCTCCGGCAAAAGTTCTCTTGTAAACGAAAACCTGTACAAGCAGCTGGCGCGCGATCTGAACCACGCGCAGGTTACTGCAGGCCCGAACGACGGCATTGAAGGCACCTCACAGCTGGACAAGGTAATCGACATCGACCAGTCACCGATCGGGCGTACCCCGCGCTCCAATCCGGCAACCTACACCGGTGTGTTTGACCTGATCCGGGCACTCTTTGCGGGGACGCCGGACGCGAAGGCGAAAGGTTACAGCAAAGGACGCTTTTCTTTCAATGTGAAGGGCGGACGGTGCGAGGCATGCGGCGGTGACGGCATCATCAAGATCGAAATGCATTTCCTGCCGGACGTCTATGTGCCCTGCGAGGTCTGCGGCGGGAAACGATATAACCGGGAGACACTGGAGGTTAAGTACAAGGGTAAGAGCATTTTTGATGTTCTGGACATGACGATCGAAGAGGCAGTGAAGTTTTTCGAGAACGTGCCTTCCATCAGAAATAAAATCCAGACGCTCTATGACGTGGGCCTCGGCTATGTCAAGCTGGGACAGCCTTCGACCGAGCTTTCGGGCGGTGAGGCGCAGAGAATCAAGCTCGCGGCCGAGCTCTCCAGAAGAAGTACGGGCAAAACAATCTACATTCTGGATGAGCCGACGACAGGCCTTCATTTTGAGGATGTGCGCAAGCTCACCGAAATCCTGCAGAAGCTCGTGGAAGGCGGCAACAGCGTGGTCGTGATCGAGCACAATCTGGATGTGATCAAAACCGCGGATTACATCATCGATATGGGACCGGAAGGCGGTGACGGCGGCGGAACCGTTGTCGCGTGCGGAACGCCCGAGGAGATCGCGCAGTGCCATCAGTCCTACACCGGCTACTATGTGCGCAAGATGCTGGATAAAGCGAAAGTTATCTAAATTTTATGTAGAACTCTTTGAAAAGTGGGGAACGGTAGTCTATACTATTAACGCATGGCATTTTCATGCGCGCGGCATGTCCGCGTTCGGTTTAAATTTTGTCAGATCATGAGGAAAGCGAATGCAGCATTCGGATATCGGAATTGACTTGGGAACAGCCAGTGTTCTGGTTTATATAAGAGGAAGAGGCGTTGTGCTCAAAGAGCCTTCGGTTGTGGCGTTTGACCGCGATACCAACAGGATCAAGGCGATCGGAGAAGACGCGAGACTGATGCTCGGCCGTACGCCCGGGAATATTGTGGCGGTGCGTCCGCTCCGGCAGGGCGTTATCTCGGACTATACTGTCACCGAGAAGATGATGAAGTATTTCATCCAGAAGGCGGTCGGCAAGAGGACGTTCCGGAAACCCCGTATCGCCGTCTGCGTCCCCAGCCAGGTAACCGAGGTCGAGAAGAAGGCCGTGGAAGACGCGACCTTTCAGGCAGGCGCGCGGGAGGTTTATATCATTGAGGAACCGATCGCGGCGGCGATCGGCGCCGGCATTGATATAGCCAAGCCCTGCGGAAATATGGTCGTCGATATCGGCGGCGGCACGACGGATATTGCGGTCATCTCCCTTGGCGGCACGGTGGTCAGCACATCCATCAAGGTGGCCGGCGATGATTTTGACGACGCGCTCGTGCGTTATATGCGGAAGAAGTATAACCTTCTGGTCGGCGAACGCACCGCAGAAGATATCAAGATCAAGATCGGAAGCTGCTATCCGCAGGCTGAGGAGGAGTACATGGAAGTCCGCGGCAGAAACCTCGTCACGGGTCTTCCTAGAACGATCAAGGTTTCTTCCTCCGAGACCGAAGAGGCGCTGAAGGAATCCACCAACCAGATCGTGGAAGCCGTACACAGTGTTCTGGAGAAGACGCCGCCGGAACTCGCGGCGGATATCGCGGACCGCGGCATTGTCCTTACAGGCGGCGGCTCGCTCCTGAACGGACTCGAAGAGCTGATTACCAGCAAGACCGGCATCAGTGCCGTTACAGCGGAGGATCCGATGACGGCAGTCGCAATCGGCACCGGCAAGTACGTGGAATTCATTTCCGGTTCCGCCGGCATTGACGCCTGAGACTGATATATGCTGCGGTGCCCGGAAATCCGGACACACGCGTTTCTTTACTGATTTCTTCCGGGATGCCGGCGCAGTTCTCCTGCGGCCGGGTCCCGGTTTTTCCTCATTTCTTCTGACCCTGCCGCCGGAGCTTTACAGGGAAAGGGCTGTCTTTACGTTTCATGGAGAATTATCAGGGATATATTTCACAAATCATATATCGAAATGACGAAAACGGTTATACGGTGTTCGAAGTCACGGGAGAGGAAGGCCCTGTGACCTGTGTAGGCTACCCCGCGCAGATTTCAGAGGGGGAGAGCTGCAAAGTGACGGGAGAGTACACCGAACATCCGATGTACGGTCAGCAGCTGAAAATTTCTTCGTATGAGCCGTGCGCGCCGGAGGATGACGCCGCTGTTTTCCGTTATCTGTCTTCGGGTGCTGTCAAGGGGATCGGAGAGTCTCTCGCGAAGAGAATTCTGAAGAAATTCGGCGGCGATACCATGCGCATCCTCGATGAGGAGCCGGAGCGCCTTTCGGAAGTCAAGGGCATCAGCGAGAAGATGGCAAGATCCATCGGCCTGCAGATTGCCGGCAAGAGAGAAAGCCGCGAGGCAATGATGTTCCTTGGAGATTACGGCATCTCCACCCGGCAGGCGATCCGGATCTGGGACACCTACGGCATGGAAATGTACGCAATTCTGCGGGAAAACCCGTACCGGCTTGCCGAAGACATCGGCGGGATCGGCTTTGCGCGGGCCGACGAGATCGCACGGAAGGCGGGCATCCTTCCGGATTCGGAATACCGAATCCGGAGCGGCCTTCTGTATATTCAGAATGAAGCGCTTTCGGAAGGGAGCACATGCCTTCCGAGACAGTTTCTGATGCAGAGGGCGGGCGATCTGCTGCAGGTGCCGCAGGAGGCCGTCTCGGCAGAGCTTGACAATATGATTGTACTGCGGGAACTGTACATGAAAAAGAAGGACGGGGTGGAATTCGTCTATTCCTCGTACGCCTATCACAAGGAACTGCGGATCGCGAGACTCCTTTTTGACCTGGACGCGGCACCGGTCAGAGAACTGAGCGATGATGAGCTGTCCCTGCGCATCAGGGAACTTGAGGAAAAGGAAAACCTGCATCTGGATGAGCTGCAGAAAGAAGCAGTGAGCCTTTCGGCGCTCCGGCCGCTTCTGCTGATTACGGGCGGCCCCGGCACCGGAAAGACAACGACGATCAACACTATCATCCGGCTCCTGATTTCATGCGGCAAGGCGGTAGTCCTGGCCGCGCCGACAGGGCGCGCGGCAAAACGCATGAGCGAAGCCACGGGCTTTGAGGCGATGACAATCCACCGGCTTTTAGGCTACAAGGTAACAGGAAACGCGCAGATGGAAAACGACGCGGAGGGGTACCGCTTTGAGCATGACGCTTCCGATCCCCTGGAGGCGGATGCTGTTATCATTGATGAAATGTCCATGGTGGACATCTTTTTATTTGAGGCCCTTCTTTCAGCCCTGAAGCCGGGGACACGGCTGATTCTGGTCGGCGACGCCGATCAGCTGCCGAGTGTAGGGCCCGGACGCGTGCTCGGCGACATGATTGCCTCGGGCGCGTTCCGCACGATTGTTCTTCGCAAAATCTTCCGGCAGGCGTCGCAGAGCGAAATCATCATGAACGCGCACCGTATCATAAACGGGGAGCCGGTTGTTCTGGATAACAAGGGAAAGGATTTTTTCTTTCTGGAACGCAGGGATCCGATGGTGATCTACAAGCATACCGTGCAGCTGCTGCAGGATTATCTGCCCAAGTATGTCGGCTGTACCAAAGAGGAAATCCAGGTTCTGACACCAATGCGCAAGGGAGCGCTTGGCGCGGTGCGGATGAACGAGGTGCTGCAGAGCGTTCTGAACCCGAAATCGGAAGGAAAGCAGGAATTTACTGCGCATGATGTTGTTTTCCGCGAAGGGGACAAGGTCATGCAGACGCGGAACAATTACCAGATGGAATGGAAGGTGCAGGGGAATTTCGGCATGGCACTGGAGACCGGCACCGGTATTTTTAATGGAGATTTCGGAAGAATTCTGGAGATTGACAGGGCGGCGCAGCTGATGCGGATCTGTTTTGACGAGCAGCGAATGGTCGAGTACCCGTTTTCGGAACTGGACGACCTCGATCTTGCCTACGCGATTACAGTCCACAAATCGCAGGGCTCGGAGTATCCGGCAATTATCCTGCCGCTCCTTGCGGGGCCGCCGGGACTGTACAGCCGCAATCTCCTTTATACGGCCATTACGCGCGCACGCAGCTGCGTCATGATTCTCGGCAGCAGACAGTGTGTGATGAACATGGCCGCGAATACGAGTCAGTATACCCGTTACACGGGACTGGCGGAAAGAATCAGGGAGGTTTATGACGCCGCTTCAGCTTGTGACTGATATGATCTATCCGAGACGCTGCCCCGTCTGCGACAGGCCGGTGAAACCGCCCGGCGCTTTGATCTGCGGAGACTGCGTGAATGTGCCGCTGAAGGTGGAAGGCAGAGACGGGAAAACCGCGCTTTGCGCAAAGTGCGGGAAACCGCTTGCGGATCCGGGGGAGGTATATTGCCCGGACTGCGCGCGGCTGCCGCACCTGTTTGACGAGGGCTGTGCTGTTTTCCGTTACCGCTCTGTTTCCGGAGCACTCTACAGGTTTAAATATGAGGGCAGACAGGAATATGCCGCGTGGTTCGGTAAGGTAATGGCGGACAAGCTTCTGCAGGCGTTCCCGGAAAGAAAACTCCTGGAGAGGTACGGAAAACCGCACCCGGATCTGCTGGTCCCGGTGCCTGTGTCGAAGCAGCGTATGGCGCAGAGAGGGTACAATCAGGCCGCGCTTCTTGCGAGGGAAATCTCGAAAAGGACAGGAATAGCGTCCGGAGAAGATGCGCTTATAAGAAGCAGGCATACGGCGCCTCTTCGCGGCATGAGCTTTTCGATGCGGCAGCGCTGCCTTGAAAGCACTTTCCATGCCGCATCAAATGATGTAAAATCAAAATTGATTGTGCTCGTCGACGATATCTACACGACCGGCGCTACAATGGACGCCTGCAGCAGGGCGCTGCTTTCGGCGGGAGCGCGCGGCATGCTTTTTATCACGCTTGCGATTGGAGAAAGTCTCACATGATCAATGAACAGCGCGTCAGCCTGATGACGAGAATGGAAATATACAGAAAGCATAACGGCCGCAGGGACGAACGGATCAGCGCCTATTTCATGGGAGATTATCTGGCAAAACAAGTGCTGCTCTCGGTGATCTGCGCAAGCGCGGCTTTTCTTCTGATTGCCGCAGTGTACGCCCTTTACAACTTTGAGGATCTGATGCTGTCTGTATACAACTTTTCTCTGTCCGGTCTGGCCGGCAGGATCGCGATTGCCTACGCGCTCTTTCTGGCCGCCTATATCGCGGTGACCGTCATTGTTTACACCGGCCGTTACAGAAGAACACACCGGCGCCTCGAGCGCTATTATAACGCGCTGGACCGGCTGTCCGAATACTATGAGCGCGAAGAGGAGTTATAACCCGCATGACATCCCTTCTACAGTTCCGGGAGAAACTGATCTCCTTTTACAGACAGTATGAGAATCTCGTCAGTATCGCGCTGAAGTTCCTTGTCGTTCTGACCGCGATTCTTTATATCAACGGCAGGATCGGATATCAGAAAACGCTTGCCGGCGTACTGCCGACACTGATCATCACGCTTTTATGCACGCTTCTTCCCGCAGGAGCGGTGGCGGGCATTCTCGCGGTGATGATTGTTGTTCACCTGTACTCGCTGGCCCTCGAAGCGGCTCTTGTCGGCGGCATCCTGCTCCTTCTGCTGCTGCTTCTGTATTTCCGTTTTACTCCGGGAGACACGCTGCTGCTTCTTCTGTATCCGTTATGCAGCATCGCCGGGACACCGAATGTACTGCCTGTTGCCGGCGGACTTTTGTATTCTCCTGCTTCCGCCCTGACGGTTTCCACCGGTGTCATCATCAATTCGTTTATAACTTTCGTAAAGGCGAATGAAACCGCGATCGCGGCTAAGGCGGGGGATGAGGACCTGATTGCGAGGTTCCGTTTCCTTCTTGACGGCCTTTTACAGAACAAGGCGATGCTGGTCACGATCATTGCTTTTTCCGCTTCCTGTGTGTGTGTATATGTAATCCGCAGACTAAAGATCCGCTACGCGTGGTATGTCGCGTCGGCGGCGGGCTGCGTACTGCAGCTGATCATCATTACGGCGGGAGAGCTGATTTACGACGCGGGCATTTCCGTCGGCGCTTCTTTCCTCGGCGTGGTTCTCGCGGCGCTTATTTCAGCTGCCATTACTTTCTTTGCGTTCAATCTGGATTACTCCGCGATTGAGAACACGCAGTTTGAGGATGACGATTATTATTACTATGTAAGGGCAGTGCCGAAGGTGCTCTATACGGAACCCAGCCGCAGCGTGAAGACGATCAGTACATCCAGAAACGCTTACGGAATGCAGGATGAAAATTTCTACGCGGATCAGGATGCGCCGGAAGGCGATTACGGTCAGGATGAAGAGGATGACGCCGGCTTCTAAAAAGGCCTGCCGGTGCTCCTCCGGACAATTTTACGGGAAGAACGTATGCAGATTTTACAGACGATTCTGTTCGGTTATCTGAAAAAAGTTCATATTCCAAGCGTACGCTGGACAGATATCGTCGAGATACTGATCATCGCGTTTCTTGTCTATCACATCATGCTCTGGGTGAAGAATACCAGAGCATGGTCGCTTCTGCGCGGTTTTGTCGTTATTATCGTATTCATTTTCTTTGCCGCTGTTTTCAACATGACAACGATTCTGTGGATCGTCCAGAATGTCATGAGCATCGCGGTGATCGCGATTGTGGTCATCCTGCAGCCGGAGCTTCGGAACGCGATGGAGGAGCTTGGCCGCAAAAACCTGATTGCCAGCCTGTTCCGGATTGACAGCAGAACGCCGGACGGGCTTTATTCCGACCATACGATCGCGGAGATCGTGCGCGCCTGCACGGATATGGCCAAGGTAAAGACCGGTGCGCTGATCGTGATCGAGCGGAAGACTCCCCTGAATGAATACGAGAAAACAGGTATCGACATTGACGCGGTTGTCTCCAGTCAGCTTCTTGTCAATATCTTTCAGAAGAACACGCCGCTCCATGACGGCGCGGTCCTGATCCGCAGGGACAGAGTCGTATCAGCGACCTGTTATCTTCCTCTTTCGGATAACAAGCTGGACAAGAATCTTGGAACGAGACACCGCGCGGGCGTGGGAATCTCCGAAGTGACAGATTCGCTGACTATTATTGTATCGGAAGAAACCGGACAGATCAGCGCGGCTTACCGCGGAACGCTGGACCGGAATCTGGACGCGTCCATGCTGCGCGCCAAGCTTGTAGAACTGCAGAACAAGCAGGCCGCCGATGACCGCCGCGGAATTATACCGCCGTGGAGGGGCAGAAAGAATGAGCAGTAAACGTCCAAAAATCTTCGAGAACATCGGACTGAAGCTGTTTGCGCTGGCTTTTGCCATTGTACTATGGCTGCTGGTCACGAATATCAACGATCCGGTATCGCGCATGACAATCAGCAATGTGCAGGTACGGCTTCTCAATACGGACCTGATTACGAAGCAGGGAGATGTCTACAGCGTGCTCGACGACTCGGATGTTGTCCCCGTCGTTACGGTGACAGCCAAACGCTCGATCATAGACGCGCTCGATAAGGACGATATCGTGGCTACCGCGGATGTCAATGATCTTTCGAGCCTTGATACCGTTGAAATCCGGTTTTCGTCTTATAAATTTAATAATGAAATCGACAGTATTGAAGGCAGCACCGAGAACGTGAAGCTGAGTATCGAGAAGAAGCTGACATCAACCTTCACGCTCAAGACGGCAACAGCCGGAAAACTGGCTTCCGGGTACGAACTCGGAAGCGTAATACCGGAGCAGAATCAGGTGCGTGTGTCCGGACCGCAGTCGGTTGTCTCTTCAATTTCCGAGGCGACTGCGACGGTTGATATCAGCGGCGCGACCGGTTCGATCAGCACATATTCGGACATCCGGCTTCTGGATTCTTCCGGAAACCCTGTGGATACACAGACGCTGACGATGAACATCAATTCCGTCAAGGTCAATGTTGTCGTCCTTCCGGTCAAAACAATTCCGGTCCAGGTCACAACCAGCGGATCGCCGGCGGACGGATATCTTGCAACAGGAAAGATCACCGCGGACCCGGAGACGGTCAGTATCGCGGGCAAGAGTTCTGTCCTGCAGACAATTGAGAGTCTGCAGATCCCCGGAAGCGCGGTCGACATTTCCGGCGCGGACAGTGATGTTACCCGCACGGTTGATGTTTCCGGTTTCCTGCCGGAAGGAGTAACCTTCGAGGACAGCGGTTTTGACGGAAAGGTGCAGGTGACGGTTGGCATTGAACCTGCGCAGGATGCGGATGTGGACGTGAAAATCAGCAGCGTCAGCCTCAACAATGTGCCGCAGGGATATGAGGCGAAGATCCTTGCTGTGAATGACGGGAGCAAAACCGTGACGGCGTCCGAAGACGGGGCGTTTACCCTGCGCTTCCGCGGCCTTGCCGCAAACATTGACGGGATCCGGCTGGACACACTGCAGCCCGGCGTGGATATCGGGGCACTGACAGCGGATAAACAGGAAGAGAATCTTGCCGGAAATTACACTGCGGCGGTAGCGGTCACACTTCCGGACAGCGTAATGCAGACGAATACGGTGGTCGCGCAGATCCGTCTTGAGAAAAAGAGCAGCGATTCTTCGGGAAACGAATAACAGATGTTTTTATGATCTGTATGAATATTGATACTGGAGGGATTTTTCCAATGGGAAGAATTTTTGGTACGGACGGTGTCCGGGGACTAGCAAACAAGGAGCTGACAGTTGAGCTTGCCATGAAGCTCGGGCAGGCGGGAGCGTATGTGCTCTCGAAGAAAAGCGGCGAACAGCCGAAGATTATGGTTGGCTGCGACACAAGGCGCTCCGGCGATATGTTGGCGAACGCGATCATGGCGGGCGCCTGCAGTGTTGGCGCGAACGTCATTTATCTCGGGATCCTTCCGACACCCGCGGTTGCTTACCTGGCGAAAAAGCATGGCGCGGATGCCGGCATTGTCATCTCCGCCTCCCACAATCCGATGGAATTCAACGGAATCAAATTCTTTGACGGGAACGGCTTCAAGCTGCCCGACGCGATCGAAGACGAGATCCAGGCGCAGATTGAAAGCGGCCTGAGAGACGTCATTTTCCCGACGGGAGCCGGCGTTGGCAGCATAGAGTACCGTACGGACGGCTGGAAAGAGTATACAGATCATGCGATTGAAACCGTGCCGGTAAAGCTTTCCGGAATGAAGCTGGTTGTGGACACGGCAAACGGCGCCGCGTCCCTCTCGAATGTCACGGCTTTGCAGAAACTCGGCGCGGAAGTCATTCCGATTCACAATGATCCGAACGGAATCAATATCAATAAGGACTGCGGATCAACGCATATGGAAAGTCTGCAGAAGACGGTGCTGGAAGAGCATGCCGACATGGGACTTGCTTTTGACGGCGACGCGGACAGGTTCCTCGCGGTAGATGAAACGGGTGCCGTAGTTGACGGTGACAAGATCATGGCGATTGTCGGCTGCAGCATGAAAAAGCATGGTACGCTCCGGAAGAACACGATCGTTGTGACTGTAATGTCGAATCTCGGCTTTTTCAAGATGGGAGAGGCGCATGGCATCAACATCGACAGGACAAAGGTCGGCGACCGCTACGTTCTCGAGCATATGAAGGAAATCGGCTCCAATATCGGCGGTGAGCAGTCAGGACATATTATTTTTCTTGACGACAATACAACGGGCGACGGACTTCTGTCTGCGCTGCACCTGCTCTCTGTCGTGAAGGAAGAGGGAAAGCCGCTTTCGGAGCTTGCAAAGGTCATGAAAAAGTATCCGCAGGCGCTTGTCAACGCGGCCGTTCCGAACGACAAAAAAGATCATTACAGGGATTTCCCTGAAATTGCAGCCCGGATTGACGCCCTGGAAGAAGAGTTCTCCGGGAACGGGAGAGTACTGATCCGCCCGTCCGGCACGGAGCCTCTGGTGCGTGTCATGATTGAGGGGGAAGATCAGGCTGTTATTCAGAAAAAAGCCGAAGAGCTTGCCGGATTCATTGAAAATGAGATGAATCTCTGATAACATTATTAAACCGTACGCCGGATGGCCTTCTTCATCGAAGAAGGCGGCGGCAGGAAAGGTAGGTGCAGGTAGCTTCTATGGTAAGTCAGAAAGTAACGATCAAAAATCCAACCGGGCTGCATCTGCGGCCTGCGGGCATCCTGTGCAAGGATGCAATGGAATTCAAATCTACAATTACATTCCGGTTCAAGGACACTACGGCGAATGCGAAAAGTGTTCTGTCGGTTCTCGGAGCCTGCGTAAAGTCCGGCGATGAGATCGAGCTTGTCTGTGATGGAGAAGATGAGAAAGAAGCACTGGCGTTTCTCGTCAAGGCGATCGAAAGCGGCCTCGGAGAGTGAAACGCCCGTATGACAGCGCAGGCAGAGCCTGCCCGGCAGTCAGCCGGGCAGGCTTTTTTACAAAGACACAAAACCTGGAGGAGCACATTATGTTAAATTATCAGCGCTACAGAAAGAATCCGGTCATGCGTTTCCCGGAGAGGGAGTGGCCGGAGAAGGAGATCACACAAGCCCCGGTATGGTGCAGCGTTGATCTGCGGGACGGCAATCAGGCTCTCATTGATCCTATGGTGGTCAGCGAGAAGCTGGAAATGTGGAAGCTGCTTATGAAACTGGGCTTCAAGGAGGTTGAGGTAGGCTTTCCGGCCGCCAGCCAGATTGAGTACGATTTTCTGCGGAAGCTGATTGATGACAACCTGATTCCGGAAGATGTAACCGTACAGGTCCTCTCACAGTGCAGAGAAGAGCAGATAGAGAGAACTTTTGAGGCGATTCGGGGTTGCAGCCGCGCGATTGTGCATATCTACAATTCGACTTCAACGCTGCAGAGAGATGTTGTTTTCCATATGAACCGGGAAGAGATCAAAGAGATCGCGGTACAGGGAACGAAGTGGGTCAAGGAGAGAGCGGAGAAATTCCCCGGGAAGATTATCCTCGAGTACTCTCCGGAAAGCTTTACGGGGACAGAGCCGGATTATGCGGTAGAGGTCTGCAACGCGGTCATCAATGTCTGGCAGCCGGATCCGGAAAATCCGATGATTATCAATCTGCCTTCGACCGTTGAAATGAATACCCCGAATGTCTACGCGGACCAGATCGAATACTGCTCGAAGAGGCTGGACAAAAGAGACAGCGTGGTTCTGTCGGTGCATCCGCATAACGACCGCGGAGAAGGCGTGGCCGCGACCGAGCTTGCTTTGCTTGCCGGCGCGCAGAGAGTCGAGGGAACACTTCTTGGAAACGGCGAGCGGACCGGCAATGTCGACATCCTCAATGTCGCCTACAATATGTTTTCACAGGGCATCAACCCGGAGCTGAATATCGAGAATATACGGGAGATCATAAGAATCTGCGAACGCCTTACGAAGATGAAGGTGGATCCGAGGCATCCGTATGCCGGGAAACTTGTTTTTACGGCTTTTTCCGGATCTCATCAGGATGCGATCAACAAAGGCATGCAGGCGATGCGCGAGCGCGGGGACAACATCTGGCAGGTGCCGTATCTGCCGATCGATCCTGCCGATATCGGAAGGGAATACGAGCCGATCGTGCGCATCAATTCCCAGTCCGGAAAGGGCGGCGTAGCCTTTGTCATGGACACGTACTTCGGCTTCAAACTGCCGAAAGCAATGCAGCGTGAATTTGCGGATGTCATTCAGGCAGAGTCGGAGAAGGAAGGTGAAGTCGCTCCCGAGAAGATCATGGAGGCATTCCGCAGCGAATACCTCGACAGAAAAGAGCCGCTGCATTTCAGAAGGCTGCAGGTTGTTGATCTGTCCAATGACACCGAGACGCAGTTTGATACGCAGGTAACCGTGCGCTATACGGATGACGGAGCGGAGCATGAGTTCACGGCGGTCGGCAACGGACCTCTGGACGCGGTGAAGAGAGGGCTGCTGCAGAATCTGGGAATCGATGTCCGGATTCTGGACTATGAGGAGCATGCGCTGAAATCCGGCGCGGACGCGCAGGCGGCTGCCTATATTCATCTGATGGATGCGGAAACCGGAAGGACCACGTACGGCGTAGGCGTTTCTTCGAATATCACGAGGGCATCTGTACGCGGCATATTCTCGGCGCTGAACAGGCTCTCACTCGGATCGAGGGAAAGCTTCCACAATTTCTGAGCGCGGCACAAAGGACGGAGCCGTCATGCGATGCAGGGTGCGGTGACGACGATGTTTTGCCTCGGCGGGGACCTGCAGTTCCGGGATGAGGAGCGCCGCAGCCCGGATTGACAAAACACCGCGGCACTTTTAAGATGGAAAAGCACTGCAGGTCAAGGGACCGCGCATGGCGAGCGGCGACGACGGAGGCAGGCTGACAAGGAGAGATTATGGCAGATCAAAAGAAACTGGTTGCTGAAGTGACCTCAATGGACGAGGACTTCACCCAATGGTACACGGATGTCTGTATTAAGGCAGACCTCATCGCTTACTCGCAGATCAAGGGATTCATGGTGATCAAACCGTACGGATATGCGATCTGGGAGAATATGCAGCAGCTTCTGGACAAACGCTTCAAGGCTACAGGCGTCCAGAACGTCTATATGCCGATGCTGATTCCCGAGAGTCTTCTGAAAAAGGAAGGCGAGCTTGTGAACGGCTTCGCGCCGGAAGTGGCATGGGTGACGCAGGGAGGTACAGAGCCGTTAACCGAAAGACTGTGCGTACGTCCGACGTCGGAAACCGTTTTCTCGGATTTCTACAAGGATGATGTACATTCCTACCGTGATCTGCCAAGACTTTATAACCAGTGGTGCTCGGTTGTCCGCTGGGAGAAAGAGACGAGGCCGTTTCTGCGCTCCAGAGAGTTCCTCTGGCAGGAGGGACATACGATTCACGCGACCAGGGAAGAAGCCGAGGAGCGTACGCAGATGATGCTGGATGTCTATTCGGATTTCCTGGCAGAGGACATGGCGATCCCGACGATCAAAGGACAGAAGACCGAGAAGGAGAAGTTCGCCGGAGCCGAGGCAACGTATACGGTCGAGGCAATCATGCATGACGGCCGTGCCCTGCAGTCCGGTACCAGCCACTTCTTCGGGCAGAAATTCTCGAAGGCGTACGATATTACCTTCACGGACAAGGACAACCAGCTCAAATACGTATGGCAGACTTCCTGGGGCGTTACGACCAGAATGATCGGCGCCATGATCATGGTACACGGAGACAACAGAGGTCTGGTGATACCTCCCAGAATCGCTCCGGTTCATGTGGATATCATTCCGATCCAGCAGCGCAAGGAAGGCGTCCTGCAGAAGGCATACGAAATCCGGGATATGCTCTCCGGCTTTAAAGTCAAAGTGGACGATTCCGACAAGAGCCCGGGATACAAATTCTCGGAGCAGGAAATGCGCGGTATTCCGCTCCGCATTGAAATAGGTCCCCGGGACATACAGAACAACGTATGCGTCATTGTCCGCCGCGATACCTTTGAGAAGACGGAGTGCCCGATTGACAAGGTGGCGGAGACGGTATCTTCGCTTCTTGAAACGGTGCAGAACGATATGCTCGAACGGGCACGCCGGCACCTGGAAGAGGAAACATTTGAGGCGAAGACGCCGGAGGAATTCGCACGTCACTTTGAGAATCAGAACGGGTTTGTCAAGGCAATGTGGTGCGGAGACCGTGCCTGCGAGGACAAAATCAAGGAGATGTACGGCGTAACCAGCAGGTGCATTCCCTTCCACCAGGAGGAAATCGCGGGGACCTGTGTCTGCTGCGGAAAGCCCGCGAAGAAGATGGTATACTGGGCGAAGGCATATTGATGCGGGAGTGCGGAAACTGGAAATTCCATATTCCGTCCGGAGCGGGCAGAATCCTGGATACGCTGCACGCGGCCGGCTTTGAGGCCTATATTGTCGGCGGCTGTGTGCGTGACTGCATTCTCGGAAGAACACCGACCGACTGGGACATTACGACATCGGCTTCTCCACAGAAGATGAAGCAGCTTTTCCGCAAAACAGTTGATACGGGCATTCAGCATGGTACCGTTACGGTACTGATGCCGGACGGACAGTATGAAGTGACAACGTACCGCGTTGACGGAGAATATCTGGACGGCCGGCATCCGGAGGAAGTTACATTTACCGCGAGCCTGACCGAGGATCTGAAGCGCCGGGATTTTACAATCAACGCAATGGCCTACAGTGAAGAGACCGGTGTGATCGACGAATTTGACGGAATCGGAGACATCCGGAGGAAAATGATCCGCGCCGTCGGCAATGCTGACCGACGTTTTTCAGAGGACGCACTGCGGATCATGCGCGCTCTCCGGTTTTCCGCGCAGCTGGATTACTCGATTGAGGAGAAGACAAGAGAAGCCATCACACGGTTCGCGCCGAGGCTCTCTCTTGTCAGCGCCGAACGGATCCGCACGGAGCTGGAGAAGACGATCTGCTCGGATCATCCGGAGAGGCTGCGGGACGCGTACATGCTCGGCCTTACGAAGTATTTCCTTCCGGAATTCGATGTCTGCATGAGCTGCGCGCAGAACAATCCGCATCACCGTTACACGGTGGGGGAGCATATCCTGCATGCCATGCAGGCGGTCCGCGCGGACAAAGTGCTGCGTCTTACAATGCTGTTGCATGATATCGGCAAGCCTTCCTGCAAGACAACGGATGCGGAGGGCATTGATCACTTCCACGGGCATGTCAATAAGAGCGCGGAAATGGCCGGCAGAATCCTGAAAAGACTCCGCTACGACAACGCGACGATAGATACAGTTGTCCGGCTGGTCAGCTGCCATGATATGTACATGGAGAATACCGAGAGCGCTGTGCGCTTCGGCATGGTTCGGGTCGGACCGGAACTCTTTCTGCCTCTGATGGAAGTCAAGCTCGCGGATGGCGCCGCACAGAGCAGCTACCGGATCGGGATGAAGCGCCGGCAGGTGGATACATGGATCCGGCTTTACAGGGAAATCATCCGGCGCGGAGACTGCCTTGATCTGAAACACCTTGCCGTGACAGGAAAGGATCTGATGGCGGCTGGCGTGCCGCGGGGGCCGGAACTCGGAACGGTGCTCAAGCGCATGCTGCAGGATGTTCTGCAGGAGCCTTCCCATAATGAAAAAACATATCTGATGAACAGATATGTGCTGCGCGAAAACCTCTGAAAACGCCGGAAATACACGGGTTTTCTTGACAAAAGCAAGGAATGATCATATAAATATAACTAGATTATGCCTGCCGGGTGCAGGAGTTATTATCAGGAGGATACAATGAACAAGACCGAATTAATCGCAGCCGTCGCTGAAGAGACAGAGCTTTCCAAGAAGGACGCGGAGAGAGTTCTCAAGGCGTTCACGGATACAATCGCTTCTGAGCTTAAGAAGGGCGACAAGGTTCAGATCGTAGGCTTCGGCACTTTTGAAGTTTCCGAAAGACAGGCGAGAACAGGACGCAATCCGCATACCGGAGAGACAATGGAGATTGAAGCTTCCAAGGCTCCCAGATTCAAGGCGGGCAAGGCCCTGAAGGATGCAATCAACGCATAATCATCAAGGGAAAGTGACAGAATGGCAGAGCAGCATCCGCGGAGGGTGCTGCTCTTTTCGCATGAATTTATGAGATTAGATAAATACCTGAAAGTATCAAGGCTGATTAAACGAAGAACCGTCGCCAACGAGGCCTGCGACAACGGCCGCGTAAGCGTCAATGACAGGATCGCACGCGCGAGTCAGGAAGTAAAGCCGGGCGACCGGATCGCCATCTCATTCGGCGACAAGACCGTACAGGTTGAGGTTCTTTCCGTTACGGAATCCGTGAGAAAAGAAGACGCGGCGGATATGTTCCGCTACCTGTAAACGGCGAAGACGGCGCAGGCAGACAGGATGAGGGAAGGGTGATTCTCCCCGGAAAAACGGCAGGTGGAAATGAGCAGAGGAAGAAAGCGGAGTACAGGCAGAAGAAAATCGCAGAACAGGCTGAGCATACTTCTGGCAGCGGTCGTCATGCTTGTGCTGCTGGCGGTGACCTTTGTCCGGGGGTATCAGATCCGTAAATCCCTGTCGGTCTATCAAACAAGGCAGGAAGAGCTGACGAGCCAGATCACGAAAGAACAGCAGCGGGCAAAGGAAATTAAAGAGTACGGGAAGAAGACGCAGACGGACGAATATATTGAGGAAGTTGCCCGCGACAAGCTGGGACTGGTGAAACCGGGAGAGATCATTTTCCGGAACAGCAGTAAAGAATAAGAATATACCCGCGGGCAGGGAAGCCGTGCAGACAGAAGATGTGCTGTACGGCTTTCTTTGTTCCGCAGTGAGCTCGGATATGGACGAATTTTTACGGAAAATGGACAAAACAATGCAACGCTGCCACATGGCACCAGACGGGAGCCGAATTATTGCCGGCGTCTCCGGCGGCGCTGATTCGGTATGCCTTCTGACGGCGCTGTGCCGGCTGTCCGGACAGCGGAAATTCCGGATCCGCGCGGTGCATGTCCATCACGGCCTGCGCGCGAATGCGGACGGAGATGAGGCGTTTGTCAGGAAGCTTTGTGATGCGCTATCGGTTCCGCTTACCGTTGTGCACGCGGATGTACAGGCGGCAGCGAAGCAGGGGAAAACCGGCGTTGAAGAAGCCGGGAGGGAAATCCGCTATCAGGCATTCTTCCGGGCAGCTGCCGCATGGGACAGGGAAGAGCAGAGCGCAGGCAGTTCTGCTCACCCGGGCGCTTTGCCGGAAAGCCCGGCTGAGCAGGAGCAGGGCGCGGTCATCCGGCAAAACGGGCAAGCCCTGATCGCGGTGGCGCACCATATGGAAGATCTTACGGAAACCGTACTTTTCAACCTCTGCAGAGGGAGCGGCCTTTCCGGCCTTTGCGGCATCCGCCCGGTGAGCGGCAGGATTATCCGTCCCTTCATTGAAATGACGCGCGGCGAAATTGAAGCGGAGCTTACCCGCGAAGGACAGCCTTTCCGCACGGACGAAAGCAACGGGAACACGGCTTATACCCGGAACTTCCTGCGGCTGCAGATTATTCCGATGCTGCAGAAAAATGTGAACGCGGCCGCGCAGGCGAATATCGCGCGGGCAGCAGGAGAAGCTTTGGAAGCACGGGAATATATCGAAGGCAAAGTCAGGGAGTGCTGTGAAAAATGCGTATCGAACCGCGGTGCCTTCCGATGCGCGGATCTTTCCGCACTTGCGGCGGAAGCCCCTTTTTTACAGCGGCAGGTGCTCTACCGGATGGTGGCAGAGGCCGCAGGAAAACGAAAGGACATTACATCCGCACACATAGATCTTTTGCAGCAGCTCTGTGTATCAGGCGGAAGCGCGGAAATTTCACTTCCATATGGACTTGTGGCAAGGAAAGTCTATAAGGAACTGTTCATTGGCCCGGCGGGGGATGTTTTGCCGTGGAAGAAGGACCTCCGGACAGGCTCTTCCGGCGCAGGGCGGTTTCCTTCTGACGTTTGTCGGTACCGGTGGCGCATTATCGCCGCGGCGCAGGTGCCGCGGCCCGTGCCTGCAAATGAGTATACGAAATGGTTCGATTATGATAAAATAGGCTCGTTTCCCGTGTTTCGCACCAGAAAACCGGGAGACAGAATCACGGTGACGGAGGACGGCAGCCGCAAGACGCTTTCGCGCCTTTTCATTGACTGCAAGGTGCCGGCGGATCTGCGTGGCAGGATTGTTTTTCCGGCTTCCGGAGATGAAGTTCTCTGGATTCCCGGCTGCCGGATGAGCGCCCGTTACAAAGTGAGTGATACAACAAAGACAGTACTGGAGATATCTGCAGCGGATGGAGGGCAAGATGGCTGAGACGATTGATATACTGATCAGCGAAGACGAAGTCGAGAAGAGAGTAAGAGAGCTCGCGGAGAAGATTTCCGCGGACTATGAAGGACGCGAAGTGTGTCTGGTCGGCATTCTCAAGGGAGCATGCTTTTTCATGTGCGATCTCGCGAAGAGAATTTCGGTGCCGGTCACCATTGACTTCATGCAGGCGTCCAGCTATGGCGGAGCAACCGAATCGAGCGGTACCGTGCGCATCAAGAAGGACGTGGACGATTCGATTGAGAACAAAGATGTCATCATTGTCGAGGACATTGTGGATTCCGGAAGAACACTGGCGTTTCTTGGTGATTTCCTGCGCAGCAAGGGAGCTTCGAGCATCCGCTACTGCACACTTCTGGACAAACCGGAGAGACGCGTCGTCAGCCTGCATGTAGATTATGTCGGATTTAAGATCCCGAATAAATTCGTTGTCGGCTACGGCATGGATTATGATCAGAAATACCGCAATCTTCCGTATATAGGTGTCGTACATTTAGACAACGGAAAATAAAGCTTCCGCGGCAAGGAGAAGATATTGAATAACGATACTAGAAATACCGGCCGCCTGATTGCCGGTGTCGTCGTTCTGGTGCTGTTTCTGGCTATGCTCCAGTTCGCGCGAACTTCATTCTCAAATCAGGAAACGCCCTACACGCTGGAAACCTTTGAACAGGATCTTTCCAAGGGGCGCGTTGATAAAGTGGAAATTGTGCCGAACAGCGAAACACCGACCGGCTCCGCGAACATTACACTGAAGGACGGAACCGTCAAGGTACTGTACGCGACGGACATCACGAAGGTGGAGAAGACCGTGCGGGAAGACGGAATCTCACCGGTTGTCAGGGATGTGCCGCGGGAAAGCTGGTTTATGACCAGTATTCTGCCGGTGCTGCTTGTGGCGGTGATCTGCTTCTTTTTCTTCTACATTATGAACGCGCAGGCAATGGGAGGCGGCGCCAACGCGAAAATGATGGATTTCGGCAAGAGCCGCGCCGTGCGTGCGTCCTCCAAGGACAGAGTTACGTTCGCGGATGTCGCAGGCCTTAAAGAAGAAAAGGAAGATCTGCAGGAGATCGTTGATTTTCTGAAAGATCCCGGTAAATACACAAAACTCGGTGCGCGTATCCCCAAGGGCGTCCTTCTGGAGGGGCCGCCCGGCACCGGAAAGACATTACTTGCCAAAGCTGTTGCCGGTGAAGCCGGCGTGCCGTTCTTTTCGATTTCCGGTTCGGACTTTGTCGAGATGTTCGTCGGTGTCGGCGCATCCCGCGTGCGGGACATGTTCGAGGAAGCCAAGAAGAACGCGCCGTGCATTGTTTTTATTGATGAGATCGACGCTGTCGCCAGAAGAAGAGGTACCGGCCTCGGCGGCGGCCATGACGAGCGGGAACAGACGCTCAACCAGCTGCTGGTTGAGATGGACGGCTTCGGTGTGAATGAAGGCATCATTGTCATGGCGGCAACAAACCGTGCGGATATTCTGGATCCCGCGATTCTGCGGCCCGGCCGTTTTGACCGGAAAGTTGCGGTTTCCCGCCCGGATGTCAAAGGCAGGGAGGAGATCTTAAAGGTACACGCGAAGAACAAGCCGCTTGGAGACGATGTCAATCTGGAAGAAATTGCGAGAACGACAGCCGGCTTTTCCGGTGCGGATCTCGAGAACCTCCTGAACGAGGCAGCGATCGACGCTGCAAAGGAAAACCGCGCATATATCATTCAGGCGGATATTCAGAAGGCGTTTATCAAAGTCGGCATCGGTACGGAGAAGAAAAGCCATATCATTTCCGAGGAGGAAAAGCGCATTACCGCTTATCATGAAAGCGGGCACGCGATTCTGTTCCACGAGCTGAAGGATATCGGTCCGGTCTACACGGTATCGATCATTCCGACCGGCGCAGGAGCAGCAGGATATACGATGCCGCTGCCCGGCAAGGACGAAATGTTCATGACCAGAGGCCGTATGCTGCATGAGATCATGGTGGATTTCGGAGGCCGCATTGCAGAGGAACTGGTTCTTGACGATATTACAACCGGCGCTTCAAACGATATTCAGAAGGCAACGTCCATGGCTTACCAGATGGTAACCAAATACGGTATGTCTTCGGAAATCGGAACGATCAACTATTCGACGCAGGAAGAGGATGTCTTCCTCGGCTATGACCTCGGTCATGAAAAGCGCAACAGCGAGTATATCGCGGGCGAGATTGACAAGGAAGTCCGCAGAATCATTGAAAGCTGCTATCAGGACGCGCGGGAGATCATCCTGAAGCATGAAGATGTGCTGCACGCAAGCGCCAGACTTCTGATGGAAAAGGAAAAGATCTCGGGGCAGGAATTTGACGCGCTGTTTGCACAAGGCTCCTGCTGATATTTGTGCAAAATGAATAAAATAGAGCTATGCAATTTGTAAAATTCGTAGATTTTCAATCTTGCTCGCAAAAGAGGAGTTTGCTATTATACTAAGCGTAACCCCCCAATACATTTATATAAGTTTTTGCTATACCCCAATTAAGAAGTGCTCCGGAAACAGCTTCCCCAAGTGCTGTTTTCAGTAAGGAACAACTTCTACCCCATTGCAGGAATGTGTCCCCCAACACATTCCTGTTTTTTTATGGCTGCTTGCAGACATGTGCCTGCCGGAGGTGTTTTGGTGTATTTGCGGTGTTCCTTTTTCCATGCCGGTGCGTTATAATTTCATCGAAACATTATTGGTTATTTAGTTAACAATACTGTTATTTCAAGAAAGGTGGTATTCGTTATGCCCATTGTTACAAGTACAGAACTTTTCAAGAAAGCTTATGACGGCGGTTACGCTATCGGTGCTTTCAACATCAACAACATGGAAATCGTTCAGGGAATCACCGACGCGGCGGCAGAGCTGAAGAGCCCTGTTATTCTGCAGGCTTCCCAGGGCGCGAGAAAGTACGCGAATTCCGTATATCTTGTAAAGCTGGTTGAGGCGGCTTCCGAACTGCATCCGGAACTTCCGATCGTCCTTCATCTGGATCACGGCGCGGATTTCGAGACTTGCAAGGACTGCGTTGACAACGGGTTTACTTCTGTCATGATCGATTATTCCGGCCATCCGTTCGCCGAGAATATCGAGGTTTCCAGAAAGGTTGCGGAGTATGCGCATGCGCACGGCGTCGTTGTAGAGGCTGAGCTCGGTACACTGGCAGGACAGGAAGACGCTGTTTCCGTAGAGGCGGATAAGGCTTTCTACACACATCCGGAGGAAGTTGAGGAATTCGTAGAGAAGACCGGCGTTGATTCCCTCGCAATTGCAATCGGAACATCGCACGGCGCTTACAAGTTCAAACCCGGCACAAAGCCGCAGCTTCGTCTTGATATTCTTGATGAAGTCGCGAAGAGACTTCCGGGCTTCCCGATCGTTCTGCACGGCTCTTCTTCGGTTCCGCAGGAATATGTCAAGATCATCAACGAGAACGGCGGCAAGCTGATTGACGCAATCGGCGTTCCGGAAGATCAGCTTCGTGAAGCGGCAAGACGCGCGGTCTGCAAGATCAATATCGATTCCGACCTTCGTCTTGGCATGACGGCTGGCATCCGCAAGCATTTTGTGGAGCATCCGGATCATTTCGATCCCCGTCAGTATCTGGGCGATGGCCGCGCGAATGTCAAGGCTATTGTCGAGCACAAGATTAAAGACGTTCTTGGTTCCGACAACAAGATCTGACTTTAAACATCATGCGGTACCCCGAAATTCCGGGTATGCGCGGTAACGTAATCATAAAGAGCGTCCGCGCCGGTATGAAAATTACCGGTGCGGACGCTTTTTATATATTCTATGGAGCGGCCGCCGGATCAAATCGGAAATTTAGAAATTATCAACAAAAATCCGGCATCTTTTTCTCTTTTCCATCTATATCACACGGTTGCTTTTTTATTCTATAATTTCAATTGTGATAACGATTTCAACTTGTTTTCATGGCAGGCGGGCGGTACGTGAGCGGAGAAACGGAGGTGCCGCGGGTAGCCTGTACATCTTGCGGCGTCCCGGGATCCGGGGCACAGGGTTTTCTTGCGGAGGGGCTGACATGTTCGAAGACAGAAACTGGGAAGCGCAATTTACGAAACGCCTCGAGACACACTACGAGGAAATGAAATGGCTCTATCAGGAACTCTACGGCGACGAGCACGCGTTTGACTACTTCATTACGATGCTGCATCACTACTATTCCGAAAGAAGGCAGGTGCTCAGGGAATGGGATGAGGCGCGGGAAGTTGTCACGGACTGGTATGCCGGAAACGACATGTACGGCATTCTGATGTACACGAACTGTTTTGCCGGAAACCTGAAAGGTGTGCGCTCGCATCTGGATTATATCAAGGAATGCGGCCTGAACTATATTCACCTGATGCCCCTCCTGCAGAGCCCGGCCGGCAGAAGCGACGGCGGCTACGCCGTTTCGGATTTCCGGAAGGTGCAGCCGGAGCTGGGAACGATGCAGGATCTTGCGGACCTTGCGGATGAATGCCATGAAAAAGGCATGAGTGTCTGCCTGGATTTCGTCATGAACCATACCAGCGAAGATCATGAGTGGGCCAGAAGAGCCAGAGCCGGAGAGAAGGAGTTTCAGGACAGGTATTTCTTCTTCGACAACTGGGATATTCCGAATCAGTTCGAGAAGACGGTTCCGCAGGTATTTCCTCAGACGGCGCCCGGAAATTTCACCTGGTGCGAAGAAGCGCATAAGGTGGTTATGACGACGTTTTATCCGTATCAGTGGGACCTGAACTACAGGAACCCTACAGTTTTCAACGACATGACCGCGAACATGCTGAACCTGTGCAACCACGGCGTGGATATTATCCGTCTTGACGCGGTGCCTTATATCTGGAAGACACTGGGAACGACCTGCCGCAATCTTCCGCAGGTCCATACGCTGGTCCGCATTATGAGAATGGCCTGCGAAGTTGTCTGCCCCGGAACACTGCTTCTCGGAGAAGTGGTTATGGAGCCTTCCAAGGTTGTCCCGTACTTTGGAACGGTAGAGAAGCCGGAATGTCATATGCTGTATAACGTAACGACGATGGCGAGCACGTGGCATACCGTTGCGACGAGGGATGTAAGGCTGCTGAAGCATCAGCTGGGGACCGTTTTTGCGCTGCCCAAACAGTATATGTTCCTCAATTATCTGCGCTGCCACGATGATATCGGCTGGGGCCTCGACTATGATTTCCTGAAACAGTTCGGCATCGAGGAAGTCGCGCACAAGAAATATCTGAATGACTATCTGCGTGGTGCATGGTACGGCAGTGATTCCAGAGGCGAGCTCTATAATGACGATCCGCGCCTTGGTGACGCGCGTCTTTGCGGTACGACGGCGTCCCTGTGCGGGATCGAAGCCGCTGAGTATGAGCAGAATAAAGACAAACTGGCGAAGGCAATCAGTCTGGATATCATGCTGCACGCATTCCTGTTTACGCAGAGCGGCATTCCGGTGCTGTACAGTGGTGATGAGATCGGACAGCTCAATGAATACAGCTACCACAAGGATCCGTTGAAGGCAGATGATTCGAGATATCTGCATCGCGGAAATTTCAACTGGGATGAGGCGGCACTTCGAAACGACACCTCTACGCGGCAGGGGATTCTCTTTCAGGCGATCCGCCGCCTGGCAATGCTGCGGCAGCGTTATGAGGTGTTCGAGACCGAAGCCGACGCGTGGATCGTCGAAACCTGGAATGACCATGTCCTCGGTATCGGCCGCTATTACAAGGGAGAGAAACTGATTGCGCTGTTCAATTTCTCCGAGTTCAACCAGACCGCCTGGATAGATGAGCAGGAAGACTATTATGACATGCTGACCGGCCAGAGGCGCCCTGCCAGGGCGGTAGGCGTTCCGGGATACGGCTTCGCATGGCTTCTTACGGATTTTACGAAGGCGGGAAGCCCGCTGAAGGATGAGGATAAAATGCGGGATCCCGGGAAGGAAGTCCTGAAAGAAACGCCGGCAAAACAATCCGCTTTGCCGGACGCGCAGAAAGTTTCTTCGAAGAAAGCCGCAGCAGCTGCGCAGCCTCATGCGAAGAAAACCTCCGCACGGCGGAATTCAGCCGGCAGGAAATGAGTGCAGGAAGGGTGATTTCACTATGACCATCAAAGAAGTTGCCACGCTCGCCGGAGTATCTCCGGCCTCGGTCAGCCGCTATATGAACGGCGGTTCGATCAGCGAGGAGAAAAGGGAACGTATCCGTGCTGTAATCGAAAGGACAGGCTACCGTCCGAATCCGGCCGCGCAGACGATGCGTACCGGCCGGTGTGACGAAGTCGGTGTTATTGTTCCAAAGATTGATTCGGATTCCGTTTCAGCGATTGTCGCGGGAATTTCAGAAGGCCTGAAGGATAAGAACTATATGGTTGTGCTCGGCAGCACTGCCGGCGTGAGAGAAGAGGAGATCCGCTATCTTTCCGCGATGCAGAGCAGTAATGTCGCCGGCATTATCCTGATGGGAACCGTTATGACACCGTTTTTAAAAGACGCGATTACCGCCAGCGAAAAGCCGGTGGTTGTAACCGGACAGAATTTTGAAGGTGTGCCGAGCGTTTTTCATGATGACTTCAATGCGGTGAAAGAGCTGATGAACCGCATGATCGCGAGAGGAAGAAAGGAAATCGTGTATATCGGCGTTCTGGAGGAGGATCTTGCAGCCGGTGCCGCAAGGCATAACGGAGCCCTTGCCGCATGGAAAGAGGCCGGCTTCCTGCAACCTCTTCCCTGCGAGATCGCAACGTTTGATACGGACGGAGGCGTCCGCTGCATGGAAAAACTTCTGAAAACACACCCCGGTCTCGATGGTGTTGTCTGTGCGACGGACCGGATAGCCCTCGGAGCCATGCAGTATCTGCAGAGCGCAGGGCGAAAAGTCCCGGAGGATGTAAGCGTTGCCGGCGTAGGAGACAGCTGGGCAGGCCGGCTTTCCGCTCCGCCGCTTACGACGGCACACCTGTATTTCCGCCAGTGCGGCGCAGCTGCTGTGGACATGCTGCTGCAGAAAATCAACGCCGCGGAAGATCAGGTCTATACGACCAGCCCGATCCAGCAGATCATGCTGGAATATACCATCGTCGAGAGAGGATCCATATGAGAAAGAAGCTGATTTTTATCGATATTGACGGAACGCTGACAGAGCCCGGCTCCAATGTGCCGCCGGAAAGCGCTCTGGAGGTAATCCGCAGCGCGCAGGCAAACGGCCACAAGGTGTTCCTGTGTACCGGAAGAAATTATGACATGCTGTCTCCTCTTTTGAAGTACGGCTTTGACGGTATGGTCGCCAGCTCCGGCGGTTACGTAATGGCAGGGGACAAACTGATCTTCGACTGTCCGATGACGGACGTGCAGCGGGATACAGCGCTGGATTCGCTGCACAGGCACGGCGTGTTCTGCACAATTGAAGCCGCGGATGGTTCCTACGGAGACGCGGATCTGAAGGACTTCCTGAAAGATCAGCCAGAAGGCAACAGCGAGATCGAACGATGGAGAAAAGCACTTGCCGAGAATCTCAATATCAGGCCGATGGAGCAGTACGACGGCGCACCGGTTTACAAAGTCGTGATCATGTGCAGGGAGCTTTCCCAGCTGGATGAGGCAAGGAGCCTTCTGGAAAAGGACTTCGACTTCGTCCTGCAGGAAGTTCCGGCGCACGGGTGCCTGAACGGAGAACTGATCAACCGCAGCTTTGACAAGGGACGCGGAATTCTGCGACTGTGCGATTATTACGGTGTCCCCGTAGAGGATACGGTCGGTTTCGGCGACAGCATGAATGACCTTGAAATGATCCGCACCGTCGGCACGAGTGTTTGCATGGAAAACGGTGCGAAGGCGTTGAAGGAAATCAGCACCATGGTAGCGCCTTCCGTTACAGACGACGGCCTCGCAAAGGCCTTCCGAAAACTCGGGCTTGCGTGATTACGTCGATATGCACAAAAAAACAGAAATACTATTGACAAAATAGGACAATTTACAAAACAGTATCAACACAATTCAATATATATTGAAAACAGCATGAAAACGTTTTCAAATATAGATTTTTCTTAATGAGGGGCAGCTGAAAGAGTAGGAAGGGAGGCTCTTATGGCACTGGATTACCGGAAATGTGCTGAAGACATCGCGAAGTATGTCGGAGGAAGGGAGAACCTTGTAAGCGCGGCGCACTGCGCGACGAGGCTCCGGCTTGTTGTTGTGGACAACAGCAAGATCGATGTCAAGGCAATTGAGAACACGGACGGTGTAAAGGGAACATTCAATTCGAACGGCCAGTTCCAGATCATCATCGGAACAGGGACAGTCAACAAAGTTTATGACGAATTTCTGGATATTACGGGAATGTCCGCAGCAACGAAAGACGACGTGAAGGCGGCAGCGGCGGCCAAGGCGCCGGTATGGAGGAGAATGCTCAAGACGGTCGGTGATGTTTTTGTGCCGATTCTGCCTGCGATCGTTGCGTCCGGTCTGATGATGGGACTGGTAGAGGCGCTCGGCAAAGCGATTCCCGGCTTCTCCGGAACAGCCTGGTACGGCTTCCTTGATATGGCAGCCAATACGGCGTTTGCGTTTCTTCCGGTTATCGTGGCAATATCTTCCGCCAGAGTTTTCGGCGGCAATATTTTCCTCGGTGCGGTCATCGGTCTTATGATGGTTCACCCGAACCTGACCAACGGCTGGAATGCCGCGCAGGGATATGATGTCTGGTATATGTTCGGGCATGCCTTGAAAATCGGTAATTATACCTTCGGCCAGATTAATCAGCTGGGATATCAGGGACACGTCATTCCGGTTATCATGGCTGTCTGGCTGATGAGTCAGATTGAAAAATGGCTGCACAAGCATATTCCGGAAATTCTCGATCTGTTTATCGTTCCGCTGGTTACCGTGCTTCTGACAGGACTTGTGACGTTCATGTTTATCGGACCGGTTTTCTCGACAGCGGAGACTTATATTCTGAAGTTCGCGGAGTGGCTGGTTACGGTTGGCTATGGCGTCGGCGCTGCGGCAATGGGTGCCCTGTATCCGTTCACGGTTGTCATGGGCCTGCATCATATGTACAACGTGATTGAGGCCGGCATGCTTTCCAGTGCCGAATTCAATAACCTGAATATCTGGATGCCGATCGCGTCCGCGGCAAACTTCGCGCAGTTCGGCGCCTGCCTTGCCGTCGGTATTAAAACGAAGAACGCGAAGAGAAGATCTGTTGCGGTTCCGTCATCGCTTTCAGCATCCCTGGGCATTACCGAGCCCGCTATCTTCGGTGTCAACCTGCGGCTTCTGCGTCCGTTCGTGGGCGGCGTAATCGGCGGCGCAGTCGGTGCGTGGTTCGGCTCTGTTATGGGCCTTGGCGCAACGGCGTACGGCGTTACCGGTATTCCCGGCTATCTGACGATCAACCATCCTCTTACCTACACGATCATGCTTCTGATCGCGGGCGGCATTGCTTTCGGCATCACATTTACGAGCTGGAAGGAGGATCCGGATGATGACGACAATAAGAAGGTGGTGGAGAACAAATCTATCGGACAGTCCATCGCCGATGTTCCGGTGGAGCTGGGCAAGGTCTGCATCAAGAGTTCCGGCGGCGATGTCGCGCAGCCGATCAACGGCACGGTGATTCCTTACACCAAGATTCAGGATGAGACTTTTGCTTCGGGCGCGCTCGGACAGGGCGTGGGAATTGAGCCCGGAGACAGCGAGATCGTCTACGCGCCTTTCGACGGAACCATTTCTTCGGTTGCGGAAAGCAAGCATGCAATCGGTATTACAGGCCCGAATGATCAGGAGCTTCTGATTCATGTCGGCATTGATACGGTTGAAATGAACGGCGATGGCTTTACGCCGTATGTCAAGGAAGGAGATACTGTAAAGACCGGCCAGCCGATCCTGCGCTTTGACCGAGAGAAGATCAAGGCGGCAGGACACCCTGCAACCGTTGTTGTCCTTCTTACGAACAGCGATGATTTTGACGATGTCCGTTACGGCTCCGACTTGAACAAATAACAGATTATTTCGTACAGCCGCTGCTGCCGGAATTTCCGGCAGCAGGTAAAAGGGGACGCCGGAAGACGCCGCCCTGCAATATATAGCAGAAAGGATAAACATCATGAAAACATTCGAGTATACGATCACAGACCCCGTAGGTATCCACGCACGTCCCGCAGGACTTCTTGTCAAGGCTGTCAAGGAGCACGCGAGCAAGGTAACCATCACGAAGAAGAATCCGGACGGAACGGAAAAGAGCGCGGACGCGAAGAAGCTTCTGGCGCTGATGAACCTCGGCATCAAGCAGGGAGACACCGTTACGGTTTCTGTTGACGGAGAGGATGAAGACGATACATTCGAGGCAATTTCCAGATTCATGAGCGAAAATCTGTAAGCGGACTTTGCGCTCAAGGGGGAACAGAGTATGCAAGTTGCAACAGGTACCAGTATTCTGAACGGCATTGCCATCGGTAAAATCAAGATTTACAAGGCTCCGGTCTACAAGATTGATGATTCCCTGGTAAATGATCCGATTCCGGAACTCAAGCGTTTTGAAGATGCCCGCGTGAAGGCGCAGGATCAGCAGAACGTTCTGTATGAGAAGGCGGTGGACAGCGCCGGTGAGGACAGTGCCGCTATTTTCCAGTTCCACGCGGACATGCTGGATGACGACGATCTTCTCGACGCGGTCAAGACCATTATTGTTGATCAGCATCATACTGCCGAGTACGCTGCCAAGCAGGGATTCGCGAACGTCGCGGAAATGTTCAAGGAGATGGATGATCCGTATTTCCAGGCAAGGAGCGCAGACGTCATCGATGTAGGCAATGCGGTGATCGAATATCTTCTTGGTATAGATACGACGAGTCTGCAGGGAACGGAACCCACGATTCTTGTCGCGGAAGACCTTGCACCGTCTGAAACCGTCAAGCTGGACAAGTCGCTGCTTCTCGGAATGATTACAAGAGAGGGCAGTTCCAACAGCCATACAGCGATTCTTGCGCGCAGCATGAATCTGCCGGCTCTGATCCAGTGCAAGCAGATCAGTGATGACTGGGATGGAAAGTTTGCGATTCTCGACGGATATAACTCCTGCGTTTATATTGATCCGACGCAGGATCTGATTGATTCACTGACTGCCAAGCACAACGAGGACCTGCGCAAGGAAGCACTGCTGCAGGAATTGAAAGGCAAAACAAATACAACGATCGACGGAAAAACGATCAAGGTATTTGCCAATATCGGTGGTCCGTCCGATGTCGGAGCGGTACAGCAGAATGACGCGGAAGGCGTCGGGTTGTTCCGATCGGAGTTTGTTTATCTGAACAGCCCGGAAGATCCTTCGGAGGAGACACAGTTCCTTGCGTATAAGAGGGTGCTCGAGACACTTGCGCCGAAGCTGGTTGTCATCCGCACCTGCGATATCGGCGCCGACAAGACGATTGATTATATGGACCTCGATAAAGAGGTCAATCCGGCGCTCGGATACCGGGCAATCCGCATCTGTCTGACCAGAAAGGACTTTTTCAAGAGGCAGCTGCGGGCGCTTCTGCGGGCATCGGTCTATGGCAATCTGGGAATCATGTTCCCGATGATCATCAGTGTCCGGGAGGTCCGTGAGTGTAAGGAGATTCTAGCGGAATGCAAGAGAGAGCTTGAGAACGAGGGACAGAAATACAGCGATATAATTCAGGTCGGCATTATGATCGAGACACCGGCGGCGGCACTCTGCGCCGATGAGCTTGCTTCCGAAGTGGATTTCTTCTCTCTCGGAACGAATGATCTGACGCAGTATACCTGCGCGATTGACCGGCAGAACGCCAAGCTGGAGCCGTTCGCCGATACGCATCATCCCGCGGTGATGAAGGAAATCAAGATGACGATTGACGCGGCGCACAGACACGGCATATGGGCCGGCATCTGCGGTGAACTGGGAGCGGATCCTACACTGACAGAGACGTTCCTACGGATGGGCGTCGATGAGCTGTCTGTAAATGCCAAAAGTGTGCTCCCTTTGCGGAAAAAGATCCGCAGCATTGATCTTTCAAAACCGGCACAGTCATAAAAAATCGGCAGGCATTGTTTTCACGAAGATGCGTGAAAACAATGCCTGCCTTTTTCATTTCTTCGAATACTCTTCAATCAGTCCCATGATAATTTTCGTGGAATTGATCTGGGAGCTTTCCGCCATCCTGTCGATATATTTCTGACGGTTTTCATACAATTCATGAACCTTTTCAAGGATCACATCCGGAAGATCATCGTCACTGACGCAAATACTGTATCCCTGCTGTGCGAACGAGCCTGCGTTGAGCTTCTGGTCGCCGCGTCCGGTCGGAAGCGGAACCAGAATGTTCGGCTTTTTCAGTGCCAGCAGCTCGCAGATCGCATTCGCCCCCGCACGGGAAATCACAATGTCTGCCATGGCGTACAGATGGCAGAGGTCTTCCTGCACATATTCGAACTGCTTGTATCCCGGAGTTGTCAGAAGCAGATTATCCATTTTTTCCTTACCGCACAGATGAACAACCTGAAAATCCTGCAGCAGGGCGCCGAGGTTGTCCCGGACGGTTTTATTGACGGATGCCGCGCCAAGACTGCCGCCGATGACCATGAGCACCGGTTTATCTTTGGTGAAGCCGCAGATCTGCCTGCCTTTTTCCGCGTCTCCGTGAAAAAGCTCGGCGCGGATCGGCGTGCCGGTCAGAACAGCCTTTTCTGCGGGCAGATCCTGCATTGTTTCAGGGAAGTTGCAGCAGACTTTGACGGCAAACGGCGTGCAGAGTTTGTTCGCAAGGCCCGGTGTCATATCGGATTCATGGCAAATCGACGGGACATGGCAGGCGGCAGCAGCCTGTACAACAGGAACACTGACATAGCCGCCTTTGGAAAAGACAATATCCGGCTTCCACTGGTGAATAAAATGGTGTGCCTGAGAGAAGCCTTTGGCGACACGGAAAGGATCTGTAAAATTTTTCGGATCAAAGTAGCGGCGGAACTTTCCTGTCTCAATCGCCAGATACGGGATGCCGTAGTCTTCAATCAGCGATTTTTCAATGCCGTTGATAGAACCTATATAGTAAATGTCGTAGCCCGCATCTTTCAGACACGGAATCAGCGCGAGATTCGGTGTAACGTGCCCGGCAGTGCCTCCGCCGGTCAGAACAATCTTCTTGGACATATCTTTCCTTCTCATTCTTTCGTTATCAGCAGTGCCTATATTATACGCTTTTGTTACAAATTTGTGTCGGAAAAATCAAAGCGCATTTGCGAGAGCAGTGCCGGAGGGAAGTCGTCCATGGGATCGGCGGCATTCAGGAAGATTCTGCTCTGTCAGACATCATCTTAAACATCCTTCGATTGCAGAATATCGGAAGCCCTGCGCATCGCCTGCTCCATTGTAAGAGAGTCATCCAGAGATTTCAGGTAAGCAGCAAGGGTTTTGGTGTTCTCAGCGAGCACTTCAGCCTTGCCCTCAGCCTTGCCTTCGGCTCGTCCCTTTTTTAGCGCCATCCATTCGATTTCTTTCTTCTCCATTTCCCAATCCATGTATTGTTTCCTCCAGACAGCATTTTTCTTAGCCCTTCGGACCGCTCTGTCAATCTGCTGAACATAGGAATCGTCTGATCTGCCGGCCGGTTTTCCGCCTACGTAATCGAGAAATGCGCGCAGCTCCGGAGGGACATCGTTCATGCGTCCTGCAGCATTCAGGAAGATCCTGCTCTGCCCGTCGCCAAGTTCCAGATCCGGGCAGCCGACACAGGTGGAGCGGAAGACGTAACAGTACTTACCCCTTTTGAACGGGTCGAAAGAACAAAGGAAGATCACGTATGAATCCGCCAGCTCCTTATACATCCCGCTGTGCTGCAGCTGCATTTCATCCATCATCGAGCTGTAGTAGCGGCTCCTTTTCGGCAGCTCCCCGGTATCCTGCGCCTGCATCTCGATGTCATAATAATTGCCGTTTTCGGAAGAGCAGAGGATATCCAGACGAACACTTTTCGAGTCCGGTCCTGCTTCTATTGTACCCTCAGTCCGGATACTTTCGATAGAGGAAATGTGAATATCGGGCAAAACGAGCTGCAGAAAATGCAGACAGTTGTCCGGATCGCCCATCACCTTTGCGAAAAGATAGCGGTTCTGGATGGTAAGGCTTTCCCATTGCTGCTCAAGCTGTTTGTAGAGTGTGAGAGTTCTGTTTTGTTCCATGAATTTCTCCTCCTTGTAGGATGGTGCAGGAGAAATGCGGACTGCGGCAAACTCCTGCGGATGAAAAAGTCTGCGTGCATGAGATTCGTTCGAATGAACAGAAGTGATGGAAAGACAGGACCGGTAAAAGCCGGCGTTCATCAGAAGACGAAGAGCATGTCACTGCTGTGATTATAGCATAGATGCATCCTATCGGTGAAGAAAATAAGAGCGGGCCACGCGGAATAAATCAGGCCGCGCGGCGCTGACAAGATTAGAGAAGCTTCATGCAATATATAAGAGCTGCGTTGCGCCTGCCTGAAAACCGATTGCACGCGGCGCCCCGCAAGGTTACAATGAGGGCATGAATTACAAAAGAAAAGGACATCAACCAATTTTACAGGAACAAATTTACAGGAATGAGGACGGGAGCAGGCTTCCCGTCCTTGTTTTTCCGGCGCTCAATGCAGCCGGGTTTGCGCAGCACTGTTTTACAACGAGACTTGGCGGCGTGAGCGACGGATATCTTGGTACACTGAATTTGTCCTTCACAAGAGGCGACGATCCCGCGAACGTGCACGAAAACTTCAGAAGAGTCGCCGCGGTGTTCGGCAAGGGAGAGGACAGCTTTGTTTTGTCGTGTCAGGAACATCATACGAACGTGCGGCGGGTCGGCAGAGAAGACGCAGGCGCGGGTGTCATAAAACCGCTCCCCTGGACGGACGTTGACGGACTGATCACGGACGAGCCGGGCATTATTCTGGGGACGTTCTTTGCGGACTGTGTTCCGCTCCTGTTCGCCGATCCCGTGCACCGCGCGGTCGGCGCGAGTCATTCGGGCTGGCGCGGAAGCGTCTCCCGCATGGGCGCCGTCACACTGCGACGAATGCGCGAAGAATTCGGAACAAGACCGGCAGATGTTCTTTGCGCGGTCGGGCCGTCGATCTGCCAGGAGCATTATGAGGTTAGTTCGGATGTAGCGGAATGTTTCCGGAAGGAATTTCCGGGATATGAAGAGCAGATCCTGATTGACAAGGAAGACGGACACGCACTGCTGAACTTATGGGAAGTCTGCCGGATAACGCTTCTGGAAGCCGGTGTCCCGGATAAAAACATTTCGGTCACCGACATCTGTACCTGCTGCAATCCGGAGCTTTTGTTTTCTCACAGAGCCAGCCGCGGCAGACGGGGCAATTTCGGCGGCTTTATCATGATCAAAGACGTATAATTGCAGCGGACAGCTGCCCGTCATAACAAAAAGCCGGGGCGCTGCCGCCCCGGCTTTTTAGAACAAATGCGCCCCGGCGCATCATATATATCCGTAAAAACTTTAAGCATTCGCTACTGCATCAACAAACGCGTCGAGCGCCGCTTCGTCACAGGCATGCAGGGCGGAGCGGATGGTCAGTGTATCGTCCAGAATATTGCAGTTCTTGAGGCTTTCTAGCTTCGCGCGCATAAGTTTCGCTGCTGCCGGCGCCCAGGTGCCGTTCTCCGCAAGCGCGAAGGTGCGGTTCGATACACAAAGCGCTGTCATATCCTCAATAAAATCGTTCACCGGAGGATAGATCCCCATATTGTAGGTCGGGCAGAACAGGACAACCCTGGAGCAGCGCCATACTTCGCTGATCAGGTAAGAAACATCGGTTTCGCTCGCGTCATACAGAGAAACACCCCGGCCGGTCTTTGCCTGCAGCTTTGCTGCAAATTCCTGTGCAGCGCTGGCCGTATGGCCGTAAAGACTGCCGTAAACCACAAGAACATCGTCTGTCTCCGGCTCATCCGCACTCCACTTCTGATATTTATCCAGGATATAAGAAAGATCTTTGCGCCATACCGGTCCGTGCAGCGGCAGAATTTCCTGAATATCCAGACTTCCCGCCTTGCGCAGCGCCGCCTGAACATTCGTGCCGTATTTGCCGACGATATTGGCATAGTACCGTCTTGCCTCGTCCAGGAACTTTGTCTCGAAATCATAATCATCCGCGAAAATGCTGCCGTCTGGCGCCCCGAACGTGCCGAAAGCGTCGGCCGAGAACAGTGCCTTCGTATACTCGTCATACGCAAAGAGTACTTCCGGCCAGTGAACCATCGGCGCCGTCATGAAACGGAAGGTGTGCGCGCCGGTGACCAGCGTGTCGCCGTCCTTTACAATCTGCTTTTTCTGACCGCCAAGTTCCGGAAAGAACTGTCCGATAAAGCGGAACGTCTGCGCGCTGCCGACAAGGACGACATCAGGGTATCTGGATACGAATGTCTGCAGCAGAGCGCAGTGGTCCGGCTCCATATGCAGAATAACGAGATAAGAAGGACTGGCGCCTGCAAGAGCCGTTTCCAGATTTTCCAGATACTGTCCCGCGACCGAAACGTCTGCCGTGTCGAAAACAACGGCCTTTTCATCCTTTACAACATAACTGTTATAGGAAACGCCCTGCGGAAGAGGGAACAGGTTCTCAAACCTTGAAAGCCTCCGGTCACTGCCGCCGATCCAGAACGTATCCTTTGCCGCTTCCTGAATATTGATCATGAACTACTCCTTCCATGAACTGATAATGAACGCCACGGCAAGTATAGCAGATCGGTAAATGCGATGCTAGTCATGAGGAGGCTGTTTTGTTATAATATGATGGATCATGGGCATATGCGGCAGTGTCTGCGGCGCTCGTGAAGAACTAAGGCCAGGCTTGTTTTGACAGCCTTTCACAATACACTTTATGGAGAAATATATGAGAAAAACGAAAATTATCTGCACTCTCGGACCCGCCAGTGACAGTGAGGAGATGATCCGCAAACTGATCAGCGCGGGGATGAATGTTGCCCGTTTCAATTTCTCGCACGGGACACATGAAGAACAGCTTGAAAAATACAGAACGCTCTGCAAAGTCAGAAAAGAACTGGGACTGCCGGTCGCGGCGCTGCTTGACACAAAGGGACCCGAAATCCGCCTGCGCGATTTTGAGGGCGGAAAGATCACACTCGAGAAGGGACAGCAGTTTACGCTGACAACCGAAGAGTGCATGGGGACACAGGAGAAAGCTTCTGTGACGTATAAGGGGCTTCCGCACGATGTAAGGGAAGGCGGCAGCATTCTGATTGACGACGGCCTGATCGAGCTGCATGTGGACCGCGTCGCCGGAAGCGATATTGTCTGCACGGTTGTCAACGGCGGACCTGTTTCCAATCACAAGGGCGTGAACGTCCCCGGCGCGGATCTGACCATGCCTTTCATCAGCCCGCAGGACCGTTCGGATATCGAGTTCGGCTGCGCGAACGGTTTTGACATGATCGCGGCTTCGTTCACAAGAACTGCCGACGATATCCGTGAAATCCGCTATATCCTGCACAACAATAACTCGAACATGAAGATCATCGCGAAGATCGAGAGCGTACAGGGAATCCGCAACATTGAGAGCATTCTGGACGAGGCGGACGGCGTCATGGTCGCCAGAGGTGATATGGGCGTTGAAATTCCGCTGGAAGATGTGCCTTCGATCCAGAAGAAGATTATCAAGCTTGCGGAGTCCAAGGGAAAGATGTGCGTTACGGCGACACAGATGCTCGATTCGATGATCCACAATCCGCGCCCGACCAGAGCCGAGACGACGGACGTCGCGAACGCGATTTATGACGGAACGACAGCAATTATGCTTTCCGGTGAAACGGCGAACGGCGCGTACCCGGTGGAAGCTGTCTCGACGATGGCCAAAATCGCGGAGCGCACGGAACAGGACATCGATTACAAGAGTAGAATGATGAAGCGCGTCATGGGAGAGACCGGAGACTCGGATGTGACAAAAGCGATTTCCCATGCAACCTGCACGATCGCTGACGATGTGCACGCGGACGCGATCATTACCGTTACAATGTCCGGCCGCACCGCTGCGTCGCTTGCGAACTTCAAGCCGACGGCGCCGATTATTGCCTGCACGCCGAGTGAGCAGGTGGCCTGCCAGATGAATCTGCTCTTCGATACGACGCCTGTTGTCATCGGTCAGGAGCCGTCCGCGGACCTTCTGTTTGAAGCCGCGATTAACAGCGCGAAGAGCGCGCACCTTGTTTCTTCGGGCGACCGTGTAGTCCTGACGGCAGGTGTGCCGCTTGGCGTATCCGGCAACACCAACATGATCAGAGTCATTGAAGTATGGTGAAAGGATTCCCATGCATAAACTGTTCTGCCTGATGGGCAAGAGCGCGTCCGGCAAGGATACCATTTTCCGCTCTCTCCTGCTTGATGAGAGCCTCGGTCTGCACAGGGTGATTCCTTATACAACAAGACCCATCCGGGAAGGTGAAGAGAACGGGCGAGAATATTATTTTGTATCGCCGGAGCAGTTTGAACGCTTCCGCACGGAAGGGAAAATTCTGGAGCAGCGCTGCTACGATACCGTGTACGGCCCGTGGCATTATTTCACAGCCGATGACGGTCAGATCGACCTCTCGTCTTACAGTTCTTTGATGATCGGGACACCGCAGGCGTTTGTATCGATCCGGGAATGTTTTGGCGTAGACAACGTGATCCCGGTCTGCGTCAGGGTCGAAGACGGAGAGCGGCTTCTCCGGGCAGTCCAGCGGGAAAGAAGGGAAGAGAAACCGCGCTATGACGAGCTGTGCCGGCGTTTCCTTGCGGATCAGGAGGACTTTTCGAAGAAGCGGCTTTTGTCTTGCGGCGTTACGAATTTCTTCGACAACACGGATCTGGACACCTGTATCCGCGAGATCGCGGACTTTATCCGGAAGAAGACAAGGGCGTGATGGCAATGGACCGTTTTGAAGATATCATTGGTCAGGACGAAGCGGTGAGGCACCTGCAGACCGCCCTGAAGGAACACAGAATTTCACACTCTTATATCATCCACGGAGACCGCGGCAGCAGCAAGAAGGAACTGGCGATGGCTTTCGCAGCGGCGCTTCTTTGCGAGCAGCCGGAAAACGGAAACGGCATCGTGGAGCCGTGCGGCAAGTGCCGCTCGTGTCTGCAGGTGCTGGCGGGGGACCATCCGGATATCCGTGTTTTTACGCACAGGAAAAAGACACCTTCCGAAAAATCGGTGGCGCTGAACGTGGACGAGGTACGTGCTCTGCGAAGCGATGTGCAGATCAAGCCGTACAGCAGCGGCTATAAAATTTACATAGTGGAACACGCGGAGAGCATGAACGCGTCCGCGCAGAACGCACTCTTGAAGACGCTCGAAGAGCCGCCGGAATACGCCGTGATTTTTCTTCTGTCAGAGAACTTGTCAACATTTCTGCCGACAGTCCTGTCCCGGTGCGTGACGCTGCAGCTGCATCCTGTAGCGGAAAATCTGATCGCGGCTTATCTGGAGAAGAAGGAACTCGCTTCAAAGGAGCGCGCGGCGCTGCTTGCGGGACTTTCCCATGGAAATCTGCAGCGGGCGGCAGAGCTCTCGCGGGATGAAGACTTCGCGGCGTTTCTTGGAGAAGCACTGGCACTGCTTCGAACTCTGCGGGGGAGAAATGCTGCGGAGATCATTGATTTTACACAGAAGATCGCCGATAAGAAGCTGGAGATTTCCCGCGCCGATGACTTTCTGGACATTACGGAAAGCTATTACCGGGATATTCTCCTGCATAAGGCCGGCATGCGGCAGGAGAGTCTGATATTTAAAGGTGAGATACCGTATATTGCGGAAACGGCGGAACAGCTGTCCATGCAGCAGATACAGCAGATCCTGGAGGCCGCGGAAACAGCGCGAAGGAGGCGCTCAAACGCCGGAAATGACGCGCTGATACTGGAGATGATGCTGCTGGATATCCGCAGCGTATTAAAGAGCAGGTAACAGACCAGAAACTGACCTGCAAGCTAAAGGAGCCGTATATGGCGTTTGAAGAGCAGATAGAAGAAGAGAAGGAGCAGGAGCTCCTTGAAGAGATATCAGAGGAATCGCAGACCCCCGCGGGGCTGGACGACGATATCCTGGGAGAGGATGCGCAGGCGCCCGGAGAAACCGAAAAGAGCGGAAGTATCCGGGTTGTCGGCGTCCGTTTCCGCATTGCCGGAAAAGCGTATTACTTTGATCCCGCGGAGCTTCCTGTCCGGCGCGGCAGCCATGTGATTGTGGAAACCGCGAGAGGAATCGAGTACGGAACTGTAGTCTGCAGTCCGATGGAAATTGAAAGAAAGAAATGCAAGGCACCTGTCAGACCGATTATCCGGATGGCGACGCCGGACGATGATGCGCGGGAACAGTCGAACAGAGAACATGAAAGGGAAGCATTCAGGACCTGCCAGAGCAAGATCCGCCAGCACAGGCTGGATATGAAGCTGATCGACGCGGAATATACGTTCGACAACAGCAAGATCCTGTTTTACTTCACGGCAGACGGACGGGTTGATTTCCGTGATCTTGTAAAAGATCTGGCCGGAATTTTCCATACCAGAATCGAGCTTCGGCAGATCGGTGTGCGCGACGAGACCAAGATTCTCGGCGGGTACGGCATCTGCGGAAGACCGCTTTGCTGTCATACATATCTGTCTGATTTTATACCAGTTTCGATCAAGATGGCCAAGGAGCAGAATCTTTCGCTGAACCCTTCAAAAATTTCGGGCGTCTGCGGGCGGTTGATGTGCTGCCTGAAAAACGAAGAGGAGACCTACGAGGAGCTCAATAGAAAACTGCCCAGAATCGGAGATGAAGTGCAGGGCAGCGACGGACTTACCGGTGAAGTGGAAAGTGTAAACGTACTCCGGCAGAGAGTCCGCATCCTGGTCGAAGTGGAAGATGAGAAGGAGCTGCACGAGTACGCGGCGGAAGATGTCACGATTCTGCGCCGCAGAAAAAGAGGACAGGCACGGCCGAAGTTCAAAAGAAACGAGGAGAGACCGGACGGCCGCAGAGCAGGCGCATCCTCTGCCGTACGGGGAACCGCGGCAAGCATAACTTCCGAGGCCGGCGGGGATGCGGAGCAACCGCAGGAGCAGGGCAGTGTGGCACACTCCGGCTCCAGGCAGGAAAAGGTACAGCCGGGAGCAGCGGCAGGCAGAGATAAAGACAGACGCGGCAGCCGGGAAGAGAGCCGGGGCGATGAGAAAGCCCGCGGAAGAAGAAACCGTGGACCCAGAAGGGAAGAGCGGGACGCGGGAACCGGCCACGCCGCCGCTGCAGTACAGAAGCCGGAGCGCGAGGAAGGGAACGCGCCGGACGGCAATCCCGGGGGTGCGCAGGGCAGCCGCCGAAGAAGCCGCGGAAGACGAAGACCCGTCAGAAAACCGCAGGAACCGGGAGACAATCAATGAGCATCAAGCTGGATGATCTGCAGTGTTCGAACCTCCGGATTTATCAGGATACGGAGCGGTTTTGTTTTGGCATGGACGCGGTGCTGCTTTCGGGCTTCGCGAAAGCAGCGGAGGGGGCGCAGGTTCTGGACCTGGGCACAGGTACCGGCATCATACCGCTTCTTTTGAGCGCGAAGACGAAGGCCGCACACTTCTGCGCGCTTGAAATTCAGGAGGAGAGCGCGGACCTTGCGAGAAGAAGCGTCACGCTCAATCATCTGGATGATAAAATCGACATTATCACAGGCGATATCAGGGAAGCAGGCGAAATTTTTCCGGCTGCTTCTTTTGATGTGATCACTTCCAACCCGCCTTATATGACAGGCGGGCACGGGCTGCTGAATCCGGACAGCGCGAAGGCAATCGCGCGCCATGAGATTATGTGCACGTTCGAGGATCTTGCGTGCTCGGTGGAAAAGCTCCTGCGTCCGGGCGGGAGTTTCTACCTTGTACACAGACCGTTCCGCCTTGCCGAGATCCTGTATGTACTGAAAAATCATCATCTCGAGCCAAAGCGGATGCGTCTCGTCTATCCGTATATTGACAGAGAGCCCAATATGGTCCTTCTTGCGTGCGTGCGCGGCGGAAAGGAGCGGATGCAGATCGATCCGCCGCTCATTGTTTACCGCTCGCCCGGCGTTTATACGGAAGAAATCCGCACGATTTACGGCTATTGAGCCGGAAGGAAAGCTATGGCAGGAACATTATATCTTTGCGCGACGCCGATCGGAAATCTCGGGGACATTACGCTGCGCGTTCTGGATACTTTAAAAGAAGTCGATCTGATCGCAGCAGAGGACACACGGAATACACTGGGGCTTCTGAATCATTACGGAATTAAGAAACCGCTGACCAGCTATCACGAACATAATAAATTCGAAAAGGCTGACGAGCTGATCCGACAGCTTCTTCTGGGTAAAAACATCGCCGTCGTAACCGACGCGGGAACGCCCGCAATTTCCGATCCGGGAGAAGTGCTTGCGGCAAAGTGCCTGGAACAGGGGATCCGCGTCTCATCGCTGCCGGGCGCCTGCGCTCTGATTACGGCGCTAACGATGTCGGGCATGAGCGCAAGACGCTTTTGTTTTGAAGGCTTTCTTCCGCCGGATAAAAAGGAAAGGGCACATGTCCTCGATCGGCTCTCCATGGAGGAGCGGACAACGATCTTTTATGAAGCGCCGCACCATTTGAAATCTACGCTGCGGGAACTGCTTTCCGCCGCGGGAGACCGGAAAATGACGATCTGCAGGGAGCTGACCAAGAAATTCGAGGAAGCGGTACCAACGACGCTGCAGGGCGCTGTGGATTACTACGAGGAAAACACGCCGCGGGGCGAATATGTGCTGGTGATCGCCGGCGCGGACCCGGAAGAAAACAGAAGGCGAAAAGAACAGGACTGGCAGACCCTTTCTCTCGAAGAGCATATGAGGATCTACGAGGACCGGGGCTGTGACAGAAAGGAAGCCATGAAGAAAGTCGCGGCTGACCGGGGCGTCTCCAAAAGAGACATTTACAACGCTCTCCTATCGAAAGAAGAGTCGGACTACCCTGTATAGATGACAGCAGAGCGATTTTCTGTACTGTGCAGGCCCGCTGATTTCTTAAAATTGTGAAAAGAAAGTGAATTCTGCGGCACGGGTTATTGTCTGACTCGGGGAAGTATGGTATAAATTTATAGGCGTTAAAAAAGTAACAAACTTTTATGCATAGATTTACAGGAGGAAATACAAATGGCAGCAGTTGATCTTACCCAGTATGGTATCACCGGCACGACAGAGGTTGTCTACAATCCGTCGTACGAGACTCTGTTTGAAGAAGAGACCAAGCCCGGCCTTACAGGCTATGAAGTCGGCAAGGTGAGCGAGCTCGGTGCAGTTGATGTTTTTACCGGCGTATACACAGGACGTTCTCCTAAGGATAAGTTCATCGTTATGGATGAGAACTCCAAGGACACGGTATGGTGGACTTCCGACGAATATAAGAACGACAACCATCCGGCAAGCAAGGAAGCATGGGACGCTGTCAAGAAGATCGCGCAGAAGGAGCTGTCAAACAAGAAGCTCTATGTCGTCGATGCTTTCTGCGGCGCGAACGAAGACACCCGCATGGCTGTACGCTTCATCGTTGAAGTTGCATGGCAGGCACACTTCGTAACAAACATGTTCATCAGACCTACGGAAGAGGAGCTTGCAAACTTCAAGCCTGATTTCGTAGTTTACAACGCTTCCAAGGCGAAGGTTGAGAACTATAAGGAACTCGGCCTCAATTCCGAGACAGCGGTTGTCTTCAACATCACATCCCGTGAGCAGGTTATCATCAACACATGGTACGGTGGCGAGATGAAGAAGGGCATGTTCTCGATGATGAACTACTACATGCCTTTAAAGGGCATCGCTTCGATGCACTGCTCCGCAAACACCGATTACGAAGGCAAGCATACATCGATCTTCTTCGGTCTGTCCGGCACCGGCAAGACAACGCTGTCCACAGATCCCAAGAGACTGCTGATCGGCGATGACGAGCACGGCTGGGACGACAACGGCGTCTTCAACTACGAAGGCGGCTGCTACGCGAAGGTTATTAACCTTGACGCAGAGGCAGAGCCGGATATTTACGGCGCAATCAGGAGAGACGCTCTTCTTGAGAACGTAACGATTGACGATAACGGCAAGCTTGATTTCGCTGACAAGAGCGTAACCGAGAACACCCGTGTATCTTACCCGATCGATCACATTGAAAAGATCGTCAAGAAGGTTAACGGCAAGTCCGCAGGACCGGATGCCGAGAACGTCATCTTCCTTTCCGCAGATGCGTTCGGCGTTCTTCCTCCGGTTTCCATCCTGACTCCCGAGCAGACCAAGTATTACTTCCTGTCCGGCTTCACAGCAAAGCTTGCAGGTACAGAGCGCGGCATCACAGAGCCTACGCCTACGTTCTCCGCATGCTTCGGCCAGGCATTCCTCGAACTGCATCCGACAAAGTACGCGGAAGAGCTTGTCAAGAAGATGGACAAGGTCGGCGCAAAGGCTTATCTTGTAAATACAGGATGGAACGGCACAGGCAAGCGTATCTCCATCAAGGACACCCGTGGAATCATCACGGCAATCCAGAACGGCGATGTAGCAAAGGCGCAGACCAAGAAGATTCCTTACTTCAATTTTGAAGTTCCGACATCTCTGCCGGGCGTTGATCCCGCAATTCTGGATCCCCGCGATACATATAAGGACGCTGCGGAGTGGGATGAGAAGGCAAAGGATCTGGCAGCAAGATTCCAGAAGAACTTTGTGAAGTATACATTCAACGAGGCAGGCAAGGCTCTTGTAGCGGCAGGTCCTCAGCTCTGATTAAAAGAGCAGTACATAATAATAAAGTCACTGAGCGTCATCCGGTGTTAAGCCGGGTGGCGCTCTTTCGGGTTGTTTTGCGGCGGGGAATTGTATGGCAGTATACGCAGTCAGCGACATCCACGGAGCATTGGATGAGTTCGAAAGACTTCTGAAAAAGATAGGTTTTCAAGGCAGCGGACCTGACACTTTGTATCTTCTCGGGGACTACGGCGACTGGGGAGCGAAGTCGATGGAGACGCTGCGCTTTGTGCAGGAGCTGGATGAAAACTATGAAAATGTCCATTGCCTTCTCGGAAATCACGAGCAGATGTTTCTGGACACGATCGCTTCCGGTTATCGTGGTTCGGAACCGGACAACCAGATCGCGCGGAACTGGATTGTAAACAATCACGGGCAGGTAACCTGGGACGCGTTCGCGGACATGCGGCAGCAGGACCGCAGAAAGCTGGTCGCATGGATGAGCAGACTTCCGCTTTCCTATTCCGTTTCGGTGGAAGGACATCTGTACATGCTTGCCCACGCGTTTCCTTACCATTATGACGTCGAATACCCGGAACAGGAGGCGCAGCGAAGACGCAAAGACGCGATCTGGCACAGGATGCTGATTTCCGAGGACCCGTTCGAGCAGTACAAAGGACAACAGCCATATGAAACACTGATCTGCGGGCATACGATTTCGGACTACTATTACCAGCAGGCAAGAACAGACGGCGGCAAAACAACGCTAACCCCGTCCATGCCCCAGAGAAACCGTATCTTTCACGGGAACCGGTTTGTCGATATCGACTGCGGCGCGAAATGTATGGATGAAAAGCCGGACGGGGGCGAAGTCATTCACGCCGCGGCGATGCGCGCCCAGCTTGCCGCCTACCGCCTTGATGATCAGGAAGAGTTTTATGTGCACAGAACTGCCGCGGAGACCGTTGCCGGCGGCATGGACATGCATCTGCCGGACGTGCATCTGCCGGACATGCATCTGCCGGACATGCATCTGCCGGATGTACATCTTCCGGACATGAATTTTCTGAACAAATACTTATGACAGCACAGATGATTTACCTGCTCACGGGCGCCTGCATTCTCGCGGCATTTATCGTTCTTCTCCTTTTTCTGCGAAGGAATGCGCGGAAGCGGAATACGCCCGACGGCATGGAAGGACATGATTTTGAATACTATTGCGCGGAACTGCTGCGCGGGGCAGGATTTTCGGGCGTCCGCGTAACGAGAGGCAGCGGGGATTTCGGCGCGGACATTCTTGCCGAAAAGGAAGGCGTAACCTACGCGGTCCAGTGTAAATGCTACAACGGCCCTGTCGGCGTTCCGGCGGTTCAGGAAGTTTACGCGGGCGCGGCCTTCTACGACAGGATGGTCGGCGTGGTTATGACCAATACCTTTTTTACCGCTCCGGCAGTTACGATCGCCAGGAAGCTTAATGTTCTGCTCTGGGACCGGGAGTATCTGGAACAGGTTCTTGGCGGCGGCAGATAATGCAAAGCTGCATTTCTCTTACAAATTCGTATGAAGACCGATCTTGAACTGTTCCGCGCGTTTTGAATATGCTACTATATAAGCTGTTGATCAGAACACACCGCAGCAGACAGGAGGTTTTACGTGAATACACTGGAATTGCAGAAGACGGCGAATGAAGTCCGCAAAGGCATTGTCATCGCTGTGCACGCGGCAAAATCCGGCCATCCGGGCGGATCTCTCTCCGCGGCTGAGATTTTCACATATTTGTATTTTGAAGAAATGAACATTGATCCGGAGAACCCGAAGAATCCGGACAGAGACCGCTTTGTTCTCTCGAAGGGACATGCGGCCCCCGGTTTGTATTCCGTGATGGCCGAAAGGGGATACTTCCCGAAGGAAGAGCTTGCAACGCTCCGGCATTTAGGATCAAGACTGCAGGGGCATCCCTGCATGCAGTATCTGCCGGGCATTGATATGAGCAGCGGTTCGCTGGGGCAGGGAATTTCCGCGGCGTGCGGCATCGCTCTGGCAGGCAAGATCGATCACAGGGATTACCGTGTCTATACGCTGCTTGGCGACGGCGAGTGCGAGGAAGGACAGGTCTGGGAGGCGTCCATGTTTGCGGGCGCGAAGAAGCTGGACAACCTTTGTGTGATCGTAGATAATAACAACCTGCAGATTGACGGTAAGATTACAGATGTCAATAATCCGTATCCTCTGGATAAAAAGTTCGAGGCATTCAATTTCCATGTGATCAATGTGAACGACGGGAATAACTTTGACGAGCTCCGCGCCGCGTTTGAAGAAGCACGCAGTACGAAGGGCATGCCGACTGCCATTATCGCGAAAACATTAAAGGGAAAGGGTGTTTCCTTCATGGAAGATCAGGCGGGCTGGCACGGAAAGGCTCCGAATGACGAGCAGTTTGAGACCGCGATGCAGGATCTGGAAAGGATTGGTGAAGAGTTATGCCGCAGGTAAAGAAGATTGCAACCAGAGAAAGCTACGGCAACGCACTGAAAGAACTTGGGGCGGAGTATCCGCAGATCGTTGTTCTGGATGCGGATCTTGCCGGGTCCACGAAGACAGCTGTTTTCCAGAAGGCGTTTCCGGACAGACATTTTGACTGCGGTATCGCGGAGGCGGATATGATGGGCATTGCCGCCGGCCTCGCGACCTGCGGAAAGATTCCGTTCGCAAGCTCTTTCGCGATGTTCGCGACCGGCCGCGCGTATGAAATTGTCCGCAACTCGATCGCCTATCCGCATCTGAACGTCAAGATCGGAGCGACGCATGCCGGCATCAGCGTCGGAGAAGACGGCGCAAGCCATCAGTGCCTTGAGGACATTGCCCTCATGCGCGGTCTGCCCGGCATGGTTGTCATGTGCCCTTCCGATGATGTGGAAGCCAGAAAGTGCGTAAGGGCGGCAGTCCTGCATGATGGCCCGGTTTATATGCGTTTCGGCCGCGCGGCGGTTCCTGTCATCAATGATCCGGACATGGATTTCAAGATCGGAAAAGGGACACTCCTGCGGGAAGGCAAAGATGTGACCATTGTGGCAACCGGTCTTTGCGTGAACAGCGCGATGGAGGCAGCCGGGATTCTGGAGCAGCAGGGAATCAGCGCGGAAGTCATCGACATCTGCACGATTAAGCCGCTCGATGAAGAGCTCCTTCTTGCTTCCGCCGCCAAGACAAAACATGTCGTAACCGCTGAAGAAGGCTGGATTACCGGCGGCCTTGGCAGTGCTGTAGCGGAGCTGCTTTCGGAAAAGCTTCCGACAAGACTCTGCCGCATCGGCGTCGGCGACCGCTTCGGCGAGTCCGGAACCATGGAAGAGCTGATTCATCTGTTCGGTCTCGACGGCGAGGGCGTTGCAGCCAAAACAGCCGCGTTTGTCAGAGCATAAGCGGATGCGTTTGTCAGAGCATAAACGGGAGCTGCCAGAGCTGTAAAATCCATACGGTTATGGTATAATAGTCTGCAATCTGTGGTTTTTGCCGCGGACTGCAGACTTGATTTTTTTGGAAAGGAACTCCATGTATATACTGTCTCCCTCAATACTGTCCGCGGACTTCGGACATCTGCGAAGCGAACTGGATGCCATCAAAAGCGCGGGCGCGCAGTACGTTCACATCGATGTCATGGACGGCGTTTTCGTGCCGCAGATCAGTTTCGGTATGCCGGTGATCAGGAGCATCAGAAAGGATTCTGACCTTTTCTTTGATGTGCATCTGATGATTGTCGATCCGATCCGCTATATTCATGAATTTGCTTCCTGCGGAGCAGACGGCATCACATTTCATCTGGAAGCCGCGCAGGATCCGTCGGCGGTGATTGATGCGATCCATGCGGAGGGGAAGAAAGCCGGACTTTCGATCAAACCCGGGACGCCGGTGGAAGCTGTCATCCCGTACCTCGGTAAAATCGATATACTTCTGATCATGACCGTGGAACCGGGCTTCGGAGGGCAGAAATATCTGCCGTCTTCTGACGAACGGATCGGAAAAGCGGCGCAGCTTCTTCGCGGCGCAGGCTCGCACGCGGATCTGATGGTCGACGGCGGAATCTGTAAGGAAACCATCGGGCAGGCGCTCCGTGCCGGCGCGAATGTGATTGTCGCGGGCTCTGCTGTTTTTCGCGGAGACACACAGGCAAACGCGGAATACTACATGGATATCCTGCGCAGGAAAGAGGCGGAAGAAAGAAAATTATGAAGATGACAAAATATGACCGCAACGCACCGTGCTGGTGCGGCAGCGGAAAGAAATACAAGCACTGCCATGAGGCATTTGACGAGAAAATCCGGGAGTTTGAGGTAAAAGGCGCTGTTGTACCGGACAGAAGCATTATCAAGACACCGAAAGATGTTGAAGGGATCAGGAAGAGCGCGGTGATTAACATCGCTGTTCTGGATGAAGTCGCGGACAAAATCCATGCGGGCATGTCCACGCAGGAAATTGATGATATTGTTTACAACACAACCGTGAAGATGGGCGGCATTCCGGCAGACCTTCACTACGAAGGCTATCCCAAGAGCGTATGTACGTCGGTCAATGATCAGGTATGCCATGGAATTCCCTCGGATAAGGTCATTTTAAAGGACGGAGATATTGTCAATGTCGACTGTTCCACAATTCTAAACGGCTATTTCTCGGATTCTTCCCGCATGTTCTGCATCGGAAATGTAGACCCTTCGTGGAAAAAGCTTGTCGATGTCACAAAGGAATGTGTGCAGATCGGCATGGAGCATGTAAAACCCTGGACATTTCTGGGTGACATGGGTAATGCGGTTCATCAGCACGCGCTGGACAACGGATATTCGGTTGTCAGGGAAATCGGCGGCCACGGCTGCGGCTGCGAGTTCCATGAAGATCCGTACGTAAGTTATGTCTCAAAGCCCGGTACCGAGATGCTGATGGTGCCCGGCATGTGTTTTACCATTGAACCCATGGTCAACATGGGCACGGACCGCATCTATGAGGACGACAGCAACGGCTGGTCTATTTATACGGATGACGGCAAGCCGTCGGCGCAGTGGGAAGTGCAGGTCCTTGTCACGGACGACGGATATGAACTGATTACGTACTGAGTACGAAAGCCCGGCAGGAGAAAGGGTAAATATGCAGAATAAGGGAAAATATTATATTACGACAGCGATCGCCTACACGTCCGGAAAGCCGCATATCGGCAATACATACGAAATCATCATGGCGGACAGTATTGCCAGATGGAAGAGAGCGGACGGCTATGACGTGCACTTCCAGACAGGTTCGGATGAACACGGCCAGAAAATCGAGGAGCGTGCGGCGCAGGCGCATATGACACCGAAGGCCTTTGTCGATGAAAAGGCTGGCGAGATCAAAAAAATCTGGGATCTGATGAACACTTCCTATGACCGCTTTATCCGCACGACAGATGAAGACCATGAGAAGCAGGTGCAGAAGATTTTCCGCAGGCTCTATGATCAGGGCGACATTTATCTCGGCTCTTACAACGGCATGTACTGTACCGAGTGCGAGGCGTTCTATACAAAGTCGCAGCTGGTTGACGGGGACAAATGCCCGGTCTGCGGCAGCACGGTGCATGAAGAAAAGGAAGAGGCGTACTTCTTCCGGATGAGCAAATACGCGGACAGACTCATGGACTATATCGAGTCGCATCCGCATTTCATCGAACCCGAATCCAGAAAGAACGAGATGATCAACAACTTCCTGAAGCCCGGACTGCAGGATCTGTGCGTTTCAAGAACCTCGTTCAAGTGGGGAATTCCCGTAGACTTTGACCCGAAGCATGTCGTTTACGTCTGGCTGGACGCCCTGACCAACTACATCACGGGCATCGGCTATGACGCGGACGGTCATTCTTCGGATGAGTTTAATAAATACTGGCCGGCAGATCTTCACCTGATCGGCAAGGATATTGTACGCTTCCATACAATTTACTGGCCGATCTTCCTGATGGCACTGGATCTGCCGCTTCCGAAACAGGTATTCGGCCACCCGTGGCTCTTACAGGGCGGAGAGAAGATGTCCAAGTCCAAGGGAAACGTCATTTACGCGGACGATATGGCGGATCTCTTCGGGGTTGACGGCGTGCGCTATTTTGTTTTGCATGATATGCCGTTTGAACAGGACGGCGTGATTACATGGGAGCTTGTTACGGAGCGCTTCAACAGCGACCTCGCGAATACGCTCGGCAACCTTGTCAAGAGAACCGTGTCGATGAGCAACAAGTATTTCGGCGGTGTCACATGCAATAAGGGCGCGGACGAACCGGTTGACGATGACCTTAAAGCGGTCTGCACGTCGGCGTACGGGAACGTCTCGAAAGATATGGACGGCCTTCGCGTCTCAGACGCGTTAAAGGATATCTTTGCGGTATTCAAGCGCCTCAATAAATATATTGACGAGACGGAGCCGTGGATTCTGGCAAAGGATCCCGCGAAGGCGGACCGGCTTTCGACTGTGATGTACAATCTGACCGAAGGCATCATCATGGGCGCCTCGCTGCTTGCTCCTTTCATGCCGGAGACGGCAGAGAAGATCGCGCTGCAGCTGAATACAAAGCTGCGTGATTTTGACACACTGGATACCTTCGGTCTGTATCCCTCGGGAACAAAAGTGACGGAGAATCCCGGGACGCTTTTTGCAAGGCTCGATGAAAAAGAAGTCATGAAAAAGGTCGGCGTCATTGTTGAAAAGCAGAAGGCGGAGGCAGCTGCCGCAGCCGCCAGAGGCGAGACGGGCGACGCGAAGAAGGAAGGCGGCGCCCTGAAGGAAAGCGAACAGGCGCATAAACCGCAGACGCAGATCGAAGATTTCGCAAAGCTCGAGCTTCGTGTCGGTGAAATCATTGCCTGTGAGGCAGTGCCGAAATCGAAAAAGCTTCTCTGCTCCAAAGTAAGAATCGGCAGTGAGACAAAACAGATCGTATCCGGCATCCGCGGCAGTTATTCTCCCGAAGAGATGGTCGGAAAGAAAGTCATGGTTCTTTGCAATTTAAAGCCTGCAAAGCTTGCCGGCGTTCTTTCGGAAGGCATGCTGCTTTGCGCGGAGGGTGAAGACGGTACGCTGGCTCTCATGACGCCTGACGAAAACCGGAACATTTCTTCGGGATCGCTGATCAGCTGATTGTTTATGAAAAAACAGCACGGACAATACAAAAGGCGGATTGTGACTGCTGCAGTGGCCCTTACGGTCGCTGCGGCTTTTCCGCCTGTTACAGTATCTGCGGAAATCCACGCGCCTTCCGGCTCGCAGAACGTTTCGACGAAGAATACCGACAATTTCCTTGAGGGAGAGCGGCGGAAGTTCCTCGAAGCAATGGAGCGGCTGGATGATATCGGACTTTCTCCATCTGCCATTGTGCATACGCTGACTGCCCGCGGGCAGAAGCCGGACGCCGCCGCAGAAGCGGGAGCAGGCAGTTCCAGGGAAACCGGCGGGCAGGATAATGCGGCGAGGGGTGAGATTCCGGACGCCGCCGGCGGGCAGGAAAGCGGCTTTTCCAGGAAGGCGGGAGATGCCGGCAGCAGCATTTCAGAGAAGGTGGGAGACGCCGGCAGCAGCATTGCCAGAAAGGCAGGAGACGCCAGCGAAAAGCTTGTCGAGCAGGCCGGCATCGCGGGAAGTCAGATGATCGAACAGGCAGGCGGAGCAGTACAGGAACAGACACAGAAAATCGTTGACGACGCAAAGGAATCTCTGAAGGACCGCCTGAAGGACTTGATCAGTTCCATGATCGACAAGTTATAGGGTAACCGCGAAAGAGCGGAGAGGGAATCGGTATGGATAAAATTTTCGGACTGGACAGTCCTCTGACAAGGTTTCTGACCAAAGCAGCGAACCTGATGATACTCAATGTGCTGACACTTGTCTGCTGCGTTCCGGTATTTACGGCGGGGGCCGCGATTACGGCAATGCATTATGTTCTGCTGCGGATGGTCAGAGATGAGGACGGCTACATTGTCAAAACATATTTCAGGGCATTCAAGGATAATTTCAAACAGGCAACAGCAGTCTGGCTGTTTTATCTTGTACTCTTTGCGTTCTTTATCGTGGATATCATGCTGATCCGGCAGAATCCGGATGTGCTGCCGCATTTTATGATTTATATCCTGTCCGCGGCCGCGATGGTGCTGTTCATGACCGTACAGTGGATTTTTCCGCTGATCATGCGTTTTGAGAACCCGGTCAGTGTTAACGTCAAGAACGCGATTCTGCTGATGGTCGCGCAGCTTCCGAGAACGCTTCTTATGACAGTGATCTGGGCGGTACCGGCGGCTGTTTTTGCCCTTTTTGTGTACGCGTTTCCGGTGCTTCTGATGTTCGGCATTTCGCTGCCGGCCTATGTATGTGCATGGATGTACAGCCCGGTATTCAAAAAGTTCGAGCCGGAAGACAGAGGGGAAGACGGCGTGGATGATGTCTCCTCGGAAGAGGAAAAAGAGAAGGCTTATACGGAACTGCGAAGACAGATGGAGGAAGACAAAGAAAGCGCGGAGGATGAGAATCAGACAGAGCAGAAGCTGTGATTTGGTGATTCTGAACGCAAATCAGTCAAAGCATTGTGAAAATTGTCTATGTAAATTGGAAATGCGGCAGGAATGCCGCATTTTTTCATATGAAAATCAGAAAAAGTTTGGGCAAATGCGCCGTATACCGCACGTATGATTTCCGATATACTGTTATCAGTTTGAAACAGAAATATTCCGTATATTTCGGGGAGGGTATCAATGGCAAGTCTGAATCTGGAGCACATTTACAAAAAGTATCCCAATGGATTTGAAGCTGTCAAGGATTTCAATCTGGATATTGAGGACAAGGAATTCATCATCTTTGTAGGACCTTCCGGCTGCGGAAAGTCTACAACACTGCGTATGATCGCAGGACTTGAAGATATCTCGAGCGGCACACTCAAGATTGACGGCAAGGTCATGAATGATGTAGAGCCCAAGGACCGTGATATCGCGATGGTTTTCCAGAACTACGCGCTGTATCCGCATATGACCGTGTATGACAACATGGCATTCGGCCTCAAGCTCCGCAAGGTTCCGAAGGATCAGATCGATACGATGGTTAAGAACGCGGCGAAGATTCTGGATCTGACACAGCTCCTCGACCGTAAGCCCAAGGCTCTTTCCGGCGGCCAGAGACAGCGTGTCGCGATGGGACGTGCTATTGTCCGTAACCCGAAAGTATTCCTGATGGACGAGCCTCTCTCCAACCTGGACGCGAAGCTCCGTGTTCAGATGAGATCCGAAATCGCCAAGCTCCATCAGAGACTCGGCACAACGATCATCTATGTAACACATGACCAGACCGAGGCTATGACACTGGGCACCAGAATCGTCGTAATGAAGGACGGCGTTGTTCAGCAGGTCGACACACCGCAGCACCTGTATGATGATCCCGGCAACCTCTTCGTTGCGGGCTTCATGGGATCTCCGCAGATGAACTTTGTTGACGGCGTTGTCAAGGTGAACGGCAGCAAGGCATGCGTTACGGTTGCAGGCATTGATATTCCGCTGACACCAGCAAAGGCAAAGGCGGTCATTGACGGCGGCTATAATGGCAAGACCGTTACTGTCGGCATCCGTCCCGAGCATATCGCGGATCTGGACGAGGAGACCATTCCGGAAGAGGGCGCTCCTGTTTTCCAGAGCAAGATCAATGTCCGTGAGCTTCTGGGCGCTGAAGTCTTCCTGTATTTTGATATCGACAACACGCCTTTCACAGCCCGTGTCAATCCCAGAACCAAGGCACAGGTCGGCGATACCATCAAGCTTGCTTTCGATATCGAAAAGATTCATCTCTTCGACAAGGAAACAGAGAAGACCATCACCAACTAAAAGCTTTTTCAGCCCGGTGTATACCGCGGCGTAAACAAATACGCAGTTGCAAGGCATTCGTCCTGTACGGGGCGGATGCCTTTTGTATTGTTTTCACGAACATGAAATTGTAAAATGGAACCAAAAGACAGACAAAACAGGCATGAAAATCTGTTCACCTTACAGACAGAAAGGGGCAGCTTATGTTATCGGCACAAATCGTGAAACAATGTCTCGAAGAACTAACGGCGATTACAAAAGTGGAATTCTGCATGCAGGATCTGAACGGTCAGCTGTTCGCAATGACATCCGGCGCCGTGATTCCTTCCACGCAGACGGTTGCGGGCTTTGCGGGCTCTTCGGTGGACTCGCAGATCATCGGGGATCATTATCTGATGAAGGTATTCGAGGACGATGAAGTCTCCTACATTCTGACGGCGATCGGCCGCGGCGAGCATACGCTGATGGTTGCCAAAATCGCGGTCAGCGAAGTTCAGAATCTGATGATTGCCTACAAAGAGAAGTATGACCGGAACAACTTCTTCCAGAACCTGCTGCTGGACAATCTGCTGCAGGTGGACATACACAACCGGGCGAAAAAGCTTCATATCAGCTGCACCGGCCCCCGCGCCGTCATTGTCGTCGAAACGATGGCGGAAGGAGATTCGGTTGCGGGAGAGCTGCTCGGCAGCATTTTCACAACGCAGAACGGAGACTATCTGACCGAAGTCGATGAGAACAGTGTAATTGTCATTAAGTCGCTTGACCGTGAAGACGATTACGAAAGTCTGAACGCGGCGGCGCAGACGGCCGTGGACATGCTGAATACGGAGGCCATGGTCAAGGCCCGCGCGGCGTTCGGCAGCATAATTCTGGATCTGAATGACCTCTCGAAATCATACAAAGAAGCAAAAATGGCGCTCGATGTCGGCAAGATTTTCTACGCGGAGCGGCTGGTTACTTCCTACGCGGAGCTCGGCATAGGACGGCTGATTTACCAGCTGCCTTCAAACCTGTGCGAGACGTTCATTCACGAGGTTTTCGGAGATCATGTGCCGTATGATCTCGATAACGAGACGCTCTCGACCATCAACGCTTTTCTCGAGAACAGCCTGAATGTTTCAGAAACGTCCAGAAAGCTTTTTATCCACAGGAACACGCTGGTCTACCGGATCGAGAAGCTCCAGAAGACAACAGGACTGGATATCCGCATTTTTGACGATGCGATGACCTTCAAAATCGCACTGATGGTCATGAATTACCTGAAATATCTCGAGAAGAAGGATTACTGAAACGGGAAACACCGGTTCCGTCAAACTTAGGGATAAAGCTTTCGGACACGGTTCCTCCTTCCTGGAGAAAACCGTTTTCTACACCGATCGAAACCGCGAAGTTCACGACTTCATCATATTCTTTTTCGGAAACCGTCCTCGAAAGAAGAGGATCATCTTTTACCGCGGGCATGGGCGTATACTGATTCATGATGCTGATAAAAATCTGATTTCCGTAGCGCTCATGCAGATAGCGGATCACCTTTTTGGAATCCTCTGTATGCCCCGGCATGACCATATGCCGCACAATGACACCTTTTGTCATCAAAGGGTCATTCCTGTCATCTTCCTCGTCCAGCGCGTGTGTCCCGTCCGCAAAAACCGGCAGCGGCTGCTGGCGCACCATCTCGTCAATCGCTTCTGCCGCAAACCGGAAATAGTCTTCCGTGCCTGCATACCGCGCAGAAAGCTCACCCGAATAAAATTTCAGATCCGGCAGATAGATATCCACGAGCCCGTCCAGCGCGCGAAGCGCTTCCGCCTTTTCATAAGATGCCGTATTGTAGACGACGGGAATGGAAAGTCCGTTTTGCCTCGCCTTTTTCAGCGCCGGGAGCAGAAACGGCACGACATGGGATGGCGTGACCAGATTGATGTTCGCGGCGCCCTGTGTCTGCAGATCCCGAAAGATCTGCACAAGGTCCTCCGCGGTGAGTCCCCACGCGGGGCGGGAAGCGGAAGAACCTCCGGAAATCGTATGGTTCTGGCAGAACACGCAGCCCATGTTACAGCCGTCGAAAAAGACCGCACCGCTCCCCTGCCTTCCGCTGATGCAGGGCTCTTCATAATACAAAAGAGCTGCTCTCGCCGCGCGAAGGAAGGCACCTTCCCCGCATCTTCCTGTCTTTCCGTGCAGACGGTCCGCGCCGCATTCCCGCGGGCAGAGAACGCAGTGGGAAAGATCCAATATACCGGATGGAATAGCTTCTCTCGGCATCAGTAAAAACCTCGCAAAACAATACAAAAAGACGGACACTTCCGGAGCCCTGCCAGGCACCCTTACGGCACATGAAAGGATCTGCTTAGTGCTGCTTCGTTCCCGATCTGACACGGTTCGCAGGATTCATTGCGCAAGACCCGGCAGGGCTGCGGAAATATCCGCCGGTCACAATAACGTGACAGTAAGACTATATACAATCCGGCGCGTTTTTTCAAGTCCCGGATGCGCGGGAGCGCATCTGCCGGAAAAAGCGCTTTAACAGTTCCCTGCACTGCGGCATCAGAACACCGCGTGTCACTTCGGACTGATGCATGAGGAGCGGGTTGTCGACAATGTTCAGTATAGAACCGCAGCACCCGGACTTGTCGCTGGGCGCTCCGATCACGACGCGGTCTATACGCGCCTGTTCGATCGCACCGGCGCACATGGGACAGGGCTCCAGCGTGCAGTAGAGCACGGCACCGTCGAGCCGCCAGTCGCCTGTCTTTCTGCCGGCCTTGCGGATCGCGGTTATTTCCGCGTGCGAGAGTGTGGAGTGGTCGGTATTTCTGCGGTTATAGCCGCGGCCGATGACTTTTCCGTCCTGAACGATCACGCAGCCGATCGGAACTTCCCCGAGCGCCATGGCCTTTTCGGCCTGTTTAATCGCCTGCAGCATATATTTTTCATCCATGCGTTCCCTTGCGGATTTCCGGATAGAGCCGTCGGAATTCTCTGCTGCCGGACGCATGGCGGATTTTACCAGAATTTTAGGAGAAGTTCTCATTTTACGCTTGAAATTCCAAAATCTACCGTTATACTGGGATTAGCAAATAACCCAGATCCGATAGGAATAGGTAATTATGTTCCGGACTGTAACTTCTGTTACGGGCCGCTTCCGGGCACCAGTATACAATAGCAAGGAAGACGGAAGCAAGAAGCGGCACTTACCTGCCGGAACAGAAAGATACGGACAGCCGGCCGGCATCACGTTGCAGTGTTTTCGCGAACGTGTTAATGTTATGCGATAGGCCGCGCCCCGGACAACGATGAGGTACGCTGTATGAAAATTTCAACTAAAGGACGGTACGCACTGCGGATGATGCTGGATCTTTCTCTGCATGATACAGGGGAGTTCATCAGTCTCAGAGACATTTCGCAGAGGCAGAACATTACCGTGAAATATCTGGAACAGATCGTCACGGTACTTACAAGAGCGGGGTTTGTGCGTTCGCAGAGAGGAAACAACGGCGGTTATAAGCTGACGCGTGAGCCGAAGGAATATACGGTCGGCGATATTCTGCGCGTTATGGAGGGAAGCCTCAACCCGGTTGCCTGCGTAGCGGAAGCCGGCATGTGCGACATGAGCGCGGACTGCGCGGTACTTCCGTTCTGGAAGAACTTCGCGAAGGTCATCAATAACTATGTTGACAGCGTAACTTTACAGGATCTCAAGGATCAGGCACTGGCAATGATCGGCAATGATTTTGTGATTTAACAGGACATCCAAGGAAAGATTTCAGGAGGATATTATGGCAGCACCTTTATTACAGGTACGCGATCTGTGCGCTTCGATTGAGGAAGGCGAATTACTGCACGGAATTGATCTGGATATCCGCGCCGGAGAGACTCATGTACTCATGGGACCCAACGGCGCCGGAAAGTCCACGCTCGGTTATACTCTGATGGGAAACCCGGGGTACAAGGTTACGAAGGGTTCCATTGTTTTTGACGGTGAGGATATTACGAAGCTGACGACGGACAAGCGCGCGGCGAAGGGAATGTTCCTTTCGTTCCAGAATCCGCTGGAGGTACCGGGACTTTCTCTTGAAGAGTTCCTGCGGAACGCGATCCGGCAGCAGACCGGCAAACCGATTAAGATTTTTACATTCAAGAAGCAGCTCGAAGACACGATGTCGCTGCTGCAGATGGACGCGTCTTACGCGGACAGAGACTTGAATGTCGGCTTTTCGGGCGGCGAGAAGAAAAAGGCGGAGATTCTCCAGCTCCTGATGCTCAGCCCGAAGCTCGCGATTCTTGATGAAACCGACTCCGGCCTGGATGTTGACGCTGTCCGCACCGTTTCCCGCGGTATCGAGGAATATCAGAAGAAGAAAAACGGCGCGCTTTTGATTATCACACACAGTACGAAGATTCTGGAAGCGCTCAAGGTCGACTATACCCATATCCTTGTAAAGGGAAAACTCGTGCATACGGGCGGCCCGGAGCTTGTGGATGAAATCAATGAACACGGTTTCGAAAAATTCACAGGCGCAGGCGATCAGTAAAAGCGGGGTGAACGAAATGGCAGACCAGAAGATACAGGAAGTCGACAGAAGCTTCTACGATTTCAGGGACGACGAATCCAGGGGCTTCTATCGCATGAAGGAAGGCCTGACGAGGGAAATTGTCGAGCAGCTTTCGGAGGAGAAACATGATCCCCTCTGGATGCGGCAGTTCCGTCTGAAATGCCTTGATATTTACAATTCACTGAAAGTTCCGGACTGGGGACCTTCGATTGACGGCCTCGATATGGACCGCATTACCAACTATGTCCGCAGCAAGTCGGACATGAAGGGAAACTGGGAAGATGTTCCGGAGGAAATCAAGAATACCTTTGACAAGCTGGGAATTCCGCAGGCGGAGAGAGAGTCCCTTGCCGGCGTCGGCGCGCAGTACGATTCCGAGCTTGTTTACCACAACCTGCAGAAGGAGGTTGCGGATCAGGGCGTTGTCTATATCGGCTTCGAGGACGCGGTATCCGGCGAATATCAGGATATGGTAAAAGAGTACTTCATGAAGCTTGTGCCGCCTACGGACCATAAGTTTGCAGCTCTGCACGGCGCGGTATGGAGCGGCGGCTCGTTTGTCTATGTCCCCAAGGGCGTGCATGTGGAAGTCCCGCTGCAGTCCTATTTCCGTCTGAACGCCAAAGGCGCCGGACAGTTCGAGCACACGCTCATCATCGTCGATGAGGGCGCGGATGTGCACTTCATTGAAGGCTGTTCCGCACCGAAGTATAATGTCGCGAATCTGCACGCGGGCTGCGTGGAGCTTTATGTCAAGAAAAACGCAAGACTCCGCTATTCGACGATCGAGAACTGGTCGAAGAATATGTACAACCTCAACACCAAACGCGCGATTGTTGAGGAGGGCGGACGCATGGAATGGGTTTCCGGCTCTTTCGGCTCCCATGTTTCCTATCTGTATCCGACGACAATTTTAAAGGGCGACAATTCACACTGCGAGTTTACAGGCATTACATTCGCGGGCGCCGGGCAGAATCTTGATACGGGCGCGAAGATGATCCACATCGGAAAGAATACATCTTCGTACATCAATACGAAATCCATTTCCAAGGGCGGCGGCATCAGTACCTACAGAAGTTCGGTCGTGATTGAAAAGACGGCAAAACACGCGAAGGCGTCCGTTGACTGCGCTTCCCTGATGCTCGATGATATTTCCCGTTCGGATACGATCCCCGCGATGGATGTGCGCACCGCGGACGCGGATGTCGGACATGAGGCGAAGATCGGCAGAATCAGCGACGAAGCTGTTTTCTACCTGATGAGCCGCGGGATCAGCGAATCCGAGGCGCGCGCGATGATTGTGTCCGGTTTCGCGAGCCCGGTATCCAAGGAACTTCCGCTCGAGTATGCGGCGGAAATGAATAACCTGATTAAACTGGAAATGGAGGGAATGTAATGGACAGAATACAGGTAGGACATATCCCTTCCATCACATGGAACCGCCTGAAAACCAACGCGGCGGTTATCGAGAAGGCGCCGGTTCTTGACGTTTCTGTTGACACGACATTTCAGAAGCTGCCGGAAGGCGTGTCCGTAAAAACCATGTCGCCGGACGACGCCGCAAAATGGATGAAGGCGCACGCTCCGGAAGAAGAGCCGGAGAAAGTCGTTGCCTCGAAGCAGCCGATTTATCATCCGCAGGCATTCGCGACGGGCCTCGGGGAAGAATATGACACATATATGCGCGGTTCCCTGCGGGAAGTTCATCTTCTGGAAGTGAAGGACGGTGTGCAGATAGAGACACCGGTCTTATGGGATCAGACATTTTACAGCGGCAATCAGGCTGCGTCCGCCCAGATTATCCATGTAGGAGAGGGCGCATCCCTTACGCTGGCCATGACCTGCCGCAGCAGCCGCAAGGCGCATGGGACGGCGGCGGTTTCGACGAAAGTGCTTCTTGAGAAAGGAGCAAAACTGACGCTTGCGAAGGTGCAGCTTCTCGGGAAGGGCTATACGCACTTCGACGATCTTGGCGCCGCACTTCTGGATAAAGCTTCGATGCAGTTTATCAGTCTGGAGCTTGGAGCCGGAAATTCCTATACGGGCGCGCAGGCAGAGCTTGTGGGAAACGCTTCTGCCTTTCAGGCGAAAGTCGGATATATCGCCCAGGATGGTACGACAGATATGAATTACAACGTCGTGCAGCGGGGCAGAAAGACAAACTGCGAGATGAGCTTTGACGGCGTGCTGGATCATGGCGCGGTAAAGCGCCTGTCGGACACCATCGATTTCCGCAGAGGCTCGAAGGGCTCGTATGGCCATGAAAAAGAGAACGTACTGCTCCTCGCGGACAATATTGTGAACAAGTCGCTTCCTGTCATTCTCTGCGAAGAAGAAGATATGGAAGGCAGTCACGGAGCAACGATCGGACAGCTGGATCAGGACATGCTGTTTTATCTGGCGAGCAGAGGCATTGATGAAAAAGCTGCACAGCAGCTGATGGTCCGCGCAAGGCTCGGGGCAGTTGCCCGTGAGCTGCCGGAGGAGAAACTGCGCGAAGAGGTCCGGGACTATATTGAGGAGGCATTTCAGGCATGAACAGTTTTCGTAAGGATTTTCCGATTTTCAGCGGAAATGACGTGATTTATTTTGACAACGCGGCGACGACCCAGAGACCCGTGCAGGTATTGGACGCGATGCGGCAGTTCAATAATTCCTGCAATGCCAATCCCCTCCGCGGTCTGTATGACTGGAGTATCCGGGCGACCGAAGCCTATGAGGACGCAAGACACGCCGCGGCGCAGTTTATCGGCGCGGATATGGACTGCGAAATTGTTTTCACGCGTAATACAACGGAATCACTGAACCTCGTGGCATACAGCTACGGGCTGAGCCATGTTCATGAGGGCGACGAGATCGTCATCTCGATCATGGAGCATCATTCGAATATTCTGCCGTGGCAGATGGTCTGCCGGCAGACCGGTGCGAAGCTGATCTATATGGAACCTGAAAAGGACGGGACACTGACAGAGCAGGAAATCCGCTCGAAAATTACGGACAGAACGAAGATTGTTTCGATCGCCCACGTATCCAACGTGCTTGGTGTCACAAATCCGGTCCGCAAAATCGCGGATACGGCGCACGCGCACGGCGCGGTCGTTGTTGTTGACGGTGCGCAGTCGACACCGCATATTCCCGTGAACGTGAATGAACTCGGTGCGGATTTCTACGCGTTCTCCGGACATAAGCTCTGCGCGCCGATGGGAATCGGTGTTCTTTACGGAAGAAAGGAACTTCTGGAAGACATGCCCCCGTTCCTGACAGGCGGCGAAATGATCGAGTATGTCGAGCGGCAGACTGCTACTTTTGCCGATGTGCCCGAGAAATTCGAGGCAGGTACGGTCAACGCGATGGGCGCTGTCGGACTTGGCGCCGCAATTCACTACCTGCAGGGCGTCGGATTTGATACAATAAGAAAGACGGAAGAGGAACTGACCGCGCGGCTTATGGACGGTCTTTCACGAATTCCGGAAATTACGGTTTATGGCAGCAGCGATCCTGCGAAGCACTGCGGGATTGTTACCTTCAATATTGAAGGGTGCCATCCGCATGATGTTGCTTCGGTGCTGGATACAGAACACATCGCGGTACGGGCAGGACACCACTGCGCGCAGCCTCTGATGAAGTGGCTGCAGGTGAACGCAACGACACGCGCGAGCCTGTATTTCTACAATACGGAAGAAGAAGTGGACCGTTTCGTTGCCGCCGCGGGGAAAGTGAGGGGCTGGCTTGGATATTAAATCTTTATATCGCGAAATTGTAAATGAACACAATCTGCACCCGTCGCACAAACATGATCTGGACAAACCGACCATGGTGTTAAATGGCGTGAATCCCAGCTGCGGAGACGACATTAATCTGCAGCTTCAGATCAAAGACGGTATTATTGAGGATGCCTCCTTTAACGGAAGCGGCTGCGCGGTTTCCCAGTCTTCCGCAGATATGATGTGTGATCTTATTATCGGCAAGACACAGGAAGAAGCACTGGCGCTGTGCGCTGATTTCATGGGCATGATCCGCGGAACGGCGACGCAGGAGCAGAAGGAGGCACTGGACGAGTCGGCTTCTCTTGAGGCGGTCTCCCATATGCCTGCCAGAGTAAAATGCGCAACGCTCGGCTGGCGCACAATGAAGGAAATGGTGGAGTCTCTTCTGCAGAACGGAACAGTTGATGGCAGGGTATCCGCCAATAATTCGGAAGTCTGCGGCGCATGCGCCAGAACGGACTGTGAACGGAAATAAGGGTGCAGTATGGCTGATTCCAACGCGACGAAAAACGCTCTCGCGGCGTCCATGAAAAAGCTCATGCGCAAGAAGCCTTTTGAAAAGATCAGTGTCTCGGATATCTGCGAGGACTGCGGGATCAACCGGAAAAGCTTTTATTACCACTTCAGAGACAAGTACGATCTGGTAAACTGGATTTTCTATGTCGGCTTCATCGGCGAACTGGATGTGAACTCCTATGGCAGCGGCTGGGATATGTACAGCGACATGTGCAAGTATTTTTACAGGGAAAAGGAATTTTACAACGCTGCTCTGAAAATTGAGGGACAGAATTCCTTCAAGGATTATCTGATTGAGACGGTTTCACCGCTTGCGGAATTTTTCTTAAAAGACATTCTGCCGCATAACGAGGATGACAGTTTTGTCGTCGCGTTTGTCACCGATGCACTTTTAACTTCGCTTGTCCGCTGGCTGTCCGATGGATACGGCCGTGAAATCGGAGCGGAAGAGTATATCGCAAAGATCAAGGACATCAGCATGCAGATTGGAAGCATGGCCCCTGTCCGCTAGAAGAATCATGATAAAAGCCGGCGTTTCCAAGGCAGATTGCCCGGAAACGCCGGCTTTTCCGACTGTGTACCGAAAGGGTTGTTTTAACCCTCAAACGGCGGCATGACCTGCCGCAGCGCTTCGGAGAGCGGCAGATCAAACGCGAAAGCGGTTCCTTTCGAGCCGTCCGGACGAACGACCCTTCCGAATTCATCCAGTTCCAGAAGATAGGGATGCTCGGTCAGGACACCGCTGATGCTCTCTCCGTCGCCGTAATAGTCCATCTCAACGCACGGATATTCCTGCCGGAGTCTGGAATCATAGCAGTACTGGCGCGCGACGTTTTTCGTGCCGTCTTTGGAAATCGAGAAAAATAAAGCAGTCTCACTGGTCAGGACATGCTCCATGACATTGCGGAACTGGTCGTCGGAGATATTGTCATCGTAGAGCATGTGCATCGCGAAGATCACTTTCTGGTCCCGCAGAATTTCAGATGTCAGAAGCGCTTCATGGACGCCTGCGGGGAGGGAGACAACAGTGTTCTTGCAGACCTTGAGCATCTGGATCTGCGCGGCGGTCAGCCGCCCGTCTTCCTTGAACCAGACAAAAGCGCAGTCGTTGTAGCGCCCGAGCAGTTCCAGCAGTGCGTAGGAGTCGGTATCATTTCCACTCTGCCGGATAAAATAGACATAGATACCGAGCTTTTGCCCCTGATCAATCAGGGATGCGAGCTTTTCTGTATTAAAGGCAGCAGGATTATTATTTTCGGATGCGTCATAGCGGAGACGGATGCTCCACGGAATGCAGAAGCCTTCTTTTTTCTCCAGCTCACGGATTGTCGCGGCGCCATAAGCCCAGCTCATGTAGCCGAAGTTGACGCCGAACTTACGCAGCGCTTCATGGTCGGAATTCTTGAGCAGGTTATGCATCATATCGTAGTAGGCGCTGTTTTCGTTGCCGAGCACTTCCTGGATGATTGAAAAAACCTGATCCTGGAAACGGTTTTTGGAAAACTGTCTGCCGAGATCGGCAAGCCTGCGGATGCTTCGCTCGGGATCCTCCTCCATCTCGCGGATGCCGCGCGCGACGGCAGCCTCGATCATGGCCTTTTTCATCAGATAAGTGTCCATTTGACCTCCGGAAAAATCACGTATTGTAACCACTTGAGTATATCATCACGCCGCACTTTCTTAACGCAACAAAATTTCCGAACTGTCCAAGATTGCTGTATACTTTTTACATGGCAGTGATCGCTGCCGGATAGAATATTCCGAATCGGAGGGGACTATGGTACAGGAAGGGAAAATCTGGATCGGCAGCAGAGAAGATGGAACAAGGGTTTATCTTCTGCCGGAAATGGCTGCAAGACACGGTCTGATCGCGGGAGCGACCGGCACCGGCAAGACAGTTACGCTGAAGGTGCTTTCCGAGGCGTTCAGCGATCTTGGCGTACCTGTATTTCTTTCGGATGTCAAGGGTGACCTCGCGGGGATGGTCAGTCCCGCAGCGGACTCGGAAGACATGCAGCGGCGCATACAGAAGTTCGGGCTTGCACAGGCGGGCTTCGAATACAAGGGATATCCCGCGGAATTCTTTGATATCTATGGAAATCGCGGCATCCAGCTCCGCACGACGGTTTCGGAGATGGGACCGCTCCTGCTTTCCAGAATTCTCGGACTGAACGATACGCAGTCCGCACTGCTTTCGATTGCGTTTCAGATCGCGGACGCCGAAAACCTTCTGCTGATCGATATCAAGGATCTGAAGGCACTGCTGAATTTTATAAATGATAACCGGAAAGTCTATGAGAGCAGCTATGGAAGGATCAGCCCGGCTTCGATCGCGGTCATCATCCGTTCCCTCGCGGCACTTGAGGGGGCGGGCGGCAACCGGTTCTTCGGAGAAACGGCTTTCGATATCCGGGATTTTCTGCGGACAGATCAAGACGGCCGGGGGATAATCAGCATTCTGGATTCTTCGAGCCTGATTGCAAACGGCACACTGTATTCCACGTTCCTTTTGTGGCTTCTGTCCGAGCTCTTTGAGGTGCTGCCGGAAGCCGGGGATCTTGAAAAACCAAAGCTTGTCTTTTTCTTCGACGAAGCGCATCTTCTGTTTGACGGCGCGCCGAAGGCACTGCTTGATAAAATCGGACAGGTGGTCAAGCTTATCCGTTCCAAGGGCGTCGGCGTTTACTTCTGCACGCAGAATCCGAAAGACATTCCGGACGGCGTACTGGCGCAGCTGGGGAATAAGATCGAGCACGCGCTCCGCGCATATACGCCTTCCGAACAGAAGGCGGTACGGGCTGCGTCAGACGCTTTCCGGACGAATCCCGCGTTTGATACCTATGAAACAATGCTTTCGCTCGGCATTGGAGAGGCACTTGTTTCTCTTCTCGGGCCGGACGGTGTTCCGGGAATCGCCGAAAAGATCCTTGTTCTCCCTCCGCAGAGCAGAATCGGCGCAATCGATGATCTGACCAGGCAGCAGACGGTGAACCGGAGCAGCCTTGCGCAGAAATACGCGAACGCGGTCGATCCGGATTCCGCGTATGAGTTCCTGCAGAGAAAGCTCGGAAAAGAGGCTGCTCTTCGGCAGAAAGAAGAGGAAGAGGCGCAGCGGGCCAAGCAGGAAGAGGCTGCAGCCAGAGCCAGAGAGAAGGAAGAGGAAAAGGAACAGAAGGCGCGGAGCAGGTCCTACAAACAGGCCGCGAAATCTGTCGGCAGCAGCGTCGCGGGAACGCTCGGACGCGAAGTCGGAAAGAATGTCGGTGAATCGATGTTCGGTAAATTCGGGAAGACGCTCGGCGGGAACCTCGGCGCGAGTCTCGGCAGGGGGATCATGAGTACGCTTTTCAAACTGCGCTGAAACAGAGGCAGACGGAGAGCGGGCACGGAAGATAATGCGGGGAAAGAGAACAGGTAAAGAGAAAGCCGCGCGGGCAGAGAAAAGGTTCTGCCCGCGCGGCTTTCTGCTGCCGTTATGTTCATAGTGGCAAAAATACGCGCAGCTGCCAGCGTTGTTCGCCTGAACGCAAAAAGAAACACCGTCCCCATGGCTAAACCACAAAAACAGTGCTCCGCGTGCGCCTTCAGGGACTCGAACCCTGGACACCCTGATTAAGAGTCAGGTGCTCTACCAACTGAGCTAAAAGCGCATATCTGTAAATTGTCTGCCGGAGAAGCAGCTCTTTAAATCTGTTTTCTCGCGACGAATGTTATTATATGAAAACCACATTAAATAATCAAGTATTTTTTTGAAAAAATGTTGCACATGTTTCTGGCGTACAGTCGGACCTGTTTTGGCGATAATTACCATTTTGGCGCTGAAAATGGGCTTTGTCCGGAAAGCCGGAGACGAAATCCTTTACAATCCGCGAGGCTGCGCATTAAATGATGGTAGAATGGAGACAGGATATGATATTCGATACACACAGTCATTATAACGATGAAGCGTTCCAGGATGACCTTCCCGCTATTGTACGGCAGTTTCCGGAGGCAGGCATCTGCGGCGCGGTCAATGTCGCTTCGGATCTTTCCAGCATTGATGAGGTGCTGGCGCTCGCAAAGGCTTATCCCCAATTCTATGCGGCTCTGGGGATACACCCTTCCGACTGCGCGCCGCTTACGGAGAGCAGGCTTCTCCTGATACAGGAAAAGCTTCATGAACCGAAGGTTGTCGCGGTCGGAGAGATCGGTCTGGATTATCATTATGATGAACCGGACAGGGAAATGCAGAAGAAATGGTTCCGCAGGAAGCTGCGCATGGCACAGGAGGCGGACCTGCCGGTCATTATCCATTCCAGAGACGCAGCGCAGGATACGATGCAGATCCTCCTGGAGGAGCAGGGACATTTCAGCGGCGGAGTTATTCACTGCTATTCCTACAGTCCGGAAATGGCGGAGCAGTTTGTGCGGATGGGTTATTACATCGGCGTTGGAGGCGTTGTGACCTTTAAAAATGGCAGACGCCTGAAGGAAACCGTGCAGCGGATTCCGCTGGAGCGCATAGTACTGGAAACGGACTGCCCGTATATGGCGCCCGTGCCGCACAGGGGAGAACGCAACAGCTCGCTGTATCTGCCGCTTGTCGCGCGGGAAATCGCACAGCTCCTGCAGATACAGGAAGAGGAAGTCATCCGCGTGACTTATGAGAACGCGAAACGGCTTTACCGGCTGGATGAAAGAAAAGAACCGGCAGCGGAAAACGGGGAACCGTCCACGGATGAGGATATGGGAGTACATTTGAGATGAGTGAGCTTCTGACAAAACCATACGCGACAATGCGCGTGCTGGATCAGTTCGGCATCCGCGCGAAGAAAAAGTACGGGCAGAACTTTCTGATTGACGAGGGCATTGTGAACGGGATCGTGGAGGCGGCCGGCGTAACGAAAGAGGACTGCGTTCTGGAAATCGGTCCGGGCATCGGAACGATGACGCAGGCGCTGTCCGCGGCTGCGGGGCATGTTGTCGCCGTGGAAATCGACACGTCGCTGGAACCGGTCCTTGCCGTCACGCTGGATGCATGTCCGAATGTAACGGTTCTGTTTCAGGATATCCTGAAAACAGATCTCTCCGCTCTTTGCAGTCGTTTTAATCAGGGCCGTCCCATGAAGTGTGTCGCGAACCTTCCGTACTACATCACCACCCCGATTCTGCTGCAGCTGTTGAAGCAGAAGAACTGTTTTGACAACATTACGGTAATGATTCAGAAAGAAGTTGCGGAGCGCATCTGCGCGACACAGGAAAACAGGGAATACGGAGCGCTGTCTCTCGCGGTTCAGTATTACGCGCGCCCGGAAGCTGTGCTGACCGTGCCGCCCCGCTGCTTCATTCCGCGCCCCGGCGTGGATTCGCAGGTTCTGCGGCTGAATGCCTTCACAGAACCACCGGTAGACGCGGACGAGGAATTTATGTTCGCCATTATCCGCGCCGCCTTCAATCAGAGGCGCAAAACACTTGCAAACGCGCTGTCCCACGGCCTTTCCTTTGAGGGACGGACGTTTACAAGAGAAGACGTGGAAAAGGCCCTTTCGGAGCTTTCTCTGGACAAAGCCGTGCGGGGAGAGAAACTCTCGCTCGCCCAGTTTGCCGCACTTTCAAAAGCACTCAAAGTATGCTAAAATTTTCATGAATTATGCTCGGGAGTATCATGTTTTGATCGGGCACCGGACTGCCGGCAGCAGAATTACAGACTAGAGGAACCAGACTTTGGATAAGTATGAGTACAAGATTACTCTTCAGGAACTGAATGCGCTGATCGGGGAAAGGCGTTTTGATGAGGCCGCGCGTCTTGCGGATACCGTTGACTGGAATAAAGTCAAGACCATTAAAACGCTCTGCATGGTCAGCGATGTCTATAAAATTAACCGTGAATATGAAAAAGCCCGCTCTGTCATGAAGGTGGCGCTGCGCCGCCTGCAGATCATGCCGCAGCCGGACACGCGGGAGCAGCAGGAAGAATTCGAGAGAAATCAGGCGCTGGTGATTTACAATCTCTGCGAGCTGACGATCTTTCTTTACGGCAGGAACAATCTGCAGAGCGATCTGGCTTCGGCGCTGACGCTTGTGCAGGAATATTCGCAGATTCAGCCGGAAAATCCCAAACGTCTTGTTTTGCAGTATAAGATGTATCAGGTTTCACCGGTCAGCATGAACGAAAAGATCGCGATTCTCGAAAAACTCCGGCAGGAGAAACATACCCAGCGCTGGGGATACGAGCTCGCGCTTTTGTATCATCAGGCCGGCAGAGACGAGGACGCCGTGAAGGAGTGCCTCGATATCACTGCGCAGTTTTCGGGCAAATACGCGAACAAGGCTGCGGATCTTCTGGATGAAATTCAGGGGAGTATTCCGGAAACCTCTGCGGATACGCAGGACCACCTGCAGCAGAATGTAGCGGAAGGTATGCGGGACATCTACCGCGGCGGGAACGATGCGCCGCAGGAGCCTGTGACGGAGCCTTCGCCGGAGCCGGAAGCTGACGCATATGCTGCGCCGGAGCAGGGATACAATCGCTCCGCATATGATACACCGGAGCAGGGATTTAACCGCGAAGAAGCGCGGACACAGGCTCCGGAGCGCAGGGAACAGCGCGGTCAAAGCCGCGCCGCGGAAACCGTGAACGGGCAAAGCGGCGAAAAGCCGGAACAAGAGACGCACAGCAGCCAGCGCTCCATCAGCCAGGTCATGCAGGAATGGGATCAGGTACGCAGGGGTATCCGCAGCGCCAATGATGAGAAACGGGCGCAGAGAATTCTTGAAGATACCGGTCCGATTATGAGAGATTTTGACGAGACCGCAAGACATGGCCTTCTCGAAGACATCGAGAAAAATTCGAATCGGGCGATCCGCTCGGCAAGAAGTGCCGCGGCGGCTGTGCCGGTTTCGGACGGGCTGACGGGAAGCGAGAGGGCGCGCGCGGCAGCCGCGGCCGGAAACCGCTTTAATGATCTGCAGCCGCTGGAACAGGATGCGCGCGCGGATGAAACAGGTTCGTACGCGGATACGGAACGCGGCGGGGATACAGATTCTTACACGAATGCAGACCACGGCCTGAACGCGGATACGTACACCGGTACAGACGCCGGTTATACTGCTCCGGATTCGTATTCCTACGCGGGAGCGGACGCAGACTACCGCGCTGATGAGACGTATCCGATGGACGAAGTGCAGGAAGCTTATCCTGCGCAGGATGAGGCGCCGGAAACGCTGCAGCAGGAAGATGCGCGGGAAGAAGAACAGGAAGCTTCTGTCCCGGCAGAAGCGGCGGGAGACCGGACCGGTACAGTAGTTTATTTTGGTGATCATGCGGCAGCACCGCAGCCCGGCGCTGCGTATGACGATATGCCGGATCATGAAGCGGCAGACGACGATGCGGCGCACGATGCCTTCGGTCCGGACGCCGGGAAGGCTGCAGTCGTTGATGCAGTAGAAACGCAGCCGGTGGCAGGTGAGAGCGCGCTGCAGGATGGCGCCGATGAAGACGACCTCAGCACAAGACGCTGGAATCCGAGTGAGGTGCGTCTTGCGATGAGCCGGCAGCAGGCGCGCTTTGAGGCGGCCAGAAAGAGGCTGGACGCAGAGAAGGCCGCGCGGCAGGCTGCGGAGGCGGAACGCGAGGCATACGGCACTTCGCTGGAGGAGAACCGCACGGAAAGCGGACAGCAATTCACACAAGGTGAAGACCTTGACACCGGGGACTCCTACGAAGAAGCATACAGAGACACAGCTCCGGAAGAATATGCGGAGGAGCCGGCCGAAGCGCCGGAAGAAGAGCCGGAAGCGGATTTCGAAGAGTCTGCGGAGGAGCCGGAGGAAGAACCGGAAGCGGATTCCGAAGAGTATGCGGAGGAGCCGGCCGAAGCGCGGGAGGAAGAACCGGAAGCGGATCCCGAAGAGTATGCGGAGGAGCCGGCCGAAGCGCCGGAAGAAGAGCCGGAAGCGGATTCCGAAGGCTCTGCAGAGGAGCCGGACGAAGCACCGGAAAAAGATGCCGGACACGAACCGGAGGAGGGGCCTGCAGAAGAACAGGAACCGCTGCCGGAGGAAGAAGACGTGACGGAGGAAGAGCCGGAGAACTCTGCGCCCGCAGAGGCGGACGAAGACCGGCAGATGTCTGCGGCGGTGAAGCCGGATGACGGGCAGGAAATGCAGGCTGCCGCGAGGGAGGTCAGGCAGCGCAAAGCCGCGCCTTCCGGACTTGGAAGTCTTGCCGGGGCACTGACCGACGAGCAGAAGCATATGTTCGGACCGCTGTTCCGCCAGAAGGAAAACCAGAAGCAGATTTTTGATGCGCTGGATCAGATCAGCCTTGAACCGGACACCGGAAATCTGATCATTACAGGGCCGCGCAATTTCTGTGAGCGGACCGCGCAGAGCATTCTTGAAATTGTGCACGCGGCAGATCCGAATTTCAGCGGCAAAACAGCAAAAGCCAACGGCAAGAGTATCAACGCCCTGCCGGAAGGCCAGATGCAGAAGATCCTCGCCAAGATTGATGGCGGGGCTCTGGTGATCGGGAACGCGTCTGTTTTGACGGAAGAGGCGATTGCAAGACTGAAAAAGTCCCTGAGCGCCAGCCATGGAATTATCCTGATTCTGATGGATACAAGAAGGGCAATGGATACGCTGCTTGCAAAGAACAGCGATGCCATGCGGAGCTTTGATGCGAGAATCGACATCCGTCCGCTCGGCGTCCGCGCGCTCACGGCATACGGCAAGGAATATGCTCTTTCAAAGGACTATGTGCTGGACACGTTTGCGGAGCTTCAGCTCGCGAGCCGGATCGCCGCGCTGAATGTGCCGCGGCACCATCCTACGATCAATGAAGTACAGGAGATTGTCGACGCGGCGATCGCACACGCTTCAAGAAAATCGCTTCATACGCTCTGGGAAATTATCACCAGAAAGCGTTATGATAAAGATGACAGAATTATTCTCCACGAGAAGGATTTTATTGAAGGGAAGAAAAAGAATCCTTCGGACGAAGGCTGATTCTGCCGGGGTATGCAGACAGGAATTTCATCAATCCGGGGAAAAGAAGGTAAGCTTATGGCAAGAGCGAAAAAGGGAGTTGCGGCTGCGGATGCTTTGAAGGTACAGGATGAGCGGGTTTTCATTTCCAATGACGACTGCTATCTGTTCGGGCAGGGAACGCATTACGATATTTACAAGAAACTGGGCGCGCATGAATCCTGCGAGGACGGGAAAAAGGGTTTCCACTTCGCGGTCTGGGCACCGAACGCGGCAGCGGTACATGTCATCGGTTCCTTTAACGGATGGAATGAAGACATGTATCCGATGAAAAAGGTCGGGGAAGGCGGCATCTGGGAGACATTCATTCCGGATATTTCCGCCGGGGAACTGTACAAGTTCCTGATTTTCACGCCGGAAGGCCGCAAAATTTACAAGGCCGATCCGTACGCGAACAGCGCGGAGCTGCGGCCCGGAACCGCGTCGAAGCTGGTCGGCCGCTCTTCCTACAAATGGGGCGACAGCCGCTGGATGGACGCGCGCGACGGAAAGGACTACTTCAAGCAGCCGATGTCCATCTATGAGTGCCACATCGGCTCCTGGATGAAACATCCGGACGGAACGCCGGACGGGTTTTACAACTACAGGGAATTCGCGGACCGCATTGTCCAGTACCTCAAAGAGGTGCCGTTTACCCATGTAGAGCTGATGGGTATTTCCGAGCATCCGTTCGACGGCTCCTGGGGTTATCAGGTGACCGGATATTACGCGCCGACATCGCGCTATGGAACGCCGGATGATTTCCGGTATCTCGTGGATACGCTGCATAAGAACGGCATCGGCGTGATTCTCGACTGGGTACCCGCGCATTTCTGCCCGGATGAGCATGGACTGGCTTGTTTTGACGGGCAGTGCATTTATGAAGATCCGGATCCGCGCCGCGGTGAACATCCGGACTGGGGAACGAAGATCTTCAATCTCGGAAAGCCCGAAGTCAAGAATTTCCTGATCGCGAACGTGCTCTACTGGATCCGCGAGTTCCATGTGGACGGCATCCGTGTGGACGCGGTGGCTTCGATGCTGTATCTGGATTACGGCAAGAAGGACGGCCAGTGGCTGCCGAACAAATACGGCGGAAACAAGAATCTGGAAGCTATCGAATTCTTCAAGCATCTGAATTCAGTCGTCCGCGGCATGTACCACGGCTTTGTCACCATCGCGGAGGAATCCACGGCGTGGCCGAAGGTTACGGGACCAGTCGAAGAAGACGGCCTGGGCTTCTCGTTCAAGTGGAACATGGGCTGGATGCATGACTTCTGCGAATATATGAAGCTCGATCCTGTGATGCGCAGCGGTTCGCACTATTCGCTGACGTTCGCGATGAGCTATAACAGCGCCGAGAATTACATCCTGCCGCTTTCTCACGACGAGGTCGTGCATCTGAAATGTTCGATGGTTGAGAAGATGCCCGGCTATGAAGCGGACAAATATGCAAATCTGCGTGTAGGATATACGTACATGCTTGGCCATTCCGGCAAGAAACTCCTTTTCATGGGGCAGGAATTCGGTCAGGAAAGAGAGTGGAGCGAGGCGAGAGAGCTCGACTGGTTCCTTCTCGAAAGAGGACTCAACAGCGGCATGCAGAAGTATGTGGCGGAGCTGCTGAAAATTTACCGCAAACATCCGTGCCTGTACGAGATTGACAATGACTGGGCAGGCTTTGAATGGATTAACGCGGACGACAAGGACAGGAGTATTTACAGCTTCTTCCGGAAGGCTTCGGACCCGAAGGCGAAGAAGCTCCTGTTTGTTTTGAATATGACACCGGTCGAGTACAAAGACTACCGCGTCGGCGTACCGGAGAAGGGCACTTATAAGTTGTTGCTGAACAGTGCGGAGGAAAAGTACGGAAGCATCGTACACAGTCAGCTTCCGGCTTCGATCCGTTCCAAAGCCGGAGACTGTGATTACAAGCCGCAGTATATTGCCTTTGATCTTCCGGCATACGGCGCCCTGATCTTCGAGTTCTGACCGGGGCGGCCGGCATGACCCGCGGCTGAAACCGCGTTCAGGCAGAGCCGCCGGCCATGAAGGAGGCATTATGGAAATTCATGAATCCGCGGAGGATTACCTCGAGACGATACTGATTCTCGAGAGGAGGAACGGCTCTGTCCGGTCCATCGACATCGTAAATGAGAGGAAGTATTCCAAGCCCAGCATCAGCATCGCGATGAAAAAGCTGCGGGAGAACGGTTACATCGAGATGGATTCCAGCGGGTATATCACACTCCGCGAAGAAGGCAGGGAAATCGCCGAGAGAATCTACAGACGCCATGAACTTCTGCGCGCGATGCTGGAAGCGGTCGGCGTTGAAGAGAAGAAAGCAGCTGACGAGGCGTGCCGGATCGAACACATCATCGATGATGATACGTTTGACAAACTGAAGGCGTATTACAACAGCCGGATGGCTGAAAAGAACTAACGGAAGGAAACAGCAGGCAGTATGACAGATTCAAGACTTTTGGATGGCAAAACTATTCTGATCACCGGAGGCACAGGCTCTTTCGGACATTGTTTTATCAGGTATGTGCTGGAGCATTACAGCCCGAAGAAGATCATTGTGTATTCCCGCGATGAGTTCAAGCAGTTCGTGATGTCCAACGAGTCCCCGTACAGGGAGAACGCGAAAGTCATGCGCTTCTTCATCGGTGATGTGCGCGACAAGGAAAGACTGGAGCGCGCAATGGAGGGCGTGGATTATGTCATCCACGCGGCCGCGCTCAAACAGGTTCCCGCCTGCGAATACAATCCTGCCGAAGCGATCAAGACAAACGTGCATGGAGCTATGAATGTCATTGACGCTTCGCTCGATCAGGGCGTAAAAAAGGTTGTCGCGCTGTCCACGGACAAGTCGGTGAACCCCGTCAACCTCTATGGCGGCACCAAGCTGGTTTCCGACAAGCTTTTCATTGCCGCGAATGCATACGCGGGGAATAAGGACATCAGCTTCTCGGTTGTGCGCTACGGCAATGTAGCGGGCTCCAGAGGCTCGGTGATCCCGTTTTTCAGAAGTCTCATTGAGAAGGGCGAGACAACACTTCCGATTACGGACTACCGGATGACCAGATTCTGGATCAGTCTCGACGAGGCGGTCGAGCTGGTGATCAAGGCACTTGGAGAGGCGAAAGGCGGAGAGACCTTTATTTCGAAGATTCCTTCATTTTATGTTAAAGACCTTGCAGAGGCGCTGCTGCCCGGCTGCAAAACCGTGGAGACCGGCATCCGCCCCGGCGAAAAGCTGCATGAGGTGATGGTGACAGCGGAAGACGCACCCAATACGCTGGAGTTTGAGAAGAATTTCATCATCTATCCGCAGATTACCTTTAATTCCAAACAGGTGAAGGATCCATCGGGCAAACCGGTTCCGGACGGCTTTGTATATTCTTCGGGAACCAATACGCGGTGGCTGAGTGTCGAAGAGATCCGGACGCTCCTTCAGACTGTGAAAGAAGACTGATTTCATGAGTGAAAGACAAAACGAAAAGCTGCCGGCGATTGAAGGCGGATCACCTGTCCGCACGACGCCGATTCATTATTCCCATCAGTATATCGATGCTGCTGATATCGCGGAGGTTGTCCGCGTTTTAAAGAGCGATTATCTGACAACCGGGCCGGATATCGACTCCTGTGAGCGCAGGCTCTGCGAAGTGACCGGCGCGAAATACGCGGTTCTTTGCGCAAACGGCACTGCGGCGCTGCATATCGCCTGCATGGCGGCAGGTCTTGGCGAGGGCGACGAGCTGATCACAACACCGATCACTTTTGCCGCTTCCGCGAACTGTGCGCTGTATGTCGGGGCGACGCCTGTTTTTGCGGACATTAATCCCCTGACCTACAATCTGGATCCGGCTTCGGTCGAAGCGCACATCACGCCGAAGACAAAAGCCGTGGTCGCGGTCGATTTCGGCGGCCAGTCAGTGGACGAGGACGCGTTCCTTTCCCTGAAGAGGAAGTACGGTTTTATCTATATCGAGGACGGCGCTCATGTCATCGGAACGACTTACAAGGGCAGACCGAACGGCTCCTTCGCGGATATGACGACGCTTTCGTTCCATGCGGTCAAAACAATTACCGGCGGAGAAGGCGGCGCAGTCGTTACCAATGATGAGAACTATTATAAAAAGCTTCTGCTTTACCGCACCCACGGCATCACCAGAGATCCGCAGCAGATGGTACATGAACCGGACGGGCCGTGGTACTACGAGATGCTGGCACTCGCGCCGAACTACCGCATCACGGATATGCAGGCGGCGCTGATCGAGAGCCAGCTGCGCAAGCTCCCTGTTTTTGCGGCGAGGAAGAAAGCGATTGTAAGAAAATATGATGAGGCTTTTGCAAAGCTTCCGGGACTTGTCCTGCAGCAGGAGACAGAAGGCTCGGACACGGTCCGGCATCTGTATATACTCCGCCTGAACAAAGATCATATCCGGATTGACCGGAGACGCTTTTTCGAGGCGCTTGCCGCAGAGAATGTTTTCTGCAACGTGCATTATATTCCTGTCTACTATTTCCCGTACTATGAGAAACTGGGTTATAAGAAGGGGCTTTGTCCGAACGCGGAAAAGCTCTATGACGAGATGCTGACGATTCCGCTCTACTACGCGATGTCTGATCAGGATGTGGACGATGTGATTGCCGCGGTGACAAAAATCGCGCGGTATTACGCTGTTTAACGCGCGGGAAACGGACTTTTCCTATGAAACTGAGTGTCATTGTTCCGGTCTACAACATGGCTTCGCAGAACAAGCTCTCGTACTGCATGGACTCCCTTGTGCGGCAGACGCATAAGGACCTTGAGATTCTCGCGGTGGACGACTGCTCGACTGACGAATCCTATGCGATATTAAAGGAATACGAACGCCGTTTTCCGGGCCGCGTGCGCGCTTTTCAAAGCGAAGTAAATCACCATCAGGGAGGCGCGAAGAACATTGGCCTTTCGCATGCGGATGGCGATTGGATCGGCTTTATTGACGCTGATGACTGGGTTGTACCGGACTTCTATGAAAGGCTGCTGCGGAAGGCGCTGGAAACAGGAGCGGACTGCGTGGGAACGGACTACAGCCTCGTGTACAGCCATACGATGACGCCGGGAACTGTCGTGCACAATAATAAACTTTCTCAAACCGGCGTTCTGGACGAGCCGAAATACCGTTCTCTGATGCTTGACTTCGGCTCGTTATGCGTGAAAATCTACCGCCGCGAAATCATTCTTGACTGTCCCTCCCGCTTCCCGGAAGACATTTTCTATGAGGACAATGCCCTCGCCAAAACATGGATCAGCAGGATCAAACATTTCGAATATATACCGGAGCCGCTGTATTTCTACTATCAGCACGCGGCCTCCACGGTCCATACCGTAACGAAGAAGCGGCTGCAGGACCGCATGGAGAGCGCGGGAATCATGCTCTCGGAAGCCAAAAGGTACGGCTACTATGAGCGCTTCAAGCCGGAGATTGAGTATTCGTTCACGGTTTTGTTTTATCAGAACACGCTCTTCTCGGCGATGCGCGCGATGCGGGAAAAGGGCAGATATAATTTCGTGACTTCACTTTCCAGACAGATGCGGGAGACCTTCCCGGAATTTATGAAAAACCCGTATTACACGGAGAGGACCAGCCCCGAAGAGAAGAAATATATGGCGATGCAGCAGAAGTCGCCGCTTCGCTTTTATCTGCAGTATCTGGCACTCTGGAAATACCGGGATTTAAAAAATATACTCGTTTATAAAAGAAATGCAGGGAGGCAGGATGAAGACAGACATTGAAATTGCGCAGGAAGCCTTTAAGCGGCCAGTCGCGGAGGTTGCGAAAGAGATCGGTGCCGGAGACGACGACCTTGAGCTGTACGGAAAATACAAGGCGAAGCTGTCGGAACGCTTCGTGCAGAAAGCCATGCGGACGCCGTCCGGGAAGCTGATTCTTGTGACCGCGATCAATCCGACGCCCGCGGGAGAGGGAAAAACAACGGTCAGCATCGGTCTTGCCGACGCGCTGCACCGCCTTGGCAAAAAAGTCTGCCTCGCGCTCAGAGAACCTTCGCTCGGCCCTTGCTTTGGCGTGAAGGGTGGCGCGGCCGGCGGCGGGTATGCGCAGATCGTCCCGATGGAGGATCTGAACCTGCACTTTACAGGTGATTTTCACGCAATCACTGCCGCAAATAATCTGCTGGCTGCCGCGATTGACAACCATCTGCACTTCGGCAACGCGCTCGGCATTGACCCTACCAGAATCGTGTGGAAGCGCTGCATGGATATGAATGACAGGGCGCTGCGCAACATTACGGTCGGACTGGGCGGACATATCAACGGACCGGTGCGCGAAGATCACTTTGTGATTACGGCAGCTTCTGAAATCATGGCGGTATTCTGTCTTGCGGAAGATCTGGAGGATCTGCGCGCGCGTCTTTCGAGAATCGTTGTTGCCTACACATATGAGAACAAGCCGGTAACCGCCGGAGAACTGAAGGTCGTCGGCTCGATGATGGCTCTGTTAAAAGACGCGATGCAGCCGAACCTTCTGCAGACGCTGGAACATACGCCGGCACTTGTGCACGGCGGGCCTTTTGCAAACATCGCGCATGGCTGCAATTCGGTCCGCGCGACGAAGACAGCGCTCGGACTTGCGGATTATGTCGTTACGGAAGCCGGCTTCGGCGCGGATCTGGGCGCCGAGAAATTCATGGATATCAAGTGCCGGCTGGCGGGACTTCACCCGGACGCGGCTGTTCTTGTCGCAACTGTGCAGGCACTCAAATACAACGGCGGCGTTCCCAGAACGCAGCTGCGAGAAGAAAATCCGGAGGCTCTGAAAAAAGGCATTGTCAATCTCGGCAAGCATATCGAGAACCTGCAGAAGTTCGGTGTACCGATTGTTGTCGCGATCAATCAGTTCGCTTCCGATACGGACGGGGAAATTGCGTTTATTGAATCGTACTGCAAGGAGCGGGGCTGCGATTTCTCGCTCACCAGAGTCTTCGCGGAAGGCGGCAGAGGCGGGGAAGATCTGGCGCAGAAGGTTCTGTCTGCGCTGGAAAACAAGCCTTCCGCCTATAAGCCTCTTTATTCTCTGGACCTTGGACTGAAAGAAAAAATTCAGACGATCGCGCGGGAGATCTACGGCGCGGACGGCGTAGAATATACCGCCGCAGCGGAAAAATCCATCCGCACACTGACGGATCTTGGCTTCGGCAGCCTTCCTGTCTGCGTCGCGAAGACGCAGTACTCGCTTTCGGATGATCAGAAGAAGCTCGGGCGGCCGGAAGGCTTCAACATTACGGTCCGCGACGCTTACGTCAGCGCAGGTGCGGGCTTTGTCGTTGTTCTTACCGGAGAGATCATTCAGATGCCCGGCCTTCCCAGAGTACCGGCAGCCGAGAAAATTGATGTCACGAAAGACGCACAGATCACAGGTTTGTTCTAACGGCAGTAACGGGCAGCCGCGGAAGACAGCGCCGGCCCGGTGGAGCGGCAATGCGCCGCACAGCATAACCGGAAAGTGAGGTAAACCGTATGCTTATCGCAGTTCTGATTGTCCTTTTGGTAGTGGTTTTTGTGCTGATTGCGGCCAATATCCGCATTGTTCCGCAGGCACATGCTTTTGTTATTGAACACCTGGGAAAATATAAGACTACCTGGCAGGCGGGCCTTCATGTGAAGACGCCGTTTATCGAGCGCGTGATCCGTAACATCAGTCTGAAGGAACAGGTGCTGGATTTTCCGCCACAGCCGGTCATTACAAAGGACAACGTCACGATGCAGATTGACTCCGTTGTCTTTATGAAAATATTCGATCCGAAGCTCTACACGTACGGTGTGGATAACCCGATCGCGGGCCTTCAGAATCTTTCGGCTACGACGCTGCGCAACATCATCGGCGATATGGAGCTGGATGAGACACTGACTTCGCGCGAAATCATCAACAGCAAGATGCAGACGACACTGGACGAGGCGACAGACCCCTGGGGAATCAAGGTGACCCGCGTCGAAATCAAAAATATCCAGCCGCCGCGCGAAATCGAGGAAGTCATGACCAAGCAGATGCGCGCCGAGCGCGAACGCCGCCAGACAGTGCTGGAAGCACAGGCACATCAGGAGGCGGTCGTTTCGCGGGCGGAAGGCGACAAGCGGGCGAAGATCCTTGCCGCGGAAGCCGAAAGAGACGCGCAGATCGCGCTTGCGGAAGGCCGCGCCAGATCGATTGAGCTGGTCTATAAGGCAGAGGCGGACGGACTTGCAAGACTGTCTGCGGCGAACCCTTCAGACAAAGTTATCAGACTCAAGGGGCTGGAAGCGCTCAAGACGGTTTCGGACGGCCGCGCGACCAAGATTTATATGCCTTCCGATCTGACCGGTGTAATCGGTGCGCTGGGTGTTGCGGGAGAAGCGCTTGGCATCGGCGATGCCACCGCTGTTGACAAAACACCGAAGCCGCAGCCCCCTGTTAAAAAGGACCCCTGCATCAGCGATGAGACGGGAGACGGCGGCAGGGCTGCCGCGGCGGCAACCGAAAAGATCAACGAGGATATCACAAGACAGGCGGAACAAAGCGGAATCTGAAATTTTCATGAAGTGCTGTAACTTTGCCGCGGAACCTGTTACACTGATAAACCATGAAGAAAAACAAAGAATTATTATGGACAATTCTGACCTTCCTCATTGCGCTTCTGACGATTTCCGCGGTTGTCGGCCAGAGCAAGGAACTGACGTTTTCCGCGATCGGAAAGCTCATTCTTGACGCGAAGCCCGGCTGGATCTTCCTCGCGGCGCTCAGTATGATCAGCTATATTCTGATGGAAGGCACCGCGCTGTGGATTCTGCTCCGCGCGTCCGGCTTCCGCAAGACGATGGGGCAGTCGACAACTTATGCCGCGGCGGATATCTATTGTTCCGCGATCACGCCTTCCGCAACCGGCGGACAGCCGGTCGCGGCATGGTTCATGCGAAGGGACGGAATACCGACCGGATATATCACGGCGATCCTGATGATGTATCTGGTTCTCCATACGTTTTCCACACTGACAATCGCGGTTCTGACCCCGGTAATATGGCCTTCGGTCTTTGCGGGCTTTTCCATTCTTGCAAAGCTCCTTATCCTGCTCGGCGCGATTACAATCACCGGACTTGCGGTGCTGTTCGTCATGCTGCTCCGGATGGAGAAGAAGATCTACCGTGTCGGCTGTCGCATCATTGACTGGCTGACCCGGAAGAAAATCGTAAAGCGCGACAAGTACTGGAAGGAAAAGCTTGCGGATACGCTTGCTGATTACAGCAAGTGTGTGAAGGAAATGTTCTGCAGGGAAAAGATCCGGCCGATGCTGCAGGTCTACGGACTGAACATCGCGCAGAGGCTGTGCCAGACCATCATCGCGCCGCTCGTCTACGCGGCGACAGGCGGCGTTCTCCGCAACATGGGCCGCGTTTTTGCGACGCAGGTTTTCGCTACGATCGGTTCGATCTGTGTGCCGATTCCCGGCGGTATGGGCGTTGCGGACTACCTTTTGTACAACGGGCTGCGCGTCATCACGGATCATGAAGCCGCACTGCAGCTGGAACTGCTTTCGAGAAGCTTTTCCTTTTACGCGACCGTGCTGATCAGTATGATTATTGTGCTGGCGGGCTACATTTCCAGGCGGACCTATTATTTTGTGCAGCATTTAAGAAAGAAATAAATCCGGTTTGGAAGCCGCGGCGGAGCATTTTCCGCCGCGGCCTTTTTGAACCAGGAAGAATAGACTCCGGTTGCACTATAGGCAACGTATGCTATACTTGTTTGCGCAAACAAACAATAAAAAGCACAGTGAAAGACATAATGGAAGAGGCCAAAATGACACTGAGAGAACTGGAAATCGGAGAGAGCGCGGTTGTCGAAAAAGTAGGTGGAGAAGGAGAACTCCGGCAGCACTTTCTGGACATGGGTGTAATTCCCGGCGCCCGTGTGACCCTCGTCAAGTACGCTCCCATGGGAGATCCCATGGAGCTTCTGATTCATGGTTATGAGCTGACGCTCCGTCTGGACGACGCGGCGAAAATACAGATCCGGAAAGCGAAGGCAGGCGAGAGCAGGACGGCAGAAGGGCAGCAGGTTTCGGAACGCGCAGCTTCGCAGCTGCCCTACACAAGAGCCGGCGAACATCCGGGTCTTGGCGAAGACGGCCGGTATCATGTGAAGAAGGGCGAGCACCCGCTTCCGGACGGCACAAAGCTGACCTTCGCGCTTGCCGGAAACCAGAATTCCGGCAAAACAACCCTGTTCAATCAGCTGACCGGCTCCAACCAGCATGTAGGAAATTTCCCGGGCGTTACGGTAGACCGCAAGAGCGGCGCCATCAAAGGACATCCAGGAACGGAAGTGACAGACCTTCCGGGGATTTATTCGATGTCTCCCTATTCGCAGGAAGAGCTGGTTTCCAGACAATTCATACTCGAAGAAAAGCCGACCGGCATTATCAATATCGTGGACGCGACGAATATCGAGCGTAACCTCTATCTCACGATGCAGCTGATGGAGCTGGATGTGCCGATGGTTGTCGCCCTGAATATGATGGATGAAGTGCAGGGAAACGGCGGCTCCATTCTGATCAACCGGATGGAGGAAATGCTCGGTGTACCGGTTGTTCCGATTTCGGCGAGCAAGAACGAGGGTATCGACGAGCTGGTACGGCATGCGATCCATGTGGCGAAATATCAGGAGAGGCCCGGAAGGCAGGATTTCTGTGACCCGGAGGAAGACGGCGGCGCTGTGCACAGAGCGCTGCACGCAATCATGCACCTGATTGAGGATCATGCGGAGCGCGCACAGATCCCGGTCCGTTTTGCCGCGACCAAGGTGGTTGAGGGAGACGAAAGGATCCTGGAAGCGCTGCAGCTCGAGCAGAATGAAAAGGAGATGATTGATCACATCATCCTGCAGATGGAAAAAGAGCGCGGTCTTGACAGGGCGGCATCGATTGCCGACATGCGCTTTGATTTCATTGAAAAGCTTGTCCGCGAAACGGTGATCAAGCCGAAGGAAAGCAAGGAGCATGAAAGAAGCCGGAAGATCGACCGCATTCTGACCGGTAAATACACGGCAATACCGGCTTTCATCATTATCATGGCGCTCGTATTCTGGCTGACCTTTAACGTGATCGGCGCTTACCTGCAGGGCCTGATGGAACTTGGCGTTGACAAGCTGGGGGCACTTACCGACACAGCAATGCGAGCGGCGAACGTAAATGAGGGATTGCGCTCGCTTGTGACCGACGGCATATTCAGCGGCGTCGGCAGTGTGATCAGTTTCCTGCCTCTGATTGTCGTGCTGTTTTTCTTCCTCTCCCTGCTGGAAGACACCGGCTATATGGCCAGGGTGGCTTTTGTCATGGACAAGCTGCTGCGCAAGATCGGCCTTTCGGGGCGCAGCATTGTACCGATGCTTGTCGGCTTTGGCTGCTCGGTTCCCGCAGTTATGTCCGCCAGAACCCTGCCATCGGACAGAGACCGCAAGATGACCATCATGCTGGTTCCGTTTATGAGCTGTACGGCAAAGCTTCCGATTTACGCGTTCTTCACGGCGGCGTTTTTCCCGGGAAAAGGCGCGCTCATCATGGTCGGGCTGTACCTTCTCGGCATTCTCGTCGGAATTCTGACTGCGCTCGTTTCCAAGAACACGTATTTCAAAGGAGAGGCGGTGCCTTTTGTCATGGAGCTGCCGAACTACAGGATGCCGAGTGCGAAGAACGTGCTGCAGCTTCTCTGGGAAAAGTCGAGAGACTTTCTCCAGCGCGCTTTCACGATCATTTTCATGGCTTCGATCGTGATCTGGTTCCTGCAGCATTTCGGCCTGAATTTCAGTCTGGTAAATGATTCGGGAAAGAGCATCCTCGCAGTTATTGCGGGCTTTATCGCACCTGTTTTCGCGCCGCTTGGCTTTGGTACATGGAAAGTTACGACTGCTCTGATTACCGGGTTCCTTGCGAAGGAAAGCGTTGTCGCGACTTTAAATGTCATGTACGGCAGCACGCAGGAGCTGACCGCGACACTTTCGACGGCATCAGCTGCGGCGCTGCTTGTCTTCTGCCTGCTGTATACGCCGTGCGTTGCGGCAATCGCTTCGATCAAACGCGAGCTTGGCGCGAAGTGGGCAGCCTTTGTTGTTGTTTTCCAGTGCGTGATGGCATGGGTAGTCGCGTTTATTGTGCATGCAGTGGTACTTCTGTTTGCATGAACCGGAATAGAGGTCATAGTTTATGCAGATAACCGAGAAAATTGTGTGCACAGCGGAGGATGAACACCGGGAGGAAGCGAAGGAGCTTGCCTCGCGGCTGGATATTCCGTTTGCGGCTGCGGATGCATTTTCAGAAGACTGCGATGAGATTCTGCAGCTGCGCGTTGATGAACGCGGACTTTCCATGGCCCGCGGCGGGATGCGGCTGCAGTGCGATCTGACAAAGCTTCTGCCGAGACTCCGCTATAACAATCTGACGCATGAACTCGTCGTCCGCGCTGCAAAAAATAAAGATATGCAGAATAGTCCATTTGCGATTGACGCTACAGCCGGCTTTGGCGAAGATGCGCTCCTTCTTGCCGCCGCAGGTTTTACCGTGGAAATGTACGAAAAGGACAGGATCATTGCAGCACTTTTAGAAGACGGCCTTCGCAGGGCGGCACGTGTTCCGGGGCTTGCCGGAATTACGGCAAGAATGCATCTGCACAAGGAGGACAGCATACCCGCCATGCGGAGAGCGGGAATCTCCGATGTGCCCGGCCAGGGGACCGCTGTGTCCGGTTACGAAACTGCTGCGCATGCAATGGGACCGGTGCTTCGTCCGAACATTGTCCTGCTGGATCCGATGTTTCCCGAGCGCAGCGGCAGCAGTCAGGTCCGCAAGAAGTTCCAGCTGATTCATTGCATCGAGCAGCCCTGCGATGAAGAGGAGGAGCTGCTTGATGCCGCGTTTGCCGCGGCGCCGCGGAAGATCCTGGTAAAGCGCCCCCTCAAGGGCGCATATCTTGCCGGCAGAACACCCTCCTATTCCATCAGGGGGAAAGCGGTGCGGTATGATTGCTTTGTTTTGACAACATGCACAAAATGACAGCGTAAAATTGCACGCATCCGACAAATTATCGTCATTTCGTATGAACAAGCACTTCTAATTCCTCATCATACGTGCAAAAAGCATAAAAAATTCAATGAACACCCTAAAATTATCTATATTTCTATGAAGAGAAGCAACGGGGCTTCCGAAAATGATAGAAGGGTGGTTACTTATTATGAACAAAAAAGGTATGTTATCGATTGCAACCGCAGTAGTTCTCGGCCTTGGCGCTGCAGGCTGCGGTTCCAATTCGAGCGCTCCCGCAGCATCGACGAAGGCTGATACCGCGGCAACCGAAGCTGCATCGGCTTCCACACAGGCAGAGGCAGCGGCTCCTTCCGGCGATGTAGCCAACAAGGACAAGCCTCTTACATGGTTCAACCGTCAGCCTTCCAACAGCTCCACAGGCGAGCTTGACAAGGATGCTCTGAACTACAACGCGAACACCTACTATGTAGGATTCGACGCAAATCAGGGTGCCGAGCTGCAGGGCCAGATGGTTGCCGACTATATCCAGGCAAACGCGGATACAATCGATCGAAACGGTGACGGCATTATCGGATACGTACTTGCAATCGGCGATATCGGACATAACGATTCGATCGCACGTACAAGAGGCGTCCGCAAGGCTCTTGGAACCGCTGTCGAGAAGGATGGCGCGATTGATTCTCAGCCGGTAGGCACAAACGTAGATGGAACTGCAACCGATGTTCAGGATGCGGAACTCAAAGTCGGCGACAAGACCTTCAAGGTTCGAGAGCTGGCTTCTCAGGAAATGAAGAACTCTGCAGGCGCTACATGGGATGCAGCTACAGCAGGTAACGCGATCGGAACATGGTCTTCTTCGTTCGGCGATCAGATCGATATCGTTGTTTCCAACAACGATGGTATGGGCATGTCGATGTTCAACGCATGGAGCAAGGATAAGAAGGTTCCTACGTTTGGTTATGACGCAAACAGCGACGCGGTTGCGGCAATCGCGGACGGCTACGGCGGAACTATTTCCCAGCATGCGGACGTACAGGCTTATCTGACACTCCGCACACTGCGCAATGCTCTTGACGGTGTTGATATTGATACAGGTATCGGCACAGCAGATGAGGCTGGAAACGTACTTACAGACGATGTTTACAGATATGATGCTGACGCGCGTTCCTACTATGCTTTGAACGTAGCAGTTACAGCAGACAACTATCAGGACTTCACGGATGCTACCAAGACTTACGCTCCGGTTTCCAACCAGCTGGATGCTTCCAAGCACCCGACCAAGAAGGTATGGCTTGATATCTACAACGCGGCGGATAACTTCCTGAGCGCTACATATCAGCCTCTGCTGCAGAACTATGATGACCTTCTCAACCTCGATGTAGACTACATCGGCGGCGACGGCCAGACAGAGTCCAACATCACGAACCGCCTTGGAAATCCGAGCCAGTATGACGCATTCGCGATCAACATGGTTAAGACAGATAACGCGGCAGCTTACACATCCCTGCTGAATCAGTAATCCGCATGGCGGGGAGTAAGTCAATCTGGTAATTCAGAAACGAAAGGAGGGGTTGTCAGGAAGGTCTCTTCCTGACAATCCCTCTTTTAAAGTGAAAATGCAGAGGTAAGAAAATGGCAGAAGATAAGAAAGATAAAATTGTCTTATCGATTCGCGGCATGTGCAAATCCTTCGGCCGTAACAGGGTTCTGGATCACATCAACATGGATGTGAAGGAAGGAACCATCATGGGCCTTATGGGAGAGAACGGCGCCGGAAAGTCAACCATGATGAAGTGCCTGTTCGGTACTTATCAGAAAGATGAAGGCCATATCTATCTGGATGGAAAGGAAGTCAGCTTTTCAGGGCCCAAGGACGCGCTTGAGAACGGGATTGCCATGGTTCATCAGGAACTGAACCAGTGCCTTGAGCGAAGCGTCGTCGACAACCTTTTCCTCGGCAGATATCCGGTCAATTCTCTTGGCGTAATCGATGAGATGCGGATGAAAAAGGAAGCGGCGGATCTGTTCCGCAAGCTCGGCATGATTGTCAACCTGACACAGCCCATGAGGAACATGTCCGTCTCCCAGCGGCAGATGTGCGAAATTGCGAAGGCGATCTCCTACAATTCGAAGATCATCGTTCTCGACGAACCGACCTCCTCACTGACCGTTCCGGAAGTGCGCAAGCTCTTCAATATGATGCGAAAGCTGAAAGCGCAGGGTATTTCACTGATTTATATCTCGCACAAGATGGATGAAATCTTTGAAATCTGTGATGAAGTCTCGGTTCTTCGTGACGGCAGTCTTGTCATGACAAAGAGCACGAAAGACACGAACATGAACGAGCTGATCGCCGCCATGGTCGGACGCTCTCTGGAAAACAGATTCCCCGTTGTCGACAATACACCCGGCGATGTCATTTTCTCGGTGCAGCATCTTTCTACAAAGTTTGCGCCGCATCTGCAGGATATCAGTTTTGACGTTAGAAAAGGCGAAATCTTCGGCCTGTACGGCCTTGTCGGCGCCGGCCGTACGGAACTTCTGGAGACCATCTTCGGCGTCCGGACAAGAGCTGCCGGCCGTGTTTACTACGACGGGAAACTCATGAACTTCGGCAGCGCGAAGGAAGCCATGGAACACGGCTTTGCAATGATCACGGAGGAACGCAAGGCAAATGGCCTTTTCCTCAAGGGCGATCTGACCTTCAATACGACGATTGCCAACATGAACCATTACAAATCCGGCATCGCGCTTTCGGAACAGAAAATGGTCCGCGCGACCGCGGATGAAATCAAAATCATGCACACCAAGTGCATGGGCCCGGACGATCTGATTTCCTCACTCTCCGGCGGCAATCAGCAGAAGGTCATTTTCGGCAAATGGCTCGAACGGGATCCGAAAATCTTCATGATGGACGATCCGACGAGAGGCATTGATGTCGGAGCGAAATACGAGATATACGAGCTGATTATTGCGATGGCCAAAAGGGGCAAAACTATTATCGTCGTATCGTCGGAAATGCCCGAAATTCTCGGCATCACGAACCGGATCGGCGTCATGAGCAACGGCCACCTGGCCGGCATTGTGAACACAAAGGAAACGAATCAGGAAGAGCTCCTGCGTCTTAGCGCGAAGTACCTTTGATGATGGAAGGAGAGAGTGAGTAAAATGGCTGATACAAATAAGATCCTCACAGCGGAGGAAGAGCAGAAGCTCCTGGAGCCCATTGAGGCCCATATAAATGAGATTCAGAAAAAGATTGACGCTCTTCGCGTGTCCGGCACCGATGAAGTAATCGCGCGCCGCAATCATATCCAGCTGGTCCGCGAAGACAAGAATATTTCCAAAGACGAACGCCCGAAGCTGATCGAAAAGGACAAGGCCGCAATCGCCAAGGCGGCGGAGATCGAGAAGAAGAACAAACCCGAAGTGGACCGCCTGATTGCCGAAGGCGAGGCATACCTCAAGGAACACTTCGACAGGGACTTCTTCAATAAAGTCAAGGACAGCTGTGCGGCAGCAAAGGCCGAGGCGCAGAAGAAGAATCAGGCACTTGTCAATCAGATCACGAAGGAGCATCAGGAGGCTCTGTCAAAGCTGACCGACAAGGCCGAAATCAAGGACGAAAATTACGTCTACAAGAACAAGCTCTTTGACGCGAAGATGCGGCTTGACAGCGAGCTGCAGGATATCAAGAGCCGGCAGCACGATGCGTTTTCGATCCGCTATCATTATATCGATATGCTGCGGCTTTCCCGCTTTACGTTCGCGCAGAACAGAGCGCAGAAATGGGAAAACTACAAATACAATTTCAACGTCAAACAGTTCTTTTTAAAGAACGGACTTTACATTGTCATCGTCCTGATTTTCATCATGCTGGGAATCATCACCCCGATCGTCAAGCATACCTCCCTGTTCACGATGAACAACATCCTGAACATTCTGCAGCAGGCATCGCCCCGCATGTTCCTTGCTCTTGGCGTTGCGGGACTGATCCTTCTGACAGGTACCGACCTTTCGATCGGCCGTATGGTCGGCATGGGCATGGTTACAGCGACAATTATCATGCACAAGGGAATCAACACCGGTGCCGTGTTCGGACATATTTTTGATTTCACCGGCGTGCCGACGCCGCTTCGTGTACTGCTGGCGCTTATCATGTGCATCATCTTTACGACCTGCTTTACATCGATCGCCGGCTTCTTCACCGCGAAGTTCAAGATGCATCCGTTTATTTCGACAATGGCGAACATGCTGATCATCTTCGGTCTTGTTACTTACGCGACAAAGGGCGTTTCGTTCGGCGCGATTGAGTCCGAAATCCCCGGCATGATCATTCCGAAGATCAACGGCTTCCCCACAATCATTCTGTGGGCGATTGCGGCGATCTGCATCGTCTGGTTCATCTGGAACAAAACAACCTTCGGCAAGAACCTCTACGCTGTCGGCGGAAATCCGGAGGCGGCTTCGGTTTCGGGTATTTCTGTTTTTGCGGTAACGATGGGAGCCTTCATTATGGCAGGTATCCTGTACGGCTTCGGCGCATGGCTTGAATGCGCGAGAATGGTCGGCTCGGGTTCCGCGGCTTACGGCCAGGGCTGGGATATGGACGCAATCGCAGCCTGCGTTGTCGGCGGTGTATCCTTCACCGGTGGTATCGGTAAGATTTCGGGCGTTGTCGTCGGTGTTCTGATCTTTACCTCCCTGACCTATTCCCTGACGATACTGGGTATTGACACCAACCTCCAGTTCGTATTTGAAGGTATTATCATTCTGGCAGCGGTTACGCTGGATTGCCTCAAATACGTGCAGAAGAAATAATACGGCAATTCTGTCGGAAATTTCAGGAGCTGCGGACGGACCGCAGCTCCTTTTTGTTTTTCGGGTTTTCTAATATCCGGCGGAAAGGTACAATAGGCGTATGATGTTTTGCCGGGAGGATGAGGGCATGGCGTACAGTGTTCTGCTTGTGGATGACGAAGAAGAAGCGATCCGCGTGATTATGGATAAGATTGACTGGGAGGGTCTGGGATTTACAATCGCCGGGCACGCGGGCAACGGGGTGCTCGCGCTGGAAATGGCAGAGGAATGCCAGCCGGACGTCGTGATGACGGACATCAAGATGCCGTACATGGACGGACTGGAGCTGGCGAGACGTTTGAAGCACGAGTATCCGGCGGTCCGGATTCTTCTTTGCACCGGTTTTGACGAGTTTGAATACGCGAAGGAAGCCGTGCATCTGGAGGTGGAGGAATATCTGCTGAAGCCGGTTAACGCGCAGGAGCTGACGGAGAGCTTCAAAAGACTCCGCAAATCGCTCGACGAGGAGCGCGCGGAGAAACAGAACGTTCGCAAGCTGCAGAATTACTACATGGAATCGCTGCCGCTGCTGCAGGCAAACTTTTATTCTTCTCTGATTGACAGCAGAATCTCGAAATCGGATATACCCAAATATATAAATGACTATCAGATTGATCTGACGGGGCCGGTTCTGTGCTGCGTGGATATCCATACCTCGGCTTCGGAAGTGCCGGAGGGAATGTCACCGCTCCTTCTTTCCATGTCCGTGCAGCGGGAAGCGCAGGAAAGGCTCGGGAAGGCCTGGCGCGCGCGAAGCGGTTTCCTACAGGGTGCTGTACGGCACGGGGCGTGCGATCAGCATCATGGAGATTGCGCCGAAAGAGAAAAACTATCAGGATGTCGGAGACTCCGGACTTCATAAGCTTCTGAAAGAAATACATACAGGGACGCCGGAAGAGATCAAAAGTTCGCTGACAAGTTATTTTGACGAGACTCTCGCGGGCGCCAAGAGTATCCAGCAGTATCATGCGATGGTTATGGAACTGCTGGGCGCAATGTACCGTTTTGCCGCGATGAACGAGATTGATACCAGTGGAGAGCCGGGCGCGGGAGACGACAAGTATGACCGACTGCTGCAGCTGGACCGCGGCGAGCTGCGGGACATCGTGATCAAAAAGGCGGTTTTCTTCCATAACAGCCTCAGCAGTGCGCGCAGCACGCAGGGACGCTCTCTGGTGCAGGACGCGCAGGACTATGTGCGCGATCACTATGACAATCCGGCACTTTCGCTGGATCTGGTCTGCCGGACGCTCGGGTTATCCAATTCGTATTTTTCGTCTCTGTTCAAGAAAGAGACGGGAAAGTCTTTTGTTCAGTACCTGACAGGATACCGCATGGAACAGGCAGCCCGGCTTCTTCTCGAATCTTCGGAGAAAAGCTATATTATCGGCCGGCGCGTCGGATATGAAGACGCGAATTATTTCAGTTATGTATTCAAAAGGACTTTCGGGCAGTCTCCATCCAGATACAGAAGCGAGCATATGGAGCAGAAGGCATGAGCGCGAAGGAAACGGAAGGGCGGGAGAAGCCGGAGGGGTTTCAAGGAAAACTGCTCGCGCTGCGCAGCAGCCTCCATCCGATCCGGAAAGCCGCGGGTACAAGACTTCGCAGCATCCGGACAACAATCAATATTACGTTCACGGTAATCTTTGTCGCGATCATGCTGATCATCGGCCTGACCCTGTACGGGCGCTTTGTCCGTGTTGCAAGACAGAACGCGATTGAAGCCACGCAGAAAACACTCTCGCAGAGCAGCCAGACGCTGGAACAGTATCTGAACGGTATGCGGCATGTTTCCGACGCGGCATATTACAGCTCGATCCGGGAGAACGACATCGGCAGCCGCAGACTCCTTGAAGAACTGAGCCTTCTGTATGAGGCAGATAAGGAATCCATTGTAACGATCGCGGTCTACAGCAGCACCGGGAGCCTGCTTGCAGCGGAGCCCGTGGCCAACCAGAAAATGGAACCGGATGTAACCAGACAGGAGTGGTTTCAGGCAGCCCTTGAGGGAATCGAGAACCCGCATTTTTCTCTTCCGCATGTGCAGAATCTGTTTGACGCGGACTCCTACCGGCGGGTGATCAGCCTTTCCCGGTCGGTTGATCTGAACACGGGGGACGAGCCGGAGACCGGCGTCCTTCTTCTTGATTTTTCGAGTTCGGATATCGAGCAGATGATGCAGCAGCTCTCGGGTCCTTTAGAAGGGCAGTACTACTATCTTTGCGACAGTGACGGGAACATGATTGCGCATCCCCAAAAGGCACAGATCATGGAGGGACTACTTTCCGAAGATACATCCGATGCCGCAAAGCACCCGGACGGGATTCTCGAACAAACCGTAAACGGCACGAAAAGGACCCTGATCATCCATTCGATCAGTTATACCGGCTGGAAAATGGTCAGTGTCATTCCGAACAGCTCTTTCCGGCTCGGCATGCTCAATGTCCGGCTCTTCATTGAAATTCTGCTTTTAATGGCCGGCATGATTGTCCTCGCGGTAAACCGTGTTGTCGCCGGCAGAATATCCCGCCCGATTATGGAATTAAATGATTCCGTAAAGGCGTATGAAGCGGGCGGCGCACCGCGGATAGAGCCCGGCGGTTCCATGGAAATCCGACATCTGGGACGCTCCATACAGGCCTCGTATGAAAGAATCGACCGCCTGATGCAGCAGATTGTGAACGAACAGAACCTGCGCCGGATCAGCGAGATTGACGCTTTGCAGAGCCAGATCAATCCGCACTTTCTGTATAACACGCTGGATTCCATTACCTGGATGATCGAAGGCGGGAAAAATGACGAAGCAGTCTTTATGATCTCCGAGCTTGCCAAGCTCTTCCGGATCAGCCTGTCCAAAGGCAGGACGATTATTCCTGTCCGCGATGAAATCCAGCACGCGAGAAGTTACATGAATATCCAGAAAGCCAGATATAAAGACCGGTTTCTCGTCGAATTCAACCTTCCGGAGGACATTATGGACTGCTGCACAGTGAAGCTGATTCTTCAGCCGCTTCTGGAGAACGCGATTTACTACGGCGTCGGCGACATGGATGTTGACGACGGCGGCAAAATCATCGTCTCCGGCGGAACAGAAGAAAACGGCATCTACCTGCGCGTTGAAGATAACGGCTTCGGGATGCCGGAGGAAACGGCTGAAGCTGTTTTGACGAAGGGAGAACGGGTGCACAAGCACGGCTCCGGTGTCGGCCTCGTCAACGTGCATAACCGCATCCGGCTGCTGATGGGGGAGCAGTACGGACTCAGCGTTGAAAGCGAGGAAGATAAGGGTACAAAAATTACCGTCCATCTTCCGAAGATTCCGTATACCGAAGAGAACAGAAAGAAACTGGAAGGAAAGGGCGATGGCAACTGAAAAAAGAAGATTTCTGCTCATCGAGCTGCTGCTTGCTGCAGTGCTGTCTTTTCTGCTCCTCAGTCTTGTGCTGGACCGCAGGCAGAAGCCGCAGAAGGTGATCGGCGTTGTGATTCACCAGTCGTCGGAAGCGTCCTGGCGGGGCTTCCTGTCCGGCGCGCGGGCAGCCGCAGAGGATGAAAGTGTTGTTCTTTCAGTCGCGGAAAATGTGAACCTGATGAAAGCCTCCGACTTCGACAAAACAGTGCAGGATACAGTCTCTTCCGGCGCCGCGGCGCTCATCGCAAAGCCGGTGACAGGTGGCGCTGCGCTGGAACTGATGCAGGCTCTTTCGGGCAGGATGCCGGTCATTCTTGCCGGAGCTTCCGATGCGTCCGTCTGCAGCGTTACACCGGACAACTATGCAATGGGATACAGCGTCGGAGAAGAGATCCGCGCAGATTATGAATCCGGCCTTTCCGGAAAGACACTCGGCATTCTGCTGCCAGAAGAATCAGCGGGGGACGCGCAGCAGGCTCTCTCCGGCCTTCAGGACGCTTTGGACGGAAGCGGCGTGAAAATCCTTTATAAGGTGAAAAATTCCCTTACGGATACCGGGGGCGCGGATGTCATACAGCGGCAGCAGTGGGTGGATATCGTCGCGGCACTCGATGACAACAACCTCGGAATTGCGGGTGAACTGTCTCTTTCACGGAATCTGCACGGCGCCGTAGTTTACGGCATCGGGAAATCGGAGAAAAATCTGCATCTTCTTGAGAAGAAGGCGCTGCGCGCCGTTGTTTTTCCGGATGAATTCACAATGGGATATGAAAGTGTGCAGACGGCGGTGCAGGGACTCGGCCGCAGCCGCAGCCTTTCGCCGCAGACCATTCCGTACAAAATACTGCGGCCGTCGACGCTTTTTGCGGAAGATAACGACGCACTGATGTATCTGATGAGCCGTTAGCCGGCAGGCAAGGTGTGGCATATGCGAATGAAACGAAAAGACAGTAGAAGAATCAAAGCCTTGTTTGTGTCTTGCGCGCTCTGTGTTCTTACGGCAGCTGTGCTTTCGATGCAGGGCTGTACGGCGCGGACCTCCCGCGGCAAAAACATGAAAATCGGCGTAGTTGTCTACAATCAGACAGACACCTTTTTAGGGGAGCTCCTGCAGCTTTTTCAGAAAGATGTTGACGGTCTGCGGCGGGACGGCGAAGAGACTGCGGTGCTGATCAGGGACGCGGCGGGCTCGCAGCGCACGGAAGATGCCGAAGTGCAGGAGCTTCTGGATAACGGCTGCAATGTACTGTGCGTGAATCTGGTCGACAGGGGAGTTCCTTCCAATATCATCAATATGGCGAAGGAGGCCGATGTCCCTGTCATTTTCTTCAACCGCGAACCGGTCAGGGAAGATATGAATCTATGGAGCCGGCTGTACTATATCGGCGCGGACGCGGCGCAGTCGGGACGCATGCAGGGGGAGCTTGCGGCGGCAGCGATCCGTTCAAATTCCCGGATTGATAAAAACAGCGACGGAAAAATCCAGTATGTCGTTCTGGAAGGAGAACCCGGCCATCAGGATACGATCATGCGTACGGACAGGGCTGTCGCAACACTGATTGAAAAAGGCGTGTCGCTGGACAAGCTGAGTTATCAGATTGCCAATTTTTCCCGCGCGCAGGCCGCAAACAAGATGACGCAGTTAATCGGTCAGTTCGGCAATAAGATCGAGCTCGTGCTTGCCAATAACGACGCGATGGCTCTTGGCGCGATCGACGCCTATAACAGACTGACGATTACGGAGACCAACCGGCCTGTTTTTCTGGGGATCGACGGAACGAAAGAAGGACTTTCGGCTGTGATCGACGGGAGCCTTGCCGGCACCGTCTACAATGACAAGAACGGGCAGGCAATGCAGATGGCGAAGCTTTGCGACGCGCTCTTTCACGGGGACAGTCTGGACAGCTTCGGACTGCGGGACGGCAAATATATCTATCTGCCCTACGAGAAGGTGACCGCGGAAAATGTGCGCAAATATGTGGTTAAGCAGGATGAATGATCTTCGTCAATCGCCGGTTGATCCGCGCAGAATCAGATTCGTTTCCGAATATACCGTGCGGTAGTTCATGCCGGGCTCTTTGATTCTTGTCTCCAGAAGATTCATGGCGGAGAAGCCCATGACCTGCGTGTGGATATGAATGCTGGTCAGCTGCGGGGAAACGACCTTTGCCATGGATGAGTCATCGAAACCGCAGATCATGACATCTTCGGGCACCCGCAGCTGCATCCGGTTCAATGCCTGCAGAAGGTCAATCGCGCAGAAATCATTTGAACACACAAACAATTCCGGCAGGCTGTCCAGACTGCGCAGCCTCTTTTCTATATAATCGGAATAAGAAACAAAACCCTTGCCTTCGATCGAATCCGTGAGCATGTACCGTTCCTGCGCCTGCAACCCGCAGAAGCGCATGCCGATCAGGTATGCCATATGTCTTTCAAAGAACGACTGGCAGTGCATAATATCGCCGATAAAGCCGATCTTTGTAATACCCCGGCCTTTCATGATGCCAATCAGTTCCTGAATGCAGTCGCTGTTATTCATGAGCAGTTTATCTGCCTTCAAAGGAGACTGCCCGACACTGACCGCGTGATCGACCAGAAGAAGAGGAATATCCAGATCACAAAGCATCCGGCTGTATTCGTAGTCGAAAACCTCGACGCACAGGATCGCGGCGCAGCGGTTCAGATCGAGCGTTGAAGGCAGTGTTCTGTCACGCAGATTCTCCTTCGTTATCCTGTGCATGGTCATCGAATAGCCGTTCTGCGTAGACTCCCGCTGGAACTTATCGAGCATGGTCGTCGCAAAATGCGAGTCTCCTAAAAAGCTGGCCGAAAGAATCGCGATTTCACCTTTATTGCGGCGCTCTTTTTCCGGAAGATTGTCCGGGTCCAGATAGCTGAACTGCTTGTATCCCATTTCGATGGCCTTTGAAAGAACCTTCTGCCTTGTGCTCTCCGCGAGAACACCTGTATTGTTAATGGCTTTGGAAACTGTATTTCTGGAGACGCCCAGTGCGTCCGCGATATCCTGAATTGTTACACGCTCGGACATATTTCCTCCTGATCTGAATGTGCATATGATGTTTTAATAGTGTCAGAGACTTGCAATTATTATATCGTAAAGACACAATTTTTACAAATGTAAAATAACGGATTGCACATTGAAGCTTAACAACATTACAGTTCTACAATAATATCCATATCCTATAAGTATTCCCTTTATAAATTCAATACATCCGCAAAATTGCACAAAAATGATCATACAAATTTGTGACATAAATGATGCAAATGTAAAATCAAACAATTGACAAATGATATATGCAATGATATCTTTAGGCCATAGGAGATAAACAAACAGACAACAAAATGATGCAAATGTAAAATTACTGAATTTCATCAAATTTGTTTAAAGGGGGATTTATCATGGGAGCTAGGAGTAAAACGGCCGTAAAACCGGCTAAACCCAAAGAAAGCTTTTGGCAGTATTTCATCAGACACTGGCAGCTCTACATTCTGTTTCTGGGACCGGCGTTTGTGCTGACCATCCTTTTCAGGTACGTCCCGATGGGAGGCATCCTGATCGCCTTTGTCGACTACAATCCGTTTAAGGGCATCATGGGAAGCGAGTGGGTCGGACTTGCCAATTTTACACGCTTTTTGAAGTCACCGGATTTTCTCCAGTATCTGGTGAATACGCTCAAGCTCAGTATTTACGGGCTGCTCTGGGGTTTCCCGGTTCCGATTATTCTGGCACTGCTTTTAAACCGGGTACGGAGCGTAAGACTCAAGAAGAACATTCAGCTTGTTCTGTATCTTCCAAACTTCGTTTCCGTTATCGTCCTCTGCGGTATGGTCAGAATTCTCCTTTCCGTAACAGGACCCTTGAACAATCTTCTCGGTACCAGCATTAACTTCATGACCATCCCCGAAGCCTTCCGCCCGATCTACATTATCAGCGGCATCTGGCAGGGAGCCGGCTGGGCATCGATCATGTACACCGCGGCTCTTGCGAACGCGAGTCAGGAGCTGCGCGAGGCAGCCATCATCGACGGCGCCAATATCTGGCAGCAGATCAAGGCTGTTGACTGGCCGGCAATTAAAGACATCGTCGTCATTCAGTTCATTCTGCAGGCAGGCAACATCATGAGTGTAGGCTTTGAAAAGGCATATGCACTGCAGACAGACCTGAACCTTCGATCTTCCGAGATCATAGCCACCTACGTTTACAAGAAAGGTCTTCTGGACGGCGACTACAGCTTCTCTACAGCGGTCGGCCTGTTCAATACCGTAATCAATGTCATTCTTCTTATTCTGGTCAACAAGATTGTCGAGAAGATGAATGACGGCAAGGGAATTTAAAGGGGGGGACTGTCATGAGAGCAAAAGTCAAAGAAGCTGCGCAGAGCAGCGGCCGTAAGGCAAAGTTTTCCCAGATGAGTACGTTCGACAAGACGTTTACGGTCTGCGGCGACATTCTTCTGTTCCTGTTTGTTTTGTGCATTATTGTTCCGATGGTCTACATCGTAATCGCATCCTTCATGGATCCGGTCACCCTGCAGAACAAGGGCGTAACCTTCGATCTCAGCAAGTGGACAATCACTGCTTACAAACGTGTCATCGAAAATAAAATGATCTGGGTGGGCTTTATCAACTCGATCGTCTATTCCGTCGTATTTACAGCCATATCGGTCATTGTTACGCTGATGGCTGCCTATCCGATGTCCCGCGAGGATTTCCGCGGAAGGAAGTTTTTCAACGTCATTTTCATCATTACGATGTTCTTCGGCGGCGGTCTGATCCCGACCTACCTGTTAATCAGCCGGCTCGGTATGCTGGATACGATCTGGGCGATCGTCCTTCCGGGAGCTTTCAGCGTCTGGAACATGATCATCGCGAGAACATATTATCAGGGAATTCCGAAGGAACTGCGGGAAGCCGCTTCTGTGGACGGAGCCAACGATATTGTTTACTTCTTCAAAATCATGATGCCGGTCTGCAAGCCTGTCATCATGGTGCTGGTGCTCTGGCAGTTCGTCGGAATGTGGAACAGTTACTTCGACGCGATGATTTATTTAAGCTCGGAATCCAGACAGCCGCTTCAGCTGGTGCTTAGAGCAATCCTGATTCAGTCCCAGCCGCAGCCCGGCATGGTATCGGATATTCAGAGCACGGCAGCGAGAGCACAGCTTGCGGAACTGCTCAAATACGCGACGATCATTATCTCCAGTATCCCGCTTCTGATTATGTATCCGTTCTTCCAGAAGTATTTTGACAGCGGCGTCATGGTCGGATCTGTCAAAGGGTGATACACGCCGGACGAAAGAGAAATGCTTATGCGGCGCACATGAGCGCCGCGGCGTAGAAGGTTGAAAAGCGGGGCTTCTGCAGACCGCATTGTTATAACAAGGAAGCGGCAGGGACCGCTTCCTGAATGGAAAGGGGAAAAACATGAAAAAAAGATTTCTGAGTAAGGTTGCGGCCGCTGTTTTGTCCGCGGCAATGCTTCTGCCGCTGGCAGCCTGCGGCTCCGGATCACCGGACGGCGGTAAGGCTGGCCAAACAGACGCGGCCGACGCAAAAGCGGTATCCTTCCCGCTGTCCGAGAAGAAGACGATTACCGGCATGACCAGCTATCCTGTCGGGACCGAGTCGGACCCGAACAAGAGAACGATCTTCAAACGGCTGGAAGAAAAAACAAATGTTCATGTCGAATGGAATGCCATTCAGGCGGACCAGTGGAGCGACAAGATCGGGCTTGCGATGTCGGATCCTTCCAAGATGTCCGAGTTTGTTTTTACGGCGGGATTCAGTGACAGCGACCTGTTAAAGTATGGCAAACAGGGCGCGATCATTCCGCTTGAAGACTATATTGATTCCTGTATGCCGAACCTGAAGGCTGTATTTGACAAATACCCGGAATACAAAACGATGTGCACCGACACCGAAGGACACATCTGGGCGCTTCCGTGGATCGAGCAGCTGGGCTCCGGAAAGGAAGCCATTCAGACGGTTGGCGGCATGAGCTATATCAATAAAAAATGGCTGGATTTTCTCGGCCTCGAAATGCCGACAACGACCGACGAGCTTGAGAAAGTGCTGATCGCATTCCGCGACAACGCGAAAAAGCTTCAGGATGAGTTCCACATCGAAGGCTCCGTAATTCCGATGTCTTTCATTATGAACAACGGCGATCAGGACTGCATGATTCTGATCAACGGATTCGGCGAAGGAATCGGTGATATGGATGCGGGCAGGCACATCGCGGTAACGGATGACCGCAAGGTTGTCAGCACAGCTACACAGGAAGGTTTCAAGAAAGGCCTTGAATGGCTTCATAAGCTGGATACCGAGGACCTGCTGGACCCGGAAGCATTCACGCAGGAATGGTCAACCTACGTATCGAAAGGAAAATCCGGCCGCTATGGCGTCTGCTTTACCTGGGATGTGGCGAACGTCGACAATCTGGAAGACTGGGAGCCGCTGCCGGCGCTCAAGGCGGATGTAACGAACATAACACCGCAGAACGGTTCCTTTACAAGCGGCTTTGACCGCGGCAGATGCGTTGTGACGGCAGTCGCGAAAGACCCCGCACTTGTCTGCTCCTGGCTGGATCAGATGTATGATCCGCTGCAGTCTCCGCAGAACAACTGGGGAACGTACGGTGATGAAGGCTTCAACATCTTTGAAATGAGCAAAAACAAAGACGGCGGAGAAATGTTAAAACACGCACCGCTCGGAGATGCTTCTCCTGTGGAAGTGCGTGAAGCGCAGTGCGTAGGCGGACCGCTCGCGGTTCTGGACGATTACTACAATGTGTATGTGACATGTCCGGATGACGCACAGTACCGTCTGAACTGGATCAAAGATATCTATACACCTGAAATGCACGGCAAGTACGTTTATCCGAATGTGTTCATGAATACCGAAGATACCAAGAAGCTTTCCGACCTGACAGCGGATATTACAAAAACAATCAACACTTTCAAGGCAAATGCCGTTATGAACGGATTTACAGATGCGGACTGGGACAGCTTCCAGAAGTCTCTGAAGGATTATGGACTTGATGAACAGCTTTCCATTCTGCAGAAATATCTGGATGCATATTACGCAAACGAAGGGACATCAAAGTAATGAGCTCGATGCTGGAAAAAGCCAGGACATATGAAAAAGAACACGGAGATAAGATTGGTTCCGATGAGCGGCCTGCCTTCCATTTAACGCCGTGGTCAGGCTGGATGAATGATCCCAATGGCTTTTGCCGGTATCAAGGTCAATATCATTTGTTTTATCAGTACAATCCGTACGCGGCGCACTGGGACAGGATGCACTGGGGGCACGCGGTTTCCACAGATCTGCTGCACTGGAAGTACTTGCCGGCGGCGCTTGCGCCGGATGGAGAGAATGACGGCGCGGGGTGTTTTTCCGGGAGTGCGGTTCCTCTTGATGACGGAAGACTCCTTTTGATGTACACGGCGGTCGAGGAGCGGATCGAAAACGGAGAGAAGCGCATCTATCAGACGCAGAACCTCGCAGTCGGAGATGGCCTGAATTTCGAAAAATACAGCGGGAATCCGGTTCTGGATTCCCGTGACCTTCCGGAGGGAAGCAGCAAAGAAGATTTTCGGGATCCCAAGATGCTCCGGCTTTCAGATGGATCACTGGCCTGTGTAATAGGCAGCAGACCGTCGGATGGCAGCGGTCAGATTCTTTTCTACACCAGCGAAGAAGGCTTCCACTGGAATTTCAAGGCGGTTCTCGATCAGAACCGTAACCGTTTCGGAAAGATGTGGGAGTGTCCTGATTTCTTCCAGATGGATGGAAGATGGGTCCTTTTAACAAGCCCGCAGGATATGCAGCAGGCCGGCGCGGAGTATCATCCGGGAAACGGAACCACGTGTTTTATCGGGGACTTCGACGAAAAGACCGGAAAGTTTACCGAGGCCTGTGATCAGGCGATTGATTACGGCATTGATTTCTACGCGCCGCAGACGCTGGAGACGCCGGACGGAAGACGCATCATGATCGGCTGGATGAAGAACTGGGACGCCTGCGCCATGCGGGATCCTGATGCGCCATGGGCGGGACAGATGACACTGCCCCGTGAGCTCGAAATCAGAAATGACAAGCTGTACCAGCATCCGATCGCGGAGCTCTCACAGTACCGGATCGGTAAAGTACAGTACAAAGACCTTTCTGTAAAAGACACGGTATCTCTTGACGGCATCAGCGGAAGATGTATAGATCTGGAAGCGGAAATTACCGCTGCTGACGAGGAGAACCCCTTCTATAAGTTCTCGATCCGCTTCGCGGAAGGAAACGGGCATTATACGGAGTTTGTTTTCAGACCATTTGAGGAAACAGTTACGGCAGATCGTTCCTTCTGCGGTTCGAGAAGAGACCTTGTGCATGTAAGGGAGTGTCTGGTTCCGGGAACGCGGGACGGGCATCTGAAGTTCCGTCTCATTCTGGACCGCTTCAGCGCGGAGCTTTTCCTGCAGGACGGGGAGAAGGCCATGACGGTTACGTTTTTCACGGAGCAGGAAGCGGACCGGATTTCTTTCCATGCAGTTGGCGAGGCAAGGATGGATGTGGTAAAATACGACCTGAATTTGTAAGACGCACCTTGAATGCGTGGAAGGAGCGAATACATTGGAATGGCGGAAAATGAGACGCTTCCGGCAGCAGATCTCCCAAGAGGAGTGTCTGGAAGTTCTACGGAATGAAAGCGTGGGGTTCTTGCTCTCAACGGAGAAAACGGATATCCATATGCTCTGCCGGTAAACTTCTTTTATGACGAGGAAGATGGCAGAATTTATTTCCACGGAGCAAAAGAAGGCGCAAAGATGGATTGTCTGCAGGCCGATGACAGAGTCTGCTTCCTTGTATATACGCAGGGCTTCCAAAAAGAAGGTGACTGGGCATATTATCCGACATCCGTTATGGTGCGCGGCCGTGTCAGCATACTGAGCGATCCTGCAAGAATTAAGGAGCAGTGCAGAAAAATCGGATTGAAGTATTATCCGACAAAAGACAGCGTGGAGAAAGTGCTGTGTGATACCGAGGGGCGGTTCAGCGTGCTGGCGCTCTCGGTGGAACATATGACGGGGAAACTGGTTCATGAATCGTGAACGGGCGCGGGCCGGAAATATCCCGTAATCTGCCGGTGATCTATCCGCGTCATGCAATACACCTTCATTCTGCGATATTGCATGAATATTTCAAGACAAATGAGCGGCGCGAGCCCGTATTGCATAGAAATAATCAAAATCTATGCAATACGGCTCACGCTTTTTAGTTTGTCTTGAAAAATCTATGCAAAATGGGGTGTGCAGTGCATATTGTATTGGCAAGGGCGGGAGAGATACTCGCGACTGCAATATGAATGCTCATCGGATTCATATTGCTGCTGATTATAGAAAAGCAAATCAGGCTGAATACAAAAGAAAAAAGCGTAAAACCGTTGATAACTCAACGTTTCTACGCTTTTCTGCATCACGGAGAGCATGGGATTCGAACCCACGCACCGGTCACCCGGCCTAACGCATTTCGAGGAACACGGTTTGAAATTAATGTCAAGACTTATAAATAAGCTTGAATAAGTCTTGATATTCTTGAAAATCCCCTGTCTGAGCCAAAATCCAGCACCTTTATTCCGCCAGTGCCGCAAAACCAACGTGCATCAGCACTTCTCAAAATTTCACATTGTAGCGGGCTTTGGAGAGAACCAAAGAGAGAACTCTCTCCTCTCCCCCGCAGCCTAGCAGAGAGAATCCGAAAAGGTTCTCTCTGTTTTTATTGACGAAAGGAGTCAGTACCACCAGATGAAAAAATACATTGATGTCGCAAAGGTCCGCATGAAGTTTCCAGAGTATGTCACGGAGAAGCAGATGATGGAGATGATGGGTCTCTCCAAGCGATCCGTCTATCTGATCATAAAGAGCGGCGCGATTGAGTACGAGAGCTGCATCGATGGAAAGCTGCACTATTACCGGATTCACCGGGAGGACGTCATCCGACTGATTGAAATGCGGCAGAAGACCATCTCCGACAGTGCACGGTACATAAAAATCCATCAGTTTCTGACCGGGAAATACCAGACTGTCAGGGACGTCCTGCTCACCCAGGAGGCAAGCTGCATCTGCGGCATATCCGTAATGCAGCTTCAGCGGCTCATTGGAGACGGGACAATCAAGGCAGTACAGATCAAGCAGATCTATCACATTCCAAAGAGGGAGCTGATCCGATACATGGCGTCAGAATCCTATCTGACATCCCGATCCGATTCTCCGACCCGGAAGAAGGTCATCACAGAAATCAACGCGTTCCTCGAGAAGGAGCGCAGAAAGGACAGCATAGATGAGTAGTAACGCACAGGCAGCCACGAACCCTGCAGTATACGCTGTAGGAAAGATGCACATCTCCGGGAATGTCATCCCGAACACCTGGTATCAGACCATTCAGACACCTGGAGGAAAGCCCTACCTGAACGCCATCATCCTCCTTGCGGATATCGTCTACTGGTACCGTCCTACGGAAATCCGCGATGAAAGAAGTGGAAAAACCACCGGCATGCAGCAGAAGTTCCGCGATGATCTCCTGCAGAGGAGCTACGCCGCGTTATCCGATCAGTTCAGCCTGAGCAGGAAACAGATCAAGGACGCGCTGGTATTTCTCGAAAACCTGGGGGTCATCACCCGGGTATTCCGGAACAAGATCGTCGGCGGTCAGTGCCTCAGCAACGTGATGTACCTCGACCTCCATGCAGCAAAGCTCTACGAACTCACCTATCCCACTTCAGTTGCGGAAGAGACCTGCCGGGAAGATTCGGAGGTGTGTACCGCAGGGGACACAGGTGCGGATTTCTGTGATGCAGTCAGAAGAGGAGACGAAGCTATGTTGTCAGAGGCATTGCTGCAGCCGCAGAATACACTGCTATATATTACAGGTGATCCTCTTCAGGATGCCAGATATCAGACGGTTTGTGAACTGCAGGGCGCAGCAGATGCGGCGGTGCAGGGAGGCCTCTCTGCATTTGAAGCCTCTGAGCTTACACATGTCTGGTGCCAGAGTGCAGTTCATATTGGCAGAGAGAGTGAACTGGAGCGTTTCCGCAGAGAGTGCCTTGTGCAACTGTGCCGGAAGACTGCAAAGGCTGCCGGGCAGCGGCGCTTTTCAGTTCATGTCAGGAGCGCGATTGATTACATTGAAGGACACTCTGACAGCGTGCTGACCACAGAGGAAATTGCATCTGCGGTGGGACTGAGCGCGAGCCGGCTTTCTGCAGTTTTCAGAAAGGAGAGTGGAGAATCTGTTCACCAGTTCGTCATCAGGAAGAAGCTTGAGCGCGCGGCACTTCTTCTTCGGGAGACGACAGTCAGCATCCCTGAGATTGCAGGGCTGCTGCACTTCAGTGACCAGAGCCATCTCACTCGCCTGTTCCACAGACAGTATGGCGTAACGCCGTACAGATATCGTTTAAAGGAGGACAGCACAGAGATGGATTGATGACCTGACGCGCGGGAAGTGGTGGTTACTCAAGTGCAGGAGATATTCAGGACAGAAGGAGTGCCCGCGCGGCAGGGGGATAGAGTGTAATTTTCTCTTTACTGAAATCAACCTTTCGGGGCGTATTCCTGCTGGCGGGGATGGAGGTTTATATTCTCGGATGGAGCATCGCATTTTATGGATGAGTTCCTTCCACAGGGGATAGAGAGGGAACTGAAAGGAGATTAGTATGAGAAGAAAGGATCGGGAGATCACAGCACCAGAGGAAATTGAAGCCATTATCCGGAAGACCAGAATTTTACATCTTGGCCTGCATGACGGCGAATTTCCTTACATTGTTCCACTGCATTACGGCTATGAGCAAAATGAGGAGAGCGGGCAGTATATGTTTTACATGCATGGCGCCAGAGAGGGACACAAGCTCGATCTGATCCGGAGAAATCCTCATGTCTGTGTGGAGCTGGACTGTGATGAGGCAATTGTATCCGGGGGAGATATACCCTGTGCCTATGGGGCCGAGTATGCGTCTGTCATAGGGCGCGGGATGGCGGAAGTCGTAGAGGACGAGGTAGAGAAGATTCATGGTTTGGAGCTGCTCATGAAGCATCAGACCGGCCGTGCCTTTGTCATCACGCCGCAGATGGCTTCCTCCGTCAGTGTGATTAAGGTCACTCTAAGTGAAGTGACGGCAAAATCCAGGAAACCGGCGCCGGGGAAAAACAAGTGACAGAGAACAGATTGACTGTATAATTGCATACAACTTATAGATATAGAAAATCCTAACAGCGGGGCAGCTGTCGCATGGCGACGGTTGCCCTTTACTGTTATGTTTCGTGAAAACGGATGGTTCAATATAGAAGAGGCGGAATATGAGAGCAGAAAATAAAGACTGAGAACAAAGAAAAAATCAGGACTGAGGAATTTAGTTTCATGACAGGAAAGAGAGAAGGTGTCCGCACACCTGTGGACACAGGCGAAAAGGATGCCTTTATTGAAAATGTGTGCAGGGCCTTCGAAAAAAGAATGCGCAGCCAACACCGTACAGCAGCCGCAATGTGATAAAGTTTAAGGAGGACAGGGTATCCAGCGTCAAAATCTGATTCTCAAGGAGGATTCACCATTGGAACGACTGAAGATTGGAATCTGTGAAGACAACCGGGAGGAGCGCATCCGTCTGCTCGGCATGCTCACGGAATCCGCACAGGACGTTTCAGTGGAGGCATATGAAAATGCCGAGGATCTTCTGAAGGCCTTTTATCCGGGCAGATATGATCTTCTCATCCTGGATATCTTTATGAACGGCATGACAGGGGTGAATGCTTTGGAGCAAATTCGTGGGATAGACAGTCGTGTTGTGACAGCCTTTGCAACCACCAGCAGCGATTTTGCTCTCGAATCCTACCGGCTTCACGCGGCCAGATACCTGGAAAAGCCGGTCAAGAAGGAAGAGATTGAGGATCTGCTGCGGTACGTGGTCATGAAAAAGGATGTGGAGCCTCATTTCGAATCGGGGACAGGAGATTCCCGGGTGCGCGTACCGTTTGACCGGATTCTCTATGTGGAACAGATCGAGAGAAAACTGATCATCCATATGGAAGATAAGGAAGAGATTGTGGTCCGTGGAACGCTCAATGGGGAAGAGAGTAAGTTTGAGGGACAGAATTTCTACCGCTGCCACAAGAGTTATCTTGTCAATCTGTCCAAGATCCGCAGCATCGACAGAGATCTGCTGACCTTTGTCATGGAAGATAATTCTCAGGTACACATCAGCAGACGGGGCTTCTTTGCGGCAAAACGTACCTACGAGCAGTATCTTTTTTCTGTCGCACAAGCCTGGAGTCAGTCGGGTAATAACAGTGAACAGGAGAAATCATCAGGATAAGAAGGCGGCAATATTCCGTGCGCAGACCATGTAAAATATTGTTAAATATGGACGCTGTATTTCTCATTTTCCATGATTTGAAATACAATGAAGGAAGAGGAACAAACCCCTCTTCTTTTTTTATGCAGAGGAATAAACCGGTATATGGAAGATCAAAAGACACACAGAGAAGAGATAAAAGAAAAAATCAAATCGTGGACGAACAGAATCTGGGTTGCTGCCATTTTGGTCATCAGCTTAATTATGTTCCTTTGCGCACTGCCGCATATTCAGTTCGGACGTTATGCCGGCAGCGCTGCTCCCGTCAGAGAGCTCACAACCGCGACAGTAACAATTGACGGCAAAGAGAAGAACATTACGCTTCCTGACAAAATTGAGAATCTGGCACCCGGAACGGATGTCGAGGTGAACCTCACTTTTGACAACTGTGAAACGAATACTTACATCGATGTGAGATCAGCCTTCTGTCCTCTTACTGTTTATGTGAACGGTGTTCAGGTCTTTACGTACGGCGCAAAGGACGAACGGCCTCCTTTTATGAAGGATCCGGGCACGATCGTCTATCTGATTCCGGTGCATAAGCTTGGCAATGTGCACATAACGCTTCATTACAAGGCCTCTTATTCACGCAGGGAAGTTATTGTCCCGAAGATTTATCTCTCCAACCAGAGCGGACTGTTCCGCATGCATTTTATGAAGGATGCCCTGACGATCGTGGAAAGCACAACCATGATTATTGTCGGGATTCTTCTGATGGCGATTTCTCCGCTCATTATTTTTGAAGACACAAGGGGAAAGCTCTTTCTGCTGCTCGGCGCGCATCTGGCCCTGACGGGGGGATGGGGTATTTCTTCCTGCGATGCGATTCTCTTTTTATTCAATTGGCCTAATATCTGGTATATATTCGGCTACATCTGTTTCTTCAGCCTGATCATTCCGTTGGAATTGTTCCTGGAGACGAGTGTGCAGTTTCACTGCGGAGGGCTGCTCGTTCATCTGCGCCATTTTCTGATGGCTCTGCTGCCGGTTCTGCTGCTTCTGCAGCTTACGGGCCTGGTCATGTTCCCACAGAGTGTCCTCATCTGTCAGGTCGTTATTTCTGTTTCGGAGTATGCCTTTACGATTGGCGTCTTCTATGAAACCATTCGCTGGAGGAATCGCGCGGCTGCTCTCTGGATCATACCAATGTGCATTCTCTGCTCCGGCGCTGCCGCCGAGATTTATCGTTATATGACCAGTGTCGGCTATTCCAATCCGCACTGCTACATCCTGACGGAAATGCTGTTCGGACTGTACATGTGCGTGGTGGGCGGCAATGAAATCCGCAAATCCATAATTATTGCCCGCAAGGAAAAGGAGCAGGAGTTCCAGCTCTCCATCATGAACATGGAGGTCAGTGAGCAGAGAAAATACCAAGAGACTGTCCTCGCCAACGAGCAGGAGT
>Ga0256406_1000054_pt1 | contig 196899 bp, 119 predicted proteins | sample RumenRJG_03DNA_FD_185986 | JGI IMG/M metagenome (GOLD analysis project Ga0256406, IMG submission 185986) | Bovine rumen microbial communities from Lethbridge, Alberta, Canada - RJG_03 | ecosystem: Host-associated > Mammals > Digestive system > Stomach > Rumen | place: Canada: Alberta... | reverse complement strand
AAACTTTATGTCCAAAAAAACATGCAAATCACATTAACAACTGTTTGGAAATAGCCCAAGAACAAGTTTAGAAATAATTAACGCTGACTTCTGACATTTTCTGGTAAGGGGTGCTGAGTAGTTACATTATCAGTAACTATAGTTAAAAATCTATAAAACTTACTTTTCACCTCTCGTTCTTCTCCCCTCGCTTATAAATTTTGTGTACCTTTGCAGCCGCGATTGTGGACTGAGACTTAGAAGGTTCACAGCCGGTAGTGTGTGAATAGCCTTGTCTTTGGCCAGACTTGGTGGTTCGTGAATCGCTGCCACAAGCATTCAGGGATAATGCTGGATGGTCTCTTTTAGACTGGAGGCGCCGTGAGGTCCCTGTTTATCGTAAACAGTATTTTTTATAAAAACGTTTTTAAAGTAGTATTTAAAATCTTTATGGACACTTTAAGTTACAAGACTATTTCCGCTAATAAGGAAACAGCTAAGAAAGAGTGGGTCATCGTTGACGCCACCGACCAGATTGTGGGCCGCTTGTGCTCAAAGGTTGCAAAGCTGATTCGCGGAAAGTACAAACCAAACTTCACTCCTAATGTGGACTGCGGTGACAACGTTATCATTGTCAACGCTGAGAAGGTCGTTTTCTCTGGTAAGAAGGAAACCGACAAGATCTACACACGTTATACCGGTTATCCTGGTGGACAGCGCTTCAATACTCCTGCCGACCTCCGTACCCGTAAGGGCGGTATCGACAAGATGATTCGCCACGCTGTCAAGGGCATGCTGCCAAAGGGTCGCCTTGGCCGTAAGCTCATCGACAACCTTTACATCATTGAAGGCGCCGAGCTCGGTGGCCTCGAGGCTCAGAAGCCTAAGAAGATTGATATTAACCAGTATAAATAATTAGGAAAGAACGATGGAAACAATCAATGCAATCGGTCGCCGCAAGAGTGCAGTTGCACGAGTTTATCTCACTGAGGGCACCGGCAAAATCACAATAAATAAGAGAGACATCGAACAGTACTTCCCATCAGCCATCCTGCGCTACGTTGTTAAGCAGCCGCTGCAGCTCCTTGGCGTTGACGGACAGTACGACATCAAGGTAAACCTCGACGGTGGTGGTTTCACTGGTCAGAGCCAGGCTCTCCGCCTCGCTATCGCCCGTGCACTCGTCAAGATTAACGCTGAGGACAAGAAGCAACTGAAGGACGCCGGATTCCTGACACGCGACAGCCGTGCTGTTGAGCGTAAGAAGCCAGGACAGCCGAAGGCTCGTCGTCACTTCCAGTTCAGTAAGCGTTAAACGCCTCTCTCCGGTCCTCCCCTCTGGGGAGGTCGGAATAAGTTTAGTATCTAAATCGCAGGGACGCTCTTTGCTTACCCTGCGACTGATTCTGAACAGCACATCCGGGATCCGGATCCATCCCTTTCGTCCGTTAGGTCTTATCCTTTCGTCCGTTAGGTCTTATCCTTTCGCTCGTTAGGCATCCTCCTTTCGTCCGTTAGGTCTTATCCTTCCTTCTGTTGGGTTTGCCGTTGCTTAGCAACGGCCCTTTCCTCCTCGGTTGTGTATGCCGTTGCACCGCGACGGCTCCCAAGAATTCAAAAGAAAGTAAACAAACAAAAATCACAAAGAAAAAATGTCAAGAACAACATTTGACCAGTTATTACAGGCAGGTTGCCACTTCGGCCACCTCAAGCGCAAGTGGAACCCAGCTATGGCTCCTTACATCTTCATGGAGCGCAACGGTATCCATATCCTCGACCTTCACAAGACAGTCGTCAAGATTGACGAGGCTGCAGAGGCTCTTAAGGGCATCGCAAAGCAGGGCAAGAAGATCCTCTTCGTTGCTACTAAGAAGCAGGCTAAGGACATCGTAGCTGAGAAAGCTGCCAGTGTCAACATGCCATACATCATCGAGCGTTGGGCTGGTGGTACACTCACCAACTTCCAGACTATCCGCAAGGCTGTCAAGAAGATGACCAACATCGACAAGATGATGAACGACGGTACATTCTCTAACCTCTCAAAGCGTGAGTTGCTGCAGATCAGCCGCCAGCGTGCTAAGCTCGAGAAGAACCTCGGTTCTATCGCCGACCTTAACCGTCTGCCTTCTGCTCTGTTCGTCGTTGACGTTGCCAAGGAGCACATCGCCGTTAAGGAGGCTAACCGCCTGGGTATCCCGGTATTCGGTATCGTTGATACCAACTCTGACCCACGCAACATCGACTACATTATCCCGGCTAACGACGACGCCAAGGACTCTATCGAGGTAATCCTCAACGCTTGCTGCGACGCTATCGCTGAGGGTCTTGAGGAGCGCAAGGCTGAGAAGGCTGACGAGAAGGCTGCAGCTGAGCAGGCTGAGGAAGCTGGAGACAAGCAGCCACGCCGTGCTGCACGTCGTGCCCGCAAGGCTGACGAGGCTCCAAAGGCTGAGGCTGCTGAGGCTCCAAAGGCTGAAGAGGCTGCTCCTGCACAGGAGGCTCCAAAGGCTGAGGAAGCACCAAAGGCTGAGTAAAGACTAGTTTAATCATAGCATATTAATTGGCCTAATATGCTCATCCGAGCCTATTAGGCCTGTTTTATTTTAACCATAAGAAAGGAAAACAAAAAATGGCTGTTACAATTGCAGATATTAAGAAACTGCGCGCAATGACAGGTGCCGGACTTGCTGATGTCAAGAAGGCTCTTACCGAGGCTGACGGCGACTTCCCAAAGGCTCAGGAACTTCTCCGCGAGCGTGGACTGGCTATCGCTGCTAAGCGTTCTGACCGTGAGACAAGTAATGGTGTTGTCCTCGTGAAGAAGGTTCCGGGATTCGCAGCAATGGTTGCTGTAAAGTGCGAGACCGACTTCGTTGCCGCTGGAAAGGACTTCATCGCTATGGTTCAGGAGATCCTCGATACCATTATTGAGAAGCGTCCGAAGAACCTCGACGAGGTAAAGGCTCTTAAGCTCGCCAATGGCGATGACGCCGAGACCGCTGTAAAGCGTCGCTCTGGTATCACCGGTGAGAAGATGGAACTTGATGGTTACAACTTCATCGAAGGCGACAATGTTTCTGTCTACGACCACATGGGCAAGCACACTCTTGCTACTATGGTTCAGCTTAACAAGGAGAATGAGGACGCCGCTCACAAGGTTGCAATGCAGGTTGCTGCCATGAAGCCGGTTGCTCTCGACGAGGCTTCTGTTCCTCAGAACGTCAAGGACGAGGAGCTCAAGGTTGCTATCGAGAAGACCAAGGAAGAGCAGGTTCTGCGTCAGGTAAATGTCGCTTTGAAGAAGGCTGGCATCAATCCTAACCTCGTTGACTCTCCGGAGCACATCGAGTCTAACGTCGCTAAGAAGTGGCTCACTCAGGAGGATGCCGACAAGGCTAAGGAGATTATCGACACCGTTTCTAAGGAAGCTGCCGGTAAGCTCAACGAGAACATGATCCAGAACATCGCTAAGGGTCGTATGAACAAGTTCTACAAGGAGAACTGCCTCGTCGACCAGGAGTTCCAGTTCGCTGATGAGGCTGACGGAAAGATTAGCGTTCAGGATTGGCTGAAGAAGCAGGACAAGGATCTTAAGGTCGTTGACTACAAGCGCTTCTCTCTCGCTGCCGACTAATCATTGGCTCTTATTGGATAGATTATTCAATATTAATAAATAAGAAGCAGGTGCCTTATTTGGGTACCTGCTTTTGTTTTTCTGCTACTTATTGCTTCGACTTCAACTACTTCCTGCTACAAATCTCTTCTGCTTCATGTTTCGAATTGAATCCTTTGTTAACCGTTGATTGACAGAACCTAAACCGAAGAATACCTACTTGTAGGTATTGTTTTGCCTTTTATTTATTTGTAATTTTGCAACCGCATTCAGATAACACGATTCTTATAGTAAATCAAAACATTTAACTTTAATTCAACAGACATGAGATTCCATTTAAAGGGTATGCTCCTGCTTGCGCTTTCATTTGTCAGTTTCAGTGCCATTGCCGATAATGTCACTACGCTCGAACTAGTGCAGAACAGTGGAGAAACGGCTCAATTCGAGCTGGGTAAGTCGCCCGTTGTCTCGACAAGCCACGATTCGCTTGTCATTGCCGACGCAACCCGGGAAGTAAGGGTTGCCCTGTCGGAGGTTAAGATGTACCATTTCCTTACTGCCGACGCAACAAGTATTAACAATGTAAACGGCAAATCTACAGCTGCACACAGTTTCCGTTGTGGTGTCGTTAAGTTCGACGGACTCCGCGCTTCGAGCCCAATCATCGTCGCAACAGTCGACGGAAAGGTCATCGCCAACGTCCAGTCTTCTTCTAATGGCAGTGCTGTCATCGACCTCAATGCCTTCGGTCATGGACTTTATATTGTCAAGACAGCCACCGGCAGTTATAAATTTAAATTCTAATCTACACACAGAAAATCATCATGAAGAAAATAATACTCCTTTTCGCTGCCGTCATTGGACTGGCAACAACATCTCAGGCACAGACTGCCTATAATATGACCATCACAAAGGTAGATGGTACAACCGTCGTCATTCCGGCCGATTCAGTCACTTCCGTGACGTTCGCTGAGGCACAGACTCCGCAGGGCGACAAGACCGTTTACGAGCAGTGCGCCGGCAACTGGACTATGACTTACGCCGACTTCGACAACAACATTCAGGTTAAGGACCTCGTTGTATCCCTTCCTGACAAGTCTTCTGCCGATTACGGAACAGTCCTCAACGTTCATGCTCCTGGCTTCGTAGTAGGTTCTTCATCAACTTACGACATCGACTTCAAGCTGAATTTCACTTACGATGAGGCTGCCGGAACAGGCACTTTGTCTCTTGTTGTCGACAACCAGCCGGTCGGTGACTTCGCCCAGGGCTACAAACTGTTCCTCCGTTTAGAGGATACCGTCAACGAAAAGTGGGTTAGCGGTGAGTACAATTGGAACTTCACAGCTGCCAGCAACATCACAAGCGAATTGCCATCAGCCATCCGTCCTGCCGATCGTACAGCCCTGCTTGACCTTTGTGTCTATGATGGTGAGACCGCAACGGAGAACGCTCCTTTGCAGACTCTCGACTACATCAGCGGCGCTCGTCTGAAACTTATTAAGTAAAAGTTATATTCTCTTGGAGTAAATCATGTATTCTCTTGGAGTAAATCATGTATTCTCTTGGAGTAAATCATGTATTCTCTTGGAGTAAATCATGTATTCTCTTGGAGTAAATCATGTATTCTCTTGGAGTAAATCATGTATTCTCTTAGGGTTAAATTTATATTCTCATAAAGTAAATCTTATATTCCCTTCAACGTGAGAAGAATTCTCGCAATAATGATTATCATCATGCTGGGTTGCACTTCGGTGCATGCTCAGCAAACTCTTTCTGTTTCCGGCACTGTTGTCGACCATGACAGCGGTGAACCGATAGAGCAAGCTATAGTTTATTTGTCCGACAACACCCGCATGGCGATGACCGACCGAAACGGTCATTTCACCCTTGCCGGACTGAAAAGCAAGGACGCCTCGCTTCGGGTTGAGTGCCTCGGATACGAAAAGAAACTGTTGACCGTCGACGCATCGACAGCCCATCAGGTGAAGATTGACCTCCGTGAAGCAGGTCTTCAGCTGCAGAACGTAACCGTAACGGCAACCCGCAAGACCGAGGACAACACCACGTCATACCTTATCGACCGTGCCGCCCTCGACAACCAACAGATACTTAACCTCAGCGATATAGCCACACTGTTGCCCGGCGGCAAGAGCGTTAACTCCAGTTTGATGAACGACACCCGTCTTTCCCTGCATAGCGGAGAGGCAGAAAAGGGCAACGCTTCATTCGGAACGGCTATCGAGATGGATGGAGTCCGCCTTCAAAACAATGCCGCTATGGGTGAGACTCAAAGCGCAAGTACCCGCAATATCGCTTCAACCGACATCGAATCAGTCGAGATTGTTACCGGAATCCCGTCAGTTGAGTACGGAGACTTAAGCAACGGAATCGTCAAAGTAAAGACCCGCCGGGGCAGGACACCGTGGAATATCAGCCTTGCCGTCAATCAATACACCCGCCAAATAGGTGCAAGCAAGGGTTTCGGACTGAGCAACGGAGTGCTCAACACATCGATAGAACACACCCGCTCGTTCAGCGACCAGACCTCACCTCATACCTCATATCAGCGCAACACCCTCTCACTTAACTACCGTCAGACAGCCCACCTTGCCTCTTCTCCACTTTATTTCAATGTCGGATTGAATGGCAACTATGGCGGTTATAACTCCGAAGCCGACCCAGATGCATTCTCAGGAGCATACCGGAAACAGCGTGACTACACCCTCGGAGTCCATGCCGACATGAACTGGCAACTGTCCCGCTCATGGCTCAACAGCGTCCAACTCATCGGCTCTTTCACCTATAGCGACCGCAAATCAACATCAAATACCAATACAAGCAGCAGTACGGCACAGCCTTATCTCCACGGAAGAGAGCAAGGCTACTTCATCGCCACCGACTATGATACCGACCCGCCAGCGCCGGTTATCATGGGACCCACCGGTTATTGGTATGTCAAAAGCTATCGCGACAGCAAACCGATAAGCTATTCCCTGAAGCTCAAAGCCGACCATGTAGTCCGTTTCGGAACCAATGGCGAGAACCGTTTGCTTGCCGGAGCCGAGCTAATGGGCAGCAAGAATGAGGGCAGGGGAGTCTACTATGACGACCTCCGCCTGGCTCCTTCATGGCGTGAGTACCGCTATGACGACCTTCCTGCAATGAACAACTGGGCTTTCTATGCCGAAGACAGAGTCAGAATTCCGCTTACTCAGAACGGTGGAATGCTCCGTCTGACAGCCGGACTGCGTGAAGACCTGACCGTAATCGATAACTCCGACTATGGCACCGTAAGCAGTCTCTCGCCCCGTTTCAATGCCAAATGGACAGCGTTCAGCAATGCCCCCGGCTTCGTCAACGGCCTTAGCTTCTATGGCGGATGGGGTAAAGCTGTCAAGCTCCCGTCATTCGAAGTCCTTTATCCAAGTCCTTCATATACCGACCGACTGGCTTTCGCCCCAGCCACAACAGCCGACGGACGGGCTTTCTATGCCTATAACATAGTCCCGTCTAAGGCACTTTACAACCCCGGCCTAAAGTGGCAATCTACCCGTCAGTGGGAAGTTGGCGGCGAGCTCCGCACGTCCATTGCCGACATCTCCGTCTCGGCTTTCTTCACGAAGACCCTCGATCCTTACATTGCCACCACCGTCTTCCAGCCATACAGCTACCTTTTCACAGGTCAGCAGGCTCTCGACGGACTCGCGATACCCTTCGATAACCGCACTTACGGTATCGACCGGAATACCGGAATAGTAACTGTCACCGACTCACGAACCGGCAATTCCATCCAGCTTGATGGCCTTCAGCGCCATACCTACAACCAGAACGTGCAGTATACCAACGGTTCCCCGATATACCGGAGCGGCATAGACTACTCCATCGACTTCAAACCGATACGCAGCATCAATACATCCTTCAAGCTTGACGGAAACTACTACCATTATCATGGCGTCGAGCATTCACTCATAGCGTCGCTTCCCGAGAGTTCACAACAGAGCTCCGACGGACAGCCCTACCAGTATATAGGCTATTATGACGGCTCCAACGTCTATGGAACAGGTACCGCCGCTTACGCAACCGCGTCCAACGGAAGCCTCTCCAATCAGGCAAACCTCAACCTTACCATCACCACCCATATCCCAAAGGTAAGGCTCATCATAGCCATGAGGCTCGAAAGCTCACTCTTCGACTACCGCCGCAGTCTGAGCGAAGGACTCTCCGGCGAGACCCGTGGCGTGGTTCTCGACGATGCAGGCGACTACTTCGGAACACCTTACAACGGCAGTGTCCGCGACCATTATGTAGCCGTTTACCCGGAATATTACTCCACATGGGACAACCCTTCGGAGCGGATCCCGTTTGCCGAGAAGTTCCTTTGGGCACGCGACAACGACCAGCAACTCTATAACGACCTTGCCCATCTTGTCGTTAAGACCAACTACAGCTACCTTTTCAACCCCGACAGAATATCGGCTTACTTCTCAGCCAACCTCAATGTGACCAAGGAAATAGGGCGCCACGTCAGCGTTTCGTTCCTTGCCAACAACTTCCTGAACAGCCTTCAGAAGGTCAAGCACTCGCGGACCGGGCTCCGGACAACCATCTATAACACAGGATACATAACCCCGTTCTACTACGGACTTAGCGTTAGAATCAAAATATGAAACACTACATTATTATAATATACACCCTTGTGGCAGTCCTTACTGTCACCCTTTCGGCATGTTCCGACGACGACCTGAGCTATACCACCCATTCAGTCGGCGTGACAATAGTCGACTCAACGGGCACGCCCATAGCCCGGGAAGGCTTTGCCGTCAGCATGACCGATAGCCACGGCTCCGTTTACCGGCAGACAACCGATGCCAACGGAACAGCCAACTTCCATCTTCCCGACGACATTTATCAGGCAACGGCATCGAAGAGTGAAGTCCGCGATGCCCGCTCCCTCGTCTACAACGGCGTCACAAGCAACATCATCGTCAATTCCAACGTCACGTCGAAGATAAACGTCAGCGTCACCGAGTCGGGCACGATAATTATCAAGGAGATATATGTTGGAGGCTGTCGGCGTGACGATGGCAGTGGAACTTTCCAGCGCGACAAATACATTATATTATATAATAACTGTCCGCAGACCGTCACCCTGTCGAATCTCTGTATAGGAATAACCACCCCGTTCAATGCTTATGGCATAAACAACAACTATGGTACCGACGGCCGGCTGAACTATGCCGACGCCGACTTCATACCCGCCATCAGTGCGATATGGTATCTGCCGGGCGGCATGACATTCGCGCCTTACCAGCAAATGGTCATCGCCCTCAACGGAGCCGTCGACCATACAGCCACATACAGCAACAGTATCAACTTTGCCGACAGTAGCTATTATTGCACTTACGACCCACTCCGGTACAACAGCACGATGTTCTATCCGTCGCCGTCATCGCTCATTCCGACATCCCATTACCTCCGTGCAGTGAAGTTCGGTGACGAAGGCGAGGACGCATGGCCGCTGAGCACGTCGTCGCCAGCCATCTTCGTATTCTCCCTCGACAATGAAACTCCGGAGGAATTTGGTGCCAATGCCGACAATGTCTATTATGACGGAGGGATTGCCTCAGTGGCAAACACCTGCAAGAAAGTGCCTCGCCGCTGCATCCTCGATGGTGTGGAAGTCTATTCATCGACGTCAACCTACAATGGGAAACGCCTCACCCCCGACATCGATGCCGGTTACATAATGCACACCCCACGCCAGGGACACGCCCTCCTGAGGAAAACCGACACACAGGCGACCGCCTCGGCAGGACATACCGTCTACATTGATACGAACAACTCGACCAACGATTTCGAACAACTCGACCGTGCGTCGTTGGCTACAAAGAAGTAAACAATGCTAAGAACAATCAACAAATTACATACAAATTCCGGCAGAACGCTTGTCCTCGCCATAACCGCCGTCATCTCATTGTCGGCTTTCGGTCAGGACAGACTATGGCTCAACACCGGCAATGCGGCTGGTCTCGCCACTTACACTACCGACGGAAGCGACACTCTGAGCCACTATATCCCATCGACCAACAAGGCATGGCTGGGCGCCGGAGTATCAATGGGAAAGTTCCACAGCGTCGATGAGGGAAAGACTGAGTATCAGATGGGTGCCGGAGCACAAGCCGCTTACCGTCTGAACCGACAGACGGTGCTTGCAGGAGGCGTCTCCTATATTCATGGCGAGAAACGCAACGCTGCCGGGTCGGTGTGGTTCCGCCCGCAGGAAGCCCCGTTCAACATCACCGAAACCAGCGATTCCACCCGTGGAAACAAGAATAGCGACACCTATAATATATGGGGAGCTCTGAGCTACAACGTCTCCAATGCCTTTACCTTAGGCGTCGGCGCCGACTTCACAGCCGCCAATTATGCCAAGCAAAAGGATCCTCGGCAGAAGGACAACTACCTCGACTTCACCATTTCGCCGGGATTTATGTGGCGTCTTGGCGGCGGATTCGCCTTGGGACTCAACTATACCTATCGTCGGACAATGGAGAATATGACCTTCCGGCTAGCCGGAAGGCAGGACAAAGTCTATGAGTACCTTATCGACCGTGGCGCTTATTTCGGACGGACGGAGACCACCGACGAGACCGGATATACCGATGATAGCTTCGAAAAGCCACTACTCGACGAAAGTCACGGCGCCGGATTGCAGCTAGAGATCTACTTCGGACGTGCCACTTGGCTCAACCAACTGGACTATTACCACCGGCACGGACATTACGGCGAGGAGTCGCAGGCTCAGATTCAGTTCTCCCGCCACTCCGGCGACGGGTTCAACTATGACTCTTGGCTGGAGTTCCACGGGCGACAAAAAGATATGATTCACGGTCTGCAACTGCATGTCGACTATGAGAAAGTGACCACCCGTGAGCGTGTCTACCGCTCGGAAACATCCGAATCGGGCGTCACCGACATCCATTATTATGGTAGCCGTGAGTCAGGACGATGGCAGAAAGGCTCTGTCCGGCTTAGCTATCAGTACGACCCGACGGGCGAGGAGCGTGGCTATGACATGCTCAGTAACCAGCCGGCGGCATGGAGTTTCTTCGCCGATGCAGGCTATTCCTACCGCAACACTACAGCTTCGCTCTATCCGTTCTACCGCCAACAGAAGCTCCACGACTTCGGAATCAGTGCCCGTGCGAAGTACGTCCGTCCGGTAGGCGATGTCCGTGCCGGTGGCAGTTTGTCGCTCGGAATGCTCTTCGGAGGCGGCGACAAGGCTATTGACGGCGACTGTGCCACACCAGCCGATGGTCAGACTCGTCCGCAGACCCCGTCAGTCCTGCTTGACCGGAGCTATGAGTATGCCACGGCGACACGCCTGAATTCCGCCATCGGTGTGTACGTCTATGTTCCCGTGAGTGCCGGTCATTACCTCAAAATCCATCCGTCTTACTCGCTTCAGAAGGCTTTCGGCATCGATTACCTCGAAGGAAGTGCCCGCAATGAAGTAAGATTGACCGTCGAGTATGGGTTCTGATTCATTGTTTTGAGCCTTTTTATTTCCCCGATTTCCATGCAATCCATTGTAGGGGCGCACCTTGAGTGCGTCCCTACGGTGGGTCGGAGGAAACACCGGAGATTGCCGGGGCTATGCTGTTTGGTGTTCGTTTGCCTTGCGGTACGTGCCCTTTTGAATTGCAGGAGGTTATCTTTTAAGTTACGAATGATACCCAATTACGAATTATTTTAATTTATAAACTATTTAATAATAAATTAAAAAGCTTTTATTTTCAATTTAAAAACAAATCAAAAATAATTTATTTTCTATCTTAATAGATACCCTTTTACAATACAATTAATTATCAATAGCATTGTAAAAGAGCATTCCTTGGAATTCGAAAAATAATCAGCCACATTTTGTTATTTCCTCTGTTTTCACTAACTTTGTGCGTTATAATCGTGTAAATAACAGAGTATGAAGATATTTTGCTTGGGAATGAACTATCCGCAGCACAATAAATCGCTGCACGGAACGTTTAATAAACCGGAGGAGCCTGTCATCTTTTGCAAGACCGACTCGGCATTACTGAAGAATGGCAAACCGTTCTTTATCCCCGATGATTTGGGGCGGATAGAGTACGAGGGCGAACTCGTCGTGCGCATCTGCCGCCTGGGCAAGAGCATTCCCGTGCGCTTCGCCCATAGGTATTACGACGCCCTGACGGTTGGAGTAGACTTCACGGCACGTGAATTGCAGGCAAAGCTTCGTGCGAAAGGGCTGCCGTGGGAACTCAGCAAGGGCTTCGACGGTTCGGCGGCGATAGGCGAGTGGATTCCGAAGGAGAAACTGCCGGAGCCGGGCAGACTTCGTTTCCGCCTCGACATCAATGGAAAGACGGTGCAGGAAGGCTGCGATGCCGACATGTTCTACTCTGTCGACGAGACGATTAGTTATATAAGCCGGTGGTTTACGCTGAAGACCGGCGACCTGCTTTACACCGGATGTCCTGCGGGATGCGGTCCGGTGAATATCAATGACCATATCGAGGGGTATATTGAGGAAAGGAAGACGACGGACTTCTGGTGTAAGTAGGAATGAAAAATCCCCACAAAGCCTCATGGAAATCCCCACCAAGCCTCCCCCAAGGGGAGGATGTTTGATTACCTACGTAATATTAAGTAGATGAAAATGAAAGGAAGTTTTACGGTAAGACTTATGACCATAATCGTTGCGTTATTTGCAACGATAACTGCCGACGCACAGACTCAGAGATTCTTCAACCTGACCGTTGAGGACATTGAGATTGACTCTATGCTGCCGGAGTTTACCTATTCGATACCGTTGGGAAAGAACTATGCCGACTCCATTTATGACTTGGAGATACGCTATCCCGACTTCATCGACATGAACGAGCATGATATTGAGCTGTATAATAAGGTGAGCGGCGAGAAGCTTCCGCAACTTCCGGAGATAAGAAAGCGTATCGTTGTCGACCGGAAATACGGTAGCCTGGAGTTTGGACTGACACCAATCGTCGAGCGTGATGGCAAGAAACAGTTCCTCGTGAGCTTCATGATAGCCCTCACTTCTCGTCCGAAGCCAGCCTCTCCGGCACATGTCAAGTCAATGGCTCCGTCGCAGTCGGGCAACGGTTTGGTCAGAAAGGCTGACGCCGCAACGCCTGCCGAGCGCTATGCAGCCCATAGTAAGCTTGCTTCGGGAACATGGATTAAGATTCGTGTGCCTAACGACGGTATCTATCAATTGACCGATGCGTTCATCCGCCAGTGCGGATTCAGTGACCCGTCGAAGGTCCGCATCTTCGGTTATGGCGGTCATTTGGAGGACGAGGCACTGGTCGGCTCTGAGCTTGTACAGTATGATGATGTGCCGGAAGTGCCTACTTGCATCATCAACGGTCGCCGCCTGTTCTATGGGCGTGGACCCGTCAGTTGGACTTCGGCGACTACAAACACTCGTACCCGCAATCCTTATTCGCAGTATGGATACTATTTCCTGAGCGATATTGACGGCACACCGCTGACCGTCGACAGTACAACGTTCATGAGTCAGGAGTATATCCGTGCCAATGATTACCACTCATTGCATGAGGTCGACAACTTCGCCTGGGCTCAGAAAGGTCGCCGGCTTGTAGAGAACGACCCTATTTCGGTTGGTTCTTCGCGCAATTATGCCTTCCCGAACACGGGCAATGCCACTGGGGCTACTGTCTCAATGGTAGTCACTTCGAACGTCAACTCACAGTTTACGGTCAATTTCAACGGCGAGCCTATCCAGTCGTCGATAACCAACTACAGCATAAACCTCGGTAGTCTTGAAGTTGCCGCCGAGCGCAGTGTTATCCAGCATGTCGACAGTCTGCACGCCAACGACACTATAACGGTGACTTGCGTGAGTGGCGGACCAGTCCGTCTGGACTATATCTCATTGACTTACGACACGCCACGGCAGTTGCCCGACCTAGCCAACGCTAAATTCCCCGTTCCTGAATATGTCTATGGCATAACCAATCAGGACCACCACGCCGACAAGAATGTCGATATGGTGATAATCATTCCGACGAGCCAGAAGCTCCTTTCGCAGGCTAAGCGCATAGCCACCCTCCATCAGCAACGTGACGGATTGTCGGTTAGAATTGTCCCTGCCGACGAACTCTATAATGAGTTCTCCAGCGGAACGCCTGATGCGGGAGCCTACCGCCGGTATCTGAAGATGATGTACGACCGTGCAACCAACGACTCGCTGTTGCCGAAGACGCTCCTTCTGTTCGGCGATTGCGTGTGGGATAACCGCATGCTGACGTCAGACACGAGGACGTTCAACCCCGACGACTATCTCCTTTGCTTCGAAAGTGAGAACTCTTACCACGAGGCTTACAGCTACGTCGACGACGGATGGTTCACCCTTCTGGACGATGGCGAGGGCGGAAGCAACTATAGCATAACCCATACTGACAAGGAAGACATGGGCGTCGGACGGTTCCCAGTGACAACGGAAGCCGACGCAAAGACGATAGTCGACAAAATATATAATTATGTCGGCAACCGTAATGCGGGCGGATGGCAGAACGTTATCCTCTTCTTGGCACAGGACGGCAACAATAACTTGCACATGCAGGATGCCGACCTTGCGGCTGAGCGCACTATGGCGGCTCACCCGGGATTCGTCGTCAAGAAGGTCTACTATGATGCTTATCCGCGTGTGACAACTGCAACGGGCAATACATACCCTGAGGTTCGACGCATTTTGCACAAGCAACAGAACGAGGGCGCACTGTTGTTCGACTATGCCGGACACGGAGCTGCCAATACGTTGTCGGGTAACGGAGTTGCCGAGATAACCGACTTTGCCAATTTCACCAACACGAATATGCCAATATGGGTGACAGCCAGCTGTGATATTATGCCGTTCGACGGCACTCACCCGAATATTGGTGAGACCGCCCTTCTCAATACTCATGGTGGAGTTGTTGCCTTCTATGGCACTGCACGAACCGTTTACGCCCAGGACAATACACCTCTGAACATTGCGTTCATGAAGAATGTGCTCAGCTCCGACAACGGAAAGCCTATCACTCTGGGTGAGGCTTCGCGCCTTGCCAAGAATGAGATGATAACCGGAAGGCAGGATCTCAGCCAGAACAAGCTTCAGTTTGCGCTGTGCGGCGACCCGGCTATGTCGCTGAATCTGCCGTCGCAGACGGTTGTCATCGACTCAATCAATGGTGTCAGCACGACGGCTGAGAACCAGCCTATGCTCCATGCAGGGTCTGTTTGCCGTGTCGTCGGACATATCGAGGATAACGGTCAGACGAATACCGACTTCAACGGACTGCTCTCGGCAACGGTGCGCGATACCCGTGAGTTGGTTACTTGTCGCCGCAACGACCCGTCAACGGATGAGGCTTTCACGTTCTACGACCGTCCTAATATCCTTTACACGGGCAATGACAGCGTACGCAACGGACGTTTCAGCCTTGCTTTCGCCGTACCTTTGGACATCAATTACTCTGATGGTTCAGGTCTGATGAACGTCTATGCCGTCAACAATGAGCGGACTGTCATAGCCAACGGATACTCTGAGGCATTCCAGGTGAACGGCTCTGACTCTATTGCCAATGACTCCATAGGCCCGTCGATATACTGTTATCTGAACAGTCCGTCGTTCGTCAATGGCGGCGATGTCAACAGTACGCCTTATTTCGTGGCTAATATCAAAGACAAAAATGGTATAAACGCTTCCGGTACCGGTATCGGTCATGACATGCAACTCATCATCGATGGCAACATAAATCTTACGTACAATCTGAATAATAACTTTACTTATGATTTCGGTTCGTACACCAGTGGGTCGACATTCTACAGCATTCCTGAGCTCGAGAGCGGTCACCATCAGTTGCTTTTCCGTGCCTGGGACATACTGAACAACTCCAATACGGCTACGCTCGACTTCAATGTCGTCAATGGATTGAGGCCTGACATTAGCAATATCAGTGTGACTAACAACCCGGCTTCGACCTCGACAACGTTTATAGTACAGCATAACTTTGCCGGTGCTAACGTCGATGTCATAATCGATGTGTTCGATATGAGCGGCAGAATACTTTGGCAGCACGAGGCAACGGGAGTCTCCACGGGCAACACGTTTACCGTTGATTGGGACCTGACATTGTCCGGCGGAGGACATCTCTCGACGGGAGTCTACCTCTATCGGGTACGCCTGGGCTCTAACGGCAGCAAGAAAGTGTCGAAAGCTAAGAAACTCATCGTTATAAACAATAATTAGTGGAAGATTGCGTTAATAAGGATAACACATAGAAACAACTAGAAAAGTTAATGAAGGAAATACATATCAGACTATGGGTAGCGCTTGTGTTCGCTATGGCTGTGCTGACAGCCTCGGCTCAGGACAAGCGTGATATGTTCAACCCGGTTAAAACTGAGGTGACATCGCAGACCATCGCTCCTGACGCCCGTGCGGGTGGTATGGGTGATGTCGGTGCGGCTACCGACCCTGATGTTAACTCGCAATACTGGAATCCGGCTAAGTATCCGTTTACTATCAGCCGTGCGGGAATAGCATTGAACTATACCCCGTGGCTGCGCCAGCTGGTAAACGATATTGACCTGGCGTACGTTGCAGGCTATTACCGTATTGGTGATTATAGTGCGGTTAGTGCGTCTTTCCGTTATTTCTCTCTCGGTGAGGTGCAGACGGGGTCGTCACAGAGCTCTGATGCCGACATGACAGTCAACCCGTATGAGATGTCGTTCGACGTGGCTTACTCGCTTATGCTTAGTGAGCACTTCTCTTTGGCGGCTGCCGTCCGTTGGATTTACTCTGACTTGAAGTACGACTATACCGAGGACAGTAAGCCGGGCTCTGCCTTTGCGGCTGATATTGCGTGCTACTATCAGAATTACTTCAACATAGGAAGCCGTGAGTGCCAGTTGGGTCTCGGTCTGAATATCTCCAATATCGGTTCTAAGATTACAATGGGAACCGACGACCGGTCGGAGTTCATACCGACAAACATGCGACTCGGTGCTTCTCTTATGGTCCCGATCGACGAATACAATAAGTTCACCATTGCCGCTGACGCAAACAAACTGCTTGTTCCTACTTATCCGCAACAGAAAGAGGGGGAAAGTACTGAGGCTTATCAGGAGAGAGTCCAGAAGGATTACTATGACGTGTCGAGTATTTCGGGAATATTCAAGAGCTTCAGTGATGCTCCTGGTGGATTCAAAGAGGAAATGCAGGAGGTCCAGTGGAGCCTTGGCGCCGAGTATACCTACAACGACCGATTCAGCGTTCGTGCAGGTTATCACCATGAGAGTGAGAACAAGGGTAACCGAAAGTACTTCACCGTTGGTGCCGGATTCAAGATGAGTGTGTTCTCTTTGGATGCCGGTTACGTCATAGCAACGGCTAAGAGTAACCCGCTCGACCAGACTTTGCGATTCACCCTTGCCTTCGATATGGACGGTATTAAAGACTTGTTCCATAGAAGATAATGGCAGGTCTGATAAACAAAATATTCCTACAGCCTACAAACAATAGCCTGATTCAACTCTTCCGCTATTGTTTTGTGGGCGGTTTTGCGTTTATAGTAGATGCCGGTGGATTGTTCGTGCTTACCGAATATGCAGGGATTTATTACTTGCTCTCAGCCACAATATCGTTCATTCTCGGTCTTGTGGTCAACTATTTACTAAGCACGGCTTGGATATTCAAGAAGTCAAAACTGTCCAACCGATGGACTGAATTCTTGATTTATTCGGTTATTGGGGTTGTGGGGCTTGGATTGAACACGCTGTTCCTTTGGCTGTTCACCGATTGCCTTCATATCTATTATATGCTATCTAAAATTATAACGGCGGCATTGGTAATGCTGTGGAACTTCTTCGCAAGGAAGATAATACTCTTTAAATAGCCATGGAAAAAAGCAAAAAGAAAGCAATAATAGCAGGAGCCGGACCGGCTGGTCTTACGGCGGCGGCAACGTTTCTGGATGAAACCAACATTCAGCCGGTTGTCCTTGAACAGTCGGATGAGATAGGAGGATTGTCCAGAACGGTACGCACCAAAGGCGGAAACCGTATGGATATTGGTGGGCATAGGTTCTTTAGTAAGAGCCAGAGGGTGCTCGATTTCTGGCGTCGGACTATGCCTTTGCAGGGTAGTCCGTCGAAGGATGATATTCTGTTGGACAGAAAGAAGACCCTTGCTCCGGGCGGTCCTGACCCTGAAACGACCGACCGTGTGATGCTTCTCCGTGAGCGTGTTTCCAGAATTTACTACCTTCGGAAGTTCTTCGACTACCCGGTTTCATTGAAGTGGCAGACCTTCGCTAATATGGGATTGCTGCGGACGTTGCGTGTCGGGATAGGTTATTTGGCCTCTTTGCTGCACAAAAGAAAGGAAACTTCACTGGAGAATTTCTATATAAACAGGTTCGGACGTCCGCTTTACAGCATGTTCTTTGAGGATTATACGGAGAAAGTCTGGGGTGTACATCCGTCCAAATTGGGGGCTGATTGGGGCTCTCAAAGAGTGAAGGGACTGTCGATTATAACTGTTCTTAAGGATGCCTTGATGACTAAATTGCACCTGAAGAAGAAAAAGGTGGAGACTTCTCTCATCGAAGAATTCGTATATCCTAAGTTCGGACCTGGCCAGCTTTGGGAAACAGTTGCCGACGATGTAATCAACCGTGGGGGCGTCGTAACGACTAATTTCGATGTCACTGAGGTGCATGTCAGCGGTAATCATGTCGATTGGATAGCCGGAATAGACAATGAAGGCAACAAGAAACGCATGGAATGTGACTACTTTCTGTCGTCAATGCCTATCAAAGATCTCGTTAATGCCTTAACCGGAATAACGGTTCCGGACGACGTTAAGGCTATTGCTACGGCTCTTCCTTACCGTGACTTCATAACCGTTGGACTCTTGGTCAAGGACTTGAAGATACACAACAATACCAAAATTCACACTTACAACAACCGTGTTCCGGACACTTGGATATACATTCAGGAGCGTGGAGTGAAGATAGGACGCCTTCAGATATTCAATAACTGGTCGCCGTATCTGGTCTCCGACTATAAGAGCACAATGTGGATTGGGCTTGAATACTTCTGTTCCGAGGGCGACGAGCTCTGGAATATGTCCGATGACGACTTCATAAAGATGGCTGCTTCGGAACTCGAGAAGATTGGAATCATCGACAGAAAGGATGTTATCAGTGGCACACGGGTACGTGTAAAGAAGGCTTATCCGTCATACTTCGGCTCATACTATCAGCTTGGAAAGGTGCGTGAATTCCTCGATTCCATCGATAATCTTTATTGCATCGGACGAAACGGACAGCACCGTTATAACAATATGGACCACTCAATGCTCACCGCTATGGAAGCAGTTGATGCCATTCGTGACCATAAATCCGACAAGAAAGCTGTTTGGTCGGTCAATACTGAGGAAGAGTATCACGAAGAGAAGACGTCACAAGACAACAATTAATCACCTTTCAGAGTCATGACTAAACCACGCCTCACCCGCTATCAAACCATACTTGTTGCCGTTGCTGCCCTTGTAACGCTGTTCATGCTTGCATACGGACAGGTCGGCGGACCCGATACCCACACATATATCAATGCCTGGCCGACCATCGCTTCGGGTCATCTCGACAAGATGCGGACACCCGTTTATCCGCTTTTCATTGGATTGTTTGAGGCTATCAGCAAGGTACATCGGGACTTCTTGCTTATTCTCTTTCAGAATATTGTGGCTTGCATAGCCCTTTACTACGCTTATAAGATTATCATCCGGTTGACAAAATCAGCGAAGGCTGCCTTCTGGACGGTGCTCGTTATGGCTGTTCTTCCTGCCTTTATTGTCTATAGGAACATCATCATGACCGAATCGTTTGCCATCTCCGGTTCAATATTCCTTATATATTGCACCCTTGGAATCTATGATGGACGGTCACGATGGAATCTCCTTGGCTTTGCTTTCTGGCTGTTGTTCCTCATTTTCCTGCGTCCTTCCTTTATTTATATGTTGCCTGTTTTTGCTGTCGCGATGGGTCTGATAATATGGAAAAAGCCAGCATTGCGCAAACGTGCCGGTATTGCCTTGCTGTCAATCGTGGCTGTTACAGTCGCCCTCCTTGGCTACATGCAAGCCTTTTATAATGAATATGGTGTCTTCTCGACGACCTCTATAGGCACAGAGAACGACGTCTTCATAATGCGGCAGAGTGGCGATCTCGACCCTTCGAAGACCAATGACAAGGCTCTAGCCGACTATATCACGAAAATATATAACGAGCACGGCACCGGATTATACACCAACGAATACCTTGGAATAGTAGGAAAGGAAGCTGCCCACATCTATGAAGACTGGGATCTTGTGACCGTTCATAACCTCGTGAAAGCCTCCAAGACATGGAAGAACCAACTGAAAGGCGTCGCTATCCGGACATATTATGCCGGTTCATCGGAATTCCTCTATCCCCGGATGTCGTCACCGTTCGCAATGTTCAATGCCACAATAGGCTGGATATATCTACTTCTCATACTCTATTCAATATGGATTGTGGCTGTATGGCGTGCCACCCGGCATCTCCCTTGGGAGTCCTTCTTGCTGTTGATGCTTGGCGGAAGCAATGTTATTGTAGCCGTTGTAGGTGCTTACGGGCAGGCTGAAGGCGAGTGGGGCAGACTTATCAGTCCGTCGCTGTTCATCTATTTCATCATGTTTGCGCAGCTGTCCCTTGTCTGTTTAAAGAAAATAAGAAAATAAATAATGGAAAACAAAAAAAATACTCCCACTCCGTTCCGTGTCGGAATGGGCTATGATGTACACAAACTCGTTGCCGGACGGGACCTTATCCTGGGCGGAATAAAGATTGAAAACGACCGTGGCTTACTTGGTCACAGCGACGCCGACGTGCTTATCCATGCCATCTGCGACGCTCTCCTTGGTGCCGCCAACATGCGCGACATCGGCTATCACTTCCCTGATACGTCCGATGAGACCCTCAATATGGACTCAAAGATTATCCTCAAGAAAACCGTTGAGCTTATTGCGACCAAGGGGTATATCGTCGGGAATATCGACGCTACTGTCTGTGCCGAGCGTCCTAAGCTCAATCCTCATATCCCTGCCATGCAGGAATGCCTTGCTAAAGTTATCGGCTGTGACCCCGATGCTGTCTCCATCAAGGCAACGACAACTGAGCATCTGGGCTTTACTGGACGTGAAGAGGGCATCTCTGCCTACGCAGTTGCACTAATAGTAAGTGCATAGCCTAACCAAGCCTTCCCGCATGGGAAGGATGTTTATTACCTTGTTAAACATTAAGTAAACTGAGTATTTAACATCCTTCCCATGCGGGAAGGCTTGATTAGGCTTTTATATATATAAAAAAAACGCTGTAACTCTCACGAGCCCCAGCGTTTAAGCCTATGTTTAACTAAAAATCCTTTCAAATCGAACTTCAGCCTCACGGCCTCCGTTGTCATCCTTTTACGAATCTGTTAAACTTCTACCTTAAAATAAAATAACTAAAAACCTAAATCTATTACTACTAACCTAAACAATCTATTAACCTTTTGACGATGCAAAGTTACAACCGTTTTTTCCTTTTTGCAAGTGTTTTCGAATATTTTTTATGCTAAATGATACTTTTTTGATTTATATCAAGTAAATTGCTGAAAATTGTGTACGTGCACAACGTTTTGTTGGTCAAACGTGTCCGCACACAATTATTATTTTGCTCTTTTTCTTGCAGTTCGTACCTTTTTCACTACCTTTGCAAAAACAAAACACTTTACTTCTATGAGAGTACTCATTATCAACACCTCAGAGAAGACCGGCGGCGCAGCTGTTGCTTCCAACCGGCTGATGAATGCGCTGAACAATAACGGCGTGAAGGCTCGCATGCTTGTTCGTGACAAGGAAACAGATGAGATAACCGTTTCTCCGGTTGGTCATCCGTGGCTGGCTCAGTGGGCGTTCCTTTGGGAACGGCTGTGTATTTTCTTCCACTTGCACTTCAGTCGTAAGCATCTTTTTGAGATAGACATTGCCAATGCCGGTATCGACGTTACTCATACACGTTATTTCAAGGAAGCTGACGTTATTCACTTGGAGTGGATAAACCAAGGCATGCTTTCGCTGAACGGCATCCGCCGAATACTCGACTCCGGTAAGCCTGTCGTGTGGACGATGCACGACCTGTGGCCTGCGACAGCCATTTGTCATTATGCCCGTGGCTGCAAGAGCTATCAGTCGTCCTGCCATAACTGTCCGCTGTTGCCGGGTCGTAGTGATAACGACCTGTCGGCAAAGGTCTGGCGGAAGAAACGTAAGATAATTCACAATCGCACGATACATTTCGTTACTTGTAGCAAATGGCTCCAGCGTCAGGCTGAGGTCAGCGGCTTATTCCATCACCAGACGGTAACGGCTATCCCTAATCCAATCAACACTCATGTGTTCCATCCCGACAACAAGGAGCAGGCTCGCCGACGCCTCGGACTACCTGTCGACAAGCGTATAATCCTCTTCGTCTCTCAGAGGGTGACCGACGAGCGGAAGGGTATGGCTTACTTCGTTGAGGCTGTTAGCAAACTCGCCGACAGTGACCCGACAGCTAAGTCGACAACGGCAGTGGCTATCCTCGGCGGTCATGGCGAAGAGATTGCCGGACGGCTCGCCTTGCCGGCATTCCCATTGGGATATGTCTCTGACGACCGGAAGATAGTTGATGTCTACAACAGCGCTGATGTTTTCGTCCTCCCATCGCTTGAGGATAACCTGCCAAACACAATCATGGAAGCGATGGCTTGTGGAGTTCCGTGTGTCGGATTCAATGTCGGTGGTATACCTGAGATGATAACGAATGGCATTACCGGTTATGTCGCCAAGGAGCGTGATGCCGACGACCTGGCTAAGGGAATCGTCTGGGCTCTCGACCCATCACGCAGCAAGTCGCTGTCGGAGCAATCGGTATCGAAGGTTCAGCTTGAGTATTCCGAGCATGCCGTGGCAATGAAGTATATCGATGTTTATACTGATGCCCTGGCTCAGAAGGGATACAATATTTAAGGGAAGAGTGAAGAACGAAGAGTGAAGAATTGAGAGAGAAACCCCAAAATGTGATGAATGGATAACTAAGATTGAAGACAAAAGGATGAAAATAACAATTATAACGATAACATATAATGCGGAGAAAGTCCTCCGACCGACATTGCAATCGGTGTTCCGACAAACTCACGATGATGTCGAACACTGGATAATTGATGGCGCGTCGAAGGACGAGACTGTCCATATAGCTGAGGAATATAAGCGTCATAACGATGGAACGGACAATGGTCATGAGGTGAAAATACTCTCTGAGCCTGACGGCGGGATATATTTCGCGATGAACAAAGGGCTGCAGCGTGCCACAGGCGACTATATCCTATTCCTTAATGCTGGCGACACCCTGGCTTCGAATGATACGCTCGACGAGGTCTGCGCCAGTGTGGGCGATGGCGAGGAACGGCCGGCTGTAATCTATGGCGATACCGACATCGTTGACTCGGAGTACCACTTTGTGCGTCATCGCCGCCTTTCGCCCCCTAAGCACCTGACTTGGCGCTCGTTCCGGTGGGGTATGCTGGTGTGCCATCAGGCTTTTTATGCCCGCTGCGACATTGCCAAGGATATTCCTTACGATACTCAATTCCGCCATTCCGCCGATGTAGACTGGTGTATAAAGGTACTTAAAGAGGGAAAACGACGCCACTTGCCGAACCGCCGTGTCCATGCTGTTGTGGCGAACTTCCTTGATGGTGGCGATACGATTCAGAACCACAAGGACTCGCTGAAGGAGCGCTTCCGGGTTATGTGCCGCCATTACGGAGTGGTAACGACCGTCGTCATGCATGCGTGGTTTGTTATCCGCGGCTTCTTCAAAAAGTAAACTGCCTTTTCGTCCCCTACCTTTTTTTATAACTAAGAACCTGAATGATTAACAAAGAACAACTCCACCGGCGCATTGAGCTTGCCGGAAACAAAAAACCGTCAATGCTCCGCCGTAAGCAGGATCATGACTACCAGTCCCGCAGGATGTACATGGTGACGATGGTTACTGAGGATCGCCAGCCCCTCTTCGGGACTGTTGTTGGCGATCCCCACTTGCCTGTGGATAGCCCTGGTGCGCCCAGGACTGTGCCGTCGGAGCTGGGGGTGGCAATAACCGCCTGCTGGTATGAGATAGAGAGGCGTAATGACGATATTTCTGTTGTTGCTTTTCAGCTTATGCCCGATCACTTCCACGGTATCCTGTTTGTGAAGGAGCACATAGACAAGCATTTGGGGACGATCCTTAACGGCTTCAAGACGGGCTGCCGCCATGCCTTCCAGCGCTTGTGCCCTGTCGAGTACGCCGTCGCATTGCGACGGCAAACGCAACGACGAGGGCGGCATGACGATAATCACGGCATTCTCTTTGCCCCGGGCTATAACGACAAGATACTCTTGCGCGCCGGCCAGCTTGACAACTGGAAGCGATACTTAGCCGATAATCCCCGGCGCCTTCTGGTGAAGAGACAGCACCCGGAGTTCTTCCGCGTGCAGAGGGCGATGGCATGGAAAGGAATGACGTTCTCGGCCATCGGCAACCTGTTCTTGCTCCGAAAGCCGTTCCTCGTTCAAGTGCAATGCTCGAGAAGACTGACGGAAGAGCAGATAAAGGAAAAGACCGATGCCACACTAAAGCTGTGCCAGCAAGGTGCCGTCCTTGTTTCGCCGTCAATCTCACCTGGTGAGAAAGCCATTATGCGAGCAGCCTTTGAGAAGGGCTATCCGGAGATAATCATTAAGAACAATGGCTTCGCACCATTAACGAAGCCGTCGGGGGCGAGCTTTGATGCCTGCGCCAGTGGGCAGCTGCTTTTCCTCGGTCCTACTTTCCACAGCAATGAGAATAAAACCATAAAGCGCTCGGAGTGCCTTAATCTTAATGATATTGCTGAGCGGCTCTGCCGTTAGCGGCTTTCCGTTCGGAAATATCTGCCTGCTTGCGTTGCTGTCGGTGCTGTCTTGAATTGTAGGCAGTGCCCTTTTGTCTTGTAAAGGGGCATCTTTTAAAATTGTTTTTAATTTATTTTTGTTTTGATTTTAAATTATTATTTTTGTTTTTTAATTTAATTTTGTTTGCTTTTTAATTTACTTTCAATTTTAAAACGAACCCTTTTACAACTTAAAAGATGGCTAGTTGCAGTTTAAGAAGGGCTCAGTTGCAGTTCAAAACGGGCTCAACGATTGTGCGAAAGATACAAAAAAGCCGTGGCTTCCGGTAGTGGAGGTCACGGCTTTTACTGTTTATTACGATATGGAACCTGTTAATATCCAGGATTTTGAGTCATGTTTGGATTGCTCGTCAGGTCGATGGCAGGGATAGGGTAGACTTTGTACCGGGAGTCAACGCTTGTTCCGCCCGGTTTGCCGCCCTTGAAGTCCCACAGATAACCGCTGCCGGTGAATAGTCCGAAACGGACGAGGTCGGAGCGGCGACGACCCTCGAAGAATGTCTCACGGCACCATTCGTCGATGAGAAGCTGTGCGCTTATGTTCGTTATTCGGCTGGCGTGAGCACGGTCACGGAGCACGTTGATGTCGGCAATAGCTGCTGCATTGTCGCCCAACCGCCACTCTGCTTCAGCGCGGGTAAGGTAAATAACACCAAGGCGGAACAGCGGAATGTCGGTATCGTCGAACGTATCGCTATGGCGTCCGCTGAGGTCAGAGCGGAGATTCGTCCACTTTACAATTGACGCCCCTTGGTTGAAGTTGTGGATGGTCTGCCCCGGATTGATGGTGCGGAAGCCACCTCCGACTCCCATGTAGAGCAGCGCCCGGTCGTCGCCGGCTTTCTTCTGGACATCCTTTGTCGATATTCCGAGCGAGTCATCGTAGGCTATGCATTGCGCCTCGGTATGCCCTTTGTAGTCGTCAGCCTGCCGCTCTGTTGCCTGTGGCATCTCCTCAGAGTTAGCGAAGAACTTCTTCACGAGATCCTCACGGGCGAAGTAGCAGCTCCAGTAGTTGTTGGTGTTGCGGTAAGGCATACCCGAAATGCACGTCGAAGCTATGAGGAACGTCGATCCGGCATACTCCTCGGTCTTGTCGCCGTCCTGCCGGATAGGGAAGATTATCTCCTTCATAGCCTGCTGGTTGACGTCGTTGTCGCCCATGAACAGCTGCTCATATCCTGTGAAACCATTGACCGTGTTGGTCGAGAGGGCATATTTGCCGCTGTTGATGATGCGGTCGCAGTAGTCCTTTGCCTTCTTGTAGTCGTTGATTTTGCCGTCGGTGTAAACTTCGGAGTTCAGTGCCAGCTGTGCATGAAGGGCAAAGGCAGCCCCCTGGTCAGCACGTCCGAAGTTCTCGGAATTGTCGAATGAGCCAATAGTGGCAAGCGTGTCCTCGATGTTTGTCAGCTCCCGGTCGAGCCAGTTGTACAGGTCGACGTTGGCTTTCTCGGTCGGCTTGGTCGAAATATCGAACCTGAGCTTGAACGGAGCCTTATGGAACAGGTCGAGGAAGTAATAGTAATGCAGCGCACGCAGGAAGCGGACCTCAGCCGAGAGCTGCGGTCCTGCGTTGCCGGACTCCTCGGTCAGGAACTGATTATACAGTGTAATGTCGTATGCCATGCGCATGTATGCCCAGCGTGCACGGGTGGAGTTTGCCGTCCAGGCAAGGTTGGTAATAGCCGGAACGTCCTCGTCGTTCTGCCAAGCCCACAGACATTCGTCCGAAGGCATGTCCTCGAGGTTGAACACCGTGCGGTAGAATCCCTTCTCGCCTTCGTCCTCGCTGAGGTCAGGATCGCCCGACGGACCAATCTGTCCGGTCACGCCGAGAGTGGCATATTGCTTGGCAAGCAACTGCATCATATCGTAGGATGGCGACGACTTCGGGTCGATGGATGATATATCGAGCTCGTCGGAGCAGGAAGTGACGCCGAGTGCCAGCATTGCTACAGCCGCTGCCTTTAGAAGTATATGTTTCATTTCAGTCTTTGTCGTTTAATTGTTTGTTCTCGAATGACCGCCGGAGTTAGAAGTTAAGGTTGACGCCTAACTGGAAACTGATTGGGCGAGGGTAGGGGTTGGAGTCGATGCCGCTTGACACCTCAGGGTCAATACCGTCGTACTTGGTTATCATGAACGGGTTCTGGCATGTGAAGTAGACACGTCCGTCGAGTGCCTTGATGCCCGTTCGGGTCGTGACGAGTGCCGGGAATGTGTAGCCGATGGTGATGTTCGTGCACTTCAGGAATGACGCGTTGCGCACGAAATAGTCGCTGAGGTAGTTCTGGACAATGCCTGTTCCGGTCCATCCCAGTGCCACGGCTTCGGGTGAGCTGTTGTGGAACGACGTGTTGGCAAAGAGTCCGCCCGGCGAGATAACGGCGTTGCGAGACAGAAAATCGTAGTAGACATAGTTGCCGACGGATGCGTGGAACGACGCGCTGAGGTCCCAGTTCTTGTAGAGGAACTTCGTGGTTAATCCCATAATGACATCCGGAGCCGGGTCTTTGTAGTAGTAACGGTCGCCGTCGTCGATTATGCCATCGTTGTTACGGTCGACTACCGCGCCCTCGATTGGCTTGCCCTTGCTGTCGTAAGCCTGCTGATAAACGAAGAAACTGTTCAGAGGCTGACCGACTTTGTAACGCTGGATGCGGGTGCTGTTGCCTCGGCTGACGTGGTTGTCGTTGTTCCATATCCAGTCGGTCGAACCGGAGTCGAGCTTTGTTATCTCGTTGCGGTTCCATCCGACATTGTATGTTATCTGCCATGTGAAGTCCTTGGTGACTATCGGACGGGCGTCGACGGTGAACTCCACACCGTAGTTCTTCATGCTTCCGATGTTCTTAAGCTCCTGGTCGCCGAAGTTCATCATTGAGCCGATGTCGACACGGGCGAGCAGGTCGCGTGTGGCACGGTAGTAGTAATCGGCACTGACGGCAAACCGGTTGTTGAGTATCGATATGTCGAATCCGGCATTGTAGGTTGTCGTCTTCTCCCATGTTAGGTCGGGATTGTAGGCACTCGGACGGACGGTGTAGTAATAAGTGTCGCCGAAGGAGTACTGTGCGTGCTCGTTGCTCTTGACGTAGAGGGGCGCATAATAGAAGTCGTCGATACCGTTCTGCTGTCCGGTCATTCCCCATCCGAGACGGAACTTGAAGTCGTTGAGCCAGTGGGCTTCCTTGAACCACGTCTCGTTGTTGATGCGCCATGCGAATGCCGCTGCCGGGAAATAGCCCCATTTGTTGCCCTCGGAGAAACGGCTGGAGCCATCGGCACGAAGTGTCAGGGTGAGCAGGTAGCGTTCCATGAGGTTGTAGTTCAGTCTGCCGAAGTAGGAGACAAGGCTGTTGTGGGTTGCCCATTCAGTTGAGCTGCGCCGGACAGGCGAGATAGCCGACTGGTCGTCGGCATGCTGACGTGCTGCGCCCAGTGAATAGCCGCTGCGGTGGTAGTGGCTTGCCTCGCCGCCTGCCATGATGTCGATGCCGTGAATGCCGAATGTGTGGGCGTATTGCAGGTAGGCACTGGCGACAACGTTGTACTTGTAGTAGCGTGTTGCGCCGTTCCATCCGTAGTAGTTGGTCTCCTGGTTGTTTATCCTTATACTGGCAAACGGCAGGATGTCGTCGCTCTGATGGGAGTCGGTGTATTGTGAGCCGATATTTGCGTGGATGTGAAGGTCTTCGAAACCATGGAACTTATAGTTGACCTCGATATTGCCCGACAGGTCGACAACGTTGGCAAGTATCTGCCTTTGGTTTAGCAGGGCTACCGGGTTACGTGGCGCATTGCCGTTGGTGGTGTATATCCAGTCTGGGTCAGAGCTGAATGATGCTGCCGAAAGAGTCTGGTAGTAACCACCGAAGAATCTGTATGCCGGGTCGTCAGAGGCAACCGGTTGTGTCGGGTCCATCGACAGGGCATTGCCTATGGCTCCGTAGGCATCGGTGTAGCGGTCTTCTTCGTGCATGTATTTTCCGGTGATGTTGAACGTCAGATGGTCGTCGAGAAATGACGGCGAGATGTTCATACTGGTGTTGAAACGGCGCATCCAGCCAGTCTTGACGATTCCCTGGTCGTAGTCGTAGCCGACACTCAGACGGTAAGGCATGTTCTTAAAGCCTCCGGTCAGGCTCAGGTTGTGGTGGTGGGAGATGGCTTCCTTGAAGATATGGTCCTGCCAGTTGTTGTTGGCTGTGCCGAGTTTGTCGGCTTGCTCAGGTATAATCTTGATGACAAGGTCACGGTATTGGTCGCCATTGAGTACGTCATATTTCTTGGATATTGTCGAAAGGGTGATGTCGCCGTTGTATGAGAATTTAGCCATAGTGCCCTTTCTGCCTTTCTTTGTTGTGATGATTATGACACCGTTGGAAGCGCGTGAACCATAGATGGCTGCGGCAGAGGCATCCTTCAAAACTGTGAAGGACTCGATGTCGTTAGGATTTATCATAGCCAGAATGTTCGACATTCCGGTTGCTGTGTTGTTGTCGATGACAAGTCCGTCGATGACATACAATGGGTCATTCGACGCTGTCAGTGATGATCCGCCACGAATGCGTATCTTCGCTCCGGCTCCGGGTTCTCCACCTGATGTGACAACGTATACTCCGGAAACCTTTCCGACAAGCATGTCGCTGGCATTGTTGGTTATTCCCTTTGACATTTCGTCGGGGTTGATAGCTGACACTGAGCCGGTGAGGTCGCCTTTCTTGGCTGTTCCGTAGCCTATGACTACTACCTCGCCGAGTGACTTCGTGTCTTCCTGGAGTGTGACAAGTACGTTAGGAGTGGCTGTTACCTTGGATGTAAGGTAGCCGATGTAGGAAACTGTTAGTGTGGAACCCTTCGGAACGTCCAGCGCGAAGTTGCCGTCAAGGTCGGTGACGGTTCCAATCTTTGTGCTGTCTACACGGATTGTGGCTCCGATGATAGGCTCACCGGTTGCGTCCTTGATATGGCCGTTGACAGCAATGTTTTGTGAATAGGCTCCTGCGGAAATGAGCAGTCCGCATAGAATCACGAACAGTCTTACAGGGAATTTTGTTTTAACCTGCTTTATCATTTATCTGTAAAGTTAAGTTATTTGCAGTTGTAGCGTAGTTTGTTAACCGAAACACGTTCTTAAAATCGTCATACAAAGGTAACAAAACTATTCCGAAAAATCTAATGAACACAAGGATTTTTGCTGATTTACGGGCATAATAAAAGGGGGAACATCCTTTGACAGATGTTCTCCCTCCTAAAAAAATAGTAATGATGATTTACAAAACTTATTACTGTTTTTCGAAATTAACCTTGCAAGCACCATTCTCATGGCTGACAGTGAGGGTTACCTTGTATTTGCCTGCCGGAACGGAAAGGTTCTTACCGTTGCTTTCTGTCAGGTCGTTATAGTCGGTGCCACTGTTTCTGCCACCCCAAGAGATAGCCCAGTCGTGGTTGGCACGGAACTTGATGCCGCTGCCGCTGATAGCGCCGGTCCACTCCCAGTTGCCTGTTGTGGTATTGTAGGTCATGTCGTAGTCTGTGTTCCAGTCGTCGCCATTGCCGATAACACTGATTGTGTTAACCTTTGTGAGTTTGTAGGTAAGGGCAACGAGGTCGACATCGATACGATAGAAACCTGCACCCGGGTCAGGAATGTTAGAGCCACCGTTGATATCAGCAATCTTGCCTTCGCCGTTGTACTCGTAGTCGCCTTCCCAGTTGTCAGCATTTGGCTTGAACTTGAAATCACCGTTCAGATAGTAGTAACCTACATACTTGCCATCGTAGTTGGCTCCATAGAGAGCGTGGGTCGTTGCCCATCCGCTTTCGTTTCCAATCTCATAGAAGAACTCGTTGAAGCTCAGTGCTACGTAGCTCCAAGTCTGGTTCAGCAGGTCGAAGGTGACACGATAGAACTTGGCGCCGTCGACATTCTTGATGACGAGGTTGCCACCGGCATTGCCGTCGGTGAGCTTGCCCTCAGTGCCATCCGTTGTTGCTGTGATACACTTCGACCAGTCGCCGCCGAGACCCGACTCAGGTGTCAACTTGAACTCAATGTCTGAGCCCGTTGCAGGCAGAGTGACTGTGAAGATTGGGTCGTCGTATGGGTCGCCGCCACCGTTGACTACAGGATAAGTTGTATCGGTGTTGCTCCATCCGTTGATGTTACCCGTTACGTAGTACTTCGACTCGATTACCGGAGCGCTAGCTTTCAGACTGGCTGTTGTTGTGCCTTCTTCCTTTACGCTCTCGCCATTGATCTTTGTGTAAGAAGTAACGTTAAGATCGATGTTGCGCTGTATTGGTCGACGACCTACGAGTGTATAGTATGCGCTCTGCAACTCTGCCGTTGAGACAAATCCCTGTGCGTTAGCTTTCAGGGCAGCAGAAGAAGCTGTCTTGTCCTCGTTGTTCAGAACTACATTGTATGTGTTCACTGCTCCTGTCTCGGCTGTAACTGTCGGCACGAAGAGCTGTACTGAATCGGCTGTCAGCGTGGAGAAGTCGATTGCCTGTGCTGGAGCAAGGGCAAGCGAGACGGTCTTCGCTGCATCCTGGGCACTGCTCTGTGCGTCAGCCCAATCGTCGTAACCATTGTCGCTGCACGCTGTGAGAGCCAGAGCTGCCAAGCCTAAAAACAATATATTCTTTTTCATGTTGTGAATTCTTTTTTAATGGGGAAGCAGTCGGATTAGGACCGCTCCCCATATTGTTTTTAAAATTGATTACTCTTTTGGGAAGAAGTAGTAGGTACCTGAAATATCGTTGAAGAATACCTTGTACTTACCAGCCTTGAATGGAATGTTGGCACCGTTCTGAGTACCTGTTCCGTATGGGAAGTCGGCAGCACCCCAGTTGGTGTCCCATTTTCCTTCGGCAGCGAACTTAGCACCACCTGTTGCGTCGAATGTTGCGTCGATTGTCCAGTCGTGGTTGAATGCGCTGTTGCCAGCTGCAGTCTCGATAGGATTCATCAAGTCCATAGCCCAGTTGTTGTGGTCGCCAGGGAAGCCCATTGAACCGTAGACAGTAGGAACATTGTCCATCTTCTCAATCTTGACAGAAGCCTTGGTTATATCAGGGTTGGTTGTTACTGTGATGTGGTAGTAACCAGTCTCGGGAACGTAGATATTGCCCGGGTCGTCGCCTCCGTTACGGAAGGTTGTACCACCGTCGGCCTTGCCGTCACCGCAAATACCAAAGTTCCAGTCGAGAGCAGAGGTCAGAATCTTGAATCCGTGAGAACCAGCAGCAGGGTCTCCGGCTACAAGGTAACCGTACCACTCAATATCACCGGCACCTGTAGCAGCGTCGAACTTAGCGCCAGGAACAGGGAGCATAGGTATTGTGCTTATGCCAATCTTGTCGGCTCCATTCGCCCACTTACCATCAGCGATATCAGCACCTATGAGGTAGTAGATAATCGGATCTGCATTCTTCAGCTCTACATAGTACGGAAGTACCTTGATAGGCACAACGTTCGAGTAGATAGTGTCGCCTGCATAAACTGCTGCACAACGAGTGTAGACAGTTGTTGAAGCCGGAACGGCGTTCTCAGGCCAGTGCTTAATCTGTTCCAAAGCCTTAGCGAAAGCAGATCCACTGATGCTGGTTGTAACTACATAAGAAGGGTTGCCCACAGTGGCATACGTAGCAGGAGTGTTTCCGCTTTCGTCAGCTAATGAGTCTTCTACAGATGAAGACCATACGTTATCGGCAGAAACCTGCATCAGATACTGAGCAGCAGCCGGGAAACCGTAGTCAGGCTGTGACCATGAGAAGGTCAGGCTGTCGGATGTTGCCAAGTCGACATTGGCGTTGGCGTATGCCGGGGTATTGAGCTTGAATGTTGTTGGCTCCTGCAAGGTTGGATTGTTGTCGCGGTCATCATCGCAAGATGCGAGTGACGAGATAGCGACTACACCCAGAAGCAGTCCGGCTAATATATTAATTTTCTTCATAAGAATTGTCTGTTTACTTTTATTGAAGTTCTAAATGCTTAACTATTAGTAACCCGGATTCTGCTTCAGGTTTCTGTTTGCATTGAGGTCGTCCTGCGGAAGCGGGAAGAGGTTGTAGTGAGAGTCAACGTTACGTCCGCTGAGCACGCCACCCTTCCAACTCCATGTGTAGTCGGAGTTGCCACCGAAGCGGCCGAAGCGAATCAGTGTAGGACGGCGAAGGCCTTCCCAGTAGAACTCACGGCTCCACTCGTCGCAGATATCATCGAGGTTGTAAGAAGCCTTGACGAGCTTCTTGTCGTTGGCACGGTTGAGCAGTGCGTCGATAGCTTTGGTTCCCTCAGCTGTTGTACGACCACCGTTCAGGCGAGCATCAGCCTCAGCGAGGATAAGATAAGACTCTGCAGAACGCATCAGGAAGTAGTCGGTATCAACGAACTTGTCGTCGCTTCTCTGACCACCGTCCGTGCGCCAGTTGTTCCACTTGCAGACAGCATAACCGTCGGTGAAGGTCTTCTGGTCGTCGTTGGTAATCTTGCGGCCGTTAGCCTCGAAGATGGCGCGGTCGTCACCGGCAGCTGCCGGCATCTGATAAGCGTGGAGATCCTTTGTCACGTCTGTATTGTCGAAGAACTTCTCGATGAGCTGTGGTCTTGCGCGGTTACCACTCCACTGGTCGTCAGAGTTTGTACCAACCGACTTTCCGTCAGAATTCATCATCTCGGAGTTGTTTGTAGAACCGTTGATGAGGAAACGTGTGCAACCGTAAGAGCGAGTTGTCGAACCGTTCTGGATAATTGGGAACAGAGCCTCAACAGAAGAACCGTTGGAACCGTTGTCGCCCATGAAGAGCTGCTGATAAGCCGACCAGCCGTTCTTGGCTGTTGTGTACAGCTTGTAAGGAGAGTCGATAACCTTCTTAGCGTAGATGCGTGCGCTGTCGTACTTCTGAACGCCGGTGTAGACCTCAGAGTTCAGATACAGACGAGCGAGGAGCTGCCAGTCAGCTGCCTTGTCGACGCGACCGTAACCTTCCTGAGAGTCGGTCTTAGGAGCAGGGTCGTTAAGAGTAGGCTCGATGTCCTTAAGCTCGTTGACCAGCCATGCGAACAAGTCCTTACGGCTAATCTGCTGTGGCGTGGCGTTTGAGATTGCTGTTGTGAACGGAGGATTTCCGAATACGTCGAGCATTACCCAATACTCATAAGCGCGGAGGAAGCGAGCCTCTGCGGTCATGGCTGGATTATAGCTTCCGAAGTTGTTGATGTACTGGTTGCAGTATGCGATACCTACTTCCATACGGTTGTAGAGCATTGTCAACATTGGGTTTGAAGCCTCAGGCATTGTTGAGTTCCAACCAGCGATACCGTTATCACCCCATGCGCAGATAGCCTCATCGGTTGTAAGGTTCTCACAGTTGAATACCTGACGAACGAAACCTGTGGTACCACCATCGTTGGCAGTGAAGTCTGTATTGTCGTCGGCATCGCCCTGTCCGCCTTTGGCGAAGTTGGCGTAGCACTTGTTCATCAGTTCCTCAGGAGTAATGTTCTGCTCGAACTTCTGGTTAGGGTCGATTGGGTCGATGTCCAAATCAGACGAGCATGATGAAATTCCCATTGCTACGAGCACTGTGGCTGCCGGAAGAATATATTTAGCAAATGATTTCATTGTATGTATTCCTTTATAATGTTAGAAATTAAGATTCAAACCAACGACAACTGAGAATGGGCGTGGATAAACCTGATAGTCGATACCGCCGCTGACCTCAGGGTCGATGCCGTCGTAGTTTGTAATTGTGAATACGTTGTTTGCTGTAACGTAAGCACGTCCATCAAGACCTTTCCAAGTACCAGTCTTGAAGAGCTGAGCGAAACTGTAACCGAGAGTTACGTTGTCGAGCTTAAGGAAGCTTGCGTTGTGAACCCAACGGTCAGAGAGAGCACTTGTAATATCGTCCTTCTGCCACATGTAGGCAACAGAATTGCTTGTGCGGTTAGACAGTGAAGAGCTCTGTGGATAAACGGCAGTAACGCTTACGTTGTGTGAACCATCCTGAACAGCGTCGAAGATATAGTTGCCAAGGCTTGCGCGGAGGTTGAAACCGAAGTCCCAGTTCTTCCATTCCATCTTTGAGCTCAGACCCATTGTAACTGTTGGATCCGGGTGCTTGTAGATGTAGCGGTCGGCGTCAGTAATCTGTCCGTTACCGTTACGGTCGACAACAGCGCCCTCGATAGGCTTGCCGTTCTTATCGTAAACCTGCTGGTAAACATAGAATGAGTTGGCTGCATAGCCGACTTTCTGAGCCTGACCCTCAGCACCTGTTGTTACGTGGATGTTACCCGTTGAAACGTAGTAGTTAGGGTCTGAACCACCAGAGAGCTTCGTAATCTTGTTGTTATTGTAAGCCATGTTGTAGCCTAAGCGCCAGAGGAAGTCCTTTGTACGGATTGCACGCCAGTCTAACTGAACCTCAACACCAGTATTCTTCAGGTCACCGATGTTAGAGATGACACGGTTAGAGAAGTTGGTACCCATAGGAACGTTGACAACGTTGATAAGGTCGGTGGTCTTACGGAAGTACCAGTCGATGCTACCGGTTAAGCGCTGATCCCAGAATCCGAAGTCAGTTCCGAGGTTATATGTAGTAGTCTTTTCCCAAGTGATGTCCTGGTTGTAGGCATTAGGACGAGCCATAGTGCCGGTACCGAAGATTGGATAGTAAGAACCCTGACCAGAGTTCATAGTGTAGTTGGCAATGTAAGGGTAGTCGCCCTGACCAATATCCTGCTGACCGGTCTGACCGTAGCTGAGACGGAGTTTCCAGTCAGAGAGCCACTTGATGTTCTTGAATGCATTCTCATCCTTAATCTTCCATGCGAATGCTGCTGCTGGGAAGTAGCCCCAATGATCCTTGAATCGTGAAGAACCATCAGCACGGAATGAAACAGTGAGCATATAACGACCGTCCATCAGACTCCAGTTTGCACGACCGAAGTAAGAGAGCAGACGGTTCTCAGTCTTGAAGTTGTAGTTGTCGAGAACACCGTCGCCATCGTAGTCTACACCGGTATCGGTGTGAATCTTCTGTCTTGTGCCTTGCATAGCGTCCTCAAAAGAGTAGTAACGGCTGGTTGTGTGACGCCAGTAACGTGACTCCTCCATACCTGCCATGATATCGAAGTGATTCTTGGCCGGGTCCTTGAAGTCGTGAGTGTAGAGAGCATAAACGCTACCCTGCATGTTACGCTTTGTACCATTCTCCCATCCGTAGCTTCCATACCAGAATGCCTGCGGGCTGCGTGGATCAACAGTTGTCTCCTGATTACCTGCTGAGAGGTCGAGAGCGCCTGTTGCATGGAGGTGCAAATCCTCGAAACCGTGAATCTTATAGTCAACCTCGCCACTCATCATGAGGTCGCGGCTGATGGCGCCGTCGTCCTTGAGGTCGAGTATTGCTACAGGGTTGGCTGTTGCCTGAGAGTTCCAAGTGTATGGATAGAGTGCGTCGCCTGATGTAGGAGTTACCCACTCGTAGTAGCCGCCGAAGTTGCTGAACTTGTCGTCAGTGCTGCGGACAGGCTGTGTCGGGTCCATGTAGAGGGCTGCGCCGATAGCTGCGCCGTCGGCGTACTTCGACTTTGTCCACATGCCCTTTACATTAATATTAAATGTAAGGTGGTCGTCGAAGAAGTGCGGACTGAGGTTCATCGATGCAGTGACACGCTTGAAGTCAGATGTCTTCAGAATACCTTGCTGGTCGGTGAAGCCTGCGCTGACACGGTAAGGCAGATAGTCAGAACCGTCGCTGTTTAGGGCTGTAGAACCGGAAACAGTTACGTTGTGGTCGTGAGAATAGGCGGTACGATAAATCTCGTCCTGCCAGTCGGTGTTGGCATTGCCGAGGAGCTTAGCTGCCGGGCTGTCGGCACCGAGTTCAGAAGTAACTAAGTTGCGGAACTGATCGCCATTGAGTACGTCGATAGTCTTCTTCTTCATGCTGACAGTGAAGCTGCCTGCATAAGAAATGCTTGGCTTCTGACCCTTGTGGCCTTTCTTAGTGGTGATAATGATTACACCGTTACTACCACGGCTACCATAGATGGCTGTTGCAGATGCGTCCTTCAAAACGGTGAAAGACTCGATATCCTGCGGGTTTACCATTGACAGAGGGTTTGACAATCCCTTAATACCATTGTTATCCATGATTACACCATCGATAACAACAAGAGGGTCGTTAGATGCTGACAGTGACGAACCACCACGAATACGGATGGTAGAGCCGCTACCAGGGGTACCACCGGCAGATGTAACGTTCACACCGGCAATCTTACCTTGAATCATATCCTGAGCGTTAGTCTCGAGACCATGGTTCTTGGAGTCTGGATTGACGGCAATGACCGATCCTGTGAGGTCGTTCTTCTTTGCTGTACCATAACCGATGACGACAACCTCGTTCAGTGACTGGTCGTCCTCATGCATCACAATGCTGATGTTTGACTTGGCAGCTACCTTCTGAGTGAGGTAACCGACATAAGAGATAGTGAGCGTAGAGCCTTGTGGCGCTTGAAGGGTGAAATTACCGTCGAGGTCACTGATGGCACCACCCGTCGTACCGTCGACGCGGATTGTTGCACCAATGATTGGCTCGCCGCTTGCATCCTTAACGTTACCAGTGACAGAGATGTTCTGTGCAAAGGCTCCGACAGATAGGAGAAGTCCGCACAATAATACGAACATCCTAACAGGGAATTTAAGTTTTGCCTGCTTCATCATTTTTTTAATATTTAAGTTAGTTACTAAATTAGTTACGAATTTTCTTTCATAATTCGGATTGATTCTGCTTGCAAAGTTATCATGTATTTCATTTGTTTAGCATTTTTTTTTGCAAAAACTTGATATAGAACAATGAAAACGTTTGCACAGAGTTATAATTAAAAAGATGTTTTAAAAGGAAAAACATTAGATATTCTTGTTTAATTTTGCATTGTAAACCTAAATACAATGAAACAAAATAGTCCCATAACGATGAAGGATATCGCCCGCGACTTGGGAGTGTCGGTGGCGACGGTTAGCCGTGCGCTAAAGGACAGTCCGCGCATTTCCGAGGAGAAGCGAAAGCAAATCCAGGAGTACGCCCGCGAGCATAATTTCTTCCCGAACGTCATTGCAGAGACGTTGCGCAAAAGTCGTGTGCAACCGAACAAGGTCATTGGCGTTATCGTTCCGCAGTTTGTACATTATTATTTCTCTTGCATTCTCACCGGTATCGAGGAGGAGGCAAGCCGCCGAGGCTATCGTATCATGGTCGCGCAGAGCGACGAACGGTATGAGCGCGAGGTCAAGATATGCCAGTCGTTCTATGCCAACAAATGCTGCGGCATAATCGTCTCGATGGCTAAGAATACCACAAAATACGACCATTTCCAGAAACTTATCGATATGGGCATACCACTCGTGTTCTACGACCGCATCTGTACGGGAGTCAACGCGAGCCGTGCTGTCGTCGACGACTATATGGGTGCGTTCACCGCCGTGACCCACCTTATTGATACCGGCTGCCGGAAGATAGGCTACTATGGCATGCCGGGCTCTATGGAGATAGGCAAGAACCGGTACAACGGCTACCGTGACGCACTGCTGAAGAACGGCTTGCAGCCTAATCCCGAGTGGATGAAGGAGTGCGACAACCGTGCTGACGCTGAGGTCATTACCCCGGGAATACTGTCACAGCCAGACCATCCCGACGCCTTCTTCGCCGTCAACGACGATACAGCCATCGGCATTCTGTACTCGGCTAAGCGCATGGGCTTCAATGTGCCTGGCGACATAAGCATCTGCGGGTTTACCAACGGACAACGCGCCGTAGCCTGCGACCCGATGTTGACGACCGTTGAGCAGCGTGGAGTGATGGTAGGCGAGGAGGCTGCAAACATCCTCATCGGTCAGGTCGAGGGCTCTCTGCCAATGGACAAGATAGAGAAGAGAGTCGTCCGCACGAGGCTCATCATCCGTGGCACAACACGATAGCTGTTACGGCGAAAAAGATTTACAGCTTTCTGATACGAGCCAAATTACGTCGTAAAACGGTATCTTTTAGAGTCTGATTCGGTATCTTTTAGCGTCTAAAACGGTATCTTTTACAAGCTAAAATGGCACCTCTTGCAAATCGCTTGATAATCAGTTGATTGCAAAAGCGGTTCCGAAAGTTGTATTAAATAAGAAAACTTGACAACTCGCTTGCGTTTTCGCAACGGTTGGATGAAACTTAGAAATAACTAAAGAAACAAATATTATGGAAGTAAAACAAAAGCCAGACTTAAGCTTCTGGGGACTTTTTAATTTGAGCTTCGGCTTCTTTGGAGTGCAGATCGCTTACGCACTTCAGAGTGGAAACATTTCGCGTATATTCTCAACCATAGGCGCCGACCCAAAGAGCCTGTCGTTCTTCTGGATTCTGCCGCCGTTGATGGGTATGATAGTCCAGCCTATCGTCGGTGTGCTGAGCGACAAGACGTGGTGCCGTTTCGGTCGTCGTATACCTTATTTAATAGTGGGCGCGCTTGTGGCAATCCTCGTTATGTGCCTGCTGCCTAACTCCGGCGGCCTCGGAACGGGCAACACCGCGCTGATTATCGGTGCTGTCATCCTGATGTTCCTCGACACATCTCTTAATATGGCTATGCAGCCGTTCAAGATGATGGTCGGCGATGTCGTCAACGAGAAGCAGAAAGGTACGGCCTACGCCATCCAGAGCTTCCTGTGCAATTTGGGACAGGTAGTCGGTTTCGCGCTTCCGTTCCTGATGTCGTACATCGGATTCAGCGATACCGTCGAGAACCATCAGGTGCCTATGTCGCTGAAGATGGCGTTCTACATCGGTGCTGCCATCCTGATTATCTGCGTTATCTATACCTGCGTGAATGTCAAGGAGATGCCGCCTAAGGAGTACGCCATGTATCATGGTGGCAATGAGGCAGAAGAGGAGGAGAGCGTCGGCATCATCAAGTTGCTCAAGGACGCTCCCGGCAACTACTGGCGTGTGTTCGCCGTTCAGTTCTTCTGCTGGGCAGCATTCCAGTTCATGTGGATCTACTCTAACGGTACTATTGCCGACACCGTCTGGAACAGTACCGACCCGACATCGGGCGACTATCAGATAGCCGGCAACTGGCTCGGCATAGTCCTTGCCGGTCAGGCAGTTGCAAGTGTCATCTGGGCAAGCTTCCTGCCAGCCATCGAGCATAAGTTCGGACTGAAATTCGCCTACGCCCTCAGTATCGCCATCGGTGCAGTAGGCTTCGCTGTCATCCCGTTCGTCCACAGCCAGTACATGCTCTTCCTGCCGTACGCACTCATCGGCTGCACATGGGCTGCTATGCTTGCCCTGCCGTTCACCATCGTGACCAACGCCCTTGAGGGACGTCCTCACATGGGTACGTACCTCGGACTGTTCAACTGTGCAATTTGCTTCCCGCAGATTGTAGCCGGACTCTGTGGCGGACTCATTCTCGGACTCGTCGGCGAGGTTCAGAGCAACATGATGTTTGTAGCCGCTGTAAGCCTTGTTCTGGGCATTTTCAGCGTCAGCGTCATCAAGACAAAACAATAAAAGGCAACCGTTTGCGCAATGCCAATGCAGTGTTTGCGCAAACGGCTACTTTTTTGTGCAAAAAATAATAGTTACCTTTGGGGTCCAGAATAAAAACAATTACCTTTGAGGTCTAGATTAAAACAATTAAACTAAATATGAGTCTACAATTCAATATTAATTACAATACCGTCTTCGGTCAGGAGCTCGTCCTGAACATCGTCGACAGTGTTGTAGACGGACAAGAGCACCTCTCCCAGTATCACATGTCGTCGTACGACGGGAAGAAGTGGCAGTATGTGCTTAACAAGGGTTTCAAGCCCGGCGACCGCATTGACTACTTCTATTCTGTCCATCGCGGCGATGTCGTCGAGCGTCAGGAATGGCGCATGATAACCCATCGGCTGGAACTCAATGAGAAGAATGCTGTCAACTATATAGCTTTCGATAATTGGGTCGACATCCCTGATGATTCCTATCTCTATACGTCAGCATTCACCCTGTGTGTCTCGCCGACGAAGATTGTCCCTGTCAAGGAGCAGTCGTTCAACCGCACCGTGCGCCTGAAGGTTCGTGCCCCGCAACTGCTCAAGGGACAGAGCCTCGCCGTAGTAGGCAAGGGCGACGGATTGGGCAACTGGGAACCGGAGCATGCCATCGAACTCGTCCAGCACAACGATAACGAGTGGATTGTCGACCTCGACGCCAATACCCTCGACCCGAAACAGATTGAGTTCAAGTTCTTCATCCGTGACAAGCGGCTTGACTATAAGCCTCTGTGGGAGGCAAGCAACAACCGTGTCGTCGACCTTGTTGACATCAAGGACGGCGATGTCGTTGTCTATTGCTTGCCTGAGGCAGGATTCGATGTCTATCCGTTGAAGCTTGCCGGAACGCAGGTGCCGGTGTTCTCGCTGAGGAGCAAGGACAGCTTCGGCGTGGGCGACTTCGGCGATTTGAAGAAGATGATCGACCTCATCGCAAAGACTCATCAGCGCGTGTTGCAGATTCTGCCTATCAACGACACGACGATTACACATACATGGACCGACAGCTATCCTTACAGCTGTATCTCTGTCTTCGCTTTCCACCCGCAGTACACCGACCTGACTCAGCTGCCGCCGATTGCCGATGAGGCTAAGCGCAAGAAGTTTGAGGCTCTCCGTCAGGAACTCAACGCTCTGCCGCAAATCGACTACGAGCGTGTCAACAATGCCAAGACGGAGTATCTGCACATCATCTTCGACCAGGAAGGGAAGAATATGCTGGCTTCGGCTAAGTTCAAGGCATTCTTCAAGGAAACCAATCAGTGGCTCGTTCCGTATGCAGAGTATTGCTACCTGCGTGATGCCAATGGTACTGCCGACTTCTCGAAGTGGCCTGACCACAACCAGTGGGACGAGAGCGAGCGCAAGGAACTGTCGTCGCCACGCTCAAAGGCTTACAAGGCTGTAAGCTTCTACTACTTCGAGCAGTACATCCTGAACACTCAGCTTGAGGAAGTTCACAACTATGCCCGTGAGAAGGGCGTTGTCCTCAAGGGCGATATTCCTATCGGTGTCAACCGCTATGGCTGCGACGTGTGGACTGAGCCGCGCTACTTCAATCTCAACGGGCAGGCTGGCGCTCCACCTGATGCGTTCAGTACAAACGGTCAGAACTGGGGATTCCCGACCTACAACTGGGACGAAATGCTTAAGGACGGCTGTCTGTGGTGGGTTCGCCGCTTCCAGAATATGGCTAAGTTCTTCGATGCTTACCGCATTGACCATGTGCTCGGCTTCTTCCGTATATGGGAGATTCCAGAGAATGCCGTCCACGGATTGCTCGGACAGTTCCAGCCTTCGCTCGGCATGACACGCGAGGAGGTCGAGGGCTACGGACTGCACTGGCAGGAAGAGCTGTTCACCACTCCGTTCATCACCGACTGGGTGCTCGACCGTATGTTCGGCGACCGTGCGCAGTTCGTGCGTGACCATTACATTGAGCCGAAGGACGGTCAGTACTACCGCATGCGCCCTGAGTTCGACACTCAGCGCAAGGTCGAGGCTTACTTCTCTAACTGGAGCTCGGAATGCCGCCAGAAGGCTGACGCTGCTACCGACGAGGCTGAGAAGAAGAAATATGAGGACCAGATAAAGTGGAACGACAACATGCGTGACGGTCTGTACGCGCTCATAAGCGACGTGCTCTTCCTCCGCGACCATCGTGACCCTAACAGGTTCCATCCGCGTATCTCCGTACAGTTCGACTTCGTGTTCGAGAGCCTGTACGACAGCGACAAGGCTATGTTCAACCGCCTGTACAACGACTACTACTATCGCCGCAACAACCAGTTCTGGTATCGTGAGGCTATGAAGAAACTGCCACGTCTGGTCAATGCCACTCGTATGCTCGTCTGCGCCGAGGACCTCGGTATGGTGCCTGACTGCGTTTCATGGGTTATGAACGAACTGAAGATTCTGAGCCTCGAGATGCAGAGCATGCCGAAGGATCCGCATGTCCGCTTCGGTCATCTGTCGCGTAACCCGTACCGTTCGGTTTGCACAATATCGTCGCACGACACGCCGACCCTCCGTCAGTGGTGGGACGAGGACTGGGAGCGTACCCAGGCTTACTATGGCGAGATGCTCTATCGCCAGGGACCGGCTCCACATCCACTGCCGGGATGGCTCGCACGCGACATCATCAGCCGTCATCTCACATCGCCGTCGATGCTCTGCATCATCACCGTTCAGGACTGGCTCAGCATTGACGAGAAGCTCCGCCTGCCTGACGAGAATGCTGAGCGCATCAATGTTCCGGCTAATCCTCATCACTACTGGCGCTACCGTATGCACCTCAACATTGAGGACCTTATAGCCAATGACGACTACATGGCTAATATCTCCGAGCTGATTATCCAGTCCGGCCGCAAGTAATTAATGGTAATTGACTTTTTGGGTTTATTGGGCCTAATAAGCCTATTGTGCCTATTATGCCTATTTTGCCTATTGTGCCTATTTTGCCTATTTTGCCTATTATGCCCATTATGCCTATTATGCCTATAAACAAAACGCTATGAAATCAATTCAGCTATTCATTGCAGCACTGCTGCTTCCTCTGGCTGCTGCCGCACAGACAGTGAAGTCGCCTGATGGCAACGTCGCTGTGACATTCTCGCTGACGGGGAACGGTGTCCCTACCTACGAGATGAAGTACAAGAACCGCGAGGTGGTAAAACCGAGCCACCTTGGACTGGAGCTGGCTAAGGACAGGCATGCCAGCAAGGGATTACGTGAGACTTCCCTCATGGACGGCTTCACGATTGCCGATACGAAGACGTCGACGTTCGATGAGACATGGACTCCTGTCTGGGGACAGTATGGCAAGATCCGCAACAACTACAATGAGCTTGCGGTCGACCTCCGGCAGCCTTCTTCGGCACGTAAGATGACAATCCGCTTCCGTGTTTACAACATCGGTATGGGACTCCGTTATGAGTTCCCGCAGCAGGACTCGCTGGTTTACTTTGTCATCAAGGACGAGCATACCCAGTTCGCTATGACCGGTGACCATACTGCCTGGTGGATTCCTGGCGACTATGACACTCAGGAGCAGGAGACTCAGGAGTCGAAACTGTCGGAGATTCGTGACCGGTTCCACGATGCCGTCAACTGGAACAACTCTTCTGTAGCTCTCTTCTCGCCGACTGGCGTGCAGACTTCGTTGCAGATGAAAACTCAGGACGGACTCTACATTAATATTCATGAGGCTGCGTGCCTTGACTATGCTACCATGCATCTGAACCTCGACGACAAGACAATGACTTTCGAGTCGTGGCTCACTCCGGATGCTACGGGCATGAAGGGATACATGCAGACGCCTTGCCAGACTCCGTGGCGTACCGTTGCCGTCAGCGATGATGCCCGTGATATGCTCGGAGCTGCCAACAGCATGATTTATAATCTTAACGAGCCGTGCAAGATTAAGGACACTAGTTGGATTCACCCGACTAAGTTCTGTGGTGTATGGTGGGAGATGATTGTCGGTAAGAAGTCTTGGAACTACACCGATGAGTATCCTTCTATCAAGCTCGACCAGATTGACTGGAGCAAGGCTAAGCCTAACGGTCGCCATGCCGCCAATAACGATGAAGTGCGCAAGTATATCGACTTTGCTGCTGCCAACGGGCTGTCTGAAGTCCTCGTCGAGGGTTGGAATGTCGGTTGGGAAGACTGGGCTAACCACTGGAAGGAAGATGTCTTCGACTTCGTTACCCCGTATCCTGACTTCGACATCAAGGCTCTTAACGACTATGCTCACTCCAAGGGAGTCAGACTGCTGATGCACAATGAGACTTCTTCGTCTACCCGTAACTATGAGCGTCACCTTGAGTCTGCCTTGAACCTTATGAATAAGTATGGCTATGACGCTGTAAAGACCGGATATGTCGGCGATATTATTCCTCGTGGCGACCACCATTTCTCTCAGGCTATGAACAAGCACTATCAGTATGTGGTCGAAGAGGCTGCCAAGCATCATGTGATGGTCGATGCTCATGAGGCTACCCGTCCGACAGGTATCGGTCGTACATGGCCTAACTACGTTGCCAATGAGAGTGCGCGTGGCGGTGAGTATGAGGCTTTCGGCGGTAATGCTCCTTATCATACGGTCATTCTGCCGTTCACTCGCTTGCAGGGTGGTCCTATGGATTACACTCCTGGTGTCTTCGAAACTCAGCTTAAGAACTGGAGTGACAATAAGTCGTTCGTCCATTCGACACTTGCCGGTCAGCTCTCTCTTTACCTCGTAATGTGGGGTCCGGTACAGATGGCTGCCGATCTGCCTGAGAATTATGCCAAGCACATGGACGCTTTCCAGTTTATCAAGGATGTTGCAGCCGACTGGGATGACTCCCGTTACATCGACGCTGAGCCTGCCCGCTACATTACTGTGGCTCGTAAGGCTAAGGGAACCAGCAACTGGTTCGTCGGTGGTAAGTGCGACGATCATGGTCACAAGGTCAACGTTAAGCTCGACTTCCTTGACCCTGGCAAGACTTACGACTGCACTATCTATGCTGATGCAAAGGATGCTGACTATGAGAAGAATCCTACTGCATACGTCATTACTCACAAGAAAGTGCGTCGTGGCGATACTCTGAAAATGACTGAGGCTCGTGGCGGAGGTTTCGCCGTTAGCCTTATTGCAAAGTAATATCTATGTTTTTGGGCATATCAGGCTAATGGACCTGATATGCCCACTATGTCAATAAACCCCATGAATGCTGAAACAAAAATGAAATCTATACCTTTAATATCTGTTCTTGCCTCAATGCTACTGCTTCCTTCCTGTTTTGCAAGCGCCCAAACTACATTCAATGAAGTTGAGTATAGCCCTCAGCAAACGGTATTTAAACTCAATTCCCCACGTCAGCCAAAGCTTAGTCTCTATGAGAGCGGGCAGGGCGATACGCGTTACAAGCGTGTAAAGATGAAGCCGGCAGGCAAGGATGTTTGGACTTGTACGGTCAAAGGTGACCTTAAAGGCAAGTTCTATACATTTAATATTGGTGAAGGCGAGACGCCGGGTGTGTTCGCAAAAGCTGTCGGACGCAATGGTCATCGAGGCGCAGTCATCGACCTTAAAGACACTAACCCTACGGGTTGGAGCAACGACCATAGGCTTGAAACAAAGTCGATGGCTGACCTTGTTATCTATGAACTACACTATCGTGACTTTTCTATTGACTCTACTTCGGGTTTGGTAAACAAGGGAAAGTTCCTTTGCCTTACTGAGAATAAGGCTATTGAGCATCTTAAGGAACTTGGAATCAATGCCGTACATGTACTTCCTTCGTTCGATTTTGCGTCGGTAGACGAGAATCATCCAGAAGTTCCCCAGTATAATTGGGGCTATGATCCGCTCAACTATAATGTGCCGGAAGGCAGCTACAGCTATGATGCCGCTAACCCGGGACGCCGTATCTTTGAGTTCAAGACAATGGTGGAGAAACTCCATCAGGCCGGAATTCGTGTTATCCTAGATGTCGTCTACAACCATACTTTCGACTTGAAGCACAGCAACTTCAATCTTACTTACCCCGGCGCTTACTATCGTTACACCGCTGACGGCAAGCCAAGCAATGGCTCCGGATGTGGTAATGAGACCGCTTCGGAAAAGCCTTTGATGCGTGAGTTTATGCTTGAGAGCATGGCTTATTGGGCTAAGGAGTACCATATCGACGGATTCCGTGTCGACCTTATGGGCGTTCATGACATCGAGACGATGAATCTTATCCGTAAGGAACTGACCGATATAGACCCTAACATATTTATATATGGTGAAGGTTGGAGTGCCGGACAATGTGCTCTGCCTAACGACAAGCTTGCAATGAAAGCCAATATGAAGCAGATGCCGGGCATAGCTGCGTTCAGCGATGATCTTCGTGATGCCCTTCGTGGTCCGTTCTCGGACGACCATAAGGGCGCTTTCCTGGCAGGTATTCCTGGTTCTGAGGAGAGTATAAAGGCTGGAATAGTCGGAATGATTGCTCATCCGCAGGTTGATTATTCCAAGGTTAACTATTCAAAGGAGCCTTGGGCGGCTGAGCCGACTCAGATGATAAGCTATGTCAGTTGTCATGACGATATGTGTCTTGCCGACCGTCTTCGTGCTTCCATACCCGGAATCGATACCGATGAGCTTATCCGTCTTGACAAGATAGCGCAGACTGTGGTATTCCTGTCACAGGGAACTCCGTTCATGCTTTGCGGCGAAGAGATGCTTCGAACCAAGAAAGGCGTCCACAACTCATTCGAATCGCCCGATTCCATTAACCATCTCGACTGGGACAATCTAACACGTTATCCTAAGTTGTATCAATACTATTGCGACCTTACAAGGTTCCGCCGTGAGCATCCGGCTTTCCGTTTGGGCTCGGCAGAGGAAGTTCGCAAACACCTTGAGTTCTTACCGACAAAGGATTGCATGGTAACATTTATCCTTAAAGACCATGCCGGAGGCGATCAATGGAACAATATCGTGGTCTGCATCAATGCAGGAGACAAGGACCAAATGATTGATATACCTGATGGTAAATGGTATGTCTGCGGCGATCTTGATGCTATTGACACCTTCCGCTCAGACGATTTCGTTGGTCATAGACTTCGGATGGAAAGCCAGTCGGTGAAGATTCTGCATGATTAAATAACTAGAAGAATATAACTGTAAAATGAAAAGGATATTATTATTAGCATTAGTGCTTATCTGCATGACAATGAGTGCACAAGTAAAGATTGACCGCATAGAGCCTACTGACTGGTATGTGGGAATGAAAGATCCGTCACTGCAGCTGATGGTCTATGGCAAGGATATACGTTCTGCCGACGTAAAGATTGATTATCCGGGTGTAAAGATTGACTCTCTTGTCCGCTTGGATTCGCCGAACTATCTGCTCGTCTACTTGAACCTTGATGGTGCGCAGCCGGGAACTATGAAGTTGCAGTTCACCAACAATGGCAAGAAGAAAACCGTATCATACGTTCTTAAGCAACGGGCTATGGCTGGAGCCGACCACAAAGGCTTCTCAAATGCGGATGTCCTTTACCTTCTTATGCCTGACCGCTTTGCCAATGGCAATCCTAAGAACGATGTAGTCAAGGGCATGCGTGACCAGAACTGTGGCCGGAAGTACCCTTCACTGCGCCACGGCGGCGACTTGGCCGGCATTCAGCAGCATCTCGATTACTTCAAGCAACTGGGCGTAACAGCCCTTTGGTTCACTCCGGTTTTGGAGAATGACTGGCCTGCCGACAAAACGCAGAATAGTTCATATCACGGTTATGCGACGACAAACTATTATAAAGTAGACCCTCGCTTCGGCACGAATGATGAATACAAGCAACTCATTGCCGAATGCCACAAGCAAGGACTGAAAGTCGTTATGGACATGATATTCAATCATTGCAGTGACTATCATCCTTGGAACATTGACATGCCATCGAAGGATTGGTTCAATAATCCTCACTACGGATTGCAGACAAGCTATAAGCTTACCCCTGTCCTTGACCCTTATGCCTCAAAGGTTGACCTTGCAGAGACCGTCGATGGTTGGTTTGTTCCGTCAATGCCTGACCTCAACCAGCGTAATCCGCACGTCATAAAGTACCTCATCCAGAACAGCGAATGGTGGATAGAGACAGCCGACATCGATGGAATCCGCATGGATACCTACCCGTATGCTGACCGTGACGCTATGGCTTTATGGATGAAAACGCTCGACAAGGAATATCCGAACTTCAATACCGTCGGTGAGACTTGGGTTACAGAGCCTCCATATACTGCCGCTTGGCAGAAGGATTCTAAGCTCCAGAAGAAGAATTCCTACCTTAAGACAGTCATGGACTTCTCTTTCTATGACAAGATTAATCAGGCAAAGCGTGAGGAAACGGATGGTTGGTGGAACGGACTTAACCGCATTTACAATTCCCTTTGCTATGATTACCTCTATGCCAATCCGTCAAGCGTGCTTGCCTTCCTCGACAATCACGACACCGACCGATTCCTTGGCAACACTAAGGACTCGACAATGTTGAAGCAAGGACTTGCTCTTCTGTTGACAATGAACCGTACCCCGCAACTCTATTATGGCACAGAGATCCTGTTGAATGGCACCAAGGAAGTTACCGACGGTAATGTCCGCAAGGACTTCCCGGGCGGTTTCCCGGGCGATACTCACAATTGCTTCACCAAGGAAGGGCGCACAGCTGCAGAGAACGGCATGTTCGACTGGACTTCAAAACTCCTTCACTGGCGTCAGGGCAACGATGTCATAGCCAAAGGAAAGCAGACCCAGTTCATTCCGTACAAAGGCGTTTACGTCATAGCCCGTCAGTATAATGGCAAGTCAGTAATGACAATCATCAACGGAACCCGTTCTGACAACAAACTGTCTGTTGCCCGTTACAAAGAGATAATCGGCTCACATACCACGGCCAAGGACGTTATCACCGGTGCGTCTGTCGACCTTACAAAGGATATTCCTTTGACACAGAGGCAGTCACTGATAATCGAATTCTAAGGAAAATATCCCCACCAAGTCCCAAAAGGCAGCCTGGTGGGGATATTAGTTTTTCCCCTTTTTACTTGCAATTACCGAAAAAAGGAATTAACTTTGCATCCCCAACCATTATTAACTATTCAATGACTAAAAAGACATTCTTACTGGCAACGCTCATCGTGTTGCTTCTCGGCATAGGCATGGAAGCCAATGCCATTGACCGTCAGTCACTTGTTCGGTATGCGTCATCGCTCAAGGGAAAGAAGGGAGCAAGCCTGAAATCAGCACTTATGCCACTGCTTAAACCACAGCAAGTCCTAAGCTATGGCTCAGGTAGCGGACACACTTGGGATGGTTTCTACCAGACCGACCGTAATACGTCGACTAATGAGTGTTACAATCGTTATAGTTCAAAGAAGTTTTACTTTGAGAAAGGCAACCGCAACCGTGCCATCAGCGGAATGAACATCGAGCATTCGTTCCCTAAGAGCTGGTGGGGTGGAGCCAGCAACGATGCTTACAAGGACTTATACAACCTCTATCCATCCGATTCCAAGGCAAACTCTTCGAAGAACAACTACCCTATGGACGAGGTAACCAACGGTCAGGGCGAGGAAGGCTACGACCAAGTTGGAACCGGAGTCCACACATCGAAGGCATGGGAGCCGGGCGACCAGTTCAAAGGCGACTTTGCCCGTAGTTATATGTATATGGCTATTGCCTACGCCGACCTGACATTCTCGGGCACAGGACTTCAGACAATGAACAATGAAGACTACCCTGGTCTTAAGCCTTGGGCTTCAACCCTCTATATCAAATGGGGAAAACAGGACTCTATCAGTACTCTTGAGCTTGCCCGCAACAATGCCGTAGCCAAGATAGAAGGCAACCGCAACCTGCTCATCGACTACCCTCATCTAGCCGAATATGTATGGGGCGACAGTGCCAATGTAGCCTTCGACCCTAGCACATCCGTAACCACTGCCGATGACGACGACCGCTATTGGACCGGTACAGTGCCTGTTGTCCCTGACAAACCGGATACTCCTGACGACGTATATTATTTCAGTGCGGCTAACAATGTAACCCCTGGAAAGCTCTATTTAATCGTTGCCAATGAGAACGGAACACTCCACGCGATGATGCCGCTTGGCAGTTCACAGAACTATGGCTATCCTAAGGTAACTACCGTTAATGCTGTCAACGATACAATAACACTCTCTTCGACCGACAATGCGTTTACAATCGACGCTCAGAATGGCGGTTATGTCATCATCGACAAGAACAAGCGCTACCTCTGGCACGACGGAACCTACAAGACCCTGAGTGTTTCCAGCAATGCAAATGACGCCGACGTCTGGACTATTACAGCTAATGCCGACGGATCATTCAAGATACTTACTGACGCCACTTACTTCATTCAGTACTCTAAAGGATATACTTCTTTCGGTTGCTACAACGGTCAGCAGAGCGATGGAATAATGCCAATGCTGTATGAACAGGTCGAGAAGTCGGTCACTCCGGACGCCATAAAGAATATCGAGCGTACAGAGACTGTCGGCGACGGAGCCGTTTACACAATCCAGGGTCAGTTCGTAGGCAAGAGCCTTGACAATCTTCCTCGTGGATTGTATATCCGCAATGGAAAGAAGATCGTCGTCAGATAATGGCTGTCAGAGACAAAAGCGTGAGAATCTTAACGCTTAAATAGATATTTAAAGGGCATCTTTCGTTATACGGAAGATGCCCTTTTGCATTGTGTTTAACCGTTGTTTGAACAGAATATAACCGTTGTTTGAACAGCGTTTAACCATTACTTGTCCTGCAAGTAGCGGTTGCTTACAGCATATTGTCAATAAAATATCGGTGAACGCTTGTGTCGTCATTCAGCTCGGGGTGGAAAGACGTGACGAGCTGGTTGCCCTCCTTTGCCGCAACAATGTGTCCTCCCGCCGTGGCCAGAACCTCCGAACTACCACATACATTATTTATATATGGCGCACGGATGAACGTCATCGGAATCTCGCCGATGCCTTTGAACTCAGCCTTAGTGGCAAAGCTTCCCAGCTGACGACCGTAAGCATTGCGGCGGACGTCAATATCCATTGTAGAGATACGGTCGAAGTCCTCACCTTCAACCTTCTTCGCCAGCAGTATCAGTCCGGCGCAAGTACCGAATACAGGCAACCCTTTCTCTATGGCTGTCCGTATCGGCTCAAGCAATTCTAAGTCCTTAAGCAGCTTCAGCTGTGTCGTCGACTCGCCGCCGGGGATTATCAGTCCGTCCTTGGGCTGATTCCAGTCGGCCAGCTGACGAACCTCAAAGCTGTCGATACCTATATCGGTGAGCATTTTCTCATGCTCAATGAAAGCGCCTTGAAGGGCTAGGACTGCGATTCTCTTTCTTGTCATAGATGTATACGCTTTTATTTGCCGCGCTCAGCCATCAGAACCTTTATCTCTTCCTCGTTGATACCAACCATTGCCGGACCGAGATCCTCGCTGAGCTCAGCGAGCTTCTTCGGGTCGTTGTAGTTGGTTACAGCCTGCACGATGGCGGCGGCACGCTTAGCCGGATTGCCGCTCTTGAAGATACCTGAGCCCACGAAAACGCCCTCAGCACCAAGCTGCATCATCAGTGCTGCGTCGGCAGGAGTTGCTACACCACCGGCTGCAAAGTTGACGACAGGTAGTTTGCCATTGTCATGGACGTACTTCACGAGATCGTAAGGAGCCTGGAGTTGCTTTGCTGCCTCATAGAGCTCGTCCTCCGACATGTTGGCAAGACGGCGAATCTCGCTCTGCATAATCCTCATGTGCTGGACAGCCTGAACAACATCGCCTGTGCCCGGCTCGCCCTTGGTGCGAATCATTGACGCACCCTCGGCAATACGGCGGAGAGCCTCGCTGAGGTTCTTTGCGCCACAGACGAACGGAACCTTAAACTTTGTCTTGTCGATATGGTAAACATTATCGGCTGGCGAAAGCACTTCACTCTCGTCGATATAGTCTATTTCGATAGCCTCAAGTATCTGCGCCTCGGCAATATGACCGATACGGCATTTAGCCATAACAGGTATTGATACAGCATTCTGAATACTCTTTATCATCTTTGGATCGCTCATGCGGGCAACACCGCCGGCAGCACGAATGTCAGCCGGAATACGTTCCAAAGCCATTACTGCGCAAGCTCCGGCATTCTCGGCAATCTTTGCCTGCTCAGGAGTTGTAACGTCCATGATAACACCGCCCTTGAGCATCTGTGCAAGGTTGCGGTTCAGTTCTTGTCTATTTTCCATAATTGTCTTAAAATCCCCACCAAGCCTCCCCCAAGGGGATGGTGTTTAGTTACATAAAAGAAATAACCTTAAATGGAGTTTTTGTGTTTATAATTGTTGTTGTTAAATGTTCTTTTCTTACTCAAATCTTACTTTAACTAAGTTTGGTGATTAAACATCCTCCCCTTGGGGGAGGCTTGATGGTGACTAACTTCTCCTCCTTCTGTACTCAGTAGGTGAACTCCCCACATATTTCTTGAAGAACTTCGACAGATGAGCCTGATTGGCAAAGCCGAATTCACGTGCTATCTGTTGAATGCTGTCATCGGTCGAAGCCAGTCTTGTCTTCAGTCCCTTAATCTGATAGCTGTCAATGATATTCTTAGGCGACTTACCCGCAATACGTCGGCAGACCTGTGCCAGATAGCGTCCGCTGACATTCAGCGCGTCGGCATAATGTGCCACGTCGCTGCTTTGGAGGTAATCCTTCTCCACCCGGGCTATAAACTCATTGTAAAGCTCACCGCTCCTTCCTTGCAATCGGTCAGCCTTGGTCGTCCGGCGGTTGATGTAGCTGTGAGCCTTCTCTATAGCTTTGTCGGCGGCAAGTCCTTCAGCCAGATAGACGGCGAGAGCCGACGAGAAGTCATTGGCATAGCCATGTTCGGCACTGTCGGCAAGGATACACACATTATTCTTTATATAGTCGTGCAGCAAAGCCTCACTCTCCCGACGGCGAATAACGATGACGGTACATAGTGGAAACAAGTATCGCTTGATAAGTTCAACGGCTTCAGAACCCATCAGGCGGTCGCCACGGCTCGAAAAGAGAACTGGGTCGTAGACGACGGCGTGCGGATGATAGCGCTTCAGTGCATTGACAATTACCTGAAGCACGTCGGAACTGCGAATCATTCCAATCTTGACTACGGTAGGCTCAACATCATTGATGATAGCGTCGAGCTGTCCGCTTACCACCTCGGCAGGCAAGTCGTAGAAGTCCTGAATACCCAGAGTGTTCTGTATGGTTACGGACGTAACTACCGACAATGCCTTTGCGCCAAGTGATGTGATTGTGTTGATGTCGGCTTGAATGCCAGACTCGTTTGTGCTGTCGCTACCCGTTATCGTCAATATTGTCTTAATCATTTTCCTGTTAGTGTCTGCAAAGGAATAGAAAAAAGGGAACAAACCTGTTAATCTGTTCCCTTTTTGATAAATATTACTTCAATTTATATAAACTTTGTCGCAAAGACCTTCTTATTCCACATCTATTATATTCACATTGTCGAAGTCCTTGAGAATCTCAAGTATCCGGTCGTTGCGCTGCCGGTGCTTAGTGCGGACTTCCATCTGGACCTTATAGTATTCGCCTTTGTCCGATTCCTTGTTCTTTATCTCGTAGGAAATGACATCGACGACAATCTTCCTTATGTTCATTATTGCCTCGGCGACATCCTTCCTTGATGGCGATGAGAACGAAAGCTGAACCGACGAAGAGCCAATGTGCGGAATGAACCTGTTAAGTACCTCCAGTCCAATAAGCATCAGCAACGTGACAAGTACCGCCATATAGAACTGTCCCACTCCGCACGCCATGCCGATAGCCGCCGTCACCCATAGTCCGGCCGCCGTGGTCAGTCCACGGATGACATTCCGCTGGAACACGATGATACCGGCACCGAGAAAGCCAATACCCGAGACGACCTGCGCTGCAACACGCGATGTGTCCTTCACGCCGTCGGCAAAGCCATACATGGATATGAGTGTGAAGAGGGCTGACCCGATGGCAACGAGGAAGTGGGTGCGGAAGCCGGCGTCCTTGGCACGGTACTCCCGCTCCAGTCCTACTATGCCGCCGAGGATCATGGCGACAACGAGTCGAATGGTGAAAGTAATTATGTGGTCAGTCATTGTCTTTTGAGCTTTAGGCTTATTAGGCATATTAGGCTTATTAGGCATATTAGGCATTTTGGGCATAGTAGACCTAATATGCCCAAAAGCCTATTATCCTAATCTCTTCTCCAGTCTCTCCCTGATAGCCGCTATAAACTCCTTCGAGTTGGCAGGCTTTACCTCGACACCCTCCATGAGGTTGACAAGGTCCTTGGTGGCGATACCGTCGTTGAGAGTATCGAAGCAGGCGCCTTCGAGCTGATTGCCGAAGTTGACAAGAGCATCGATGCCATCGAGCTCGCCACGCTTGCGGAGAGCGCCGCTCCAGGCGAATATCGTCGCCATAGGGTTGGTAGAAGTCTCCTCGCCCTTCAGATACCTGTAGTAATGGCGGGTAACAGTGCCGTGGGCAGCCTCATATTCATAGTTGCCGTCAGGCGAAACGAGCACAGACGTCATCATAGCCAGTGAACCAAAGGCCGTTGAGAGCATATCGCTCATGACATCGCCGTCATAGTTCTTGCAAGCCCAGATGAATCCACCCTTCGAGCGGATGACACGAGCCACGGCGTCGTCGATGAGAGTATAGAAATAAGTAATGCCCAGTTTCTCGAACTTCTCCTTGTATTCATTATCGTAAACCTCCTGGAAAATCTGGCGGAAGCGTGCGTCGTAAGTCTTCGAGATGGTATCCTTGGTGGCAAACCAGAGGTCCTGCTTGGTGTCGACAGCAAACTTGAAGCAGCTGTGAGCGAACGAACGGATACTCTTGTCGGTGTTGTGCATGCCCTGGATAACGCCGGCACCCTCGAAGTTGTGAATCTCTACTTCCTGGTGCTTGCCGCTCTTTCCGTCGAAGACAAGCTTGGCAACACCTGGCTCGTCGGCACGAATCTCCACACTCTTGTAGACATCGCCGTAAGCATGACGGGCTATGGTGATAGGCTTCTCCCAGTTCTTCACTACCGGATGGATTGACGGAATGGTGATAGGAGCACGGAAAACGGTGCCGTCCATGATGCTTCGGATAGTGCCGTTAGGACTCTTCCACATCTTGTGGAGCTTGTATTCAGTCATGCGCTGGGCGTTAGGTGTGATGGTGGCGCACTTCACGGCAACGCCATACTTGCACGCTGCCTTTGCCGAATCGATAGTTACCTGGTCGCCGGTCTCATCGCGGTGGGGTAGTCCGAGGTCGTAATATTCAGTCTTCAGGTCGACGAAAGGAAGAATGAGCTCGTCCTTTATCATCTTCCAGAGAATACGTGTCATCTCGTCGCCGTCCATCTCAACGAGTGGAGTCGTCATCTTAATCTTTTCCATAAGCGATTTCTTAAATTGTCGTAATTTCATTGGCAAAGATAGCAAAAAGTTTTCTGAATCAAACTATTTGGGCTAATTTTGTACGTAAATTATATGTAATGGACGACAAAAAATACCTGTTGAGCCTTATATCACAAGGAGAACACAGTCAGCAGGACTTTAAATATAAGGTACAGGATGCAGTGAAACTGGCGAAGTCGGTGTCGGCTTTTGCCAATACCGATGGCGGGCGGCTGCTCATCGGAGTTCGTGACGACGGCAACATATCGGGCGTAAAGTCGGAGGAAGAGATATACATGATGCATGCTGCCGCCTATAAATACTGCAAGCCTGAGTCGAAGATAGGCTTTGAGACATTCCATGCCGATGGCAGAACGGTGGTTATCGCGACGATTCCTCCGGCTAGCCGCAAGCCGGTTTATGCCATTGACGACGATGGCAAGCTGGTGGCTTATATCCGTATAGCCGATGAGAATATCGTCGCTTCGCCCGTCCACCTTGAGATTTGGCGGCAGGAGCAGATGCCCCAGACCATGATGCACTACACCGACACTGAGCAGGCATTCATCAATGTGATGAAGGAGAACCCGCAGGTAACGCTCAACCGACTCGTCCGCCTGAGCCGCCAGGGACGCCATCACGTCATCGGCACACTGGCACGGCTCATCCGTTACGGTATAGCACGGTGGGAGTATGCCGACACGAAGTTCCTCTTCTCACTCGAATAATAGCGTTTAAACCGTTGGGTTGGAACGCTTTTTGTAGGAAAATAACTAGAAACTAATATATTGTTTATGGAAAAGAAAGAGAAACCAAAACAGCAACAATCGTGGTTCAACTGGAATACATTCTTCTGGATCATGCTTCTTCTGCTTGCCCTAAACGTCTTCGTCTACCCTAACTTCGGGCAACCGACGACTAAGGACACCGATTATGCAACGTTCATAAGCTATGTCGACCAGGGCAAGGTGTCGAAAGTGCTTATCAAGGACGATGTTGTTTACTTCACCGTTGGTAAGGAAAACTTCAAGACCGCCGAGGTAAACGACCCGCAACTCGTTGACCGTCTGATTAAGGCGAAGAGCCCGAACAAGAGCGGACACATCGAGTTTACTAAGACTCTGCCGCAAAAGAACTCTCCACTGCTCGACTTTATAATATGGTGGATACTCCCTGCCGTCATCTTCTTCGGACTGTGGCAATGGGGCGCAAAGCGTGTGATGAAAGGCGGCGCCGGCGGAGGCGGATTCCTCTCGCTTGGAAAGAGTGGCGCGAAAGTCTATGCCGAGACCGACATAAAGACTACTTTCGATGATGTTGCGGGACAGGACGAGGCAAAGGCAACGCTGAAAGAGATTGTCGACTTCCTCCACAATCCGCAGAAATACACACGTCTTGGAGCCAAACTGCCTAAGGGCGCACTGCTCGTAGGACCTCCGGGAACAGGTAAGACATTGATAGCCCGTGCCGTTGCAGGCGAGGCTCACGTGCCGTTCTTCTCTATTTCGGGAAGTGAGTTCGTGCAGATGTTCGTCGGAATGGGTGCCGCAAAGGTGCGCGACTTGTTCCAGCAAGCCCAGCAGAAGGCACCATGTATAATCTTCATCGATGAGATTGATGCCATCGGACAGAGCCGTGACCGTGCCATGGGTAACGATGAACGTGAGCAGACCCTCAACCAGTTGCTCACCGAGATGGATGGTTTCGATGCCACAAAGGGTCTCGTCATCCTTGCTGCCACCAACCGTCCGGAGTCGTTGGATAAGGCGTTGCTTCGTCCGGGACGTTTCGACCGCCGCATAATAATGGAGCTCCCTGACCTTGAGGGACGTAAGGCTATACTGAAAGTTCACCTTAAAGACGTCAAGCATGGCGACATTGACCTTGACAAAGTGGGTCGTGCCACAGCCGGTTCAAGTGGTGCCGACATTGCAAATATCGTCAATGAGGCAGCCCTTCGTGCCGTCCGCCTTGGCAAGAATCAGATTGAAACGGAGGACCTTGAGGAAAGTGTTGAAACCGTTATTGCCGGAGAACAGAAGAAAGGCGCAGTCATTTCGCCTGAGGAAAAGAGGATTATATCCTACCACGAGATTGGTCACGCCATGGTTGCAGCTTGCCAGAGCCACTCTGCTCCGGTAGAGAAGATAACTATTGTTCCACGTACCAGCGGAGCCCTTGGCTACACAATGCAGGTTGACGCAGGCGAGAAACACCTCATGAGCAAACAGGAGATGCTCAACCGCATAGCCACACTGACAGGTGGTCGTGCCGCAGAGGAAATAATGTGCCATACTGTCACAACCGGAGCAAGCAATGATATTGAAAAGGCTACACAGCTTGCCCGTGAGATGATTACCATCTACGGAATGAGTGACAAGTACGGAATGATGCAGCTTGAGCAAGTTCGCAACCGCTATCTTGGCGGCAACTCGTCGCTCACCTGCTCTGCCGAGACGGCTCGTGACATCGATAAGGAGGTTGCCGAGATTATCCACAATGCCCACGAAAAGGCAAAGAAGATAATCACCGACCACAAGGCTCAAATGGACGCTGCCGCCGGAATCCTCCTCAAGAAGGAAACTATCACCGGCGAGGAGTTCATGAAAGTGCTTGGTGAATGAGGAATGAGGAATGTTGAATGAGAAATGATATTAATGTTGAATGTGGAATGCTTAATGTAAAATGAATTATAAATTCGACATTAATCATTAAAATCATTCAACATTCCTCATTCAACATTCAACATTCAACATTAAAATTCACTCCACATTCCTCATTAAACATTTCACATTATAATTGTTCTGAACCAATCCCGCAACAGTTTGCCGTACTGGTTCTGGCTGTCGGCACAGAGGACAATGACCTGCCGCCCGTCAGAGAGTTTCGGACCGACACACATCCCCTCATAGTTGGCAAAGTCCTTGTGAAGGAGATTAAAGCTTGTACGCCACATGGCTACAAGCTTTTTTTGTGCCGGAACATTGCCTTTGGTGGGAGTGTTGGTATCGACAGAGTATACACGGTTGACACACCATGAGCCGCTTAGCTTCTTCGGGATGAATGCCTCACGCTCCAGTACAAGCAGACGACCGTCGTCTAGGGCGCAGAGAGCGCTAACGCCGTTGGCATAAGTTTTTGCCTGGCTGGTGCTTAGGGGCTCGTCCATGATGTAATTGATGGTTCCGCGGTACTGCAGGTTATCGTCGAACGACATCAGACGGAGGTGGTTGCGGATACCGTTTACGGAGTTCGCCTGTTGTCCGTCTTGTGGAAGTGTGCTCTCGGTGGTCGTCCAGAAACGGTGGGTCCTGGCGTTATAGGTCAGCGACTCAAGCCCGTAGTTGCTGACGGGGATGCTCACGCCCGACGGAAGGAGTATCTCCCTGCCGGTGAGATGACCGTTCATGTCATATTCAAGTATCTTGTTGTCGGCTTCGCCGCTTATGAATACAGTGTTCGAAGGTGGAAAATAGGCTATGCCTTCGCCGTCGCGGACACCCTTGTAGCCTGACGACAGACTCTTGACTTTGCGGACGTTGACTATCTCGCCGGTGACGTAGTCGATGTCGATGGTGAACAAGTCGAATCCGTCATACAGTGGTTTGTCGTTGACAACAACGTATTTGTTGCCGCCAATGTTGGCAAGTCCGCTGTAGTTGCCTGCCGGAACGTTCTTCTTATAGTAATGCTGATTGGTAAGGTAGCCCATCTGGGCGCTTGCAACAGTGGCAAACGTGATGAGCATTAATACTGATGCGAATAGTCTTCTTTTCATAGTTGTCTACCTTTTAAGTATGGTACAAAGATAACGCAAAGATTCGATATTTATTTCATGGTATGAAAATAAAGACAATGTTATGGCGTTAACGGACATCGTTTGGTTTTTTCATAATCCGTTAGTATGATAAGTAGAAGTGATGGAAGGTATATAAACGAAGAAGGCGCGACTCTCGTCGCGCCATCAATCTCTTCATAATCGTCGAATTATAAATCTATTCGACAAACCGAGGCATCACGCCTGGCTAAATGCTTCTCAGGAACCCTTGCGGGTCAATGTGGCTGACATATAGGTATCAGCTCCTGTGATCCTTTGTATCACATTGCAAATATAGATATTACTAATGATATTTCCAAGTGTTTTGCCAACTTTTTTCGTAGTCTAATGAACTTTTAACATTGGAAGCGCACACAGCCGGGAAACATCATTTTTATTACTAAAGTTTCCCACTTGGAGAACCCCTTTATAAAAAGGCTTTCCCAAAGGGTATGCGCATCTTTAACTTTTCAAAAAACTTTTTATGAGCAGTAGAATATTGCATTATCGGACTTCTCCTTTTAAGGTCATTTGCCCTTTCACATTTATTAAGCACTTGTTAAACTACTTTGTTTATGGGCATCCTGCTATTTGAACTTTTCAGAAACCCCTTGTTTATGGGCATTTTGAACAAGTGGGAAACTTTAGTTTTATTATTTGTTATAGCTTATTTCATAATCGATATTCGGCTCAATGGTAAGCTTGTAATGTCCGTCAGGAGTGCTTGTGATTGCACCGTGGTTAGCTTTCGGCTCACCGTTTGAACTGAAGATGAGCGTTCCTTCGCCTTCGTCGGCATTCACCTTGATGGTGTTTTTGTCCACATAGATGTGGATTTTGCCGTTAGGAGTCGGTACATTGCCTTCCATCCAGTCGAGAGTTCCGAGCTCAGGGCGGGCTTCCCATGCTGAATATCCAGGCTTTGTCGGCTTCACTCCGATGAAGTATTTGCCGAGAAGGTATATCGGGCTGGCTCCCCAGGCGTGGCAAAGGCTCTTGCCGTAAGGGCGTCCGTACATGCAGAGATGGTCGCGGAGAGGGGCTTTTCCACCGGCGTCGGCATCTATCTTGGCATCGTAGGCTTCCCAGAAGGTGGTGGCTCCGTGTGAGAGCATGCCGCCCCAGTAGTCTTTCATCTCCTTTAGTACTTGCGACTGTTCGCCGAGTTTGCACATTGCTTCCATCTCATAGAACCGCATGTAGGGGGTTGTTATCCTCATGATGCTGTCGTTGTGGAGCACGCTCTTGGCTATTTCTTCCTGTTTCTGATGGTCGAGATAGTCGAAGAGAATGGCGAAGATGTTGCTGTATCGGGTAATGGCGTCGCTCTTCTTGCCGTCGACAATATTGTGAATCAGTGCCTTGCGGCTGTCGTCCCAGAAGAGGGTGGGGATAGCTTTGCGCAGTTTCTTTGCCTTTGCCTGGTATTCTTCGGCTGCCGTCTCGTCGTCATTGATGTGGGCGCAGGTTGCCATTGCCTCGAGACTACGGCAGAAGAGTATCTGCTCGAATGACAGTTCGCCGTGCTTGTCCATCTTCTCCGGACTCCAGTCGACAAACACCCAGTCGCCTGCAAGGCCTTGCATCATTCCTTCCTTGTCGGTGCGTGAGATGCAGTAGTCCATCAGTGACTTCATCCTCGGGTATATCTCACGTACGAAAGCGGTGTCGCCGGTGTAGAGATAGTAGTCGCCGACGCTGATGAGCCAGTAGAACGTGTAGTCCATTATGGTGTTGATGTGCGACGTTATCGGGTCTTTGCCACGAAGCTGGCGCATTGTCCGCTTGACCGTTGGGGAGTCGAAGAAGAGGTAGTAGTTCATCAGATAGCTCTGGGAAGCATCGCCGCTCCATGTCCATCGGTCACGTTTTATACCGTCGATGAAGAACTCGCGGGCTGTAAGCTGGAGTGTATAGACACCCGTTTGCCACATCTTGTTGATGAGCTCGTCGTTGCATTTGAATGTTCCGCGCTCCTCCTCAGGCAGGTATTCGTACAGCATTCCGACCTCACCGGCGTCGACCGTGCCCTCGGTCTTGATGAAAACATAGCGGAAGGCTTTGCTGTTGTGGAGCCGTTCGTCTTTGATTATGCTGCCGGTGGTAAGGTCTGTGACTACAGAATCGGCTACAGCAAGTTTGTCAAGGGTCTCGCAATGGTCGGGATCGGTGGCCTCTTCAGCACTTTCACCATAATAAATATGTATCGTTCCATTGCCTTTCACGCCTTTGAAAGTAAGGTATCCGAATGTCTCCCTGTCGAAATCGTAGAGCGTTCCACCGTCTACTTGCTCACAGGAGACAGGCTTTTCCTGCTTTGTTGGCAATGAGAAATGTGAAGGAAGGGCGTCCGGAGAGTTGAAATTCCAGTAACCGGCGTTCATATAGACACTCGTTGATGTGTCGGAAGCCTTTCCGGATTCGTCTATCCACTCCTTGTCCTCATTGGTTACGAGCCATGATGAGTCGCTTTTGATGGTCTTCCCGTCGACAAAGATGGTTGGCGGTGTTGCCTGATTCCATACCTTGATGTTTATCTTATGGTGTCCGGCTGGTATCGTTACGGCTGTCGGCTGACCGAAGATGAGGCTGCCGTCGAGTTTTACGTTGTACCTTCCTTCTGCCTTTATAGTTATGGTCTCATTCTCCTTCAGGTCAATCTGACGTGAGAATTCAACCGTAACATAGTGGCTGTCCATCTTCCAGAACGGCGGAAAGAATGTTCCCCGCTCTGTACGACGGCTGTTCATGATGTTGCCAAGCCATATCTCAAAGTCGCCCGGATACCATATCCAGGTGGCTTCTAAAGTCTTTTGTTCCATTGTCTTAGTGCTTAAATTTCGTCAGAGCCATATCTTTCGTGTGTAATCTCCTCAAGACTCTTGCCTCGTGTCTGCGGTGCTCCGACTGTTCCGATAACCAAAGAAACAAGCAACAAGCCGAGCATTACGAATGCGGCAGTAGTGAATCCTTCGCCATTCTCACCATATATGTAGACGAATCCTATGCCCCAAAGAGCTGACAGACCACGAACTATGAAGAACATAACACCCTGAGCCGCTGCACGATAGCGTGCCGGGAAAAGCTCGGAAGCCCAAAGAGCATAGAACGACTGGACACTTACACCACCTTGCAGACCCCATAAGAGTGTGAAGACGAGCAGACCGGTAAGGTTGTTGATACCAACGAAGATGACAAGAACCCATGCCAGCACTGCGAAACTTACTCCGGTAAAGTACAGCCAGCGCTGGTTGACCTTGTCGACGATCATTGAGAAGACGAATGTCGTGGCTATGATGATGAGCCACTGACCAACTGTGAGCATGTTGGCAAACTGATTGCTCAGTCCACCGGCAGTCTCGTAAATGTGCTGTTGGAAGAATCCCATGACCGAACTGACCAGGTTCCATGTCAGATACATGCCACAAAGGAACAACATTGTCTTGACATTCCTGCGAACGGTGAACAGCGATTTGAAGCCACCGAATGAGCTCTGATGGTGCTCGGCAGCCTCTGCCTTTGCCTCTTCCCATTCCTTTGACTCGTGCAAACGGCGTTGCAAAAGCCATGCAATGAATGCAACGATGAACAAACTGAAGAATATTATTCGGCTGGAATAGACGTTCAAAGCTGCTCCGTTGACGTCATTTCCACCCAATGTCTGTGCTATTGATTGTACGATTGGGAACAAAGCTCCGGCTGAATCGGCAGTCGTTGTAGGTGGAGCAAGCAGTGTTCCGAGTATCAGAATGATGGTCGGGCCAATGCCCCAAGCCATCTGTGAAATGCCGATATTGCGTCCACGGTTGCCCGTTTCGGAGTTTTCCGAGATGTAAGTCCACGATGCCGGTACTCCGACACCTACCGAAATACCCGTTATAAGGAATCCTGCCAAAAGCATCGGGAAGTTGCATGCGAGCATGATGATAATCACTCCGAGCATGTAGACGAGCATGTTGTAGGTGTAGATGAACTTTCGTCCATACCTGTCGGCTAGGAATCCGCCGATTATTGCGCCCGTAGCCGCACCGAGGCAGTTGGCGCTGAGGGCATTGAGCCAGCCCAGATTGGCTTCGGAAAGTCCGAGATAATTCTGCCATAAGGTCAGTCCGCTTGCACCGGCGACTATTGCTCCGGCATCAAGATAGTTGGTCAACGACACCGCAATGGTGCTTCCCAGACTATTTTTCTGTTTATTCTTGGTCATATTGATTTTGTTTATAGTTTTCTGAATAATTCGTTTTTGGATGTTTTTCTGTATATCAATCACTTCTGAACATTGTTCTCCCAGACATTGCCGGGACCGTTGGCGTTCTTCAGGAAGCGGTCGGAAGGACAATGGTTGTTGCGGATCGTGATGTTGCTTGAGCCCTCGTCGGTGTAGAGCCAGAACCAATGGTCGGGGTCATGGACGTAAGCCGGTGGCTCAGCATCGCTGACCGTGTTGTCCTCTATTATTGTCCCGGGCTGATTGCCGAGGGTGTATATACCGGCGCAGTCGGTCATGTGCTGGGCAAAATGGCTTATCCGGTTGTGAGCTACATAGTTGTCGTGCATGCAGTTTGCCGTCCGGTTCCAGCCCCAGCCCAGGCTAATGCCAGTGTAAGGAATGTCGTGGATGGTGTTGTTGGTGATTCTTGTGTCGGCAACATAGCCTGCCGTGACGGCGCAACAGCCCCAGTCCTCATTTCCTATGTCGGTGAATGTAGAGCCATTGACGGTCAGACTGTCGCAGACAACCCGCTTGTCGGCAGGCTGATAAGGCAGATGGGTCTCCAGTCCGGCAGGCGAGAAAGAGCCTGCAACGACTCCGTTCATGGCAATATCGCTGAACTTGCAATTGTCGATGCCGCCACCTTTGCAGCCTTCGATGAAGTCAAGACCAGAGCCACCGAGGTGAGTGAACTCACAATTACTGAAGTTGACATTGCGACCATAGCTCACTTCCACAGCCGCACGAGCCCTTCCGAGCCATCCTTGGTTGTCGAGTTTGTGGTTATCGGTGCGGTCAATCTGCGGACGGAGCTTGTAAGCCTCGGTGAGATACATACCAGCTTGAAGCGGGACATGCCCCTCACGTGATGGACGAGTCCATGTAGTGTAGCTGAATGTTATACCTTTTATATTAATGTTGGTGACGGGACGCTCCGGAGTTCCCTCCACACGGATAAGGTTCTCTTGGACAGGGATGTCGGTATAGGTGTTATCTGTTGTCTCGCCTTTTCGCGGAATGTAGACTATTCCCATGCCGTTGATGTTGAGCCATTCGCCAGGAGAGTCGAGAAACTGCCAGCTGTTCTGAATATAATAAGGTGAGTCGTGCTTACTGTTGTACATAGGTCCCGGCCAAGGATGGCTGAACTGGATGCGTGCCTCGGGGTTCTGGAATGTTACGCCGATAGAGTCGCCGCTTCTGAAAATGCTGTCGATGCGGAGGACGGAGACCTCCCACATCTGATGGAGAACCAGTTCCGGCAATATATGGGAACGCATGCTGCCGTCATTATCGTTGATATCGGCAATCTGCTCGTTGCTGAGATCGGAGCCACGGAGCCATAGAATTCTGTTCTTTTTGTCGTAGTTCAGGATTCTGTTCATCTTGTTGAAGTCCTCGACGTTGCGGGAGTTTATCGCCTTCGAGCCGTTAACCCATAGTTGACGGGGATTAACGGCAATGCCATTGAATGAACTGAACGGAGCAAAGAGGGCGTTCCTGCCGTTTATTGGCATACCGGCAGACTGCAGCCTTACCTGTCGGCTGCCCACGATTTGCGCTCCGTTCGGGGCAATGATGTCGAGATATGAGTCCTCGGGGCGGAGAGTCAGGGGCTCCATAAGCTCATAACGACCGGGCGAAAGACTGATGGTAACATGGGGATAGTCCTTGTTGTTAGTGTAGAACTGGTAGCCGTCGGCAGTGGTGTGCAGGCGTTTGAACTCACGGGAAGCAATGAGTGCGTCCTCAAGAGTCTCGTCATTGCCCGGTGAGACATAGATGGTCGTGTCGGGAATGGTGGCTTTTGTTGTTGATGCCAGTAGAAAGAGAGATAGCGTTATGATGATGTTTCGCATTGTTGGTAGGTCTTGTTAAGGATGTGGGGGACGCTGCAAAGCAGCGTCGTACACACCAGAAGATGAGGTGGGGAATAGGGAGGCAATGGTGGAAGAGCGCCGCTGACGGTGGGAAAGGCGGCGGACTAGCGACGGAGGTTCATGAAGACCGTCATGTCCGTTTCGCCACGATTGCCCCAAGCATAGTAAGGGATGAGACGGATGTGCACCTTCTGCTCGGTTGGACGCACCTCACGGTAGAGCTCGTTCTTGCCCCATGAAGGCTCGCTTGCTGCCGGGACATCGGCTTCGAGGGCTACGAAGGTGTTGCCGTCGAGGGTGTCACGATGCTCAGTGAAGTGGATGTCGGCAGGAATGGAGATGTTGGAAACGGATGGGAGGGTATCGTTGATTGCTGCGTCGGTTCGGAGACCGTTGCTCCTACTGGCGGTAATATCGAGGCCTTCGAGGCAGTAAACCAGCGGACCACGCATCACGGCAACTTGATTTTTGCTCTCCTCAACGAGCGGGTTTGCCTCAATAAGCCGTGGGCGCATAGGCAAATCGAGCGTTACGACATCGCCTTTCTTCCACGGATGGGTGAGCTCAGCATAGCCAGGCTTTACACAATCGGATATGTTAACGCTGTCGCCGTTGACGGTCATTGTAACATTGTCAGCCCATGACGGGATTCGGAACGAGACATTCTTGATGCCATTCAGTCGGTTAATCTTCAGCGTTATGTGACCATCTAGTGGATAATCCGACAGCATTTCAACGTCTATATCCTTGGTTTTCAGTTTATTGTCGCCATAAAGATTGACATACAGCGTACCGTCTTTTCCTACCGAATAAGCATACTCCTGAGCCTCGGCAAGGGTGCGGAGAGTGTTCGGCGGACAGCAAAAACAGCTGATGTAACGCTGGCGGGACTTAGGCCAACGGAGAACGTATGGGAACGAAGCCGTCTTTCTGAGAGCCTGAGTATAGAAGTATTTCGTGCCATCGAGGGATATTCCCGGCATGATACCATTCAACAGTTCGTGCTCAACCATATCGGCATACTTCGCCTTTCCGGTGGTTTCGAATAGCCGCCATGAGTACAGAAGCTCACCAACCTGGGCACAAGTCTCATTGTGTGAAGCCTCGTTAGGCAACTGGAACTTCCGTCCGTAAGCCTGATGAATCTGTTGTATTGACGGCTGGTCGTAAGTCGTTCCGTCGGGCGAGACACCATCATAGAGTGCTCCGCAGCCACCGGTAATATATATTTTATGGTCGGCAATGTCGTCCCAGATAGACGAGAGGTTCTTCATCAGCTGTGCCTCGCCCGTCTCGGCATACTCGTCGGCTACTCCGGCATAAAGGTAATTGGCACGGACAGCATGACCGACAGCCTCATATTGCTGGCGGAACGGCACACGGTCTTGGTTGTGATCTTCGCCGTTCTTCACCGAGTCACGGATAGCTATGAGTCCTTCGCCGAGCTCCAGATAACGCTTGTCGCCCGTCTCACGGTACATTTCGAAAGCTCCCATGTAGTGACTCGGACAAATAGCGTTGCGTGCAAGCTCATTGCGGTTGTTCTTGTAGAAGTTATACAGGAAGTCTGCAGCCTTCTTCGAACAATTGAAGAGATTGTCCTTACCCGTCGCCCGCTTGTGGACTATGCCCGCCATCATCAGATGTCCGAGGTTGTAAGTCTCGAAGTTGAGGCGCGAGGCAAATGCCGTTCCCTGTTCCTTGCCTATCTCAATGCCAATGACTGTCGTGTCGGCAGACTGCCCCGACTTCTTCAACTGTCTCTCGCTGATGTTCACCGGAGTGTGGATATAGCCGTCGGGACGCTGAGCCTTAGCCACTTTGGTTATGAATTTGTCCATCAGTTTGTCGAGCTTTTTGTCCTTAGTAACGGCATAAACGGCAGCGCACGTCTCCAGCCACTTGTACATATCGCCATCGTGGAATGGTGGACCGGCGTGCTCGCCTTCGGCATCGCCGGCGGCAATCTCGAAGTTCCGGAATCCGTGGCTCACCGACGGGTCGTCCCACGTGCGCCACATGTCCCATATCGACGTGCCGGACCACACGCCGAAGCGCTCGCCCCAGAATCCGCCTGTCCATCGGGTTGAACCTAATGGAGTATTTGCCATGATGGCGTGAGGACTTGCCGAGACGTCTGTCAGACCGTCATGCTGAGCGAAAGAGGCACAAGGAAGTAGTGCTAAAGAAAGTATGACTGTTTTTATCCGTTTATCCATTGTTAGAGTTTACTTTATTAATTTAGACGAACGGAATGGCTTTTTGTAATCTGATTAGCGACCTTTTGCAAACCGATTAGCCGTTAAACGATTTGTAAAAGACGCCCAATTAGAACGTAAAAGATGCCCAATCACATTGTAAAATGGTATCTTTTACAACGTGATTGGGCATCTTTTACAAAACCGATTGATAATCAATGATTTACAAACGGCTATTTCGACATTGAAATTTTGAGCTTCAACGTGTGTGGAATGGTGCTGTCAATGGAGTACTTCTTGAGTACACCCGGACCGCAGGAACTGTTGCCGAGACCGAGAACGGCGCAGTCGATGTGGAGGTCGACATAGCCCGACGGCTTCAGTTCATAGTCGTGCTTGGCTGCCTGAATGTCCTCGACGCTGTAAGGCAGGGCACTGAAACTGAACGGCTCGCTGCCTGATGCCTTGAAGGTTATGCTCTGTCCGTTGTCGGTCGATAGCTTGACATAGCTGCAATCCTCGTGGTTGCCGTTGTCCTGTGGGCGAGGGTAGTGGGTGTATTGCTCGCTGACGGTGGAGAAATAGCGGCCAACCAGCGCGCTCGTCTTGCGGTCAGGGTAGTTGTCCCATGGTCCACGACCGTAGTACTCGATGTGGGAGTAGTCGGCAGGAATGCGGAAACGGAGTCCGAGACGGGGCAGTGGTGGGAGGGAACCGTGGCAGGTGAAGGTGGCGAGAACCTCATCCGTCCCCTCCGTATGGAGGGGAGAAGGAGTTAGTTTTGTGGTTAGGAGGATGTAGCCGTTGGCGAATTTGTACTTGGTTGAGTCTGTTTGAGTGCCGTCTGGGTTCTGTTTTGTGCCGAGCTGAATGACCTGCGGATTGTAAATGCTGTCGTTTCGCCACTCCTTGGCAAGCCAGTTGCCGAAGCCCTTGTCGTTGTCGGTGGCGGCACGGGCACAGCTAAGAGTCATTGTTTGTAGGGGCGACGAACTCCGATTCGTCGATTCTTGCCTTGCTTTCGACGGTTCGGAGACCGCCGCACCAACAGTAGACGACGATTCGGAGATCGCCGCACCTAGTGGCAGGGTACCGGTAATGTCCTCTTCGATGGCTATTTGCTGAGTCGTGAGAGTGTCGCCTTGAGGCGTGATAGCCGACAGATTCATCCGCCAGTCAATAGGTTTGTCGCACGTTTGAGTAGTCGGAACTTTCATGATCGGACTTTCCTTGCCCGGCTGAATAGCACCAAGGACTATGGTCTGACTATCCGTCGGTACACCATATTCATAACTCTTTATGGCTACCTTGTATCCTTTTAGCGATACATGGGCGTTATGATTGACGACCATTATCTTATCGCCCGACCGATAGAACTGCACAGGCGAAAGCACGTTGCGCACCTCCCAGAACTTCGGAGTCAGTTCCCTGTTGGCTCTCACGATACCGTTTATGCAGAAAGCACCCGAGTTTGGCTTGTCGCCATAGTCCCCACCCATGTGGTAACGGCAACTTACGCTATCCTCATGGTTATCATAATTTTTAATTTTTAATTTTGAATTATTAATTTTCTCACCGATAGCCTGGTCTACCCAGTCCCAGATAAATCCTCCTGCAAGCCGCTTATTGGCATAGAACTCATCCCAATACTCCTTGAAATTACCGAGCGCATTACCCATGCAGTGGGCATATTCGGCGGCGATTATCGGTCTGTCGTCATTATTCCTATTGGCAATATCGACAAGATGTTCCCAACGTGCATTCTCCGCACGCTCCTCTCCCGAGCCTTCTTTGACGCCAAAGTTCAGGTAATCCTGCTTTACACGAGGGTAGAAACGCTCCATGACATCGACACAGTTAGGGTCGGTGTAAGGAAAATTCCGCTCTGTTGTGCTGTCATTCAGTTTGACGAACGGAGTCTGAGCGCCCTCATACGCCACCGGTCTTGTAGGGTCGAAGGTGTGCAACCAACCCGCCATTGCGCCGTGGCTGGCACCATAGCCGCTTTCGTTTCCCAGGCTCCAGAAGATTATCGACGGGTGGTTCTTGTGCCGTTCAGCCATCCTCTGGGTTCGCTCCAGGAACGCCGGAGTCCAGTCCGGCCATGTAGTTATGTTGCCACGGAGTCCGTGAGTCTCGGCATTCGTCTCGTCCATGATGTAAATTCCGGCAGAATCGCAGAGCTCATACCACCTCGGACAGTTGGGATAATGGCTCGTGCGGACAGCGTTGATGTTGGCTTCCTTCAATAATCTGATGTCTTGTTGGAGTCGTTCCTCGGTCATAACACGCCCCGTCCAAGGGTCAAACTCATTGCGGTTGACGCCCCGAATCTTTATCGGTCTGCCATTGACGAGAATCTGTCCGTCGGCAATTCTTATCCATCGGAAGCCCACCTTCTGGTTGGCTTGCTCCACAACACGACCTGTCGAGTCGACAAGTGAGATGTTGAGAGTATATAAATAAGGTGTCTCGGCAGTCCATTCGTGCGGAGCTTTGACGTTCATTACAATCCGTCCGAACTTCGTTATACCACGTTGTGGAAACCATTCGTTCATGTTCCGAGCCTTGTGGTTGAGGTCGAGAATGTCCTCTGCGCCCGTGCTGGCGGTGCCAATCTCTGTGCCTTCTTTGTCAAACAGAGTGGCACGAACCGAGTAGCCACTTCCTTTCTCATCACCGAACACCCTCAACTGTGGGTTTATCAGCAAATCATAATCAGCCTCTACGCTATCAACAGGGTAATCATAATTTTGAATTCCTGACCCTGAATTTTGAATTTCCGTACGTACCGCAATGTCCGAAAGGGTAATATCCGTGGTATGAAACAACGTCACGTCACGTTGAATTCCACCAAAACGCCAGTAGTCCTGGTCCTCAAGATAGCTGCCATCGCTGTATTTGTAGACCTCGACGGCTATGAGGTTGCGCCCTTTATGGAGGTATGGCGTGATGTTAAATTCGGCTGCATCGAACGAACTCTGACTGTAACCGACCATCTGTCCGTTTATCCAAACATGGAAAGCCGACATCACCCCATCGAAACGGAGGAATGTCTGACCGCCCTGCCAATCGTCGGGCAGAGTGAACCAACGGCGGTACTGACCCGTCGGTGACCGCTCGATGTATGTCGTCCAAGTGTTTTTCGGTTCGCTGGTTACCCGTGGCGGGTCAATCTTGAAGACATATCCGGCTGAGACATAAAGCGGAGTTCCATAGCCGTTGACCTCCCAGTTGGCAGGAACGGGGAATGTTTTCCACTTTTTGTCGTTGTATTTCAGAGTGTAGAAGTCGGGCACCCGCTCCTCAAAAGTCTTTGTCCATGAGAACTTCCATGTGCCGTTGAGAGACATCTGGCTGTCGCCGGGACGGTGGAGATAAGGGAAGAAGTCGGCGCGGGCTGGCTCACGGTTGATGGAGAGGACGTGGTTGTCCTCCCACGGTCTTTCCCCACCAAGCCTCCCCCAAGGGGAGGATGTTTGATTACCAAAGACAGATGAGAGTGGTAAACATGATAATATGAGAGCTAAGAAATATGTTCTTTTCATTTTTTGTCTTGTGCTTTCAGTGAACTTAATTGCCTCTTGCCAACTGTTTCTGTGGGGGATTACTGAACCTCGAGATAGTCAAAATCGACTGCCGGGTCAATCTTGATGACCACCTTATAGAAGCCGGCATTGATTTGAGTGCCCGTTGTTGTGGCGAGAGTCTTGAACTTATTAGGTGTTGTCGGGATAGTGATGTCACGATCGACGAGCAACGCACCCTTGCTGTCGGTGACTTGAAGGCGACCGATGACAGCCTCGCCCGTTGTGTTCTTAACACGGAAACGGAGGGCATACTCACGAGCCACACCCGGCGAGATAGTCCATTCGGCTTTGGCGGTAGGTTTGTATTTGACTGATGGAAACGCCTCGGAATCCTTCGGAAGCAGCTCCTTTGAACATTTGGCAATGGTGTCCTTGTCGAGGTCTTGCCAGTAACTATCCGACATTACCGGTCCGGCGGCATCGATATTGATGTTGCTCCTGCCCGGTTTGGCAATCGCAATGGCGCTGATTACTGCCTCGCCAGCCTTCACTTCAGGGAAACTGATGATTATCTTGTTGCCCCGTCCGCGGGCGTAATATACCTTCTTCAAGGCTCCGGCAGTACCCGATTCAGCCCAGACGTCAAGGTCCTTTTGTACTATTGAGTCATTGATTGCAATAGAAAAGATTCTCTCTCCCTCCGCATCAGTAGCTAATGTAGGGGCAACGATCTCCGAATCGTTGCTTGTTTCGGCGGTTCGGAGACCGCCGCTCCTACCGAGCCACGGTTCGGTGAAATAGAGCTCAACACGATACAGACTGTCGTCGGGCACGAGGAAGTCATAGTTCAACTTGTCACGTCCCCAACGGAAATAGCGGAACAGCTCACCATCTTTCGTGCCATGAATGCTGTCGGTGATGTGTCCTTGTGATGCTGTGTAAGGTGTGATGAGTGTCGTCGTGTCATGCAAAGACTCGTCCTTGCTGAACGGCTCAGCCCACGAATGCGACCAAGCCCGTGAGTCCTGCATCCATGTATTGCCATTGCTGTCACGGTAAGTGTCGCCTCCACAGTTTATCCTATATATATAGGTGTAGCCGTCCGCTGGCTTTAATGAAACGGGATTCATATCGGCTGCGGTCTTTGCAGGCTTTCCGTTGGATTTAATAGAACTGTTCGTCGCCTGCCCATCGCCATAGATGCCATGTCCAAACAAGTCCTCATACATATAGTATCCCATCGTCGGCTGCTCCCACGGAGTAAGCAATCCCTTGTAATTGAATGGTCCAACCTTGTCGATTCGCCTTAAGGCCTCGTCGGGCTGCACCCTTCCCGGATTCTCATGAGAAACAAATATCCACTGGAAATGTCCGCAAACACTGTCTTTGGCAGCATAAGCCAATTCAGCTTTCTTCTTCAACAATGCAGTAAATGCATCCTCAGAGTACTTTCCCGAATGCAGTCCAAGAGTCCTCCAAGCGCCATACTCACCATTAAGTAGTTGCTTTTCGTCCTTCAATTCATTGTTATAGTTGTCGGCGGAACCACCGTAAGTGCCGCTCCAGTTCTGCACAACGTTCCAGTCGGTGCCCTCGCCGCCATTGCAAGTCGTCACCATCCGCTGGTCACGGCATGTCGGATCGAGCTCACGGATGATAGCCGTGCATTCCTCGGCAAAGTCCTTCGGCAGTACACTTTCGTTCTGCAAGCCCCATAGAATGACGCTTGGCGAATTCCTTCTCTCCTTCACCCATTGGCGAAGATAGTCCTTGAAGTTATTGCGGAAGTGGGGAGTGTCATACCAGATATGTGCCGAGAACTGACTCCAGAAGAGCATTCCCTGCTCGTCGAGAAGCCTCTGATAATACAAATTGTGTGGCTGATGAGCCTCACGGAAAGCGTTGAATCCAGCCTTCCGCATCATCTTTACTCGTGATGCTATCTGCTCGTGGCTCCAAGCATGGCTGCCTCCAAAGAGATGCTCATAGTCGCATGTGCCATTGATAAACACCGGTTTGCCATTCAACAGGAACTGCCCGTGATGGTCGGTTGAATCCCGTCGTGCCGGCCACGATATACTCCGATAGCCAAACTCCGTGTCGGTCTCATCGGTTGTCTTGCCGTCCCGCTTTATCATCGATGCCAAAGTATATAGGTATGGGTCGTCGAGATTCCACCGATGAGGCTCGCTTATGGCGATTGCTTGGCGGACAACGATTGTCTTTTCGCCACCAACCAACGTATCGACGGGCAAGCGGAAGAATGTCTTTCCGTCGGCTTGATTCATCTTGCTGACCAGTTGAATCCGTGCGTCCGACTTGCTGTAATTGTGTATCTCGGTCTCGATGAAAGTACTGTCACATGCCGCGTTGCTCCAGACATGCACTCCGAATGGCTCTATCCTAATATCGTCGGTCTCAACAAGGGTTACCGGACGGAAGATGCCGAACGGCTGACTACCCTCTGAGAATCCCCATTCCGATGAACATCCACCGCAAACCCATGGCATGTCGGTAATCATCTCGGGGTGCTCAACACGTATTTTTAATTTATTTTCGGTCTGTAAATAGGGCGTAATATCTAGAGTCAGCGTTGTCCGTCCTACTCCCTGACGATGGAACGAATGACCGTTTATATTTACGGTGGCATACGTTCCTATTCCTTCGAACTGCAAGAAATACCGCTTCCCAGCCTTCGGTACAGCATGGAAGGTCTTCTCATATTCTGCCGTTCCATGCAGATTGCCATGCCGGAGCTGGCGGTAGCCATAGTAATTGTCGAAGTTATGTGGCAAGTTCACCGTGTGCCACTGGTCTTCCTGGTAAACAAGTGGCTGGTTAGCCTTCGTCACCCGTGCCTGCCAAGCCGTATCTAAGTCGAGCTCACGCCGCGGTCCACGCTTCTCGACGGGTGGAAACGTAACCTCACTGCGCCCCATCGGTTCACTTGTCGCTACCGCAATGCCACGCTGTCCGGCTTTGTTTACCGCGCAATAGAAGTGATAAACGACTCCGTTATGCTTCATAACATAACTCTTGTGGGCAAACATGTCGTCATAGTTCTTGCTCGGAACAACCAGGTCTTCGCCGTCCCAGTCCTGCCAATGAACCAAGTCACGACTCACGGCAAAGGTGTTGTAGGCATTGTATTTACGAGAAGGGTTATAGGCGGAGAAGTAAAACATCACATACAAGACCTCCCCCTGCCCATCCGTACGGAGGGGAGAATTGGTTACTTTGCCTCTGGAGCCACGATGGTTATCATAATTATGAATTATGAATTTTGAATTATGAATTTCCATGCGGACTATTTGCGCATCGCCGGTGATGATTCCGGGTTGCTCGTGGGCGAAGACCGGATTGCCCGAATAGCGGCGCCAATGACGCATGTCGTTGCTAAGGGCAATGCCGATGCGCTCTGCTTTGAGATTGTTCTTCGGGTTCACGCCGCCAGCATTGTAGAACATGACGAACGGAGAGCCCAGTGTTCGGTTGCGGTCATAGTACACCGTGCTCTTGTATTGTGTGAGTTTCTCCCACCATTGAGCCTTCTTGTCGTTGTAAGCGAGGATTGGGTGCTTGCCGGTTTGCCACTCGTGAGCCGTCGCTATGTCGCCCTTTGTTGTCGCCATACCGATACTCAGCGGAGCGCGGACAGCCTCATAGCCTGTGCCCGTGCCTCCGAAATACGACATCCAGTGCTGCCCTTTATATGCTTTCATAGCGTAAGAGCCGTCCCATGTCCAGTCGATGAGTGCCGGATAGCCCGCACGCTGGTTCATGTCCCAACCACTCTGTTGATAAGAGAGCACCCGTCCGAGAGTCGTCCAGTGCAGGAGATCGTCCGAAGAAGCAAGCCACGTCTCATAACCGCGCCCGTTCAGTCCGTCACTACCATTGTAAACAATATACGTCATATACCATTTGCCGCCCTCACGGTAGACCATCGGACAGTCAATCTTATGGCTATTGTCGGTTGGCGCAACCACAAGACCGTATTTGTATGGCGTCTTCACCTCGTTGTATATTGCCCTCATGACCCTTTCGGGGACTGCGGCAAAGAGGTGGCAGACCGTAAACAACAGACAGATTATGATTATTTGCTTCTTCATTACTTGCTTTATTGAGATGTGACCAGTACCTGGTCATCGTGTGACCATGCCTTGGTCATGGTGTGAACAGTACCTGGTCATCGTGTTACCACGCCTTGATCATGGTGTGACCAGTACCGGGGCCTGCGATGACCATGCCTTGGTCATTAGTAGAACAGCCAGTCGATGGACTTGTCGGAACCCGATAATCCACAGTCACGCTGCGCTATCTTGTCGTTTGTGAAGCCGAGAACAAGGAGTATTCCCTTTGGCAACGACAATGTGTGATGCCCTGCATCGAAGTGGTAAGGGTGGACGTTCACCTGTGGCATACCGTCTATCCGGATTGCCGAAGTGAGCACCGGCTCAGCCTGACCATAGTCGTTTGCCGAGGCATCAGTCTCCAACTTTGGGGCCTGGGCATACTTTATCTGGTCGTCGCGGAAGTATCCTATGAGCAGAGTGACGGGTTTCTTTGTAGTGAAATCAATCACAGTGGCTTTCGCCTTCATGTCCCAATAAGACCGAGGCAAAGCCTTCAAGCCCTCCAACTCAGGCGCAACGGCAGTCACTACACTGTCAATATCAGTAAAGAGTTTGGCTCCTTTGGCTATCGTTTGATATTTAACGTCAACCATCTTGTCAGATGCCTTTGCATTGCCATCGGCTTCTTTTGCTGAGTTGTCATTATTTTGAATTATGAATTTTGCATCTTGAATTTCCGCATTAGTCAGTGGTTTGACCTCAGTAACCGTCTCTTTGTATGTTCCGGCGGCTTTAGCCTTCAGCATTGCGATATTCTTTTTCAGGTTGGCAAGCTCCTGTTCATACTTCGGAAGCAACTCAGCCCAAGTCTTCATCTTGCCTCCATCACCACCGATAGGAATTCGGCGCTGAGCCGTCTGCATACTGTTGGCATAGAGGTAAGTATCTTTCGTCAGGTCGACGAGCTTGCGGTAATGGTCGAGACTCTTCCCAAGGAGAGGCACGGCAGCATCGAGTTCCTTGATGTCCTTGCCCCATTTATAGTTCAGGACATGCTGCGCTGCCTTCACCTTCCAACCGAACGAGTAGGCGAATTCACGATAGCAGTGCATGTCGTTCTGCAAACGGCGGAACTCATCGACGTTCTTTGTGATGTAAGGAGCGGCGGCATCGATGGCGGCAACAGCCTTATCGCCGTGAGCCTCGGTCTGAGCCACAATGTCGAGAGGCAGTTCGCCCTTGTGTGGCTGGTGCTTCCATTCCTTCTCTACATATTCTATCAGCTTCTCACCCTCCGGTCCGCAGCTCTCATAGAAGCCCGGATAGATGGTGTATTTGTATGGGTTGACAAGCTGACCCATGAACATTCCGAGCAGGAGAGTCTGGCGATTGCCCTCCGTTATGCCGAACCGGCGAAGGAGTTTTGGCGCTATTTCGCCACTCTCGTCATAAGCCTTGCGGATAAGGTCGGCACCTTTGGCATTCTCGCCACCGTCTATTCCATAGAAGTCAGACAGCCGTCCGTCCCAGTAATGACCCTCGTCAACAGTGTCACGACGGCAGTTCCATGCATAACGACCCCACACGGCATACCACATCCAGTCACGATCGAGCTGGTATTCGCGCTTCCCGCCGGGCAACTTGTCGGCTGTGTAAGGCCAGTCCCAGTAGGATGCCTGCGGGTAGAGATGCAGTGCGTTGGCATGATGGACATCGTGCATTGCCTGCACAGCCTTTTCTACAAATGACGGCGACGACCACCGCCAAGGTTCCAGATTGGCGAGGATGTGGACGTTCTCGATATGTGTTGTACCCAAGGCGGCAAGGTCCTGATGAATCTTCGACCATGGTCCTCGAGGCTGATAGGTCGTCAGCGACTCACCATTATACTTATGCATGGTGTACAAATTCTTGTAGAGTGGGAGCGCAGCCTCCATCACCCGCTTGCAATCGGTGTCGTGGGCACGAAGCAGGATAGGCGGTTCGTCTGTGCGCCCGAGGGCTTTCAGTCCGTCTTTAACACCCGGAATGATGGTCTTCGTGAACCATTCGACATCGTCGTCATACGTATCCATTGCCTCACCAAGGCAGACAAGGAGTCCAACGTTAGGATATTTCTCAATGAAAGCAGCTATCGACTTGCGTGTGTAATCGCTTATCAACGGCGTGATTGGGCGGTGGCGGTCCTGCGTCTTGATGCCATAATGGTCGGCAAAAGGCTTGCTGACAATGATGTTATAGAACATTTGGATTACAAAGATACCACGTTTATCGGCTTCTTTGGTCAGGAAAGAGAATATTTCTTCATTCTTTTTGAAAGTAGCACTGTCCACTTCGACGGCAAAAGGATAATCTTTCAGTCGGACAAGGGAGGCAAACGGATGACCATTCCACAAGTAGAGAGAGTTCATCCGGTTGTCGACGAGCATGTCGAGGTACTTTATCCATTGTGCTTTATCGTAAAACCAAGGGAAGTTCTCAGGCGTATAAGGATATTCATAGACGCCATGCCCGGGCAGATAGGTGGTCTTCTGGAGTCCGACACATGAGCCACGAAGCACCATCTCAGGTGCATCCTTAATTTCAGCGGGCAGATTCAGTGAGCCAGTCCGGCGTGCCCTGTCGGCTATTTCGTTGCAGGCATAGATTACTCCCGTGCCGTCATTGCCGACGATATTTATCTTCTTGCCCTTGCTTGAGATGGTGAATCCTTCCTTCTTCAAGCCTGTGGTGTCCTTAGCCTGACTGAGAGAAATGCGGTATTCCCCCTTTTTGTCGACAATGGTATAGCCCAAGTTGGTGAGCTTCTTCTGTAAATATTCGGCAGCAAAAGCCTCACGGTTTGATGCGTTCTTCTCTGTTGTGATGCTCACTTTCTGGGCGTTGGCAGTCAGAGTGACACCCAAAGCGAGCAGGGTGAGTATGTTTTTTATAGTTTTCATTTCGGTAGTTTGATTTCTTTATATGCTATTCGGAGACGTCGCCAAGTGTAGGTTACGTGCAAGTTGCCGTCACTTCCCTGAATGACAGCAGGGTAGGAATACTGGTCGACGGGACTGTCTTCGAGTGTAACGTAAGGCTTGAAGTGCTCGCCATCGTCACTGATCGCAATGCAGAGAGGCGTGCGGGGTCCTTTCTTTGTGCCCACCTCGGTCTCGAAGTTATTGTAAACGAGGGCGTGCCGACCGTCTTTCAATGTAACGGCATCCGTTCCACTCTGGTTGTTTGGTATGTCGGTGAGGGTTACGTTAGTCCATGTGTCGCCATTGTCGGAGCTGTATGATGTGGCAAGTTTGCCGTTATGGGTGCGCATGAGAACCTTCAAGCGTCCGTCCTTGAGCTTCAGAATACTTGGCTGGATGCACTTGATAGTGTGCATTTTGCCGTCGTCGGTGAGAATGGCGGAGTCTGCCGGTATCGGACCAACGTATTTCCATTGCTTTGTTTTCAGGTCGTAAATCTCCACATGGAACGTCCACCATTTGCTTTCAGTGCTTGACGGACAGATGAGCCGTCCGTTGATAAGCTCCGGCTTGTTCTTCACCGGACCGATAAAGCCCTTCGGAAGCATCTCCTTCTGGCTCCAAGTCTTTCCGTTGTCGTGACTGCGTACGAGCCATCCCTGCCAGTCGGGAACATCCTTTCCTATCTTGAAGAACAGCAACACCTCACCGTCCGGCATGGTAAAGAGAACCGGGTTCCAGCAAGCTTTGCGCCCATTACCATCAAGGGAGACACCATCGGCAGCCTTTATCGGCGCATCCCAATGATCAGCACCTTTCTTCTTATGGCTCACCCATATACAGCAATCTGGGTTGCGCTCCCATGTTCCACCGAAGTAAGCGGCAAGAAGATCGCCGTTCTTTGTCTCAGTGATTGTTGAGGCGTGGGCGGAATAGAACGGAGCATACTCATAAAGGAACTCGTCCTTCAGTATGTTGGCATCCTTGTGAGGGATAGAACACTCGAAGGTATAGCTTCCACTGCCAATCTCACGGGTCGTTCCATTTGGCAGATAGGCTGTTGCTGTGGTGTTGGCAGGGATTGTTACCTCCCAATGCAGACTCTCGAGGCTCTTCTTCCAGTTGCTGCGAATCTCTCCGTAAGGCGAATCGAAACGGGCATCGATATGGAAACAGTCCTCAATCTCGAACGAAGGCTTTAATATAATGTGCTTGTAAGCAGTGCTTCCGGCTGTCTGACGGATTCCACCGAGATACTGATAGCACCATGTTAGCAGGTCGCCGAGAAGCATAACGTGGTTGCCTGAGTTCATCGACGGGTTTGCCTTGTCGCCGTTCCATAATTCCCAGATTGTTGTCGCGCCGTTTTCGGTCATATAACCCCACGACGGATACTTCCTCTGAGTGGCAATCGAGTAAGCCAAATCGGCAAAGCCATTGTCGCTTAAGCCACGCATCAGCCAACTGATACCTATCACTCCACAGGTGACTCGTCCACTTCCAGTTACCACGATGTTCTTAACGATATTCTTTACAACGTCGGCTTTCACTGAGTCGGGAACTATCCCGAAAGCCAATGGCAGGAGATTTGCCGTGGCGGTATTGTTCCCATAGAACACGCTGTCGGGGTAGAGAACATGCCCCGGACGTGTGGATGTGCCCCGCTTCACGGTCAGGAACTTCTTGTTAAAGGCATCAATCATTGCCTGCCGCTTGCCGGAGAAGAACTGAACGTCAGCCTTCAGCTCAGCTTCCTTGATAGGGTTGCCGTCCTTAAGCAGGATATTTGCAAACTTCTCCATAAGCTGGAGAATCCTTATTCCGTAGGCGGTAGATATGAGCTTGCCGTCGGTCTGGCGGGTTGGATCGCTCGAATGAGTGATGGTAAGCTTCTCAGGTGGAATGCACCAGTCGCCATATTTATCCTTCGTGATGATGCCGTCGTGCTCATATTCGGTGAGCATGTGGTTGAGCCACTTCTTTATTGACTCATAGCTGTCGATTATCGGTTGCTTGTTTCCATATTGCTCATAGAGCATGTCGCAGGCAAACGGGAACACGGCAGGCCATGTCATGTTGTCCTCATAGTAGTTCCAGAACGACGGTGTGACGTTCGACATGGCGCCATCGGAACGTACTCCCTCACTGAGGTCACGCATCCACTTCGTGTAAAGGCGCTCATTATTGAACAGAAACGACTCTCCCAGACATCCTACTGTGCGGTCGCCGAGCCACGGCTGACGCTCATTGCGCTGAGGACAGTCCACCGGCATACCTTTATAATTGCTCCTAATGCCCCACCATGCATTGTGTAACACCTTATTTAATATAGTGTCGGCGGTTTCGATATATCCCGTCTTTGCCATCGGGTCGGCAACAACCATCGGCACAAAATCGTGCAAAGTGGCATTCTTCAATCCAGTGACATAGATATAACGGAAGCCGTGATAGACGAAGGATGGGAACCATTCACGCGATTTTCCATTGCAGATGTAAGTGTCTTCCGACTGCGCGTTCCTTAGATTAGCAGTGTAAAGACCACCCGTCGAGTCGAGTTTTTCGGCATATCTTATGCGGATTGTGTCGCCAATGTTGCCACGAACGCTTGTCAATACCCATCCAGCCATGTTCTGACCGAAGTCGACAATCACGCCATCGCCCCACTTTTTGATACTTCTTTTATCGATTGGTCCATAGCCAGCGACCATGTTCGGCGTCATCTGGGCACGGAGAGTACCTTCGGGAATAGCGGCACGCTGAGCCTTCGCCCACTTCGAATCGTCATAGCCGACATCATTCCATCCGTCCATTTCCATGCGTGAATCATACACCTCACCATCATATTCATTGGCGGAACGGACGGGTCCGTTGGTGGTAATCTTCCACTTTTCATCGGTCGACCACGTCTCCGTCTTGCCGTTGGCATACTCAACAATGACGTTGATGCGGCACTTTGGAAGTCCGAAATATGGTGTCTTGTAGGCTTTCTCCTGCCGTGGCGGGAAGGCACGACCGGCTTCGAGGACTATGCCGAGGGCATTCTTCTCACCCGATTGCAGGTCGTCGGTGATGTCGTAAGTATTGTAATAAACTGTCTTACGGAAGTCTGACGGCACCGGACGCAGCACTTCATGCTCGCCGATGATGCTTCCGTTGACATAAAACTCATACAGTCCGAAGCCCGCAACAAAGGCGGTGGCACGGACTATGGAGTCTTTCGCAGTGAATTCTCTCCTTAAATACCTTGCGGCAAGGCGTGTGTGCATACCCTGCTGGTCGCCGGGGACAAGTTCTTCGAGTCCAATCCACCGACCTTTCCAGTGCGTTTCGCCAAGCAAACCGATACTGAATGTCTGCACATCGCTCCATTCCGATTTTCCCTTGTTTGTCGTTATACGCACCTTCCACCATGCATGCTGGTTGTCTTTCAGCACTTTTCCCTTGTAAGGAATCCATAGCTGAGCGTCCGACTCGACTTTCCCCGAGTTCCAGAGGTCGCCATCGCCGGCATCAAGCTTCTCTCTTGACGATGCCACAAGAATCTCATAGCCTGTCTGAACAAGGCATTTCTTGTCGGATTTTATCTTCCATGAGAACCTTGGAGCCGTCACGTCAATGCCCAACGGATTGGTTAATCCCTCGGTGGTGAGGCTATAAAGGACTACCTCTGAGGCGTGGATCCACAGCGGAAAGAATGCAATTAATAATAGCGAGAGAATTTTTTTCATTGATTTCTAGTCTTTTCTAGTTCTTCTAGAAAGTCTGGATTATCTAGTTCTTCTAGATTATCTAGCTATTCATTGAGGTTTCGTTTCTTGTCGGCAATGCTTCTGTCGGCAATCTTCTTCTGGTCTTTGGCAATATAATCTTTTGTCGAGTCAACGGCAATGAGCACGCCATCGTGAATCTTCCCGTCACTGTTTGAAGGCGCATCGAAGTCGGTTACCTTATTATCGAACGTTCCGATGAAAGACAATGAGCCGTCGGCGGCATTCATCCACCATACGTTCTTCTTCTTGCCCGATACCTTCCGAAGGTCAATCTTCATTGGATTGCTGTTGTAATCGTAGACCAACAGGTAATCCTTTCCACGTGTGGCGATGAGTCGGTTGTACTTAGTTCCGTTCTTTCCGGCAATGATTGTCTGGTCGGGAACACGCTCAAAGTAAGGGAAAGAGAGTATAAGGTCCTTCACATACTGCATCTGGCTGTAGCCCGGATCGTTCAGAGCGACATACCAAGGTTTCTCCGCGCCGTCGCTTCCATAGCTCGTGGGATAGCCCGGCTTGAGCATCTGCATGATGGCATTGTGTCCGTAGGTGTGTCCGCAACTGCCTGCGAAGACGCTCCAATAGGCATAACGGCGGACATCATAGTCCTGCCAGCGCTGTTCGTTAGGGTCGTGGAGTCCCTTCGGAATGTCCTCATAGCTCGGCTCATCGTCGAGAACAGGCTTCATCGGAGTGTAAGCCCATGTCGAGTCAACATACATCCAGTTGTCCTCCTCGGTGCTGTCGGGGATAGGGTAGTCGGCATTTCCCATGCGTTGCCCGTACTTACGGTGTCCGCTTTGGAATGTATGGAAGTCTATCCACGGTGCCTTGCTCCACCATTTAGCCGATGTGTAGCGTCCGCGTGGGTGGTAAGTCATGAGATGGTTGTGGTCGATCGACTTGATAGCCGTTGCCAATGCGTTCCATACCTCCGGGTGAATGTCGCCCTTGATGTCACCACCCATAATCCAGATGATGTTTTTCTTGTTCTTGTATCTGTTGGCAAGGAACTCGCCGTAAGCCTTCGCCTGCTCGGCATTTATGTTTCCATTCTGAATCTGGGAGCCCCATATAGGCACCAGTCCAATGTATATTCCGTTTTCCTTTGCCGTGTTGATGATGTAGTCGAGGTGATCCCAGTAAGAGTAAACACCGTCCGGGTCAGCCTTCGACATATCCCATCCGGCAGGGTTCGACTCCTGTCCATAGATATTGTAAGCCGGTACACCGTCGAGTACCTGCACCTGAACGACATTGTAACCGGCGTGGCGGCATTTCTTTAGATAGTATTCCACCTCATTGCGGTCGAGGCGTTCCGGCAGAAGCCAGCCCGTGTCGCCGAGCCAGAAGAATGGCTTCCCGTTCTCGAATTGGAGGTATCTGTGATTTTCTGATACCATCAACTTTCCATTGTCCCATGGCAAAGGATTCCCCGCAAAGGCAGTACCAGCCAGTCCTAAGGCCATGCACGCCGATAATATAATTCTCTTTCCTATTGCTTTCATTATATATTTGTTATCTGTGTAAAATCTGTGTTATCTGTGATTCTGTGTGGAATAAAACTCATTATATTATCCTCAGAGTCTCTCCTGCGCGGCTATGAATATCATAGACGTAGGTCTTTGGAAGTTTTACTACGTCCAATTTCGCCTCTGAGTGATTCAGAACCGGCTTCGGGGCTGGCAGGACAAAGAACTCGTTAGGATTGCTGCCATGCGCCTTCTTGAAGCCTTTGAGAGCCTGAGGAACACGCAGACGGAGATTGCCACCGACCGATGAGCGAACCGTCAGCCGTGTGATGACACCGTTCTTCCACTGCAAGTCGACTATCTCGAAGCCTCCGCGGGTCTTCAGTCCTCGAACTTCGCCGGTTGCTTTCCACGCATCGGGCAGGGCAGGGAGAATGTTTACACAGCCATCCTGACTCTGAACAAGCATCTCACTGATACCCGCCGTGCAACCGAAATTACCGTCAATCTGGAATGGCGGATGAGCATCGAAGAGGTTGCGGTACGTTCCGCCCTTTTTCTTGTTTGTCCCATAAGCAAGGAATCGGTCGTCAGTGAGAGTCAGCTGGTCGTGGATTAGCTTGTAAGCATGATTGCCATCGAGGAGCCGCGCCCACAGACAAACCTTCCATCCCATCGACCAACCAGTGCTCGGATCGCCCCGGTGGATTAACGATGTGCGTGCTGCCGAACAGAGCTCAGGCGTGCGGTAAGGCGAGATTTGGCTTCCCGGGAACAACCCGTAGAGGTGACTTACGTGCCGGTGTGTGTCGTTAGGATCATCCCAATCACGCAACCACTCCTGCAACTGACCCCATTTGCCAATCTGCATTGGCGCCATCAGAGCCAGACGCTTTTGTAAATGAGTTGCCAGCGTGTCGTCAACGCCAAGAATCTTGCTTGCCTCTGACACATTATTAAATAGTTCATAGATGAGCTCATTGTCCATTGATGTGCCATAAGTGATGGCAATCTTCCCGTCGGGCGACGGATGGATGTTCTCCGGCGATACCGAAGGCGCAATCACGAGATAGCCGTCCTTTGGCTCCTTGATGAGCATTTCGTCGAGGAACCGCGCCGCGCCTTTCATTATCGGATAGGCTTTTGCAAGGAACTGGCGGTCGCCCGTGAACAGATAATGCTGCCAGAGGTGAGCCGAAAGCCATGCTCCGCCCATCATCCACATACCGCTTGGCGCGTGGTCGATGCCTCCGGTGACTCGCCAGATGTCGGTGTTGTGGTGCAGAACCCAGCCATCCTTGCCATACATGACCTTCGCCGTGTTGGCACCTGTCGTGCTGACTTCACGAATCAATCGGAACAAAGGCTCGTTGAGGTCGGTGAGATTCGTCGGCTCCGATGGCCAGTAGTTCATCTCGAGGTTGATGTTCGTGGTGTATTTCGAGTCCCATGACGGGAACATCTTGTCATTCCAAATACCTTGCAGGTTGGCAGCCTGACCGCCGGGTTGTGACGAACAGATGAGCAGATAGCGTCCGAAGGTGAAGTAAGTGGCACAAAGCCAGTTGTCGTCGTGGTCCTTAAATGCGATAAGACGTTCGTCGGTGGGCAGACTTGCGTATTTATCCGGTCCGAGATTGAGTGTCGTGCGGGTCATGAATGAGCGGAATTTTGCTATGTGCTCATGCTTGCTCTCGGTATAGTTCCGTGCCATTGCCTTGCGCAACAGACTCTCCGATTTAGCCGATTCATCACCTGAAATATCCTGATAGTTTACGAAATTTGTAGCAATAGATATATATAATGTGGCTTCGTTGGCGCCATTGACCGACAGGACTCCGTCCCTCGATTGCTGACTTCCGCCTTCGATATTTGCAGCCATTCGCCCCATGAAGCGCACCTTGCCCTTGCAGCCCTCAAGCTTTGAACTCACTCCGAGCAGCGTTACCTCATTGCCCTCACTCTTGATGATGACATCCTCGTGTGGAGAAGTGAAGTTGGCATTGAATGTCAGCTGTCCCGGCTTGCTTGCCGTGAGGTGCACCTGAATGACATTATCGGCAAAATTTGTTATCACCTCACGGGTGAATGTCACGCCATTGGCGGTATAGCGTGTCGTGGCAATGGCTGAGTCGAGACTCAGCTCACGGTAGTAATTGGTGTAGTTGGTGGCGTTCGGCATTGAGATATACACGTCGCCGAAGGTCTGGTAAGCCATTCCCCAGTTTGTAGCCGACATTACTTTCGCCGAAGCCATGTCCTGAGCCTCACGGTATTTGCCGCTAAAGAGTAGCCGCTGAATCTCCGGTATAGCCTTTAAAGCCGCTTTGTTGGCATTGTCGTTCGGCTGCCCCGACCATATCGTCTCCTCGTTGAGCCCGATGCGCTCGGTTCCCGGAATGCCATAGACCATCGCCCCGAGTCGTCCGTTGCCTAGCGGCAGGGCGTCGGTCCATACCTGAGCGGGTGCGTTATACCATAATTTATATTGCGCCAGAGCCGGTACGGCAAGCAGAAATAATAAGAATGTGGCGAGATATGCCTTAGTAAGTTCCTTCATAGATTATGTTTATTATTGTGACGGACAACCATCGGTTTTGTCGTCAGTCGGCGTTGAAAATATTGTTGATAATCAATCACTTTCTAATTGGGCATCTTTTAGCTTCTAATCGGGTATCTTTTAGCTTCTGATTCGGTCTCTTTTACAAGCTAATTGGGCATCTTTTACAAATCGGCTAGATTACAAACGATTTACTTGTCCGTCATTATAACAAAAACAATAACGTTCAATAACATGAAATCAAGACTTTTTTTGGCAACATGTTCGCTGGCTGTCTCGTTGGCTGCCAGCGCACAGTATCCGCAGATTACACAAGAGGCTCAGGCAAGATTTGACTCTCTTCAGGCTGCGTGGACTGCCCATAGCGATAGTGCCTGGGCTGTAGCATTCCCTATAATTGAGTCCGAAGCTATGCACGGACGTCCTTATGTGCCATGGGCTTTCCGTCCTTACGACCTCAAGCAGGCAAAGATTCCTGCTTTCCCGGGTGCTGAAGGCGGCGGTATGTACACGTTCGGCGGTCGTGGCGGCAAGGTTCTTGTCGTTACAAACCTCAATGACGATGGTCCGGGGTCGTTCCGCTGGGCTTGCGAACAGGGTGGTGCCCGTATCATCGTGTTCAATGTCAGCGGTATAATCAGGCTGAAGACACCTATCATTGTCCGTGCTCCTTACATCACGATAGCCGGTCAGACAGCTCCTGGCGACGGTGTTTGCATTGCCGGTGAGAGCTTCCAGGTCGACACCCATGATGTTATCGTCCGCCACATGCGCTTCCGCAGGGGTAACACCCATGTGTGGTATCGTGAGGATTCGTTCGGTGGAAACCCTGTCGGAAACATCATGATAGACCACTGCTCTTGCGAGTGGGGACTCGATGAAAACATCTCTTTCTATCGTCACATGTTCTCTTTGGGCGACAAGTTCGGCAAGCGTAAGGAGCCGACAGTCAATGTTACCATTCAGAATACTATCTCGGCGAAGGCTCTCGATACGTACAACCATGCCTTTGGTTCGACTATCGGCGGTGAGAATACTACCTTCATGCGTAACCTCTGGGCTGACAACACAGGTCGTAACCCGTCTATCGGATGGGGTGGAGTGTTCAACTTCGTCAACAATATCGTCTACAACTGGATGCACCGCACGGCTGATGGTGGTGAGTATTCCACTATGTCGAACTTCATCAACAACTACTACAAGCCGGGACCAGTCACTCCTAAGGATCAGCCGGTGGGCTGGCGTATCGTGAAATCCGAGAGCCGAAGCAACAAACTCTTCCCTTATCCGCAGTACGGACGCGTTTACGCAAGCGGAAACATCATGGAAGGCAATGAGCGAGTTACCAAGGACAACTGGGACGGAGGTATCCAGATTGGCGATAAAATCAATGGTTACAACGACTTCCCTGACACTATCAAGGCTCTGATGCGCTCGGACGAGCCGTTCGTGATGCCTTACATGACTATCCTTCCTAAGGAGCAGACATTCGATTATGTCCTCAACCATGTCGGAGCAACGCTGCCAAAGCGTGATATTGTCGACCAGCATGTCATCGATGAGGTACGCACCGGCCAGCCTTACTATGTCAAAAAACTCCCGAAGGACAATCCTTACGGTGATGTTTGGGGACTGTCACCAAAGTCTCAGAACAAGGACGGTCTCTTCAAGTACCGCCGTCTTGGCAACGACTCTTACAAACTCGGTATCATAACAGACCCTCGCCAGATGGGCGGTTACCCTGAGTACAAGGGCAAGCCACGTAAGGACAGCGATGGCGACGGTATGCCTGACGACTGGGAGATAGCCAACGGACTGAATCCTAACGACCCGTCGGATGCCAATGGTGACATCAACGGCGATGGCTACACCAACATCGAGAAGTACATCAACGGCATCGATACCCACAAGAAGGTCGACTGGACTGACCTCAAGAACAACCACGATACTCTCGAGGAGCGTGGTGGAGTAGATTAGGATAATAATTATGAAACGCATTTTATTACTTTTCCTCTGTTGTGTAGGATGTTGCTTGGCAACATCAGCCCAGCAGGTTGCCCTCGACTCCGCCGGTCGCGATGCCTCTTATGTCAACACCATCATCTCCCGCAGCACGAAGATTGTCGATGCCCTGAAGCTCTCCGACAAGGCAACTTACGCCAACGTACTCAATATCGTCTGCAATCGTTACTTCAAGATAAACGACATCGACGAGAAGTTCAAGGAGCAACCGGCTCGCGATGCAGAGCTCTACAAGCATCATTTCGAGTTTGCTGCCGATCTAGCCAACTATCTCGACGACCATCAGATAGAGCAGATTAAGGACGGAATGACCTACGGTGTCGTGCCGAAGACCTATCAGGCTCACCTCGAGATGATTCCTACCTTGAAGGAAAACGAGAAACTTCAGATTCTCAACTGGCTCAAGGAAGCCCGTGAGTTTGCTATCGATGCTCCTGATGCAAAGTCGAAGCATGCTTGGTTCGGCAAGTACAAGGGTCGCATCAACAACTGGCTCTCAAAGCGGGGATACAACCTCGACGCTGAGCGTCAGGCTTGGTACAAGCGCATCGAGGCTGCAAAGAAGAACAAATAATAAAGGATATGACTGCCGTCTGACGGCTCATAATGATTCGAAATGCATAAAATTCTCTTTTTCATAGCTGCGCTTCTGGCGGTCGTTGTGCCGTCGGAAGCCCAATCTTTTCCACTTGATTATTCGCAGGTAGGCTATAAGCAGTCGGCTCAGCCTGTCCCGGCTGCGCCCGTTGCTATCTATGTCGACTGGCAAAGTGGCGACCAGAGTGCACGTATTCAGGCTGCCATCGATGAGCTGGCAAGGCGAAAGGTGGACAAGAAGACTGGGCTTCGTGGAGCCATCCTGCTTGGAAAGGGAACTTTTGAACTGTCGGAGCCATTGCGAATCAATGCTGACGGCATCGTCCTCCGTGGCTCAGGACGCTCTGAGACGGTACTATATAAGAAAGGTGTAGACCGTGGAGCGGTTGTCTACATCGAAGGACGGGAAGGTCTTGTCACCGGCGATACAATCTCTCCGGCGGCTGCAAAGGTTGGCGATAACGTCATTGTGTGGCGTCCGTCGACAAAAGAATGGATTCAGAAACTCGGTTGTGGTGATTTCGGCGGAGGCAAGGATCTCGGCTATTGGGGCTGGCATCCGGGCGAGATCGACATCTGGTGGACTCGGCGTATTGCTTCAAAAAACGGCGAATCCATCGAGTTTGATGTTCCTCTGAGCATGTCTGAGGCTCAACTTGGTGAAGTCCGAATTATTAAGGTTATTTCGGACAAACGGGTTCGGAACTCAGGTATAGAGAATCTCACTATCGACTCTGAAACCGACAGCACCAATCCAATGGACGAGAACCATGCTTGGGACGGTGTCTATGTAGCCAACTCAACTGATTGTTGGGTTCGGATGACCAACTTCCGGCATCTCGCCGGATCGGCTGTGGTCACTCAGCGGACAGCTTCTCAGATAACCGTCGAGGACTGTATATCTACTGACCCGGTGTCAGAGATTGGAGGTTATCGTCGTCGGACATTCTATTGCATGGGTGAGCGTTGCCTGTTCCAGCGCCTTTACTCTGAGCATGGCATCCACGATTTTGCTGCGGGATTGTGTGCGGCAGGACCGAATGTGTTCTCACAGTGTGACAGCTATGAGTCGTTTGGATTCAGTGGTTCTCTCGGACCGTGGTGCACCGGATTGCTTTTCGACTGCGTAAACATCGATGGAAACGACATAAAGCTCAACAATATCGGACTTGAGGGCTATGGCTCGGGCTTTACTTCATCCAACGGAACGGCTTATCAGTGTACTGCTTCAGGCATCTTTGCCGACAGCATTCCTGACGGAAGCAACAACTATGTCTATGGTTGCTGGTCTCAGTTCAATGGCAATGGCTCGTTTGCTGAGTGTAACAACCATGTTAAGCCTTGGAGTCTCTTTGCCTCAGAGCTGGCAAAACGCACAGATTCGGCGAATTCATCGATAATTTGCCGCACTCTTGAGCGTCAGCTCAACTCCGTCTCCAACAACCCGACTTACGACCAGGCTCAGCAGATGGTGGAGCTAGCCCGCCTCCCACGAACCACTATGAAGATGTGGATTGACAGTGCCCGTCTCGCAGCTAGTATCCTTCCATTAAAAGCCTCTTATGCCCCCAATGTCCATTCTGCCTATAATTCCTATACTCCCCACTATTCCCTCTCCCACGGCCACCTTCTCCTCGACAGCTCTCTCATCGTCGGTCGCCGTCAGAACGCCCCTTGGTGGAACGGTCGTGTTCGCTATTCAGCCTTCCCGAAGATTGCTGACGGAGTCACCCGCTTCGTCCCGGGAATGGAAGGTCAGGGCACAACCACCCGCATTGACAGCGTCGCTTCTCACTTCAAAGCCCGCCATATAGCGTGGTTCAACCAGAACTATGGTCTCTGGTATGACCGCCGTCGTGACGACCATGAGCGCATTCGTCGCCGTAATGGTGACGTCTGGGCTCCGTTCTATGAGCAGACCTTCGCACGAAGTGGACAGGGAACGGCATGGGACGGACTGAGCAAATACGACCTTACAAAGATTAACAAGTGGTATATCTACCGTGTGAAGAAGCTCGCTGAGGCAACCGCCGACAATGGAACGATTATCCTCAACCAGCATTATTTCCAGCATAACATCCTTGAAGCGGGTGCCCATTGGGTCGATTGTCCTTGGCGTCCGGTCAACAATATCAATGGAACGGTATTCCCGGAGCCTGTTCCTTTTGCCGGAGATAAGCGTATTTACATGGCTGAATACTTCTACAATACTGCCAATCCGACTATGGCTCGGCTCCATCGTCAGTACATCCTGAATATGCTCGATGCATTTGCTGATGAGCCAAATATCGTCCATTCCATCGGAGAAGAATACACCGGACCTTACCATTTCACTAAGTTCTGGCTTCAGACAGTAGCCGAATGGGAACAGAAGACGGGCAAGCATGCTCTCGTAGCGCTCTCTTGCAATAAGAACATACAGGATTCCATCATGCAAGACCCCGTTCTTTCCAAGACTGTTGACATTATAAATATCGAGCAGTGGTGGCAAACAAGCAAGGGACTCTATGCTCCGTTAGGTGGAAAGAACATGGCTCCGCGTCAGTATTTCCGCCGTATGCGTCCTGGAAAGGTGACATTCAAGGATGTATATAAGTGCGTCCGTGAGTGCCGTGACAAGTGGCAGGACAAGGCTGTGGTATATTATGGCAGTGGCTACGACCAGTTCGGATGGGCTGTGCTGATGGCAGGCGGTAGCTGTCCGGTAATACCAATGACTGACGAAGGATTCCTTAAGAATGTCGCAACAATGGATCCTGTCAGCTCACAGGACGGCGTTTACGTCTTGTCTAATAACGAAGGGGAATCTCTTGTTTATGTCGACAGTGAATCGGCTGACGTGAATATGACTCTTCCGAAGGGCTCTTTCATCGTCAGTTCTATTGATGAGAAGACCGGCGTGATAAGCAAACCAATGAAGATTGGCTCTGCAAGCGGACTCGGAACAGTGAAGCATGGAATCTATTGGATAAGAAATAGCAAGTAAAACGGACTGAATATATTTTGCCTAATGACTCTGAACAACAACATTCTGACTTATCTTAAGGACACTGACTTCCTTAAATATGTGTTTGAGGGAACGTCTTCGCAGCTACGCTACTGGCGTGGCTACATGGCGCGTAGACCTCAGGAAAAGAAAGATTTGCTGCAGGCAAAATATATTCTGATGCATCTTGACGAGATGGAATGCCAGTTCTCGCCAAGTGAAATAGAATCTCTGAAAAAACGCATTCAGCTCTCCCTGAAGGACTGAAAATGGTACTTTTCACGTCTTTTTATCAGTTTTTCCCAATTTAAAAACGGATTTTTCCAACCTTTGAAACATCTTTTCCCTATCTTTGCAACATCAAACAAACCACTAAATACGAAACTAACGGCTAAGAACCACAAGTCATGAAATCGGAAAATGTTGTTAAAGAGGAAAAAGCTTTGAAGCTTTTGGATGATTATCGTCATGGTAATCAGAATGCCTTTACCGCATTATATAATCTATATGTAGTATCGCTGTTGAACTATGGGTCATGCCTGACGTCCGACCGCGAGCTGGTTAAGGACTGTGTACATGATGTCTTCGTCAAACTTTTGACAAAGTGCAAAAGCCAGAAGATTACTAAAGTGGGCAGCTATCTGTTCATTTCTCTGCGCAACCGACTGACCGATGAGTTCCGTCGTTATGCTTTCAGCACCGACACTCCTATCACGGACCTCAAGGTTAAACGATATGACGAGAGTGCGGAGGCTAAGTATATAGAAAATGAACACGACGAGCGGATGCACGCCAATGTGGTTAAGCTGTTCAGGGAACTTACTCCGCGCCAGCAGAAAGCGTTCAAACTCTATTTCATCGAACAGCGTAAGTATGACGAGATTTGTGAGATTCTCAATATGAACTACCCTTGTGTACGCAACTTGGTACACCGTGGTATGCTCAAACTTCGCTCCTCAGAGACTTATCAACAGCTTAAGACTGTTGCAGATTGATAATATTTTTGGTGTTACTGTTATTCCAATTTGAATTTCACAAGCCAATCATTGGGCCATGCTGGTTTGATGATTGGCTTATTGCTTTTGTCAAACTGTAACAGCATTTCCTGTAATCCAATCATTCCACTGCCACCCCAGTTGTGGTCGGGAGCCCAATCGTGGCCCGGTCCCCAGAATGCGGGGAACCTGTACGGACCGTCTTTTAGTTTCTCATAGTTGAGCTCGGCTGCCTCATCGGTCAGTCCTAAATCGGCTGCAAAGATATTGGCTTGCTCCCAACTGGTTACTCCCTTGAATTGTTTTACGTATGGGTCGTAGAGCCATGTGTTGATGGCTGTTTGCAGGGAATCGTGTCCCACGCCATAGAGATGCCACGGGAAAACGGGGTAGAGTTGTGGCAGCTCGCGGTTGTTTATCCTCGCCCACGTGACGGCTGGCGCTATAGTCTTGTGTCCGTTGATGTATCGGGTAGGTATTTCCGGTATCCTTTTCTCGATAGCTTTATAAACGGCAATGGTGTCGCTGTCGGAATTTGTGCGGATAAGGTAGTCGCATAATGCTTTCGAAACGAATGCCAGTCCGGCTATCGTGCTTGCCGGATTGTAAGCCATCTTGAAGGTCTCACAGCCAGAGCCGGGGTATATAATAAGGTGTCCGTCGCCGTCAAGGGCTTTACGTCCGAGCCGTTTTGCCTGCCACTGGTAGTGCTCATCGAAGAAACGGAGGCACTGCTTGATGAGTGGGATATAAGGGGAGACATCAAAAGACATTGCTTTTGACGACCCAGAGATTGCCGTTCCCGCTTTTGGCGACAATTCGGAGATTGTCGCCCCTGCGTTGGAAGCGGCGAGGGCAATGCCGCAGAACTCGAGGGCGGTGTCCCAAGTGTATTCAAGCCATGCGTTGTATTCAACTCCGGGATCGAAGCCTGAAGGACGTTTTTTGCCGTATTCATCGATATTTGGCAGTCCAAAATTTTCTATTTGCTCATTGAAATAAGCACCGCCATGACCCCAATAGACCTTTGAACGCAGCATGCCTGTTGGCAAAAGACGGGCATAGAAGTCGAGTTGCGACCGCAACATGTCATAATCGCCGCTCTTAATCATCGGCCAATAAACGAGCCGTTGGTTCTGAGCTGTGAATGTTCCGCCACCCCAACGGCGGAAATCCGGGGTGAACGGATACTTCGGATCGACATAAACCGGGTCGAAAGTAAATAGTCCCCCATTGAATTTCGTCGGCCATTTACCGAATGCATTGCAGCCAAGCATATAACGGAAAAGGGTGTAATTGCGTACCATCTGGGCTAGCTTTGCATTGTCCTTGCTCTCCGTTTTGATATAGCTGCGCTGCCAGAAGCTATGCCACCATGTTATGGAATGCTGGTAGTCAGCCTTCTTATTATGCCTCAATGTTTCGTTGATTTGGCTGTTAAATGCATCGAGACCATCTTGTGTATCACCCAAAGCTATATAAACCGCAGTCCGTTTAATGGCTTTTTGCGTCTCAAATTGCCATGAAACGTAATCCGTTGAGGCATAAATCGCATTGTGTTTAGCCGTTAAACGGAAGTCGGGACACACCATCTTGCCACCTGAGATGAGGTTGCCGATAGGATTGAACATCTCTTTTCTACAATCTTGCAGACCCTGTTCCCATGCTGTTGCGTCAAAGACGGTGGAGTCAGGGTTCTGATGATAGAACAGAATGCTGTGTTTATCGGGGACTATCGAATCAGCTTTCGTCATAAGGTTTGGTGCCTTCCCGAACTTATAGCTGCACTGTTGGAACTCCATCTTGCGGATAAGACGGTCCTTGTAGCGCCACGACTCATAGCTAATGACAGCCTTTACTGGCTTCGGCGAATAGAACTTTACTTGTATTAGTGGGTTGAAGACATCAACACTGATAACCGTATTGATGTCATCCATGTTTATCTTCATCTCGCTGGAGTATAGATTCAGTGTCTGCTTAAATACCCTTTGTCCTTCAATTTTGCCGTTTTCATCGAAGAATTGCAGTCTGAACCGCCCTGCTTTCAGCATCGTGTTATTCTCGTCGAAGGCTCCACTCCGCTGTGCGTAGAACAGAATATCCCCATTCTCCACCCACACGTTCAGTCCGATTGACCCTCCCCCGCATGGCATCGACTCACTGCTATTCTTGCTTTGTGTGGTCCATGAATAGCTGTCAGGGATATAAAGGTGATTATTTTCTGCATTAGCAATGAACGCAAAAACTGAAAAGAGAAATATAAGAAAGTTCCTGAGCATCTTAAGATGAAATATTAATATAAACTCAATAGGCTAAGCAAACAGTGTTGCCTAGCCTATCTTAATTTATTCAAAGTATAGTCCGTGAGCAAGACCGGTGACCTTAATGGCTTGCTCCTTTATTCCATTGAACTTGCAGTTCTTGACGTGAATGTCATAAACGTTGTCATGATCGGGCATACCAACGATGAAAACGCCATTTTTGCTTTGGTTGCAAGTAACGTTCTCCAGCCATATATTGCGAACCGTTGGTGGATAATCACGACAGCATTGCTCCTTAGGATCGTAGTTGAGGTTGATCTTCAAGACTGCCTCGCCGCACTTGCCGACATCAACATTGCGAACGAATACATTCTCGGTTATGCCACCACGACACGGACTTGACTTGATACGGATAACACGGTCGAGGTTCTCCGAGTCCATGTGGCAGTTCTCCACAAATACGTTCTTTGCCCCGGCAGCAATCTCCGAGCCAATGACGACACCACCATGACCGTCTTCCATGACGCAGTTCCTTACTATAATGTTCTGAGAAGGGCGTCCGTCGATACGTCCGTCCTGGTTTCTTCCACTTTTGATAGCTATACAGTCGTCACCGGTATGGAACCGGCAGCCTTCTATCAGAACACCATTGCAGCTCTCAGGATCGCATCCATCGCCGTTAGGTCCTTCGTTCCAAATCTTCACATTCTTAACCGTCAGGTTCTTGCAGAATACCGGATGGATAACCCAGAACGGCGAACGGAGCAGCGTGACGCCCTCGATTAAAACGTTGGTTCCGTCTATTATGTTGATAAGCTGAGGGCGAAGTCCACTTCCTTTTCCGAACCGACGCTGCGCAATAGGGGTCTGGTCGGCAACCATTTGAAGCAGTTTGCTCCTTGAACCAGAGTACTTGCAGTTCTCCAGACCCTGTTTGTAACCAAGTCCTTCGACACCGGTCATAAACCACCAAGCTTCTTTTGATGCACCGCCATCGATTGTTCCTTCGCCCGTTATGCCGACATTCGTCACGCTGTCGCCATAAATACAAGGCTGATAATTATAGCAATCCATGCCTTCCCAGCGGGTTCTGACAAGAGGATAAAGACTCGTGTCGAACACGAACTGGAGTTTAGCGTCCTTCTCAACGACAAGATTCACGCCGCTCTTAAGCGTTATTGCGCCCGTCTTCCATTCTCCAGCAGGCACGACGACACGTCCTCCGCCTTTGCGAGAGCATGTTGCAATGGCTTTGTTTATAGCTTTCTGATTCCGTGCAGCCGATGCTTTCGTGCTGGCTCCGAACTTTGTAATGACGTATTCCTTACTCTTAAATACCGGTGCTTTTATTGTTGATTCAATCTGTTTGTAGGTCGTTCCCCATTCAGGAGCATCCGCCATAAGCGGCAAAACAGCCATGACCAGCAATAAGGCAAATAGTTTTCGCATTGGATAATTTGGTTTAGTTATGATAAAATAGTTTGTCTGTGCAAAGTTAATTCAAACGAATCAAAAAACAAAACGTTTTCATTTCTTTATTACAAATCGGTTGTTTTTTCGTCTTTCTATTAAAACTACCAAGAACTTCGCATGTTAAGAAAATCCCTTATAATCGTATTATGTCTTATGGCTTCGTTGGTTGGCAATGCCCAAAAGGCACCAAAGAAGCAGTCGGCAACACCTGAGAAAGAATACTTTATATCTACATCTTTCCATGAGCCAGCCACCGATGGACTCCGTTTCATCTATAGCGAGGATGCCATTCACTGGAAGGCTATGCCAGATATATTCCTTGAGCCACGTGTAGGCAAGCAGAAAGTGCTTCGCGACCCGTCGATTATCCGGCCTCCGGACGGTATCTTCCGACTCGTCTGGACCAGTAGTTGGCGTGGCGACCGGGGCTTCGGCTATGCCCAAAGCAAGGATCTCATGCACTGGACTGACGTAAAGTTTGTCACCGTTATGTCCGACACGACGACCGTAAATGTATGGGCTCCGGAGCTGTTTTGGGACGACACACGCAATCAGGCAATGATTGTTTGGGCTTCATGTGTTCCCGGAAAGTTCCCCGATGGACTTGAAGAGCATAACAACAACCAGCGTCTTTACTATTCAACGACCAAGGACTTTAAGACATTTACCCCCGGAAAACTACTCATTGACCCGGGCTTTAGCTGCATAGACGCCACCATTCTGAAGCGTGGAATGAAGGATTATGTCATGATTCTGAAGGACAATACCCGTCCGGAACGTGACATAAAGGTTTCCTTTGCAGCCGATCCGGAAGGTCCGTGGAGTGCTGCTTCGGCTCCATTTACAGATAAGTTCTGTGAAGGTCCGACGGTAGTTGAGCTTAGAAGTGAAGACATTAAGACATTCACTGGGAATGGGAAAGGCGACAATTCAGAGATTGTCGCCCCTAGGGGATGGCTCGTTTACTATGATGCCTACCGTCTGAAACGGTTTGGGGCAGCCTTCACTGAGGACTTCATACACTTCAAGGACGTATCCGATAAGGTCGATGTTCCCGAAGGACACAAGCATGGAACGATGTTCAAGGTACCTGAACATATATTGAAACTCATGCTCGAACCGGAGCGGGTGCACTATTCCGGTACCACGCAAGCCGACCCTTCATGCCATGACGGGCGGCTGTCGCCGGTTGTCGGAGTGCATAACATACAGATACTCAGAGCCAACAGGGAACATCCTACCAACGCAAATGGCAATGGCTGGACATACAACCACCAGCCGATGATGGCTTACTGGAACGGAAAGTTCTACGTTCACTACCTCTCCGACCCTGCCGAGGAGCACGTTCCGCCATCGCATACAATGATGCAGACATCTGTTGACGGTTATCATTGGACTGATCCTGTGGAGCTGTTCCCTACTTACGACGTTCCCGAAGGCTTCACAAAGCCTAACTACAAGGCACATCCCGAGCTCCAATATCCCGATGCTTACAAACAGCATCCGCTGAAAGCTATCATGCATCAGCGTGTCGGTTGGTATGTTTCCAAGGGCGGAATACTCCTTGCAATGGGTAATTACGGAGTGGCACTCGACCGCAAGGACGACCCGAATGACGGCAACGGAATCGGTCGGGTGGTGCGTGAAGTGAAGAAAGACGGCACCTTTGGTCCTATATACTTTATATATTATAACCACGGATTCTCAGAGAAGAACACTGCTTACCCCAACTACCGCCATGCGCCGAAAGCCGTAAGGAAGGCTTGCGAGGAAATTCTTGCCAACCCGAGATACCGAATGCAATGGGTGGAAGAGGCTGACCGCAACGATCCTCTTATCCCGATACCAAACGGTTACAAGGCTTACAACGACTATACTCTGCCCGATGGCAACCTAGTCGCGCTATGGAAGCATGCCCTGACATCAACGAGCCGGGACGGAGGACTCAGTTGGTCGCTGACGGAACGTGCCCCGGGCTTCGTCAACAGCAACGCAAAGATATGGGGACAACGCCTCACTGACGGCACTTACGCCACCGTTTACAATCCATCGGAATACCGCTGGCCACTGGGAATATCTCTCAGTAGTGACGGACTCGACTATAAAACGTTGAACCTCGTCTGTGGAGAAGTGCCCCCAATGCGCTACGGAGGCAACTTCAAGAGCCGTGGACCGCAGTATGTCCGTGGCATTCAGGAAGGAAATGGAACTCCAAATGACAGTGACTTGTGGGTGAGCTACTCGATGAATAAGGAAGATATATGGGTCGCCCACATACCTGTTCCTGTCCGGACAGAGGCTACAGCCCAGGCAAATGACGACTTTTCTCAGTGTAAATCACTCGAAGACTTACGCACATGGAACCTCTATTCGCCTAAGATGGCACCCGTTTCCCTCGAAGGCAAATGGCTGAAACTCTCCGATGAGGATCCCTTCGACTATGCCGTTGCCGAGCGGAAAGTCCCTGCTTCGGGCTTGCTGAACGTGCAATTCGATGTCAACCCGGCACAGAACAGGAACGGATTGTTGCAGATTGAGTTTAAGGACGAGAAGGGAACAGCTTGCACCCGCATCGAATTCACCCACGACGGATTCATCAGAGTGAAGAACGGAGCCCGCTATGGCAACGTCATGAGCTATGAGCCCGACAAGACTTACCACTTCGACGCGACTCTCGATGCCGCCAACCGCAAGCTTACTCTCTATGTAAACGGCAAGCGGACGGAGCGAATCTTCTTCGCCCCGGTACATAAGATAGAACGGATTATGTTCAGGACAGGTGCCCAACGAACATTCCCTACTATTGACACACCTGCCGATTGGTACGGAATTCTCCCGAATACCGGCGATACCGATACCCTCGCCGTCTACCGGATAGCCAACTTCAAGACGCAGAACCTTGCCGACGATGCCGGTGCTGCCGTGCTTAGCTCCGCCGATTACAAACATTATGTCGACTATTTTAATAGCATGGAGGACGAAAACATCGTTCAGGCTATCCCTAACAAGGACTCATGGGAGTGGATGAAGTCGAACATTCCGCTCTTCGACTGCCCCGACAAGCAGTTCGAGCAGACGTACTACTACCGCTGGTGGACTCTCCGCAAGCACATCGAGCAGACACCGGTGGGCTATGCCATGACCGAGTTCCTCGTTCCAAGGTCGTATGCCGACAAGTATAACCTCATCTCTTCGGCATTGGGACATCATATCATGGAGAGCCGTTGGATCCGCAACCCGAAATACCTTGACGGAATAATCCACACCTGGTACTATGGCAATGACGGCAACCCAATGAGGAAAATCAACTTCTACAGCCAGTGGACACCGTACTCCATACTCCAGCGCTATGCCGTCGATGGCAATAAGGAATCGCTCATTGCGCTTCTTCCACGCATGAAATGGCAGTATAATGAGTGGGACAACCACCGCTGGAAGACACCGAACGGCAACGGACTGTACTGGCAATATGATGTCCGTGACGCTATGGAGGAGACCATTAGCGGTGGAAGGCGCGAGAAGAATGCCCGTCCGAGCATCAACAGTTATATGTTCGGCAATGCGGTGGCTATATCAGTGGCAGCCCATTTTGCCAATGACGATGCAACAGCAATCGAGTTTTTCCACAAGGCGGACACCCTGAAGAGCCTCATAAACAATAATCTCTGGGATAAAAAAGCCGGATTCTTCGAGGTTCACAAGCCTGTATTCGATGCCAACGGCGTGACCATTGCCGACTCGTCAGCCAATGTTCGTGAGGAGATTGGCTTCCTCCCATGGTACTTCGGGGCTGCCGATGATTCCAAAACAGAGTCGGAAGCATGGCTGCAACTTACCAGTGACAAGGGCTTCCGTGCCCCTTACGGAATAACGACAGCCGAGCGTAGCAATCCTAAATTCCGTTCTCATGGCGTAGGAAAGTGTGAATGGGACGGTGCCGTGTGGCCTTTCGCAACCAGTCAAACGCTTACAGCAATGGCAAACTGGCTCAACGACTATAAGGTTCATCCACTTGATATAGCCAATAATAAATCGACAAACGCAACTGAAAATGCCGATTTCATCGAGAATTATTGGCATCGGGTGTACTTCGAGAACATGCAGAAGTATGTTGAAAGCCAGTGCCACCGTGGTCGGCCTTACATCGGCGAATACCTCGATGAGACAACCGGCGCATGGCTTATGGGCGACCGTGAGCGTTCGAGATATTACAATCACTCGACTTTCAACGATCTAATTATAACGGGATTGTGTGGTCTCCGTCCTCAACTGAATAATGAGTTGGTGGTCAATCCATTGCTTCCGGCTGGTCAGTGGGATTACTTCTGCCTCGATAATGTCCTCTATCATGGACATAATATCACCATCGTTTGGGACAAGGATGGCAGCAGATACCACATCGGAAAAGGTCTTTCGCTCCTCGTCGATGGAACAAAGAAGGCACACCGAAACGACCTCGGTCGCATCACCTGCACCCTGTAGGTGCGGCGGTCTCAGAACAGTCGAAAACAATAATATCTCGCTTCGGCGATTCGGAGATAGTCGCCCCTAAAAGAAAGAATGAAGAAATATCTGCTCATAATAATGATGATTGTTCCGCTCTTGGCATTGGCTGAGGGACGGGGCGACTTTGGCATAGCCCAATGGATTGGCGCAACGACCGATGCCGACGACTCTCTTGCCGACAGGAGTATAATCCTTTCGAAGGAGATAGACTGCCGTTGGAATAACATCAAGGACGCAACGGTATATATTTGTGGACTCGGTTGTTATGAGTTGTATATCGATGGCAAGAAAGTTAATCCATTGGAAGTTCTCTCCCCGGCATGGAGCGATTACAACAAGACAGTCTTCTACAACGTCATTGACGTCAGTCCGTATATTACGAAGGGCAAGCACACCATTGAAATATGGCTGGGAAACGGCTTTTACCATGAGCGCGGACTCCGTTATCATAAGTTGAAGTCGAACTACGGACCGCTTACACTGCTCTTCAATCTCGAAATAACATGCGGCAAATCAGGTAAAAACGAGTCACAAGCCAAGACCTTGAACTTTGTCAGCGACCCTTCATGGCAATGGCGACGCAGCCCAATTACATATAATAGTATATATGGTGGTGAGGATTATGACGCCCGTCTTGAGTCGAGCCCCCGTCCTTCTGACGCTCACGCTGTAGTCCAGCAAGCCCCGAAAGGCATGCTCAGACAGCAACTTTCAGAGCCGGTTGCCATCATGGAGAGATACAATGTAGCTAAAAAACTGCCAAACAATGTCTATGATATGGGGCAGAATCTTGCCGGTTTCCCTGAGATTTTGGTTCGTGGAAAGCGTGGACAGAAGATAATGCTGACCGTTGGCGAGAGCCTGAGAAAGGACGGACACGTTAGCCAAAAGCAGACCGGAAAGCCACATTATTATATATATACCCTCAAGGGAGATGGTATTGAGAGGTGGCATCCCCGGTTCTCCTATTATAGTTTTAGGTACGTAGAGGTTGAAGGTGAACCAGAGATAGTGGATATAAAGTCGGACTTTATCTACAACCAAGCGGCATCTTTGGTAACTCACGGTACTTTTGAATGCTCCAATCCACTCTTTAACGACACCTACCGAATCATTGACAATGCCATAAAGAGCAACTGGATGAGTGTTTGGACCGACTGTCCGGCACGTGAAAAGCTTGGTTGGCTGGAGCAGGACTGGCTCAATGGCGAGGGCTTGCTTACCAATTACGACTGCCGGAAGATGATAGAGCAAGAGATGATAGTCATCTCCGACGCCCAACATGACGATGGCTCAATGCCTGAGATTGCCCCGGAATATATTCATTTCGAGGGCTCATGGGCACCACCTTTCCAAGAGTCACCGGAGTGGGGAGGTGCACTCATTGCTTTACCTTATTTATATAAGGAGTTCTATGGCGACGATAAACTCGTCAAGAAGTACATGCCTCAGATGAAAAAGTACGTCGACTACCTTGCCACCCGTGACTCCGCCTACATCCTAAAGATGGGACTTGGCGACTGGTATGACTATGGACCATGGCGTGCCGGATTCTCAAAGAACACACCTCTGGCACTCGTCAGCACTACACATTACTATCTTTGGGCAAAGCTTACAAACAATAATGAACTGGCTGACAGCATACGCCAAGCCTTTATAAGGACTTTTAAACCGAATAGTCAGGCTGGATTAGCGATAGCCATCGACCTCGGATTATGTAACAATGAGCAACAACTTCTAGACTCCCTTATTGCCGACATCCACAGACATGGCGACCGATTGACCACAGGCGACATCGGAACCCGCTATCTCTTCCGTGTCCTGATAAACCACGGACAGGAAGATTTGCTCTATAAAATGCTGAACCATTACGATGCTCCGGGCTATGGGGCACAGATTGCAAAGGGCATGACAACGCTCACCGAGCAATGGGATCCCGACCGAGGAGCGTCCCGGAACCATTTTATGCTTGGTCATATCAACAATCATCTCGTGCCGGACATAGGAGGAATACACATCCGCGGCAACCGGGCGTATATCTCCCCGATGCCGATGGGCGACCTCACATGGTGCAAGGCATCAGCGGTTGTCAATGGCAATATAGTTACGACTAGCTGGAAGATAGCCGATGGAGAATTCAACCTCACCGTTTCGGCTCCAGACAAGAAACTAATAACAATAGAATATGAAAAGATTAACAGTATGTGCGCTAAGCGTCATCTTCGCCTGCACTACCAGTTTACACGCTCAGAATAACTATGCCGGGCATTACACCCGCAGTCTTCACGACGTGATGGAGAGTGTGTCGAAGCGCTGGAACGTACGGTTTAAGTACAATGTCGACACCACCGGACTGAAACTTCCTTACGCCGACTTCCGTGTCCGTGCCTATTCCCTTGAGGAAACACTGACAAATATCTGCAAATACTTCGACTTCAACTGGTGGAAACAGAATGGCAATCTCTACAAGATAAAGCCTTATGAATACCCCCGCCGCCATGTCGAAGAGGGTCAGAAGATGCTCGCCTACCTCGAAACGCTGTACTCCAACAAGGCTCAGTTCGAAACTCGGCGTGACAGCGTTCGTCGTCAGGTGCGACAATTGTTGGAAATCGACAATTACATGGACTCCCTGACACACAGCAAACCGGTGCTCGGCAAGGTCATCCGCCACGATGGTTACACTACACAGAACATCAAGATAGAGACTCTTCCGGGCGAACATCTCTTTGGAACTATCTACACTCCGGCTCCCGACAAAGCCACTCTGAAACACTGGAAGGCAAAGAATGGCACGGATAAGTTTGCCCTTATCATCTGCCCTGACGGTCATTTTGGTGGCGGACGCTACCGTCCTGACGAGCAGCAACGCCTCGGTACACTCGCCCGGATGGGTGCCGTGTGTGTCGACTTCGACCTCTATGGCTGGGGACAGAGCGAAGATGAATACGGAAAGAACAGCCATCAGACCGACCGCGCTCATGTAATACAGGCTCTCAACGCCGAGGTGCTCCTCGATTATATGTGGAATAATCGCCGGGACATCGACCATAGGCGCATCGGAGTGAACGGAGGCTCTGGCGGTGGAACGCATACCGTGCTCCTTACCGTCCTCGACAACCGTATAACAGCTGCCGCCCCGACAGTCAACTTAGCAAGTCATTTCGATGGAGGATGCCCTTGCGAGAGTGGCAAGCCAATCCAGCTTGCAGGCAGCGGGACGTGTAATCCGGAGCTGATAGCCTTCTTTGCCCCGCGTCCTTTGCAGATAGTAAGTGACGGAGGCGACTGGACGGCATCGGTTCCAACGCTCGAATATCCTTATCTTCAGCGTGTCTACGACTTCTATGGGGCTCGCGATAAAGTCGAGAATGTCCATCTTCCTAATGAGCGTCACGACTACGGACCAAACAAGCGCAAGGCAAACTACGATTTCTTTGAGCGTGTCTTCGGCCTCGACAAGTCCCTTTGCGATGAGAGCAAGGTAACCGTTATGGATGCCGAAATGCTCAAAAGCAAGTAAATATATTTCACGAAAGACAAATCAATGGTTGCCGTTTCGTAACTGATTGATTATCAAAGGTTCCTGTAGCCGGTACCAAACAAGGCTCTAAAACAGTATCTTTTACGTCCTGATAAGGACCGAATTACATTGTAAAAGATACTGTTTTAGAGCCTTGTTTGGTATGTGCCGTTTCCTTGTTAAGTTATTTCGTATTGTCAGTCGGCTTGTGGCTGTCAATAGAAAGTTACTTGCTCGATATTCCGAAGTCGGCTTGCTGTTGCTCCACTTCCTTCAGAAGCTCCTGCTTCTGCTCCTCTGTCAGAGTTGTGGCATAGCCTTTCTGTCCATCCTTCTCGCCACTAACATTTCCCTTTTGGTAATCATAATCTTGAATTTTGAATTTTGAATTATGAATTACCGGCCGCAGGTCGGAAGGTACGGAGACAATATCAAGGTCAGCGGGCTCGGGCGCATGGGTTCCCGGGAACTGCACCTCGGCATGGATATGGATGTTGCCTGCCTTCTGAGTCGACTGCACAAGAATCGGAGCCGAGCCCCATTCCACGGCACGAGGATTGGCATTGATGTCGGCATTGTCGCCTATAATATGTCCTTCGCCCGTCACGGTGAAGCGGATATTCTCCTTGGCAAGACGACGGACATTGCCGTTATCATCGGTCACTTCACACACAACGACGATGAAGTCGGAGCCATCGGCAATGAGATTTTCCCCCATTTCGTCGGCATAAAGGCGCAGCTTCGTGCTTCGGCGTGACGGCATCTTCTTCTCCGAACAAACAACCTTGCCGTTGATAATGCCCTCGGCAACCATGTTTACCTTCTGCCAAGCCTTCTGGCGGTAGCTGTAGTCGCGTGCTTCCCAAAAGTTCCAGACGTTATGGAATACCACAGGAGCCGAGAACTGAGTGTTCAGCGTTGGGTCGGAACAGTCCTTCGGTGTGTGTCGTACGGGCAGAATCCAACTCTTCGCGCCGTCATATATCGACAATCTCACGCTGTCGCAATTGGAGAATACCACAACATCGCTGTCAGAGAACTGCGTCATCTCATGGGCAATGTGAACCATTGGGGAACTTTGAACTTTGAACTTTGATGGTTGATTGTTGCTTAAAGTTGAATGTTCAAAGTTCAAAGTTCCATGTTCAATGTCCGCTTTGTTTTGTGCTTTGAAGAACCAGTAGACCGTTTTAGGCTGACGGAAGGCATCGAAGTCGCCTCCCCAGTATGGATCGGGGTGATAACCACGCTGATGATCGAACGGATGCCACTGCGCTCCACCGATGAATTGACCGTTGGTGAGGTACATCTCTTCGGTTGTTTTGGCAAGAGAAAGAGCCTGGAGAAGCATAGGACGCTCGCCCCAAGAGCGGCTGGCGCGGTTCAGATTGTTGTGAGCATACCAGTCGTCGACATACTCGCCGAACTCACGGGTGAAGATACACTGCTTCGGACGGTCGGCTTTCTCGTCATCACCCGGCCATCCATACACCACGTCATAGTTCTCGCGAACCCCGGCAGAGTTCATGTCGGCGGCAGCGGCAGGGCGGTAAGGGTAGGGATATTCGTCTCGGGTAATCTTCAGGGAGTTCATCGAGAATTCCTCGGGGAACCGTGTCTCATTGAGGATTGGCTCCCACATAAGCACTGACGGGTGGTTGCGGTCACGGCGGATGAGGTCACGGGTGTTCTGATATACCCGCTTTTCGAACATCGAGTCCTTCTTGTTCCAGAACTGCCAGCCCGGTGTTGCGACGATGATAAACAGTCCGAGCTCATCACAGGCGTCCATAAAAGCCGGGTCCTGAGGGTAGTGGGCTGTGCGGATGATGTTGAATCCGCAGTCCTTCAGTCGGAGGGCGTCACGCCATTGCTGGCTGTTCGGCACGGCATTGCCAACGTAGGCGAAGTCCTGATGGCGGTTGGCGCCAACAAACTGGCGGTACCGCTTGCCGTTAAGCCAGAACCCGTCCTTGCCACGGAACTCGAAACTGCGGATTCCGATGCGTGTTGCTCCACCGTCGAGGGTCGTTAGTCCGTCCTTGACTCGTGTCTCAATGGTATATAAATAAGGTGATTCCGGCGACCAAAGGTTTGGCTTGGAAACATGGATAAGTCCCACTGATGTTGCCGTCGAGCCATTACAGATTGTTATCCGCCGGCTCGCCTTCCCGACGATTTTGCCATTTTTGTCGGTGATAACGTTCTCTACGGTCACCGTTCGAGGCTTGCTCGTCCCGTTGAAGACGTCCACATTGATGTAAACCTCAGCCGACTTATCAGATATTTTGTCATAGTGGACAAAGACTCCGCCGCCCGCTTGTCGGTTGGCTTCTATCGGGTCGGTGATGTGGATGGGGTTCTTGCTTATCAGCCAGACGTCACGGTATATTCCGCCATGATAGCAGAAGTCGAGTCCCGGCTGTGGCTTTCCGGGTGGAAACGACTTGTCATCGCTGTTATCCGCCTTCACGGCAACAACGCAACTGTCGCCGGTCTTCACACCATATTTATCCAGCTCGATGATGATTGGCAGGTAGCCGCCATAATGCCGCTCGGCAAGTGTGCCATTTATATATATGTCCTGCTTGCCCATGATAGCCTCGAAGTAGAGCGTCAGGTGGTTGGCGGGTGCCACGAAGTTCTTCCTGTACCATGCAATACCCTGATAGTTCCTGCCTCCCGAACATTCGGCAGGCTCCAGCTTCACGCAGTGCGGAGTGTTTACCACTTCCCACTGGGAATCGTCGAAGTCCTTTGCCCCGGCACCTTCAGCGTCGCCAAGGTGGAAGCGCCACTCCGGATTGAAGTTCCACACCTGCCTTCCTTGATTGGCAATGGGGAAGAATCCGGCTATGGAAGGGTAGTTCCCTGCATTGGATGGGTATTTTCTGGCATTGGCTGAGACGTCACCTTTAGTATAAGGAACGTTCTCTGCACTGCCAGTTAGTCCCAAAAGAAAGAATATAACTGCTATTGCTAATGCTTTTGTATTCATCAACCTTATTTATTTAGTAGGGGCAACGGTCTCCGAACCGTTGCAAAATCCAACTTATTTCGACGATTCGGAAATCGTCGCACCTACAGTCCTAAAACTACTTACCGGCAAACCATCATGCATGAGGTCACCATCCACCCAGTCACGGAAACCATACCTGACAGCCGTTGGCTTGCTCACCTTGTTGCTCTTGATGTACAGTCTGTTGCGCTTAATCCACACACTGTCGGCTTGATAGTATTTGCCATCGGCTCCGGCAACCTCATAATTGGCTAGGGTAGGCGTCCCGTCATTGAAGTAAATCCACTCACGGCTGTTGCTGAAAGCCACTACCGCCGTGTCGCCACGGAACTCCACATTATCATATATGGCATAGTCGGGGAGTCGTTTCATACCGTAGGTGTTGCCAAGGGCAAGCAAAGCAAGTCGCTCGCCAGCCTGACGCTTCTTCCTCGGGTGTATTCCGTACTTCAGTCCGGCATCCAGAAGGACAGCCATACGGGTGTTCGGGACAAGCTTCTCAACCATCGATTGCTGTTCACGGAGGTAGGCACTGTTGTAGTTCCAGCCAATGAGAGTGTAGTCATAAGGCGCTATCTGACAATAATAGAATGGGAAATCGCCCTCTTTCCACTCACTCCGCCAGCCCCGGATCATCGTCGAAAGCTGGTCGCAGTAGGTCGAAGCACGGCTTACATTCTCCTCGCCCTGATACCATATAACTCCTTTTATGGTCATTCCGATAAGCGGGTGGAGCATACCATTATATAAAGCCGACGGACAACGTTGCTGTAGCTTGTCGACGTTAGCCTGACTTACCTCGCCTTTAACGTCCTTGAAATAAGACATCCATTCGGGTTTTATCCAACTGCGGTTCATCCATGCCTCACAGGCACTGCCTCCCCAAGAGACGACTATTAGTCCTACCGGCACGTCAAGGCTCTTCCTTAATGCCCTGCCATAGTAGTAAGCTGTGGCGCTGAACTGGCGGACGGTCTCGGCATTAGCCTCATTCCATGCTCCCGTGACGGTATCGACAGGCTCTGCCTGGGCGTTCCGCTTGACTGTAAAGAGCCTTAGCTGATTGTCTTTGCAGGCAAGCAGCTCCGAGTTTGCGCCTTCGACTGGCTGTCCCTTGAAGCCTTTCATCGGCATCTCCATGTTCGACTGTCCGCTGCAAATCCATACTTCTCCTATCAGGACGTTGTGGATTGTGAGCTTCTCGCCGTCGGAGAAGGTTATATCGAATGGTCCGCCAGCCGATGGTGTGCTGACTTTCAAGCTCCATTTACCATCCTTGTCGGCACTGGTCTTGTAGGTCTTGCTGTTCCAAGATGTGCTTACCGTGACGGTTTTGTTGGCATTTGCCGTGCCCCAAAGGTTGCATTCAGTCTGTTGCTGGAGCACCATATTGTCGCCAAAGAACTTCGGCAACGTTATCTTTGCACTCGCCGAAACCGATACTATGGCAAGCAAAGCTGCTAATATAATATTTCTTTTCATTGTTGTTTGTATGGTATTTTATCGAAACGGATGTTCTTCTTGCATTCGTTCCGGCTGTTTCTTATTTAGGAATGGAGCACTTCTGCATCTCCAAACGGATAGGACCCGTGAGTCCGGCTTGCATTGGTTCACGCTTCTTTGGTCGGTATTTGGCGTTGGTCCATATCCCCGGGAATGGCGGCTGACCATTGTCTGCACCGAGAAGGGCATTGTTCCAAGTGTTCACAATAACTATATCGAGTTTGTTTTCGCCCTTCTTAAGAACCTCAGACGGTATTATCACGTCGAAAGGGTAAGTCCAGGCAATGCCGCAATCCTTACCGTTTACATAGACATGGGCTATGTCGTGAGCCCTTCCCAGTTGCAGGAAACCACGCTCGGCGCTCTTTCCTTTCCATCGAAATGTGGTCGAATAAGTGGCATGTCCACTGTAGTAGAGCACCTTCGGATTGTCACTTGTCACCCAATCGTCGGGCAGAGTAACGACTTCGGAGCTGTCGGAATGCTCGAATTTTCTGGTCCATTCGCCATCAAGTGGAACCCTTTCGACATTCCGCCATAGTGGATCAAGCTTAATGTCGTGCCCCTTTGTCAGGTAGACGAATGCCGAACCGTAAGGCGGAAGGGTAAGGCTTATGGAACGGTGGTTGCCCTTTGTCGATGTCAAAACAGGGAAAGTATTCTCGAAATGACCGGCAGTGTTCATCTGGGAGACAATCCCGAAGCTCTGGGCGGCATCACGGAAAGACGCTGAGAAAGTCCTGCCTTCGCTCTTCGGGTTCGACAGGAAGTACATGATTGTATTGTCATCAATCTTCCGGGCGGTATAGTCAATCCCTTCAGGGAGAATCACTTCGGGTTCAATTCCATACTCGCTTAAGTCCGGCTTGGTGTAGACCGAATCGATAATGACTACACCCTGAGCTTTCAACTCATCTATCCGATGGCGCACTTTGTCGGAAACCACCTTCTGAGGAACAACCAATACTCGGTATTTAAAGTCCTTTCCCGACAACAGAAAGTCCGGATTTACACAATCATAGTGATACCCGTGGAGTGGATTCGTCCATCCGTCGAGTGAGAAAATGTTAGCCGAATGAGTCACGCCGACCGGTGATTCCACCATCGGTTGCCCCACATTGGCAAGCCGTTTCTTCTCCGACTCGACACGTTCCTGCCCGAACAAGCCCGGCAACAGCGGCACAAGCTTATCCGGAGTGAGTGCTCTTGAAGGTATGCCTTCGCCTGTAAATACCGCAATATCGGCTATAGGAGAGCCTTTCTGCAGCTCAGTCTGACAATGAGTGGCATACTCCACGAGTCCACGGGCTTCCCGATACCACGTGTTGTCACGCTGGAAGAAGAGCCCGATACCGTCGAGTGTCATTCCAGGACGGCGGTCCATCCACGGATTGTGGGCGTTGACGTGGAAGAAAAGACGGTTCATTCCGAGGCAGAAATTACGGTCGAGAAGCGGCTTTATCATCATCGGTGTCTCGTCCCAGGTGCCCCGAACCTCAGTGAAACCTTCCGCCTGAACGATGTTCTTGCCATAGATGTGGGCTCCGCTGACGGCATCGAGCATGTCGTTAGGCTTGTCGTGAGTAGGCGAATTGAGCCAGAACTCACCCATAGGAAGGTCGGAACTCTTGTAATGCTCTATCCCGTCGGCAGGGAAAGTAGGCGCAATGCTCTCATGGGAGATGAGCATTCCGTGGTCGTGACCAACCTTCTGAACGGTCGCGAAGAACTTGTCATTGACCAATTCGTTGATTGTCAAGCGGACATCACGGAGCACCTGCTCTGTCTTTCGAGCCGATTCCAACGGATAACCGCACATCACCTGCATGTAAGGAAGTAGGTCGTAGCCCCGCCGTTGCTTGAATTCCTGGGCAAAGTTCTCGCCCCAATTCTGTGAGCCACACTCCCAGGAATCGACGTGGAGATACTTTACAACAGAGCTGTGAGGACGTGAGAGGAACTTAAGGAACCAGCCGTTGAGAAGCTTTTGGGTAGTCGACGAAGAGAACTTGTCGACCTCCAAGCCTTTTCCACCGCCTGCCGTTGCATTCATCTGACCGGTGGAAGTGTGCCCAATGCGTAGGATTCTAAAACCCACCACCTTGCCCCCTCCCGTGCTGAAGTGGGATGAAATGTTCTGCGCCTGGCGCGTTTCGCTGAGAGAGGATTGGCAAGATGAAGAGTCTGCATCTATCCGCCACACATAAGCGGCTTTCCCTTCATAGTTGTCGATGCGCTCTTCATTGGAAAGAGTGATGTTGCGAAGCTTCAAGAGAGCCTTCCATTTGGCTGCATCAAGGTCCTCGCTGCCCGGCTCTGTGCCGTCGGGCGTCCATGAAAAGCGGAAGAAACGGGCGGTGGTGGAGGGCAGGAAATAGGTGTAACCATAGCCGGTGTTCTGCCATCCCTGCCTTGGCGGTACCAGTTGTCGAACCTTCCGGTAAGTCTTGCCGTCATTGCTTGCCTCGACAAGAAGGCGTTCCGACTGAACGTTGTTGCCCTCCGGCTCGATGTACATACTGCGGACGGTCACCGGTTTGGCAAACGAATAAGTTATTGTAGCCGGTGTTGAGGCTAGCCAATAGCCCTTGTTCGTGCTGATATTGTCGGAGAGAACGACCTTGGCAGGCTTCCACTTGTGTGGAATCTCCTTGCAGGGAATGGCAATTGTGGTAATGTCTTCATAATAGCCGTTATAGCTTTCGGGCTGGCGGACGGGGAAAGCAGAGAGCTTCTTTCCGCTCTTAAGGAACTTGCTGAGAGCCACTTGTGAGACTATCGTATCGCTCCAGACAACCTTCTGCATGCTTTCGGCGGGCGTGATGGTAGGGAATCCGGCAAGTGCAAAGCCATCGCAGACGTGGATTCCCATCTGTAAACCGAGAGAGTCGGCTTGCTGGAAGGCATAGTCGACCATGTTCCAGAACTCCGGAGTGAGCTGGTCGGCAGTGCCTTTGAACTCCGGCTTGTCCTTCGACGAGCGGATAGGCATGAGGTAACAGCCGCCAAGTCCGATGTCCTTCATGCCACAGAGGTCGGCGTGGATGCCGGGTTTAGATACTGCTCCGTACATCCAGTACCAGAAGGTGAAGGGACGACAAAAAACTGAATCCCCACCAAGCGAAGGTGAATCCCCACCAAGCCTCCCCAAAGGGGAGGATGTTTGAACACCGAACGCCTTTGAGAGTGGTAATGAAATGAGAAATAGTAACGCTATAAAGAACTTCTTCTTAATGCCATTCATAATGTCAGAACTTTAGCGTTACACTGATTGTTTGCGGACCGCTGACCCAATTTGGCTGAGCCGACGGACCATTGAGGTCGGTGGCGTTGACCTTGTTGCGGACGGCAGGAATGACTCGAAGGATAGAGATACCCGTCTCGGGGAGCTCATAGAGAATGTGGTCACGACCGTCTCGGGGCTGATATACACCCACAAAGTCACATCCGCTGTCGATGTCCTCAAGGCAAATCTTGCCCTCGGTGGTCTGCAGCTGCATCCAGTCGACGCCTGCAAAGTAGCCCTTGAACTCCGGGTAATCCCAGCTCTCGCCGGGTATCGGGTCGTTATACTTATTGTTCCAATAGCCATACTGTGGTCCCTGCATGCGGTTCTGCCATACACGGTAAGGACCATTGCCGACCCACGACTTCGAAAGGACTTTCTCTTCAGGATAATCAAAGCAAATACCCATCAGGTCGACAACGCCTCCAAAGTGGTAGGCAACGTCCACCTTGACAGAGCCGTCATTGTTGAAAGTCCAGTTGACGCTGTCGATAGAGCCATTGACATACTTCGCCGTGAGCACATTACCGTCGTGACTGAAACCGCCGAAGGTGCCATAATCCTTATATAATGTGTACTGGGTCTTCTTCTTCTCGGCGTCCTTGTCGTCGTGATTGTAGAACTGGTCGAAGCTACGGTCGCTCCGGCGGGCTGCCACGAAACGTGGTCCATTGCCGAAGGAGAAGGTCTTTCCGCCGACAGAAACGTTCTTAAGCAATCCCGTCTCGGTGGAGAATGAATAAGAAGTGCTGCCCACTTTCACGCTGGCAACGCCCTGTCCGTCAGCCTCACTGAACTTAATGTCATTGGCAGGCGTCTGCTTTTGCGCATGAGGCTCTGTGCTGACGAACGGCCAACTCCATGTCATTATCTTCTTTCCGAAGGCATCCGTGCAAGTCAGCTCAACCGAATTGGTCTGCTCCGGTACATCAGGAATTCTCAGAATGCCCTCACATCCTGGCTTCACGTCAGGCGAACTGATGCGTCCCTCCTTCAAAACCGTCACCTTGCTGCCGCCTTCCTCAGGCATCTTCAGACAGCGATAGGCGAATGAGCACTTATTTAGATTTGTGTAGTTGTATTTGTTTTCGACCTCCAGGACAATACTATTGTCATTGTCCGTAGCCTGAACGCACTTGTTGTTGCCTACCTCCTGGAAGCTGGCGTCACCGAACTGAACCGGGCACCACACCTCTTTTATAGTATAGTACGACCCTTCTTTCTCGAAATGCGGTCCCACAATACCGTCGGCTCCGAAGTTGCCCATGCAGTCGACAATGCCTCCCTTGTCAGTGCGGACAACGCCCTCGTCGGCCAAATCCCAAAGGAATCCACCGGCGCAGCGTGGGTTCGACATCATCATCTTCCAGTAGTCGGCAAGTCCGGCACCGTGTCCGCCGTCATAAAGACCATGCAGGAACTCCGTCGGCATGAATATCTCAGGCTCACGCATATACTCCTCCGTCTCGCCGTAAGAGCGGTAGTGCTTCGTCTCGAAGCCGTTGCGGTTAGCCCACGGATAGAGAACGACACGGTTCTGAATGTCATACTTATGGAAGAACGGCTCCAACTCATAGTTGAATCCACCCTCATTTCCATTTGTCCAGAATATAATCGACGGGTGGTTGACATCACGGGTGACCATCTCTTCGACGAGCTTTTCGCCGACGATAGTCTCATGAGCCCAGTGCCAGCCGCTCAGTTCGCAGTCGACATACAGTCCCAGCGAGTCGCAGGCATCAAGGAATTCCGGGTCGGCAGGGTAGTGGGAGAGACGCACCGCATTCATGTTCATCGACTTGATGAGCTCTACATCCTCGATACACTTCGCCGGACTGAGAGTCCTTCCGCTCTCCGGACGGAACGAATGGCGGTTAACTCCCTTGACGATAATCTTCGTTCCGTTGACGTAAATGCCATCCGACTTACGGTATTCGATTGTCCGGAAGCCGAACTTCTGATGCTCACGGTGGAGCACCTTGCCGTTCTTGTCGAGCAATTCGAACACAGCCTCATATCTGTTTGGAGTCTCGGCAGTCCACAATAGCGGGTTCTTCACCGTGAAATCGACGTGAGCCACATCGCTGTTGCGGCAGTCGGTGGTCGTCGAACCGATACTCTTCCCGCTCAAATCCTTGATAGTCGTGCACACCTTTGCCCCCTCGATGGCACGATTTAGGAAACAGTCGGCACGGAACCGTCCGTCCATTCCCGCGTCGATAGCCACACGGTTGATGTTCAGCGCAGGCTTGGCGACAACGAATACCGGGCGGATAATACCGCCGAAGTTCCAGTAGTCGGCACGCCGCTCAGCCATATTCACCTGGTCGTTGGCACTCTCCTTGCTCACCTCGACCTCCAGGACATTCTTCGTCTTGCCGAAGTTTATGCGGTCGCTGACGTCGAAGATGAACCGGTAGAAGCCTCCCTGGTGCTTGCCCGAGCCTGCCTTTCGCCCGTTGATGGTGACCTTGGCGTCAGTCATCACAGCCTCGAAGACAAGCTCTATCTGGCGGTTACGCCATGCCTCAGGCAGTGTGAACTCATACTTGTAGAGTCCTTTCTCATTGGCAATGCCCGGCGGATTCTTTATGCCATAGAACCTCATGCCGTACTGATAGGTGCCAAAGCCCTGCAGTTCCCAGCACGACGGCACACCGATAGTTGTCCACTTGCCCGAGTTCTGACCACCCGTGCAGTAGAATTGCCATTGAACCATGTCGTCACAACCATGTCCCGAAAGGTATTGGCGGTGGGTTTCAACATTCTCCTGTGCCATCAGAGGCAGAGTAAGCATGCAAAGAGCAACTGCTATATTTCTGAATTTTATCATCTTTCCAGTAATTAGATTTATGTTAATATATGACGAACTAATCGCTTTTTTGTCGTCAGTCTCTCTGCGCTATATACGCTTTTGGATTGTAGAATGGCACATATTGAGTTTCGTCTGTCCGTCTTTTGCATTCCGTCGGACACCGAATTGCGTTGTAAACGGGTATCTTTTACGAATGTTTTTAATTTATTTTTCGATTAAAAATAATTTATTTTCAATCAGTTTTTAATTTATTTTTCTCTCTAAAAGATGCCCTTTTACAAAGTAAAAGACCATTTATTAACGTTTAATCTTGCGTCTTTTCGCTTTTAATTTCGTATTTTTGCAGTCGTGAACAGACTACCGTTGAAATTAATCCTGCTATTGCTTGCAATCCAGTTTGTGTTTTCCGATTGCAAGGCAGTTACCGCGAAGGTCTTCATCAAGGATGAGGCTGTCGCCGACGGAGTCATTGTAAACCATTATACCGCTGCCGACGGACTTGCCAACGACATAGTAAACAGCGTGTTGCGGACGCAGGACGGATTTATGTGGTTTGGCACGTGGTATGGCTTGTGCCGCTTCGACGGAATGCATTTCCAGAACTTCACCGGTCTGTTCTCGCTCAATTCCGACCAGCCTCCACGCAAGGTTGAGACTATGGTTGAGGACGGCAACGGCAACATCTGGATAAAAACCCTCGACTGGCGGCTGTCTGTCCTGTTCAAGCGCGAGGACCGTTTCAAGGATGTCGAGAACGAGTTGAAACGGTATACAAGCAATCTTCAGATTATTAAGATTCAGTCCGATGGCGCTGGCAATGTGCTCTTGCTCACCAAGGACAAGAATCTGCTCATGGGTTCGACGACCAACGACGGCAGGGTAGTGTTCCGGTTGCTTGCCAGTTCACGCAATGCCATTGACAAGTCGAGCCTGAAACTGCGCCATAACCTCATCGACGTGCGCAATGGTTATGTCTCGTGGGTCGGTCGAAACTATAGTATTTTCACCATAAAACTGCCTTCCGGCAAGGCTCCCAAGGGCACGGAACTCAATAAGTACAAGCAGAGGCTCACGGCTCTTGCTGCCTCGGCAAACTCCTACCGCGACCGCTTCGGCACCGTTTGGACGCTGACCGACAAGGCGCTGACGGGATATAACGCCAAGACCGGCAACCGAACATCGTTCGATTTGTCGCTCTCGGGTGTGGTTACCCACCAGACTTTCTGCGAGAACAAAGGCTTCCTGTTTGTCCTGACGACAGCCGGTGAGGTGCTCAGGATAAAGACCCCGACGATGGAAGTCGCCAGTCTGTCGCACATCAGGGAACTCTCTGACGACAAGCAGGATACGCGTTTCATGGGTGTTTACCTTGACCCTAACGGCAATCTGTGGCTGACGACAGCCGGCTCAGGTGTCTATGAACTGATTCTTCCGCCCAACCAGTTCCGGCTTATTACCCTTCCCGACGAGGGCAACAACGGTATCCGCTCGCTGTTCCAGTTGCCCGACGGCGATATTTGGGCTGGCTCGCGCGACAAGAACTTGTACATCTTCGACAGGAACGGACAACTGAAGTCCACCCTTTCATACGCCGATTATGGCATTGGCAGCGTCTATTTCATCATGGCTGACAGCCACGGACGACTCTGGCTTTCGACCAAGGGCGACGGACTGGTGCTTGCCACACGTGACGCTTCGAGCCCGTGCGGATGGCATTTCCGCCACTTCCGCCACGACAGCCATAACCCGTCGTCCATCAGTGGCAATAATGTCTATGTCACTTATGAGGACTCCCGCCATCATATCTGGGCTGGAACGCTCGACGGAGGACTGAACTTTCTGGCTGAGCGGGGCGACAGTGTCGTATTCTTCAACAAGCAGAACGGAATGATCCACTATCCCGATTACGGACTTTACATGGAGGTTCGCAATATGACCGAGGACAGAAACGGTCATCTGTGGGTGGGAACTATCGATGGATTGATGTCGCTCGATGTACGTTTCGGTGCGCCGAGGGATATTCGGTTCAGTACTTTCCGTGGCAAGTTGGGCAGTGTGCGTGCCAATACTGACATCTACACGCTGTACAAGGACCGTGACTCGAATATCTGGCTGTGTGCCTTCGGTGGTGGACTGAGCCGCATAACGGGGTTCGATGCCGACCGCCGTGTGCCTCTCTTCGAGGGTGTCGGCGAGCGTGAGGGACTGGAGAACGATGTCATTGTGTCGATAATCGAGGACGGCAAGGGTCAGCTGTGGCTCGCCGGGTCGCATGAGTTGTCGTGCTTTAACACCAGGGCGGGGCGTGTCAGAACTTTCGGAAGGGTCGACGGTCTGCCTGATGTCGAGATGGAGGAGGGCGCGGCTCTGCGCAACAGCAACGGCGAGTTGTGGATTGGCTGTAAGCAGGGCATTCTGACTTTCCGCCCCGACAAGCTCATGCAGTCGAGGGATACGTTCCCGGTTTACATCGTCGGATGCACGGTAAACAACGAGGATATTCGCAGTCTTGACAGTCCTGTCGCCGACCGCTCTATAACTTATGCCAAGGAGATTCGCCTTCGGCATGACCAGAATATGCTGACTCTGACGTTCGCCACTCTCAGCTACACGGGACAGGACAATATTATTTGCCGTCACCGTCTGGAGGGTTTCGACAAGGGATGGCACTATGACGGGCACGACCGGATGGCATCTTACTCGCAGGTTCCGCCGGGTAAGTACACATTCGTTGTCGAGGCGTTCGATTCGGCTAACCCCGATCACCCGAGCGTCCGGCGGTTGCAGGTGATAATCTCGCCGCCTTGGTGGCAGACGTGGTGGGCCTATACATTATATATATTGCTGGCTCTGGTTGCGGCTTACTTTATAATAAGGTATGTCCGGTATCAGATTCAACTGAAGAACGACTTGTATGTCCAGTCGAAGGTTGCCGAGTTCAAGCGCAATTTCACCATGGAACAGGAGGACAAGGCGTTCATGCAGAAAATAAACGGTATCGTTGAGGCTAACCTCACCAATGCCGACTTCGATATTGATGCCCTTGCCAGTGAACTGGGAATGAGCCGCAGCGCACTATTCAAGAAGATAAAAGGCATGACCGGCGAGTCGCCGTCCGAATTCATAAAGAACTACAAGCTTGCAAAGGCTGTCGAACTGCTTACGCACTCCGACAAGAGTATCACTGATGTGGCTTATGCCTCGGGATTCAGTGATGTAGGCTATTTCGGCAAATGCTTCAGGAAGAAATATGGTATGAGTCCGCGTGACTACAAAAACAATTCAAAAGAATAGCCAAAATTTCTAAATGAAAAGTGTTACAAGGGAGTGAACTGTTCGTCTTATTGATAAAAGTTAACTTTTACAAACATTTAGAAATTTTCAAAGCCAATGTCAGTCAGGACTGTAGCCAATATTGTCTTAATGATGTTGCTAGCGATGCCGGCTGTAGCACAACGCTATCACGTTGCGGCATGCGACTGGATGATGCTCAAGCGGCAGAAACTCGGTGAGTTTGCGCTTGCCCGTCAGCTCGGCGCCGATGGGGTCGAAATGGACATGGGACCGTTGGGCAAGCGTGTGCTCTTCGACAACCAGCTCCGTGATAGTGCGCAGGCGGCTAAGTTCCGCCACTATGCCGACAGCCTCGATGTCAAAGTGCCGTCGGTGGCTATGAGCGGATTCTTCGCACAGAGTCTTATCAAGCGTGATAACTATCGTGACCTCATTGCCGATTGCTTCGACACAATGAGGAAATTCGGAAGCAAGGTGGCTTTCCTGCCACTGGGCGGTTGTGGCAACGGATGGAAAACTCCGGGTGCCGAGCACGACGAACTGGTCAAACGACTTAGGGTTATCGGCGGGATGGCTGAGAAGGAAGGCGTTGTCGTCGGCATTAGGACGGCTCTCGACGCGAAGGCGGACAAACGCCTGCTGAAGGAGATAGGTTCCGACGGAATTCGGATATATTACAACTTTCAGGATGCTGCCGACAATGGACGCGACATCTGCAAAGAGCTCAAGACGCTCGGTAAGGATCGCATAATCCAGATTCATGCGTCCAACACCGACGGTGTTCTTCTGCAAGACGATCCGGAGATTGACCTCCCGAAAATCAAGAAAACGCTCGACAAGATGGGGTGGAGCGGATGGCTGGTGGTAGAGCGCAGCCGCGACGCAAGCCGTGTCCGTGACGTCAAGTACAACTTCGGTCACAACATCGCCTACCTCAAGCAGGTCTTTCAAAAGTAAAAAAGTAAAAGGGTAAAAGCGCCCTCCGGCAGTAACCCCACTGTCCTCCGGAAGTACTCCCTTCCCCTGCCCGTTGCGTTTGCCGTTGCTTAGCAACGGCCCCCCTCCCTCCACCGAACACAAAAATAATAATCTAAAAAACTAATAAACTATAAACTAATAAATTATGAAAAAAAACCAATTCTCTCCACGACGTGCCATCAGCGCCCTGGCTTTTGTAGCTCTGGCAGCACTGACACTGGCATCGTGTGCCGTTGATGGCTATGACGACGAGTCATTCAGTGGTGGCGTTTCAGGGCAAACCCTCAACTCGCCGGCTGCCGACTCCATCGTCTTTACTGCCAATGCCGACGGCTCGAAGACCACAATCACGTGGCCGGTGGTTTTAGGAGCTAGCGGTTATCGTTGCTCAGTCTACAATGTCAATGACGAGCAGAATCCAGTTGCCATTATCGCCGACACACTTGTCGATGGAACATCACTTGTTGTGCCGCGCTCGGAGGACACCAATTATTCGTTCTCTATTCAGACTATCGGCAACGCACAACTGAACAATACAGATGCAGCTAACGCTACAGTGGCATCATTCTCGTCTTATCTGCCGGGATTCGCAACAATTCCTGACGGTGCCGACATAGCTGAATGGCTCTCTCAGAATGCCATTCCTGAGGACTCCGGTGAGATTGCCCTTGACCTTGTGCCGGGTGGACATTATACATTGAACGCCAATGCGGAGTTCGGCAACGCTCCTGTTACCCTCCGTACTGCCAGTGAGAACCGTGCCACCATCACCGTTGGCGAGGACGCCAGCTTCGTTATCAAAGCAGGATTCCGTCTTAAGAACCTTGTCATCGACGCTGCAGGTTGCACCAATCCGCTCATCCTTATGAACAAGGAGCCGAACCCGGCAACACTCGACATCCGTCCGGCTGCTACTTCTAAGGGTTATTATTTCATCGAAGACCCGGTTGTGATTGTCAATACTCTCATTGACAACCTCCCTGATGAGGTCATCAATGACAACAAGACACAGTATGTGCTCAGCACATTCCTTGTTGACAACAGTATCATCCACTTCAACACTGCTACCGGTCACAGCAGCAATGGCTCTTACTTCAACTTCTATGACCAGAACGGTGGTATCAACCAGCTCACTCTCCGCAACTCAACTCTGTATAACTCGAGCGACAAGCAGATGCGCTACATCATCCGTTATTCCAACGGTTATCGTCCTGCACGTGCCGGTTATGACAATATGGGAGTCACTTTCGACCATACTACATTATATAATCTTGTTCCGACAGGACAGAGTGCCAACTACGGTGGTGTCCGTGGAGCCGGAAAGTCTTGCACAATCACGCTCGACCACAACATTGTTGTCAACACAAGCCATAACCAGTTCGTCCGTCGTCTGCTTGGAGGTGACCCATGGACAGGCGATGTCGAAAAGGCATTCAACTCGAATACGTATGTCTACGATGGTCAGGACGCATGGACAATGCCTGATCCTAATGATGTTTCGACATGGACCGGCGAGATAAGCTACGACCAGTCAGGTACTATTATCTCAGGTGATCCGGGCTTCGCTGATGCCGACAAGGGTGACTTTACCGTCAGCTCAGGCGCTCAGATTGCTGCAAAGAGCGGCGATCCACGTTGGCTTAAATAAAAACTAACCTACTAAACGAAAGAATAATGAAGAACTATAAGATAAAGACACTGCTCCTCGGACTGTTCATGGTCGTCTTCTCTTCAGCATTCGCGCAGAAGACTATCACGGGAAGTATACAGGATGGCGAGACCAGTGAACCGATTATCGGAGCTACAATACAGGTCGCCGGAACAGGAGCCGGTGCCGTCTCCGATTTGGACGGAAACTTCGCAGTGCAGCTTCCGAACGGAAAGAACACACTGACTATATCGTATGTCGGCTATAAAACACAGACGGTGAAGGTTGAAGGACGCATGTCTCACCTGAATATCCGCATGCAAGTCAACAACAATGACCTCGACGAAGTTGTCGTTGTGGGTTATGGTACACAGAAGAAGGCTCACCTCACAGGTTCTGTCGAGAACATTCCTGTCGAGGATATACAGGATATTTCATCCGGAAACCTTGCTTCTACACTCTCCGGACTGGTCAACGGTCTTAACGTTTCGGGTGGTGATGCACAGCCGGGTGAGGCTGCTACCATCACGGTTCGTAACGCCAATACCCTCGGCGACATCGGTTCTACAGTACAGCAGCCTCTGTTCGTCATCGACGGATATATCTATCCTAACGACATGAAGGTTGGAAACGTATCACAGAACCTCGGCGCCCAGGCTTTCAACAACCTCGACCCAGCCGAGATTGAAAGCATTTCCGTACTGAAGGATGCATCGGCTGCCGTCTATGGAGCACGTGCCGCTAACGGTGTTATACTTGTTACAACAAAGAAGGGTAAGGTTGGAAAGCCTACCATCAGCTATAGCGGACAGTTCGGTTGGACAGACGCTGTTGCAACACCGAAGATGCTTTCGGCTTACAACTACGGTCGTCTGTACAACGAGATAGCTGCCAGCGATCCTCTGAATACAACCCTCAACCATACAACCGGGCTGTTCCAGGCTGACGAACTGGAAGCAATGAAGAGCTTGCACAATGACTTGCTCGACAAATACTGGAAGACAGGATTCACTCAAAAGCACAGCGTCAACATCAGCGGAGCTTCCGATCGTGTGAACTACTTTGCCGGAATCGGCTACTTCGACCAGGACGGTAACCTCGGACGCCTTGATTACAACCGTTGGAACTACCGTGCAGGAGTCGACGTAAAGATCTCTAAGTGGTTGGGCGCCGGCTTGACTATCAGCGGCGACTATGGCAAGCGCAACACTGGCAACGTACGTGTCGGTGGCTCAAGCAACCAGAAGCAGTACAACCTTCTGCTTACCCGTCCATACTATCTGCCGGAATATATCGGCGAAGACGACCAGTATGCTATTCTGAACTATGGTCCTACAAACGCTGAGGACAACCAGAACCAGCGTTACAACTACGACTTGCTTATCAACAACGGCGACTATTCTAAGTCAATGACATCGAACCTCAACATTGGTGCGAATGTCAACTACGACTTCGGATGGAGCAAGATCCTCAAAGGATTGAAGGTAAGCTTCCAGTACAGTAAGAGTATAGATACTGACAAGGGCAATGAGTACGGCTCAAACTTCACCATATATAATATGCAGAAGCGTTACGGCTCAGGCTCACACCTCTATGCTCCTATTAACGGAAGCGACGACTACTCGCTTTGGGATGGGTCAAACCTTGTAGCCCACAAGTATGACAATGGCAACTACCTTGCCCGCTCCGATGTCCGTACTGATAACTATCAGATGAACTTTACCATCAACTACGCCCGTGACTTTGGACTCCACAACGTTCAGGCTCTGTTCTCTATCGAGAAGAGCGAGGCTGAGAGTGAGTACCAGCGCGGCACAGTTACCGACCCATACGAGTTTACAACAGGACAGTCGAACTCTACTAACGACGGAACACAGACTGTGGTCTTCACCCGTGCAGAGAGCGGAACACTGTCATACATCGGTCGTATCAACTACAACTATGCCGGCAAGTACCTCTTCGAGTTCCTTATGCGTGCCGATGCTTCACAAAAGTTTGCCCCTGAAAACAAGTGGGGCTACTTCCCGGCAGTATCCCTCGGTTGGATAGCATCAGAGGAAAAGTGGTGGAAGAAGGCTCTGCCTTGGTGGAACTTCATGAAACTCCGTGCAAGCTTTGGTGTTACCGGACGTGACAACACAACCCCGTTCCAGTGGATGCAGGTCTATGCTCAGGACAAGAACCGTGGTGTTCTCTTCGGCGACGCCTCCCAGGGCTCAGGCAACCGTATCACTATCAACAAGAACAACTCAGCCGTCAACCGCGACATAACATGGGATAAGTCATACAAGTTCAACTTCGGTATCGACAACCGCTTCCTCAACAACCGTCTGAGTGTAGGTCTCGACCTCTACCGTGAGTGGAACCGCGACATGCTCATCAACCTCTTGCAGGACGTTCCTTCTACCGTAGGAACACAGTCGGCAGCCTCTAACCTCGGCGAAATCGACAACTGGGGATGGGAGCTCTCACTCGGATGGCGTGATAAGATCGGTCAGGACTTCAAGTATCATGTAGACATCAACACCGGCTATTCCGACAACAAGGTGCTGAATATGAGCTTCAATCCAAACTACATGTACCGCCAGATTCAGAAGAACGGACGTACCGACATCGGTACATGGGGCATGCAGTGCATCGGAATGTTCCGTTCGTTCCAGGACATCGACGAATACTTCGAGAAATACCACATCACATCATACATGGGCATGAGCAAAGACCAGGTTCGTCCGGGTATGCTTATCTACAAGGATGTCCGTGGCGCTCAGCACACTGATGAGAATGGAAAAGTCTACTATGACGGCCCTGACGGAATCGTCGACCGTGACAACGACCAGGTACAGCTCGGACACCGTGGCAACATCTACGGCTTCACACTCAACGCCGGTGGCTCTTGGAAGGGACTCTCATTCCAGCTGCAGTTCGGAGCACACTGGGGCGGCTATACAACCGTACCTTCACAGGCTCTCAACGCCAGCGAGATTGAGTACACCAACATGTCGTCATTCTGGAACCCAGACAAGGTATTCGTCTACAACGACATCTATGACGGAAGTGGAAACCTCGTACAGGCTGCCAACCGCCAGGGCGCTCTGCCTAACCCGGCTTACTCTATCAACAACGTCGCTTCAAGCTTCTGGCGCATCAGCGCAGCCCAGGTCACCCTCAACCGTCTGACCATTGCTTACTCTCTGCCGAAGGCTTGGCTCAACGCACTGAAGATAGGTGTCCAGAATGTCCGTCTCAACCTTACAGGTCAGAACCTCATCAACTTCTACAACCCGTATCCAGACGACTTCTACAGCGCATTTGCCGGAACATACGGCAACTATCCAAACCTGCGCAAGTGGACACTTGGTGTAAACGTTAGCTTCTAAAGGCAAGCAAACATTAAACTCATAAATTCAAAACGACAATGAAAGCAATAAAATATCTGACGTTGGGCTTTGCCGGCATGATGGCTCTTGCCTCATGCAGCGACAAGTTCATCGACGAGAAGAAGAACTTCGACAACGTCAATACCGATATATATAATTATGAGAGCGGTATCAACGGACGTCTGAACGACATCTACGCATGGTCTCTTCCTGATGTCAACGTCCAGGATGTACAGCGCTGGAAGTCCCCTTCGGAAGGAACAAACGATATGATAGGCAAGTCGACCGAGGAGTACTCAGGCTTCTCCGACTTCCTTGACCCGCAGAAAGACCTTACATCGACAGTCGGTGCTAACGCAGTGCCTGACTTCTTCATGGGCGATAAGGGTAACATTCAGGCAAGTGTCTATGGCCGTATCCGCAATATCAATGACTTCATTTCAAACGTACAGAGCCACTCAGCCAGCGACGAAGTTAAGCAAAAGGCACTTGGACAGGCTTACTTCTTCCGCGCTTGGTGCTACTATCTGTTGATGAAATGGTACGGAGGCGTGCCACTCGTCAGTGAGGTTCAGGAGCCGGTACCATCTAGTTTCACTCCTCGTGCGTCAGCCCGTGAAACCAAGAACTTCATCCTTGCCGACCTCGACGAGTCAGCCCGCCTGCTTGCTCCTTACACCATGAATGGCGGATGGGGCGGCGGCAACTTCGGCCGTGTCACCACCGGAACAGCCCTTGCACTCAAGGGACGTGTGCTTCTGTTATGGGCCAGCCCTCTCTTCAACCGTGCCAATGAGCAGAGCCGTTGGACAGAGGCTTACCAGACAATGCGTGCCGAGAAAGACTCTATCGACGCTTGCGGCTATCACCTCTATCAGACCGGCAACAACGTCAATGGTTCCGACTTCGCCCAGATGTTCCTTCAGTCGAGCACCAACCCTGAGGCTGTCTTCGTCACATTATATAATAATATAGCAGGTGACGACCTCGACAATCAGAAGAACAACTCATGGGAGCGCTGGATCCGCCCGAAAAACGCCACAGGCTCTGGTCTCAATGCCTCGGCAATGCTCGTCGACATCTTCCCAATGTCCGACGGTAAGATTCCGGCAGGTACAGGAACATACACCAAGTTGCAGACTTCTGACTCAACCTACGATGCCAGTCTGCCGTTCATGAACCGTGACCCACGATTCTATCGCACATTCGCCTTCCCAGGCTTCCGTTGGGCTTACAATGGTAACGCCTCAGAGGCAAACTCTCTGTATCCTAGCGACGGAGCAAACTATGTTCTCTGGAACTATTGCTGGTATACCGACGCAACCGGAAACAACGACCCTGAGGCAACCAACAACTACTTTGCCGACGGACTTCTCAACTCTGGCAAAACGGGCGTTTATGTCCGTAAGAAGAGCGATGACCTCGACGTCAATGCCTCTCCACTGTACACTTGGCAGGCAACTGCCGCCAACGGTGGCTTCTCTTATAGCGGAGCCCAGTGCATAGAGATTCGTTATGCTGAGGTTCTTCTCAATCTTGCCGAGGCAGCTTGCGGTGCCGGACAGATGGGCGAGGCTGTCAGCCTGCTCCAGCAGATCCGTGCACGTGCCGGATATACTGCCGCCAACAACTACGGTCTGCCTACCAACCTTACCGGCGACCAGGCAGCCTGCATGAGCGCAATCCTCTATGAGCGTCAGATTGAGTTCGCTTACGAGGGCAAGCGTATGGACGACATGCGCCGTTGGATGCTCTATGACGGTGGTGCAACTCAGCCTGAGGGCGCACCTGCCGACTGGACTCTCACCGGATGGAACGGCAACACCTGCACATGGCTTGGCGTAAAGCCTCTCAACGGTCAGCGTCGTGAGAATATGGTATTCCGTGTAGCCGACAGCTTCGGTACTGGTGGAACAACCGCCGACAGCGACCCGCTGAAGAATGTTGCTCGTCCTGACGGAGTAGACCTCCGTCTCACCGGCAATCAGCTGAAGGCTCAGATGGACAATCTCGCAGCATGGTATCGCACTCATCTTGTCCGCCAGACAAAGAAGGGTGACTCCTACGACCAGAACCATATCTCTGAGTATATCAACTTCCGTCCGAAGTATTACTTCCTCGGATTCTCTCAGGGTGTAAGCTCAGCCAATGCAAATCTGCCTCAGACTTGCGGTTGGGTTGACTACAATACCGGTTCTCTCGGAACCTTCGATCCACTTGCCAACTAGTAGTTGCGGCGGTCTCCGAACCGCCGACTTCTATAATCTAACGAATTCTTAATCGACGGTTCAGAGACCGTCGCCACAATAAAAAGTCCCGCGAAGCAATTCACGGGACTTTTTTTTAAAAACAAAGAAATACATTTTGGACGATTTCGTATAGTCATAAAATTTTAATTTGTGGATGAACCGCTTGTAATTCATGCCGAATTGATTTGTAAAACGGTATCTTTTAGCTTCTAATCGGGTATCTTTTACATCGTAATCGGGCATCTTTTAGAACGTAAATAATACCCAATTAGAAACTGATTGATTATCAGCTAGTTGCAAATACGCCTCTTCCTGCTTTTCCCGCTGATATTTTTTTGACTTTAATAAGTTGACTTTATCCTGCTCTATATAGGAGCGGCGAACTCCGATTCGCCGAAAGGAAGTAGATATTCTTAGGCAATCGACGGTTCGGAGACCGTCGCACCTACTGAAATTATAAAACCATAAAATTGCTTAAAATTTTGGATTATCTGAAATTATGCTGTACCTTTGGTGACAAAACAAACTAAAGTACGTCTTACTAGAAAGATAACTACTTCAAAATTAATTAGAATACAACTTAAAATTCACAAGCTTATGAAAAAGATTTTTACTCTAGCAGCTATCGCTATGATAGCCCTTGGTGCTAACGCTCAGACAGAGTCATGGAACGCTGTCTCTGCCGACGGTACTCTCGATGCCGCCTTTGGTTCAGCCGACGCATGGAACGCTGATTTCACAGTTTCTCCAACAACTAACGTTACACTGCGTTTCGTTGCAGGTCAGGCTCCTCTGGAGACAACAACACCGAATCTTAATTCTTCTAACTGGGATGTACTCGGTGCTCCGGAGTATAGAGTTGAGAATCTTCACATCGATAAGAAGGATGCTGATGGCAATGAGATTGGTTCCGATTTCAAGGCTGTTCACGGACAGGGTGTTCCTGCAGCTAGCTTCATTGGTGAGGCCGAGATGAAGGATGGCGAGCCAAAGACCGACGATAACGGCAACCCTCTCTACTATGTTCCACAGCGCGAGAGCGACGGTACAAGTGGCGGATACATCTACTATGAGCCGGACGGTTCAAAGGGTGTACCTAGCGTAGGTTTCTTCTTCGATGTTACTCCTAAGGTATCCGGCCAGATGAAGGTCGCTTTCTGGGCTAACAAGGGTGGTGGTCGTTCACTCTACATCGTTAAGATGTCTACCGGTAAGGCTCTGAACCCATTCGGCGATGCTCCTGAGTATCATGCTGAGGGCTATGTCCAGAACTATCGTGACGCTGACGGCAGCCTGCACTACTGGGACAACCTTCCTATCGACTCAACTTACCAGATCGCTACATTCAACGGCGAGACCGGTGACTCTACTCTCAATGAGGAGACCGGCAAGATGGAGCCTGTTGTATTCAACGCTCAGAACCAGCGTAAGGCAGGTTACCTCTTCTTCAATGTTGATGCCAACGAGACATACCGTATCCTCGGTCGTAACTGGCAGGTCGGTTTCCAGGGCTATGAGTTCACTCCTGGTGGCACATCAGGTATCGCTACCATCAGCCAGGACAAGAAGTTCGATGTCAATGCTCCTGTTTACAACCTCGCAGGTCAGCGTGTAACAAAGTCTTACCGCGGTGTTGTTGTTCAGAACGGAAAGAAATTTTATCAGAAAGGTGCTTAACGGCAACATAGTAAGATAAAGATTAGGTGTTCATGGGAGGACTGTCCTTTGTGGGGAGTCCTCCCTTTTGCTTTTTAAGTCTTTTGCTGCTAACAAAACCTGCTATTATTCGTCTTATTGATAGATAAAATATAAATGCATTTATAATAAACAAATGAAAAAGACACTAATTCTTTTAGCATTGTTCTCGACATCGATGGCAACATTCGCCCAGAAGATTGACTTCGATATGACCAACCGCCAGTCGTCGGAGGTCACCGAGGACGGTTATGTCGCATGGCCTGTAGTCCAGGGCGCCAGCGACTCAAAGACTATCGACGGTGTAACGTTCACCGTCGCAGCTGCAGGCGATGCCAACCAGCTTCGTGCGCAGTGGAGCAAGAACGATGTCAAGTCGGGCAAGGCAAACCTGAAGCTTATCGGTGATGGTGTTGCCGCTTTCATTGCCGACGACGATAACAACACACCTATCCTGACAGACAGAGGCGTGTCTATCAGCGTAACTATCTCCGGTCTGTCGGCTGGTACTCACACTATCCAGGCTTATCATAACGGTGTCAACGGATTCAAGAACCTTGCGCCAATCAGCGTAAGCCTTAACGGAACAGTCGTTGAGGACAGAGTCCAGCAGTCGGCTAACGCCCAGACTGTCGGTGATGCCGGAATGAGCTACGTTACAGCCAATGTTGCCGCCGGTCAGGACATCACTCTGACATATACCAGCTTCCTTGAGGCTGGAAAGACTTACGACTGCACGAATGTTTATCTCAACGGACTTATCCTCGACGAGGTGAACACATCGCTGCAGGCTTCGACTCCTAATCCTATCGACAAGGACTTCCACTTCAATGCCGATGAGGGTACAGCCACACTGACTTGGACTGCAGCTGCCGGAGCAACAAAGCATCATGTCTGGTTCGGTACCGACTCGCTTGCTCTCAATGAGGTTGCTGTCGTTACCGATACAGCATACACTGTCGACAACCTAAGCCATAAGCTGACTTACTACTGGCGTGTCGATGAGGAGATTAACGGACAGACCTACGCCGGTGCTCTCTGGTCGTTCCGTCCGCGCCACCTTGCTTTCCCCGGTGCCGAAGGCTGGGGTAAATGGGCTATAGGCGGACGTAACGGTTCGGTCTATCATGTAACCACACTTGAGGATAACGGCGACGACGAGAATCCTATTGAGGGCTCGCTCCGCTATGGCATAAAGAAAGTCAGCGGTCCGCGCACCATTGTCTTCGATGTCAGTGGTATAATCAAACTGAAGAGCCGCCTGACATGTTCCGACAAGTATGTCACCATCGCCGGACAGACAGCTCCGGGTAAGGGTGTTATGCTCGCTGTAAGTCCGTTCGGAATGGCTAGCGACGGTATCACCCGGTTCCTCCGCATGGGTCTCGGTCATAAGAAGCTCGTCAACGGCGTTATTCCTGGCTCAAGAAACGGCGAGAGCTATGGCGCTGAGGCTGGCACATCCGACGAGACTACTGTCAACGGACTCGACGGTATGGGTATGGCCGGCAACGACCATTCTATTATGGACCACTGCTCTATCATGTGGACCATCGATGAGGCTTTCTCTTCACGTAACGCCCACAGCCTGACTCTTCAGCGCACTCTTATCAGTGAGGCTCTCAACCAGGCTGGTCACCCTAACTATAGCGAAGGCACACGTCATGGCTATGCTGCTACCATCGGCGGTGGCGAGATGTCGGCTGCTCTGAGCGTTGGCTCTTACCATCACAACCTCCTTGTCGACAATGAGGGCCGTAACTGGAGTATCAGTGGCGGACTCGATGGCGCCGGATATTATGATGGTCATCATGATGTATTTAATAATGTAGTATACAACTGGGGCGGTCGTGCTACCGATGGCGGTACTCACCAGATGAACTTCGTAGGCAACTACTACAAGATGGGTCCTGCTACAACCCAGACAAAGCTCCTCCGTCTGCAGATTGAGGGCACAGGTAAGGGCTCGCAGGCTGCTTATGTCAGCGGAAACATCCGTCAGGCTAGGAACAATGGCGCTCTGACTCAGGACAAGAGGGGTGATACTTATCAGTATGAGCTCTCTAATGGTCAGAAGCTCGATTGGGAGCCGTTCGTTTCTCAGCCGTTCTTCGAAAGTCAGGCAACAGTCGAGAGTGCCCGTGCGGCTTACAAGAATGTTCTTAGTGATGTCGGCGCTAACGAGCCGTTCTTCATGAATCATGATGTACGTATGGTCACTGAGACTATCAATGGCACAACATCAACTAAGGGTAGCCGCTCCGGCAAGGCTGGTCTTTTCGACTCTGAAACCGATAATGGCTGTGAGGGCTTCGATGGTCTTGGTCTTACTGAGGAGCATCGTGATTCCAACTGGGATACCGACCAGGATGGTATGCCGGACTGGTGGGAGAAGGCTGTAGGCACAGACCCTAATACTGCCGACAACAACGGCGATGCCGACGGCGACGGATTCACCAACCTTGAGAACTATCTGAACTGGATGGCTTGCCCGCACTTCGAGATTGCCGGCGACAAGACTGTCGACATCGATATGAAGGAGTATTTCCGTGGCTACACCAACAACCCGACATTCTCTATCGCGGCTACCGATGGCGTTTCCGTTAAGGATAACGGCAATGGCAAGTATACATTCTCGAAGGCTGCCAACGCTGCAGTGCCATTGGTATCGGTCAACGTTACAGCTACTGATGCCGACAATGTAGGTTCTTACACCCGTACTTTCAACTTCTATATCTCGGATGTCGTATCTACAGGCGTCAACGGTATTGTCAACAACGTAAAGCCTAACCGCTATGAGATTTACAACCTCGCCGGTATGAAGGTAGCCGAAGGCAAGCTGCCTAAGTCACAGCTTCGTGGCACGTATATCGTCAAGGGAATGCGTGGTGCACAGACCGTTAAGACTTATAAAGTTGTTATGAATTAATATGTAAGTGGTGAGGATTTGCATGTTTTTGTGTTAAAACTACATAAAAATATCACAGAATCATGCAGATTCTCAATCAAAGTGATAACTTTGCAGCGTGGAATGTTCGATTTTTCCACTTTGAGTGTTATTAACTTTTAATGAAAACCCTGAAAAGAAAATAAGTTATGAAGAAGAATCTGTTAGTAGTAACACTGATGGCAGGAGCTCTGCTCATGACCGGATGTGCAAGTAACAAGGCTTTGAAAGCTTGCCAGGATGAGAACACTAAGCTCACCACTGACTATAATGACGCCAAGACAACTATTGCTGCCAACAATGAGCGCATCAAGAGTCTTGAGGAGCAGCTTGCCGCTGCAAAGAGCCACGCCGATGCATTGCAGTCGAGCCTTGACAAGAGTCTGTCAAACGCTGGCTCAAGTAATGTGAACATTGAGAAGCTCGTCGACCAGATCAATGAGTCGAACCAGTACATCCGCCACCTGGTGGAGGTGAAGAGCAAGAGCGACTCTCTGAACCTCGTGCTGACCAACAACTTGACCCGCTCTCTGTCGCAGGACGAGATGAAGGAGGTTAACGTTCAGGTGCTGAAGGGTGTCGTTTATATCTCACTTGCCGACAACATGCTGTTCAAGTCGGGTAGCTATGAGGTTAACGACCGCGCCAAGGAGACTCTGAGCAAGATTGCTAAGATTATCAACGACTACAAGGACTATGAGGTTCTCGTTGAGGGTAACACTGATGATGTTCCTGTCAACCAGAGTGCTCCGTCAATGAAGAATATCCGTAACAACTGGGACCTCTCTGCTCTCCGTGCATCGAGTGTTGTCCAGTACTTGCAGGATAATTTCGGTGTTAACCCGAAGCGTATGACTGCCGGTGGTCGTGGTGAGTACAATCCTCTCGTTGCCAACGACACTGAGGTTCACAAGCAGCGCAACCGCCGCACCCAGATTATCATCACTCCTAAGCTCGACCAGTTCATGGACCTCATTGACAAGGCTCCTGAGTCTGACAAGCAGTAAAGAGTAAATAGAAAAATATAAAAGCCCATGCGATTATTGATTCGTTCATTATATCGCATGGGTTTTTTGTTTCGGTTTTCCTTTAAATTATTATTTTTTTGTTTGTTTCCTTTGTTTTTCCAATCGTTTACATTACCTTTGCAAAGGAATACAACGTTGTACATCATGGAGATTTCTTTAAACACGACCAATAACTATTGGTCTATATTAAAGTTTCTGAGTTCTGACATGAAGTTAGAACTTATTGCTAAGCTCACCAACTCTTTGTTGAGCCGCAACAAGAAGGCTAAAGAAATTGACGCGTCGCAGTTTTATGGCACATGGAAAGATGCTGACTTTCCAATGGATGCTGACGAGATGGTAAACGAAATAAAAGAATCCCGTAAGTTCAAGAATGATATAGAGGCATTTTGATTATGGCTAAATATCTTTTAGACACAAACATTTGTGTATTTCTGCTTAGGGGGAAATATAATGTTGATAAGAAAATAAATTCTAAAGGATGGAATAACTGCTGTATTTCCGAAATAACAGTTGCCGAATTGAAGTACGAAGCTGAGTTGGGAAGCCGAACGTCATATCGTAATAGTAAGAAAGCTTTGGATGACTTTCTGGCTCAGATAGAAATAATCCCTATCATTGATACCTTGGATTTGTTTGCCGAAGAAAAGACACGACTACGGTTGGCGGGAACTCCGGCGGACGACAATCTTGATTTGCTTATTGGATGTACTGCTGTTCATTATAATATGATATTAGTTACAGAAAACATCAAGGATTTCAGGAATATCAATGGTATTAAATTAGAAAACTGGATAAAAAGATAATTAAGCACCTATTAAATATAAAAGCAATGATTCTTTTCTTCAAAACACAGTCAAAGAGCGTGATCGCCACAGAGGTTGACCACAAACTCTCAGACGACGAGATCAGTGAGCTCAGCTGGCTCTATGGTGATGCAACATGTCTGCCGGACGAAAAACTCGACGGATATTTCGTTGGTCCGCGCCGCGAAATGATTACCCCTTGGAGTACTAACGCCGTGGAGATAACACAGAACATGGGACTGAAAGGCATCAGCCGTATTGAGGAATACTTCCCCGTCGACAGCAAGGATGCCGAACACGACCCGATGCTACAGCGTATGTACGACGGTCTCGACCAGACAATCTTCACCGTCGACCATCAGCCGGAGCCGATAAAGCATGTCGACGACATCGAGAAGTATAACGAGGAAGAGGGTCTTGCACTCTCAGAGGACGAGATCGCCTATCTCCATAAGATTGAGAAGGAGAACGGTCGCCCACTGACCGACTCTGAGATATTCGGCTTCGCACAGATTAACTCTGAGCACTGCCGTCACAAGATATTCGGTGGAAAGTTCATCATTGATGGTAAGGAGATGGAGTCATCGCTCTTCAACCTTATCAAGAAGACCACCAAGGAACACCCAAATAAGATTCTGTCGGCTTATGCTGATAACGTTGCTTTCGCCCAGGGACCAGTCATTGAGCAGTTTGCCCCGGCTGACCAGAGCACATCCGATTACTTCCGTGTGAAGGACATCGAGAGCGTTATCTCTCTGAAAGCCGAGACACACAACTTCCCAACGACCGTTGAGCCGTTCAACGGAGCTGCTACCGGTACCGGCGGTGAGATCCGTGACCGTATGGGCGGTGGTACCGGCTCATGGCCTATAGCTGGAACAGCTGTCTACATGACTGCTTATCCACGTCTTGACGGCGGTCGTCCATGGGAGGACATTCTGCCGGTTCGCAAATGGTTGTATCAGACTCCGGAGCAGATTCTCATCAAGGCATCTAACGGGGCAAGTGACTTCGGTAACAAGTTCGGTCAGCCTCTTATCACCGGTTCTCTGCTCACCTTCGAGCATCAGGAGAATGGAGAGAAGTATGCTTACGATAAGGTTATCATGCTTGCAGGCGGTGTCGGTTACGGAACAAAGCGCGACTGCCTGAAGAAGGAACCGCAGAAGGGCAACAAGGTTGTCGTTGTAGGTGGCGACAACTATCGCATCGGTCTTGGTGGTGGTTCTGTATCATCAGTTGATACCGGTCGCTACAGCAACGGCATTGAGCTTAACGCCGTTCAGCGTGCCAACCCTGAGATGCAGAAGCGTGCTTACAATCTTGTCCGTGCGTTGACTGAGGAAGACAACAACCCGGTTGTTTCTATCCATGACCATGGTTCTGCCGGACACCTGAACTGTCTGTCTGAGCTTGTTGGCGAGTGTGGTGGCGAGATCGATATGACCAAGCTTCCTATCGGCGACAAGACTCTGAGCGCTAAGGAGATTATTGCCAACGAGTCGCAGGAGCGCATGGGATTGCTTCTCGACGAGAAGTATATCGACCGTGTTAAGAAGATTGCCGACCGTGAGCGTGCTCCGTTGTATGTTGTCGGTGAGACCACAGGCGATGCCCACTTCTCATTTGTTCAGGGCGATGGCAAGAAGCCTTTCGACCTTGACGTTGCTCAGATGTTCGGTCACACTCCAAAGACCGTCATGAAGGACGAGACCGTTGAGCGCCATTATAAGAATGTAGAATATGATGCATCAAAGCTCGACGAGTATTTAAATAATGTATTACAGCTCGAGGCGGTGGCTTGTAAGGATTGGTTGACCAACAAGGTTGACCGTTCAGTCACCGGTAAGGTTGCACGCCAGCAGTGCCAGGGACAGATTCAGTTGCCACTGAGCGATTGCGGTGTTGTTGCCCTCGACTATCGTGGTAAGGCTGGTATCGCTACAGCCCTTGGTCATGCTCCACAGGTTGGACTGGCTAATCCGGCAGCAGGTTCTGTCATGTCGGTTGCCGAGTCACTGACAAATATTGTATGGGCTCCGCTTGCCGACGGAATGAAGAGTCTGTCACTCTCAGCCAATTGGATGTGGCCATGCCGCAGTCAGAAAGGTGAGGATGCCCGTCTGTACACAGCCGTAAAGGCTCTGTCCGACTTCTGTATTGCCATTGGCGTGAACGTTCCAACCGGTAAGGACTCACTATCGCTGAGCCAGCAGTATCCTAACGGCGAGAAGATTATCTCTCCGGGAACGGTCATCGTTACATCAGGCGGTGAGGTCAGCGACATCCGCAAAGTCGTTTCCCCTGTTCTCGTAAACGATAAGAATTCATCACTTTATCATATCGACTTCAGCTTCGACAGCCTGCGTCTTGGTGGTTCGGCATTTGCTCAGAGCCTCAACAAGGTTGGCGACGATGTTCCAACGGTCAAGAACCCTGACTACTTCGTTGAGTGCTTCAACGCTATTCAGGAACTTGTCAACCGTGGTTGGATTATGGCTGGCCACGACATCAGTGCCGGTGGACTTATCACCACACTGCTCGAGATGTGCTTCGCCAATACAAAGGGCGGTATGCACATCAACCTCCACGACCTTGAGTCGACTGACATTATCAAGACTCTCTTTGCTGAGAATCCTGGTGTTGTCATTCAGGTTAGCGACGACCATAAGGACGAGTTGAAGGCATTCCTCGACGATGCAGGTGTAGGCTTCGCAAAGATTGGCTATCCTGTTCCTAACAGCCGTGAGATTCAGCTTGTCAACTATGGCTATGAGCACACATTCGATATTGACGCACTGCGTGATGTCTGGTACAAGACTTCATATCTCCTCGATGAGAAGCAGAGCTTCAACGGAATGGCACGCAAGCGCTATCTGAACTACAAGAAGCAGCCAATCGAAATGAAGTTCCACTCTTCATTCAAGGGCTCATTCAAGAGTTATGGCATCAGCCCCGACCGCCGCAAGCCATCAGGCATTAAGGCAGCCATCATCCGTGAGAAGGGAACAAACGGTGAGCGTGAGATGGCTTACAGCCTCTATCTTGCCGGATTCGATGTTAAGGACGTTATGATGACCGACCTTATTAGTGGTCGTGAGACTCTTGAGGACATCAACATGATAGTCTTCTGCGGTGGATTCTCTAACTCCGATGTACTCGGTTCAGCAAAGGGTTGGGCAGGAGCATTCCTTTACAACCCTAAGGCTAAGGAAGCACTGGAGAAGTTCTACAGCCGTGAGGACACCCTGAGTCTTGGTATCTGTAATGGTTGCCAGCTGATGGTAGAGTTGAACCTCATCAACCCGAACCACAAGCATCGTTCTCACCTGACTCATAATGTTAGCCGCAAGTTCGAGTCGGAGTTCCTTGGCGTTACCATTCCAAAGAACAACAGTGTTATGTTCGGTTCACTCTCCGGCGACAAGCTCGGTCTGTGGGTAGCCCACGGAGAAGGCCGCTTCTATCTGCCTGAGCCAGAGGATCACTACAACATCATCGCTAAATACAACTATGCCGAGTATCCTGGCAACCCTAATGGTTCCGACTATAACGTTGCAGGTATCTGCTCTGACGATGGTCGTCACCTTGCAATGATGCCACACCTTGAGCGTGCCATCTTCCCTTGGCAGCAGGCATGGTATCCAGCCGACCATATTCACGATGATGTCACACCATGGATCGAGGCATTCGTCAATGCCCGCAAGTGGATTGAGCAGACACAGAGGTAATTTAAGAGGGGAGTTAACTCCTCTCTAAATCCCTATAACATGAATATATATTTACAAGCTTTTACAACCTTCTTTAAGATTGGCGCATTCACCCTTGGTGGTGGATACGCCATGATACCTATTATCGAAGCTGAGGTTGTGCAGAAGCGGAAATGGATTGACGAGAAACTATTCACAGACCTAATTGCCGTTGCTCAGACATGCCCTGGCGTGTTTGCTGCCAACATCAGTATTTTTATCGGTTATAAGCTTAGAAAGACAAAAGGAGCGATAGTAACATGCCTTGGGGCATGTCTGCCGTCGTTCCTTATTATTTTGCTCATTGCAATGTTCTTCCATCAGTTCATGGACATCCCATGGATAGCAGCAATGTTCCGTGGAATCCGCCCCGCTGTTGTTGCCCTTATCGCCGTACCAACATTCAGCATGGCTCGCCGGACGGGAATAAACTGGAAGAACGCTTGGATTCCAATCATTTCAGCCCTGCTTATATGGCTCTGCGGTGTCAACCCTATTTGGATTATCATCGTGGCTGGTATTGGTGGCTACTTATGGGGGAGGATTGAAAAATGATATTCTTGCAACTCTTCTATACATTCTTTATAATAGGTCTCTTCGGATTCGGAGGAGGCTACGGAATGCTGTCACTCATTCAGACAGAGACGGTGGTACATCATCATTGGCTGTCAACGGCGGAATTCACTAATATTGTCGCCATAAGCCAAATGACACCGGGACCTGTGGGAATCAACACAGCAACCTATTGCGGCTATGTTGCCGTCCATAATGCAGGACACGAGATGGCAATGTCTGTACTTGGCAGCGCAATAGCTACGTTCGCCCTTGTTCTCCCGTCACTTATCCTAATGATTCTTATCAGTAAGATGTTCATGAAGTATATGAACACCCGTCCTGTAAAGTCAATATTCAAGGGATTGCGTCCGGCAGTCGTTGGATTGCTTGCCGCAGCTACCCTCTTGCTTTGTAATAGCGACAACTTCTCAGCTCCAAGCATAAATATGTGGCAGTTCTGCGTCAGTCTTTTCCTCTTTGCCGCTACATTCGTTGGAACAATGTGGATTAAGGTTAACCCCATAAGAATGGTTTGCTATGCTGCCATTGCAGGACTGGTCCTGCTTTATTAGATTGTCTCACCTGCTATTATTTTAATGAATATCAACAATCATCCAAAAGAACCAATTTTAAAAAATAAACCGATGCTCAGTATTTAGTAACTGATGTTTTCCACGCCCCTACACTTATAAAGTGCTGATAAACAATATAATACCATAATATATTACTTGCTATAAACTCCATAAAACAATAAGGGGTCGTGTCTTGTGGCACGACCCCTTATTGTTTATATAAAGAGCTTATGAATTATATAAGCCGCTTCTTGACCTCAGTGAATATCTGGTCGTCGGTGAGGTTATTGTCCTCAAGGAGCTTGTTGACATCATAGCGGTCATAGAGCTGCTTCTTAACACCGAAGTTCAGAACCTGCATCTGCGACGGACCATAGAAGCGGGCGATGCGCTCACCGAATCCACCGTCAAGGCTGCCATCCTCAAGAGTAACAACCATCTGATGAGAGAACTGCAGGTCGTGCAGCATCTGCTCGTCAATGCCTGAGATGAAGCGTGGGTTGATGAGAGTAGCCTGGATATTCTCCTTAGCGTCGAGATTGTCGACCAGAGCCTGCCCCTTCTGATAGAAGTCGCCGGCAGCAATGACAGCCACCTTCTGACCCTTCTTCACAAGCTTGAACTTGTTGAGGTCGCTGTAGTCAGTGTCATACTCGGTGACAGTATCGTGGCGAACCTCCCAAGCCGGAACACGGATAGCTACCGAATACTTCTCCTGAGCGATAGCCCAGTCTTCCATAGCCTTCCACTCTTCCCATGTTGTAGGTGCGAGATATACAAGGTTAGGAATGTGAGAAATCATTGGAATATCGAAGAAGCAGATGTGTGTGAAGTCGTTCATGCCATAAACGCTGGCATCCACAACATTGATAACTGCCGGATTGCCGTTGACAGCGAGGTCCTGAGCCAGCTGGTCGTAGGTGCGCTGCAGGAATGTAGCGTAAGTAGAGAATACAGGATGAGCTCCACCCTTAGCCAGTCCGGAAGCGATAGCGACACCTTCCTCCTCGGCAATACCAACATCGATATAGTGCTTGCCAGCCTTGCGGCGACGCTCCTTGTTGAAACCGAAACTTGCAGGAGTAGCTGCAGCGATGATAACAGTCTTCGGGTCTTCCTTAATCTTATTGAGGAAGTACTCACCCATCATATCGCTGATGTCCTCGCCGGAGAGAGCATCTGAGTCCTTAAGTTTACCAGTCTTAAGGTCGAACGGCATGCTCCAGTGCCAAGTCTCCTTGTCGTCGACAGCCGGCTTGTAGCCGTGACCCTTCTCAGTGTGGATGTGCAGGACTACAGGAACCTTTGTGTCCTTAACCGACTTGAACAGCTCAACGAGCTTGCCTACATCGTTGCCATCCTCGAGATAGTGGTACTCGAAGCCGAAAGTCTTGAAGTAGTTCAGTTCAGCCTCGCCGTTGCTCTCACGCAGGAGCTTCAGGTTGCGGTACAGACCACCGTGGTTCTCGGCTATCGACATCTCGTTATCATTGACAACAATGATAATTCCGGTGCCAATCTCCGATACGGTGTCGAGACCTTCGAAAGCCTCACCGCCCGACAGAGAGCCGTCGCCGATGACAACAACGATATTGTATTTCTGATGCTGAATGTCGCGGGCCTTCATCAAGCCGCTTGCAAGAGCTATGGAAGTAGAAGTGTGACCCACCTCAAAGTTATCATATTCCGGTGACTCCAGAGGAGAGCTGTAGCCGGAGATGTGGTCCATCTTCGTGGCGTCGAGGAATCCGTCCTTACGTCCGGTGAGCATCTTGTGAGGATAGCTCTGATGGCTGACGTCGAAAATGAACTTATCCTTAGGACTGTCAAAAACATAGTGCATAGCCACTGTAGCCTCAGTAATTCCGAGGTTAGGACCTACGTGGCCTCCGTGCTCGCTCACACGATTCAATATACCCTTGCGCACTTCGTCGGCGAGGACGTTCAGTTCGTCAATGGACAGACCCTTCATGTCTGCCGGTGAATTGATGTTTTCTATGTACATAATATACTGCTGAAATATTTGTTATTCTGAAAATAATCTCGTTATCCCTTTGAATTCGACTGCAAAGGTAACCATTAAATTTGTTATCCGCCTTACCAAAAACACGGAATTTCTTATCAATTAATTAATTTAATGATTTTTGTCAGTTTACCGCTGTTTTGTAAAAGATACCCAATTAGCTTGTAAAAGATACCGAATTAGAACGTAAAAGATACCGTTTTACAAGCTAATTGGGTATCTTTTACAAAAGAAAAAGGCTGTGCCTGGAAATAACGAATTATTTCTTGACACAGCCTTATAGCTGACAGGATAAATTTATAGCTTCATACAGCCGTTTTCCGTTACGTGTCACAGTAACGGTATATCTATTTAAGCAGTTCCAGCAATTCCTCTTGCGTCAGGGCGTGGCTCATGTCGGTTCCCTCAAGGAGCGAGTCGGCAAGGTCGCGCTTAGTCTTGTGCAACCGGAGAATCTTCTCCTCGATGGTGTGCTGGCTTATCAGGTGGTAAACCGTCACGTTCTGCTGCTGTCCTATGCGGTAAGCACGGTCGGTAGCCTGCTGTTCAATAGCCGGGTTCCACCACGGATCGAGATGTATCACATAGTTTGCCCCGGTAAGGTTCAGTCCCAGTCCACCGGCTTTCAGACTTATGAGAAAGAACGGGCAGTCGCCCTTCTGGAAGTCGGCAACGAGCTTTTCACGCTGTTTCATCGGCGTGCTGCCGTCGAGATAAAGGTAAGGCAGCTTCGCCTTGTCCATCGCCTTGCGTATCTCGGCAAAGAAACTCGTAAACTGGCTGAACACCAGCGCACGGTTGCCGCTGTCGTTGAGGCTCTCGGCAAGGTCGATGAATGCCTCCACCTTGCTTGAAGTCTTCTTCCATTTCTTGTCGACGAGCGAGCAACTGCAAGCCATTTGGCGCAGCCGGGTTATCTCAGCCAGTGTGCTGACCTTCACCGTTGTGCTCGATTTCACAGCCTCGACGGTCTTGCGGCGGCGAATCTCATACATCGTCATCTCGTCCGACGACAGGTCAACGGGAACGATAATCTCGTCCTTCTCAGGCAGCTCCTCTATGACCTCACCCTTCGTGCGGCGCAGTATGAATGGCGAAATGAGCTTCTTCAACTGGTTCTGACGCTCCTTGTCGTGGTCGACTTCGACAGGCATGATGAACTTCTTCGAGAACTGCTCTGCACTGCCGAGCAACCCCGGATTGATAAACTGGAACAGATTCCACAGTTCCGAGAGGTGGTTCTGGATAGGCGTTCCGGTGAGTTCCACCTTGCGCTTAGCCTGCAATTTCATCGCAGCCTTCGACATCTTCGTGTTCGGATTCTTGATAGTGTGCGCCTCATCGAGGCATACCACGTTCCACTCCTTTGCCGTGAGGTCGTCCTGCTGGTTGTTGAGTAGTCCGTAGGTCGTCACCACTATGTCGCCGGCATTCGCACTTTCGATAGCTTCCTTCCGGTCCTCTGCCTCATTGAGAATGGTCACATTCAGCGTCGGCGCAAACTTCAACAGCTCGTTCCGCCAGTTAGGCACAACCGAAGCGGGCGCAACGATCAGCGAAGGACCCTCTGCCTGCTGCTCCAACAGCAAGGCAATGGTCTGCACCGTCTTTCCAAGTCCCATGTCGTCGGCAAGGCAAACGCCCGCTCCCCACGATGTGGTGCGTGACATCCATTCGAATCCCGCCACCTGATAGTCACGGAGGTCGGCCTTGAGGGTCTTCGGAACTTTCGGCTGTAGCTTTGCGCTATGCTCAATCTTTTTCCTTATCTCATCGACAGCCTTGCTCCGGCTCAGGTGAATATCGCCGTTGTCGAGAATGTCGCCTATGAGCCCCACTGCCGCCGTCGACATCTGCAGGTGGTTCCGTCGGTCGGTGGTCACGGTGTCAAGACGTTTCAGAATCTTGCCCAGCTCGCGGCTCAGGGTTATGTATTCCTGGTCGCCTATCTTGATATACTTGCTCCGGTCGGAGGTGTGCATGAGCTCGAGCATGTGCCGGAGAGAGATAACTTGACGGTCGTCAATCTGCACTTCGCCCTCGACATCGAACCATCCGTTCTTCCCCTTGAAGCTGATGCTCACCCCTTTGGCGCTCAGCACAGGATGATATTTCACCCGTGCGTTCTCCGGCCATTCCATCTCGCAGATGTCGGAGTTCTGCTTTGTCCAGTCGAGAAGCGGCAATAGCTCAGCCACTCCGATGTTGTGGCTGTCGGAAACAGATGTCGGCGACCAGTCGTCCTCGTCCTCAATGATTCCCAAGTCGGCGAATTCGGCACAGATAATCCGCATGTTCTCACGCTCGACACGCAGCTTGCGGACCACCTGCACACGCTTGCCATTCTCGTCGGCGATAGCCGATACGGCTCCCTCGCCGGGCACGAACGTCAGCGTTCCGTAGGCTCTGACAATGGTGCCGATGGCATATTGGTTGTTCTGTTCGGGCACGCAGCGGATGGTTATCTTCGTCTGTGCGTTGACCTTCTTTATAGATTCGTTGTCGACGATGATGTTCGAGTGTATTTCCGTGCGTCCGCCGACGGTCTCGATGAGCTTCTTCAGCAATGGCTCGGCGGTCGATGGGTAAACCTTCTGCTTCATTATCTGGCGGTAGACGTTCCTTTCGAAAGGCGTCGGACGGTAGATGGAGTAGTCGGTCTCGGAGTTCTTGACGTAGATGAATGTCGAAACGGCTGTGTTGACAATGCTTTCCGGCTGGGCGGCGACGGAGAAAGAGCCGTTGCTCTTCTTGTTGATGACGAGGAACGGCTTGTCTTCGTGTATGTTGACGGGCAGCGTGCATGCTTCGTCGGCAAACACATGGTCGCAGCCGATGAGGTCGACGAGGTGGTCTTTCATGTCTATCATGTACGTCCAACTGCTCAGGTTCTTGATGAATTGGTTGTCGGTGCTGTCGAGCCAAGGATCGGTCAGCCGTTTCAGAGCCCGTGAGTCGAGGTGCTTGCCTACCGACCATGTGCCGTTCTTCCGCAGCTTCTGGTAGAGCGGGTCAATGGAGTCGTAGTCGAGAATGTACACCAGTCGGGCGTCTTGTCCCGGCGTTTCCGTCGGCAGAGAGTTCTTCTTTGCAGTCTCCTCGATTATTTCTTCAAGGCGCATCTCCCACAATGGCTTTATGCTCAGCCGTGAGGTCAGTGGCGTTCCGCCGAAGAGCTCGTCGCTGTGGTCGGACTCCGGTATTACTCCTGTTGGCTTCAACTCACAGCGGAGCCATGCCGCGAGTGGCGTGTGGGCGGTCAGCGATGGACGTTTGACGTCGTCCGGCCATAAGCCGAGCTTCTCGAGAAGCATCCAGATGAGCCATGCCGGGGCTTGCACGTAGTTGTTTGCCATTAATCTTTTCAGACTGTTGGTGTCTATTTCGATGGCAATCTTGTCGCGGAGATATTCGTGCAGCGGGGTGAAAAGCAGTTTGCTAAATGTGTTGAAACGTGCCATCCGCTTGTGGTGGAAGGCATCGTATTTGTTCAGCGAAGCTTCGGTATTGGTCAGAATGAGGCAGAGAGAATAATAGTAGTTGACTATATCGTTCGGAAAGATGCCCTTGTCGTCGATAGTTATCTTGTTGTTGGCAGTCATCGCCTTGGTGAATAGTCTATAGGCAGTGCTGTAATCGCCTTTGTAGAGTTCCATGATGGCGACTGTCCACAGCGAGTACATGTCGGCCGGAAGGGATTCTATGTCGACACATGACGTGCCGGTGGCAAGGAAATAAAAGAAGTTGAAGCACGAAATATTTAACCCGTACATCAGCTTGTTGCGTTTGCTCCTGTCCATCACCAGCTCCTTGACATAGTCCCAGTTGAATTCCCGGTCGGCAACGATTACCTTACCAAGTCGCTCTGACAGGCATAGATGGAAGTTCTCGTCGGAAAGCCCGATGAAAATATCGTGGAAGTCCTCGTCATCAATGACCGTTGAGAACTCCGAGAGGAGCCGGATTGTCATGCTGACTCTGCCTGTCAGCGACTTGTATTTTCCTCCTCTCAACAGCTTGACAGCATCGAGATAGTCGTTGCTCAATGCCCGGTTGGAGTATGTCCTCCTGTAAATTTTCTGTATGGCGTTGTAAGTTGTCCTCTCTTTGTCGGATAGGAGTTCTTTCAGTAGTGGCAAGAAGAGTCCTTCCTTCAGCGTATAGCAGACCGGCAGACGGTAGTAGAAGTTGTTGTCGCGCACCAGTAAGCCCTTGCTTTCCAAACTCTTGAAGGTAGTTATGGGCGTCTTTCTGCCATCTAAAAGCGGAGAGGTGAAGTCCTCTATCTGGTCAGCATTGACACTGAGTCCGTAGAGGTAGGCCATTGCCAGCAGCATCTTGTGCTCGTTGTCTGTTATTTTGAGTTTCATTTAGGGATATTATTTGATAGTGGTCCAGTATTGTTTGATAGTGGCTTTGCCTTTATTTAATGACCGCTCCATCGAGCAGCTTGGTGTATTTGTCGATTGCGTCCTCGATTTCTGACAGACGGATGAATTCATCGGCTGAGTGGGAGCGTGATGATTCGCCGGGGCCGAGCTTGAATGAAGGGAACTGCATGAGTGCCTGATCGGACAGGGTGGGCGAGCCGTAAGGGGTCATTCCCATGGCTATGCAGTGCCTGACGAGAGGGTGGTCGGGGTCGATTCGCGATGACTGCAGACGGAAACTGTGGGCTGAGACGTCGCTGTGGACGTGGCTCTTTATAGTGTCGAAGACCTCGTGATTGGTGTAGAGCTCGTTCGTCCTGACATCGATTAGCATCCGGCACTCGTCGGGAATGACGTTGTGCTGGGTTCCCGCATTGATTACGGTTACGGTCATCTTGACCGGTCCAAGGTACTTGCTGACCTTCGGAAACTTGTAGTCGCGCACCCATTCGATGTCGGGCAGAGCCTCATAAATGGCGTTGATGCCTTCGTTGCGGGCTGCATGGCCTGATTTGCCGTGGGCTGTCATGTCGAGAACCATCAGCCCCTTCTCGGCTATTGCGGGCTGCATGCCGGTCGGCTCGCCGACTATCGCGACGTCGATATGGGGCAGCTCGGGCAGGACAAGGCTTATGCCGTCCTTTCCTGAGACCTCTTCCTCGGCTGAAGCAAGGTAAATAAGATTATAGCTTTGTGGCTTGGCAGTGAGCAGACGGAACATTTGCAATAATGAGCAAAGACCTCCGCCGCAGTCGTTGGAGCCAAGTCCGTAGAGTGTGCCGTCCTCTATGTCGGGCGAAAACGGGTCACGGGTCCAGGAACTGACGGGTTTGACGGTGTCGATATGGGCGTTGAGAAGTATTGTCGGGCGGCTGGGCGTGTAGTTTGGGTCTATTGTCCAGATATTATTTCTTAGCCTGTGAGCCTTCAGCCCGTAACTCTCTATGCAGCTTTGCATTATGTCGGCTGCCTGAGTTTCGTTGCGGCTTGTCGATGGCGTGGCTATCAGTTTGCGCAGCAGGCTCACCGCCTCAGTGGTGTATTCTCTTGTGTCCATTATCTTTATTGTTTGTCTTTCCCGTCGTAGCTTCTTTTCGTCGTCCGTTCGGCTGGCTGTGGGAACGTCCGTACAAAGGTAATTAATAAAAATCAGACCGCAAATAATTACGTCTTTATTTTGTTTTGTCCGTCATTTTGTTTAATTTTGCAAAAAATACTATTACACCATGCAGACTCAGTGTCATCTTTCAGTTCTCATTCACCGACAGGCTGAGAAATACGGTAATCGTCCTGTCCTAACGTTCCGCAACTTCGGCTCGTTGAAGTGGAAGAGTGTGTCGTGGAACCAGTTTTCGCTAAGAGTTAAACAGGTGTCCAATGCTATGCTGAACCTTGGACTGAAGCCGCAAGACCGTATTGCGGTGTTCTCTCAGAACTGTATTCAGTATCTGTACACCGACTTCGGAGCTTACGGCGTGCGGGTTATTAGTGTTCCGTTCTATGCTACCAGCTCTGAACAGCAGATTCAGTATATGGTGCAGGACGGCGGCATTAAGGTATTGTTCGTCGGCGAGCAGGAGCAGTATGACAAGGCTCACCGTATCTTTGCCCTTTGTCCGACGCTCGAGCGCATCGTTATCTTCGACCCTAGCGTGCGTATCAGTACCCATGACCCTAATGCTCTTTACTTCTCCGACTTCATAAAGCTTGGCGAGGGACTGCCGAGGCAGTCGGAGGTTGAGGAGCTTTGGGACGAGGCATCGATGGATGACATCTGTAATATCCTCTATACCAGTGGAACTACCGGCGACAGCAAGGGCGTTATGCTGAGCTATGGGCAGTATGATGCTGCGCTTAAGGCTAACGACAAGTGTGTGCCGGTGGGCGAGAACGACCGTGTCATCGACTTCCTGCCGTTCACCCATATATTCGAGAGAGGCTGGGCTTATCTGGCTCTTACGGAAGGCGCACAGTTGATTATCAACACTTATCCTAGGGAGATTCAGCAGAGTATGCGTGAGACTCACCCGACGTCAATGTCGGCTGTGCCTAGGTTCTGGGAGAAAGTCTATATCGCCGTTAAGGAAAAGATGGATGAGGCTAATCCGATGCAGCGGAAGTTGTTCAATCATGCGCTGAAAATCGGACGGAAGTACAATATTGAATACCTCAGCCGTGGCAAGCGCCCGCCTTTGGCTCTGAAGATCGAGTATGCAGCGTTGAACAAGAGTGTGCTTAGCCTTGTTCGAAAGCAGCTTGGACTGGAACATCCGAACATCTTCCCGACGGCTGGAGCTACGGTTTCGCCTGAGGTCGAGGAGTTCGTTCACAGTATCGGTATATTCATGATTGTCGGCTATGGTCTGACGGAAAGCCTTGCAACGGTAAGCTGCGACATCAAAGGTATGCCGTATACTATCGGGTCGGTCGGTCGTCCGCTTGATGGCGTTGACATTAAGATAGGTGATAACAATGAGATTCTTCTTAAGGGACCGACTATCACAAAGGGCTATTTCCATCGTGACGGACTCAACAAGCAGGTGTTTACCGAGGACGGGTATTTCCATACCGGTGATGCCGGATACATGAAAGATGGTGAACTTTATCTGGAGGAAAGAATAAAGGATTTGTTCAAGACGTCAAATGGCAAGTACATCGCTCCGCAGTCATTGGAAGCTAAGTTGCTCGTTGATAAGTATATAGACCAGATTGCTGTCATAGCCGACAAGCGGAAGTTCGTCAGTGCGCTGATTGTACCTGAGTTCCGGATGCTTGAGGAGTATGCCCGTGACAACAATATTCCGTTCGAAAGTCGTGAGGATCTTTGCCAGAATGAGAAGATTCATAACATGATAATGGAGCGTATAGAGACTCTCCAGCAGCAACTGGCTAGCTATGAACAGATTAAGAGGTTTACCCTCATAGCTCATCATTTCTCTATGGAGAACGGTGAACTGACCAACACTTTGAAGCTCAAGCGTAACGTGATAAACAAGAACTTCAAGGATGTCATCGACAAGATGTACGAAGAATAGACTAAGAATGAAAGGTTAAAGGCTCAGAGTTTTACTTCTTTACCTTTTTACCTTTTTACTTTTAAAACAGATGATTACAGCAGAACAACTGAAAGACGTGATGGAACGCGCTGATGCGCTCAAGCGTTATTTGAATATTGACCAGCGGAAAGTTGAACTCGAAGAGGAGCAACTCCGTACTCAGGACCCGCACTTCTGGGATGATCCGAAGGCTGCGCAAGTGCAGATGAAGAAGGTCAAGGGCATTGAGAAATGGATTAAAGGATATGAGAATGTCCGTACTCTTGCCGATGAATTGCAGCTCGCTTTCGATTATCATAAGGAAGATCTTGTGACAGAGGAAGAGGTTGACAATGACTACGATAAGGCAATTAAGGCTATCGAGGATCTCGAACTGAAGAATATGCTGCGCAAGGAAGAGGATTCCATGGACGCAGTGATGAAGATAAACTCAGGCGCCGGTGGCACCGAAGCTCAGGATTGGGCTTCTATGTTGATGCGAATGTATACCCGTTGGGCTGAGGCTCACGGTTACAAAGTGACCGTAACGGACATGCAGCCGGGTGAGGAAGTTGGCATTAAGAGCGTCACGATGACCATCGAAGGTGGCGAATATGCCTACGGATTCCTAAAGAGTGAGAACGGAGTGCACCGCCTTGTGCGTGTAAGTCCGTATAATGCTCAGGGTAAACGAATGACGAGTTTTGCCTCGGTATTCGTTACTCCGCTTGTCGATGATACCATCGAAGTGTATGTCGACCCTGCAAAGGTCAGCTGGGATACGTTCCGCTCATCGGGAGCCGGTGGTCAGAATGTCAACAAGGTGGAGTCGGGTGTCCGTCTTCGTTATCAGTATGAAGACCCTGATACAGGCGAGAAAGAGGAAATTCTCATTGAGAACACCGAGACGCGCGACCAGCCAAAGAACCGTGCCAAGGCAATGCTTCTCCTTAAGAGCCAACTCTATGACCGTGCTTTGAAGAAGAAACAAGCCGAGCAGGCTAAGATAGAAGCTGGCAAGAAGAAGATAGAATGGGGTAGTCAGATACGCTCTTACGTCTTCGATGACCGCCGTGTCAAAGACCACCGTACCGGTTATCAGACTTCAGATGTCGATGGCGTGATGGATGGAAAGATAGATGGATTCATCAAGGCATACTTGATGGAGTTCCATGAAAGCTAAAGGTAAGCCTCTCCAAGCCTCCCCGAATGGGGAGGATGTTGAGACACCTATATTAATAAAGAGATAATCAATTAATAATTAAATAAACCAATCCCACAAGTACCTGCCTAAGGTAACTAAACATCCTCCCTTGGGGGAGGCTTGGTGGGGAATTAAAAGACTTTACTACTATGAGTGAAAGAAGCAAAATACGCCGTAAGGAGCGTGAAGAGAAACAAGAGAAACAGGCAAACCACGTTATTAACTGGATTTTCGGAGTGCTGATAGCATTGGCAGTCATCTTTGCAATCGGCACAATAATGATGCAGTAATGAGCGGGCTTGAGATAGAGCGGAAGTTTCTTGTCCATAAGAATATGGACTGGAAACGCCATGCCACGTCGTGCAGCCATATCCAGCAAGGATATTTTGCTGCCATAAATACGGTGCGTGTCCGTATCCGTGATGATAAGGCTTACCTTACTATAAAGGGTCCTTCACGCAACGGAGGCATGACCCGCTATGAGTTTGAGAAGGAAATAACACTTGATGAGGCTCATCATCTGCTCGACCTTTGTGAACCGGGCATTATCGACAAGCATCGTTATCTCGTCCCTGCGGGCAATCATACGTTCGAGGTTGATGAGTTCCACGGCGATAACGAAGGCCTTGTAATGGCTGAAGTCGAACTTGGCAGTGAGACCGAAGCCTACGTCAAGCCCGACTTTATCGGTATGGAAGTTACTGGCGACAAGCGGTTTTATAACTCGCACATGCGCCAGAATCCATTCAAACTGTGGAAGAATACCTTGCCGGAAGAGTACAGGTAACAGTAGTACAACCGCCCGACTTCGGAAAGTCGGACTACCCTTTTATCATAAATGGGCTGTCCTTTTATCATAAATGGGCTGTCCTCTTATCATAAGTGGGCTGTCCTTTTATCTTAAATGGGCTGTCCTTTTATCTTAAATGGGCTGTCCTTTTATCATAAATGGGCTGTCCTCTTTACTTAATTAGGTTATCCTCTTACCTTTACGAGCACCAGCCCGATAAGGAAAGCAAGTGTTGAACCAATACCATCAGCGAGGAAATCGAGCCAGTCGCCATTGCGGACACCGTTCGTGCATGTTGCCTGGACAATCTCGACAAGTCCTCCCATGATTACAGGAACAAGCCACTCCCATAACACCAGTTGTTGTGGGAGTGTCTTTTTTTGTGCCCTTTTGTTTGCCGAGAAGTACTCATGACCGATTATTGAACTCAGAATGAAGTACAGGGCAATGTGTGTCCACTTGTCAATAAGATGCACTTCGCTCAGTGGCGTGTCAGGTATTGGGATAAGGCAAATAACCCAAATAAATATCGTGAAAATCAACGATAATGGATAATTTCGTATAAAATTACGCATGAAAAACTATGTTTACTTTCAATTTTGATACAAAAGTAGATAATTTTTTATAATTTTGCAGTGATTTTAAAGAAAAAATTCATGTCACAATCAGAAAGAGCTAGTTTTGGAAGCAAGATAGGAATGGTTCTCGCCACGGCTGGAGGAGCTGTCGGACTGGGTAACGTCTGGCGTTTCCCTTATATGGCCGGTGAGAACGGAGGTGCTGCTTTTATCGTCATATATATAGGTTGCGTGCTGTTGCTTGGCATGCCTTGCATGATTAATGAGTTCATAATCGGACGTCATGCAGCATCGAATACAGCCCGTGCATACTCTAAGCTGTCGAACGGAAAAGCATGGAAATGGGTCGGGATGCTCGGCGTTCTCACCGGATTCCTCATCACCGGATACTATGCAGTAGTTTCTGGATGGTGTCTGGAGTATATCTTTGCCTCCGTTGCCGGTCAGCTTCATGGCTCACCGGAGTATTTCAAACAGTTCTTCGCCGACTTCTCGGCTAATCCTTGGGAGCCGGTGGTTTGGACCCTGGCGATACTCCTTATCACCCATTTCGTTATTATTCATGGCGTCAGAAACGGTATTGAGCGTGCTTCGAAGATAATGATGCCAACACTTTTTATCCTTCTTCTAGTCATTGTCGTTGCTAGCTGTCTGCTTCCGGGTGCCAGCAAAGGCATCGACTTTCTGTTTAAGCCAGACCTCACAAAGGTCGACAGCAATGTCTTTCTTGGTGCGCTTGGTCAGAGCTTCTATTCTCTGAGTATAGCAATGGGCTGTATTTGTACCTACGCATCCTACTATACACGCCAGACAAACCTCATGACAACGGCTGCTCAGACATGTACTATCGATACCGTTGTTGCCATTCTTGCCGGTCTGATGATATTCCCGGCAGCATTCTCTGTCGGCGTGAATCCTGACTCCGGACCTTCATTGATATTCATTACACTGCCGAATGTATTCGAAAAAGCATTCGCGGGAATGCCCGTCATAGGCTTTATAATCTCTCTGGCTTTCTATGTCCTGTTGTCAATGGCTGCACTGACATCGCTCATTTCACTTCATGAAGTCAGTACAGCGTTCTTCCAGGAGGAACTCCATATCAGCCGAAAGGCAGGCGCTACGATAGTAACCGTCAGTTGCAGCATCATCGGCTTCTTCTGTTCAATGTCGCTTGGCAAGTGGGACTTCCTCTCGATAGGCGGTAAATCACTCTTCGATATATTCGACTTCGTGACCGGACAGATATTCCTTCCGGTCGGCGGATTCCTCACATGCCTGTTCGTTGGCTGGTATATTCCGAAGAAACTTGTCAAGGATGAGTTCACCAACTGGGGCACACTGCGTGGTCGTCTCTTCGGAGTCTACTACTTCCTTGTGCGCATCATTTGCCCGTTGTGTATCCTGGCAATATTCCTTCATCAATTCGGAGTAATCTAATCAAATTCAAAATCCAAAATTATAAATTCAAAATTATGATAACTCTTATAGTCAAAGGTAATCAGAATTGTGAATTTTGAATTTATAATTTTGAATTAAAACATGGCGTTATGGAGACAAGAGCAAACTTTGGAAAGTTAGGAGTGATACTGGCAACGGCAGGAAGTGCTGTCGGACTGGGCAATATATGGCGGTTCCCGTTCATGGCTGGACAGAACGGAGGCGCTGCCTTCATTGTTATATATATAATATGTGTATTGCTTCTTGGAATTCCGGGCATGATAGCCGAGTTCATTGTCGGACGTCATGGAGCATCCAATGCGGCACGCGCCTATCAGTCGTTTGGCAAGGGAAAGGCTTGGGGACTGGTTGGAATACTTGGTGTTATTACCTCAACCATAATCCTCGGCTTCTATGCCGTTGTTGCCGGATGGTGCCTGCAGTACCTCTTTGCCTCAATCTTCGGAATGATTGGCGGTGATGCCAATGCCGTGAAAGAGTATTTCCAGACCTTCTCTTCAAATGCCATAAAGCCAACCCTTTGGGCTGTCGCTTTTGTCCTTATGACCCATTTTGTCATAACAAAGGGCGTCCGAAAGGGAATTGAAAAGGCTTCGAACATCCTTATGCCGACCCTTTTCGTCCTGCTTATAATAATTGTAATAGCCTCTTGCTCACTGCCGGGCTCTATCAAAGGCATAAAATTCCTGTTCCATCCCGACTTCTCAAAGCTTACTCACGACGTCTTCCTTGACGCTCTTGGTCAAGCATTCTTCTCACTGAGCCTGGGAACGGCGTGCCTCTGTACATACGCATCATACTTCAGTCGTCGGACAAACCTCTATTCGTCGGCTTGTCAGATAGCCTTGCTCGACACACTCATCGCTATCCTTGCCGGACTGATGATATTCCCGGCGGCATTCTCGGTGGGCGTTAATCCCGACAGTGGACCATCATTGATATTCATTACCCTGCCGGCAGTATTCGACAAGGCATTTGCGTTCATGCCGGGACTTGGCTATGTCATATCCATCCTGTTCTATGCATTGCTAGTCCTTGCCGCCCTTACCTCGACAATCTCCATGCATGAGATAGGCACTGCTTTCTTCCGTGAGGAACTGCACACAAGCCGTCCGAGCGCAGCATGGATAGTAACGCTCGCTTGTTGCGTCATATCAGTCCTTTGCTCGTTGTCCTGTGGCGCAGTGAAAAGCCTTACTATAATGGGTAAGAGCCTCATGGACATCTGCGATTTCATCACTGCCCAGTTCATGCTTCCGCTAGGCTCATTCCTCACATGCATATTCGTCGGATGGGTTGTACCGAACAAACTTGTCCGTCAGGAGTTCACCAATTGGGAAACAGTCAGTGGAAAACTCTATGGCACATGGCTGTTGTTCGTACGCTTTGTCTGCCCTGCTTGCATATTGATGATATTCCTCCATCAGTTTGGAGTGATCTAGTCATACGGAAATAATTGATGTCCGGCGTTGCTGTGTTATGCAAGAAAACTAAATCTTAAATCGAAATATGAACCTGAAAGAATTCTTTTATATGCAAAAATCGGACAGAATGGTGTTCCTGTTCTTCCTTTGTTTGCTTATATTAGGAGCATCTATATTCTTCTTTGTTGGCGGGCTCGACAAGAAAACTGCCGTCACGTCCGCCGACAGTACAGCCATCGGCTACTCTGCTCATGGCTCAAATAATCATTATCCATACGTTGCCCCACGTCCTTATAAGACCGATGACGGACGACAGGCTGAGCTGTTTGCCTTCGATCCGAATACTGCCGACAGCACCCAACTGCTTCGTTTGGGCTTGCAGCCGTGGCAGGTGAGGAACATCTATAAGTACCGTGCAAAGGGTGGAATATACCGGACTCCCGAGGATTTTGCCCGTGTCTATGGACTTACCCGTAAGCAATATATGGACATGCGTCCGTATATCCAAATATCCGACGACTATGCTCCTGCCGCCAATTATGTGAAGCCGCGCCCAAGTTTTGAGCATAATAGTACTGAGCGGGAGTACAGCCGTGACACGGTGAAGTTTCCGCTGAAGCTAAAGGAAGGGCAGTTCATCAATCTGGCCAATGCCGATACTACCCAACTTAAGAAGGTTCCGGGCATAGGCTCATGGTGGGCTCGGCAGATTGTGAACTATGGCAACCGTCTTGGTGGCTATGTTACGGTGACCCAACTGCTTGAAATCGACGGCTTCCCTGATGAGGCTTTGACTTATTTCCGCGTTGACCATCCCCACACTGCAAAGCTGAATATAAACACTCTGACGCTCAATCAGCTTCGCCGTCACCCCTATATCAACTTCTATCAGGCCCGTGAGATATGTGACTATCGCCGTCTCAAAGGCAAGATAACCGACCTCAGCCAGCTCAGCTTGCTTAAGGACTTCCCTCCCGAAGAGATCGAACGTCTCCGCCCGTATGTAACTTATTGACTCCAATCCAATAAACTTAAGAAACACCATAAGAAGCCTGATGTCAAAAGTGATATGGACCAATACATGGGATTTTAATGAAGAGGAGTATCAAGAAATTGATTTAATGCTTGGCTATGCCAAATAATATTCGTAAGTTTGTAGCTGGAATTAAATACAATCTAGTGTTTTTATCTTAGGCCGCTGAAATATGACATCAGAAGAATTTTTCAATATACTAACAAAAGAAGTCAAGACTTATAAGTCTTATCTTGAAACTGACAGTGAAGACTGGATAGTTAAAGGCTTTATAGACATTAATAAGAATGTCTATACCATTACCAATGATACTAAGGTCGTTTCAAAGATTATCGAGATTCTTCTTATTCCTAAGTTGGAGATGTTTGCCGAGCGTAATGGCTTAAGACTAGAACTTCCAACCAAGCAAAACTATTATCCAGACCTTACGTTTATAGACAAGGAAGGCAATTATTTTGCAGTAGATTTTAAGTCAAGTTATTATGACGGTGATAAAATCAATGGCTTGACGTTAGGTTCTTATTGGGGATATTTTCGTCAGCGTGATATTGCAAAAAATACGGATCACCCTTATGGTCAATATAAATGTCATCTTGTTCTTGGTATGCTTTATAAGCAGAGTGTTATATCAACCGATGAAAAGGCGGTATATACCATTGACGAATTGAATGCAATTCATTCCGTTATTGAGAAGTTTATATTCTTTGTCCAACCTAAATGGAAGATTGCGACCGATTATCCAGGCTCTGGCAATACCAGAAATATCGGAGGAGAAACCAATATCGATAAGCTTGTTAATGGCAAAGGTGCATTCTCGAAATATGGTGAGGACATATTCGATGACTATTGGATGAACTATTACAATGCAGCCGATGCTGAGCATGCAGGTATCGGTAAGCCACATTATATCAATCTTGCAAGTTATGCAGCTTACCTTCGAAAACAAGGAAAACGTTCTAGGGTATTTGATAAGGAGAAATAAAGATGTCAGTAATTATACCACCGATAAAGTCGCAGGGGATAAAAACTAAGCTTGTTCCTTGGATTAATGACCTCATTAGCAGGTCGGGAACAAGCAAGGAAGGCAGATGGCTGGAACCATTCTTTGGCACAGGCGTTGTCGGTCTTAATTCCCCTATGTGTGGCAAACATATTGTTGGCGATACCAATCCTCACATCATAAACTTCTATAAAGGACTGCAGAATGGCACGATGGACGAGTATAAGATGCGTGGATATTTGGAAAAGGAATCACGGTTGCTGTCGTCTGCCACTGAGAATGGCTATGCCCATTACCGTGAAGTGAGGGACAGGTTTAACCAAGAACACAGTCCGTATGACTTTATCTTCCTTTCTCGTGCCGGCTTCAATGGTATGATGCGGTTTAACAGAAAAGGCGAATGGAATATACCTTTCTGTAAAAAGCCGGAACGTTTCTCGCCTGCTTACATTACAAAGATTTGCAACCAAGTAGCCAATGTGCGTCGGATAATCCAGCGAAAGGACTGGACTTTTGAGAATGTAACTTTTGATAAGATCATATCTCAGGCTGAAAAAGGCGACCTTATATATTGTGATCCGCCTTATTATGGACGTTATGTCGACTATTATAACGGATGGACTGAGGATGATGAAGCGTTACTCTATCGTCTTCTTTCACAGACAAAAGCTAAGTTTATACTCAGTACATGGCATCATAATGAGTTTCGAAGCAATGAAATGATAGATAAGTACTGGAGTAACTTTAATGTAACGACAAAAGAACATTTCTATCATGGAGGTGGTCATATAGAAAATCGTCATGCTATGGTAGAGGCCTTAGTGTATAACTTTGACCTTCAGCCGTCAGTCAAACGAGTTCAATTGTCACTCTTCGATACTGCAGAGGCGTTTGGAGGTGTCGCTGTAAGGACGAATTTATAGTGGGAAAAAGAAGCACAGACAGAAAGGGTATCTTGAACGGGAGCTAGGTTCAAAGAGTTATGACTGGATTCTTGATGAGTAATGTTTATTACGAAATGAAATATCGTGCTTAAAGACAAGTACGATTGTGAGTGATTATCTGATATGACGACGGTTCAGAGACCGTCGCACCAACAGAGTCGGCTCGTTTGGGTATGAAAAAAGAAACGGTTGACGAATCAACCGCTTCTTTTCTGTCGGGATTACTGGACTCGAACCAGCGACCCCTACGTCCCGAACGTAGTACGCTACCAACTGCGCTAAATCCCGAGTGCTATTTCTTAAGCGTGTGCAAAGGTACGAATAAAAAACGGAATGGAATAATTTTTTTGGCAAAAAATATCCACTTCTGTTCTTAATGCATGGAAATAACTAAGTAACTAGTCATAAGTAATAGTACCCACATGTAGTTATTTGTGCTGTAAAACATGGTTATTTGCGTTGCAAGACTTTATCTTTTGAGCTGTTAAACGGTATCTTTTACGATGGAAAATAAATTAAAAGAAATAAAATAATAAATTAAAAACCGATTAAAAATAATCTATTTTTAATCGGTTTTTAATTTAAAAATAATCGTAAAAGATACCCTTTTGCGAGACTATCGTACGTCGTTTACATTCTAATTAGGGTCTGTTGACAAGCCTGCTGTGCAGCTTTTACAGTAGTTGCGGGAGCTCGAAGAGGCGTATTCCGTTGCTGCCCTTGATGAGAATGTAGTGCCCTTGCGGTTGCTGGCGGGCTATCTCAGCCTTCACTTCATCAACGTTGGCGAACTTGCGGAAGTCTGTCTTGGTCTTCGAGAACTCAGGTCCTACAAGCCATACATTATTAATATTGTACTCCTTGAGCGTGTCGACAACCTTCTGATGCTCATCGTCGCTGTACTTTCCGAGCTCACGCATGTCGCCGAGGATAGCCATCTTGTTAGGAACGTCCATCAAACGGAAGTTCTCCAGAGCCGCTGCCATCGACGAAGGGTTGGCATTGTAGGCATCGACGACAAGGTGGTTGTGCTCAGTTACGGTAAGCTCACTGCGGTCGTTGCTAGGAGTGTAGTTCTCCAGCGCATGGTTGATTTGCTCAGGCGAGACCCCGAAATGCAGTCCGATAGTGATAGCCGCGAGCATGTTGTCGATGTTGTAAGAGCCAACGACCTTGCTCTTTACTTCGTATTTCTTTGCCTGATATTCACCATCTTGGTCGTCAGAACCTTGAACACTGAGCTTTGAACTTTGTATTTCCCATGTGAAGTTGAGGAACGGGTCGCACTTTGTTACACTTCCGGTGATATTCCCGTCGCCGTCACGACCGTAAGTCTCGATGCGTGGCATCTCCCTCTGGCGTGCCATCTCGACCAAGTCGGGATTACTTTCGTTGAGGAAAATCAGTCCGTCGTGTGCCTTTATGAAGTCGTAGAGCTCACCCTTGGTCTTCTTCACGCCCTCGAAAGAGCCGAAGCCCTGCAGGTGGGCACGTCCGACGTTTGTTATCATTCCGCATGTCGGCTCTGCATATTCAATGAGCTTCTTGATGTCGCCGGGGTGAGAAGCACCCATCTCAACGACTGCAATCTCATGTTCCGGACGCAGGCGGAGCAGGGTCTTCGGCACGCCGACATCATTGTTGAAGTTGCCTTCGGTGTGCATAACGTTGTATTTCTCGGCAAGTACGGCAGAGATCAGCTCCTTTGTCGTGGTCTTTCCGTTGGTTCCGGTTATGCCTATGACAGGTATGCTGAACTGGCGGCGGTGCTCGCGGGCGAGTTCCTTGAAGGCTGTCAGTGTGTCGCCGACGACAATATAGCGGTCGTCGCCTTCCTCGGCATATTCCTTTTCGTCGATGACAGCATAGCTGCAGCCCTTCTCCAGTGCCATCTTGGCAAACTTATTGCCGTCGAATGATGCACCTTTCAGGGCTGTGAATATGCTTCCCTCGGGACAGTCGCGGCTGTCGGTTGTTACTACCGGATGCTTCTTGTAAAGCTCGTAAAGTTCCTTTGCTTCCATTGTTTATTATTTAGTTTTATGTTTTATCTTTCTGCTAACCACAGTGAGAAGAACCTGTCGTAGACAATATATCCGTCGTCAGTGCGGTAAAGTAGTTCCTTTTCGACCAGTGCCTTGATGGCAGAAGTCACACTGCTTGCGCTTTTCAGTTGGTAGTCGTGTATGAATTTGCCGTTTGTCGGCTCTTTCACGATATGCTCTTTTGCCACTGCCTTCAGAACCTCGTATTGCTTGTCGGCTATGAGGTTCATGATGTTTTCATAATAGGCTGTGCTGCTTACGACTTGCTCTTTTATCGCGTTCCGGACATCTTCGACGCTTATGTCGTGCTTATGCCATGAATACAGGATTTTGAGAATCACCTGAATGTACCATGTATGTCCGTTGAATCGGGAATAAAGCTTATGGAAAACATTTTCAGTCAATGAACAGCCATCCTCTTTGAAGAACTTTAGAGCAAACCGATAATAGTTCTTTTCGGCAATAGCCTTTAAGTCCATGAGCCGTGTGCTTTGGTAGAACGGACGCTTTGGCGACATAAACATGTCCATCATCAGGTGCCGTTTGCTCCCCGAGAAGACGAAATGCGTGTTCGGCATGAACTGTATGAAAGAACGCAAGCCGGCTTCCAGTCCCTTTTCCGGATAGTAAGTGATCTCTTGGAATTCGTCGATTGCGATAAAGACCTGCTTTTCGGAGTCTTTCAGAAAGCCAAGGACAGATTTCAAGGTGGTCTCAGTGCTTGAGGGTTCAATAGATACCGATACGGAAGGACTGCCTGTCAGTGAGTCCATTGATATGACCGGACGACACGACGAGAGCACTTGTGTTGCACGTTTGAGAAACTTCTCGCCTTTGGACAGCATAGCGTCAAATACTGCTTCGCTGAGTTTCTCGACAAAGCCGTGCATGTCTTTCGACCCGAAAATGTCAACATAGATATAGCTGTTGCTTTTGTCGGCTTCCCTCAGATGATAGAAAGTGTTCTTTATAAGACCAGTCTTACCCATACGGCGTGGCGAAATAAGAGTAACGTTCCACCCGTTTTGCAAGAGATTCTCTAGTTCTTTTGTCTCCTTTTCCCGGTCGCAGAAGTACTCTGGACTAACGTATCCTTGAGCCAGGAATGGGTTCTGAAGCTTTTCGTTCATATAAAGCAATATATAATGTGTAAGTCATCACGAGACTTCCGTTACGTAAAGTTCGTAACGCAAAGTTCGTAATAATAATTAAGGAAACCAAATTTTTTTCTAATTTTTTTGGTAAAAAGCAAATAAGTTAATAACTTTGCACCGAGGTTTAAGAAATAATTACGATTCGTTAATTAAATATTTGTTACAGCGTGCAGGTTATGTACCCTATTTTTATGGAACAAACGAGATTGACGTTAGTATGATTTGCGGACTGCTATTAAGGTTGAAATAACATAGAAAGATTTATATAAGCAAGTAAAACAAGATTGTATTTATGGTAAAAAGACTAGCTATGCTTATGGCTGGGCTCTTCCTTGTACTGGGGGGAGCACTGGCACAAACGCACGTCTCCGGTACTGTTGTCAGCAGTGAGGACGACGAGCCTGTCATCGGTGCATCTGTTATCGTCGACGGAACAAATGTCGGCGCAGTAACTGATGTCGATGGTAAATTCGAGTTTACCATACCTCAGGGTGCAGGCACCAAGGTAACGGTGTCTTATATCGGTATGGTTTCACAGTCCTTGCAGGGCAGAGAGAACATGAAGGTGACCCTTAAGCCTGACCAGCACAACCTCGATGAGGTGATGGTTGTCGCTTACGGTACTGCAAAGAAGTCGGCTTACACCGGTGCTGCATCGGAAATTAAGGCTGACAAGATTGAAAACCGACTGACATCTAATATCTCGCAGGCTCTCACCGGTACAATGGCTGGTGTGCAGAGCTATCAGACCAACGGTCAGCCGGGTACTTCGGCTACCATCCGTATCCGTGGTATCAGCTCTATCAATGGTGTTACATCGCCGCTGTATGTCGTCGATGGCGTGCCTTACGATGGTGACCTGAGCGCACTCAACCCTAACGATATTGAGAAGATGACAGTCCTGAAGGACGCTGTCTCTACATCTCTTTATGGTTCACGTGGTGCCAATGGTGTTGTCATGATTACCACAAAGCAGGGGCAGCAGGGCAGAGCCCGCATTACTGTTGATGCCAAGTGGGGTGCCAACAGCCGTGAGGTTCCGAACTACGATGTTATCGGCCGTCCGGGCACTTACTATGAGAAGCTCTACGAGACTCTCTATAATGGCTACACTCTCAACAACCACATGAGTGCTGATGCTGCTTGGCAGCTTGCTAATAAGAACCTCGTCAGCCAGACAGGTTATCAGATTTACACTGTTCCTGATGGTCAGACTCTCATCGGTAGAAACGGTAAGCTTAACCCATTGGCTAAGCTCGGATATAACGATGGAAGCAACTACTTCATTCCGGACGACTGGGAGGATGAGACCTTCAAGACAACTCTTCGTCAGGAGTACAACGTTAATGTAAGTGGTGCTACCGACAAAATTAACTACTATGCTTCTTTCGGCTATCTCGATGATGACGGTACTATCAAGGGTTCAGGCTTCAAGCGTCTGTCTACCCGTACCAATGTTGAGTATAAGGCTCGCAAATGGCTGACTATCGGCAGCAATGTTGCGTTCACTCACACCAACAGCTACTCACCTGACGACCAGACTTCGGACGATGATAATTCGTCAATGAACGCATTCTATATAGCCAACAACATCGCACCTATCTATCCTATCTTCGTCCGTGATGCTCAGGGTAACATCATGTATGACAATACAACAGGTAAGAGAATATATGATTACGGTGATGCTGCCTACACATCCAACACTCGTAACTTCATGTCTATGTCGAACCCTCTGAGTGACCTTCAGTATAACACTCAGGAGTATCTCATGGATATTCTCGACGGAAACTGGTTCGCTAAGGCTGACCTTACACACGGATTCACCCTTACAGCACGTATCGGTCTGCACACCGATAACACACGTCTGCACTATTCAATGAACCCTAAGTATGGTCAGACAGCCAGCTATGGTGGTGAGAACATTCAGGAGGAACTTCATCAGAATGCCTTCACCCACCAGTATTTGTTGAACTACGACAATGCTTTCGGTAAGAACAACATCAACCTTACCGCAGGTTTCGAGGGCTATCGTTATAAGTATGAGACATTCTATGCCGACGGTCAGAACCTCTACAAGATGGGCGACTACACTGTTGGCAACACTATCGACCAGCGTCGTGGCTCAGGAGAAGCCCACGAGTACAATACTGCCGGCTTCTTCTTCAACGGAAGCTATAACTGGGATGAGCGCTACTTCGTCAATTTCGGTTATCGTCGTGACGGTACCTCTGCCTTCTCTAAGGACAACCGTTGGGGTGACTTCTTCTCAATCGGATTCGGTTGGAACATGAAGAAGGAAAGCTGGCTGCGCAATGTCGACTGGATTGACCTCTTGAAGATTCGTGGTTCATTCGGTCAGACAGGTAATGATAACCACGAACAGAGCCTACATCACTACTCTTATTATGCTTATGAGGACATCTACAACATGACCGGTGCCAACGGCGTGTTCTCTGATGGTTCTCTGGCTTACAAAGGTAATCCTAACCTTAAGTGGGAGAAGACCAACGCTCTCGACTTCGGTGCTGACTACAGCTTCTGGAACGGACGCTTGACCGGATCTCTTGATTACTATTTCCGTGCTACAAGCAACCTGCTCGACTATCAGCGGGTGGCTGCTAGTAATGGTTACAGTTCTATACCTGTCAACATGGGAACAGTACAGAACTATGGTTTCGAGTTTGAGGCTAACTACGGAATCTTCCGTAACAAGGACTTCAAGTGGGATGTCTCTCTCAATATGACATTCCAGAAGAACAAGATTCATAAGCTGTCAGGCGACTATAAGAATGGTCAGTATGTCAATGGCTCACGTATCTATAAGGAAGGACAGAGTATCTACAACCTCTATCTTGTCCACTATGAAGGCGTAGATCCTGAGACCGGTATGGCTCTCTACACAGGTGTCAAGACTGACGACAATGGTCAGCCGGTTAAGGACGAGAACGGAAACTACACTTACGAGTCGACAACCGACTGGAACAACGCATACAACTATGCTCGTCGTTCAACCAGCTCTCTGCTGCCTGATATGTTCGGCGGACTTGGAACATCACTCGCCTGGAAGGGCTTCGACTTCTCTATCCAGACAAGCTTCCAGCTCGGTGGCGACATCTTCGATTCAGGTTATCAGTCACTCATGGACACAAGCAATGGATTCACAGCCGGTCAGAACTGGCATAAGGACATCCTGAAGTCATGGACTCCGACCAACACCCACACTGATGTTCCGCGTGCCGACAATGTCGATAACTATGCAAACTCTGCCAGTGACCGCTTCCTCATCAGCTCGGATTACTTCTCAATCGACAATATTACACTTGGCTATACATTGCCAAAGAGTGTAACTGCCAAGATTGGTATCGAGGCTCTCCGTGTTTACTTCGCCGCCGACAACGTTGCTCTCTTCTCTGCCCGTCAGGGTCTGGACCCACGTCTCGGTATTGTCAGTGCTTCGACTAGCTTCTACACATCACGTCGTTCACTCACCGGTGGTATCAAGTTGACATTCTAAACATTATAAAGACAATAACAAAATGAAGATAACGAAATATTTATTTATGGCTTTATCGGTGCTGGCACTCTCCAGTTGCCTTGACACCGAGCCGCTGGGAAGCGACGTTACCGCCGACCAGAAGAAGCAGGCTGTGGAGCAGAACCCTGAGCGTCTGTCAGCAGCTGTATCGGCTATCACTGCCAATTTCAACCAGTATTCAGCCATCTGGGATGAAAGTGATAACCAGCAGAACGACTTCGGTTATCCAGCAATCATGATGATTCTCGACAGCCGCAGTGCTGATATGGTCTGCCACAACACCAGTTACAACTGGTTCCGTGATGCTCTTGCCTATACCGATGTGACTAATACATCCGATGATACACGTGAGATATGGAGTACTCTCTATAATCAGATATACACTTGTAACGCTGTAGCATCTAGCGTTGACTCAGCTGCTACTGATGCAACACTGCAGTATGACCTCGGTCAGGCACTCGCTATCCGTGCTTTCGACTACTTCATGCTTGCCCAGCTCTATCAGAGAACATACAGCCAGGTTGATCCGTCGGCTGTCGGAGGTGTGCCAATCATCACCGAGAAGAACTCTAACGAGGTCGTTTCAGCCGGTTGCTCACGTGGAACTCTCGAGCAGACATACAATCAGATCCTCTCTGACCTCAACCGTGCCATCACTCTTCTCGACAATAGTGAGAACAACGGAGTTAAGCGTCCGGACAAGCGCTATGTCAATTCAGCTGTTGCCCATGGTATCCGTGCCCGTGTCTATCTCGTGATGAACCGCTGGAATGACGCTGCAGCCGATGCCGACTATGCTATCCAGCACGGTAACGCAACTCCTAAGACCATCGCAGAGGCTAGCGTTCCATCATTCAACAGCATGGAAGAGAACGACTGGCTTTGGGGTATCAAGGTCGCTGAAACCGACCGTACCGTTACAACCGGTATCAGTAACTTCCCTTCAATGATGGGCTCTCTGAGCTATGGCTATGTATCCGGTACCGGCGGTGTCGTCAGCAAGCGTATCAACTTGAAGCTTTACAACGACATTCCTTCATCAGATGCACGTAAGAACTGGTTCCTCGATGGCGACGGAAAAGGCGCAACACTTACCGAGGCTCAGCAGGATTATGTCACATCTAATGGTATTCTGCCTTATTCTCAGGTCAAGTATGCCCCTTACAATGGTCAGGTCGGTACATCAACCAACGCTTCGGATATTCCTCTGATGCGTGTTGAGGAGATGTATCTCATCAAGGCTGAGGCTCAGGCTATGGGCGGAAATCCATCTGCCGGTGCCGCAACTCTGACTTCATTCGTCCGCAACTACCGTAACCCAAGTTATAATCTGACTTCTACATCAGCTTCTGATGTCCAGAGTGCAGTCCTTCTGCAGCGCCGTATTGAGCTTTGGGGCGAGGGCTTCGCATATCTCGACAATCTCCGTCTGAACACCGGTATTGACCGTCGTGGTGCTGGTTTCGATACCAACGATGTGTTCAACATCCCGGCAACCGACCCAATTCTCATCTTTCAGATACCTGAGGCTGAGACCGAGTACAACAAGCTGATTACTGCCAGCGACCAGAACCCTGCCGGAACAATCCCGACAGCTGTCCCTGACAAGTAAACCACATTATCACTTTAAGCATTTACGACAATGAAAAATATATTAAGAAAATTCAGTCCTCTGGCTCTGGTTGCACTCGCAGTAATGGCACTGTCGGGTTGTGCTGCCGATGACGAGGACTTCACGCCGGGCGAACTCGACAATGGTGCATACCTCTATGCCAGTTCAACTAATCTGACCTACACTCCGGATGATGAGCAGGTGCTCACTCTCAACGTAGGACGTATGGACTCGACACAGGCTCAGACAATCAACCTCACCAGCGACAACGATGCCTTCCAGGTGCCTTCATCTGTCAGCTTCGCTGCCGGACAGAGCTCAACAACGCTCTCTATTCCATTCAACATGAAGATTGGTGAGACCGATACTCTGACTATTAAGCTCTCTAAGGAGAACGCAAGCAACTATGGTGCCGACTCTCTGACATTCATTGTAATGCGCGATTACAACTGGGATGCAGCCGGCGAAGGTAAATTCAGTGAGACCGGATTTGGTCTGTCGGCTACAGGAGTTCCTGTACAGCATGCCCGTGGAACCAACATCTACCGTCTTGTTCGTCCGTTCTACTATGCTTGTCAGCAGGCTGGTGAGACAACTCTGCCTACAGGTGGCAATATCCAGTTCACGCTTTCGAACACCGGTGAGTTCCAGCTTGCCGATGGTATTTACAGCATTGACGACAGCGGAAAGGAGCTTCCTTATCAGATGTATTACGATAATGGCAACTATCCTCAGGACTGCAACATCTCTCAGGATGGCAAGACAATCACTGTGAACTACTTCCTGCTGAAGGATAAGAGCCTACACGGTCCTGTTTCATTCACATTCGATTGGACTACCGGTTATCCATATTCTATAGCTTCAGAATAAGCAAGTATAGCTTGTAAATAATAAAAAGGCAGAAGCCTATCGAACCTTCACCGGTTCATAGACTTCTGCCTTTTTTCTTTTTTATAATGTTCGGTTATAAATTCTTAGTTACGCCTTAGCCATTTCTCAAAGAATATATCGCTTACAGAATACCCTTGGGGCGTCCTGCTTACTAGCTGTTTATCGGCTAATGCGTTTAATGCCGTCTTAATGCTGCTTGTAGCCGGTAGGCTATGTGCCTTGATAAACTTCCGGCTTAACGGTGAACTTACCAGACCCTCCTCGGCTATCGCACGTAGCAGTTGCTGCTGATTGCCGGTGAGCCATGACAAATAATTCTGATAGGATGTAGCCTGTTCTTCTATCAGTTCATTTATTACAGTATCGACCAAATCTTTATTTATTTCCTCTTCACGGTGCTCATAAATGCCATGAAGAATAGCTTGGATATACCATGTTATGCCCTGTGACTCGCTGTAGATATAATCAAATGTCCCATTGTCAATCTTACGGGAATCACGACTCAGCATATTGTTGGCAAAAGATAAATACTTTTCTTTATCTATGCTTTGCAATGACATCACCATTGAACTTTGGAAAAATGGTCGGTTAGCCGAGAGGAACATCTCTTCCATCATGTGCCGGCGGCTGCCCGAGAATATGAAATAGACATTTGGCAGGAACTGGATGTATGAGCGAATAAGGGCTTCGGTGCCTTCTTCAGGATAGTAGAGTACTTGTTGAAACTCATCTATTGCTATGTAGCATCGCTTCCCTGATTCTTTCATGTATTCAAATATCCTCTTCAGACTTGTCTTTCCCTCCGACGGCTGTATGTCAAGAGAAAAGGTGGGGATGCCGGTCATCTCGTCTATGGTGACAGTAGGGCGGAAACTACTGAAGAACGCCTGTACTTGTCGAAGGGCAGATTGTGATACCGTGTCCAGTCTGCCGATTATTTCCTGTGCAAGCAGCTTGACTAAATGCTCGAGATTCTTGGTGGCATATATGTCAATGTAGAAGCATTTGATGTCTTTATTCTGATTCTCAATTCTGTTGAAGACATGATGTATGAGCCCCGTCTTGCCCATACGTCGAGGAGCAACGAGTGTTACATTGCGCTCGCCGTGCAAGGTGGAAATAATCTTATCTGTTTCCTTTTCACGGTCGCAAAAGTATTCAGGACCTTTGTATCCGTATACAACAAATGGGTTATTTAGCTTTGTCATAATCTTATTGCGTTTTTTGCGTTACGCAAATTACGCAATAAAATCTCTAATTACCAAATAACCCATTTGTTTTTTAAGTTAAATTCACTGTTCCTAGCCAAGAACCTTCTGCTCGAGAGCGGCGATGTCCTCTTCTTTCGTTGCCCATGAAGTGACGAACCGGACAGTCGTGTGGCTCTTGTCGTACTTGCCCCAGCGGGTGAAAAGGAAGTCCTTGGAAAGCCGTTCGACCTCGCTGTTCTCAAGGATGACGAACTGCTGGTTGGTAGGCGAGTCGACAAAGAACGGATAGCCCTTGCGCTTGAAGATGTCCTTCATGCGCATTGCCATGTCGATGGCATGGCGTGAGATGTCGAAATAAAGGCTGTCGGTGAACAGGGCATCGAACTGAACGCCTATGAGCCGTCCCTTTGCCATCAGTGCTCCGTGCTGTTTTGTGATAGAGAAGAAGTGCGGATGGGCATTGCCGTGAGTGAAGACGACTGCTTCGCCACACAGGGCACCGACCTTCGTGCCGCCGATGTAGAATACGTCGCAGTGCTTGGCTAGATAGGGTAGGGTGATGTCATTCTCCTTCGACATGAGTCCGTAGCCGAGACGTGCGCCATCGATATAAAGCGGCAGATGGTACTTCTGGCACACCTTATATATATCGTCGAGTTCCTGAGCCGTATAGAGTGTTCCAAGCTCAGTAGGGAATGTTATATACACCATGCCCGGATAGACACTGTGGTCGGCATTGCCGTCATGCAGGAACTCGTCCATGAACTTGTCGAGAACGCCGGAGTCCATCTTTCCGTTGACCTGTGGAATGGTTATCACCTTGTGCTCGGTGAACTCGACAGCGCCTGCCTCGTGGGTGGCAATGTGACCTGTCGACACGCAGACGACGCCTTCGTATGTGTGAAGGATAGAGTCGATAACCGTTGCGTTGGTCTGTGTACCTCCTGCAAGGAACCAAATCTGTGCGTCAGGTGCCCCGCATGCCTTGCGAATCTTCTCCTTCGCTTCCTTGCTGAATTGGTCGTAGCCATAGCTCAGCGTCTGCTCGTCATTGGTTTTGACCAGAGCCTCCAGTACCTTCCTGTGTGCTCCGTTGTTATAGTCGCTTTCGAATGAAATCATATTGTTCGTGCTTTTTGCTTGCAAAGTTAATGCAAAAAACTATTATATGAAAATAAACCCATTTGTTTTTGGGACTTAAAAATAAAATATGATTATCGGCTGTTAGATTGTTGGATAGTTCTTATTAGGATGACCAGTTAGCGTAAATAGTTGAAACATATTTACACTGATTGTAAACGTGCAGAATCAGATTCTAATAGATACCGGATTAGCTTCTAATCGGGTTCCTTTTACGTTCTTATCGGGTATGTTTTACGTTGCAATCGGGTATGTTTTACACTGTCGTTTGGTATGCCTTTGTAATTAGCTAATAATCAGTTAATTACCAGTTGGTAAAAATCCAAGGGCTAATTTTGTCTTATTGAGAAAATTATTTACCCTTTTATCAAAATAAAAACGGAAGCAACGGGACTTTATTTCCCATTGCTTCCGTTTTCTGTTATTACGCTATTGCATATAGATTTAACGTACAACGAACTTCTCGTTGTCACGGATGTATATCCCTTTGGCTAGTGCGCTCTCGTCTTTTCCTACCGCAACACCCTGGATGTTGTATATTGTTCCGTCGCTTTTTGCTGTTGTGGTGACGTTGTTGATACCATCAGCTGTCGACGGCTCAGGGTAGATGGCGTTGAATGCCGACTGACCGGCGTTTGCACCTTCCTTGATTCCGTTAATGATGAATGAGTCGTTGACCTTCATATTACCGCGGTCAATTGCAGTCATGTTAGGACGAGTCAAATTGTTGGTGTCCCAAACGAATGGAATAAATCCAGCCTCGTAGGCATATTCTGTTGAGAAGTTGTACCAGTATTGCAGGCTCTCGTCATGGTTAGACTGTATTCCGTCTGTACCAATATTGCGGTGGTTGCTGCCATACTCGCCCATGATTACAGGATAGCCCTTGTCGACATACTTTGTCTTGAGGTTGTTGAAGCTGGTATGAATCTGTGTAGCCAGTGACTGTGGAGCGACACGCTTGTTGTTGGCACGGCGTGGAGCGTGACCATACCAGTAATAATAGATTAAGCCCCAGTCTTCATCTTTAGTCATCTGAGTGAACTGATACGGGTCGTAGTGGTGGACCTCAATCATGATGCGCTTGTCGGCGGTGTCGGTCAGCTTTGTTGCGTCGAAATATTTGTAGGTGTCTGTCGCATTAGTTTTAGGACCCTGAACGACAAGAACACGCTTTGCGTTGTTGCCTCCGGTAGCGCGGACGGCATTGATGAATACCTGTTCGTATTCGATAAGGCGGTTTGTCATGTCGGATACTCCAAGTAGTGTTCCGGAAGCCTGTGGGCTTGCTCCACCAACTCCAGGCTCATTGAGTCCGGCGAAGATAAGGCGCTCGTCATAGTCCTTGAATGCGTTGGCGATGTTTGTCCACAGCTTGCGAAGCTGCTCTTTCTTGGCAGCGACATCTGCTCCGGTAGTGAAACCGTCATGCTCCAGCCAGCCACCGTCCCAATGGTCGTTGAGGACAACGTACATGTTGTCGTTGATGCAATAATCGACGATCTCCTTCACGCGGGCAATCCATGCCGGGTCGATAGTCATATTGTTTGCGTCGGTGATGTGACCCATAACCCATGAGCACGGAATACGGACGGACTTGAAGCCCTGCTGCTTGACAAGGTCGATGACAGCCTGTGATGTCTTCGTGCTCTGCCATGATGTTTCTGACGAAACTCCGGCATCGTTGGTGAAGTTGTTGGCATTGTTGCCGGCTTCCATAGTGTTGCCGAGGTTCCAGCCAGGAGCCATGTAGTGAGCCAGCTCCGGCGCTGTGAGGTCGAGAGTCGTGATTCTTGGATTGTCCTGAGCATTGGCACTGAAGAGAGCTGTTGCCAGGATTACTGTAAGTAATGTCTTTTTCATACAGATTTACAGTTTTGATAAGTGTTGAATTTGTTCTAGTCCTGTTTTATAAAGTTAAGAGGATATAGCGTTCTGCATGCAGGACCCTATATCCTCTATAACTCATTTTCAGTTCGGTTTATTGTCTACCGGAAAGAATTTCTTAGTGAATCTTGCCCGGAGTTTCAACAGAATTGATAGTAACCTTAACCTTTGTCGGGTCTACCAGATCCTTCCAGAGGTTGTACAGCTCGATGGCCCAGATTACAGCACCCTGGCACTCGCCATTGAGAGTTGCGAATACTGAGTAGGTACCATCGCCGGTTACGTTGGCACGACCGAATGCGCTGCCACCCCAGTAAGATGGGCTCCAGTCGGCATCAGCATAGCTGAGCTCTGTGCGGTAGCTCTTCGAAGCGTCTGACTTGAGGTTGCCGTCGATACCGGAGATTGTGAAGTTGACAATCATGTTGCCATAGAAGTGGAGGCTTGAAGCATCAGCGCCTGCGCTCTTGGTGTTGCCATACTCGTTGTAAATCTCGATACGACCGTCGGTTCCGTTGCCGTCCTTGTTGTTGAACTCTGTCTTCGAGTAGTCCATGCCAACGTTAGGATCGTCGTCGAGAGCGATATTCAGGATCTCTGCCTTAACCTTAGAAGCGTCGACAAGGTCGTTGTCAAGGTCCTTAATATCGATGCAGAATACGACTGCTCCGTCGGCCTGTGCTCCTCCGGTTTCCATCCAAACGGTGTATGTACCGTCACCGGTTACGTTGGCATCGTACTTGTCGCCGTCAAGACTTGACCAGTGACCTGGATCCCAGTTAGCGTCAGCATACTCAAGACCGGCGATATTGCTCTTGGAAGCACCGCTCTTGTAGTTGTCGTTCAGACCGGAAATTCTGAATGTAACAGCCATTGTCTTGCTGAACTTGACAGAGCTTGGGTCGATGATAGAGTTGCCCTTGCTGGTTCCGTACTCGCTGTAGAGCTCGAGACGGATGCGTCCGTTGTTCTCAAGGTCACCAACGACAAGCTTGCTCTGGTCGGTAGGCTTGATGTTTGCGTATGGACGGACGGTGCGGCATGGCAGACCTAATGTGCGGAGAGAGTTACCGTTCTTGACAACGTTGCCGTTGATGTCGATGGTGTTGGCGTAGTTGCTGTTGATACCGCTGACTTCGCCGGTCCAGTAGTAACCCTGGTCGCCATTGTTGATAACGTCCTTACCGTTGCGGTAGCCAGTGTAAGGCAGGAAGATTGAGTTGCCGTTGGCTGCGGTGAAGCGCATACCCTTGACTCCGTTGACTGTCTCGATGGTCTTGGTGGTATTGTTGATGAGCTCCTTGACCTGTGCAAGTGTTGGCATTGAACTGTAGAATGGGAAGTCGCCGTCAATGTTTACACCGTTGGTGATGTCGAGTTCTGTGTTAGAGATGTTGGTTGAAGGATAGTCGCTGAGGTCGGTTGAATACTGCTCGCCTGATGCGTCGCCATAGCCGAAGTAAGTTCCTACGCCTTCTTCCTCTTCTGCACCGAGATTGTATTTAGCCCATGTTACAGAGAGCCCGAGGTCGACATACTCCATCTGCTGCTGCAGGGTAGTGAGTGATTTCACAGGGCCGAGGACATAACCGTCGCCTACCTTTACGTAAGCAGCATAGTAATATGTGTGTCCGGGGAGAAGACCACCAACTGTTGTAGCGTCGAAGTTGCGTGCGTCAATGAGCTTGTCAGGGTCCTGACCAATCTTAATACCCTTTTCAGGGTTGTCAAGTCCCTCAAGACCGGTGTAGTTTGCTGAGAATGTTGCCTTGGTGTAGCTGACATTCGCTGCATCGTTTGTTATAGCCTGTGCATCGGTTGCTGTGAAGGTCTTTACATCGCCATACTTATAAACGCGGCCCTGAAGGCAAACGTAAGTAGCATAGTTGTATGTAGTACCTGTCGATAGTCCGGTCAGGTTAGCCTTGATGGTGTCGTTGGAGAAACTTCCTGCAACCTTTGTTCCGTCGACTGTCGGGTCGGCTGAGGTAGAGTAAATAACACCAACTTCATAAGATGAAGGGCTGGACTTGGTCAGATCTTTTACAGTACCGTCGATAGACGCACTCACAGCTGTTACCTGTGCATCGCCTGTTGTGAGTTCGGTGATGATAGGCGTAGTCGAGATGGCGACATCGTCATCATCGGAACATGCTGTGACGAACATTGCGCCCGCCACGAGCAACAGTCCTGATAAATATTTTATTTTCATTGTTGTTTTCTGTTTAAAGTTCCACGGTTATTATCTTCTTGCGCGCTTAGCATAGTGTCTCTTGGCTGATGCTGGTATGAACGGTGTGCCGTTGTCCATCTTCACGCTGACAGTGACTGCGATAGAAGAGTTGAATACGTACTTCGATGCGTCATTTGCTGTTGGTCCCCATGGGTTGAGGATGTAACGGCGGGCTGTTGTTGCTGCGTCGCCGGCGACACGGTCGATGACTGCGTCGTCGAAGGCAATGCTCTGTCCGTCAACCTTGATGTCCTTGATGGCGACATCGCAGTTTGGATGATCTTGCAGAATCTTCTCGATGTCGAGATACATTCCGTAAGGAGCTGCGCTTGAACCATTGATGGTGAATGTGTAGTCAGCGTCTGTTCCGTCGACAACGTATACATCATCGCTCTGCTGGGTTGTCCAGCCGGTATCGAAGAAGTGCAAGCCTGCCTTATAGGTTTTCTTTACTCCGGCGCGGACAACGCTCCACTTGTAACCCATGTACTGATAGAAGTTGCCTTGGTCGTCATACTCGCGAGATCCCCATGTGATGTTCTCAAGGGCTCCGGTGCGTGAGCTGCAGTTAGCTGCCTGGCTGAAGCCGAGGATACGAAGCTGTCCACTGTTGGTGGTGAGTACTGCGCGTCCGTCCTTAGACAGTGCTGTTGTAGGCAGAGCTGGTGTGAAGGTATAGATGCCATCGTTATCAAGTGTATATGAACCGCTTGTTGATGTACCGTCAGGACCAGTGAATGAGTAGGTGTTGTCACCGCTGTTCAGGGTAATCTGAATGTCTTCGAGGTTGTCGATTGGGTCTACACCGCTGACATTTCTTGCAGAAGTTGTCTCGTCGTTGTTGTACCAGTCGAAGCCTGTGAGCTTGTAGGTAACGATCTTGTCGGTCTTAGGCTCTACGAAATCACGCCATCCGTCCTCAAGTATTGGCTTGTAGTTGACTGATGGATGATAGTTGTCGGCATACTCCTTAGAAACGAAGTTGAATACAAGCCACCACTCACCCTCGCCAGATGTGTTCGGATTACGGAGTACTGCAAGGCGGAGTTGGTTGTCGGTAAGGGTAACGATGCGGATGTTCTGTGCCCATCCTGCAGCGTCCTCACGGTCCTCCCAACCTGGCTCATGAAGCAGCTTGGCATCGGTAAGGTTCAAGCGATAGTTGTCAAGATCGAGCTGGTAAGTACCACTCTCGTCGGTCTCAGCACCATCGTTGGAAACGGTATGGATCTGAACATTCGCGCCATTGACGAGGTTGAATGTCATAGTAGACTTGAAGAATGGACTTGTCTTGCTGTTAGCCTCACCGCCATCGCCTGGAGCTGGCTCCCAGTTAGGAGTGAAGTTGTTCCAACCAAGTGCGATAGAAGGGTCACCGAAAGATACTTCGCCTGAAGCAAGACCGTACTGTCCGTTATCAGGAACCCATGTCTTTGAGTTGCCTACGCCACCTGCGAGGTTGTTGTATAGCTCGTTATTCACGAACTCAGCATAGAAATTATCAATTGTGAAGTGGGCTGTGTCGCCGAAAACGACTCCGCCACGTGTGTCAACTCCGAAGAGAACATCGTATGTTCCAGGGAATGGCATGTGCAGCTCGACATCCCTGTCCTGGGTGCGTCCTTGCGGCTCAATCCATGAAACCTGGTAGTTGTCAGGCAACAATGTCTTCAGATAGACGATGTTCGGATTGCTCTCGTCATGGGTGATGGAGAAAGCTTTTCCTTCAACAAGGTCAGCCTTTGAAATATCCTGTGCGCCCATTTCATAGTCATCCGGTGAGCAGGCTGCGGTGAAAAGTAGCGCCACAGCTGCTAACAGTGAATATAAATATTTATAGGTTTTCATTGTTCTTTAGTTTTTGAGTTTCTTAGTCTTTAAGTTTCTAAGCCCGGATTCATGCGAATCGGCAGACTTATAAACTTAAAGACTTATGAACTTATTTTATTTTACCATCCAGGATTCTGCTTGTAGACGCCACCAGAAAGTGTAATCTGGTCGTTAGGAATCATGAAGAAGCCGCGTTTTGTGCGGAAGTTTGCATCCTGGTAAGTGCTTGCAGGAGTTTCAGCATTAGTATTGTTGTATACTGTTGCTGGCGCACCACCGGCTTTGCCGTTGATTGTTGCTTGGTTAACCTCAGCTGTTACGAATGCATCGAGGCCCTGACGACGGAGGTCGAAGTAGCGAATACCTTCACCCATGAACTCAAGACGACGCTCGTCCCAAATCTGCTGGATTGTCGGTGTGCCTGCAATATCGTGGTCGGTGTTGCCGTAAGCACGCTCACGAACCAAATTGAAGTAACGTGTTGCGTTTGGACTTCCAAGCTCGGCAGCCATCAGCAGAACGTCAGAGTAGCGCATGAGAATCCAGTCCTGATCCTGAGAAGTCTGGAAGTTAGCACCAGAAATCTCAGCACTTGCCTGATAAGCAGCGATAGATGTACCATCAGTGAATATCAGCGGGCAGTACTTCTTGTTGATAAAGCCAGTGTAGTCCATGCAGTCGGTAGAAGCCTGAGCGTCGAAAGCACCGATAGACTTGGCGTCAATGATTGTAGCGTCCTTACGTGTATCATTGTCAAGGAACTTAGACTCAGCAGCCTGAGTGATAGGAGCCTGACCCCAACCATTTCCGTAAGGTGCATAAGCTGTGACGTTACGCATACCAAGGTCGACAATGAAACGGTTACCATTGTGGTTAGAGTTGCTCCAGTCCTGGTCGTTGTTGAACTTTACAACCCAAACAATTTCGTTGCTAGCCTCTTTGTATGTGTTCTTCCAACCATCTTCCTTTGTAGAAGCTGTTGTAGAAGCTGCAGGCCAAAGATCCTTGAAGTTTGGCTCAAGGCTGTACTGATTAGAGTTGATAGCCTTCTCGCAGTAAGCGAGAGCGTCGGCAGCAGTCAGACCACCAGGCATTGTGCCACGTCCGTTGTTGTTGTAAACTCCATCATAGAACAAGTATACACGAGCCAGCATGGCGCCTGCTGCGTATGATGTTATACGTCCGAGAGTAGTACTCTTGTCGGTGTAATAAGATGTAGGAATGCTGTCGGCAGCATACTTAAGGTCAGCAACAATCTGAGCATAGACGCTGTCAGGAGAAGCCTGCGGAACGATGTCCTGTGTAGGAGTCGTGATCAGAGGCACATTCTCGAACAAGCGAACGAGGTCGAAGTATTCCAGTCCACGCAGAGCGCGAGCCTCACCTGTAGCAGCCTTGTAGGCATCGTTGGATGAGTAAATGCCTGGATTATTCTTCTGCAAGAACAAGTTACAACGGTTGATGGCTTTGTAATACCACTCCCATGTTGCTTCGAAGGCACTTACATCGCTGGCGCTATAGTTTAAGTCCATGCGGTCGAGCACACGGCAAGAACGGTCGTCAGGACCACCACCACCGTAGCAATCGTCGCTAGCGAACTCGGAAGCAAGGAATAGGTTTGGCCAGCAACCCTCCGAAATGGTTGCCTGGTAGCCATCGTAGCATCCCACGACGGCTGCGTTTGCCTGGGCCTCGTTCGAGTAGAAGGACTCTGAGTTGAGCGCAGTCTTAGAACTGGTGTCCAGATAATCGTCGCCGCAAGAGGCAAGTCCGAGGGCTAACAGTCCCAAAGCGGCTATTTTGATATTTGAAGTTTTCATATCTGTTTCCTTATTAAATATTAGAACTTAACGTTGACACCAAAGAGGAATGTACGAGCGTGAGGATAGACACCGGTATCGATACCGTTCATCCATGCGTCCTGACCGAAACCGACTTCCGGGTCCATTCCGCTGTAGTTGGTGAGTGTGAAGAGGTTCTGTGCCTGGAAGTATAGACGCAGCTGGCTGAGGAACTTAGCTCTGAGAAGCGGAGCGAAGTCGTAGCCTAGAGTTACGTTGGCGAGACGGATGAAGTTGCCGCTCTCAAGGTAAAGCTCAGAGAAGTCAGTCCAGCTTATATCACCGTTGACGAGGCGTGGAATAGAGTTAGATGTACCAGGACCAGTCCAACGGTCGAGGAATCGTGTGGTGTAGTTGCTCTGGTCGGCGTTACCCCAGTTGCGGTAACCACCGTTGGCAACCTTGAATCCAGCCATGCCGCTCCAAACCATGTTGAAGTCGAAGTTCTTGTATGTGAATCCGGCTGTGAAACCGAAGTTCCACTTTGGAATACCATTACCGAGGTCAACCTTATCGTCGTCGTTGATCTGACCATCGTGGTTGAGGTCGACGAAGCGAACATCACCAGGCTTTGTGCCGCTCTTGATACCGTTGCCTGCAGCGACCCAGTTGTCGATGTCTTCCTGAGTCTGGAACAGACCGTCGGTCTTGTAGCCCCAGAAGTAACCCATAGCATGGTTCTCAGAGATGCGGTAGAACTCACGCTGGTTGTTGAACATGACGTTGGTAGAACCATGAATAATACCATCGGCAGTCTTCAGGTTCTTTACCTTATTTTTATTATAAGCCATGTTAGCACCAATGTTGTAACGGAAGTCCTTGCCAATGTTGTCGTTCCAGCTCAGAGCGAGCTCGAAACCATTGTTGTTTACATCACCACCGTTGATGTAAGGAGCCTCAGCACCTGATGTAGCGATGACAGGAGCCTGAACGACCCAATCCTTAGTCTTCTTCCAGTAGTAGTCGAAGTTCAGGTTCAAGCGGCTGCGGAAGAATCGAGCGTCGATACCGAGGTCTGTCTGCTCTGATGTCTCCCATCCGAGGTTCTCATTAGCGAGGTTGTACGGATAAGCACCGTTAGTATTGAGAGAAGTACCCTTGCCAGTTCCGAAGTTGTAGCCAGCTCCGGTAGCGAGAATCTGTGCAGCCCACTGGTAAGCAGGAGCGGTAGCGTTACCGTTCTGACCCCAGCTTGCACGAATCTTCAAGTAATCCATAACCGGGAGAACCGGCTTCATGAATTTCTCGTTAGTGATGATCCAGCCTGCGCTGACAGCCGGGAATGTCTTGTGCTGATGTCCCTTTGCGAAACGAGAGTCACCATCGTTACGTAGAGAGAATGTAGCCATGTAAGTTCCGTCGTAGTCCCAAGAGATACGGCCGAGATAAGACATTGTCTTGTACTCATCGTCAGGATAGCCGCGGTAAGCACCGTTACGAGTCTCGGTGTTGTCAAGATAAGCTGTTGCCCAGCTGTCGAGAAGCTCGTTCAGAGTACCAGAACCATTGAGGTTTACACCCTGGTTGCGGCTGGCATCGGTACCTACCATTACGGTGAAGTTGTTCTTTGCAAGGCTGAACTGATAGGTCAAAGTGTTGATCCACTCGAGTGACCAGCCATTGTATGTAGACTGCTGAACTTCATTTTTTGAGTATCCGTCGTTGGTCGTTGCGGTATAAGCCGGACGATAAGAACGATAGTCGCTTGTATTGTGCTTGAAAGCAAGCTGAGTGTGGAATATCAAGTTCTTGATAGGCTGGATGTCAGCGAATACGTTAGCTACCCAGTTCTGAGCGTGAGTCTTGTTGTGTGAACGGTACATTGCAGCGACAGGGTTGGTATCATACTGGTACCAGTCGCTAGCTGTAGAATAAGAGTAACCGTTGTTCAGGTCAGGACGGCCATCCGGCTGCAAGTAGACAGGAAGCAGAGGTGTTGTACCGAATGCAGGGCGCAGTGCGTTGTTGTACATGTTGCCTGATCCGATACCGCGCTGGTTGATATAAGAGAAGCTGATGTTCTCACCGATCTTCAGCAGGTCGCCATAAAGTTTCTGTGTGAAGTTGCCACGGAAGTTGTAACGTCCGTAGTTAGAAGCGTTCTTACCGCCGACGATACCTTCCTGGTTGAGATAGCCGAGAGAAACAGCGTATGTAGTCTGCTTGCCACCGCCGGTAATACCGAGGTTGTAGTTAGACTGAGGGGCACCGTTCTTGAACATCTCAGACATCCAGTTGGTATTGTTGACATTACCGTTGGCGTCATAGATTGGATACTTGCTCCAGTCGTAAGGAGCACCGCCTGAGTTCAGGCTCTGCTCGTCCATAAGAGTCATGTACTGGTCGGCGTTGAGCATCTTAACCTTGCGGGTAGCGCTCTGCCAGCCCCAATAAGCGTCGAAGCTGACCTGAGCCTTGCCTTCCTTGCCGCTCTTTGTTGTTACGAGAATAACACCGTTGGCACCTGCAGCACCGTAGATGGCTGTTGATGCGGCATCCTTCAGGACGTCAATGCTCTCGATGTCGGCAGGGTTGATCTTATTAATGTCAACACCGGATACACCATCAACTACATAAAGAGGTGAGTTGCTGATGTTAGAGCCCTGACCACGGATGATAACCTTCATTCCGGCGCCTGGCTGACCATTCTCAGAGATGATGTTCACACCAGGGGTCTGACCCTGCATAGCCTGCAATGCGTTGTTAGTGTTTAGCTTAGCTACATCGTCACCCTTGAGCTGTGTGGTAGCGCCGGTTACAAGTTTCTTCTTCTGTACACCATAACCGATGACCACTACATCCTCGAGGCTTTGGTTGTCCTCCTCAAGTGCGATGTGGATGTTGGTCTTACTGCCGACTTTGATTCTCTGGGTTACATAGCCCACGTATGAGAAAACCAAAGTCTGGTCGTCGTTGACTTCAACGGTGAACGCACCGTCAAGGTCGGTAACGGCTCCGGTCTGTGTGCCTAACACTTGGACTGTGGCTCCGATGAGGGGCTCGTGGTCGATTGCGGAAACAACCGTACCAGTAACAGTCTTGGCGCTGAGCGTACCAGCCTGGAGAACATTCATTGCCGGGAATAGCAGAAATGCTATCAAGGCAAGCTTGCAAAGCAATGACGCTCTGCAATCATCTTGAAATGTTTTTCCCATAATTACTTGTTTTTGGTTTTTAATTGATTTACTGTTATATTAGATTTATGCTTTATCTTTATTTCAAGTGTACCGTATTTCAAGTGTACCGTAATCGTAGGATAGGTTTGTTCCGTTATTAGGATTTCGTTTGCAAAGATAATCTTTTTTTTTATAAACGTACAACAATTTTTATGTTAATTTTTTTGCATTTGCCGTCCCCGTAATGTCTGATTTGTTGCCAATATATGTATAATTTGTAACGGGTTAGGCCTTGCTGACGCAAATATAGTATTATAGCGGGCTTTATGTCGATTATTACCGGTATGATATTTTGTAGTTAAGGGTAGTTAAAGTTGCAAATGGAGAGTAAATTATTTGGTGGAATGAAATATAAAGTCTATATTTGTACCCACATTATTACATTATAAAAGAAAATCAGATGGAATACAACGATTTTACAAGAGTAATCAGTGATAAAGAACGCGGTCTGGACATGCAGGTAGCCTTTCCGGCACTAATGAGAAAGGTATATCTTTGGATGACCCTTGCGCTGGCTATTACCGGAATTACGGCTTACATGGTAGCAGCATCGCCGGGGCTGATGATGTCGATATATACCAACCCGATTCTTTTCTGGGGAATGATTATAGGCGAGTTAGCAATAGTCATCCTTATCTCGGCACGCATCAACCGTTTGTCGCTGATGTCGGCAACAATATGGTTCGCCGTCTACTCGGTGCTGAACGGAGCACTGCTGTCATTCATATTTGTGGCTTACACACAAACTACCATTACAGAAGTGTTCTTCATAACTGCCGGTACTTTTGCGGCAATGGCATTCATCGGCTCGACGACAAAGCGTGACCTGACGAAGTTTGGCGGCATACTGCTCATGGCATTGATAGGTATTGTGATAGCCTCGATAGTCAACCTGTTTGTCGGCAACAATACCTTCGACTTGATAATCAGTTATGCAGGAGTATTGATTTTCGTCGGACTGACAGCTTGGGACGCCCAGCAGATTAAGCAGACGCTGGCACTAGCTCCGGCTGCTGACGAGGGCGCGCAGAAGATTGCCTTGCTCGGAGCATTGAACCTCTACCTCGACTTCATCAACCTGTTCCTCTACTTGCTCCGCATCTTCGGCAGGAACGATAATTAAACAGAAATATATTTACACGGCGTGTAGCCGGTGCTGAATTAGAGCGTAAAAGATACCGTTTTAGCTTGTAATCGGGTATCTTTTACGCTCTAATTGGGTATGTTTTACAACGTTGTTTGGCATCGTTTTGCAAGATGTTGATAGCCAAATAGTTATAAAGATGATTTTCCTTAGTTTGAAAAATCGTATTTATTGAATAATAATTTACATTACTTTCGTTAGGGGCGACGTTCTTTGCTAACTGAATAATTATTGTATATATAATATAATAGGTAAATGAACCGATTTTATTGAATATAATTCGAAAATATATGCAATAACTAATAAATCATAAGTTTTTATCGCAAATAATTGCATTTAATCTTGCATATACTAGCAAAATTGTATATCTTTGCAAACATAAACGAATAAATATCCTATGACGAAAGTAAAGACAGACAGGCTAGAGGCTTTGAAGATGATCATCTCCAGCCAGGAACTCGGTTCACAAAGTGAATTGCTTACGGCACTCGACAAGGAAGGCTTCCATCTCACTCAGGCTACCCTGAGCCGTGACTTGAAGCAATTGAAGGTGGCTAAGGCAGCGTCCATGAACGGCAAGTATGTTTATGTTCTGCCAAATGAAACGATGTACCGACGGGTGAAGACTCCCCGACGAGCCAGCGAGATGCAACTCACGAGTGGTTTTCTGTCGATAAACTTCTCGGGGAATATGGGTGTCATCCGCACCCGGCCGGGATATGCAAGCAGTATTGCATACAACATCGATAACAATGATGTCCCTGACGTGCTCGGAACCATTGCCGGTGACGACACCATATTTATAGTAATAAAGGAAGGCGCAGACAATGCCGATGTTATAGATGAGCTCAGCTATATAATACCTGATATACAAGAATGAAGGATAACATACAAGTAATTGTTGCCGATGCTTCTCATGAGAAGTACGTCGACACTATTTTGAAGACAATTTCCGATGCTGCCAAGGTTCGTGGCACCGGTATTGCGAAGCGAACACACGAGTATCTTGCCACGAAGATGCGTGAGGCAAAGGCCGTCATTGCCCTTGACGGCGATAAGTTTGCCGGATTCAGCTACATTGAGACATGGGGCAACAAACAATACGTTACGACCTCCGGACTGATAGTCCATCCCGACTACCGTGGACTGGGATTGTCGAAGCGAATCAAGAACCTCACCTTTACACTGGCGCGAGTCCGCTGGCCGCAGGCAAAGATCTTCTCCCTGACGTCCGGTTCGGCAGTGATGAAGATGAACACACAGCTTGGTTATCACCCGGTTACGTTCAACGACCTCACCGATGATGAGTCGTTCTGGCGAGGCTGTGAGGGTTGCATCAACGTTGATGTCCTCCACCGTACCAACCGTCGTTACTGCATCTGCACCGCAATGCTCTACGATCCGGAGGAACATCTGCCCGCGAAGCTCAGCCCGGAGGTGATAGAGAGAATAAAGAAAATTGACGGAAAGGAATAAAACTATGGCAAAGAAAGTTGTTGTCGCCTACAGTGGCGGTCTTGATACAAGTTACACAGTGATGAAGCTCAGCCAGGATGGCTGGGAAGTTTATGCAGCATCGGCAAACACCGGTGGCTTCAGCCCAGAGCAGTTGAAGAAGAATGAGGAGAATGCATATAAGCTCGGCGCTAAGAAGTATGTCACCCTTGATGTTACTCAGGAGTACTATGAGAAGTCGCTGAAGTTCATGATCTTTGGCAATGTCCTCCGTAATAACTGCTATCCAATCTCCGTTTCGTCGGAGCGTATCTTCCAGGCTATCGCCATTGCCCGCTATGCCAATGAGATAGGAGCCGATGCCATTGCTCACGGAAGTACCGGAGCCGGTAACGACCAGATTCGTTTCGATATGACATTTCAGGTCCTTGCGCCGGGTAAGGAGATAATAACCATGACTCGTGACAAGGCACTGAGCCGTAAGGAGGAGGTTGATTACCTCAATGAGCATGGATTCTATGCCGACTTCACCAAGCTTAAGTATTCTTATAATGTAGGACTTTGGGGAACATCCATCTGTGGTGGCGAGCTTCTCGACCCGACACAAGGTCTGCCGGAGGAAGCTTACCTCAAGCATGTCACAGCCAAGGAGCCAACCCAGACTCTGAAGATTACATTTAAGAAAGGAGAAATCGATGCTGTCAATGGCGAGCACTTCGACGATAAGGTCAAGGCTATCCAGAAGATCGAAGAGATTGGTGCCAGCTATGCCATTGGCCGTGACTGCAATGTCGGCGATACCATCATTGGCATCAAGGGTCGTGTCGGCTTCGAGGCAGCAGCTCCAAAGCTTATCATCGAGGCTCACCGTCTGCTTGAGAAGTCAACTCTCAGCAAGTGGCAGCAGTACTGGAAGGACCAGATTGGCAACTGGTATGGAATGTTCCTGCATGAGAGTGAGTACCTTGAGCCGGTAATGCCTGACATGGAGGCGTTCCTTACAAGTTCGCAGCGTCATGTCAATGGTACTGCAATCCTCAAGCTTCGTCCATATAGCTTCGAGACTGTCGGCGTTGACTCTGATGACGACCTGACAAAGTCGAAACTCGGTGAGTATGGCGAGATGCAACATGGCTGGACTGCCGAGGATGCTAAGGGATTCATCAAGATTCTGAGTACTCCGCTGAAGGTGTATTATGGCACACACCCTTTAAGTGAAGAACGAAGAACGAAGAACGAAACAACAAAACAAAGGTACAACAAAAACGAACAATAACTATGCATGATGATTCTTCACTCTTCACTCTTCACTCTTCACTTATCCGAGTTGGAATACTTGGTGCGGCAGGATACACGGGTGGCGAACTTATTCGTTTGCTGGTTAACCACCCCGATGTGGAGATAGTGTTTGCAAATTCGGAGAGTAATGCCGGAAACTATATAACGGATGTACACGAAGGACTGTATGGCGACACTGATATGAAGTTCACATCGGAGATGCCATTCGATAAAGTCGATGTGGTGTTCTTCTGCTTCGGACATGGAAAGAGCGAGGCATTCTTGAAGGAACATGATATTCCGAAGAATGTGAAGATTATTGACCTTGCTCAGGACTTCCGCCTTAAGAGTGAACCCTCTTCACTTCATCACGACTTCGTCTATGGTTTGCCAGAGATAAACAAGTCGTTGATTCAGAAGGCACAGCATATTGCCAATCCTGGTTGCTTTGCCACCTGCATACAGCTTGCCCTTCTGCCTGCCGCAGCAATGCATCTGCTTGATAAGGACATCTCGGTGAACGCTATCACGGGAGCTACCGGTGCGGGGGTAAAGCCGGGACCAACAAAGCACTTCGCTTGGCGTGACAATAATATGAGCGTATATAAGGTCTTCACCCATCAGCATCTTGCTGAAATCCGGCAGAGCCTCACTCAGGTGCAGGGTAGTCTTGAAGCAAAGATCGACTTCATCCCTTACCGTGGCGACTTCCCTCGAGGAATCTTTGCAACATCGGTCGTCCATACTGATGCCGACGAGAAGTCAATCATCAAGGGTTATAAGGACTTCTACAAGGATGCCGCCTTTACCCATTATGTCGATAAGCCCCTCGACCTCAAGCAGGTGGTCAACACCAATAAGGCTCTCGTCCACTGTGAGAAGATCGACGGCAAGCTCTTCATCACTTCTTGTATCGATAACCTCCTCAAAGGCGCTGTCGGTCAGGCAGTCCAGAACATGAACCTCATGTTCGGCATTGATGAGAAATCTGGTCTTAAACTTAAGGCAAGTGCGTTCTAAGAGCCAAAATCCCCACCAAGCCTCCCCCAAAGGGAGGATGTTTAATCACTTAAAAATAAAAAGCTATATGAAGTCAACGCCAAAAGATGTTAGGTAATCAAACATCCTCCCCTTGGGGGAGGCTTGGTGGGGACTTCTCTTTTTTTTATATGAAACCATTCGACGTATATCCACTTTATGATGTAAACATTGTCAAGGGCAAGGGCTGCAAGGTCTGGGACGACAAAGGACAGGAGTACCTTGACCTTTATGGCGGTCATGCCGTGATAAGCATCGGACATTGCCACCCACATTACATCAAGATGATGACCGGGCAACTCAATAAACTCGGATTCTATAGCAACTCAGTAATCAACAAACTGCAAGGCGAACTCGCTGAGCGACTCGGCAAGATAAGCGGCTATGACGACTATCAACTGTTCCTTATCAATTCGGGTGCCGAGGCTAACGAGAACGCCCTTAAGCTCGCTTCGTTCAAGAACGGACGCAAGCGTGTGCTTGCCATCGACAAGGCTTTCCACGGACGTACATCACTCGCCGTGGAGGTGACCGACAATCCTAAGATTGTTGCGCCCATCAATGAGAATAACCACACGACATTCCTGCCTCTTAACGACCTTGAGCCGTGGGAGAAGGAACTTGCCAAAGGCGATGTATGTGCTTGTATCATCGAGTGCATCCAGGGCGTTGGCGGCTGTAATGTCGTCTCAAAGGAGTTTGCCCAGGGGCTGGCAAAGGCTTGCAAGAAGTATGGTACATATCTTATATGTGATGAGATCCAGTGCGGTTATGGTCGTAGTGGAAAGTTCTTCGCCCACCAGTGGCTCGACATCAAGCCTGACCTCATCACCGTTGCCAAGGGTATTGGCGATGGATTCCCGATGGGTGGTGTGCTCATCTCACCTGAGTTCAAGCCTGTCTATGGACAGTTGGGCACTACTTTCGGCGGCAATCACCTTGCATGTACCGCAGCACTTGCCGTCCTCGATGTCTTCGAGAAGGAACATTTGGTAGAGAATGCCAACACCGTCGGCACCTATCTCATCAACCAACTCAAGGAACTCCGGAAGAAGGAACCTCACATCAAGGATGTCCGTGGTCGCGGCTTGATGGTCGGCGTTGAAATGGATCTGCCGCAGAGCGAGGTGCGCAAGAAGCTCATCTATGATCAGCATTGCTTCACCGGTGGAGCGGGAACCAACGTCCTGCGTATCCTTCCGCCGCTGATTCTGACCAAGGCAGACGTCGATGACTTTATTTACAGGCTTCAGAAAACATTCAAATCTTAGGTAACTAAACACCTCCCCTTGGGGGAGGCTTGGTAGGGATTGACAATTATGAAAATATCAGTTATAGGTGCAGGCGCAATGGGCGGTTCGCTCGTTGAGGGCTTGCTTAAAGGAGAAACATTCAAAGCAGGCGACATTACTGTTGCCGACCCTAGCGAGGAGAAACTCGCAAAATATGCCGAGAAAGGCGCCAGTGTAACAACAAACAATGTTGTTGCTGCCCAGGGCTCCGACCTCGTGGCAATCGTCGTTAAGCCGTGGCTCGTCCATCAGGTTGTCGATGAGATTAAGGACGCGCTCGACTATAAGAAGCAAATGCTCATCGTCATTGCAGCCGGAGTAAAATCGGAGGATCTTAACGAATGGCTCAACGACCGTGAGGACGGCATCCTGCCATACTTCCTCGTCATTCCGAATATCGCCATTGCCGAGAAACAGTCTATGACTTTCATTGTTCCTGTTGGCGCTACCGAAGGACAAACAAAGACTGTCAAGGCAGTCTTCGACGAACTTGGTGGTAGTATTATCACCGAGGAACGCCTTCTCGGAGCCGGAACAACCCTTGCCAGTTGTGGTATAGCCTACGCTATGCGCTATATCCGTGCATCCGTCGAGGGTGGAGTAGAGCTTGGCTTCAAGGCTCCCGATGCCGAGAAGATAGTCCTCCAGACCGTCAAAGGCGCTGTTGAACTGCTTCAGACAACAGGTCAGCACCCTGAGGCTGCCATCGATCAGGTAACCACTCCGGGCGGAGTAACCATAAAAGGACTTAACGAGATGGAGCATGCAGGCTTCACATCTGCCGTAATCCGTGGTCTGAAAGCGGGAGCGTGATTAAATTATAAATTATAAATTATAAATAAGAAATAAGGAGTTGAGAATTAAGTAGGTACATAGTAGGCGTGATTGCTTTCGAAGCGTCGAAAGTCTATGTCTGCTTAAATGACGTGAAAAATGTATAGTTTATTCCGCTTTTCAATAGAAAAGTTGTACCTTTGTCACAAATTATTATTAGCATTATGGAAGAAGCAATAAAACAGATTGGCGAACGCCTGAAAGGCTTACGTGATGCTCTTGACCTGACAACCGATGAGGTTGCCAAGGCTTGTGGCGTCACGACAGAAAAGTATGAGCAGATGGAGGCTGGTACAACCGAGCTTTCTGTCAGCACACTCCAGAAAATAGCCAAGGCTTACAATGTTGAGCTCGATGCGCTGATGTTTGGTGAGGAGCCACACATGAGCAGTTATTTCCTTACCCGCCGTGGCAAGGGATTGAGCGTTGAGCGCCGCAAAGCCTACAAGTATCAGAGTCTTGCAAGTGGTTTCCGTGGTCGTAAGGCCGACCCGTTCATAGTGAAGGTGGACCCGAAACCTGATGATACATTCCTTCAGAAGAACTCACACCCGGGGCAGGAGTTCGACATGGTGCTTGGTGGTCGCATGGAGTTGACCATCGGCAACAAAGTCCTTACCCTCGACAAGGGCGACAGTATCATCTTTGATTCAACACAACCGCATTGTATGCGTGCCCTCGATGGCAAGACTGTAACATTTCTGGCAATAATTTTTTAATGACGAGTGTTGAATGTTGAATGATAAATTATTTCAATGTATAATGTTCATTTGATAATTTTTCATTGATTCTCATTCAACATTCAACAATCAGCATTCAACATTAAAAGCAATGATAGAAAGATTCTTAACTCAGACACATTTCTCTTCAGAGGAAGACTTCAAGAATAATCTGCATTTCAAAGTTCCCGAGAACTTCAACTTTGCATACGATGTAATGGATGAGTGGGCAAAGGAACAACCAAATAAGGTTTGTTTGCTCTGGACCAGTGAGCGTGGCGAGGAAGTAAAGACTACGTTCAAGGAGTTCAAGGAGCAGACCGACCGCACAGCTGCTTACTTCCAGAGCCTCGGCATCGGTCGTGGTGACAAGGTGATGCTTATCCTTAAGCGTCACTATCAGTGGTGGCTGTCGATGATGGGCTTGTGCAAGATTGGTGCCATTGCCATTCCTGCTACCCACATGCTCACATCAAAAGATATTGAATACCGCAACCAGCGGGCATCGGTAAAGGCTATTATCTGTGCCAACGACGAGTATGTCACAACACAGATTCTTAAGGCTATGCCTGAGAGCCCTACCGTAAAAGTGCTCATCGCTGTCAACTCGATGGCTCAGGTGGGCAAGCACCCAATACCTGAAGGATTCCACGACTGGCATGAGGAGTGGCCGAAGGCACCGGAATTCCATTGTCCTGACTTCGTCAATGAGAATGACGATACCATGCTGATGTACTTCACCAGTGGTACAAGCGGCGAGCCGAAGATGGTGGCTCACGACTATCTCTATGCCCTCGGACACCTTACAACTGGTGTTTTCTGGCATAACCTCGATGAGAACAGCATTCACCTTACCGTTGCCGATACCGGCTGGGGAAAGGCTGTATGGGGAAAGCTCTACGGACAGTGGTTTGCCGGAGCAACAGTCTTCGTATTCGACCACGAGAAATTCACAGCCGAGAAGATTATGCGTGTCATGGAGAAGTACCACGTTACTTCATTCTGCGCACCTCCGACAATCTATCGATTCATGATTCAAGAGGACTTCTCGAAGTACGATCTCAGCTCACTTAAGTACTGCACCACTGCCGGTGAGGCACTGGAGCCTGCCGTTTATCAGAAGTTCTATGAGCGCACCGGACTGAAGATGCATGAGGGATTCGGTCAGACTGAGACCACCATGACTCTCGGAACATTCCCTTGGATAGAGCCGAAACCGGGAAGCATGGGCAAGCCGAACCCTCAATATGACATCCGTCTGCTCAAGGCCGATGGCTCAGAGTGTGAGGATGGTGAGAAAGGCGAGATATGCATCAGCACCAAGAACGGTAAGTCAATAGGTCTGTTCAAGGGCTATTACCGTGACGACGAGCTCACAAAGAAGGCTTGGCACGATGGATTCTATCACACCGGCGACCTGGCTTGGCGTGATGAGGACGGCTACTACTGGTTCGTTGGTCGTGCTGACGATGTCATCAAGAGCTCTGGTTATCGCATTGGCCCGTTCGAGGTTGAGAGTGCTCTGATGACTCATCCGGCAGTTGTTGAGTGCGCCGTTACCGGTGTTCCTGACCCAATCCGTGGTATGCTCGTCAAGGCAACCATCGTCCTGTCGAAGGAATACAAGGACAAGGCTGGCGATGCGCTTATCAAGGAACTGCAGAACCACGTTAAGCGTGAGACTGCTCCTTACAAGTATCCACGCCGCATCGAGTTCGTCGATGAACTCCCTAAGACCATCTCCGGAAAGATCAGGAGAGTGGAGATAAGGGAGCATGATAAACAGAAATAATTCAAAATTCAAAGTTCAAAATTCAAAATTATGATATGCTTTGAACTTTGAGCTATGAATTTTGAATTAACTGTGTAATCATAATTTTGAATTTTGAACTTTGAATTTTGCATTATAGATGAAAAGAATAGTAGTAAAGGTAGGCAGCAACGTACTGACAAAGGCGAACGGGAAGCTCGACATCACAAGGATGTCGGCTATCGTCGACCAGATAGTATGGCTGCGCGAGCATGATTATGAGGTGATTCTTGTATCTTCAGGTTCTATGGCTTCGGGTCGTGATGAACTGAAGATCGACCATAAACTCGACAGTGTGTCGCAACGGCAGCTCTTCTCTGCCCTCGGACAGGTGAAGCTCGTCGGTCTTTACTATGATCTCTTCCGTGAGTATGGCGTGCATATCGGTCAGGTGCTGACGATGAAGGAGAGTTTTTCCACCCGTGGCGAATACCTCAATCAGCGTGCCTGCATGAATGTTATGCTTGAGAACGGAGTGCTTCCGGTTGTCAATGAGAACGATACCACCAGCGTCACTGAGCTGATGTTCACCGATAATGATGAGCTTGCCGGACTTGTGGCTTCGATGATGGCGGCAGATACTCTCGTCATTCTCACCAATGTCGACGGAATATATAATGGTAATCCTGCCGACCGAAACACGCGTGTTATCCCTATGGTCAACTACGACCGTGACCTCAGTGAGTATATCCAGACCAGCAAGAGCAACTTCGGTCGTGGCGGAATGATTACCAAAGTTAACATTGCCCGTAAGGTTGCCGACGAAGGAATAAAGGTTATCATTGCCAATGGCAAGACCGACAATATCCTTCCCGACCTTGTTGAGAAATCGCAGGCGACAATGCACACTGAGTTCCGTCCTAATCCTAATCCTACAACGCAGGTCAAGAAGTGGATTGCCCACAGCGAAAGCTTCGCCAAGGGTGTTGTCCACATCAACGATAAGGCTTGCAAGGCTCTCGAAAGCGATAAGGCAACCTCATTGCTCCTTGTTGGTGTTACTGCCATTGACGGCGACTTTGAGGAGGGCGATATTATTAATGTAGAGGATCCGTCCGGCAAAACTATTGCTATCGGGCGCAGTGGCTATTCGGCTGATGATGCACGCAAGAGCATTGGTGCCCACGACATTAAACCCCTTATCCACTACGATTATCTGTATATGGAGTAAGTTAAAATCCCCACCAAGCCTCCCCCAAGGGGTAAAATCCCCACCAAGCCTCCCACAAGGGGAGGTTGTTAAATCACATTAATAAATACGAGTGTGTAACTTAATTTAGGCGTAATTATGAGTACAGATTCAAATAATTATAATTTAGGTAATCAAAAGTCTCCCCTTGGGGGAGGTTTGGTGGGGAATAATGGTCTGGATTCAGTCTTTTCGTTAGTCAAGGCTGCCTCCAAGACCCTTGCCCTTATCCCAGATGCCAAGCGCAACGACATTCTCAATGCCGTTGCCGATGCTATCGTCGCTCATAAGGACGACATCCTGAAGGCTAATCAGGCTGACCTCAACAAGGCAGGCAAGGACTATGCTTTTTACGACCGACTGCTACTCACGCCTCAGCGCCTTGATGACATTGCTGCCGACATGCGGCATGTAGCTACTCTGCCTTCACCTTTAGGCAGAGTCTTGAAGGAAAAGACTCTCGACAACGGACTGCACTTGAAGCGTGTTAGTGTACCTTTCGGGGTAATCGGAATGATATTCGAGGCTCGTCCAAACGTTACCTTTGATGTCTTCTCGCTTTGCTTCAAGAGTGGCAATGCCGCTATATTAAAAGGTGGAAAGGAAGCCGACGGCACTAACCGTGCTGAGGTGGAACTTATCCATAATGTTCTTAAGGAACACGGAGTCAATCCAGAAGTTGTTGAACTTCTGCCTGCAACCCATGAGGCAACAGGCGCTTTGCTCACTGCCGTTGGCTATGTTGATCTCTGCATTCCTCGTGGTAGCAAGCGGCTTATATCCTTCGTCCGTGACACGGCAAAGGTTCCGGTTATAGAGACAGGTGCCGGAGTTGTTCATTGCTACTTCGATGAGACCGGTGACATTGCCAAAGGGCAACGCATTGTTGATAATGCCAAGACCCGCCGACCGACCGTTTGCAACACTCTCGACTGCTTGTTGATTAACAGGAATCGTCTGAACGACCTCCCAGAGCTCGTTCTTCCGATGGCTCCAAAGGGTGTTAAGCTACATGCCGATGATGAGGCTTATGCTGCATTGAAAGGTAAATATCCTGATGAGTTGCTCCTTCATGCCGATGGCGACAAGACTTGGAACATCGAATGGCTGAGTTTTCAGATGGGCATTCGTGCCGTTGGCTCTCTCGATGAGGCTCTTGCGCATATCGATAAGTATGGCAGTGGACATAGTGAAAGCATCGTTACCGAGGACAAGGCTTCGGCAAAGAAGTTCGAGGATATGGTTGATGCTGCTTGCGTCTATGTCAATGCTCCAACTAGTTTTACCGATGGTGCCCAATTCGGTCTTGGTGCCGAGATAGGTATCAGTACCCAGAAGCTTGGTGCCCGTGGTCCAATGGCTCTTGAAGAGATAACAACCTACAAGTGGCTGATTGAGGGAAATGGGCAGACGCGTTCGTAATTCAAAATTAAAAGTTCAAAATTCAAAATTATGATTATCATGATATTTGAGTTTGAACTTTGAAACTTGAATCATAATTGGGATTAATATAATTGAATAATAATATTTGAAGTAATCATAATTTTGAATTTTGAACTTTGAATTTAGAATTTGAGACCTAATGAGAACATTTTTCAACGTAGAAGATATTGGCGACCTCGGCAAGGCATTGCAGGAGGCAAAGGAAGTAAAGGAGAACCGTTTCGGATACCAGAAGCTCGGCAAGAACAAGACATTGCTGATGATATTCTTCAATAATTCACTGCGCACCCGTCTGTCAACACAGAAGGCAGCAATGAATCTCGGCATGAATGTCATCGTGCTGGATGTCAATGCCGGCGCATGGAAACTGGAGACTGAGCGTGGCGTCATCATGGATGGCGACAAGAGTGAGCATCTGCTTGAGGCTATTCCTGTAATGGGTTGCTATTGCGATATGATTGGTGTTCGCTCATTTGCCGGACTCACCGACCGTGAGTACGACTATGCTGAGACCATCGTCAACCAGTTCGTAAAGTACAGCGGTCGTCCTGTTTTTGCAATGGAGACAGCCACCGTTCATCCGCTTCAGGCTTTTGCTGACCTCATAACGATTGAGGAACACAAGAAAACAAAGCGCCCGAAGGTTGTTATGTCGTGGGCTCCTCATTGCCGTGCACTTCCTCAGGCAGTGCCAAACTCATTTGCCCAGTGGATGAACGCAGCAGATGTCGACTTCGTTATCACTCAGCCTGAAGGCTATGAGCTCGACCCGAAGTTCGTCGGCAATGCCCATGTTGAGTACGACCAGAAGAAAGCTCTTGAGGGTGCCGACTTCGTTTACGCTAAGAACTGGAGTTGTCCGGGCGTTAAGGCCCCTGCCGACTACGGAAAAATATTATCAAAGGATATGAGCTGGACTATCGATGCCGAGCACATGAGTTGGACTAATGACGGTTATTTCATGCACTGTCTGCCTGTCCGCCGTGGACTCATCGTTACTGATGATGTCATTGAGAGCGATCATAGTCTTGTCATACCCGAGGCAGCCAATCGGGAGATTTCTGCCGAAGTCGTGATTAAGAGAATTCTTGAAAGTCTGTAGACTTGATTCGTAAAAGGGTATCTTCTGACTTCTAGAAGATACCCTTTTACTTTCTAGAGCATTGTTATTTAATAAATTTCTTTCCGTCTCTTATATAGATTCCGTGTGGCAGGCGTGCCGTCTCTTTACCCATATATCTACCGTCAATACTGTAAATCCTGTCATCCTGACCGGCGTTATATTGAATATCCTTTATACCGTTAGCGGCTTTCTCAAGGACGTAACGCATACCTGCTGCAGCATCAATCTGACCATAGCCGTAGATGTTGTTAGGATAGCTCAAAGTCTCGTCGTTGTGATAGCACGACTTCGAGAAAATGTCTATGCAGTCGGCAGGCGTCAGGGTAGGGCATGCTTGCAGCCAAAGTGCAATCACACCCGCAACAACTGGCGATGACATTGATGTCCCGGCATCGGAATTCCAGTAATATTCCCGTCCATTATAAGTGAAATAGCGAACATTTGACGATCCCGAGCCATTGTGTCCCCAATTGCCAAAGCTACTGTAGGACGAAACAATATTCAGTCCCGGAGCCATTACGTCAGGCTTTATCCGTTCGTCGAAAGTCGGTCCCATGCTCGAGAAGTCAGTCCTCTTGCCATAGCTGAAGTTAGGGTAAGTACCGGTTTCACCAAGATAGTTGACAAATGACTGACGGTAGTCGGTTGAGCCTACACAAATCACGCTTGGCGCACTTCCAGGTGAATTAACCGAGTAGAAGTTCTCGCCTTCATTTACTACCCAGTGTTCGTGATAGAGAGTACCGGAGATTGGGAACAAGTCGATGGCTCCTTCGCCTGTTAAGTCTAATGCCAAGTCCCATCTTTTATCTACATCAAAATTGGTCGTGTCACGGACAATCTGCCAGTCGCAGATGATGTCTGTCGGGTCAAAGCATGACTTGTAGGCTGTCGCGTTGATAATGGTCTTAAATCCATTGCCTTCGATAGAGTCAGTATAAGTTGAATCCGTTGTTCCCAACACCTTTGACAATGCTATGTCTGTACGCATTTCTGAAGAACCACGATAGAGCTTTATTCCGAACGTGAAGTTGCCCTTCGACCGTGTGGTCATCGCTATTGTCCGGTTGTCACCTTTATAGCAGTATATGCTTGCTGTAGACTCGTCGGCGGGCTTCTCGAATCGTGTAATATGAAGTGCGCTGTTGCCTGCAGACGCGACGATGATGTGCCCCGGTCCGGTCAGCGAGTCGAGCATTTCGTAGTAGAGCTGGTCATCGCCGCGAAAATCCATCTGAGAGCCCTCACTGAAGTTTATAACGCACGGCTTGCCAACCCTGTCGGCATAATCGAATATGTATTTGAATCCAAGGGCATCCAGCGCGTAAGTATACTTGTAGTAATCCTTCGGGTCTATGAGGTCGGCATCATCGCTTGTGGCATTGCATACCAGACAAATATCGGCATCGTAGGCTATTCCCCGGTAGGGCGACACGACTCCATTGCCCTCGGCGCCACTTCCGGCAGCAATTCCGGTAGTGTGGGTGCCATGAGTCTGAGTCAGTCCGTCGCGCGGATGTTGCACGGCAAGCAGTTCTTCCTGCCCGACATAATCCCTGCCAACGGGTAGTGTGCTGTTCAAAGTGTCATTCGAGATCTGGTCCCACATTGCTTTGATGCGGTATCTTGACATGTCAGCTGACCAGAAGTTGGGGTGTGTCAGGTCGAAGCCGATGTCCTGGACTCCCACGACAACGCCTTCGCCAGTGTAGCCTTGTGGTAGGTTCACGCCTTCCTGTACCGGTACGGCATTGACAATGATGCCTGTAGTGTCCATCATGGCAGTAGCGCGCCGTCCGGCTTCTATGCGTTGGACATGCTTGTTGAGCGACAGAGCGTCAATGGCTGTGAGCGGAACCTCGGCTATGTAGATGTTGCCACAGTGCGTTAGAATCTTGCAGCCATTGTCAGATAGGGCATCGGCATCGCCGTCAGTAAGTTTCACGAATGCGGTAATTACCGGTCGGTTGCTTGTCGGCGACTTCTTTATCAGTGGGCTTGTCCGTGCTTCCAGACTAGCTTCCCTTACGAGCCCAGACATCTTATAGTATGCCGGACGTTGTGCTCCAGCCGCTAGAACGAACTGGAGCGCAAGTAAAACAAGCATAATCTTGAAGTGCTCTGTCCTCATTATTAAATTCCTCCTTCAGTAGTTTCTGTCGTTATTGCAACTCGGCATAGACCTTGAAGTCCTCATTGTCGCCGGTCATCAGGCGGTTTATCTCTTCCTCTGTTACGAGGTTGAAGTCGCCAACGACGTTATTCTTCATTGCTGAAGCGGCAAGCGAGAAGTCCAGACAATGCTGGTTGTCGTCGCCCCAGTGGGTGTATGCGTGCAGATAAGCAGCTATGAAAGCATCGCCGACGCCCATAGGGTCGATGACAGGGTTGATGTCATAGATGCAGGTGTGGTATAGTTTGCCTTCAGCATAGATAAATCCTGTCAGTGTGTGGTGGTTGGAACTTATCTGGTTGCGGGCAGCCATGACGAACTTCTTGCACTTAGGGTATTGCTCGGCTACCTTGCGGAAGTAATCCTCGAAGGCGTCAAGGTCAATCTTATAGTTCTCATCGGTAGCTTTGAATGGGATTCTTGGCATACCGGAAATCTTCTCATATTCGCCTTGGTCGCCGAAGATGATGTCGGCAAGCTGGCACATGTCAGGCAAAACATCCTCTGCACGTACACCATAGTTCCACAGATTCTTGCGGTAGTTGATGTCGAAGCTCACCAGAACATGCTTGCGCTTGGCGGCATGGATACCGGCGAATGTTGTCCAGAAAGCGCTGTTGCTGACTCCGGTTGATATTCCACTGGTGTGGAAAATCTTCGCTCCGTCGAGAATGTTGTCCCAGTCAATCATCTGCGGTTCTATGGAATAGAATGCAGAGTCACTGCGGTCGTAAACGACGCTTGAGTTCCTCATAGCGGCGGCTTCCTCGAAATAGTAAGTGCCGAGACGCTTTCCCCCACGGACTACATGGTCGGTCGAGACATTGTATTCGTTCAGCCTTAGGCAGGCGTTGCGTCCTATAGGGTTGTCTGGGACACGGGTAATATATTCAACATTGTCGCCGAGTGTTGCAAGTGATACCGAGACATTAGCCTCCGAGCCGCCATAGTTCTCTCTGTAGTAGTGGCTCTGGCATAGTCTGTAGCGGTTTGCACGCGAGAAGCGGAGCATAATCTCACCAAAAGTTACGATTTTATCATTCATCTTAGTAATAGTTTGTTTTCTAACGACAAAGTTACATTAATTGTGTGAAACTGCAAAGGAATTTTTGTAAAATAACAATAATTGGAAAAAGGGACGCCCTTCAACAGGACGTCCCTTTTTAAATATGTCTTCTTTTTTGTATTTTACTTCTTCAAGCCTTCTACCAATGCCTTTGTATCACGGGCAATGACAATCTCCTCGTCGGTAGGTACAACCCAAACGTCGACCTTAGAATCCGGTGCGGAAATCTTTGTCTCAGTGCCGCGAACCTTGGCGTTGAGCTCCTTGTCGAGCTTTACGCCCAGGTAGTCGAGACCATCGGTAGCGCCCTCACGCATGCTAGCCTGGTTCTCGCCGACACCGGCTGTGAAGACGATAACGTCGACACCATTCAGTACGGCAGCGTAAGAGCCGATGTACTTCTTGATGCGGTAGTTGTACATTGTCAGTGCGAGCTGAGCCATCTTGTTGCCATCCTTGGCAGCCTGTTCAACATCACGCATATCAGAAGATACGCCTGAGATACCGAGCACGCCGCTCTTCTTGTTCAGATAGTCAGCCATCTCCTGTGGCTTGAGGTTCAGCTTCTCCATGATGTAGGTAACAGCTGAAGGGTCGATGTCGCCTGAGCGTGAGCCCATCATTACACCGGCCAGAGGAGTAAGTCCCATTGATGTATCGACAACCTTACCGTCCTTGATGGCAGCTACTGACGCACCATTACCGATATGGCATGTGATAATCTTCAGATCTTTGATGTCCTTGCCTTCAAGTTCAGCCACACGATGAGAAACATAGCGATGGCTTGTTCCGTGGAAACCGTAACGGCGAACGTGATACTTGGTGTAAAGCTCGTAAGGAACGGCATACAGATAAGCGTAATCCGGCATTGTGCTGTGGAAAGCATTGTCGAAGACAGTTACCTGTGGAGTGGTAGGCAGGAGGTGATCGACGGCACGGATACCAGCCAAGTGTCCCTTGTTGTGGACTGGTGCGAGGTCGATAAGGCTCTCGATGCCTTTCTCCACCTCAGGCGTTACGATGCAGCTCTTGTTGAAGAGGTCGCCACCCTGCACGATGCGGTGACCAACGGCGTCGATCTCATCGAGATGCTTGATGGCGCCTATCTCTGGGTCAGTGAGGCATTCGAAGACCAGCTGAACGCCTTCCTTGTGTGTTGGCAGGTCGCGCATGATTTTCTTTTTCGTGCCGTCAGGGAGCTTCACCTGGATGAATGCGTTGTCGATGCCGATGCGCTCAACACCACCTTGTGCGAGGACGCTCTCGTCGTCCATGTTGTACAACTTATACTTAATAGAACTGCTACCGCAGTTAAGTACCAAAATCTTCATTTGTTAATTACTAATTACTATTTACAAATTACTAATTAATTACTAATTACTATTTACAAATTACTAATTATTTGATTACTAATTACTAATTACTAATTACTAATTACGAATTACTATTTTCCTCTGTAATGACGTTGTTCTTACGTGTCGATTTAGTGATTGAGGTCAACAACTTCATTAATTCCTCGGCATCATTATATAATGAGTCGAATTGTGGCTTTACGAGCAAACGAGTCTTATATAGTAACTTTAACCAATAAAGAGTCTCGTTACACTCCTTAAGAGAGATATATACTTTCGCTAAGAAATCATTACGACTTATTGCACATTGAGCTTCGGCAAGATTAG